>Ga0116227_10000002_pt1 | contig 505634 bp, 468 predicted proteins | sample S1TSphgellanicum_FD_89693 | JGI IMG/M metagenome (GOLD analysis project Ga0116227, IMG submission 89693) | Host-associated microbial communities from peat moss isolated from Minnesota, USA - S1T2_Fb - Sphagnum magellanicum MG | ecosystem: Host-associated > Plants > Peat moss > Unclassified... | reverse complement strand
TGAGGATGGCGCTGGGCAAAGAGAAAAAATCTCTATTGGGATAGTGACTTGGCGCGGTTGGCCACCATCCACCGCTCTCCCTCTCCCACAAAGGCACTTCACTACTTAACGCGCAAAGAGCCTAGAGAAAAAAGTGCTAGTCCGCAGGCGATACAACACCAATGCGAGCAGGAACATAAATGTAAGGGTTGGGGCCGGGGTCGACGTATACGAACGTTACGCTATCAAGGACAAAATACGAGCCCTCCCACACAACTCTTTGAGTTGTGTTGTCAATGATTTTTTCAGTCACCCAATAGCCGGAATAGTTATATCGATAGCTACCCTGATTGGACGCAAGGTCTGGAGGCGCTATCGCATCCGCAGTGAGGCAGGTCTTTTCATTTATATATGGGCACTTTTGCCAATTATTTACAGGCGGCGGCTCGTATACGCGACTATTTGCGTTGGCCCTGCCGTTGATCATAATTATGTCAATGCACTTCAATATGTTGCACACCGAAAAAGTGGAACCATCCGCCAGTGGTGTAGGGTACATATTCGCCCTCACCCATGCCGCCGCCATATCCAGCGAGTTCTGCGTCGGTATCGTGTTTATCGCCTCCGGAAACTTACAAGTATCCGGCATGCATAGCCATCTTTGATAGTAATCTGCGCTTGCGATTCCCGAGAATAGCGCAAAAATCAAAAAAATCTTTTTTCTCATATCATTCCCTGCAGCATTTTTCGAAGATTTTCTTTCCTGCCAAAATAGCTTCGCCTCTTTGTTTGGCAGTCAGTTTTTGGTCGTAATGCGCCAAGACCAGGCGCGCCATAGGATCTACATTTGCACCTTCCTTTCTTAACAGTTCCCACTGAAGCGAATGCAGCGCCAATACCTTTTCGGGGTCGAGTCCGCTTGCTGCACTCTCGTTCAAATCAATAAGCCGATTAATTGCGGGAAGATCGCCACGCATAGCATCCAAATCAAGCATAGTCAAAGCTTTCGTTTTCCATGCCGTATATGCGGTATCATTCCATATTTCTTTTATCGGCCGTCCGTCCGGACCCGCAGCAAAATATTCCGCTGCCGCGCCCTTAGCATGGTATTGAAAGCCCTTCTCTGCCAAATTTGATGCGATCGTCAGTTGCCCGGCACTGATGCCATTGCAAAGACTTCTGGAAGACAAGGATATATCTCGATTGTTCGAATGCGTGTCCTGTGCGACGAAAAAGTCGATGGCGCGTGCAGCGGTGCACTTATTTATTAGGCTGCTTGCCTTTACCCAATCTTCAGGATTTCGACTTGCGGTCAATTGATCGATCCGTTCACCTACCGACGCCATGTTTTCCGGCAAAGGAATTTCCGGTGTAGATGCTGAAATTGGCGCCGTATCCAGTCGGGCGGCCGCAGAGGATTTCACTGTCGGCAGCGGAAGTGCTTCCACAGCTGTTGCGTGGGTTTCCTTGTTCCGCTCCACGATCGGCCGGCTCATCGTTAGCCAGATCAATATGCCGACGCTTAGGACAACAATCAGAATCACAGCCTTTATTAGTTTCATCATTGCATTGCAATCGCCTTAACATATTGCCGATGTGTTGATGCGCAGGTATTACATCCGCAATCAAAACGTCCACAATACGGTATCACCTTTTCCGTAATGCTTCGATCGTAGAGGCGCATAACAGCCTTAACGCATCCTCAATATTTAGTGTGGCGCCTCGCGATGACCCTAACGTCCAGCGGTCTCGCCCCGCTTGCAACCTCATCGACCGTCGCGGACGGGGTTTTGCAGACCTTCCTTAGGCTGAGTTACTATCGCAGGAACATAAATATAAGGATTCGGGCCGGGGTCGACGTAGGTATAGCCGATGCTAGTTATTTCATGCCACGACTCCGGCCAAACAACCTTGCCAGTTTTTTTCCAATAGTCATATCAGTCACTCAGCGGCCTGCAACATTGTTGAAAAATAGCTTTGCCGTTTGTTATTGCGGTAACTTGCTGGCTTTCATTAAGCATTCGACCTTGACGCCCAAGGAGCAAAGGTGTCAAAGTTTCCGCTTTGGTCCCTTCCTTTCTTGCCAGTTCAAAGTCAAGAGTGCGAAGCGTCAAAACCTTCTCAGGATTGTCACCGTTTAGCCCATTGTCGTTTAGCGCTATCAACTGATAAATCGCGAGGCGGTCGCCTCGCATAGCGTCTGCTTCAAGCATTGACAGTGCCTTGTCCTTCCACGCTGAGTAGGCGGGGTCGTTCCAGACTTCATTAATCGGACGTCCGTCAGCGCCGGAAGCAACAAACTCATTTGCTGCGCCCTGTGCGTGCTGTCTAAAAGCCTGCTCAGCTAAATTTGATGCGATGCTCAATTGGCCGGGTGTAATGTCACGGCACATGTTCTTTGATTCAAGCGAAGCATCCCGTCGAATGGGAACACTGCTTTGCGCGACGATCAGGTCGATGTCTTTTGCCGCCTTGCAAGCATTGATAAGCCTGCTGGCTTCAACCCAGTCACTAGGCGACTTGCTGGCGGTGAGCAAACTCACTCTTGCTCCGGGCGAAAAAGCGCTCATCTGAATCGCTGGTTGCACCTCGGCAACTGTCGGCCTACCTTGCGGCAATTGCGTTACATCACTCAAAGGTGGTACCTCCAACCTAAGAGGCGAAACCGCTCGAACTTCGGCTTTGATTTCCTTGGGGGGCGGGTCTTCGGTGGGAATCTGCGCGCACCAATACATGACGCACACGCCCAAAGCACCCATCGCAGCAACGGCTTTGATTGCGTTCATGCTTCACTTGCTGATGTCGACATAGGCCTTGATGTGACGAATAGATATCGCCCAGTGCCCGACTGGAAATCTGTATTGAGCTAGCATTCGAGCTGAGCGCATGATCCTTTCATTGCCAAACTATCGGACATCTTCCATAAGGTTGAGGGCGGGATAATCCCTGATGGATTGTCAGATCTACAAAGTCAGATCCACAAATTCGGTCTTAGCCACTGGTACGCGAAAGTGGCCTGCGTGCCAAAGCTGGGCCACCTTCAAGTACGGCAAAAGCGTTGCCCGCACCACCAGTACTGCTACCGGCGCCGAAAACGGCTAAGGCTACGTCAACCGGCATCAACTACGGCGGCGTCAAATGCAGGCTCCGCACCCGCCCCTACGCCCGCGAGGTGCTGATGGCCACCATTGCAGCAGCGCCTGTTTTACGCCCGATCCACATGGTCTCCGCGTGACTTGTTCGCCGACTTGGTCGCGCGCACCACACCCTGATTGGTGGTTTCGTCAACCGTCGCCTTTAGGATCCATGGCCCATGCACCCCCTGATCCAAGGCCTGCTCGGTCTGTTGATGCTGTTCGGCGCGGGCCTGGCCCGCGCCGATGCCGGCGCCGGCCCGCTGGAGGTGCAGTTCCGCAGCGTTGCCGTGCCGCAGAACTCGGTGCCGGCCATCTCGCAGGACCGCGCCGGCTTCATCTGGATCGCGACCGCCCGGGGGCTGGCCCGCTACGACGGCTACCGCCTGCGCGTCATCGAGCAGGCCGGCGACACGGCCGCGCAGCGCAGCCTGGGCTGGGTGCGCGCGCTGGCGCCGGCGGCCGACGGGCGCATGTGGGTGGGCACGGAGTTCCTGGGCCTGGTGGCCTACGACCCGGCGCAGGACCGCGTCGAGCAGCACGGCAGCGCCCAGGGCGGCGCGGGGCCGCATGCGGCCATCCGCGCGCTGGCCGAAGGCCGGGACGGTGCCGTCTGGGTGGGCACGCTGGGCCAGGGCCTGTACCGCTACGTGCCGGCCACCCAGCGCTTCGAGGCGCATGAGCTGCGCTGGCACGGCCAGGCCGAGAAACGCATCCTGGCGCTGCGCGTGGGCGGCGACGGCACCGTCTGGGCGGGGCACTGGCGGGGCCTGGCGCGCCTGGTCAACGGCGCGTGGGAGAACCTGGCGCTGCCCGACCTGCCGGAAGGTGCGAACGTGCAGGCGCTGGCCGAGGACCGCAGCGGCCGCATCTGGCTGGGCACGCAGGACGGCCACATCGGCGTCGTCGAGCAGGGCCGCGTGCGCTGGGTGCAGAGGCTGGACATGCCCGTCAACGCGCTGGCCGAGGCCAGCGACGGGCTGCTGTGGGCCGGCTGCAAGGTCGGCCTGTTCTGGATCAACCCGGCCAGTGGCGTCATCCAGGCGCGGCTGCGCCACGACCCGCGCCGCATCACCGGCCTGGCCGGCAACGACGTGAGCGGCCTGCTGCGCGAGCGCAGCGGCGCGATGTGGGTCAGCGGCTACGGGGTGGGCGTGCAGCGCCACCTCGTGCACCCGGCGCTGGCCGTGCGCGGCCCGGACAACGAGGCCGACAGCCCGCTGGCCGCCGCCGACGTGCGCGCCGTGCTGGCGCTGAAGAACGGCGAGGTGCTGGCACCGACGCAGGCCGGCCGCATCGCCCGCCTGGACGGCCGCCCGGGCCGCGACCTGGCCACGCTGGGCGAGTGGCCGCGCGAGCGGCGCAGCGTCGTCGAGGCGCTGGCCGAAGCGGCCGACGGCAGCCTGTGGATGGCCGCGGCCGGCCGGCTGGAGCACCGCACGGCGGCCGGCCGGCTGCTGCGCGACTGGCCGCTGGACGGTGGCCGTGCACAGCAGCTGTTCGTGCGTGACGACGGCAGCATCTGGCTGGGCATGCAGGAGGGCCTGTACCGGCTGGCCGACCCCGCGGCGGCGGCGCTGGCGCGCGTGCACCCGGGCGGCGGTGCGCTGCTGCAGGGCGGCGTCTACGCACTGCGCCTGGCGCCCGACGGGCGGCTGTGGGTGGGCGGGCAGCAGGGTGCGTACCGAGAGCGCGAGCCGGGCGGCGAGCTGCTCGCGCTGCCGCAGGCGCCGGGCGAGGCCCTGGCCAGCCCCAGCGTCATGGCGCTGCTGTGGAGCCGCGACGGCACGCTGTGGGTGGACACGCCCGTCAGCGGCCTGCACCGCCTGCGCGGCTGGGACGCCCAGGGCCGCGCGCGCTTCGACCGCATCAGCGAGCGCCACGGCGTGGAGGGCCTGTACGGCGGCAACCTGCACGAGGACGGCCAGGGCCGCATCTGGAGCCAGCTCTACGTGTACGACCCGGCTGCCGACCGGCTCGACAGCTTCGGCAACGCCGAGGGCGCCAGCTTCGGCAGCTTCTGGTTCTTCGCCAGCACCGAACTGCCCGGCGGCGGCCTGCTGTTCGGCGGCAGCCGCGGCCTGCTGCGCGTGCTGCCCGAGGCCTGGCGCGCGGTGCCGTCCAGCCCGCCGCTGGTGGTCAGCGGCCTGCGCGTGAACGGCCAGCCCCACCACCCCACGCGCGCGCTGCGCGAGGGCCTGACGCTGCCACCGGCCAAGCGCACGCTGTCCATCGAGTTCGCCGCGCTGGACTACGCCGACCCGACGCGACTGCGCTATGAGTACCGCCTGCAGGGCCTGGACACCGACTGGACGCGCGTGGACGCCAACGGCCGCAACCCCGGCTTCGGCCCGCTCAAGCCCGGCCGCTACACGCTGCAGGTGCGCGCCACGTCGCATGCCGAGCTGTGGGGTGCCGAGATGCTGCAGCTGCCCATCGAGCTGGAGCCGGCCTGGTGGGAGACGGTCTGGGCGCGTGCCGGTGGCGTGCTGCTGGGTTTGGCGCTGATCTGGGCCTGGATGCGCTGGCGCACCCGCTCGCTGCGCCGCCGCGAGACGGAGCTGCGTGGCCTCGTGGACGAGCGCACCGCCGAGCTGCGCGAGCTGAGCCTGACCGACACGCTGACCGGCCTGCGCAACCGCCGCTACCTGGAGCTGCGCCTGGACGAGGACCTGCGCCTGTGCCTGCGCCGCTTCGAGACGCCGGGCCATGACGGCAAGGCCGACGGCCCGGGGCCCGACGCCGACCTCGTGCCCATGCTGCTGGACCTGGACCACTTCAAGCGCGTCAACGACGTGCACGGTCACGCGGCGGGCGACGCCGTGCTGGTGCAGCTGGCCGACCGGCTGCGCCACGTCTTCCGCGAGACCGACTCGCTGGTGCGCTGGGGTGGCGAGGAGATCCTGGTGCTGGTGCGCGAGACCGACCGCCGCGACGCCGCCGAGCTGGCCGCGCGCGTGTGCGCCGCGGTGCGCGACACGCCGTTCGAGATCGGCCCCGGAGAGACGGTGCACGTCAGCGTGTCCATCGGCTTCTGCGCCTTCCCGCTGGACCCGCGCCACCCGCGGCTGTGGGACTGGCGCGCCTGCCTGGCGCTGGCGGACTCGGCGCTGTACGCGGCCAAGGCACAAGGCCGGGACGGCTACGTGGGCGCCGTGCGCGCCAACGGCCTGTCGCCGCGCGAGGCGCCGGACGACCTGCGCGGCTGGCGCACCGAGAAGCGGCTGGAGACGGTGCGCAGCGTCGCCGACGGCGGCGAGCGCTCGGCCTGGATGGAACAGCTGTCGTAGCACCTGTTCACGCGACGGCCGCCGTTGGCGTGGCCGCGCGGATGGCGCAAACTTGGCGCATGACCCAGGCCCAGCCCACCCGCCGTACCGCCCGCTCGTTGTCCCTGCCTGCGCTGCTCGCGGCGCTTGCCGTTGCCGCGGGCGCGGCGCGCGCCGACGGGCTCGACGCGCAGGAGCAGCAGATCGTTGCCCACGTGAAGCGTCTGACGCCCGACGCGCTGACCCTGCTGGAACGCAGCGTGCTCGTCAACAGCGGCACGCTCAACCCGGCCGGCGTGCGCGAGGTGGGCCGACTGTTCGGTGCCGAGTTCGAGGCCATCGGCTTCAAGACCCGCTGGGTCGACATGCCGCCGGCCATGCAGCGTGCCGGGCACCTGGTGGCCGAGCGCGTGGGCGACCAGGGCCGGCGCGTGCTGCTGATCGGGCATCTGGACACCGTGTTCGAGAAGGACAGCCCCGTGGCGCCGTGGCTGAGCGATGGCAGGAAGGTCCGCGGCCAGGGCGTGTCCGACATGAAGGGCGGCGACGTCATCGTCCTGCTCGCGCTGAAGGCACTGAACGAAGCCGGCGCATTGCAGGGCCGCACCGTGCGTGCCGTGTTCACCGGCGACGAGGAGCGCGTGGGCTCGCCGGCCGAGGTGGCCCGTGCCGCGCTGATCGACGCCGCCAGGCACAGCGACGTGGCGCTGGCCTTCGAGGGCGCCACCAAGGACGACCAGGGCCGCGACGCCGCCACCATCGGCCGGCGTGCCTCGGGCGGCTGGCAGCTGCAGGTGACGGCGCGCACGGGCCATTCGGCCGGCGTGTTCGGCCGCGACGGCTTCGGCGCCGTGTACGAGGCGGCCCGCGTCGTCAACGCGTTCCGCGAGCAGCTCATCGAGCCCGACCTCACCTTCAACGCCGCCACGCTGGTGGCCGGCACCAGCGCGAGCTGGGACGGCGCGCAGAGCCAGGGCCAGGCCTTCGGCAAGACCAACGTCATCCCGCGCGACGCGGTGGTGCACGGCGACCTGCGCTACCTGACGGCCGAGCAGGGCGCCAAGGCGCGCGAGCGCATGCAGGCCATCGTCGAGCAGGCGCTGCCGGGCACGCGCTCGAAGATCAGCTTCCACGAGAGCTACCCGCCGATGGCGCCCACGCCGGGCAACCTGAAGGTGCTGGAGGCCTATTCCCGGGCCAGCGCGGACGCGGGCCTGGGTGCCGTGGTGCCCTTCCCGCCAGGGCAGCGAGGCGCGGGCGACGTGCAGTTCGTCGCGCCCTTTGTGGACAGCCTGGACGGCCTGGGCGCCGCGGGCGGCGGCGCGCACACGCCGGACGAGTGGCTGGAGATCGCGTCCATTGAGCGCGGCGCGATCCGGGCGGCGCTGCTGATCTATCGCCTGACCCGTTAGCCGACGATCTCCTAGCGCAGTCGCGCCGCCGCGCAACCCGGCAGATCTCCCGGGTCTGTTCGGGCCACCGCGGGCGTGCGGCGGTGACACACTCGCCGGCATCGAACGGCAGGGAGACAGGTGTGTCGCAGAACACAAACGGGCCATTCCAACTGACGCGGCGCCGCGTCATCGGCACCGGCGCGGCGGCGGTGACGCTGCTGGTGCATGAGCTGGCGCTGGCCTTCAAGCCGCCCGCGCTGAAGAACCCCGGCGCCCGGCCGCAGCCGCCAGGCACGCCCGTGCAGCCGCAGACACCGCCCGGCGCGCCCGACTGGTCCGGCGGCCCCGGCCAGGCGCGCTTTCGCATCGACGGCCTGGCCAAGGTGACGGGCCAGAAGATCTACGCCCGCGACTTCCGCGCCATGGACATGCCTGGCTGGCCGCAGGCCGAGCGCCCGGCCATGATCCTGCGCGCCACCCAGCCCGGCCTGGTCTTCGCGGGCCTGGACCTGCAGCGCCTGGCCGGTGTGGACGCCGTGCCGCTGCTGACCATCACGCAGACGGCGCTCACCGGCTACCCCTGGCCGCAGCGCGACCTGGCCTCGCTGAACCTGCAGCTGCCCTTCTCCAGCGCCGGCGCCGATGGCGTCTACCAACTGCTGGTGCCGGTGGGCACGGCGCCGCAGTTCTACGGCCAGCCGGTGGCCATCCTCGTCTTTGCCGACGGCAACGCCTGGCGCCGCGCCAAGCGCGCGCTGCAGTTCCAGCCCGGCGTCGTGCAGACCGGCGGCCTGCCGCCGCCACCGAAGCAGCCCTGGGTGATGGCCTACAGCCCGGTCAACTACCTGACGCGCTATGAGGCGCCCGGCGTCGAGCCCTTCTCGCAGGTGCAGGTGGGCTACGCGTCCGACCCCTACCAGCCCGACTCCAGCAGCCAGCCCTACAACAGCACCGCGCGCCGCCTGCGTGGGCGCATCGACACCGCGCTGCAGGCGCCCAGCGCCGATGTGTTGCAGCTCGGCGGCAGCTATTCGACGCAGGTGCTGGACCCGATGTTCATGGAGCCCGAGGCCGGCCTGGCCTGGCTGGACCGTTCGGCGCAGGGCACGCTGAACCTCGTGCTGGGCACCCAGGCCACCAACGGCGACTCGGGCGACAGCCTGGCGCTGTTCGGCAAGCACTGCCCCATCCAGGTCACGACCGTGGTGCTGAACTCCTGCTACCCCGGCGGCGGCTTCGGCGGGCGCGACGTGTCCACCTTCCCCACGCTGCTGGCCGTGACGGCCGCGCTGGCCGACGGCCCGGTGCGCATCGCCCAGGACCGCTACGAGCAGTTCCAGGGCGGGCTCAAGCAACTGGCCAGCCGCATCACGCAGCGCATCGCGGTGGATGCGAAGACGGGCCGGTTCATCGCCTTCGGCAGCCAGCAGGTGCTGCCGGCCGGCGGCCAGAACAACTACAGCCAGTTCGTCGCCATGCTGGCCGCCTATTGCGGCCTGAGCGGCTACGACATCAAGCAGGCCTATGTGGACGCCATCGCCCAGCCCAGCACCGGGGTCGTGGCCGGCTCGATGCGCGGCTTCGGCGGGCCGCAGGCCAGCTTCGCCGTCGAGACGCTGGTGGACGAGGTGGCCGTGGCGCTCAAGCGCGACCCCATCGCGCTGCGCGAGCTCAATGCGCTGCGCGAGGGCGACCGCACCATCACCGGCGCGCCGCTGACCCAGGCGATGGCGCTGCGCGAGATCTGCCGCCGCTCGCGGGAGCATGCGCTGTGGCGCGACCGCGAGGCCGTCCAACGCCGCAAGGCGCGCGAGGGGGTGCGCTACGGCGTCGGCTTCGCGCTGGCCAACCAGGCCTATGGCACGGGCAAGGACGGCGTCATGGCCGAGGTCGCCATGGACGCCGCCGGCCGCTTCGCGGTCCGCACCAACTGCGTCGACATGGGCAACGGCTCGGCGACGACGCTGGCCATCTCCACGGCTGCCTGGCTGGGGCACAACGCGCACGACATCGTCATGGGCGATGTCGGCAGCTTCAACGCGCTGGACGTCAGCACCTACGCGGGCGGCGACTGGAGCCAGCCCAACTGGACGGCGGGCTTCGCCATGTCCAGCAGCGCCTGCCTGACGGCCTTCCACCAGGTGCACGTCACCGAGCAGGCCAGCCGCGTGCTGTTCCAGGCCGGGCTGCTGCCGGCGGCGGCGGCGCTCTGGGGCGTGCCGCTGGCGCAGGTGCAGGGCAGGACGCGGTGGGACGCCGGGCGTCTCGTCGCCCCCGGCCTGGCGCCGCTGCCGCTGCAGGCGCTGGCCGCCCAGGTCCACCAGGCCGGGCTGACCTCGGCCGCCATGGTGCACGGCCTGTACGAAGGCTCGTGGGTGGTCGGCACCTATGCCGTGCCGGCCGGGCCGCCGCTGCAGCTGCCCATCGACGGGCTGTCGCTGCGCGCCGCCGGCCAGTCGACCTGGACGCCGGTGCTGCGCCAGCACGTGATCCCGCCCAAGCCCGAGGCGGCGCTGTACGGCCGCAGCCTGTATGCGCCGTCGGGCGTGCTGGTGGCCGTCGAGATCGGGCCGCGCAACTTCTCGCCGCGCGTCGTCGACGTGCAGCTGCTGGTGGACGCCGGCAAGGTGCTGCAACCCGACCTGCTGCTGGGCCAGGCCCAGGGCGGCATCGCCATGGGCATCGGCTATGCGCTGCTGGAGGACCTGCCGCTGGAGGCAGGGGGCGCGGGTGACGGGCGCTGGAACCTGGACCGTTATCACGTCGCCCTGAGTGCGGACCTGCCCTTGGCGCGCATGGGCATCACGCCCCTGCCCACCGGCGAGACCACGGCCAAGGGCATTGCCGAGGCGGTGCTGTGCCCCATCGCGCCGGCCATCGGCAATGCGATTGCGCATGCGACGGGGAAGCGGTTTCGGGCGTTGCCGATCACGGCGGCGGATATTGCGAGGGCTTTGGCATGAGCGGGTTGTTGGCCAGGCCCAGCGGGGATTTCGCCCCCGCGGGCGACCTACTTTTTGCGCCGCCAAAAAGTAGGCAAAAAGCTCTCCCCTGCGAAACCGCCCCTGTCGGGGTCCCCTGCGATGCTCGAAGCCCGGGGCCGCGCCCAACTCGCTTCGCTACGCTGCGCTCAAACAAAGGGGCGCGAAGTCAGTGGTTGATGCTCGCTGCGCTCGCGCCCCGGGCTTCTGCGCTTCTCGGCGGTTTAGAAGGGGAGGCCCCAGAACAGCCGAACAGCCAACAGCCAAACCCGAAGTCCGGGCGATGGATGTATTTCTGCTTGCCCCCTTTTAGCCCCGCCGAGGAACGGAAGACCCGAAGCCCGTTCGCGCAGCGAACTTCAAGTTCTGACTCGCGACGCCTGTCTGAGCAGAGCGTAGCGGCGCGAGTTCGGCGCGGGGCTTCGGGGCTGAGTACCGCAGGGAACCCGAAGCGCAGCGAAGGGCGGGGCGGTCAGGGGGGAGCTTTTTGCTTACTTTTTGGCGGCCCAAAAAGTGAGTCGCCCGCCGGGGCGAACTCCCGGCACCACGCTTGGAAAGGAGCAACTGCGGCGAGCAGCCAGCACCACAAGGGGTCGAACCATGACTGACCAAGTCACAGTCCAATTCAACGTCAACGGCCACCCCGTCAACACGACGGTCCCCACCGACCTCCCCCTCGTCGACTTCCTGCGCGAGGAACTCGGCCTCAGCGGCACCCGCCTGTGCTGCGGCATCGGCGTCTGCAAGGCCTGCACCGTCGCCGCGCGCCGCGTGCCCGGCAGCCAGGCGCAACCCCTGCTCGCCTGCTCCACGCCGGTGGCGCTGCTGCAAGGCCAGTCCATCACCACCGTCGAAGGCACCGGCAGCATGGCGCAGCCGAGCAGGGTCCAGCAGGCCTTCCTCGACCACTTCGCCTTCCAGTGCGGCTACTGCACGCCCGGCTTCGTCATGGCCACAGAGATGCTGCTCGGCCGCCTGCGCGCGCAGCCCGTCCGGCGCGACCAGCTCGACGCGGCCATCGAGGAGGCGGTGGGCCAGCACATCTGCCGCTGCACGGGCTACGCCCGCTACCACCAGGCCATCCGCGCCGTGGTGCTGGCGGAGAAAGGCCTGGTGACGGCATGAGAGCCTTGTTGTTGCTGTTGCCACTGCTCGCTGGCACCGCCCGGGCCGAGACGCTGTTCGAGTACGGCCGCCAGTGCGCCGCGCAGATCAGCGAGATCCCGGCCTTCAGCTGCATGGCGGGCGAAGAGATTCCCATCACCGTCGACGGCAAACCCGTGCCCGCGCAACCGGCGCCCGCCACCTGCGACCGCCCCTCCCTGCTGCCGCAGAACGACGCCGGCAGCCAGGGCCAATGCGTGCCCGGCAGCCGCGCCCTGGTGCTGCGCGACGACAAGGCCGCGCAGATCAGCGCCGTCTGCCGCAAGCAGGTCGCGCGGCCCGCGGGCAGCCCGCTGTTCGATGAGATCAACGTCATCTCGCACAGCCTGAAGAACGGCAAGACCTGCTGGTTCACCGCCAAGGCCCGGGCGCCGTTGAGCGAAGGCGCCGGCATCGACGGCCGCTGGGTGCCGTCGCCCAGCACGCTGACGCTCAGGCCCGCGCCACCCAGCCCGGACGGCGTGAAGGCGCCGCCGGCCGACAAGGTCTGGCTCTCGCCCGCCAAGGTGGCGGGGAGCCAGCCCGCGTGCATCAGCTGCCACGACAGCGGCCCGTTCATGTACAGCCCCTACATTGCGCAGACCACGCAACTGCCCGGCGACCCGTTCGGCTTCTACGAGCCCAAGGCCATCGGCGCGGACTTCAAGAAGGCGTGGGCCAGGCTCGACGCTTTCGGCATCACCACGCGCGGCAACACCTGCACGGCCTGCCACCGCATGGGCAACATGAACTCCTGCCAGGTGGCGATGAAGCAGTCGACGGGCCGCGCGCCGCAACCCGGCGGCGACGACTGGTCCAGGCAGTTCCCCCAGTCGCACTGGATGAGCCCGGGCAACCTGCACAGCCCCGCGCAGTGGAACGAGCAGTTCGCGGACAGCCTGAAGAAGCTGGCGGCGTGTTGCGAGAACCCGCAGGGGGCGGGGTGCCAGGTGGTGGAGTACGGGGCCAAGGCCGGCTTGAGGAAATGACAGCACCCACGGGTGTGCAACGACTCATCGCTGCTGCGTTCGAATCGCGAGCAGCTTTGATGGCGCTTCTCAGCGTCGAACCGCGCCTGATCAACGAACGAACCGGCCTGGGCGAGACACCGCTTCACTACTTGGTTGTCGAGAACCAGCTCGATGCGGTGCGCCTGCTGATTGCACGAGGGGCTGTGGTCAACACGGTCAATGGCTGCGGGTCAACGCCGCTGTCCGATGCCGCGAGCCTCGGCTATGACGAGATGGTCGGACTGTTGCTCGACCACGGCGCCGACCTGTTTCTAGAGGGCCAGCAAGAGCCGGTGCTGCACCGCGCAGTGCGCCATGGCACTGTTCAGGTTGTCCGGCGCTTGCTGGCGGCCGGTGCATCGCCCAACGAAGTCGACGACATGGGATGGACGCCGTTGCACGTGGCAGCAGAAGCCCAGGACGACGAAGCGATGCTGAAGGTCTTGCTGGCCGCTGGTGCGGACCTATCGAAGCGGTGCTCGTTTGGTGATACCCCACTGGACATGGCAACGCGCGGCGGCAGGTGGCGATTTGTTGAGATCCTCGCCAAGCGACGCTAGCAAGTGCCACCGGTAAGGGCATTTCGTGTGAATCGCATCAACCTTCCCCGGTACCCGACGCCCTCCAACAGCGTCTCACTGAACTCGAACCCCAGCGCCGCCATCCGCTTGCCGAACGCCGCACGGTTGCCGCGGTTGGGGTCGACGATGAGCAGCTCGCAGCGCGGCAGCGCATGCTTGTCGATGAAGGCCGCCAGCGCGCCACCGTCGTCGCGTTCATAGAGCACGTCGCTGCCGACGATGAGGTCGAAGCGGCCTTGCACGCGCGGTGCACCGTTCTCGGCGGCCACGGCGTCCTCGCTCCAGTCGCCGTGGCAGTAGCGCATCGGCGCGAGGTCGTTCAGGCGCAGGTTCTCCAGCAGGAAGGCGCCCGCCAGCGGGTGGAGGTCGCTGGCCGTCACTTCGGCGCCGCGGCGGTGGCAGACGAGGCTGGCCAGCGCCAGGCCACAGCCGATCTCCAGGATGCGCTCGCCCTCGGGCAGCGGTTTTACCGCCATCGCCGCGGCCAGGTGCAGTCCCGAGGGCCAGACCTGGCCGAACAGCGGCCACTGCGCCGATGAGATGCCCAGGGCCTCGGCCGCACCGGCCGGGTCGACGAACTGTTGGGTGTCCAGCAGCGAGCGGATGTGCAGAGCCGACGCTCCGTCGATGGCGAGTGTCTGGACTTTGACTTCATAGCCGGGCATGCGCCCTCCGGTTGACCTGCCGTGATGGATCGGGATCGCGATGCGACACGGGGAGGTCAGCGCCGCTGCTTCACAGCGGCCGGGCGACAGGCCGGCGGGGCAAGACGGGGGTGGCTGCGCGATGGCAACCGCGGCCAGTGTAGGCGTGTGGCTCAGCTCATCAGGCTGTAAGGCCCGCCGCGCTGCAGTGCCTTCTGGTAGGCCGGGCGCGCGTGGATGCGGGCCAGGAAGTCGGCCAGCCTGGGGTAGCTGCTCAGGTTCCCGCCGCGCGCGGCAGCGGCCTCGACGGGGAAGCTCATCTGCACGTCCGCCGCCGTGAACTCGGCACCGGCGAACCACGGCCGCGCGGCCAGCTCGCCGTCCAGGAACTTCAGCTGCGCGTCGATGTTGGGCTGCACGAAGCCGGCCAGCACCTTGTCGGCGATGCCCTTGGCGATGGGCTTGACGAAGAAGGGCATGGGCGTGCGCTTGATCTTGTTGAACACCAGCTTCATCACCAGCGGCGGCATGGCCGAGCCCTCGGCGAAGTGTATGAAGTAGCGGTAGTGCAGCAGGTCCTGCTCGCCCGTGGGCTTCAGCCGCCCCTGGCCGTAGCGGTCCACCAGGTACTCCAGGATGGCGCCGCTCTCCGCCACGGTCAGCGCGCCGTCGGTGATGACGGGGCTCTTGCCCAGCGGATGGACCTGCCGCAGCTCGGGCGGCGCCAGCGAGGTCTTGGCATCGCGCTCGTAGCGCTTGACCTCGTAGGGCAGGCCCAGTTCTTCAAGCAGCCACAGCACGCGCTGTGAACGGGAGTTGTTCAGGTGGTGGACGGTGATCATGCGGGCGAGTCTAGGCTTGCTTCGCGCCGTCCGCGTCCGGCGCCAGCAGGGTGCCGAACACCAGCTTCACCACCAGCAGCCCCGCGCCGGCACAGGCCACCAGCACCGCGTGCAGCGCCCAGAAGTGGGAGCCTTGCATCACCTCCAGCAGGCCGGCCAGCCAGCCGACGAAGATGTTGCCCAGGAACAGGTGCAGGTAGTAGATGCCCAGCATCACGCCCTGGAAGCCGCGCGGCGCGACGCGCGAGTACAGCGCCAGGCCCACCGGCAGGATGTTGGCGAAGCCGATGTTGTTGACGAAGGCGTAGGCGAACGACCACAGGATGCTGATGCGCGCGCCATTGGCCTCGATGGCCAGCGCCGGGATCATCAGCAGCGCCGGCGCACCGGCGGCGATGAAGCAGCCCAGCGCCATCTTGGTGATCTCGTCCGGCTCGCGCCTGCGCGTGGCCCACCAGCGCCAGAAGGCCAGCGCGGCCAGCATGGTGCTGGTGCTCAGCAGCGCATCCACGGCCTGCAGCCAGGTCACCGGCACGGTGAAGCTGCCCACGTTCATGTCCATGTGCTGCTGCGACCACAGCGGGAAGCCGTTGTTGTATTGCTGGTTGCCGACGATGGACAGCATCAGCACCGGCAGGATGGCCACCAGCAGCGCGACCTGCAGCAGGCCGCGGCGGCCAATTCGGGATTCAGGCGGGAGTGGCGCCGCCGCGGCCTTGGCGGCGCCGCGGGGTGCCTCCGGCGGCAGCCAGCGCCGGCCGGCCAGGTAGACGAACAGGCCGATCAGCATGCCCACGCCGGCCGAGCCGAAGCCCCAGTGCCAGCCCACCCGCTCGCCCAGCGTGCCGCAGACGATGGGCGCCGCGATGACGGCGATCTGCACCGCCAGCATGAAGATCTGGAAGGCGCTCGCCCGGCGCTTGTCGCCCGGCGCGTACAGGTCGCCCACCTGCGCGGCGATGTTGCCCTTGAACGCGCCCACGCCCAGCAGCAGGCAGCCCAGCGCGGGCAGCAGCAGCACCTCGAACGCCATCAGGAAGTGGCCGGCGGCCATCAGCAGCGCACCGATGACGACGGTCCGGGTGCGGCCCAGCCAGCGGTCGGCGATCAGCCCGCCGAAGATGGGCGTCAGGTAGACCAGGCCCACGTACAGGCCGAACACCGCCGACGCCAGCTGCTGCGGCGAGCGCGAGCCGGTGACGTTCTCGATGGCGCGGCGCAGCGCGTCCATGCCGGCCACCTGGCCGATGTTCTCGGGCATGAACAGGTAGTTGCCGAGGTACAGCACCAGCAGCGCCTGCATGCCGTAGTAGCTGAAGCGCTCCCACAGCTCGCAGAAGGACAGCCAGCCCAGGCCGGCGGGGTGGCCCAGGAAGGCGCGGTCATGGCGGGCGCGGGCGGCGGCGGCAGCGTCGCCTGCGGTGAGGGTGGTGGAGGTCAAGGCGGGTCCAGAGGTCTTTTGGAAGGCTGCGACTGTCCCCCGCCGTGAGGCCCCTGGCAATGCGCACTCGCCCGTGGGTGCCGCCGGTCATGGCGGTGGGCTCTGGTTCAATGCAGCGATGCTGCGGGAACGAAAGCCATGAATGTCAACGAAGGCGCCTCCGGGCAACGACCCGCCAGCCGCCCGTGCAGCGTCGCGGTGCGTTGCTGTGCGGCGCTGATGCTGATGTCGGGCCTTGCTTGCCCGCGCGCCGAGCCGGCGCTGCAGCGCGTGCCCGATCGGCTGGCGCGCTGCGCCTCGTCGATGCAGGACGGCTACTGCTACGAATGGCGCTTCATCCGCGAGCCCTCGCTGAGGCTGGTGGCAGAGGGCGCCGAGGACGGCGGTAGCTGGACGCTGTTCCGCGTCGACGCGCGCGGGCGATACCGGTTGCTGCTGGAGGTCAAGCCGGCGCTGCTGGATGAGCGACTTCCGGGGCAGACCTTCTGGGGTTATGCCTGGGACGTCACGGACGCCGTCGCCGCGCGAGGCGCGGTCGGTGTGCGGCTGTCGCTGTCGTTCCAATCTGCGGCCCCGTTGTCCGACGATCCGCCGCCGCCCGCCGGCCAGCGGCAGCTGCCGCACCTGCTGCTGCGTGGCCGCACGACGCAGCCGGACATCGTCATCCGCGAGCCGCTGCGCTTCGAGACGATGACGGCGGCGCAGGCGCAGGCCCGGGCGCGCCGGCCGGGCGTGACGGTCATCGACGGCACGCGCGCGGCCATCGTCGCGTTCGCGCCCACCGACACGCTGCGCGCCAGCGACGACGGCGCCATCGAGGGCATCGCGCACGCGCGCTTCGCGCTGGAAGACACGCTGAAATGCCTGGGCACGCGGAACATCGACTACCGCTTCATCTTCGCTGACCGTCTTCAGGTCGTGGCCGGCGGCGTGCAGGCCGACTACCGCGGCCGCCAGCTGGGCCAGGGCTTTGGCGCGGTGCTCGTCGCGCCCGGGCAGGCGCCGCGACTGGTCGTGTCCCGTGACGGGCCAAGCCTGCTGCAGCAGTCGTTGCCGCAGGCTGCGGGCGCCCTGTGGGGCGAGTCGGCCTGCGCCGGACAGCAGCGCTGAGTCTTCACCACGGCGGCACGCGGCGCACCCACAATCGGCCGCATGGCGTCCGACACCCGCATCCTCGTCACCGGCGGCAGCGGCTACATCGCCGGCGTGCTGATCCGCCAGCTGCTGGCCGCCGGCTGGCAGGTGCACACCACCGTGCGCGACCTGAAGCGCGAGCCGGCGCTGCGCGGGCAGCTGGGGGCCGACCAGGGCGAGGCGCGCGGCCGTTTGCACTGCTTCGCCGCCGACCTGATGCGGGACGCCGGCTGGGCCGAGGCCGCGGCCGGCTGCAGCCATGTCGCCCACCTCGCCTCGCCGCTGCCGACGGGCGTGCCGCGTGACGCCAGCGAGCTGATCGTGCCGGCGCGCGACGGGGCGCTGCGGGCGCTGCGCGCCGCGCGCGATGCCGGCGTGCAGCGCTTCGTGATGACGTCCTCCGTCGCGACGATCGCCTATGGCCATGGCCCGGGCGAGCACCATTTCGACGAGAGCGACTGGACGCGGCTGGAGACGCCCGGCATCCCGGCCTACATCCAGTCCAAGACCCTCGCGGAGCGTGCCGCGCGCGACTGGGTGGCGCGCGAAGGCGGCAGCCTCGAGTTCTGCACGGTCAACCCGTCCGTCGTGCTCGGGCCCGTGGCCAGTGCGGACTATTCGGCCAGCGTGGTCATCGTGCGCAGCCTGCTGGAGGGCCGCATCCCGGCGCTGCCCCACATCGGCTTCGGCATCGTCGACGTGCGCGACGTGGCCGACCTGCACTGGCGCGCGCTGACCGCGCCCGGCATGGCCGGCGAGCGCTTCATCGCCTGCGGCGGCTTCCTGTGGCTGCGCGAGGTCGCGGCCATCCTGCGGGCGGAGCTGGGCGAGCAGGCGCGCCAGGTGGCCACGCTGCAGATGCCCGACTGGGCCGTGCGGCTGCTGGCCAGGGTCAGCCCGACGCTGCGCACGGTGGCCAGCGAACTGGGGACGGTGCGGCACCAGGATGCGACGCATGCGCGTGACGTGCTGGGCTGGGTGCCGAGGCCGCCGCGGGAAGCCATCGTGGCGACGGCGAGGGATTTGATCAGGCTGGGCGTGCTGAAGCGCTGAGCCGCTGATTCACCGCTCGTCGGGCCGATCAGGCCCTGCGCCGATTTCCGCCTGCAGCGCGTCGCCGACGTCGCAGTACGCCTTCGCCGCCTGGCGCTCCTGCGCGAACTCGAAGTAGTACACCGGCCGACCCGGCATGCCCTCGCTGTTCTTTTTGAGTTCGAAGAAGCGGAACGTGACCGGCGCCGGGCTGGCGAAACTGTCCCCCAGCTCGCGGTCCGCGAGGATCAGCGTGGCATCGGCGTTCGCCGTGGGTGCCAGCAGCCGGACATCATGCAGCAGGCAGTCCGCGCCGCCCGACACGTTCAACGTGAGGTGTTCACCGCGTGGCACACCTTGGCGCTTTTCGTCGCGGGCATCGAAAACCGGCACGAGCTGCCATTGCGGTTTGGAGCCTGGCCAGGTGGGCGCCTCGATGTAGATCGTGAGCACGTCGAAGCCATGGGCGTTGGCGTTGTCCCGGTGCGCCAGAAAGGCTTGTGCCGGCATCGGCGCCGCAGTCAGCGACAGAACGTTCAGGCCGTTCGACAGCGGGATCACCCGCCCGGCTGCGTCGACACCCCCGGCCTTGACCGCGGCCGGACACAGCGCCTGCAGCACAAGGATGAGGCTGATCGCCAGGCGCAGGCCGGGCCTCGTGGCGCGATGTGGAGAGCGGTTGAAAGCGGGCATGGTGCGTGACACCGGCGTTGCGTTGTCAGGCATTCTTGCCAGGCGCTGCGGAAGTAAACAGCAGGGTCGCGGAACGTTGCTTCCGCGGACCCGGCGCCTTCGCGGAAGGCTTCAGCCGCAGCTTTGCTTGCGGTAAGCCGCGCGCAGTTCAAACAGCCGTTTCTGGGCCGCCTTCAGTTCGGCATCGGCCTTGGCTGCCGCCTCGGCCGCTTCGGCCATGGGAATTTGCTGGTCCAAACCTCGACATTGCCGCTGGGCCTCAGGGCTCAACCGCTGTCGGCGCCCGAACTGATCGACCTGCTGGGCGTTCATGCCCGTCAAGGGCTTGATGGCCTCGGCCATGCCTTCGCGGAAACGCTCGTTACGAACGTCCGATCCTTGCAGCTCCCGACCGCTCGATTTGTTCAGTCCGCGGGTCGGTTCGACTGCCACTTTTTTCGCCCCCAGGCAGGGCGAGTCGGAGTAGTTGACCTTGCCACCCTCCTCACACTTGTAGACCGTACGGCTGGCCTGGGGCAAGGTCTGCGCAATGGCGACGGTGGTGCAAAGCAGCAGAGCAAGCAGCGACAGCAGCTTCATGAACGATCTCCGGCCGAAGACCGCACATGCTACCGAGGGCTAACGCCCTCGCCTCTGCCACAACGGCTTCTTCCCCTTCAGGTGCCGCTCGATCCCGTCGTTCAACCGCGAGCGAAGGTCGATGACCGCCTCGACATGCCCGAACACCTCGGGGAAGCGCAGGTCCAACCACAGCCACAGCGTGCACTGGCGCAGCGCCTGCTCCATGCGGTCTAGGCGGCTGTGTTCGTCGACATCGTCCAGGAACCACGGCGTGCCGGCCTTGCCGGTGCGGGCGTGGCTGGCGGCCCAGGACTGGAACTGCTCGACGACCTGCGGCAGGCGGTCGTCCACCGGCGCCTGCGCGTAGCGGAAGCGCTCCTGCAGCGGCAGCGAGCCGGCGTTGCGGTCCAGCATCTCGGCCAAGCCCAGCATCTGCTCCAGCTCGGCCACTTCGAAGTGCGCGTCGTCCAGGCGCAGTTGCTGCATGAAGACGGTCAGCACCTGGTGCAGGCTGTTGACGCCCAGCCGGGCCGAGATGGTCTGCACATGCCGCCAGTTGGGCGCCACGGGGCACTTGAAGTCGCGCGGCGCGCGCGGCTCCTTGGGCAGCAGCTCGCGCAGCGTCTTCATCGCGTCGGCCTCGGCCTCCTTCAGCACGCTCACAAACCCCTCGTCGTGCATGCCGTAGCGGCCCGCGCGGCCGGCGATCTGGTGCACCTCGCTGACGCTCAGCTCGCGGTCGCCGACGCCGTCGAACTTGGTCAGCGTCGAGAACAGCACGCGGCGGATGGGCAGATTCAGGCCCATGCCGATGGCGTCGGTGGCCACCAGCACGTCGCTGGCGCCGACGGCAAAGCGCTCGGCCTCGCGGCGGCGCACCTCGGGCGGCAGCGCACCGTAGATGACGCTCACCGCGTGGCCGGTCTGCGCGATCTGGTCGCGCAGCATCAGCACGTCGCGGCGGCTGAAGGCCACCACGGCGTCGCCCGCCAGCAGGTGCGTCATGGGCACCGGCGCGGGCATCAGTTGCACATGCTGCTTGCGCTCGAACACGCGCCGCTCGGGCTTCTCGCCGCACAGCTGCAGCAGCCGCTCGATGGCGGGCGCCGCGTAGGCCGAGGCGATGATGATGAGTTCGCGCGCCGGCACGCCGACGATGGCCTGCGTCCATGCCCAGCCGCGCGAGTCGTCGAAGATCATCTGCGCTTCGTCGATGACGGCCACGTCCACCACGTCGCGCGTGTTGACCATCTCGATGGTGCTGCTCACCACGCGCGCGCCGCTGGCCGGCACGCTTTCCTCGCCGGTCAGCAGCGAGCACGGCACGCCGCGGCCGACGAGGCGGTCGCGGCCTTCGAGGGCCAGCAGCCGCAGCGGCGCCAGGTAGGCGCCGTCCAGCGCCTGCGCCAGCCGCTCGAAGGCGGCGTACGTCTTGCCGCTGTTGGGCGGGCCCAGGTACAGCGTGACCTTGCGGCCCAGCTTGCGTGCGGTGTCGAAGCTGTCCGGGTAGCCCTGGAAGGCCAGTTCGCGGCCCAGGCTGGCCAGCGTGCTCAGCTCCTCGACCTGCTGCTCCCAGCGGTCCTGCGCGCGCGTCAGCGCCGCCTTCAGGTCATGGAACGGCATGGGCACGCCGCACTCGGCCTGCAGCCGCGGCAGCAGCGATGCGAGCTGGGTGGCGTCGCCCATGGCCTCGCTGCGTGCGACGAGGTGGTTCAGGTGCAGCGCCAGCTCGGCCGTGTACGAGTACTCGGGCGCCTGGCCCAGCGCCTGGCGCAGCGCGGCCGCGTCGCCGTCGCGGAAGAAGGCCCAGACGGGTTCCTCGGGCACCGGCACGCGGTGCGACAGCTCGATGCGCCAGCCGGCGTGCGCCAGCGCCACGGGCTGCACGCACAGCCGCGTGAACACCAGGCCCTCGCGGCGCAGGCCCAGGCTTTCGAGCTGCTGCAGGCGCTGCTGCATCTGCGCGCGCAGCGAGCTGGTGGACGGGCCGCCCTGCGGCGCGTCGCCGCGGGCCTGCAGCGGCGTCGCGTCGAGCTGCGCCAGCGCGAACGGGATGTGCCGCGGCAGCAGCCAGCGGCTGGGCCGGCCGCCGCCGGCGGCCTTGGAGACCTGGATGCAGCCCAGGCGGTCCAGCGACTCGTCGCTGCCGTGATCGAAATCGGCCGGCACCAGCACCTGCGGCAGCGCATAGGCCGCGTGGCGGATGCGCGCCCAGTCTTCGGGGGCGAGGCCGGCAGGCAGCCGGGCGGCGTGGCGGGGCTGCGGGAGCGGGAAGGCCGGCGCGGGCGGCCTGGAATCGGGAGAGGGGGACTTCACGACGGAAGTGGAACACAGCCGCGCGATGGCCCCGCCGGCGCCGTCGTCGGGCGGGCCGCCGGTGCGCACGCCGGGTTCAATCCACCGTGGCGGCGCGGGGTGCGTCTTCCGCTGCGGCCTCGGTGGGCGGTGCGGGCTCGGTCAGCGTCAGCACGATGTCCGGATACCACGCGGCATTCAGGCCCAGCGACTCGTCGGTCTTCAGGTCGCGATGGCCCACGTCGAAGCGCGACGAGTGCACGCCCAGCAGCATCCACGGCATCGGCTTGCGGCCCGGCGCGCGCACCACCACCGGCGCGCCGCTGATGCCGCGGTGCGTGCGCGCATCGGTCAGGAACCAGCCCATGCCCTGGAAGCGCCAGCCGTAGGGCGACGCGACGATGCCCTGGCGCACGACCGGGAAGTGGTGCAGCCCGTCGTGGAAGCCCAGCGGGAAGCCCGGGATCAGCAGCGGCTGGCCGATCAGCACCTCGTCGCCCGCGCCGGGCAGGCTCTCCGGCGTGAACGCGGCCAGCGCGACGGCCGCCGGCAGGGCGTCGGCCTCGATCTCCAGCACCGCCACGTCGATGTCGCCGCCGTCGTCCTGGCCCTGCCGCCAGTTGGCCAGGCCGTCGCGGTAGAGCAGCACCGACAGGCCGATGGAGTCGGTGAGGTTCTGCGCATCGGCGTGCAGCTCGATCTCCAGGCGGTCCGGGTGGTGGCCGCTCGCCTCGTCGATGAAGACGTGGCGGCTGCTGACCAGGTACAGCCGCTCATCGCGGCGGAAGAAGAAGCCGCTGGCGCTGGTCAGCCCCCGTTTGCCCGCGAAGGTGCCCAGGCGCACGGTGGCCAGCAGCAGCGGGTCGACCGCGGTCATGGCGGCTGCGCGCTCAAAAGGCAGGGCGCATGCTGCTGCGGCCCAGCAGGGACGCCAGGTGCTTGCACATGTTCTCGCCGGTGGTGGTGAGCTGCAGCGAGCCGCCTTGCCATTCCATCCAGTGCAGGGCGACGTAGTCGTCGATGTAGCCGGCGTCGATCTCGCTCGCGCGGCGGCGCTTGAGCAGGTCGACGGTGGCCAGCAGCTCGTCGCGAAGGACGTCGCGTCGTGTCGGGGTGGACGGCGTGGCAGGTGGGGTCATGGAACTCTCCAGTTCGGCAATGCACACGGCGCGGGGCGCGCGTGCGTGGGTCGTGCGAGATCGTGCAAGGGCGTGCAAGATGTGTACCCCGGCCGGGGCACCGGCCGTTCGACCCCGGCGAGGACAGCCTCGCAGGAGCGACGGCAGCAAGCGACGAGCCGTGGCACCGCGGGTGTGGGCCGGCTCGACAGCCGAGCAGGTCCGGGTGGGGCTCGCCGCTTGAAGGAGGATGACGACCTGGGCAGGCCGGCGGGAGCCGACAGGCCTGGAGGCGCGAGGAAGGTGTGCGCCGGTGTCCAGCCCCCGATGTCGCGCCGTTGAGCAGATACGCGACGGGAGAAGAGCCATTGTAGGGCGGGGGTCCCGCCCCCTGGTGCGTCGGTGTGCCGGGTGCGCCCGCGCTACTGCGGCAGGCAGGCCAGCATGCGCTGGATGTCCTGCGCGGCATAGCCGGACGCGGCATCCTGCAAGGCCCGCGGCGAGACTTCGGACGGGATCACGGACGTGCCCGGCTTGAGCAGCGCGGTCCGGCCCAGCACGACGAAGTCCAGCGGTGTGTCGATGCCGACGTAGGCGCGCACGTCGGCGCGCGACGTGGCCGTGTGGCCGGCGCGGCAGCGGTCGCCGGTGGCGTCGGGGAAGGTGCGGAACGGCTCGCGCAGGGCCAGCTCGTCGGCACCGCAGCGCTGGTCCAGCGGGATGGGGCCGGGCTTTTGCGGCGCCACCGCGCCCCAGCGCAGCAGCTGGTGCAGCGCGATGGACCCCTCGCCGAACGCCGGGCCGGCATCGCCGAGGAGCGCCAGCGTCGGCTGCATGCCCCGGCCGCCGACCCACGCCACCTTGCCCAGCAGGTCGCGCTGCGGCGTGACGGCAATCGGCAGCGCCGCGGAGTCCAGGTAACGCGGCTTGCCGTCGACGACGTGCCGCAGGGACGTGGTGGACACATAGGTCTTCACCGGCTGGCCCGACATGCCGTCGACCTCCGGCCCGAGCCGCGGCCGCCCCAGCCCGTTGCCGACGACGGCCTTGCCCGGCCCGCAGGACGTGATGCTGCCGCCCGCCGCGAGGGGCTCGACCTCCAGCGCGTAGACGCAGAACGCCGGCGAGCCCGGGCCGAAGCCCTGGCGTTCGGCCTGCAGGAAATCGGCCCGGCAGCCGCCCGACTGGCAACTGCGGGTGGCGCCGCCCTGCCAGCGGTCCAGCCCGTTGGCGATGTAGGTGAAGCCGCCGTCGCCGACCGTGTACGAGGCCGTCGCGCCGTCCGGGTTGACGGCCAGTCGCGCCCGCACGGCGATGGAGCCATCGGCGAACACGCGCGTGGCCGCCTGCATGGTCGACTGGCCGTCGGGCGTCTTGATCTTCATCGTGCCCGGCACGCCGCAATCGGCCGCTGCGAGTGCGGTGGCCGGCACGGCGATGGCGAGCAGCAGCGCGCTCGAACGGCTCAGGCGGATCAAACGGTGGGGTGCCATGGCGTCATCCTCTCGGCGGCCCGGGCCGCCATGTCGATCCCGCAGGCTAACGCCGGCACCGCGGCCAGCGCGTCCACCCGATTGACGAGGCAGGCGGCGGCTGACGCTGGGGGCCGTTTGTGCAGAATGCCGCCGTATGACCGGCATCACGACCTTCCACATGCCCGGTCGCGGCGGCACGTTGCGCGCCGTGCCGGCGCCGTTCACGCCATCCGACGGCGGGCCTCGGCGCCCGCGGGCCTGAGCGATGCGCCGGCTTCGCTACAACGTGGCGTGCAGCCTGGACGGCTTCATTGCCGACCCCGATGGCGGCTACGACTGGATCGTGGACGACAAGGGCATCGACGTCGACGCGCTGTACGCGCAGTTCGACACCTTCGTCATGGGGCGCAGGACCTGGGAGGTGATGCAGGCGCAGGGCGATGCGAACCCGCTGCGCGGCAGGCGCATCGACATCCCGACCGAAGCTGGCCTCCCCCTCCTTGAGGCGGGTCAAGGCAAATAGCGCAGCGCGCCCCCCGAATGACGACACGTCGCGCCATGCAGGTCATCCGCGAAGCCGACACGCAGGTCGACGAGGCGCCGCCGCACGGTGCGATCGGCATGTCCACCGCCTGCCGGATCAGCGACGCCGTGCCGCAGCCGCGGGCGATGGAGTTCCGCAAGCGGGTGCTGCACCCCGGCGCGGCCATCGGCCCGCATCCGCTGAGCCATGACGAGGTCTACTACGTGCTGTCGGGCGAAGGCGAGGTCACGTCGGACGGCCAGACGCGCCGCCTGACGGCCGGCATGGCTGCCTATCTCTACGACGGTGCGGTGGTCGGCATCCGGCAGGTCGGCGGCTTGCCGCTGGCGCTGATCGTCAGCTACCCCAACCCGGCCGCGGCGTTGCCGCCCAACCGTTCCATCCCCGAGGTGGTTCTGCTGCCCGAGCTGGCCTACCCGGACGTCAACGCGGCGGCCGACTGGCTGTGCCGCGCATTCGGCTTCGCGGTGCGGCTGCGCATCGGCCACCACCGCGTGCAGATGACCGTGCCGGGCGGTGGCGCGCTGGTCGCCAGGCAGGGCGAGGTACCGCCCGGCTGCTTCGCCGCACATTCGGTCATGGTGCGCGTGGCGGACATCGACGCCCACCATGCGCGTGCCGTTGCCGCCGGCGCCGTGGTCGCCGGTGCGCCGACGACCCACCCGTATGGCGAGCGCCAGTACGGCGCGCACGACCTTGCGGGCCATGCGTGGGTGTTCACGCAGACGGTGGCGGATGTGGACCCGGCGGACTGGGGTGGGGTCACTGAGCCGGGCTGACCCCGCTCAATCCAGCGGCCAGGGCACGCCTTTGGGCAGCTGCGCCGTCTCCGCCGGCTCTTCCGGCTCTTCCGGCTGTTGACGCGCCGGCCCAGGCGCATCCGCCGCCCGCCACCATGGCGTCACCGGCTCGCCATGGGCGGGCTCCACCGCCTCGCCCAGCCGCGGCATCAGCAGTTGGGCGCCCTGCTTCGGCCCCAACGCCAGCAGCGTCTCGGCCGGCTCGTCCCAGTCGTGCAGCGCCAAGGAGAACGTCCCCCAGTGCACCGGCAAAAAGGCGCCGCCGCCGAGCAGTTGGCAGGCCTTCAGCGCGTTCTCGGGCCCGAGGTGGATGTCGCCCCACGACGGGTGGAAGGCGCCCACCTCCAGCATGACGAGGTCGAACGGGCCGAGCCGTTCGCGGATGGACGTGTACTCGCTCGTCAGGCCGGTGTCGCCGCTGAAGAACACGCGGTGCTGCGGCGTCTCGATGACCATGGACGACCACAGCGTCGCGTTGCGGTCCTTCAGCGACCGGCCCGAGAAATGCTGCGATGGCGCGGCATGGATGCGCAGTTCGGCGCCCGGCGCCTGCCAGTGCTCCCACCAGTCCAGCTCGACGATGCGCTCAGGGGGGACACCCCAGGCCTGCAGGTGGGCGCCCACGCCCAGCGACGTGATGAAGGGCACGGCCTGCAGCTTCACCAGCTCCTGGATGGTGCTGATGTCCAGGTGGTCGTAGTGGTCGTGCGAGATGACGACGGCATCCAGCCTGGGCAGGCCTTTGAGCGCCAGCGGCACGGGCTGGAAGCGCTTCGGGCCGGCCAATTGCGAGGGCGACGCGCGCTGGCCCCAGACCGGATCGGTCAGCACGCGCAGGCCGTCGATCTCGATCATCACCGTGGAGTGGCCCAGCCAGGTCGCGCGCAGGCCGGTGCCCGCGGGCTTGAGCCAGGCGTCCAGCGGGTTCACCGACGGCAGCGGGCCGGCCGGCTTGCGGCGGTCGTCCGGGCACAGGAAGTCGCCCAGCGACGGCCGCTCCGTGCGGTCGCGCAGGCCGGGCTGGATGGGGTGGACGTTGTGGAAGCCCTCGCCGGTGTCGGTCACCCGGTAGCGCGGCGAGGCCCGCATGCGTTCGAGACGGAGGCCGGTGGCGCGTTTGCCGAGAGATTTCATCGAAGGGGGACGCAGGGGCGGGCTCCCGCAGGTGGTAGCGCCGCGCCGGCTTTCAAGCCCGCTTTGATCCGGCCTCAGGCCGGCCGATGTTCCGTGCCGGCGCCCAGCGTCAGGAAGAACATGCGGCTGGGCCGGAACACCTTGGCCGTGTGCCACACGCCGCGCGGCACGACGACGGCGCCGCGGCCCTCGATGCGTTGCGTCACCAGGCCTTCGGGCTGTGCCAGGTGGAACTCGATGTCGCCGTCCAGCAGGTAGACGAACTCGTCGCCGTTGGGATGCATCTCCCAGCTGCCCCAGTCGGCGTCGCAGACGAACTCCGACACCAGCCAGCCGCGGCCCAGCGCGTCGAGCGCGTCCTGGGGCTGCGCCCAGAAGGCGGGCCCGCCGGGCTGCGGGCGGATGCCGCCGCTGGCGTCCAGCAGCGCGTAGGTCTCGTCGGGCAGGAACTTCATGAGGTGGCCTGGGCGTGAGTCATGGAGCTGTGCAGTGTGCACGGCGCAGGCGGCTGTCACCGCGGCAGGCACCGCGGGGGGCTTGAAATGCCGCCCGCAGCCAGCACGTGTGGCAGCGTAGTTCCTCTGGAGTCCGCAAGTGCAACCCGTCGTCAAGATCACCGTCCCGTCCGAGCTGATGCCCCTGGTTCGCTTTGCGCAATTGCTGCAGGCGCTCGACGGGCAGGGCGGCGCGGCCGACCCGCATCAGTACCAGGTGCTCGTGGGCAAGATCGCCACCGAACTGCGCACCCACCAGGGCCACCCGGCGCTCGATGGGCTGCTGGACCACCTGCCCGCCAGCGCCGAGATCTACGAGAACCTGCAGTACGGCCACGCCGGCCTGTGCCGCATGCCGCTGGGCCGGGCGGTGGAGTCCGAGCTGGCCATGCGCGAGCTGCTGGACCGCGTGCGCGGGGCGTGATCGTCAGGCACTGCGCAGCCCGATCTCGAACACCACGCCGCCGGCCACGTTGCGTGCCGTGATGCGGCCACCCATCTTGGCGAGGTAAGTCTTCGCAACGAACAGGCCCTGGCCGCGGCGCTGGCCGTCCTCGGGCGCGGCGTCGCTGACGCCGTAGTCGAAGATGCGCGCGAGCTGGTCTTCGGCGATCTGCGGGCCCTGGTTGTGGATGTCCACCGCGGCCAGCTCGCCGTCCCGGCGCAAGGCCAGCGTGATCGGCGTGCCGGCGGCGCGGTAGCGGCCGGCGTTGGTCAGCACATGCGTGATCGCGTCCTCCAGCGGGTACTCGTCGGCCTGCACCCAGACGGGCTCGGCGGCCGGCGTGTAGTGCACGCCGGCGATGCCCGCATAGGCGGCGTTCCCGGCGACCTGGCGCAGGAAGGCGTCCAGGTCCAGCCGCCCGGCGGCCAGCGTCGCGGCGGCCAGCGCCTCGCTCGGCGAGGCCTGGCCGTACAACACCTTCACGGCCTGCTGCATGCGCTGCACGTAGCGGCGGCTGGGGTCGCTGTCGGCCGCGTGCAGCAGCATCAGCGACTGCAGCGGCGACATGATCTCGTGTCCCACGGCGTGCCACTGGTCGTGCTCGCGCTCGGCGCGCAGCTGCTCGCGGCGCAGGCTGTCGCGGGCGTGCTGCAGCAGGTCGGCCAGCACACCGGCCAGGATGCCCAGCTCGTCGCGCCCGCGCAGGTCGGCCACGTCCAGCGTGCCCAGCTCGAAGCGCTGCGGCGCCTGCATCCGGTGCGACAGCGCGGCGGCGCGCTTCGTCAGCTTCGCGACGCGGCGGATCAGCCCCACCTCGATGATGAGCCAGGCCAGCGCGATGGATGCCAGCATCGCGCCCACCGGCCAGGCCAGCCGCGCGGCGCTGGCGCTCAGGGACCGGTCCAGGCCTTGCAGGTCGCCGGTCAGCGTCACGTCGAATCGGCCTGCGGGCGTCGTCACGCTGTCGTGTTCGGACAGCGTGCGCGGCGCGTCGGGCGCGGGCAGGTGCTGGATCAGCGCCGTCAGCCACGGCGACGGCGGCGCGCCGGCCTGCTCGGCGCCCTGCAGCAGCGCGACGACGTGGTTGCCGCGCGTGATCGTCAGCGTCTCGCCCGGCGACAGCGCGGCGGCCAGGCGCGCCAGCGTCAACGGCGGCTGCGCCCCCGGCGCGGCGCTGTCGAACAGCGTCGCGCCGCCCGGCCCCAGCAGCGCCAGGCGCAGCCCCGTGCGCGACAGGTCTGCCGGCGGCCACTGCGGCCCGCCGGGGCGGAACAGCGCCTCGCGGAACGCCTGCACCGGCAGCCGCACGGAGACCGTCGTGCGGCGTGCGCAGGGCTCGGCCGCTTTTTCTTCAGCCAGGCAAGGCCCCTCGCGCCAGACCCAGCCGCGGAAGTCGCGCTGCGGCCGCGCCCGGCGCGGCAGCGTGGTGGCGTCGGCCGCGTCCACCGTGAAGCCGGCGAGCTGGCCACGCTGGCCGTCCAGCATTTCGACGGGGGCCAGCCAATGCTGTTCGGTGTCGCCCTGCCGCAGGCTGATGCGCACGCGGTGCACCTCGGCCAGGTCCAGCGCGCCGCGCTCGCGGCTGACGAGCGGCGGGGCGTCCAGGCCGGCGACGAGGTAGACGAAGCCGCCCGCATAGGCATTGCTGCCCACCGCCGCGCACAGGCTGGCGCCGCCGGGGTATTGCCGCGCGCAGCCGGCCATGTCGACGGCACGCTGCGCCTTGGTCGCGTCGTCGAAGTCGATGGCCGCGAACGGCAGCACCAGCGGCGCGACCCAGCCGGCGTCCACCTGCGCCGGCTCGGGGTTCATCAGCGCGAGCTGCCCCGACGGGTGGCGCAGTTGCGCGACCACCTCGGCCAGCGACTTGGCGAAGGTCTGCTCGTAGCGCTGCGCGTTGCGCTGGCGCTCCTCGTTCAGCAGCGCGACGGCCAGCGCCAGCGTGGCCAGCGCCAGCGCGATGAAGACGAGGTGGAAGACGATGCGGTTGCGGAAGGCCGCGACGCCCAGGCGCGGCATGTCCGCGAACTCGGGCAGTGGCAGCTCGACCCGCCCGAGCTTCATCCGCCCGACCAGCGAAAGCCGCGCATGGGGATGTTCTCGATGCCGTCGAACGCCGGGTCCACGTCGCGCAAGGCGTCGCGGATGGTGGCCACGTGCTTCCTCACGTTGTCGCGGTTGCGGCCGCTCTTGACGACGTCGAACAGGTCTTCGTAGCTGACCACCTCACCCGTGCGCGCATGCAGCGTCGCGAGGATGCGCTGCGCCGTCAGCGGCAGGTTGATGCGCTGGCCGCGCCACATGGGCGTGCGCTGCCACAGCGGGTCGAGGTGCAGGCTGTCTTCGGCCGGCCTGGCGGCGGGCTTTGCCGCCGGCTCACGCAGCCGCGCCGTGCGCAGGATGTCCAGGAAGGTCTCGACGAACTCGGCCTCGTCGAAGGTCGTCTTCTGCAGGTAGTCCCAGGCGTCCAGCGCCTTCATGATGCTGCGGTAGATGGCCGCCGGCATGGCCGACACCACCAGCACCGGCGTGCCCAGGCCCTGCTTGTTGATCTCGTTGATCAGCGCCACGCCGGCGTTGCGCTCGCGGCCCAGCTCGATGTCCAGCACGACGAGGTCGTAGCGCTCGCGCAGCAGCGCGGCCTCGGCGGCGTCGCGGTCGACATGCTGATCCACGACCAGCTCCGGGCGGGCGGCACGTATCCAGCCGGCCAGCTGCGCGCTGGTGGTGGGGTCGTCCTCGATGACGGCGATGCGGGGCATGGCGGGGATTATGTGGAGCCCCGCCGGGGCAGCTGCGGAAGGAATCTTCCGCGAGCCGGGGCATCACCTCGGCGCTCAGCCGCCGATCACGCCGCACGCCACCCGCGCCCCACCGCCGCCCAGCGGTGCCGGGTGGTCCGAATGGTTGTCGCCGCCGGCATGCACCATCAGCGCATGGTTCTTCACGTCGGCGAGCTTCAGGCGCGGGCCCAGCACGGGTGACGTGGCCGACCCATCGGCCGCCACGTACAGCGGCGGCAGGTCGCCCAGGTGGCCGTCGCCCCAGGGCTCGCCGTGCTTCTTGGTGCCGGCCGGGTCCAGGTGGCCGCCGGCGGCCTGGGCCGGCGTCATCACGCCGTTGTTCTCGGCCGGCGCGCAGGACGGCTTCTCGTGCACATGGAAGCCGTGCTGCCCTGGCGGCAGGCCCTTCAGGTCGGGATAGAAGGCCAGGCCGTAAGGCGTCTCGACGATGCGGACCATGCCCACCGCGGCGCCGTCGCCCTGCTTCTCGGCCATCTTCAGCGTCACGCTGATCTCGGCGCCCAGCGCCACGGAACTGGCCGCCAGGCAGGCGGTTGCGAACCAGATGCTTTTCATCGACGTCTCCAGGGAGGTCAGAACCGATCCAGCATACCGACGCGGCGCGCCCATCGGCCGATGGCCCGTCCCGTGATGGGGGTACAGGCGACGGGAAATCCAGTTACACGTGGGTGATCCAGGCCTTCGCTGCCCAGGTGCATGGTGGCGAAGTGCTCGGTCATGCGCCAGCTCGGCGCGTTCCACTCGATGCCTTCGGCGATGTCCGGTTTGTGCGGCCGTGACAGCGCGGCCATGAACTCGTCGACGGCTTCGGGGGGGGGGGCGGTCCGCTTGGGCATGGCGAAGCTTTGCAGGCGTTGGAGGGCCGGGAGGCGGTTATCGTCCTGTCCGCCGCGATGGCTGCTTTTGAGATTGGATCGCGCCAGCATGTCGAACCAACCGCCCGAGTTCATGCGCTTCACGGCCCCCGACGCCGAGGCGCTGTCACGCAACATCCACGGCGCCCGTGCCAGGCTGGCACAAGCGCTGACCGATGGCGACGAGGCCGCCATCGTCGACCATGCCGCCGACCTGGGCGGCCTGCTCACCACCGCAAGGCAGGAGGCCGAGGCCGTCGAGCTGCTGAACCGGCACGCCGCCCTCGCCGACACCCACCCCCACGTGGAGCAGGCCGCCTGGTTCTGGAACGCGCTGGCCACGGCGCTGCAGTACCGCGGCGAGCGGCAGCGGGCCGAAGGCTTTTTCGAGAAGGCAGTGGCCGTGGCCCGTGCCGGCGGCTGGCAGCCCATCGAGGCCATGACGCTGCACCACTGGGGTCGCAGCCTCGTGGAGCAGGGGCGGTTCGACGAAGCCGAAACGCGCCTCACGCAAGCGCTCGCGATTCGCGAAGCCCTGGGCGACCCGCGCCAGGACTCGTCGCGCAGCGCGTTGGCCGAACTGGCCCGGCTGCGCGCGCCAGACGCCGCGTGAGCTGAGCGGCGACGGTCCGGAAGACTCCTTCCGCCCCGCCGGAAGACACGCGCCCTGCGGGCCACTCGCGCCTTCCCGCCCGACCGGGAACCATGGCCGCCATGCATCGCACCACCACCCCGCGATGCGCAACGCCCTGGAGCCCGCCATGCTGCACCGCCTCAAGACCCTCGCCGCTTCCCTCCGCCACGCCTTGCGCCGCAGCGCCAGCCGCGGCCTGGAGGCGGCGCCCACCGCCGTCCGCTCCGTGCGCCGCGCACTGCCGCCGCTGCTGGCCGTCACGGCGATCACGGCGTTGGGCTATGCGGTCGTGACGCACCCGCCGGTGCAGGCCGTGCCTCACGGCCTGGCGGCGCTGCGCACCAACCAGTTCAGCGGTGGCACGAGTGAGTTCCGGGCGGGCAGCTTCGTGTGCATCCCCGGCCTGCACGAGGTGCGCTTCTTTCCGCTGCGCGACCAGAGCTACCACCCCGCGTCGCTGGCCAAGGCCGAAGGCCCGACGCCGCTGCAGTCGGTGGAGGGCCTGTCGCTGGGCCTGGACATGACGGTGCGCTGGGCGGTCGATGCGACCCGCCTGCCCGAGCTGGCGCGCAAGCTGCCCGACGACATCGAGGGCGACGTCATCGCGCCGGCCGTGCAGGCCGTCGTCTACAAGCAGATCGCCCGCCACACGGTGCGCGAGATCTTCTCCAGCCAGCGCGCCGAGATCGCCACGTCGCTGGAGGCCGAGCTGCGCGTGAAGCTGGCCGGCGACGGCGTCGTGCTCAGGAGCATCCAGATCGGCTCGGTGGACCTGCCGGCCGACTACCGCCGCGGCATGGACCGCCTGCTGGCCGACAGCCTGGCCAGCGAGCGCATGCGCTACACGCTGGAGATCGCCGACAAGCGCGTCAAGGAGACCGAGCTGCAGGCCGCCGCCGACAAGGTGCGCCGCGAGACGGCCGCCGAGGCCGCCGGTCGCGAACAGATCATCGCGGCACGGGCGCAGGAAGAGGCGATGAAGCATGTGCTGCCCTTCAAGCAGAAGCAGATCGAGCAGCGCGCGCTGGAAGCGCAGGCCGACAGCGCGTCGCGCATCCAGCAGGCCGAAGGCGCGGCCAAGGCGCGTCGCATCGAGGTGGACGCCGAGGCCGCCGCGCGCCAGAAGCTGGCCGAGGCCGAGGCCTACCGCGTCGCCCAGGTCGGCCGGGCCAACGCCGCGCAGATGGCCGCCGAAGGCGAGCTGCTGACCCGCCACCCGCTGCTGGTGCAGAAGGCCATGGCCGACAAGCTCTCGGACAAGGTGCAGGTCATCATCGCCCCGCCCGGCTCGGGCGGCTTCATCGGCAACGCGCTGCTGGCGGGCACCACGCCGGCTGCGAAGGCCACGCCGGCCGCCGCGCTCGAAGGCGGTGCATCGGAGAAGGAGTGAGCCATGCGTCGCATTCTCCTGATCGTGGTCGCGGCTGCGACAGCGGCCGTCGTGATGACCCAGGCGGAGGCCGCGCCCGCCGTGTCCACCGAACTGCCGGCCTTCCCGCGCGCCGGCCTCGTCGTGCAGGACGCGCCGCTGCGCGGGGCGCCGCGCGACACGGCCTCGCAGCAGGCGCAGATGGCGCGCGGCGAGGCGCTGGAGATCCGCGGCGAGCGCGGCGACCACTGGCAGGTGTGGGACTACCGCCGCGAGCGTGGGGGCTGGCTGCGCAAGGGCCAGGTCTTGCTGATGCCGCGCGTGGACGGCAACGGCGGCGCCACGGCCGAACTGTTGTCGCAGCTGCGCCTGGTGCGCCAGCAGTGGGGCACCGAAGGGCTGGGCCTGGGCCTGGCCGCGGCCTACGTGCAGGCCGCCACGCCGGCGGAGCTGGCCGGCCCGGGCGGCGCCGAGGCGCTGGACGCGATGGGCACGTTCGCCGAGCGCATCGCCGACCGCGCCTCGCTGCGCGATGCCAGGCCGGCCGAGGGCCAGCTCGCCGCGCAGATGGACGTGGCGGCGCGCTACGGGCTGAAGTTCGCGCAGATCGAGACCGGCGAGGAGGGCCGCGTGCAGGTCTGCTACGACGGCGAAGCCTTCCGCCGTGTGCTGGCCGTGGCGGCCACGCCGGAGCAGCGGGTGCGCGCCGCGCTGGCGCTGACGCGGCCCGACTGCCTGGACCCGCGCGCCCCGGTGCACGAGCAGGCCGCGTGCGACCAGTGGCGCCAGCAGGTGCTGGCCCAGGTCGACGCGGCCACGCTGCCGGTGCACTGGAAGAACCGGCTGCAGATGCGCCGCGCGTCGGTGGCGGCCAGCCTCGCGTTCGCGCAGGCCCGCCGGGGCGCGGGTGGCGAAGGCGCCGCCGCGCTGGCCGAGTTCGCGGCCATCGCCCCCACCGAGCTGACCGAGGACGACCAGGCCGCGTACGCCGACGCCGCGATGCGCGTGAACGCCGCGCGCTGGCTGGGCACCAGCGCGGCGCCACGTGACTTCGGTGCCGTGCAACTGGCGCTGCTGCCGGGCGCCGAGGGCGAGCGCTGCGTCGAGCTCAAGGACGGCGGCAAGCTGGCCGCGCGCCGCTGCAGCTACGGGCAGGTCGCGCTGGCGTCCGCGTCGCTGAACCGCGAAGGCCGCGCACTGGCGCTGGCCGTGCAGCCGCTGGACGGCTGGCGCGAGCTGTGGGTGTTCGTCAAGGACCGCCAGGGCTGGCGCGTCGAGGTCATGCCGCCCGCGCCGGCCCAGCCGGGCCTGGGCGTGGCCGAGTTCGCCGGCTGGGTGCCGGGCGGCGCGCAGATGCTGCTGGCCCGCGAGTTCCGCGCCGAGGGCAAGTACCGCCGCAGCTTCGAGGTCGTGGCGCTGCCGTCGCTGGCGACCGAGCGCCAGGCGAGCGAGCCCGCGCTGATGGGCGCGTTCCAGCGCTGGAGTGACCCGGCGTGGCGGTCCGGCTCGCCGGCGCGCCGCTAGGCCGCGAGCGCGAGCGCTGCGTCGATGCGCAGCGGCAGCTCCAGCCGCGCGACGCTGCCCTGGCCGGGCTGGCTGTCCAGCTGCAGGCTGCCGCCCAGCAGGCCCGAGGTCAGGCTGTGCGCGACGAACAGGCCCAGGCCGCTGCCGCCCTGGCCGAACGACGTCGTGAAGAAGGGCTCGAAGGCACGTGCCAAGTCGGCCGCAGGCATGCCGATGCCGTTGTCGCGCACCTCCAGCACCATGCGCGCGTCGCTGCCGCGGTGGGCCGCCACGCGGATGAGGCGTTCCGCGGTGTCGGGCATGCCGCGGAAGGCGTGCAGGCAGGCGTTTTCCAGCAGCTGCTCCAGCACCTGCTGCAGGATCTCCGCGTAGCCGTCGAGCCGGAAACCTTCGGGCAGCTCGCAGGCCAGGTGCACGCGGCCCGCGTCCAGCCGGCTCTGCACGCGCGCCCAGGCCTGCAGCACCGCTTCGCGCAGGTCGAAGCGGGTGCGCACGGCACGGCCGCTGCCTTCGGTGAGCTGCTTGAAGCGGTTGATCAGGCGCAGCGCGCGGTCCACGTTCTGCTCCACCAGCTCGGCGCCGGCGAGTGTCTGCGCGACCCAGTCGGCCAGCTCCTGGCGCTTGAGCGGCGTGCCGCTGCCCAGGCGCGCGGCAAAGCTGCCGCTGCCGGCGCGCAAGGCGCTGGCGCTGAGCAGCGCGTTGCCCAGCGGCGTGTTCATCTCGTGCGCGATGCCGGCGAGCAGCTGGCCCAGCGCGGCGAGCTTGCGGCTGTTGACGAGCTCGTCCTGCGCAGCCAGCAGCTCGGCGGTGCGCTTGTGCACCTGCTCCTCCAGCCATTGCGCGGTGCGGCGCCGCTCCTCGTCGCGGCGCGCCTGATCGATGGCGATGCCGGCCAGGTGGCTGGCGGCATGCAGCGCGGCGAGTTCCGCGGCGCTGGGGCGGCGCACCTCGCGGTAGTACATCGCGAAGCTGCCGATGACGCCGTGGTTGGCCGCATGGATGGGCGCCGACCAGCACGCCTTGAGGCCGTGCGGCAGCGCCAGGTCCTTGTAGGGCACCCACAGCGGGTGGGTGGCGATGTCGTCGACGATGACAAGGCGGTCGTCGAACATGGCGGTGCCGCAGGAGCCGGCGGTGGGGCCGATCTCGGCGCCGTCCAGCGCCAGCATGTACGCGGCCGGCATGCGCGGCCCGGCGCCCAGGCGCACATGGCGGCCGTCCAGGTCCAGCAGCAGCACGGTGCAGTACAGGCCCTCGAACTGCGACTCGATGAGGGCCGTCAGCCGGTCCAGCACGGGCTGCAGCGGCTGGCCGGTGGCGACCATTTCCAGCAGCTCGTTCTTGGCCTGGTTCAGCACCTCGGCGAACTGCATGCGGCTCATGTCCACCATGCAGACGGCCACCTGCGGCTCGCCGTCGCGCTCGGTCAGCGTCAGGTGCAGCTCGTGCGCACGCGTCTCGCCGTCACGGGTCTGCAGCCGCCACGGCAGGCTCAGCGAGCCGCTGTGCTGCAACTGCGCGAACACGTCGGCCAGCGTGTCGGCGGACAGGCGGCCATCGGGCTGGCGCAGCGGGCACAACAGCGCCAGCGGCATGCCGCACAGCGCCTGCGGGTCGTAGCCCAGCACCTTGGCGCGGCCCGAGGCCGTGCCCACGATGGGCAGCTCGGGCGTGGCCTTCACCAGCAAGATCGCGACATGGGTCATGTCGTCCATCGTCAGGGCTCCGGGGCAGGACTGCTAAGTCCCCAACTGTGCCGCATCCTGGCGCCGGGCCCAACCGTCATTTCCGGGACGGGTCTGGGGCCAGAATGCCGGACATCGCCACGCACCGCAGACCCGACCATGCCCCAGATGCTGCTCATCGTCGAACCCATCGGCCAGCGCGCCGAACGCGGCCGCGTCGCCGGCGAAGCCGTCTACCAGCAGATGCTGGACTTCACCGCGGCGCTGAAGGACGCCGGCCTGCTGCTGGCCAGCAACTCACTGGGCACCGCGGCCAAGCGCCTGGCCAGGCGCGGCGGCAACACGGAGGTCTGGGACGGTCCGTTCGCCGAGGCCAAGGAGATGGTGGGCGGCTTCTTCCTGCTCGACACCGAAGACCCGGCGGTTGCCATGGCGTGGGCCGAACGCTGCCCGGCCGCCGGGTGGTCCACCGTGGAGATCCGCGGCGTGGGCCCCTGTTACCTGTGAGCCCCTCGTCCGGCCTCGCCGCGCTGGACGCGGGCGGGTCCGACCGGTCCCCCGAGGGGACGGCTTGGGCGCGGCCCGGCGCTCGGCCCGAAAGCCGCGTGATGACGCCCCTGGTTGGATTTCTTCCGTAGTTTCCCGGGGGGGCTGTCGAAGCCGGCCCGGCAGGATCGTCGTGGGCATGAAGGCGGCAAAGGACACCGCGCCGCCCCCACCCAGGAGACCTGTCATGCGATTCATGATCCAAGTCCGTGCCACCGACGTCAGCGAGCGCGGCGAGCGGCCCGGCCCGGAGTACGCCCAGCTGTTCGAGGCCATGGGCGCCTTCCATGAGGAGATGGCGCGCGCCGGCGTGCTGCTGGACGGCGCCGGCCTGCGTCCCAGCCGCGATGGCTGGCGCCAGCGCTATGGCGCCGACGGCCGCCACCAGGTCGTCGACGGCCCCTTCGCCGAGACCAAGGAGCTGATCGCCGGCTACTCCCTCATCCAGGTGCGTTCCGTCGAGGAGGCCCGCGCCTGGGCGAGCCGCTTTCCGGCGCCCTTCGTGGGCATGGCCTGCGAGGTCGAGGTGCGACGCCTGTACGAGGACGCCGACTTCGCGCCCGGCGGCGACATGGACATCCGCACCGCATGAGGCCCCGAGTCATGAGCATCCTGTCCTATGTCCTCGTCGCGCTGGCCGTCGCCGTCCTGGCCGTGCTGGCCTATGCGTCCACGCGCCCCGACGAGTTCCGCGTCGAGCGCCGGCTGCGCATCGCGGCCACCCCCGACCAGCTCTGGCCCCTGGTGGGCGAGCTGCGCGGCTTCAACCGCTGGAACCCCTACGAGCGCAAGGATCCGCTGGTCAAGGGCCAGTACACGGGTGCCGCCGGCGGCATCGGTTCGCGCTATGCCTGGGAGGGCGACAAGATCGGCGCCGGCAGCCTGGAGATCACCGGCCAGCAGCCCGACCGCGCCGTGCAGATGAAGCTGGATTTCGTGAAGCCCTTCGAGGCGCACAACCAGGCCGAGTTCGCGCTGCAGCCGCTGGCCGACGGCGCGACCGAGGTGCGCTGGACCATGGCCGGCCCGGCCAACTTCGTCAGCAAATTGATGGGCGTGTTCATCAACATGGACCAGATGGTGGGCCGCGACTTCGAGGACGGCCTGCAGAACCTGCGCCAGATCGCGGAGGCCAAGGGATGAAGGATCTTCAGTTCAGCATCGACATCGCCGCACCGGTGGCGCGCGTGTGGGACTGCATGTTCGACCCCCTCGCCTACCGCGACTGGACCCGCGCCTTCTGCGAGGGCTCCTACTTCGAAGGCGCCTGGGAGACCGGCCGCCGGCTGCGCTTGCTGGACCCGCAGGGCTTCGGCATGGAGGCCGTGGTGGACGAATGTCGTCCGCACGCGCTGATGTCGCTGCGACTGGTGGGCGAGATCCAGGATGGCCGCCCGCTGGCCGACAGCCGGCTGCACGCCGAACCGGCGCGCGAGCGCTACGTCTTCAACGCGACGCCTGAGGGCGGCACCCACCTGGTCGTCCACCTGCAGGGCTGGGACGGCTTTCTCGAGTTCCTGCAGGACACCTGGCCCAAGGCACTGCAACGCCTGAAGGCCCTGTCCGAATCCACGCACTGAAAGGACCCGTCATGCACAAGCAGATCTACGTCAACCTGCCCGTCAAGGACCTGCCCGCCAGCAAGGCCTTCTTCGAGGCCGTCGGCTACCGCTTCAACCCGCAGTTCACCAACGACAAGGGCGCCAGCCTCGAACTGGGCGAGAACCTCTACGCCATGCTGCTGGCCGAGGACTTCGCCCGCACCTTCACCCCCAAGGCCTTCATCGACCACAAGACGTCCACCGGCGGCTGGGTGTGCCTGAGCTGCGACAGCCGCGAGGAGGTCGATGCCCTCGTCGCCAAGGCGAAGGCCGCCGGCGGCAACATCCCGGGCGAGGCGCAGGACCACGGCTTCATGTACGGCCACGGCTTTGAAGACCTCGACGGCCACCACTGGGAACTCGTGCACATGACAGGCATGCCGCAGGGATGATGCCCCTCGTCCAAGGCGTACCTTGGCCGGTCCCCCGAGGGGACGGCGATGCCGGGCGGTTCGACCGCCCAGCACATCGCCTGACGGGCCGGCTTGGGGCGGCCCGGCGCTCGGCCCGAAACATGCACCACGACATCGAGAACTGAACAGGAGACCGCCATGAAGATTCAACAAAAACTGACCCCGTTCATCTGGTACGAGAAGGGTGCCGAAGACGCCGTCGCGCACTACCTGAAGGTGTTCGGCGCCGGCGAGGTGCGGCACACGCAGCGCTGGGGCGAGAACTCGCCGGGCGCGGCCGGCTCGGTCATGGTGGTGCAGTTCGAGCTGCTGGGCCAGCAGATGACGGCCTTCAACGGCGGGCCGCACTTCAAGCTCACCGAGGCGTTCTCGCTGATGGTCGCCTGTGACGACCAGGCCGAGATCGACCACCTGTGGGAACAGCTGCAGGCACACGGTGGCAAGCCCAAGGCCTGCGGCTGGGTCGAGGACGCCTGGGGCCTGTCCTGGCAGATCATCCCGGCGGCGTGGTTCGACATGATCCGCGACCCCGACCCGGCCCGCGTGCAGCGCGTGTTCGAGGCGATCTGGGCGATGGAGAAGATCGACCTCGCCGCGCTGCAACGCGCCTACGCAGGGACCTGACCGGGTGACGCATGCCGACCTCGCCGCCGGCGTCTGGCGCATCGAGCGCAGCCGCCTCGTCGGCGCGGCGGCCAAGCTGCTGCGCGACCTGGACGAGGCCGAGGACTGCGCGCAGGACGCGCTCATCGCGGCGCTGGAGGTGTGGCCGCGCGATGGCGCGCCCGACAACCCGGCCGCCTGGCTGATGACCACCACCCGCAACAAGGCCCTCGACCGCCTGCGCCGCCGCGCGATGCTGCAGCGCGAGCACGAGGCGCTGGCGGCCGACGACGTGGCCGCGCAGGTGCACGTGGTGCCCGACTTCGTCGACCAGCTCGACGCCGCGCGCGACCAGGCCGAGATCGGCGACGAGCTGCTGCGCCTGATCTTCATCGCCTGCCACCCGGTGCTGTCGCGCGAGGCCCAGGTCGCGCTGACGCTGCGCCTGCTGGGCGGCCTGGAGACGGCCGAGATCGCCCGCGCCTTCCTCGTGCCCGAGGCCACCGTGGCGCAGCGCATCGTGCGGGCCAAGAAGGCGCTGCATGGCCAGGCTTTCGAGCTACCCGGTGCGCAGGAGCGTGCCGAACGCCTGGGCGGGGTGCTGGCCGTCGTCTACCTGATCTTCAACGAGGGCCACAGCGCCGGCAGCGGCGCCAGCCTGCTGCGCCCCGCGCTGTGCGATGAAGCGCTGCGCCTGGCGCGGCAGCTGCAGCACCTGCTGCCGGGCGACGCGGACGTGCACGGCCTGGCCGCGCTGCTGGAGATCCAGGCCTCGCGCCTGCCCGCCCGGCTGGACGCGCAGGGCCGCCCCGTGCTGCTGCCCGACCAGGACCGCCGCCGCTGGGACCGCCTGCTGATCCAGCGCGGCCTGGCCGCGCTGGCCCGCGCGCAGCAGCTCGATGCGGGCAGCCCGTACACGCTGCAGGCCACCATCGCCGCCTGCCATGCCCGCGCGGCGCGCGCGCAGGACACCGACTGGCGCGCCATCGTTGCCGGCTACGACCGGCTGCTGGCGCTCAACGCCTCGCCCGTCATCGCGCTGAACCGCGCGGTCGCCGTCAGCTTCGCGGACGGCCCGGCCGCGGCGCTGCCGCTGCTGGACGCGCTGGCCGCCGAGCCGCAGCTTGAGCGCTACCCCTTCCTGGCCGGCGCGCAGGCCGACGTGCTGGAGCGCCTGGGCCGCCCCGCCGAGGCGCGCGAGGCCTACCTGCGCGCCGCCGGGCTGACCGACAACGAGGCGCAGCGCCAACTGCTGCAGGAGCGCGCGGCCCGGCTGGCGAACTGAGCGCCGGCGGGGCCGGTTGCTTCCGTAAGTAAAGCGCTGCGACCGCCGCCGGCAGTCGCTACGCTCCAAGGCATGATGGTCGTCGCACCTCCACACCGCATGACCACCGACTCTCTGGAATACGCCGGTTTCTGGGTGCGCGTCGGCGCCTCGCTCATCGACACGGTGCTGGTGCTGTGCGTCACCCTGCCCGCGCTCGTCGCCGTCTATGGCTGGGCCTACTTCAGCATGCCGCAGACCGGCACGGTGGTGGGCACCGCCGACTTCCTCATTTCATGGGTGGCGCCCGCCGTCGCGGTGGTGGCGTTCTGGCTCTACAAGCAGGCCACCCCCGGCAAGATGGCCCTGCACCTGCGCATCGTGGACGCCCGGACCGGACACGCGATCACCGCCGGGCAGTCCATCGGCCGCTACCTGGGCTACTTCGTGTCCACGATCCCGCTGGGCCTCGGCCTGATCTGGGTGGCCTTCGACCCGAAGAAGCAGGGCTGGCACGACAAGCTGGCCGGCACCGTGGTGGTCCGGTCCAAGGCGCGCGGCCCGGAGCCCGTCACGTTCGAGCAGCCCTGACGGGCGGCGCCCCGGCACCGGGGCGCATGGGAAGATGCGCGCCCCGCCCGGGTTGCCGCCGCCGATGACCGACTCCCGCTCCGACCCCGACGTGTCGCCGCCGCCCGCCGCGCCCTGGCCCGGCCACACCGCCGACTCCCGCGAGTTCCGCCAGGTGCTGGTGGCGCTGACCGCCGCCGGCGTCGCCACCTTCGCCCAGCTGTACGCGCCGCAAGGCGTGCTGCCGCGCGTCGCCGAAGGGCTGCAGGTGCGGCCCGACCAGGCCGCCCTGCTCATCTCCGTGGCCACCATCGGGCTGGCCGCGGGCGTGCTGCCGTGGTCGTGGCTGTCCGACCGCTTCGGCCGCGTCTGGGCGATGAAGGTCTCGCTCATCCTGGCCACGCTGCTGGGCCTGGCCAGCACGGCCTGCACCCGCCTGGAGCCCATCCTGCTGCTGCGCGCGCTGGAGGGCTTCGCACTCGGCGGCCTGCCCGCGGCCGCCATCACCTACCTGAACGAGGAGGTGCACCCCGCCAGCGCGCCGATGGCGGCGGCCATCTACGTGTCCGGCACGACGCTGGGCGGGCTGCTGGGGCGGGTGGTCGCCGTGCCGGTGGCCGATGCGCTGGGCTGGCGCGGCGCGCTGCTGTGCGTGACGCTGATCGCGGCGGTCGGCACGGCCGTGTTCCTGTGCAGCGTGCCGGCCGCGCGCGGTTTTCGCTCGGGCGCGGCCCACCGGCTGCCGGTGCTGCGTGCCGTCGCCGCGAGCCTGCGCCGGCCCGACCTGCTGGTGCTGTTCCTGCAGGGCTTTTTGCTGATGGGCGGGCTGGTCAGCATCTACAACTACATGACCTTCCACCTGGAAGGCCCGCCCTTCCTGCTGGCGCCCGCCACCGTCGCGCTGCTGCTGTTCTCGTACCTGGCCGGCACCGGCTCGGCGAGCCTGGCGGGCTGGCTGGCGCGGCGGCGCGGGCGGCTGGCGGTGCTGTGCGGCGCCATCGCCACGCAGATGGTGGGCGGCGCGCTGATGCTGGGCACCGCCACGGCCGTGTTCGTCGTCGGGCTGGTGCTGTTCACGGCCGGCTTCTTCGCCGCGCACGCCATCGCCGCGGGCTGGGTGGGCCACCGCGCCACCGTGGGCCGCTCGCAGGCGGCGTCGCTGTACAACCTGTTCTATTACGCCGGCTCCAGCTTCTTCGGCTGGTTCTGCGGCCTCATCTACGTGTTCGCCGGCTGGCCCGCGACGGTGGGCATGGTGCTGGGCCTGGCGGCGCTGTCGGGCGGGCTGGCGGTGTGGCAGCTCAGGGGCGAGCGTCAACCCTGAACACCGGGTACAGGTTCAGCCGCTCGTCCCAGCTCGGCGTGCGGCGGTAGAAGAAGTCCAGCCGCTGCTTCGCGCTGGCGGCGAACGCTGGGTCGTCCTTCAAGCGGGCCTGGAACTCGGCGGCCAGCGCCGGGCTGGCGGCGAGCTGCTCGCGGGCGACCTGTTCGGCGACGTAGGGCTCCATGTATTCCTTGGGCTCGAAGGCGTTCGCGAAGCGGCCCCAGGCGGCCAGCGAATCCGGGGCATCGGGCTCCAGCAGGTGCATGGCGAGCGCCGACAGCGGCTGCGCGATGGGCACGAACAGGCTGCCGGCCGGCAGCTCGCGCGCGTCGGCCGCCCACTGGCCGCTGAGCGCCATGCGCTGGCGGCCTTCGGTCGTGGTGGCGTCGCGCTTCACGTCTGTGGCGCGAAAGCTCTGTACCGGCAGCGCTGCGCGCGCCTGCGCCAGCCGCTCGAAACGCACGCCATGCTGCGCCAGCTTGTCGCCCACCCAGGCCGCGTGCTCGGCCGGCACGACGTAGCCGGCACCGGGCGCGGCGCGGACGAGATCGGGCACGAGGTGATCGCGCAGCGGCACGCGCCAGACCTGCGGCGTGCGCTCGTCGTAGCGCGTCATCAGCGCGCCGGAGATCTCGCTCGTCGTGCGCGTGTAGGCGTAGCCGTGGAACTCGATCTCGCGGGCCTCGTCGGCGGCCTTCCAGGTCAGCGCCAGCTCGGCGGGCGTGCGGGCGTCGGCGGCGTGCGCGGTGCGCAGCCAGTCGCGGCCGTGCTGTGCAACCTGCGCCAGCACGGCGTCCACGGTCTGGCGCATCAGCCGCACGCGGGTGGGGTAGTCGCGCCAGGAGTGCGTCTCCACCAGCATGCCCAGCCGGTTGCGCAGCACGAAGTAGCCGGTGGAAAAGCGCGGCGTCGACACGCTGTCGCGGAAGCCGCTGGCCGGGTCGTCCTCCTTCACGAACGACGGGTAGAACGGCAGCGGCTGCGCGCCCTGTTCGGCCAGCGTGGCGATGACGGCGTCGCGCCAGGCGCGGCCGGCAGCGCGCAGCGGCACGTCGCCGGACTGCACCGGCTCGACCATGATGGCGATGTCGTGCTGGAACTGCGCGCCGTCGGTGGTGTGCAGGTCCACGGTCACGAGCGGGTCCCAGGCGCGCACGAGGGCCAGCATGGCCTGCATCTCGGGCGCGTCGGCCTTCACGTAGTCGCGGTTCAGGTTGAGGTTCTGCGCCGTCACGCGCCAGCCCATCTGCTCGGGGCCGCGCTGGTTGGGGCGGTTCCAGGCGCCGAAACGCTCATGGCCGTCGACGTTGAAGACCGGCACGAAGACCAGCACCTGGTGTCGCAGCGCGCCGGGCCTGGCGAGCTGCTCGCGCAGCGCCAGGAAGCCGCCGTCCTTGCCCTCGATCTCGCCGGCATGGATGCCGCCCTGGACCAGCGTGACGGGCAGGCCGCGGCGGCGCGCGGCGTCGGGCGTCAGCGCACCGGACTGGCTGGCGACAACGGCCCACATCGGTCGCCCCTGCGGCGTGCGGCCGAAGGCGGTGCAGCGCACGTCGCGCGGGTGGGCGCGGGCGAAGTCGTGGCACAGCTGCCCGACCTCGTCATAGCGCCCGGTCTGCAGGAAGCCGCTGCGTTCGGCGTGGGTGGTGAGTGGAGCGGCTGGAGCGGCTGGGGTGGGGCCGCCGGCGGCGAGCGCCAGCAGCAGGGTCAGGCAGGGGCGCATCAGTGGTCGGGCGTGCTCTCGCGCAGCATGCGCTGCATCAGCGTGAAGAAGCGGTCGTAGAACGGCCCGGCGGCAATGGTCTCGGAGGCGACCTTGACCATGGAGTCCTGCGACGACGACAGCGGCACCGAGATGGAGCCGATGGCGCTCACGCCCAGGCTCGCCGCGTTGGGGCTCTTCTTGAGCGCATAGCGGTCCTGCTGGGCGCTGACGTAGGCCGTGGCGACCTGCTGCTTGGGGCCGTCGCCCACGCAGACCACGTTGAACGCGATCTCGACGTGGACTTCGCCGTCGGGCTGGAAGCGCTTGGCGCCCTGCACGACGCCGCTGCCGGTCTTGCTGATGACGTAGCCCTGGCTCAGCAGCGCACGGCGGGCGGCCTCGCAGGTGTCGTCGACACTGGCATCGAAGAGGCGCGAGAAGGTTTCGTCGGCATTGAAGCGTTCGCCGAGGTAGACCGACTTGATCGGCTTGTCCGGCAGAACGCCGCAGCCGGCCAGCAACACGCCGAGCGCGGCGGTCATGGCAAGGGAGCGTAGGCGATGCATGGCGGGATTATTCCGCGTGAGATGGATGACCTTGTTGCTGTAGCGTGTCCGGCCTGGCGGGCCGCGACGACCTGCGTTGACGGACCTCAGGGCCGGTGCACCCGGTCCCGCGCGACCGTCAGCCAGCCCACCAGCGTCTCGGCGTCCACGGGCTTGGAGGCGTGGTCGTCGAAGCCCGCGGACAGTGCCATGTCGCGGTCCTGCAGCGACGACAGGCCCGACAGCGCGATGGCGTAGCTGCGCGGCCGGCCGTCGCGCATCTCCCGGGCGCGCACCATGCGCATCAGCTCGAAGCCGTCCTGGCCCGGCATCGCCAGGTCGCTGACGATGGCGTCGAAGTCGCGGAGTTCCAGCGCCGCCATGGCTGCGCTCACGGAGGCGGCCGTGTCCACCCGCGCGCCGACCAGCCGCAGCAGCTCGCCCAGCGCCTCGCGCGACTCGGCGTCGTCGTCGACCAGCAGCACCGCGAGGCGCAGGTCGCCGGCCACCACCTCGGGTGTGACGGGTGGCTTGAGCACGCCGGCCGGTGCTTCCAGCGCCGGGAAACGCATGATCACGCGCAGGCCCTTGCCCAGCCCGTCGCTGAGGGCCACAACGGTGCCGCCGTGGGCCTGCATCAGCGACTTGACGATGGACAGCCCCAGGCCCAGCCCGCCGTGCTCGCGCGTGCGGGCCATGTTGGCCTGCGTGAAGCGCTCGAACATGCGCGACAGCAGGTCTTCCGACACGCCGATGCCGGAGTCGGAGACCGACAGCTCCAGCAGCCCGCCGAAGCGTGTCAGCGCGACCTCGATGCGGCCGCCGGCCGGCGTGAACTTCAATGAGTTGCTGACGATGTTGCTGACGATCTGCTGCAGGCGCCGGTTGTCGCCGCTGACCATGTGGCCCATGCGCAGGCCGCTGCTGGTCAGGCTGATGTCGCGGCCGCGCGCGGCGGGCTGCATGCTCTCGATGACCGCGGCCACGCAGTCGCCCAGGTCGACGGGATGCTTGTCGATGGCGAAGCGGCCGGCGGTGATGCGCGACGCGTCGAGCAGGTCGTCGATGAGTTGCGCCTGCGCGCGGCACTGGCGCAGGATGGTCGAGATGGCCCGCCGTTCCGTGCTCCGTTCGGCATCGTCGCCCCCCTGCGGCCGGTTCGGCAGCGTGCGGTCCAGCACGGAGGCCCAGCCGGAGATGACGTTCAGCGGCGCACGCAGCTCGTGCGACACCAGCGCCAGGAAATCATCCTTGGCCGTGTTGGCCTGCTCGGCTTCGCCGCGGGCTGCTTCGGCGTGCGACACCGCCAGCTTCAGGTTGTCGATGTCCTCGAACACGATGACGGCGCCGTCGATGCGGTCGTCCGACGTGCGGTAGGCGCGCACGTTCACCAGCCACCAGTGGCCGCTGGCGTCGCGGTACTCGGCCTTGGTGGCGGCCAGGCCCTTGACGGCCACGTCCACCATCTTCTCGATGTCGGCGATGGCGAAGCGGTCGTTCAGCGTCGGCAGGGTGATGCCCACGCTGTCGGGCTGCAGCCCGAACAGCTCGGCCGCCTGCGGCGTGAAATGGCGCAGGCGCAGGTGCCGGTCCAGCAGCACGACCGCCAGCGGGATGCCGCCCACGAGGTTGCTCAGGTCGTCGTTGGCCACGGCCAGCTGGTCGTTGCGGACCTTCATCTCCTCGTTCAGCGAGTTCAGCTCCTGGTTGGTCGACTCGAGCTCCTGCTTGGCGCTCTGCAGCTCCTCGTTGGCGCTCTGCATCTCCTCGTTGGCGCTGAGCATCTCTTCGTTGGACGTGCGCAGCTCCTCGTTGGCCGACTCGAACTCCAGCACCATGGTGCGCAGTTGCGCATGGGCCGAATCCAGCTCGGCCGACAGCGTCACCACCGTGCGCTCCAGGTCGCTCTCGCGGCTGCCGCCGCTGGCGTCGCCATCCGCGCGGCTGCCTTCCACGTGGGGCGCTTCGTCACGCTGCATCTGCAGCGTGACCAGGAAATGCCGGGACTCGGCGCCCACCATGAACGGCAGCGCCTCCAGCGCGTAGACGGCGCCGTCCACCGGCACGCGGTCGCGCCGCACGGCGGCCTCGGACCGCTTGGCCTCCAGCAGCGCGGTGCGCACCGGCACGTTGAGCTCGGGCCGCAGCAGCCGCGACAGCGACAGCGTGGCCTCGCCGGTGGCCGGCGCGATGAAGTCGGCGACGTCGCCGCGGAACTGCACGACGTCGCCGGCTTCATTGACGACAAAGCCCGGCGGCACGTAGCGCTCCATCGCGCAGCGGCTCACGGCCAGCTCGACCTGGTCGGTCTGGATCTTGGTGCGCGGCCCCGCCTCGTCGCGCGGCGCGGCCCAGGGCAGCATGGCCTCGGCCGGCCAGCTGCGCCGCGGCCGCTGGCCGTCGGCCAGCTTGCGATACAGGTGCGGGTGGCCGGCATGCTCGAAGCCCTGCGCCGAGGACGCGGCTTCCGCGCGGCCCAGCAGCACGTAGCCGTCCGGCCGCACGGCGTAGTGCAGCACGCCCATCACGTGCTCCTGCGCCTCCTTGCGCAGGTAGATCAGCATGTTGCGGCAGCTGATGAGGTCCATGCCCAGGAAAGGTGCGTGCGTCATCAGGTTGTGCCGCGCGAACACGCACATCGCCCGGATGTCCTTGCGGATGGCGAAGCCGCCGGCGTTCTGCACGAACGCCTTGGCCACGTAGGCCTCGGGCACGTTCTCGACCGAGGCGGCCGAATACTGCCCCGCCCGCGCCGTCTCGATGGAGGCCTCGTTGATGTCGGTGCCGAAGATCTGGACCTTGCTGTCCAGCCCGTTGGCATCCAGCGCCTCGCGCAGCAGCATGGCGATGGTGTAGGCCTCCTCGCCCGTGGAGCAGGCCGGCACCCAGACGCGGATGGGGTCGCGCCGCAGCTCGATCAGCTTGGGGATGACGCTCAGGCGCAGCACGTTGACGAACTCGGCGTCGCGGAAGAACGCGGTGACGCCGATGAGGATGTCGTCACGCAGCGCCGCCGCCTCCAGAGGGGCGGTGCGCAGATGCTGCAGGTAGCCGGCCACGTCGCGGTCCTTCTGCAGCAGCACCCGCCTCAGGAAGCGGCGGCGGAGGTTGACGTCCTTGACGTAACCCAGGTTGGTGCCGGTGCGCTCCTGGACGAGCGCCAGTGCCGTGGCCAGTGCATCGCTGTAGGAGTCCTCTGCATTCGAAGGGGTGGCATTGCCGAAACGCGCCACGAGCTGGGCAGCGATGTCCTCGACGGGCAGGACGGCATCGACCAGGCCCGTGTTGATCGCGGCAATCGGCATGCCATCGTGATTTGCCGACGACGGCGCCTGCGCCAGCACCAGCCCGCCGCTGGCCTTCAGGTCGACGATGCCGGCCGCGCCGTCGCTGCCCGTGCCCGACAGGATGACCGCCGCGGCGGCCACGTCCGGGTCCTGCGCGACGGACGCCAGGTAGATGTCGATGGGCAGGTGCAGCCCCGGGGCCCGCTTGGTGACGCGAAAGTGGCCGTCCAGCGCCGTGGCGGTGCAGTCCTCGGACAGCACGTAGACCGTGTCGTGCTCGATCTTGCGCATGCGCGCCAGCCGCTCGACCGGCATCCTGGTGTGCCGCTTGAGGATGCCGTCGAGCTGGGTCTGCCGGGTCGGGTCCAGGTGGCTGATCACCAGCACCGCGAAACCCGGCTGCTCGGGCAGCCCGGCCAGCACGCTGGCAAACGCGTCGATGCTGCCCGCCGATCCACCCAGGACGGCCACTTTTGCTGGAAGCTGTTCTTGCTGCATGCGCACGGCAACCCGAAATAGGGTGATGGAGTCTAGTGGACGGGCGCGTCAGGGCGGCCGCTGCGCCGGCAGGCAAACTCCGCAGTGACACCCAGCCGAGGAAGCTTCATGGACCACCCCAGCGTCACCCTGATCCAGCGTCAGGGCTACCAGTTCGAGCACCACTATGCGCCGGAATTGCCGGTGCTGCTTGCCGACGAGCCGCCGCCGCTGGGCACGGGCCTGGGGCCAGACCCGGTCGAGTTGCTGGCCTCGGCGGTGGGCAACTGCCTGAGCGCATCGCTGCTGTTCGCCTGCCAGAAATACAAGGACGACCCGGCGCCGCTGCGCACCGAGGTGAAAGCCACCGTCGGCCGCAACGAGCGCAACCGCAACCGTGTGCAAGGCCTGGCGGTCGACCTGCACCTGGGCAAGCCTGCCGCCGAGCTGGCGCACCTGCAGCGCGTGCTGGACACCTTCGAGGATTTCTGCACCGTCACGCAGAGCGTGGCGCCGGCCATTCCCGTCACGCTGCGTGTGCTGGACAGCACGGGCGCGGTGCTGAAGGGCTGAGCGATAAGCGTCCATGGAAAAGGCCCGCACGCGGCGGGCCTTCGGGCGCCGTCAGACGCGGCGCGTCACGGATACAGGCCGCGCTCCTCGCGCGCCTGCAGCACCCGCGTGCAGGCCACCGTGAAGGCGGCGGTGCGCAGCGTGATCTTGTGCAGCTCGCTGGTTTCCCAGATGTGCTTGAAGGCGCCGATCATGATCTTGTCCAGGCGCACGTTGATCTCGTCCTCGGTCCAGAAGAACGACGAGAAGTCCTGCACCCACTCGAAGTAGGACACCGTCACGCCGCCGGCATTGGCGATCACGTCGGGCACGACGACGATGCCGCGGTCGGCCAGCACGGCTTCGCCGTCGGGCGTGGTCGGGCCGTTGGCACCTTCGAGCACGAGGCGGGTCTTGATGCGCTGGGCGCGTTCGGCGGTGATCTGGCCTTCCAGCGCCGCGGGGATCAGCACGTCGCTGGGCACGTCCCAGAAGTTCTCGTCGTCGATCTTGTCGGCGCCCGTGAAGCCGGCCACGCCCTTGTAGGTGGCCACGTGGTCGAGCAGGCTCGCCATGTCGAAGCCGTTCTCGTTCAGGATGGTGCCCGTGTGGTCCTGCACGCAGACGATCTTGGCGCCGTTGGCGGCGAACAGCTTGGCGGCGATGGAGCCGACGTTGCCGAAGCCCTGCACCGCGACGCGCGCGCCTTCCAGCGGCTGGCCCAGGCGGCGCATCGCCTCGCGGCCCACGACGAACACGCCGCGGCCGGTGGCGGCCACGCGGCCGAGCGAGCCGCCCAGCTCGATGGGCTTGCCCGTGACGACGCCGGTCGCCGTGGCGCCGGTGTTCATCGAGTAGGTGTCCATCATCCAGGCCATGATCTTGCCGTTGGTGTTCACGTCCGGCGCCGGGATGTCCTGCTGCGGGCCGATGATGATGCCGATCTCGCTGGTGTAGCGGCGGGTCATCTTCTCCAGCTCTTTCAGGCTGAGCAGCTTGGGGTCGACACGGATGCCACCCTTGGCGCCGCCGTAGGGCAGGTTCACCGCGGCGTTCTTGATCGTCATCCAGGCCGACAGGGCCATCACCTCTTCCAGCGTCACGTCCGGGTGGTAGCGCACGCCGCCCTTGCCCGGGCCGCGCGTCAGGCTGTGCTGCACGCGGTAGCCCTCGAAGTGGGCGATGGTGCCGTTGTCCAGCTCGATGGGGATGTCCACGATCAGCGCGCGCTTGGGGCGGCGCAGCGTCTCGACCCAGCGGGCCAGGTGGCCGAGGTAGGGCTCGACGGCGTCGATCTGCGACAGGTAGGTGCCCCAGGGGCTGTTGCGCGTGGGCGAAACGAAGGACAGGTTGGGCATGAAATGCTCCGTAACTTTTCGTGGGGCGAACGGTAGCGCGAAGCCGGACCGTGCCACCGGCACTTGTCTAGCCAAGTGCTCATGCGCCTATGCGCGCAATGCATAGCCGGTCAGCTTCGGCGCCTGAGGCGTGCCAATCCGCACAGGCCGAGCCCCATCAGCAGCGCCGTGGCGGGTTCGGGCACGGCCGTCGTCACCCAGTTCAGCACCTGCGTGTCGGCCGTGTCGGCGGCCATCGTCGCGTCCAGCCAGGAGCGGTAGCTGGCGAGCTGCACGTAGCCCGAGCGCGGGTTGATGTCGTTGCCGTTGGCGTCCAGGTCGCTGATGAAGGCCGAGGCGATGCCCCACAGCGGCGCGCCGCCCGCCAGGCTGGTCACGTGACCCAGGAACAGGCCGCCGCCACTGTCGCCGCCCTGCACATAGGGGGTGGTGAAGCCGTCGGTGTAGGTGATCAGCCAGTTGGCCGACACCGGCCCCAGCGGGCCGCTGTCGTCCGGGTCCACCGTGGACCAGAACTCGCGGACCTGGCTGAAACCGTAGCCGCGGGGCGACTGGTTGGCGCCGGTGGTCAGCGTGGCGTCGATGGCGTAGCTGCCGCCGGCGGTCAGCGTGTCGGCCACCAGGCTCAGCGACGGCGCGTCGATGGCGGTCGCCAGGCGCACCAGCGTGATGTCGTCCTGCGGGAAGCCGCTGGTGCTGAACGAATAGACGGCGGCGATGAGGGCGCTGCCATAGCCGTTGCTGTAGGTGTCGCCCACGCCCAGGTTCAGGTGCGAGGCGGTGACCACCCAGTTGGGCAGCACCTGCACGCCGAACGACACCTGGCCGAACTCGGTCGTCGACGTGCCGCCGACGATGGCGCAGGCGGGCGGCGCGGCCAGCAGCCCCGCGCAGGCCAGCACGGATGCGGCCATCCAGGAGGTCAGGAATGCGGTCGGTCGGCGTACGGCTCGGATCATGGAAGCTCTCCCTTTCGGACAGGGCTGGAGTGTGACGCCCCGGCGTGGGTGCCGTCTACCCGTCGTCTACGATCCCGCGATGACCTCGCTGGACCTCGCCCTGCTCTATCTGGTGGCTGCCGTTCTGGGCGTCGTCGTCTGCCGCAGCCTGAAGCTGCCACCCATGCTGGGCTACCTGGCGGTGGGGGTGCTGATCGGCCCGAATGCGCTCGCGCTCGCGCACGATTCGGCCGGCATCGAGTACCTGGCCGAGTTCGGCGTCGTGTTCCTGATGTTCGCCATCGGGCTGGAGTTCAACCTGCCCAAGCTGCGCGCGCTGCGCACCGCGGTGTTCGGCCTGGGGCTGATGCAGGTGCTGCTGACGCTGCTGGGCGCCATGGCCGGCAATGTGCTGCTGATCGCGGTGTTCGCGATGCTGGGCCGCGCCTGGGACCTGCACTGGCAGGGCGCGCTCGTGCTGGGTGCGGCCATGGCGATGAGCTCCACGGCCATCATCGTCAAGCTGATGGCCGAGCGGCTGGAGCTGGAGAGCCCGCACGGCAAGCTGGTCATGGGTGTGCTGCTGTTCCAGGACCTGGCGGTGGTGCCGCTGCTGGTGCTGATCCCGGCGCTCAACAGCAGCGGCAGCGAGATGGCCACCGCGCTGGCCTGGGCCGGCGTGAAGGCGCTGGTGCTGCTGGGCCTGCTGCTGTACGGCGGCCAGAAGGCGATGCGCTGGTGGCTGACGCTGGTGGCGCGGCGCAAGAGCGACGAGCTGTTCATGCTCAACCTGCTGCTGGTCACGCTGGGCCTGGCCTGGCTGACCGAGCACGCGGGCCTGAGCCTGGCGCTGGGCGCGTTCGTCGCCGGCATGCTGATCGCCGAGACCGAATACAAGCACCAGGTGGAGACCGACATCCGGCCCTTCCACGACGTGCTGCTGGGCCTGTTCTTCATCACCATCGGCATGAAGCTGGACTGGCATCCGCTGGTCGACCACTGGTGGCTGGTGATCCTGCTGACGGCGCTGCCGGTGCTGGTGAAGTTCGCGCTGATCGCCGGCCTGGCGCGGCTGTTCAAGTCGCCGCCGGGCGTGGCGCTGCGCACGGGCCTGTACCTGGCGCAGGCCGGTGAATTCGGCTTCGTGCTGCTGACGCTGGGGGCCGAGCACCGGCTGGTGGCGCCGCAGTGGGTCAGCCCGGTGCTGGCCAGCATGGTGCTGTCCATGCTGGCCACGCCCATCCTGGTCATGTACAGCAACCGCATCGTCATGAAGCTGTCCAGCAGCGACTGGCTGATGCAGTCCGTGCAGCTGACCAGCATTGCCAAGAAGAGCATCAAGACCGAGGCCCACATCATCATCTGCGGCTATGGCCGCAGCGGCCAGAACCTGGCGCGTCTGCTGGAGGGCGAACACATTCCCTACATCGCGCTGGACCTGGACCCCGACCGTGTGCGTCAGGCCGCCGCGGCTGGCCAGAGCGTGGTGTTCGGCGACGCGGCCAAGGTGCAGAGCCTGATGGCCGCGGGCCTGGCGCGCGCCAGCGCCGTGGTCGTCAGCTACCACGACACGCCGTCGGCGCTGAAGATCCTGCACCTGGTGCGCGAACATGCGCCGCGCGTGCCGGTGGTCGTGCGCACCATCGACGACGCCGACCTGGAAAAGCTCAAGGCCGCCGGCGCCACCGAGGTGGTGCCCGAGGCCATCGAGGGCTCGCTGATGCTGGCCTCGCACGCGCTGGCGCTGGTGGGCGTGCCGATGCGCCGCGTCATCCGCATCACGCGCGACGCGCGCGACAAGCGCTACGGCCTGCTGCGCGGCTACTTCCATGGCGCCGACGACGACACCGTCGACGAGATCGACCAGGCGCGCCTGGCCTCCGTCACGCTGCCCACCGCCAGCCCGCATGCCGGCAAGCTGCTGGACGACCTCGCATTGCATGCGATGCGTGTGGCCGTGGTGTCGCTGCGGCGCGCCAACGGCAAGGGCCTGCTGGTCGACGGCGCGACGCTGGCCGGCGGCGACACGCTCGTCATCAGCGGCACGCCCGCGGCGCTGGCGCTGGCCGAAGAGAAGTTGCTGGCGGGCTGAGCGCCGCGCGCCGCGGGCCCACACTGCCGCCTGCGTGACAAGCGCGCGGCCAGGGCTGCGCCACACTGGCGGCCAGCCCACCAGGAGCCGGCCATGAACTTCGACTACAGCCCCAAGGTCACGCAGATGCGCGAGCGCCTGCTCGCCTTCTTCGACGAGCACATCTACCCGAACGAGAAGCGCTATCTCGACGAGGTGGCCGCCAACCGCCGCGCCGGCAACCCCTGGCAGGCGACGAAGGTCATCGAGGAACTCAAGCCCAAGGCGCGCGCCGCCGGCCTGTGGAACCTGTTCCTGCCCAAGTCCAGCCGCGCGCCGGAGGGCCTGTCCAACCTCGAATACGCGCCGCTGTGCGAGGTCATGGGTCGCGTGTTCTGGGCGCCCGAGGTGTTCAACTGCTCGGCCCCCGACACCGGCAACATGGAGACGCTGGAGCGCTACGCCTCCGAGGCGCTGAAGGACCGCTGGCTGGAGCCGCTGCTGCGCGGCGAGATCCGCTCGGCCTTCCTGATGACCGAGCCGGCGGTGGCGTCCAGCGACGCGACCAACATCGAGTGCCGCATCGAACGGGATACGAGCAATGGCGGCGACGACTACGTCATCAACGGCCGCAAGTGGTGGAGCTCCGGCGCCGGCGACCCGCGCTGCGCCGTCTACATCGTCATGGGCAAGACCAGCCCCGACGCCGGCCGCCACGAGCAGCAGTCCATGGTCGTCGTGCCGGCCGACACGCCCGGCATCACCGTGCTGCGCCCGCTGTCCGTGTTCGGCTACGACGACGCGCCGCACGGCCACATGGAAGTCGAGCTGAAGAACGTGCGCGTGCCGGCCGCCAACATCCTGCTGGGCGAAGGCCGCGGCTTCGAGATCGCGCAAGGGCGCCTGGGCCCCGGCCGCATCCACCACTGCATGCGCTCCATCGGCGCCGCCGAGCGCGCGCTGCAACTGCTGTGCGAGCGCGCCATCGCCCGCACGGCGTTCGGCAAGACCATCGCGCAGCAGACCGTCACGCAGGAGCGCATCGCCGAGTCGCGCTGCATGATCGAGCAGGCGCGCCTGCTGACGCTCAAGGCCGCCTACATGATGGACACCGTGGGCAACAAGGTCGCCAAGGCCGAGATCGCGATGATCAAGATCGTCGCGCCCAACATGGCGCTGCAGGTCATCGACTGGGCCATCCAGGTGTTCGGCGGCATGGGCGTCAGCGACGACACGCCGCTGGCCATGATGTGGGCGCACCAGCGCACCTTGCGGCTGGCCGACGGCCCGGACGAGGTGCACCGCAACTCGCTGGCCAAGCTGGAACTGGCCCGCCACATGAAGCTGCCGGCCGACAGCGTGCGCATGCCGGTCACGCGCGGCGGCTGAGCGCCGACGCGGCGCCGTCCGGCACGCCGGGCGCGGCCGATGCGGCACCATGGCGGGTCGAGCGTCAACAGGCGCCAGGAGCCTGCCATGGTCTACGACATCGAGCACATCACCGAATACCGCTTCCACCGCCCGGTGGAGCTGGGCCTGCACCGGCTCACCTTCCGCCCGCGCGACGGGCACGACATGCGCGTGCTGGCGACCGAGCTGGTCATCACGCCCACCGAGCAGCGCGTGGACCTGGTCCACGACGTCTACGGCAACTCCGTCGCGCTGGTGCTGCCGGCCGCGCAGGCCGAGCGGCTGCAGGTCGTCTGCCGATTCACGGTGGAGCACCTCGGTGCCGAGGGCTTCAACCAGCCGGCCGCCAGCGAGTCGGCCTGGATGCCGCCGCCGTACTCCATGGCCGAGCGGCTGTCGCTGACGCCCTTCTTGCTGCCGTCGTTCGACGATCCCAACCTCGTGCTGCGCACCTGGGCGCAGCCCTTCGCCGAGGCGGCCGAGAACGGCGGCGGCCCGCGTGCCGTGGTGGCGCAGATGTGCCAGGCCATCCGCAGCGGCTTTACCTACGCCGCGCGCGAGGCCGAGGGGGTTCAGACGCCGCGGGAGACGCTGGCGCTGGGCAGCGGCTCGTGCCGCGACTTCGCGACGCTGATGATCGACGCGCTGCGCCACCTGGGCATCGCGGCGCGCTTCGTGTCGGGCTACCTGTATTCGCCGCCGGTGGTGTCGGGGGTGCCGATGGCGCCACCCGCGGCGGCACCAGCCGAGCCCACCGCCCTGCCGCTGAGCGAAGGTGCTGCCAGCATCGCGCCGCTGACGGCGGCGGACGCCGTCGCAACGGACACGCCGCCTGACACCGTGGCGCCGGCCGTGCCGGCCGAGATGACGCTGCCGGTCGCCGAGCCGGCGGACGCTGCGCCCGCGCTGCCGGCGCCGGACGTCACCCACGTCGGCGGCGGCGCCACGCACGCGTGGGTGCAGGTCTACCTGCCCGACTGCGGCTGGTTTCCGGTGGACCCCACCAACAACCTCATCGGCGGCACCGACCTGATCCGGCTGGCCGTGGCGCGCGAGGCGGCCGAGGTGTCGCCGCTGAGCGGCACCTGGTGGGGGGCGCCGGAGGACTTCGAGGGCATGAGCGTCACCGTCAGCGTCACCGCGCGCGGCTGAGGCCGCTGGCGCGGGTCAGCCGCGCGCCTTGGCGAGCACGAAGTCCGGGTGGATGTCGCGCACGCCATGCCGCGCGAAGGCGATGCGCACCACCTCGGCGCTGCACAGCTGCACCTCGCCCCAGCCGAAGCGGCGCACGCGCACGCGCTGGCCCGCGACGAAAGCGGCATGGGCGGCGCGTGGCGCAGGCGACGGGTCCGGCACGGCCGCCGGTGCCGCGCGCTCGTCGGCCAGCAGGCGCTCGAAGCGCGCGCAACTGTCGCAGTGCCCGCAGCGGCTGGCGCCGTCTTCCAGCGTTTCGCCGAAGTGCGCCAGCACGCCTGCCCAGCGGCAGTTGCCGGCCTTGGCGTACAGCACCATCGCGTCCAGGCCGTCGCGGCCGCTCTGCTGGCGTTGCTGCGCCGCGGCCTCGGCCGCGTCGACGATGGCGCCGGCCTCGCGGCGCCGGGTGGGCTGCAGGCCGGTGGCCTCGCTGCCGCGCAGCGCGCGCACCGAGCGCAGCGCCGCCAGCGCCTGGCCCAGCCGGCGTTGCGGCATGCGCACCATGTCGGCCAGCGCGGCGGGCAGCCAGCCGCGCTGCGGCGTCTGGCTCACCAGCGCCTGCCAGACCGCGGCCAGTTCCTCGCGGCTGGGCGTCTGGCCGCCGGCGAAGAACTGCTGCAGTGCGCGGTCGCCCTCGCGGAACAGCAGCACGCAGTCTGCGCGTTCGCCGTCGCGGCCCGCGCGGCCGCATTCCTGCACGTAGGCCTCGATGGAGGCCGGCATCTGCGCGTGCAGCACCAGGCGGATGTCGGGCTTGTCGATGCCCATGCCGAAGGCGTTGGTCGCGATCATCAGCCGCGTCTCGTCGCGCATGAAGGCCTCCTGCGCGGCCACGCGCTCCCGGGCCGGCAGCTTGCCGTGGTACAGCCCCACGGGCAGGTCGGCCTCGCGCAGCTGGCGGTGCAGCGCGGCGGCCTCGCGCACGGTGGCGCAGTAGACGATGGCGCTGCCGGCGGGGCTCTCGTGCAGCGCCTGCAGCCGGCGCTGGATGAACGCGCGCCGTTCCTTCTCGGTCTGCGGCAGCTCCACGGCCAGCCACAGGTTGGGGCGGTAGACGCCGTGGCTCAGGATGCCGTCGCGCGGGATGTCCAGCGCGTCGGCGATCTCCCGCTGCACGGGGGCCGAGGCGGTGGCCGTCAGCGCCAGCACAGGGGGGCGGCCGAGCGCGCGCCGGGCATCGCGCAGCGCGCTGAAGGCGGGGCGGAAGTCGTGGCCCCACTGCGAGATGCAATGCGCCTCGTCCACCACCAGCAGGCCCACGCGCTGCTCCTGCAGCAGCCCCAGCGTGCGCGCGTCGGCCAGCCGCTCGGGCGTCGTGAACAGCACGCGCACGGCGCCGCGCGTCAGCAGCGCCTCGGTCTGCAGCCGCGTGTTGGCGTCCAGCGCCGAGTGCAGCTGCCGCGCGGCCACGCCGCGTTCGACCAGCCCGTCGCACTGGTCCTTCATCAACGCGATCAGCGGCGAGATGACCACCGTCAGCGTGTCGCCCAGCACGGCGGGCAGCTGGTAGCACAGCGACTTGCCGGCGCCGGTGGGCATGACGGCCAGCGTGTTCTGCCCCGCCAGCACGCGGGCGATGACCTCCGACTGGCCGGGGCGCAGCGCCGCCAGCCCGAACACGCGCTTGAGCGTGCGGCGCAGCTTGGCCGGCGCCACCGGTTCGCGCGGCGGCAACTGGGCGGGCGGCGGCGCGGGGCGGGGCGAGTCCTCGCGCGGGCCCGCGGCGCGGATCACGCGGCCCGCGGCGGTCATGACGGCGGCGCTCATGCCTTGGCTCCGGCGCGGATGGCCAGCAGCGCGGTCACGCGCGTCAGCACCTCGGGGCTCCAGCCCATGCCGAGGTGGCTGGCCTGCACCTCGATATCGCGCGCCAGCGGCCAGCGCGCGGTGTGCATGCAGGCCTGCCACGACACGACGCCGTCGCGGCGGCTGTACAGCGAGATGGTGGGCACCGGCGGCGGCTCGGCCAGGCGGTCGCGCAGCGCGTGATGCTCCTGCGCGTGGCGGCCGTTGAGCAGGCGGAACAGCCAGCCGACGTGGGTGTCGTCCGGCCCGCCACTGAACGGCGTGCCGATGGTGATGACGTGGGGCACGCGCTCCGGCAGGCGCTTGGCCAGCTCGCGTGCGTAGAAGCCGCCCAGGCTCCAGCCGACGAGGCTGGCCTGGTCGGCCGGTGCGATGCGCTGGTGCACGGCCTCGGCCAGCTGGTCCAGCCATGCATCCACGTCGCCCTGCGGGCCCCGGTTCACGCCCTGGCCCCAGTCCAGCGCGCGAAAACCCGCGCGCTCCAGGTGGCGGCGCAGCGGCCACAGCGACACGCTGTCGGTGCCCAGCCCCGGGAACAGCATCACCGTGCGGCCCTGGCCCACCTGGGCGGGCTTCTTGCGCCACAGGTTCAGCGCTTGCAGCGCCTCCAGCGTGGCGCGCACGGGCTCGGATGCCAGCAGCGACAGCGGCGGCCGCCGATGGGGGGTGATGGCGGCGGCACCGGGCACCAGGGCGGCCTTGGCGTTCAGGGGCAGCGAAGAGGATGTCATGGCAGTCACGGCAGCGCCGCATTGCTTGTCGGTGCCGCCATGCTCCGGTGCGGTCCCACGGCCCGATGCCAGCAAGCAGCGACAGCGGCTGTAGGACGATTGCCGGGGCCGCAGAATCGCCCGGCTGTGGCGCGGCGCTTTCCTACACGCAGGGCGGCGCACACCTCGCAACATCGCCTCCCATCATGAATGCCGCCCTCAAGCCCTATCTCGCCGCGCTGATCGTCATGGGCGTCCTCGACGCGCTCTGGCTCGGCGTGCTGGCCAAGGACTTCTACCGCCAGGAGATGGGCGAGCAGATGGTGGCGCAGATCCGCTGGCTGCCGGCGCTGCTGTTCTACCTGGCCTACCCGGCCGCGCTGGTGGCGCTGGCGCTGTACCCGGCCGGCCAGCCGCTGGGCACGCAGATCGCCCGCGCGGCGCTGGTCGGCCTGGTGGCCTATGGCGTGTACGACCTCACCAACCTCTCCACGCTGCGCCACTGGCCGGTGCGCCTGGCGCTGGTGGACACCGCCTGGGGCACGTTCGCCAGCGCGGTCACCGGCGCGGCGGCGGCCTGGGTGGCGCAGCGCTTCGGTTGAAGAGACCCGCGACCTCCGGGTGTGCGGGATGGATTCGCGGCGCCGGGGCGTGACAATCCACGCATGGCCAAAGCAGCACCCCGACTCAGCCCCGAAGAAATCAAGCGCGTCATCGCCACGGCGTGGGACGACAAGCCGCCCTACCGCCGCGTGCTCATCGAGCATGGCATCGGCCATGGCGAGCTGGTCGCGTTGCTCAAGCGCGAGCTGACGCCGCCGGCCTACAAGCTGTGGGCCGCGCGCAGCAAGACGGCCAAGGGCCCGGTCTCCAAGGCGACGTGGCCACACGGGCGCTGACGCGCCGCGGCGCGCTGGCGCTGCTCGGCGCGGCCGGCGCCACGCTGGGCGCGGGTTGCAGCGAGTCCAACGGCCGCGGCGCCAGCCGCATCGACACCGCCTGGCACCGCGCCGACCTCGTCGACAACCTGCTGCCGCGCTGGCTGGCGCACGCGCCGCTGCCGGCAGGTGGCTTCCAGCTGTCGTTCGACCGCCGCTGGCAGCCGCAACCCCAGCCCGAGCTGGAACTGACGGGCCAGTCACGCCTCGTGTTCGCCTTTGCGGCGGGGCACGAGATCACGCAGGACGCGCGCCACCTCGACCTCGCGCGCCGCGGGGCGGACTTCCTGCTGGCGCACTTCCGCGACCCGGTGCATGGCGGCTTCTTCCACACGGTGGCGCCGGATGGCAGCCTGCGGGCCGGCATCAAGCGCGCCTACGGCCACGCGTTCGCGCTGCTGGCGCTGGCCGAGCTCTACCGCGTGGGGCGCGATGCCCGGCACCGCGAGGCCGCGCTGCACGCCTGGCGCGACATCCAGGCGGGCTTCTTCGACGCCGCGGGCGGCCTCGTCAACGAGTGCAACCGCGACTTCCGCCCCTTGCCGGGCGGGCGCACGCAGAACCCCGTCATGCACATGTTCGAGGCGCTGCTGCTGCTGCACGAAGCCACCGGCGACAAGGCCGCGCTGGCCGGCGCGCGGCAACTGGGCGACTTCGCCGCGTACAAGCTGCTGCAGGGCCAGGCCGAGGCGCAGGGCGGTGGCGCGCGCATCCCCGAGTGGTACGACGGCGCCTGGCAGCCGCTGCCCACGCGCGAGGCCGGCGGCTACATCGACCTGGGGCATCAGTTCGAATGGAGCCACCTGATGACCAGCGGCGTCGCCGTCTCGCCCGTCTACCCGCAGGTTGCCGAGCGCGTGCTGACCTATGCGCTGGCCACCGGCTACGACGAGATCGACGGCGGCTGTGGCCAGCGCGCCTTCCCCGACGGCGCCAAGGCCGACACGAGCAAGGGCTGGTGGCAACAGGCCGAGTGCCTGCATGCGATGCTCGTCGCCGCGCAGGCCACCGGCCGCAACGACTTGTGGCGGCGCTACGAACAGACGCTGGGCCTCGTCAAGGCCGAGCTCGTGGACGCCGAACAGGGCGGCTGGCGCGCCGCCGTGGCCCTGCCCTGCAAGAGCGGCCACTGCCGCGACGAACAGCCCGACCCGTATCACATGACCCGCCTGCACCAGACCGCGCTGCGCCTGGCGGGCGCACTGCCTGCGGCCCGGCCGGCTGCTGCCTGATGCCCGCCGCGGCCCGCCGATCGGCGACGATGTCGCCTCCCGCTCCAACGAGGCCGCCATGGACCTGCCCGCCCACCAACTGACGATGACCGTGCTGATGACGCCGGACACGGCCAACTTCTCAGGCAACGTGCACGGCGGCAACATCCTCAAGCTGCTGGACCAGGTGGCCTATGCCTGCGCGAGCCGCTACGCGGGGCGCTACGTCGTCACGCTGTCGGTGGACCGCGTCATCTTCCGCCAGCCCATCCACGTCGGTGAGCTGGTGACCTTCCTGGCCTGCGTGAACCACACCGGCACCTCGTCCATGGAGGTGGGCATCAAGGTCGTGGCCGAGAACATCCGCACGCAGGTGACGCGGCATGTCAACAGCTGCTATTTCACGATGGTGGCCGTGGGTGACGACCACAAGCCCGTGGCCGTGCCGCCGCTGCGGCCGTTCACGCCGGACGAGCGGCGCCGCCATGCCGCCGCCGTCGCCCGCAAGCGCTCCCGCGACAGCCTGGAGACCCCGCCCGATGCCCCCTGAACTCCATCTCGCCCTGCCGCAGACCGCCACGCTCGGCGAAGGGCTGCAGTGGCATGCCGCCACCGGCCGCTGGTGGTGGACCGACATCGAGGCCAGCACCGTGTACGCCTGGACGCCCGGCACGCCGGACACGCTGCGCCTGCGCCTGCCCGAGCGCGTGGGCAGCTTCGTGCACTGCCGCTCGGGCGCGCTGCTGCTGGGCATGGCCAAGCGCCTGGTGCGGCTGAGGCTGGCCGACCCGCAGGCCTGCGGCGACGTCGCGGTGCTGCCCGACCTCGAGGTCATCCTGCCGGTCGAAGCCCTGCTGCCCACCACGCGCATCAACGACGGCCGCTGCGACCGCGCCGGCCATTACGTCTTCGGCACGCTGGACGAAGCCCGCCCGCGCCAGGCCATCGGCCGCTTCTACCAGTACTCGGCCACGCACGGCCTGCGGCCGCTGGCGCTGGGCGGCGTGGCCATCGCCAGCAGCATCTGCTTCAGCCCCGACGGGCGGCTGATGTACCACTGCGACACACTGACGCGCCGCATCATGGTCTGCGACTACGACGCCGAATCGGCCGGGGTGTCCGCGCCGCGTGTGTTTGCGAGGAAGGACGTGCCCGACTGCTGGCCCGATGGCGCCACCATCGACGCGCAAGGCTGCCTGTGGAACGCCGAGTGGGGCCACGCCAGCGTGGCCCGCTACGCGCCGGACGGCGTGCTGCTGTCCCGCCACGCGGTGGCGGCGCCGCATGTCACCTGCCCGGCGCTGGGCGGCCCGGGGGGCGACCAGTTGTTCGTGACGACGGCCCGCGAGGAGATGAGCCACGCGCAGATCGCCGCGCGGCCGCTGTCGGGCAGCCTGTTCGGCATGACCGTCGACGCGGGGCTGCACCTGCCCGAGGTGCTGTTCAACGATTGATCGGCTTGCGCACCCAGGCGGCCATCCAGTCGGAGCCTGACAGCACGCGGCGCGAGCGCCACATGTCGTCCGGCGGCAGCGCGTCCGGCAGCGGCTTGCGCGGTGTGGCCACGCGGCGGACCGGCTCGGTCACCTCGGGCGAGAGGTTGAAGTGGTGAAGGCGTCGCATGCGACCTCCTCGTGCATCGGGACAGGGCCACTCTAGGCAGCGGCCCATCAAGCCGGCGTCCAGCTTCGGGCCGCGTGCGTCAAGAACGCATCAAGGCCGCGCCCGGACTACTTGCCGATGCAGAAACTGCTGAAGATCACGCCCAGCAGCTCGTCCGCCGAGAACACGCCGGTGATCTCGCCCAGCGCGTCGTGCGCCAGGCGCAGCTCTTCGGCCAGCAGGTCCAGCGCCGCATCGCGCTGTTCGGCGATGGCGCGGGCCTGCGCGAGGTGCCCGGCCGTGCGGGCCAGCGCCTGCACGTGGCGCTCGCGGGCAATGAACAAGCCCTCGGGCACGGCCTGCCAGCCGGCGGTCTGCAACAGGCGCTGGCGCAAGGCCGCCAGGCCGTCGCCGGTCTTCAGGCTCAGCGCGAGCTCTGCGGCCGGCGCATCGGCCAGGTCGGCCTTGTTGAACACCTGCACGATGCGCGCCGCGTCCACGGCCGTCAGCCGCGCGCGGATGCGCGCGTCCTCGGCCTCGTAGTCCGCCTGGCCCATGCGGCCCAGGTCGTGCAGGAACAGCACGACATCGGCGTCGCGGATCGCGTCCCACGAGCGCGACACGCCGATGCGCTCCACCTCGTCGGCCGTCGTGTCGCGCAGGCCGGCCGTGTCGGTGATGTGCAGCGGCACGCCTTCGATCTGGATGGTCTGGCTGACCTTGTCGCGCGTGGTGCCCGGGATGGGCGTGACGATGGCGAGCTCCGCGCCGGCCAGCGCGTTCAGCAGCGAGCTTTTCCCCACGTTGGGCTGCCCGGCCAGCACCACCTTCAGGCCGTCGCGCAGCAGCGCGCCCTGGCGCGTGCGCGCCTGCACGGCGGCGAGCTGCGCCGTCAGGCGATCCAGCCGGCCGAAGGCGTCGGCCTTTTCGAGGAAGTCGATCTCTTCCTCGGGGAAGTCCAGCGTCGCCTCCACCAGCATGCGCAGCTGGATGAGCTGGTCGCGCAGCACGCCCACCTCGTGGCTCAGCGCACCACCCAGCGCACGGCTGGCGCTGCGCGCGGCGGCCTCGGTGCTGGCGTCGATGAGGTCGGCCACGGCCTCGGCCTGGGCCAGGTCCAGCTTGCCGTTCAGGAAGGCGCGCTGCGTGAACTCGCCGGGCTCGGCCAGGCGAACCCGCGCGCCGGCGTGCCCGGTGCGCTCGCCGAGGGCTTCGCCTGCTTCGATGACGCGCGCGAGCAGCAGCTGCAGGACCACGGCGCCGCCGTGGGCCTGCAGCTCCAGCACATGCTCGCCGGTGTAGGAGTGCGGCGCCGGGAAGTGCAGTGCCAGGCCCTGGTCGATGGTCCCGCCGGCGGCATCGCGAAACGGCAGGTAGGTCGCCTCGCGCGGCTTGAGCGTGCGGCCACAGACGGCGTCGATGAGCGGTGCCAGGTCTTGCGGTGACGACACGCGCACGATGCCCACCGCGCCGCGGCCCGGGGCGGTGGCGATGGCGGCGATGGGGTCGGCGTGGCGGGACAGCATGGGCACGATTGTCCGGCCCAAATGCAAACAGCCGCTCGTCGGAGCGGCTGTTCACAGGCATTGGCGCGGGGGAGGCCGGGTTCGAAAGCTCTCGTGAGTTCCGTCCGGCCGGTTGTTCTCTGCCCCGCGAAGCGATTGAACTGCGAAGCGCGGTCGTAAAAAAGCCCCCGGCTGCGGGGGCTCTTGCAGGGCGCGTGAATCAGTTCACGCCGAGCCGTTTGTTGATCATCCACTGCTGGGCGATGGACAGGATGTTGTTCGTCAGCCAGTACAGCACCAGGCCGGCGGGGAAGACGAAGAACATGACGCCGAAGGCCACCGGCATGATCCACATCATCTTCTGCTGCATCGGGTCCGCGGCCGGCGGGTTGAGCCAGACCTGGAACAGGCTGGACGCCATCATCAGCAGCGGCAGGATGAAGTAGGGGTCGCGCACCGACAGGTCGGTGATCCACAGCATCCACGGTGCCTGGCGCATCTCGACGGTGGACAGCAGCACCCAGTACAGCGCCATGAAGATGGGCATCTGCAGGAAGATGGGCAGGCAGCCGCCGATGGGGTTGATCTTCTCCTCGCGGTAGATCTTCATCATCTCCTGCTGCATTTCCTGCGGCTTGTCCTTCAGGCGCTCCTTCATGTCGTTGATGCGGGGCGCCACGGCCTTCATCTTGGCCATGGACTTGTAGGCGCTGGCGTTCAGGCTGTACAGCGCGATCTTCAGCAGCAGCACGAGGGCGACGATGGTCCAGCCCCAGTTGCCGATGAAGCCGTGCAGCTTGTCCAGCAGCCAGAACAACGGCTCGGCCAGGATGGTCAGCATGCCGTAGTCCTTGACCCGCTCCAGGCCCGGGGCCAGCTTGGAGAGGTTGTTCTCCTCCTGCGGGCCGGCGAACAGCGTGGCGTTCTGCGTGGTGCTGGCGCCCGGCGCGAGCACGGGCAGCGTGAACACCATGCCGGTGGCGTAGGTGTCGGCGCGCACGCCGAGCTGGCCGGGCAGCTTGCGCACGAAGAACTCGCGGCTGCCGGGTTCGTTGACGAGCCAGGCGCTGGCGAAGTAATGCTGCACCATCGAGACCCAGCCGTCGTTGGCGGTCTTCTCGATGTCGACCTTGCCCTTGTCGATGTCCTCGAACTTGAGCGTGTGGAACTTGCTCTTGTCGTTGTAGACGGCCGGGCCGGTGAAGCTGGGCGTGAAGGCGGCGCCACCGGTGACGTGGCTGCCGTCACGCACCAGCTGCAGGTAGACCTGCGGCGTGACCGGCGCGGTGCCGGCGTTGACGACCTCATGCGTGACGCCCACCGTGTAGGTGCCGCGCTTGAACGTGTAGGTCTTGATCAGCTTGACGCCACCGACCTCGGCCGACTCCAGGCGCAGCTGCACCTGGTCCTGGCCGGCCTTCAGCTCGCGCTCGCCGGCCACCGCCGTCATCGGCGTGTTGTGGTTGGGCAGCGCGCCTGAGCCGCCGACAAGGCCGGTCTGCGCCCGGTAGTGCTGGGCTGCGTTGAACAGCACGACGGGTTCGGGTGTGAACTCGGGCTTCTTCTGCAGATGCACCATCTGCAGCAGCTGGTCCGTCACCGTGGGGTCCGGCGAGGTCAGGTACTTGGGCAGCTCGGCGCGGACGATGTCGCCACCCAGCGTGTCCACGGTGACGGTCAGCACGTCGGTGCGGATGGTGATCTTCTCCGACGGGGCCGCCGCCGCGGCCGCCGTGGCCGGCGCCTGGCCCGTGGCGGCGCCGGCCACCGTGGCTGCGGGCACGCCGCCGCCGGATGCCGGCGTGGCGGGCGGTGCCGACGCCTGCGTCGCCGGCGCGGGGCCGAACAGCGGTGCGCGGCCGTTGTGACGTTGCCAGCCGTCCCAGAGCAGGACGAGCGACATGGTGAACACCACCCACAGCACGGTGCGGCGAATATCAGTCATGGGAGATCTCGGACGGGGAAGACGCCGCGCAGCGCGCGACGGACGGGGACAAGAGGCGGGAAAACAGGCGCGGCGGATTTTCAGGCACGGGGTCGTGCCCGCCGTCGCAGAACGGGTGGCAGCGCAGGAGGCGGTGCACCGTCAGGTAGCTGCCGGCCAGCGCGCCGTGCTTTTCCAGCGCGGCCAGCGAGTAGCGCGAGCAGGTCGGCTCGAACCGGCAGGCATTGCCCAGCCACGGGCTGAGCATGAGCCGGTAGCCGCGCACGGCGGCCATCAGCGCACGAGTGGCCAGGCCCGGCGTCATGCGCTCGTCCCTGGTTTGGGCGACTTGGGCGGCGCCAGCGCGCGGTCCAGCAACTGCGCCAGTTCGGTGCGAGCGACCTGGCGCAGCGCGTCGGAGGCGGCGCTGGGGAACTTCTGGCGGTCAAAAGGCGAGCGCAAGCGGACGACCCACAAACCCGGCGGCATGCCGGACGCTGCCGCAAATGCGGCGCGGATCTGCCGCTTCAAGAGCGTGCGCGTCACCGAGCGGCGCGCGTGGCGTTTGGGCACGACCATGCCCAGCCAGCAGCCGCCCGGCGTGGCGGCGGGCAGGACGAGTTCCACAGGGCTGTGGGCAGCTTGTGCGTCGCCTGTTGATAACTCGGCCTGGGCTGTGCGTAACTTAGCCGTTGCCCAGGCGCTGGGCGCCAGATCGGCCGAGAGATGGTGCAACGCGAAATGCGCGCTGCGAGCACGGCTCGGGCGGGCGAGCACGCGCTCGAAATCCACCGGGCGTTGGATTCGACCGATCATCGGGAGCCCGGCAGGCGCGGCGCCGGGGGCGCCGCCTTGTGCGACAAGACCTTAGACGGCCAGGCGCTTGCGGCCCTTGGCGCGGCGCGCGGCGATGACGGCGCGGCCACCGCGCGTCTTCATGCGCACGAGGAAGCCGTGGGTGCGGGCGCGGCGGGTCTTGGAGGCTTGGTAGGTACGCTTCATGGGGAAACCTCTTTAGAGGGTTTGTGCAGGCTGGGCACAGCGGTTGGCACCCGGCAAGAAAACCGGTGCCATCAGATGACCCCGGCGAAAAAAGCGCACGCGTTTCCTGGCCGCAGCCAGTCGCTTGTGCGCGAAAACCCGGCATTACAGCAGATGAGGCCTGGCCGGTCAATAAGTCGCCCTTCTCAAGCCGGGTTTGCCAGGGATTGACCCGCTTTCAAATTCTGTGGATAACCCGTCTTTGCGGAGCGTCCGTTCCGTACAATCCGGCTGCTCAAGAACAAGTTTTCCACAATGAGCGAAGAAGAACACGGGGTGGATGGGGTGCAGGCTTTGAAGACGGGCGCAGAGGACATGGATTCGGCCGGCTGGGCGTCGGATCTCTGGCGGCGCGGCTGTGAACGCCTGGCCACCGAGCTGCCGGAGCAGCAGTTCAACACCTGGATCCGTCCGCTGCCACCGGCCAGCGTGGTGGGCGACGCCGCTGGTGTGCTGGTGGCCACGCTGAAGGTGCCCAACCATTTCAAGCGCGACTGGATTCGCCGCCAGTACGCCGCGCGCATCGAGGCCATCCTGACCGAGCTGGCCGGCCGCCCCACGCGGCTGGAGCTGTCGCTGGCCGCGCGCGAGTCCTCGTCGTCTGCGTCGGTCGCCATGCCGGCCCCGGCCGGCGGCGGTGCCGGTGTCGTTTCCGCGGCCGAACCCAGCGCCGCGCTGCGACCGGTCACGGCGGCACCCAGCGCGTCGGTGGTCATGCTGCCGTCGCAGGGGCCGGCCGCCAGCAAGCACCGCATCAACCCCCAGCTGACGTTCGACACGCTGGTGCCCGGCCGCGCCAACCAGATGGCCCGCACCGCCGCGCTGCACGTGGCCGGCGCGCCGGGCGTGACCTACAACCCGCTGTTCATCTACGGCGGCGTGGGCCTGGGCAAGACCCACCTGATCCACGCCGTCGGCAACGCGCTGCTGAAGGACCGGCCGGACGCCCGCGTGCTGTACCTGCACGCCGAGCAGTTCATCTCCGACGTCGTCAAGAACTACCAGCGCAAGACCTTCGACGAGTTGAAGGCCAAGTACCACTCGCTGGACCTGCTGCTCATCGACGATGTGCAGTTCTTCGCCGGCAAGGACCGCACGCAGGAGGAGTTCTTCAACGCCTTCGAGGCGCTGCTGGCCAAGAAGGCGCACATCATCATGACGTCGGACACCTACCCCAAGGGGCTGGTGGACATCGACGAGCGGCTCACCTCGCGCTTCGATGCCGGCCTGACGGTCGCCATCGAGCCGCCCGAGCTGGAGATGCGCGTCGCCATCCTGATCAAGAAAGCCATCGCCGAAGGCGCGCCCATGCCCGAGGACGTGGCCTTCTTCGTCGCCAAGAACGTGCGCGCCAACGTGCGCGAGCTGGAAGGCGCGCTGCGCAAGGTGCTGGCCTATGCCAAGTTCTCGCACAAGGAGATCAGCATCACGCTGGCCCGCGAGGCGCTGAAGGACCTGCTGTCCATCCAGAACCGCCAGATCGGTGTGGAGAACATCCAGAAGACGGTGGCCGACTTCTACAAGATCAAGGTCGCCGACATGTACTCCAAGAAGCGCCCGGCCAGCATCGCCCGGCCGCGCCAGATCGCGATGTACCTGGCCAAGGAGCTGACGCAGAAGAGCCTGCCCGAGATCGGCGAGCTGTTCGGCGGCCGCGACCACACGACCGTGCTGCACGCCGTGCGAAAGATCGGCGGCGAGCGCCAGAAGAACACCGAGCTGAACCAGCAGCTGCACGTGCTGGAGCAGACCCTGAAGGGTTGACCGGCCCGGCACTCGGTCTGAAAAACTCGGGTTGACCCGCAGGCCCTGGTAACCCTGCCAGACCAGCCGGGCACCCATTCCGGGCGACAATCGCAGCTTCACGCGCGCGCGCGTTTTTCGGCGTGCTCCAAGCCGGATTTCCCCCCAAGATCCCTCCAAAGAGGCCCTCATGATCGTTTTGAAAGCTCCCCAGGATCAGGTGCTCGCCGCGCTGCAGGCGGTGTCGGGCATCGTCGAGCGGCGCCACACGCTGCCGATCCTGGCCAATGTGTTGATCCGCAAGACCGGCAACCAGGTGGAGCTCACGACCAGCGACCTCGAGATCCAGGTGCGCACCACAGTGCAGTTCGACGGCGACGCCGGCAACCTGTCCACCACCGTGGGCGCGCGCAAGCTCATCGACATCCTGCGCTCCATGCCGGCCGACCAGGTCGTCAGCCTGACGAGCAACGCCAACAAGATGACGCTGCAGGGCGGCAAGAGCCGCTTCACGCTGCAGACGCTGCCGGCCGACGACTTCCCGCTGGTGCAGGAAGCGGCGGACTTCGGCCCCGCGTTCAGCGTGCCGCAGAAGGCGCTGAAAGGCCTGATCAACCAGGTGCACTTCGCCATGGCGGTGCACGACATCCGCTACTACCTCAACGGCATCCTGTTCGTCGCCGAAGGCAGGAACCTGACGCTGGTGGCCACCGACGGCCACCGCCTGGCGCTGGCCCAGGCCGAGCTGGACACCGACATCCCCAAGCAGGAAGTCATCCTGCCGCGCAAGACCGTGCTGGAGCTGCAGCGCCTGCTCAAGGACGGCAAGGGCCAGGACGACGAGGGCGTCATCGAGATGCGCTTTGCCGGCAACCAGGCCAAGTTCAGCTTCAGCGGCATGGAGTTCGTGACCAAGCTGGTCGAGGGCAAGTTCCCCGACTACAACCGCGTCATCCCCAAGAACCACAAGTTCCGCCTGACGCTGGGCCGCGCCACGCTGCTGGCCAGCCTGCAGCGCGCCGCCATCCTGACCAGCGAGAAGTTCAAGGCCGTGCGCCTGACCTTCGAGCCGGGCCTGCTGTCCATCGCGTCCAGCAACGCCGAGCAGGAAGAGGCCAAGGAAGAGATCGAGATCGACTACGCCGGCGACAAGATCGAGACCGGCTTCAACGTCACCTACCTGATGGATGCCCTGGCCAACATGAGCCAGGACATGGTCTGCGTCGACCTCAACGACAGCGCCAGCAGCGCGCTGCTGACCATCCCCGACACGACGGGCTTCAAGTACGTCGTGATGCCGATGCGGATCTAGCGATCCGCATCGGCATTGCATGCCTGAACGTTCTGCACCCCCCAGCCCCCCGCCGAGCGGGGGGCTCTAGTTTGAGTTTGAGGGCCGCTCCGCGGCCTTGAGAGTGCCCCATGAGTGATGTTTCCAGCAGCCCCGACCATCCTGATGGCCTGAACGCCAACCAGCAGGCCGCCGCCGCGGCCGAGGCCAGGTCGGGGGCGGTGTACGACGCCGACTCCATCCAGATCCTCGAAGGCCTGGAGGCCGTGCGCAAGCGCCCCGGCATGTACATCGGCGACACGTCCGACGGCACCGGCCTGCACCACCTCGTCTTCGAAGTGGTGGACAACTCCATCGACGAAGCGCTGGCCGGCCACTGCGACGACATCGTCGTCACCATCCACACCGACAACTCCATCTCCGTCATCGACAACGGCCGCGGCATCCCCACCGGCGTCAAGATGGACGACAAGCACGAGCCCAAGCGCTCGGCCGCCGAGATCGCGCTGACCGAGCTGCACGCCGGCGGCAAGTTCAACCAGAACTCGTACAAGGTGTCCGGCGGCCTGCACGGCGTGGGCGTGAGCTGCGTGAACGGCCTGTCCAAGTTCCTGCGCCTGACCGTGCGCCAGAACGGCAAGGTGCACTTCCTGGAGTTCGCCAAGGGCGTGCCGCAGGACGGCGAAAGCGTCGTGGTCAACGGCTTCGAGACCCGCCCGATGAAGATCATCGGCGACACCGACAAGCGCGGCACCGAAGTCCATTTCCTGCCCGACACGGAAATCTTCCAGCAGAACAACGACTTCCACTACGACATCCTCGCCAAGCGCCTGCGCGAACTCTCGTTCCTGAACAACGGCGTCAAGATCCGCCTCGTCGACGAGCGCAACAACAAGGAAGACAACTTCGCCTACGCGGGCGGCGTGAAGGGCTTCGTCGAGTTCATCAACAAGGGCAAGACCACGCTGCACCCGAACATCTTCCACGCCATCGGCGACAAGATGAGCGACCAGCAGACCAACATCGGCGTCGAAGTGGCGATGCAGTGGAACGACGGCTTCAACGAGAACGTCCTCTGCTTCACCAACAACATCCCGCAGCGCGACGGCGGCACCCACCTCACCGGCCTGCGCGCCGCGATGACCCGCGTCATCAACAAGTACATCGACGACAACGAGCTGGCCAAGAAGGCCAAGGTCGAGGTCGCCGGTGACGACATGCGCGAAGGCCTGGCCTGCGTCGTCTCGGTCAAGGTGCCCGAGCCCAAGTTCAGCTCGCAGACCAAGGACAAGCTCGTCAGTTCGGAAGTGCGCGGCCCGGTGGAAGACATCGTCTCCCGCCTGCTGACCGACTACCTGCTCGAGAACCCCATCGACGCCAAGATCATCTGCGGCAAGATCCTGGACGCCGCCCGCGCCCGCGAGGCCGCCCGCAAGGCCCGCGAGATGACGCGCCGCAAGGGCGTGCTCGACGGCCTGGGCCTGCCGGGGAAGCTGGCCGACTGCCAGGAAAAAGACCCCGCCCAGTGCGAGATCTACATCGTCGAGGGCGACTCCGCCGGCGGCTCCGCCAAGCAGGGCCGCGACCGAAAGTTCCAGGCCATCCTGCCGCTGCGCGGCAAGATCCTGAACGTCGAGAAGGCCCGCTACGAGAAGCTGCTGACCAGCAACGAAATCATCACGCTCATCACGGCGCTTGGCACCGGCATCGGCCGCGGCGCGGGCAGCGACGACTTCAACCCCGACAAGCTCCGCTACCACCGCATCATCATCATGACCGACGCGGACGTGGACGGCGCCCACATCCGCACGCTGCTGCTGACCTTCTTCTACCGCCAGATGCCCGAGCTCTGCGAGCGCGGCCACATCTACATCGCGCAGCCGCCGCTGTACAAGGTCAAGGTCGGCAAGCACGAGCAATACCTGAAGGACGCGCCCGAGCTGGACGCCTTCCTGCTCAAGGTCGCGCTGCAGGACGCGAGCCTGGACACCGGCACCGGCAACACGCTCAAGGGCGACACGCTGGACGTGCTGGCCCGCAAGTACGTGGCCGCGCAGTCCGTCATCGCCCGCCTGTCCAACTGGATGGACATCGAGGCCCTGCACGTGCTGGCCAACGGCCTGGCGCTCAAGCTCGACACCCTCGAAGAGGCCGAAGCCAGTGCCGCCAGCCTCAAGGGCCTGCTGCACGACGCGCTGGTGACGGTGGAGACCGACCCGCGCACCGACAAGTTCTTCCTGAAGATCGCCCGCACCCACCACGGCAACGTGCGCGCCAGCGTCATCCACGCCGACTTCGTGCACGGCGCCGACTACGAAGTGCTGGCCGACGCGGGCCTGAGCTTCCAGGGCCTCATCCAGCCCGGCGCCATCGTGCGCAAGGGCGAGGGCGAGAAGGCCAAGGAAAGCAAGGTCGACGACTTCCGCGCCGCCATGGCCTGGCTCATGCAGCAAGCCGAAAGCGCCGTCGGCCGCCAGCGCTACAAGGGCCTGGGCGAGATGAACCCCGAGCAGCTCTGGGAAACGACCATGGACCCCAACGTGCGCCGCCTGCTGCGCGTGCAGATCGACGACGCCATCGAGGCGGACAAGGTCTTCACGATGCTGATGGGCGACGAGGTGGAGCCGCGGCGGGATTTCATTGAGAGCAATGCGCTGCGGGCTGGGAACATCGACGTTTGACGATGTGCGGCGCGGGCGGTTCCAATTGAACTATGGTTCATCCGCTGCCCCGCCTGATCACTGACCGCCGCGCCGCCGTTGCGGCGCTGTGCGAGCGCACGCATGCAAAGCGGCTGGACCTGTTCGGTTCGGCCGTGCGTGATGACTTCGACGCCCTGTCCAGCGACCTCGACTTTCTCGTCGTGTTTGAAGAGCTGCCGCCCGTGCGCTACGCCGAAGCGTTCTTCGAGCTGAAGGAAGGCCTGCAGCAGCTGTTCGCGCGCCCGGTCGACTTGGTCGTGGAACGCGCGATCCGCAACCCGTACTTCAAGCAGCGGGTGAGCGCTGAGCGGCAGCCGGTCTATGGCGCCTGAGCTGCGGAAGTACATCTGGGATGCCAAGGAAGCCGCCTCGCGGGCGCTGCGCTTCACCGCCGGCAAATCCCTTGACGACTACCTGAACGACGAACTGCTGCGCTCGGCCGTCGAACGCCAATTCTTGATCCTCGGCGAAGCGCTCGGGCGCCTCCGCCAGTTGGACGCCAACCTGGCCTCGCGTGTCGCCGATCTGAACCAGGCCGTCGCGCTGCGCAACCAGTTGGCGCACGGCTACGCCGACATTGATGACGCCATCGTCTGGGGCGTTGTTGTTGGGCCGCTGCAGCAGATGCTGGTCGAGCTGCAGGCGTTCTAGTTCTGCGTTGCACGGGTCGCTCGATCACGCGGGGCAACGACCGACGGCCTGAGCACACAATCCGGCCTCTAGCGAAACGACAGCGCAATGACTGCCCGAACGCGACGAGGGAGCCCCCATGACCCCAGAGGCCCAGGCCCGACAAGTCATCGATGAACGCCTGCAGGCGGCCGGTTGGCTGTTGCAGGACTACGCTCGCCTCAACCTCGGCGCAGCCGTCGGCATTGCGGTGCGCGAGTACCCCACCGACACCGGCCCGGCCGACTACGTGCTGTTCGTCAACCGTGAGGCCGTGGGCGTCATCGAGGCCAAGCGCGATGACGCCGGAGAGCAGCTTGTCGTCACCGAGAGCCAGACCGAGCGCTACTCGCACTCGCGCCTCAAGTGGCGCACCCACAACCAGCCCCTGCCCTTCCTGTTCGAGGCCACCGGCCAGATCACGCGCTTCACCGACGGCCGCGACCCCGCGCCGCGCTCGCGCGAGGTCTTCCACTTCTTCCGCCCCGAGACACTGGCCGCCTGGGTCGGCCAGCCCGACACGCTGCGCCGCCGCCTGCGCGAAGCCATGCCGCCGCTGCCCGAGCAGAACCTGCGTGACTGCCAGGTCAGCGCCGTGACCGGCCTGGAGCGGTCCCTTGCCGCCAACCGCCCGCGCGCCCTCGTCCACATGGCCACTGGCGCGGGCAAGACCTTCACCGCCATCACCGCCGTCTACCGCCTGCTCAAGTTCGGCGGCGCCAAGCGCATCCTCTTCCTTGTCGACACCCGCAACCTCGGCAAGCAGGCCCACCAGGAGTTCATGGCTTACACGCCGCCGGACGATGGCCGCAAGTTCACCGAGCTCTACAACGTGCATCGCGTCGGCAGCGCGGGCGTGGACCGCCACGCCCAGGTCTGCATCAGCACCATCCAGCGCATGTACGCGACGCTCAGCGGCGAGGCGCTGGACGAGTCCGCCGAAGACATTCCCGCCGTCGACGTGGCCCGCGCCGTGAAGCCCGGCCGGGTGGTCAGCTACGCATCCGAGCTGCCCGTCGAGACCTTCGATTTCATCGTCATCGACGAGTGCCACCGCAGCATCTACAACCTGTGGAAGCAGGTGCTCGACTACTTCGACGCCTTCCTCATCGGCCTCACCGCCACGCCCGACAAGCGCACCTACGGCTTCTTCAACGAGAACGTCGTGGCCGAGTACAGCTACGAGGACTCGGTGGCCGATGGCGTCAACGTCGGCTACGACGTGTGGGTCATCGACACCGAAGTCACGGCCAAGGGCGCCGAGCTCAAGGCCCGGGAGTGGGTGGACCACCGCGACCGCCAAACCCGCAAGAAGCGCTGGGCCGAGACGGAGGACGACACGGCCTACACCGGCAAGGAGCTGGACCGCTCCGTCGTCAACCCCAGCCAGATCCGTCAGGTCATCCAGGCCATGAAAGCGGCGGTAGAGACCCAGCTCTTCCCCGCCCGCCGCGAAGTGCCCAAGACCCTCATCTTTGCCAAGACCGACAGCCATGCCGACGACATCGTGCAGATGGTGCGCGAGGTCTACGGCCAGGGCAACGCCTTCTGCCGCAAGGTCACCTACAGCGAGAAGGAGGCCGACGCCGTGCTCAACGCCTTCCGCAACGACTACCACCCCCGCATTGCCGTCACCGTGGACATGATCGCCACCGGCACCGACGTGAAGCCGCTGGAGGTGCTGCTCTTCATGCGCGACGTGCGCAGCAAGGGCTACTACGAGCAGATGAAGGGCCGCGGCGTGCGCAGCCTCGACGCCAACGGCCTGCAGAAGGTCAGCGCCAGCGCCGATGGCGCCAAGACCCGCTTCATCCTCATCGACGCCGTCGGCGTGGAAAAGTCCCTCAAGACCGAAAGCCGCTCGCTGGAGCAAAAGCCCGGCGTGCCGCTGAAAGACCTGCTACAGGCCGTGGCCCTGAACCAGCGCGACGACGACACCCTGCTCACGCTGGCCAACCGCCTCGTGCGGCTCGACAAGCAGCTCGACGCCAAGGCCCGCGCCCGCATCGAGAAAGTCAGCGGCGGCGTCCCCGTGCGCGAGCTGGGCAAGGCCCTGCTCAAGGCGCTGGACCCGGACGCCATTACCCAGGCCGCACTCGCCACCGCCCGCGCCCAGGGCATCACCCGCAGCGAAGACAGCCTGCTGCCCGCCGAGCTGCAGGCCGCCCGCGCTGCCCGCGTGGCCGCCGCCTGCGCGCCGTTTGACGCGCCCGAGCTGCGCGAGCACATCGAGCACGCCCGCCGCGAGCGCGAGCAGCTCATTGACCACGTCAACCTCGACACCGTCACCTTCAGCGGCTTCAGCGCCCAGGCCGAAGACGACGCCCGCAAGACCGTCCAGGCCTTCGTGGACTTTGCGAAGGCGCACAAGGACGAACTCGCCGCGCTCAGTTTCTTCTACCGGCAGCCCTACCAGCGCCGTGCGTTGACCGTCGAGGCCGTGGAGGAGCTGCACGAAGCCCTCGCCCGCCCGCCGCTGATGCTCACCACCGAGCGCCTGTGGGCCGCGTACGCGCGCGTGCAGGCCAGCCAGGTCAAGGGTGCCAGCCTGCAGCGCCAGCTCACCGACCTTGTCGCGCTGCTGCGCTTCGCACTCGGCTTCGACGCCGAACTCCAACCCTTTGCTGACACCGTGAACCAACGCTTTGCCGACTGGATCTGGCGCCACAACAGCCGCCGCGCCACCTCGTTCACGCCCGAGCAGACCGAGTGGCTGCGGCTGATGAAGGAGCACATTGCCGGGTCGTGTTCGATTGGACGGGACGACTTCGACTACGCCGAGCTCGCCGCACGCGGCGGGCTGCAGAAGGCCTGGGGGCTGTTTGGCGAAGAGCTGGATGCGCTGATGGGGGAGATGAATGAGGAGTTGGTGGCGTGAGTGATTCATTGCCTGCGGGCTGGTGTGCTGTACCGCTCGCTGACTGCGTGCTGCCCGTGGCGAGCCTTGATCCCGCGACCCGACCCGCCGACGAGTTCACCTATTGCGACATCAGCGCCATCGACAACGACCTTGGCAAGGTCGTCACGCCCAAGCTCTTGAAGGGGCAGGACGCGCCAAGCCGCGCCCGGCAAGCTGTCCGTGCGGGTGACGTGTTGTTCTCAACCGTACGGCCTGGACTTCGAGCAATTGCGCGCGTGCCTGATGCTGCCAATCCAGTGGCGTCGACCGGGTTTTGTGTGCTTCGGGCAGCCGAAGGCATTGATGGCACCTACCTGTACCAGCTCGTGCGTAGCGACCAGTTCTTGCAGCAGGTGCTGCCTCTGCAGCGCGGCGTCAGCTACCCGGCCGTTCGCGATGCGGACGTGCTGACTCAAGTCGTGCCGGTGCCGCCCGCCGCCGAGCAAACTCGCATCGTTTCAAAACTCGAAGAACTGCTCTCCGACCTTGATGCCGGCGTGGCGGAGTTGAAGGCGGCGCAGCAGAAGCTGCAGCAGTACCGCCAGTCCCTGCTCAAGGCCGCCGTCGAGGGCTCGCTCACCGCCGCCTGGCGCGAGGCCCACCCCGCGCCCGAGGAAACCGGCGCCGATCTGCTCGCCCGCATCCTGCGCGAACGCCGCGCCCGCTGGGAAGCCCAGCAACTCGCCAAGTTCGAGGCCCAGGGCAAGGCGCCGCCGAAAGGGTGGGAGGGGAAGTATCCGGAGCCTGTGGAGATCGACCCGAGCAGCCAGCCTGCGCTGCCGCCGGGCTGGGCGTGGGCCAGCATTGACCAACTTGCGCACGTGGGGACCGGGGTGACGCCGCTGCGGTCAAAGCTGGCCTACTTTGAAGGCGGCGACATGCCCTGGGTCACTAGCGGTGCGCTCAATGCAGGGCAGGTGTCTCAAGCCAGCGAGAACGTCACGAGGCTCGCCTTGCAAGAGTGCCGCCTTGAAGTCTTCCCTCCTGGCAGTCTGCTCGTCGCGATGTACGGTGAGGGCAAGACTCGCGGAAAGTGTGCTGAGCTCTCGATCCCTGCCACGATCAATCAGGCAATTGCCGCCATCGTGCTGGCGCCGTCAGCCCGGCCCTGCAAGGCGTACGTGAAGGCATTCCTTTTGAACAGCTACGAGGCGATGCGGCAGCAAGCCTCGGGAGGGGTGCAGCCGAATCTCAACCTGCAGATCGTCAAAGCGTTGGCCGTGCCGCTTCCACCGTTCGTGGAGCAAGCTGAAATCGTGACCTTGTTGGCGGCGCATACGGACTCGCTCGCGATGCTGACGGAAGGCGTCCACGCCCTCCAACGCCAATCCACCGCCCAACGCCAAAACCTCCTCCGCGCCGCCTTTGCCGGCCAGCTCGTCCCCCAGGACCCGGCCGACGAGCCCGCCTCCGAGCTGCTGGCGCGCATCCGCGCCGAGCGGGCCGCTCAGTCCAGCCGCCAAACCTCCCGACGCCGCGCGCCAGCGGCCTCCACACCATGAGCACTGCCAAGCCTGTGTCCCGGTCCGACGCCCTCATCACCGCCATGCACGAGGCCGCGCTGCGCGCCCTGGCCGCCGCGCCGGGCGGGCAGCTCAAGGCCAGTGCGCTCAAGCAGGCCATCGAGGCGACCGTGCCGCTGGACGACTGGGCGCGCGAGACCTATGCCACCACGGGGCATACGCGCTGGCGCTCCATCCTGGCGTTCTCGTCGGTGGGCATGGTGAAGGCGGGCTATGTGAGCAAGGAGCGTGGCGTGTGGACGCTGCTGCCCGAAGGCCGAGCGGTGCTGGAGCGGGGCATCGAGCCCAAGGCCTACCTCGCCGAGCTGGACCGACGCTACCGCGCATGGAAGGCCAGCCAGATCGCCGGCGGCGCCACCGTTGCGCCGAGCGCCGCCGCCGTTGTCGCATCCGGCGAGGAAGAGGAGGACGACGACGACAGCCTGGAGGCGCCGGACGAGCGCATGGACCGCACGCTGAAGGCCGCGCACGCGGCGCTGGCCGCCGAGTTGATCGCCACGATCAAGACGTGCGAGCCCGAGTTTTTCGAGCGCTTGGTGGTGCAGTTGCTGCTGAAGATGGGCTACGGCGGCAGCCGCCAGGAGGCCGGCCGCGCGGTGGGCCGCTCGGGGGATGGCGGCATCGATGGCATCATCAACGAAGACCGCCTGGGCCTGGACGCCATCTACCTGCAGGCCAAGCGCTGGGAGGGCTCGGTGGGCGAGGGCCCGATCCGCGACTTCAAGGGAGCGCTGGATGCCAAAGGCGCGCAGAAGGGCGTGTTCATCACCACCAGCAGCTTCACGCCGGCGGCCATCGAGGCGGCGCGGGTCAGCCGCTCGTATCGCATCGTGCTGATCGACGGCGCGCGGCTGGCCGAGCTGATGATCGAGCACGACCTGGGCGTGTCGGTGGCGGCGACGTACCAGCTCAAGCGACTCGATTCGGACTTCTTTGCGGAGGAGTGAGGGATGCCGCCACTCTTGAGGCTGTCGCGATGAGTCAGCGGTCCCGACGAGCGCCGGAGCCGGCATGACGACGAGTTTTGTCGCCTACGTGGACGAAGCCGGTGACGAAGGTTTCAAGTTCCTGCCCGACGAAAAGGGCAGCTCGCGCTGGTTTGTGCTCTCGGCCCTGGTGATCCGCAAGGAGAACGATCTGCAGTTGGTGCAGTTGGCCAAACAGGCGCGCGAGCTGTTGAACAAGCCACCGAAGCACCCGCTGCACTTTCGGGAGCTTCGCCATGAACAGCGCGTGCCATTGGCCCGGCAGCTGGGCAGCGCACCCGTGCGCACGATAAGCATCCTGATTCACAAGCCCTCCATCCCCGACCCCGAGGTCTACCAGCAGCAGAGCCACATGCTCTACCGCTATGCCTCACGCCTGCTGCTGGAGCGCGTGTCCTGGCTCTGCCGCGACAACCGCCGAACCGGCGCCGGTGATGGCCGGGTGGAGTTGGTGTTCTCAAACCGCAGCGCGATGTCCTATGACGATCTGCGCGGCTACCTGTCCCGGCTACGCGAGGACGCCAGCGCGCGGACGGTGGCGTGGGATGTGATCGATCCGGCGCTGCTGCGGGCCGTCAATCACGACCAACTGGCAGGGCTGCAGTTGGCCGATGCGGTGGCGTCCGGCGTGTTCTATGCCGTCCACCGCAGCGTCTACGGCGAGGTGGAAGACCGATACCTGCGCTTGCTGGCCCCCACGATCTTCCGCCGGGAGCAGCGGCTGGAAGGCTACGGGCTGAAGTTCTGGTGCCGCGATGGCGCCGAAGTGCGGCGCGTCTTGGAGGCCGCCGAGCGGCCTCAGCAGCCGTGAGTTGGGTCTGGAAAAGAAAACGCCCGCTGTTGCGGGCGTCAAGAAAGGTGCAGGCCCTGAGTTCGAGGATCCCACCCGTTCGGGCTGTCGCCGTTGCCGGCAACCTCTACAAGCCTCACGCTTGCCTGCGGGTCGAAGTTTATGCGCTGATGCATAACCACCGCATCCCGAAGGCTGGTGTTTGTTTTCTACCCAGCGAGATAACAACGCCGGCCCACAAAGGTTTCTCTTATCAATCAAGCACTTAGCGTCGCCGTTGTTTTCTGGCGGCAGTCACGACTCGCATGAACACCTCCACCCTCATCCAGAAAGTCTGGAACTTCTGCCACACCCTGCGCGACGACGGCGTGGGCTATGGCGACTACCTGGAGCAGCTGACCTATCTGCTGTTCCTGAAGATGGCGCACGAATACGCCGAGCCGCCCTACCAGCGCGACACCCGCATCCCCAAGGGCTACGACTGGGCCACGCTGCGCCCGCTGACCGGCGAGCCGCTGGAGGCGCAGTACCTGGCCACGCTGCACAAGCTGGGGCAACAGGGTGGCATGCTGGGCGCGATCTTCTTCAAGGCGCAGAACAAGATCCAGGACCCGGCCAAGCTCAGCCGCCTCGTGCAGATGATTGACGAGCAATCCTGGGTGGGCATGGATGCCGATACCAAGGGTGACTTGTACGAGGGCCTGCTGCAGAAGAACGCCGAGGACACCAAGAGCGGCGCCGGCCAGTACTTCACGCCGCGTGCGCTGATCCAGGCCATGGTGGCCTGCATGCGGCCCAAGCCGGGCCAGTCGATTGCCGACCCGGCCTGCGGCACGGGCGGCTTCTTCCTGGCGGCCAACGAATGGCTGACCGGCACCGGCCCCTGGCTGCGCGACCACGCCGACTGGCTGGGTCACGAAACGCCACGGCTCACGAAGACGCAGAAGCACTTCCTGCGCGACCAGACCTTCCACGGCAATGAGATCGTGCCCGGCACGCGCCGCATGTGCCTGATGAACCTGGTGCTGCACGGCATTGGCGACCTGGTGGGTGAGCCGTCGGTGGAGCGCGCCGATGCGCTGATCTCCGAGCCACGCCTGGCCGTGGACATGGTGCTGGCCAACCCGCCCTTCGGCAAGAAGAGCAGCATGACCATCACCAACGAGGATGGCGAAGAGGACCGCGATGCGCTGACCTACGAGCGCCAGGACTTCTGGGAGACCACGTCCAACAAGCAGCTCAACTTCCTGCAGCACATCATCAGCATGCTCAAGGTGAACGGCCGCGCGGCGGTGGTGCTGCCAGACAACGTGCTGTTCGAGGGCGGCGCCGGCGAGAAGATCCGCCGCAAGCTGTTGGAGACCTGCGATGTGCATACCGTGCTGCGCCTTCCCACCGGCATCTTCTACGCGCAGGGCGTGAAGGCGAACGTCGTGTTCTTCGATAACGCGCCCAAGGACGGCCGCGTGCATACCAAGGGCGTGTGGTTCTACGACCTGCGCACCAACCAGCACTTCACGCTGAAGACTCGGCCCCTGAAGCTGGCGGACCTGCAGGACTTCATCCGTTGTTACAACCCCGCCAACCGGCACGACCGCGTGGCGACGGAACGGTTCAAGTTCTACGCCTATGAAGACTTGGTCGCCCGTGACAAGGCGAGCCTGGATGTGTTCTGGCTGAAGGACGAGAGCCTGGACAACCTCGATGACTTGCCCGCACCGGATGTACTGCAGCAGGAAATCATCGATCACCTGGAGGCGGCACTGTCCGCGTTCCGCGACGTGGCGGCTGCGCTCCCTCGACTCCACGCAAAGTAGGTGTTGATGCCTCAGCGGTTCGTGAACTTGCTCCGGCACTGCTGCGCCAGAGCGAAATCACCGGATCTGCTCAAAGTCCCGCAGCGGCCTGGTGCTTCCTGCAGTACTGCAACCCGCCGAACCGCTTCGTGTTGTTCCAGCAGAACTTGCCTTCGGCGTAGCTGATCTTGCTGTTGCAAGTGGCGCAGAACAGGCGCTTGGCTGGCGAGGTGTCTGGCTCGCCATGTGATGAAGGCACAGGCGGCGTGTGGGCAATTGGCATCGACGCGTGTGCCGTCACGGGCGCCGGTCTCGCGTCCTTGCGTGGCTGCATGAACTCCGGCAACTTCAACAGGTCATCCGGCCGATGCTGGCGAGCAAGCTTCTCGGCCCAATCCTTCAGTGTGTCGCGGCCTCTCACATTGAGAAGGCCTGCAAAGGCATCCAGCGCAGAGCCCTTGTCTATCCACCGTTCGCGCCATTGGGCGAACTGGTCAGCCTTGATGACGTTGCCCGTGTCGAGGCGCTTGGCGTCCGGGCGTTCGATGATGGCCTTGGGGTGAAGCATCACCACGTGGTGGAACTTGGGCTGAGTGCCTAGGCGGCCCGTGATCTCCAGCCGCTCCAACAACTTGGCCAGCACGCGTGCGTGGCGCTCGCTTTGCGCAATGGGTGACGGCACGCCGAAGCGTTTGCCGCTGTCGTACCGCACGTTGAACTCGCCCGCTTCGGTGATCTGCACGTGGCCGCTGTAGCACTTCGTCTCTACGAGGATGAACTCCAACATGCGGGTGAACACGAGGTGATCAATCTGCGCGGTGTCACCGTCGACGACAAGGCGCAAGTCATGCAGGACAGCGGTGTTCTTGCCGTCGCGCAGCAGGCTGTCGATGTGGAACGCCGCGTCAGCCTCGCCCTCAATGCCGCGCTTGACGCGCCAGTACTCGTCTTTGAGCCAGTCCTTCTGCCGGTTGTCCAACACCGGAGATGCCTGAAGTTCTTCCAGCAGCCGTAGCCGCTTGGTCTTGTCGTCAGCCTGCTTGATCAGCATGCGGTCCCCCCTGATGGGAGCGAACTCTACTTTTGCGCACGGACATGCGGCGTTAGGAATTCACGGCCACCGGATGGGCGCTGGCTATCCGTTCGTCGCAGGTGGACTATTGACCTCTCGTACGTGCTCGAACAGATCAAAGACGGTCAGGCCGAGACTGTTGGCGATCACCTCAATCGCGTTGAGCGTCGGATTCGCTTGGCCCGTTTCGACGCGGCTCAGGTACGTTTGATAGAAGCCGCAGTGCTCGGCGAACTCCACTTGCGTGAGTCCAGCAGCAACGCGCAGCTGCCGCACGCAGTCTCCGAATTGTTTGCTAAGGCCGCTGTTCACGGCGGAGACTGTCATTCCTATGCTCTGATTCGCATAAACACTAATTCATATAAATCCTTTTCTGCGCGACAGTTGCTGATGTCCTTCTGTCTGTATTGGCGACTGCCAGCAAAGGAGCAAGCGATGAACAGCTCTCTGATCAACGCCATCGAACAAGCGGCCCGGCCGCTCTGCCGCTCGTACGTTTTCACGCGCTTTGACGCCCTCAAGGTGCGGGTGCAGGGCGAAGCCGGCGAGCATGCGGAGCCGTTGCGCTGGGCGGTGGGTGTGCTGTCCGACAACGCGCCGGACTTCCTGGGCTGCTGGCGCGACACCGGCCCGGCGGCTGCGCTGTGGCAGCACATCGCAGACGATCTGAAGGTTCGCGGCGTGGAGCGGATTCGGTTCGCCATGGGCGCGGAGCCGCCGGCCATCGAGGCCGCCATGGCGAGCCGTTTCCGTGACTTCACGGTGCTGCCTCTGCCAAGCAAGCCTCGCGACCCCTCGATGCTCGAAGCTCTTCTGCCCGGGCATCGGCCCTACTTCGAGCGGGCGGAGGACGTGGTGAACGGACTGGCGGGCCGCTTGCGTCGAGCGGTGGCCCGGCAGGGCCCCTTTGCCAGCTTTGTCGAGGCGTGTGCGTTCCTTCAGCAAAAGGCGGACCGCTACATCGACACCGCCTGGCCGGAACCCGAGGCACCGCTGTACGAGCCGGCGCGTGGGGCCGCCAAGCGGCACGTACCGGCTGCTGGCGTCTGACGGCCAGCATTTGGGAGGTCGCACATGAGCATCAACCTGCCAGACACCATGGCCTGCATCCGGGCTGCCTTGATGCGGCGCGGGAACTCAGCCCACGATGCGGAGGACCTGGTGCAGGAGGCCTGGATGAGGCTGGCCCGCTACGAGCGCGATCAGGTGGTGGATCGGCCGGCAGGGTTCATGATGCGCGCGGCCATTCATCTGTCCATCGATGCGCATCGCATGCGGGTGAACCACGGCGAGGAGATCATGGCCGACGAGGTGGCCCTGTTCGACCCCGCGCCCAGCGCGGAGGACACGGTGCTGGCCCGCGAGCGCGTGGAACGCTTGAAGGTGTGCCTGGAGCGCCTGAACGAGAGAACTCGCGCTATCTTCCTGGCTCACAGGGTCGACGGGTTGACCTACAAGGAAATCGCACGGTGCCATGGGTTGAGTGTCAGTGTTGTGCACGTGCACATCGCCAGGGCCACGCTCCGGCTCACGACCTGGATGGAAGGCTGGTAGCGGTGCGGTCGGCCGCTGCCCTCCTGGGGCCGGAGCCGCGCACGTGAAGACACCAGCGGTGAGGCCGGCGGCTGCCGCCGAAGCCGCGATGTGGATCGCGCGACTGCACGGGCCCGACCGTTCACCCCAGATGGAGCAGGCGTGCCGGGCGTGGCAGGCACGCTCGGCAGAGCACCGGTTGGCATTCGAACGTTGCACCGACGTATGGCTCGACGTTGCGGGGCTCGGCCAGGCGCGTGACGCACTGGCCGCGCGCGGCGTCGCGGCGAACAGTCGCCCGCCGCAAGCGGTTCGCGCCGTCGCACGGCGTTGGGCTTGGGGCGCGGCCATGGCCGGGCTTGTGGCCGGCGTCAGCCTGCTGCTGTTTTGGCGCAGCGGCGAGGCCTACGACACCCAACTGGGCGAACAGCTGACCGTGGCACTGCAGGACGGCACCCGCATGACGCTGAACACGGCCACGCGGGTGCAGGTGAAGTTCAGCCCGGCGCAGCGCAAGGTTGCCTTGGACGGCGGCGAAGCTCTCTTCGAGGTGGCGAAGGATTCGCATCGTCCTTTCATCGTCCAGGTGGGCGGCACCGAGGTGGTGGCGAAGGGGACGGCTTTTGCCGTGCGCTTCACGCCCACCGCGCGTGATGGCGACGCCCTCGCGGTCACGCTGGTGGAAGGCAAGGTGGATGTGCGCGGCGTGTCCGCTGGTGCACAGCCGCTGTCCATGGTGGCCGGTGATCGCGTCCGCCTCGGACACGCAGGCCAGGCGGCGGCACCTGGCAAGCCGCGCGAAACGGTCACGGTGGACAGGCCGGCGATGGACCAGGTGCTGGCGTGGCGGCGTGGCGAGGTGGTGTTCGACGACGCGCCACTGGCGCAGGCCCTGGCCGAGATGAACCGTTACAGCCGGACGCAGGTGGGCCTCGCGGACGGCGCAGAGCTGGCCCGGCTCCGGGTCGGGGGTACCTTCCGCACGGGGGACAGCGTGGCGTTCGCGCATGCCGTCGCTTCGTTGCACGGCCTGCAGGTTCGCGAGCGTCCAGACGGGGTGGAGCTGGCGACGAGGCCAGCTCCCGGTTGAGCGACGCGCCCGCCGCTCAGGCCACCGCGCGCTTGCGCCTCGCCATGAACCCCACCACACCCAGCCCCAGCGCCATCAACCCGTAGGTGGCCGGCTCCGGCACCGCCGCCAGCGCCGCGGCGCCCATGAACTGGTGCGACAGCGCCGACGGGTGCAGCGCGTCGGAGAACTGGGAGACGCTGCACGAGATGCCCACGGAGCCGCTGAACGCGCCGCAGGGCGTGGTGACGTTGGTGATGCCGTAGGTGGCGCCGCCGTTGTTGAGCGCGTCGTTGTGCACGGCGGCGCTCAGGCCGGCGAGGTCGAAGAAGCTCATGGTCAGGCCGAGGCCCTGGCCGTAGCTGACGACGCCGCCCATCAGTTCGTTGAAGGCGTTGCTGGCCTGGGTGGACACGCCCGTGAGGCCCAGCGCCACGGCTTCCGGCGTCCAGCCGAGGTCGGGCAGGTTGGCCACGAGCACGTTCTTGGCGCCTTCGGCGGCCAGCAGGCCCAGCGCGGTCTTGAGGTTGTTGGTGGCCGTGACGGCGGCCGCGCCGATGTTGGCGGGGTTGCCGCTGCGCGCGGCGCGCATGTCGTTGCCGCCAGCGACGACGACGTACAGCGCGTTGGGGTCGGCGGCGCCGGGGCGGTTGACGAAGCTGGTCACCTGGCTGAGCACGCTGGGGATGCTGCCGCCGCCGGTGAGCGCGCCGCCGTAGGCGAAGTTGTTGCCGCCCTGCAGGACGGCCTTGGAGGCTTCGGCGTGGCCGATGCCGGCGGCCAGGTACTCGGTCCAGACGGGGCCGTTGGAGTAGCGCCCGGGGTAGTAGGGCGCCACCGGCTGCGTGCCGCCGGTGAGCGTGAAGATGTTGCCGGTGTCCGACAGGCTGTCGCCGAAGAAATAGGCGGTGCTGAAGCCGTCGGCGGCGGCCGGGCCGGCGAACAGGGTGGCGAGCGCGGCCAGTGCGGCGCCAGCCACGGTGTGGCGGATGGGGTGGGTCATGTCGTCTCCATTTGGTTTTTTTGCGGAGCCGACACTAGCACCGGCCCCTGCGCTGGCAAGAGGGGAAGCCAGCGGATGCCGCGCGGCACCGGCCCGGCGGCACGCGCCTGCGCTTGCGTTCAGTGCTTGGGCGTCAGCGCGTCCACACCCGCGCCAGGGTCTTCCTCGCCGGCCGCGGAGTCGTCGAAGCCGCCCTCCTGCACCTGGCGCGCGGGGTTCTTGGGGTCCTTGCCCGGGTCGGCGGCCGGTGGCGTCGTCGTGGCCGGCGGCGTGGGCGAATGGATGCGTGTGGGGTCGGGCATGGCAGCCTCCTGCGTCAGAAACGAACGCGGCGCCAGCGGTGAAGCGGGCGCCGCGCGGGCCCCCTCGGCGGTGCGAGGGGTGGTCGGGTGCGTTCAGCAGCCGGGCTTACATCCACCAGGTGGAGCCGTAGTAGTCGTAGACCTTGCGGCCGTACTCGTCGTTGTAGGCGGGCGCTTCGTCGGCGGCGTAGCGCGGGGCGCGCTCCAGCTGGGCCTTGTCGACGTTGACGACGTAGCCGTCCTTGGTGGTGTCGTAGTGCAGTTGGTCCCAGGGCAGCGGGTAGCGGTCGGTGCCCATGCCGAGGAAGCCGCCGAACTCCAGCGCGGCGTAGCGGACCTGGCCGCTGCGCTTGTCGATGACGAGGTCGTCGATGGAACCGAGCTTGTCGCCGCTGGGGCTGAACACCTTGGTGCCTTCGACCTTGGACGAGGAAATGGTGGGGCTGACGCTTGCCATGATGGAACTCCTGAAAGGGGGTGGAACACGAGTGACGGCTGCCGGGGCGGACCGCGTGCACTCAATGTGCGCGCGCCGGGGTGCCGGCGTCGTCGGGCTGGGTAGGTAACCGCTGTAGGAGCGGACCGACGCCCTCCGGGCACGGCCCGCGGCGTGTCCCGGTTTCAGGCCTCGTCCAGGCTGATGAGGCCTTCGCGCAGCGCCCATTTCACGAGGGCCGGGATGTCGCCCAGCCCCAGCTTCTTCATGAGGCGGCTGCGGTAGGTGTCCACGGACTTGGGGCTCAGGTGCAGCGCCTGGCCGATGGCCTGGCTGGTGGCGCCCTGGGCCACCATCAGCAGGATCTGCCGCTCGCGCGGCGAGAGCGCCTCGCCGTCGGGCGGCGCGCTGCCCTCGGTCAGCAAGGTGGCGGCGAACTCGGCGGCCTGCGGGCTCAGGAAGCGTCCGCCAGCGGCCACGGTGGCCACGGCCTGCAGCACCTCGGAGCTGGCCGAGCCCTTCAGCAGGTAGCCGCACGCGCCCAGGCGCAGCGCCTCGGCGACGTGGCGGGGCTGGTCGGACATGGTCAGCACGATGACGCGCAGGTCCAGGCCGCGCCGGCGCAGCTCGTCCAGCAGCTCGAAGCCCGAGCGCTGGCCCAGCCGCAGGTCCAGCAGCACCACGTCGGGCATCAGCCGGCCCAGGTCGGCCAGCGCGGGCGTGGGGCCGGCGGCCTCGCCGACGACCTCGTGGCCGGCGGTTTCGAGCACGACGCGCAGGCCATCACGCATGATGGCGTGGTCGTCAACCAAATAGATGCGGCTCATCGTCGAGCGCCTCGGCGGATTCCCAGGTCAGGATGACCATGGTGCCACGCCCGGGGCCACCGTCAATCTGCAGCTCCGCGCCCACGGCCAGCGCCCGTTCGCGCATGCCCACCAGGCCCAGTTGCGCGGGCTGGCCGGGCGCGGTCTCGGCCAGCGGCGTGAAGCCGTCGCCGTCGTCCTCCACGCGCATCTCCAGCAGCCCCTCGTCGCCTTCCAGCCGCACGGTGATCTGCCGGGCGCTGGCATGGTGCAGCGCGTTGTGCAGTGCCTCGCGCGCCACCATGAAGACGGTGTATTCGATGTCGGCCGGCCAGCGCTGCAGCTGCGCCTCTTCGCTGGCCAGCAGCGTCACCTGCACGCCGCTGGCGGCAGCGTCGTGCTGGCGGATCTCGTTGTCGATGGCGGCGGCCAGGCCCAGCTCGTCCAGCAGCGGCGGGCGCAGCTCGGCCAACACGCTGCGCACCTGGCGGTTGGCCTGCGCGACAAGGTCGGCGATGCGCTCGCTGAGCCGGTCGCGCTGCTCGCCCGCGGCGCTGCGGTAGGCCTCCCAGTGCAGGCGCAGCGCGGCCAGCGTCTGGCCCAGCTCGTCGTGCAGCGACCGCGCGAGCTTGCGGCTGGTCTGCTTCTCCTGCTCCAGCAGGCGGTGGTTGAGCTGCGCGATCTCGTCGCGCGCCGACGCCATCAGCCGCACCTGCGCGGCGCGCGCGCTGACGTCGCGCAGCATGAGGCCGAAGCGCGCCGCGCCGGGCGCCGGGCCGAGGGCGTAGATCGCGCCCTCGAAGCGGCGCTCAGGGCCTTGCAGCGCGATCTCGCAGCGGCCCTCCACCTGGGCCTGACGCAGCCACGCGGCGGCGTGCTGCGCGCCGGGCAGCAGCTCGTCGAGCCGGCGGCCCACGGCGTCGGCGGGCGGGTGGCCGCTGAGGGCCTGCGCCCCGCCGCTCCACGCCAGCACGCGGCCGTCGGCGTCCAGCGTGGCCAGCAGGGTGTCCAGTGCCGCGTCGGCCAGCGTGCCCAGGCCGCTGGCCGTCGCGGCGGGCGCGGCCCGCTCGGTCACTCGCACCTGCGCGGGCGCGCTGCCTCGGGTCAGGTCGGCATCGGAGCGTGAGGCCCGGGGCGTCAGCAGCCGGCGCGCGGCCCAGTAGCCGGCGGCGGCCAGCACCAGCGCCGTGGCGACGCCCGCCCACAGCATGGTGCGCGTCAGCGCACGCAGCGGCGCCAGCGCGGCGTCCTCGCTCTGCAGCACCAGGGCCCGCCACGGCAGGATGGGCGCCTCGCCGCCGCTGATGCCGCGCAAGGCCGACTGCGCCACCAGCCAGCGCTGCGCGCCGGATTCCTGGTCGGATGCCCAGGCCTGCGCGGGCGCGCCGGCGGCCGGCAGGTCGGCGGGCAGCGTGGTGCCGGGCACGACGCTGCGGGCGCCGGGCTCGGTCACGACAAGGCCGCGCAGCCCTTGCGCGGCAGCCGCGTCCGGCTCGCCCAGACCCAGCGCGAGCTGCTCGCGCACCCAGCCCAGGCCCAGGTGCGCGGTGACGACGGCGACCACCTCGCCCGCGTCGTTCAGCACCGGCTCGCCGATGTCGATGAGTTCGCTGGCGCCGCCCGGGAGCCTGGCCATCAGCGGCGCCAGCAGCACGGCCTCGTGCAGGTCGCCCACCATGCCGTCGATGCCGCGCCTGAACACCGGCCGCTCGGCAAGCGACCCGCCCTCCAGCCAGCCGCGGCTGCCGGCCAGCACCTGGCCGTCCGGCGTGACCAGCCCCACCCAGACGAAGCGCGGCGAACGCGCCACGAGGTGGTCCAGCTCCGCACGCGCGCGCGACAGCGGCGCGCCCGGCCGCAGCAGCGGCGAGCGGGCCAGGATGCGCACCTGGCTGACCGCGTCGCGCAGCGCCAGCTGCAGCTGCAGGCCCAGCACGTCGGCGCGCTGCTGGTTGCGCACCAGGCTGCGCTCGACCAGCTCCTGGCCCAGCAGGCGGTGCTGCAAGGCCAGCAGCACGCAGGTCAGCACCACCACCGCGAGCGCCAGCAGCAGGGCGAAGCGCCACGCGGGGCGCGCGGCCAGGCGACGGGGCGGTGACGGGGCGGCCATGCCGCAACTGTCGCCGACGCCGGGCGCGGCCGGCACGCGAGTTGTGTAGGGGATTCTGGACAGCTGCTGTGGGGCTTGGCGGATACCCCCGCCGACCCCCTCGCCAGCGGCGGCCGCGGTGCGCAAGATCGCGCCATGCCCGCCCACGATCCCGCCCAAGCCCAAGCCCACGTGAACGCCGAGGCGCCGCTGATCCTGATCGCAGGCACCGTGCCCGATGCCACCGAGGCCCTGCTTCGCGAGTCAGGCTGCCGCGTGCGCAAGACCGGCAGCGCCGCGGCCGCGCTGCGCCTGGCGGCGGAGGTGCCCGGGCCGCGCCTGCTGCTGGTGGGCGACGCGGTGGGCGAGCACAGCGGCCTGGAGGTGGTCAGCCGGCTGCGCGAACAGCCCGCCACGCGCAGGCTGCCACTGCTCTACATGGGCGGCGGCGACGAGGAACTGGCGCTGGCCCTGGGCGCGAACGACTGCCTGAGCCTGCCGCTGCGCCCGCTGGTGCTGCTGGCGCGCGTGCAGGCGCAGCTGCGCCTGCAGCGACTGGCCGAGCTGACGGCGCCCGGGGTGCTGGGCGCCGCGCGCTGACCCGCTCGCGTCAGCACCGTCGCTGCTTCAGCGGGTGCCTTGGGCTCCGGTGAGGGCGTGTGCCGGCGCTTCGCGTTGCGACGCCAGGTTCAGGGCGAGGTGACCGGCGGCGGTTTTCTCGACGGCCACAGGCACCGGATGAGGGGTCCCTGCGGCATCGAGGTGGACCGACTGCAGGTGCCAGTCCTTGACGCCCGTCGCGGTGACCGTCATCCACAGGATGGAGCCGGTGTTGTTGTCCGCGTCGCTGAAGCCGTCGAAGACGAAGTTGCCCAGGCTGTAGATCACCGGCTTGCCGTCGATGATCTCGGTGTCCTGGCGCACATGCGGATGCGTGCCGACCACGGCGTCTGCGCCGGCGCGGATCATCAGGCGGGCGAGGGCGCGCTGGCGCGCATGCGAGGTGTCGCTGTGCTCCTGCCCCCAGTGCATGTAGGGGATGACGATGTCGGCCTGCGCCCGGGCCGCGCGGATGTCGGCGACGATCTGCTCCTCGTCTGCCCAGGCGATGCCCGGGCTGCCCGGGCCGGCTTCGAAGCGGCGCGGGAACATCTCGTTGTAGCCGAGCAGCGCGATGCGCAGCCCCTGGCGCTCGATGATGGCGGGCTGGTGGGCCGAGCGCAGGTCGGTGCCGCCGCCGAAGTAAGGCAGGCCGGCCTGCTGCAGCCGGCCGAGCATCTGCGCGAAGGCGTCCGGGCCGAAGTCTCCGGAATGGTTGTTGGCCAGTGAGACGACGTCCACGTGGCGGCGCAGCGCGTCCAGCACGCGCGGGCGAGCGCGGAACGTCCAGGGCTTGACGGCCCGCGTGCCGCCGGTGGCGATGACGCATTCGAGGTTGGCGATGCGCAGGTCCGCCGCCTTCAAGTCCTGCGTGACGCTGCTGAACGGGTCCCGTCCGCGGGCAATGGTGCGCCCCGGGCCGTCGGCCAGCATGACGTCGCCCATCCACGCCAGCCGGACCGTGGCCGTGCTTGCATTCACGCGGGCAAAACCGGGTACGCGCGCCGCCGCGTGCGCGCTGTCCCCGGTCGCGTCCACGCGCGCCCAGCCCGCGTGCGTCGAGCCCTTGCCCGCCAACGCGCAGCCCCAGGCCAACTCGCGGCCCAGCTTCGGCGAGTAGACCCGCTGCCAGCCCGACAAGGTCGGCCGCCATGCCGCGCCCTCTTCTAGGACTTCGCCGCCCGCGGCAGGCCAGCGGCTTTGCGAGAGCACCACCGGACCCCCACCGCCCTCCAGGTCCAGCACGGTGATGACGACCTGGGCGACCCGGTCCGTGCCCGCCGCATCGCCCAAGGCCACGGCGCGCACTTCGTAGCTGTCGCCCACCTTGACGCTCGCCGGCGCCAGCGGGTCGGTCCCGGCTGCCACGCGCAGCGTCGACGTGGACTCGCCCGTGCGCATGCCGCAGAGCAGCTCCGTGGGCGCCGCCTGCCCTGCGCACGCGGCTGCCGACGCCAGGCCCAGCAGCGTGCACAGGAGGGCGCGCGTGCTGGACGCAGCCGAGGCGCCATCGCGACGACGCGCCGCGAGCCAAGCAAGACCGACCATGGCAATTCCGCCGTGAAGAGAGGGGAGTGCTGCGCCTGCGCAGCACCTGCTATGCCATTGAACGAAGTGCCAGGCCTGCGATGGACATGGCTGCGAACTTCTTTTCGGGATTGGCCCGTCCGCCGCGCCCGTCTTCCATCCGCGTGTCCGTTCCGCGCCGCCCATCTCGTTCAACCGGTAGGACGGCCTGCTGTGTCGCGCTGTCACCAAGGGGGTCCGATGGATGGGTTGTTCAAGGCACTGCTGACGGCAGGCGCCGTGTTGCTTGTGATGGTGGCGGCGCGACACGGCGGGCGCCGGTTCGCAGGGGTGGTCGCCGCGCTGCCGACCATCACGGCGCCGACGCTGGCGTGGCTGGCGGACGAAGAGGGCACGGCGTTCGCCATCAGCGCGGCGGTGGGCAGCGTTGCCGCCTGCGCCATGCTGGCGGCCTTCGCGCTGGGCTATGCGCGCGCCGCGCGGCACGGCGGCAGTGCGGTCGCGCTCGTCTGCGGCCTGGGCGCTGCACTGGGCATGGCTGTCCCGGCCGGCGTGGCCAGTGCCGACCTGACTTGCGCGCTGGCGCTGGCGGTTGGGTGCTGTGCGCTGGCCTTCGCCGCGATGCCCAAGCCGCGCGCGGACGTCGTGGCGACGGCGCGCTCATCCCGGTCGATGTGGCTCGTCGCAGCGGCTGCGGGAGTGCTCACGGCGATCGCGGCGTCCGTCGGCCCGGCAATGGGCGGCTTCGCGACCGGCCTGCTGTCGTCGATCCCGCTGGTCACCGGGTCGGTGGCCATGGTCGAACATGCCAGCAGCGGGCACCGCGCCGCCGCGAATTTCCTGCGCGGCTATGTCGGTGGGCTCTTTGGCAAGGCGGCGTTTGGCACGGTCTTCGCCCTGCTGGCCCCCCGCATCGGCGCTGTCGCGGCGTTGTCGCTGGCTTGCGCCTGTGCCTGCCTGGTGTCGGCCACCCGCTGGCGCGCGCTGCCTGTGGGCGCCAGCGCCTTGACAGCTCGCCCGTCGCGCGTGCCGGAGTGACCCGATGGCGCCATCACCACTGCTTCTAGGGAGGCGCGACAGCCTGGAGCAGGCTGCACGCCCGCTACGATCACCGCTCCGAAGATCCTTTGGGACGGTACGACGAGATGGGGGAAGTGACGCTGTTGATCGGACGTGCCCGCGACGGCGACCGCGAGGCCTTCGACCGGATCTTCGAGCTGCTCTATCCCGAGCTTCGGCGGGTCGCCCACCGGCGCCTGGCGCGCAGCTCCCGCGACGGTGTGATGGAGACCACCGCGCTGGTCAACGAGTGCTATCTCAAGTTCCTCAAGCGCGAGGCGCTGACCCCGGCGGACCGCGCCCACTTCCTGGCCTACTCGGCGACGGTGATGCGCTCGATCATCGTCGACGCCGCACGCCTGGCGAAGACGGACCGCCGCGGCGGCGACGCGGAGCAGGTCACGCTCGATTCCGAGCTCATCGGCGCACTGCCGGCTGCGTCCGACGAAATCCTGGACATCCACGCCGCGCTGCAGGATCTCAGCCGCATCGATGCGCGGCTCGGGCAGGTGGTGGAGATGCGCTACTTCGGCGGCCTGGACGATGCCGAGATCGCCGAGGCCCTGGGCCTGTCGACACGTACCGTGCGACGCGACTGGGACAAGGCGCGGCTGCTGCTGGCCCACGCGCTTCGCAGTTGACGCCCCGTTCTCGATTCGAAGGCGCAGCGTGACGCGGCTCGCCGAAATCTCCGGGCAGTGGCCTGCGCTCAGCGCGCTGCTCGATGAAGCGCTCAGCCTGCCGGCGTCCGAGCACCAGACCTGGCTGGACAGCCTTGGCGGCGAGCACGCCGTGCACCGCGAGGCGCTGCGTGCGCTGCTGACGCACCGCCACGGCGTCGAGACCGACGACTTTCTAGGCCGGCTGCCCAAGCTGGACATCGATGCGGCGCAGCCGCCAGCCGATGGCCTGGTGCCGGGCAGCCTCGTCGGCGCGTACCGGCTGATCGCGGAGATCGGGCGCGGCGGCATGGGCACCGTGTGGCTGGCCGAGCGCTCGGACGGCTTGATGAAGCGCCGCGTGGCGCTGAAGCTGCCGCGCGTGGCCTGGGGCGACGCCTTTGCCGAGCGCCTCGGCCGCGAGCGGGACATCCTGGCGACCCTCGAACACCAGCACATCGCGCGGCTGTACGACGCCGGGGTCGATGCCCAGGGGCGCCCGTTCCTGGCCATGGAGCTTGTCGAGGGCCAGTCCATCGACGCCTGGTGCCGCGCGCATGCGCCCAGCGTGCGCGAACGCATCGCCCTCCTGCTGCAAGTGATGGCCGCGGTGGCGCATGCGCACGCGCGGCTGGTCGTGCACCGCGACCTGAAGCCCGGCAACATCCTTGTCACGCCGGCGGGCGAGGTGCGGCTGCTGGACTTCGGCATCGCCAAGCTGATGGAGTCGGGCCGCACGCGCGACACGGCGCTGACCGAGCTGGCGGGCCGCGCGCTCACGCTCGACTACGCCAGCCCCGAGCAGATCCGCGGCGAGCCGCTGGGCACGGCCAGCGACATCTACAGCATGGCCGTGGTGGCCTACGAGGTGCTGGCCGGTGTGCGGCCGTACCGGTTGAAGCGGGCCAGCGCCGCCGATCTGGAGGAGGCCATCGCCACCGTCGAGCCGCCGCTGGCGAGCCGCAGCGCGGCGGACCCGCGCGTGGCGCGGCAGTTGCGGGGCGACCTCGACGCCATCCTGAACCAGGCCCTGAAGAAGACGCCGGCCGAACGCTATCCGACGATGGACGCGTTCGCGCAGGATCTGCAGCGTCATCTGCAGGGCGAGCCGGTCCAGGCACGGCCCGACGGCTGGCGCTACCGCGCCGCCAAGTTCGTGCGCAGATACCGCCTGCAGGTGGCGGCGGGTGCGGCGGTCACGGTCGCGCTCGTCGCGGGCACGTCGGTCGCGTTGTGGCAGGCGCGCGAGGCCGGGCTGTCGGCGCAGCGGGCGCAGGCCGAAGCCGCCAGGGCGCGGGTCGAGGCCGCAACGGCCAAGGCGGTGCAGGGGTTCATCGAGTCGGTCTTCACCGCCAACAGCAAGTACCAGCCGGACCCGAAGAAGGCGGGCGAGACGACCGCGCGGACGCTGCTCGACCGCGGCGTCGAGCGCATCGCCACGGACCTGGCGTCCGAGCCGGAGGCGCAGCTGCGCCTGTACTACCTGCTGGCCGAGATGTATGGCGGCATGTGGCAGTTCGAGCAGTCCCTGGCGCTGTTTCGCCGTGCGCTCGACCTGGCCACGCGGCTCCACGGCCCGGGCAGCGACGCCGCGTTGCGCGCGTCGGCCGCCGTCGGCCACACGCTCGACGACCTGGGACAGCGGGACGAGGCCCTGGCTGTCCTGCTCAAGGCTGACGCCGCAGCCAGCCGCCGTGCCGTCGACCGCGACCTGGTGCGCATGCAGATCGACGCGGAACTCGCGCGCCTGTACATCCGCACCGACCTGCCCAAGGCCCTGGTTCGCGCGCGCAGCGCGGCCACCATCTCGCGGGCGCTGGGGCCGTCGCCGGAGGGCATCGACGCGCTGCAAATCCTCGGCGAGGTGAGCAGCACCGCAGAGCAGCCCGAGGAAGCGCGCGATGCACTCGTCGAGGCGCTCGCCTGGTCGGACCGGTTCGATGCCAAGGGCGTGCAAGGCATTCTCCTGACCGAGCTGGGCAAGGCGCAGGAACGGCTCGGCCAGCTCGAAGCGGCCGCAGCCACGCTGGCGCGCGCCGTGGCGCTGTCCGAGCAACTCGGCGATACGGCCGTGCTGCACGACGCGCGCTTCGTGCTCGCGAGGTTCCAGCTCCGCAACGGCCTGCTGCGCGACTTCCTGCGCACGGCTGGCCCGGAAATGGACTGGGCGCGCGCGCAACGGCACTATGCCCAAGCGCGCCACCTGCCCGCCCTGGTGATGGCCAACTACGGCCGGGCGCTGGTGGCCTATGGTGATGCGACTCGCGGACTGAGCGCGATCGATCAGGCACGCGCGCTGCTGCCCCCGGAAACGACGCCGAGCCTGCACGGGCAATTCATCATGGCCCGCGCGAGCGCGCTGGTCGCGCTGAACCGTCTCCCCGAGGCCGGCGCCGACATCGAGCGCGCCGCCGTCATGTTGGCCGGCCGGGGCGAGCGCGTCGCCGAGGAAGGTCGGGTGATACGGCGTCGCTACCTGGTGGCGGCGGGCAAGGCGGGCGAGGCCTTGCAGGACTTCCAGGCCCACCCGCCGCCCGCCGCCGCGCCCGGCACCAAGCCCAATCCCTTGCTGTTGCTGCCGCGCAGGATCGAGGAGGCAACGCTGCTGCTCGCCGCCGGCCAGGCCGGCGCGGCGCACGCGGCAGCTGCAAGCGCGCTGGCCTTGATCGACGGCCTGCCCGAACGCCGGTTCGCGGGCGACGCCGAGGCCCGCCTGACCGCCGTGCTGGGCGAGTCGCTGCTGCGCGACGGCCGCGCTGCTGAAGCGCTGCCCGTGCTGCAGAAGTCGCTCGCGCTCCACCTGGCGCAATACGACCCCCACAGCCCGGCGGTCGCTGACACGCGGCGCGCGCTGGCCAAGGCAAGGCGCAGCGTCGACCGGTGAGGGCCCCGCAGGCCTGCCGCTGCCGGCAGGCGCTTGAAGCCAGCCACAGGCTGCCCCGCTAGCGTCAGCCCTGGCGCGGCTGGGGCCGCGGCCCGTGGCGCAGCGTCAGCAGCGTGCCCAGCGTCACCGTCACCAGCGCGAACGCCGGGCCGCCCAGGGCGCCCATGCGGTCCACCAGCAGGCCGCCGCCGATGGCGCCGCTGGCGATGGCGATCTGGAAGCCCGCCACCATCAGCCCGCCCGCGCCTTCGGCCTGGTCCGGCGCGGCGCGCACGATCCAGGTCTGGAAGCCCACCGGGAACGCGCCGAACGCGAAGCCCCACAGCGTGACCGACACCGCCGTGACGACGGGCGAGCTGCCCGCCACCAGCAGGCAGCCCGCCAGCGCGGCGATCAGCACGCCGCCGCAGACGATGGCCTGCCGCTCGCTGCGCCCCGCGACCCAGCCACCGGCCAGGTTGCCGAAGAAGCCGCCGATGCCGTAGGCCAGCAGCACGCCCGACACCGCGCCCACGGACAGGTGCGCCACCTGCTCCATCAGCGGCCGGATGTAGGTGAAGCCGGCGAAGTGCCCGGAGATGACCAGCAGCACCGCCAGCAGCGCCACGCGAACGGGCGGGCGGCGCAGCAGCTCGCCCAGCACGCGCAGGCTGGGGTTGTCGCGCGGCGGCAGCGCCGGCAGCGTCACCGCCTGCACGGCCAGCGTGACGAGGCTGACCACGCCCGCGGCGACGAACGCGCTGCGCCAGCCCCAGGCCGCGCCCATCCACGCACCCACCGGCGCCGCGCAGACGGTGGCCACCGACACGCCGGTCAGGATCAGTGACATGGCCCGAGCGAACAGCCGCTCGGGCACCAGCCGCATCGCCAGCGCGGCCGACATCGACCAGAACCCGCCCAGCGCGATGCCCAGCATCACGCGCGCCACCAGCAGCACCGGCAGGCTGCTGGCCGTTGCCGCCAGCGCGTTGGACGCCACCAGCAGCAGGCTCAGCGCCAGCATCACCACGCGGCGGTCCAGCCGGCGCGTCAGCAGCGGCAGCGACGGCGCCGCCACCGCGCCCACCAGCGCCGTCGCCGTGACGGCCTGGCCGGCCGCGCCGTTGCTGACGCCCAGGTCGGCGCCCATCGCGGTCAGCAGGCTGGCCGGCAGGAACTCGGCCATCACCAGGCCGAACACGCCCAGCGTCAGCGAGGCGACGGCGGGCCAGTGGGCGTGGTCAGTCGTGGCAGGGGCCGCGACGGCGGCGGGGGCGCTGGGCGCGGCGGCTGCGCCCACGGCAGTGGGGCAGGTGGAACAGGACGAGGAGGACAACAGCAAACCCCTTGGAGGAACGGAAGCGGATGCTAGGCATAGCATCCCGGCGTTTCCATGCCGGAAGAGCCGAAATGATTGACGATTTGTCCAGCGACCCGCGGCCGCCATCGCCGCTGCGTCCCGAATCGGGCGACGCCCTGACCGAGATCCTGCTGGGGCTGCGGCTGGACGGTGTCGAGTACGGCCGCTGCGTGATGCGCCGGCCCTGGGCCGTGGCCTTCCCGGCACAGCGCTCGGCGCGCTTTCACTTCGTCGGCAGCGGCGGCTGCTGGCTGCGCACCGCCTCGCGCGACTGGGTGCGCCTGACGACCGGCGACGCCGTGCTGCTGCCGCACGGCAGCTTCCACGTGCTGGCCAGCGACCCCGGCGTGCCCGCGGTGGACGCCGGCACGCTCGCGCGCGTGCCCGTGTCCGACAACATCTACCTCGTCGGCGGCGGCGCCTGTGCGGCCGGCCCCGCCGGGCCGGACGTGGGCGATGGCGGCGAGCCCGCCGACGTGATGTTCAGCGGCGCGCTGCGCTTCAACCTGGACCCGCTGCACCCGCTGATCGCGATGATGCCGCCGCTGATGCTGGCCGGCGACCTGGCCCGCCGCGACGCCACCGTGCCGGCGCTGGTGGACGCGATGGAGCGCGAGGTGGCGCTGGACCGCATCGGCGCGTGCGGCATCCTCGCCCGGCTGGCCGACGCGCTGGCCGCCAGCATCATCCGCGCCTGGGTGGAGTGCGGCTGCGGCAGCGCCACCGGCTGGGTGGCCGCCGTGCGCTGCCCGCGCATCGGCAAGGTCATCGCCGCCATCCACGCCCAGCCCGAAGGCGACTGGAGCGTGCCCCGCCTGGCCGGCCTGATGGGTGCGTCGCGCTCCAGCTTCTCGGACGCCTTCACCCGCACCATGGGCGAGAGCCCGGCCCGCTACGTCGCCAAGGTCAAGATGTTCCAGGCCCGCCGCTGGATCGCCCAGGACGGCATGCGCGTCGCCGTGGCGGCCGACCGGCTGGGCTACGAGTCGGAGGCGTCGTTCAGCCGGGCGTTCAAGCGGGTGATCGGGCATGCGCCGAGTGCGGCGCGGGGTGGCTGAGGCTTCGCGGCCATCGCCGGACATTCGACGGGCATCGTCATTCGGCAGCCGCGGACTCGTTCTCTGCGTGCCGGTCAGGCTCCGTGGTGCGGAGGATGTCGTTCAGCACGGACGTGGCGTACGTCCCGGCGGGCAACGAGAACGTGAGCACCAGCTGATCGGCTTGCGGCCATGCCCATGCCATGTCCACCGGCTGGGCCACCAGGGCGCGGCGCTCCTGGTCCAGGCCGGCGTGTTCCATGCCGTCGCACAAGGTGGCGTGCCGTCCAGCCACGCCGTTCTCCAGGGCCTGCGCCTGGTCGGTGGTGCTCACGCGGCCCCGTCCCCACAGCGGCCCGGTGGGCCGGCCCGCCGCGTCCATCACGTCACCGGGCAGGGTCTGGCCCCAGAGTCCCTGCTGGATGCGCAGTGCCAGCACCTCATTGAAGACGAAGGAGCGCACGGCCGACAGGTAGATGCCCTTCTTCTTTGGGTTGCGCACGCGGATTTCGCGCGCCAGCATGGCCCGGCCCTGTTCGACGTTGCCGCCCTCAAAGCCGAAACGCTGGGCGCCGAAGTAGTTGGGCACGCCCTGCGACGCCACGGCCTTGAGATTGGCCTCGATCGCGTCGCGGTCGCCCGTCACGTCACGCAGCACGATGCGGAACCGGTTGCCCTGCAGATCACCGGGGCGCAGCTTCTTCACGTGGCGGCTCTGGCTCAGCACCTTGAATTCCGGGTGTTGGAGCCCGGTCAGGTCGGGCGTCTCACCTTTCCCCTTCCCGATCGGCAGATAGATGCTGAACCACTGCCGGGTGATGGCGTAGCGGTCCTTGAGGCCGGCATAGCCCACGTCCCATTCGTTCACGCCAGCGGCATCGGCCAGCTGCTGGGCGACGAAGGCGGTGTTGGCGCCGTTCTTCTCGATGTCCAGCCAGAGGTGTTCACCCTCGCCGCAGGGCAGCTGCAGCGGCAGTTCGGTCACGATGAAATCCTCGTTGAGGCTTTTCAGCGTGGCGCTGGCGCCGCTGGCCGGATAAGCGTTGGGCCAGGGCGGCAGGGTTGTGTATCGAGCGTCGGTCATGAGCAGTCTGGCGGCACCGGCCGTGGGCAGGGACAGGCTGTCCAGCCGACCAGACGCGGTGCAAACCGCGATTCTCGCCCTGCCCGCATGCCTGGACGAGCGTCAACCGAGGCGACGTCAATCGCAACCGTTGCGCGCTGCGACAGCCGGTTACTGCGGGCGTTGAAGCGCACCATTCACTCACCATGCCTGTTACCTCACCCGCCGCATTCAAGTTGCCAAGGCAATTGTTCGCTTTGGCTTTGGAGATGCCATCGACCCGAGGGACGAATTCCAAATTCGGCGCTGGGTGGGATTGGCCGGTATGCGCTTCAACCCATTGCTGCAGCGGACGGCGACGCCGCCCGCTGAGCGCGAACGTGAGAGCGGCGCGTCAGACAATGTTGAGGGCTGAAATTGAGCTCTCGCTATTGGCGGTTATGGCCGCTCCCACCGCCGTCGAACAAGCGGAACCGCGAGAACGCCTCGGCAATCGGCTATCTTGAGAACCCTCTCCACATTTCCCTTCAAGCGCCGACGCATGCAAGCGACTTCGATGATGGTTCGAAACAGGCGGTGGTTTAACCACTTCTTATGGCCCGCCGCGCTTTTGGTCGCGGGCTGCACCGGCGAGCATGTCCCGGCGAAAGATCTGGAGGCGGAGATCGATGAGGTTGCTGCAACGTTGATCAAGCAGCCGTTGCTCCACTCGACCTCGATCGGAGTCGTCTATCGGGGCAAGGAATTCATCCGTCATCGCGGCGACATGGAAGCCGGAAAGCCAAGCCCTCCGACCGATGCGACCCTCTACGAAATCGGTTCGTTGAGCAAGACCCTGGCGGGAACCCTGATGGCGAATGCCGTCCTGGAGCGCAAGCTGGGGCTGGACGACGATATCCGGATATATCTGCACGAGGCCTATCCGAACCTGCAGTACCAGGGCGATCCCATCCGCATCCGTCACCTGCTGTCGCATACGAGCGGTCTGCCGAACCTGTTGCCGGAACGCGCGAACACGGTGCTCGCGGACTTCACCGATCAGCGTACGCCCGGCGAACTCAATGCCATTTACACGCGCTACGGCAAGGCTGATTTCTTCAGGGACCTGCACGCTGTCGAGATTCGCCGGGCGCCCGGAAAGGATTACGCCTACGCCAGTTCCGGAACGGAACTGGCGGCGCATATTCTGGAAACGGTTTACAAGAGCGACTACGAGTCGCTGTTACGCGGATTCTTTCGCGATGCTGCGGCGATGACTGGCATCAGAATCAGGCTGAGCGACGCCGAGGCGGCCCGGCTTGCGGTCGGCTATCACAGCGACAACGCGGTACCGACCACGCCGATGCCGCAGTTGCCCTGGGGTGCTTCCGGGAACGTGAAGGCGACAGCCCCGGAAATGGTGAAGTACCTTAAATTCCAGTTGGCCGGCGGACCGGTCGTGACGGAATCGCGTCGCACCCTCGTCGAATTCGATCCCGAGTTCAGCATCGGCTACTTCTGGAACATCGTCGGCGGCGACCGCTTGAAGGGCATTTACTATGCTCATCATGGTGGCGTGCCCCGCTCGCAGTGCTATATCTATATCATGCCGAAGTACGATCTTGGCATATTCGTCATCACCAACCAGAGTGGCGATCAAACTGCGCGCGCCATGGAGGCGGCGATCAGTACGCTGGTCGAGAGAATTGCCGCGCGAGAAAATGTCGCTGGCCAGGGCCTGTCCCGATAGCGTTAACGGGCCCTGCTCTCTTTCCTGTTTGGCGGGTGCATTCTGGCGGCCGTCATATGCGGCGCGGCTTAACTCCGGCATTGAACGACAGCTCCCGGGCGTCGAGTTCGATGGAGCGCAAGACCGCAACCGCTGCAAAGCAGACACTCAACGCGATCATTGAAACGCATCGCCCAAACAAAAAGGCCCACCGCTTTTGCCGTGGGCCTTTCGCTGATCAGGAACCTGATTCTCAGAACGGAATATCGTCATCCATGTCGTCGAACCCCGTCGCCGCCTTCGGCGCCGGAGCGGGTGCACGCGGCGCCGGGGGGCGGGCCGCGGCCGGACGCGCGGCCGGGCGGGCGCCGCCCTCGTCGTCGCCACGGCTGTAGCCGCCACCGCCACCACCACCGCCGGCAGCACCCGAGCCACGGCTGTAGCCACCGCCGCCCTCGTCACCACCGCCGCCGTCACGGCCGCCCAGCAGCTGCATTTCCTGGGCAATGATTTCGGTCGTGTAGGTGTCGCGGCCTTCCTTGTCCTGCCACTTGCGGGTCTTCAGGCGGCCTTCGACGTACAGCGGGCGGCCCTTCTTGACGTACTCGCCGACGATCTCGGCCAGGCGGTCGTTGAAGACGACGCGGTGCCATTCGGTCTCTTCCTGGCGCTCACCGGTCTCGCGGTTCTTCCAGTTGCGGGTGGTGGCCAGGCTGAGCGTGACCCAGGCGCCGCCGCTGGGGTTGTAGCGGAGCTCGGGGTCTTTGCCGACGTTGCCGATGATGATGACTTTGTTGACGCTGGCCATGACGCTCGTCCGGATTCGATGGGGAAGGGAGCGAATTATGCCGATGCCCCCGCGGGCGCTCGTCAGCAACACCCCGGAGACCGCATCCCGCACCCCGGTGCCCGCACTTCGTCTCCCCGCCCCGGCACCGGCCCGGCCGCCTCCCTAAGATGAAGCCATGACCACCCCCGGCCCACGCTCCGGCAAACGCCACCCGCAACTGCGGATGTGGCTGGCCTATGCCGGCTGCTGCGCGCTGGCCTGGTGCCTGTTCGTGCTGGCGGGCAGCGAGTTCGACCGGGGCCTGGACCCGTTCTGGCTGGCCGTCTATCAGGCCACCACCATGCTGTGGGCGCCGATGCTGCTGGGCGTCGCCGTGTGGCCGATGGCGCGCCGGCTGCACGGCTCCGACGCCGGCCCGGCGGCCACGGCGCTGGCCCATGTGCTGGCGGCGCTGGGCTTCGCGGCGCTGTGGCAGGCCGGGGAGTTCGCCGTGAACGCCGCGTTGTTCGGCACCGACCACGCCGGCGCCGTGCTGCTGGCCGGGCTGCTGTGGCGCTCGGTGTGGGGCGTGGTGGTCTACATCACCATCGCCACCGCCTTCATGGCTGTGCTGCAGGCGCGTGCGGCGCGCGCCGCGGCCGTGCATGCGGCGCAGGCCGAGAGCGCGCTGGCCAAGGCCGAGCTGTCGGCCATCAGCGGCAAACTGAACCCGCATTTCCTGTTCAACACGCTCAATTCGCTGATCGCGCTGACCCGCAAGGACCCCGCCGCCGCGGAGGATGCGCTGCTGAAGTTCGCATCCATGCTGCGCTACGTGCTGGACACCAAGCGCGGCGCCGAAGACCGCGTGATGCTGTCCGACGAGGTCGATTTCCTGCGCGACTACCTGGCACTGGAATCGCTGCGGCTGGGCACGCGGCTGCGCGTGGACTGGGACGTGGAGGAGCGCGTCATGGCCGACGAACTGCCGCCGCTGACACTGCAGCCGCTGGTGGAGAACTCCATCCTGCACGCTGTGGCACCGCGCAAGGGCGGCGGCCGCGTGACCATCACCGCGCGCCGCAACGCGCTGAACCACGGGCTGGACCTGGCCGTGGCCGACGACGGCCCGGGGTGTGAGCCCGAGGCGCTGGAGCCGCAACCCGGCCAGCGCCGTGGCGTGGGCCTGGCGGCGCTGCGCAAGCGCTTCGCGCTGGACTACGACGGACAGGCGCGCCTGCGCATCCACACGGCTCCTGGCGCGGGGTTTCGCGTCGACCTCTTCATACCGCAGACATGAACACCATCACCGCCACGTGGCAGCGGGCCGAGCGCCGGGCCGCCCCAAGCCGGCCCGCCATCCCCTCGGGGGATCGGGCGGCGTACTCGACGACCGAGGGACTGACATGACCACCGTTCTCATCGCCGAAGACGAACCGCTCGCCGCCGAGGCGCTGGCCGACTGGGTCAAGGCCACGCCGGGCCTGCAGCTCGTGGCCGTCTGCGAAGACGGCGAGGACGCGCTGGCGCAGATCCGCACGCTCAAGCCGGCGCTGGTGCTGACCGACATCCAGATGCCTGGGCTGACCGGGCTGCAGGTGGTGCAGGCGCTGCAGGGCGACGCTCATCAGCCGCGCATCATCTTCACGACGGCCTACGACCAGCACGCGCTGACGGCTTTCGAGCTGCACGCGGTGGACTACCTGCTCAAGCCGTTCTCGCGCGAGCGCTTCGACGAGGCGGTGGCCCATGTGATGCGCGACGCGGCGCCCAGCCCGGCGGACGTGGCCCAGATGACGGCCTCGCTGAGCGCGCCGGCCGACGCGCCGCTGACGCGCCTGCTGGTGCGCGACCAGGGCAAGATCTTTCCGCTGCAGGTGGACGCCATCGAGTGCCTGCGCTCGGACAACAAGTACACCGCCATTGCCAGCCGCGGCCGCAGCTTCCTCGTGCGCCTGCCCATCGCCGATTTCGAGTCGCGGCTGGACCCGGCGCGCTTCCTGCGCGTGCAGCGCGGCTGCATCGTCAACCTGGACTTCGTCGAGAGCATGACGCCGGACGAGAACTCGCAGCTCGTCGTGCAGTTGCGCGACGGCACGCGCATCACGGCCAACCGCGAGGTGTCCAAGATGCTGAGGGAGCAGTCGCTGTGACCGCCATCCAACGCCTGCTGCCCCTGGCGCTGCTGCTGACCGCCGGCCTGGGCCACGCGCAGCCCCACCCCTACCCGCAGCCCAGCCCGCCGCCCGCCGCCGTGGCGCCTGTCGCACCTGTCGCGCCGACCGCCCCGACCGCCGTCCCCGCTGCGCCGGCCGCGCCCGCGGCGCCAGCGGTTCCGGCCGAGCCTGGCCGGCTGTACACGCCGGGCACGTTCGACCGGCTGGAGCTGGCCGGCGCGGCCCGCGTGCTGCTGGTGCAGGGCGAGCGCGACCAGGTCTTCGTGGCCGGTGACGCCGACGTGCAGAAGGGCGTGGAGGTGGAGCTGTCCGGCCGCCAGCTCGTCATCCGCCCGGCCGGTGGCTGGAAGTTCTGGCACACCAACAAGGTCTTCGTGCAGGTGGAGATGCGCCAGCTGAAGGCCTTGTCGCTGACCGGCGCCAGCGACGTGCACGCGCCGGGCGTGCTCAACGTCGATCAACTGCGGCTGAACATCAGCGGTGCAGGTCTGGCGCGGCTGGACCAGCTGCAGGCGCGCCAGCTCAACTTCGTCATCTCCGGTGCGGGCGACGGCCAGCTCGGCGGCCGGGTGGACGAGATGGCGCTGCAGATCTCCGGCAAGGGCAAGGTCATCGCCGACCGGCTGCAGGCGCAGCGCGCACGCGTCAGCGTCAGCGGCATCGGCAACGTGGTGCTGTGGGTGACGGACGACCTGACGGCCAACATCTCCGGCGTGGGCTCGGTGGACTATTTCGGCAGCCCCAACGTGCAGCGCTCGGTGTCGGGCATGGGCTCGATCAGCGCCAAGGGCGACAGGAAGCCGTAACGCGCCTGTCCCCCAAAACATGGCCTGAGCCCCCGTCGGCCATGCCTAAACTCCCCGGCACATTGCGGGGAGGATTTCCATGGTCGCGTGGCAGAAGGCCGTCTTGGGCCTGGTCGGGGCAGGTGTGTTGGCGGGCGGCGCCTGGTGGGCCTGGCAGAAGGCCGGCCCCGGGCTGCCCAGCAGTGCCGAGATCGGCGGCGAGCAGGCCGCCTTTGCGCTGATGGACTGCAAGCCGCGCCTGCTGGACGGCTCGCCGGCCATCGCCGTGAGCTTCACGCAGCCGCTGGATTCGCGCCAGGACTTCGGCGCCCTCGTCACTGCGCTGGAAGGCGCCGCGCCGGCCAAGTCGGAGCAAGACGGCAAGCCCACGCCGCCGCCGGACGCCAGCTTCAAGCCGCTGGCCGCCCGCTGGGTGCTGGGCGACAACCCGCGCGTGCTCTACCTGCCGTTCGCCACGCCGGACCGGAGCTTTCGCATCGCGCTCAAGCCCGACCTGGCCGCGCGCTCCGGCGCCAAGCTGGCCACCGCGCAGAGCTGCGAGGCCGTCAGCGAGGCCATGCCCGACAGTTACTACTTCGCCAGCCGCGGCCTGGTGCTGCCGGCCGGCCAGAACGGCGGGCTGCCCATCGTCACGGTCAACACGCCCGAGGTGGATGTGCAGTTCCTGCGCATCAAGCCGGCGTCGCTGCCGGCCTTCCTGGAGCAGGTGGGCGGCCGGCGCGAGCGCGGCAATACCGGCGCCGGCGATGAGGACGGCGAGGGCTACTCCTACGACGGCTACAGCGACAACCAGCGCCGCCTGAAAGGCACCGTGGGCGGCTGGCTGCTGGACGAGCTGCGCGCGATGAGCGACAGCGTCTACATCGGCCGCTTCACGACCGACACGCGGCCCAACCGGCGCAACGTCAGCTTCCTGCCGGTGGAGACCATCAAGGAGCTGCAGGAGCCCGGCATCTACGTGGCCGTCATGAACCAGCCCGGCCGTTTCGGCTGGGACTACCAGGTCACCCACTACTACGTGACCGACATCGGCCTGCACCTGCGCAGGCATGCGGCGCAGATCGACGTGTTCGCCACGTCGCTGAAGAGCGGCGGCGCGCTGTCGGGCATCGAGCTGAGCCTGGTCGACGAGGCCGGCAAGGCCATCGCGCAGGCGCAGACCGATGGCGACGGGCATGCCGTGTTCACCGGCAGCAGTGAAAAGGCCCGCGCCGTGCTGGCGCGCCGCGGCGGCAAGGAGATGTCCGTGCTGTCGCTGCGCGACGCGGCGCTGGACCTGAGCGAGTTCGACGCCACCGGCCACCCATCGCGCAGCAACAAGCTGTTCGTCTACGCCGGCCGCGACCTGTACCGGCCGGGCGAGAGCTTCCAGGTTTCGGTGCTGGCGCGCGACGCCGACGGCAAGCCACTGCCCAAACCGCTGCCCATCACGCTGACCGTCAAGAAGCCCGACGGCAGCAAGCTCGTCGAGCAGCTCATCCAGCCCGGCAAGCTGGGCACGGGCTACTACCAGCAGACCCTCACGCTGCCGGCCGACGCCCCCACGGGCGGCTGGACCGTGCAGGCCCGCATCGACCCCGGCGCGAAGACGCCCGACACGCAGTGGGCGTTCAAGGTCGAGGAGTTCCTGCCCGAGCGCATGAAGCTCGCGCTGACCGCGCCCGAGGCCACGCTGACCGGCGACACGGGCGTCACCGTGCAGGCCCAGGGCGACTACCTCTACGGCGCACCCGCCGCCGGCAACCGGCTGCAGGCCAGCGCGTACTCCGAGCGGCTGCTGATGCCGCTGCCGGCCAAGCTGCCCGGCTTCATCTTCGGCGACCTGGCGGACGACAAGGCGAAGAACCGGCAAGACCTGCCCGAGCAGGAGCTGGACGCGGATGGCAAGGCCAGCGTGGACATCGCCACCGCGTTCGGCGAACGCAAGTCGCCGATGAAGCTGCGCGCGGCCTTCAGCCTGCTGGAGTCCGGCGGCCGCCCGGTCGTGCGCACGCTGGAGCGCACCTGGTGGCCCGCGCCGGTGCTCATCGGCGCCCGGCCGCTGTTCGACCGCAACGTGGCGCCCGAGAACGGCCTGGCCGAATTCGAGCTGGCGCGCGTGGATGCGGCCGGCAATTTCAAGCCGGCCAAGGAGGTGCAGCTCAAGCTCATCTACGAGGAGCGGCAGTGGTACTGGCGCTATGACGACGGCCGCGGCTGGAACTCCGGCTTCAACGTCAACGAGGAACTGGTGGAGGCGCGCTCCGTGGCGCTGACCGCGCGCACCAAGGTCGCGCTGCCGGTGCGCTGGGGCCGCTACCGCCTGGAGGTGACCGACCCCGACACCGGCCTGGCGATGCGCTACGGCTTCTACGCCGGCTATGGCGCGCAGGACGCCGACGACATCGGCAACCGGCCCGACCGCGTGCAGCTCAAGCTGCAGGGCGCCCCGTTCAAGCCGGGCGACGTGGCCAAGCTGTCCATCAAGCCGCCGCACGACGGCGAAGCCATCGTCACCGTCGAAGGCGACCGCGTGCTGTGGACCCAGCGCATCGCCGTGAAGGCCAGCGGCACGGCGCTGTCCATTCCCATCTCAGCCGACGCCAGCTGGGCGCGCCACGACCTCTACATCACCGTCGCCGCCTTCCGCCCCGGCAGCCAGGGCGACCGCGTGACGCCGGCCCGCGCGCTGGGCCTGGTGCACCTGCCGCTCAACCGCGAGGACCGCAAGGCCAAGGTGGCGCTGACCGTGCCGGCCAAGACGCAGCCGTCCGTACCGCTGCCCGTCAGCGTCAAGGTGCCCGCGCTCGCCGGCAAGGCGGCGATCGTGACCGTCAGCGCGGTGGACGTGGGCATCCTGAACATCACCAATTTCAAGACGCCCGACCCGCAGGACTTCTTCTTCGGCAAGCACCGCTACGGCGCCGACATGCTGGACCTGTACGGCCGCCTCATCGAGAAGATGGAAGGCAACCAGGCCAGGCAGCGCTTCGGCGGCGACGCCGGCAAACGCGACACGCAGAGCCTGCCGCGCAAGGTGCTGCTGGTGGACTTGTTCAGCGGCCCCGTGCAGCTGGATGCCAAGGGCGAGGCGACGCTGAACCTCAAGCTGCCGGACTTCAACGGCACGCTGCGCGTCATGGCCGTGGTGAGCAGCGCGGACAGCTATGGCTCGGCGCAGGCCGACACGGTCGTCGCCGCACCGCTGGTGGCCGAGCTGAACATGCCGCGCTTCGTGTCGCCCGGCGACAAGGCCACCCTCGCGCTGGACGTGACCAACCTCAGCGGCGCGCCGCAGGACGTGAAGGTGTCCGTCACGGCGAGCGGGCCGGTGAGGATCACCGGCAGCGCGGAGCCCATTCGCCTGGCCGACAAGCAGCGGCAGATCCTGCGCTTCCAGGCCGAGGCGCTGGATGCCTACGGGCTGGCGCCCATCACCGTGAAGGTCAGTGCCGGCAGTCTCAACCTCACGCGCGAGGCGGCGCTGCAGGTGCAGCCCATCACGCCGCTGACGCGCGAGAGCCGCCGCATCCGCCTGGAGCCGGGCGCCACGCAGGCGCTGGACAAGGCGCTGCTGGACGCCTACTGGGCCGGCTCGGCCAGCGTCAGCTTGAGCGTGTCCAACACGCCGCCCATCGACATCAAGGACCAGGTGACGGGCCTGCTGATGTACCCCTACGGCTGCCTGGAGCAGACGACGTCCAGCGCCTACCCGCTGCTGTTCATCGACGACGACGCGGCCAAGCGTTGGGGCCTGAAGCCCGTGCCGCGCGAGGAACGCGCCAGGCGGCTGGACGCCGCCTTCGCCCGCCTGGCCGGCATGCAGCAGCCCAAGGGCGGCTACGGCCTGTGGGCGGCCAGTGGCTCCTACGAGGGCTGGCTGAGCGCCTACGTGACCGGCTTCCTGCAGGACGCGCGCGACGCCGGCTTCGCCGTGCCCGAGGCCATGCTCAAGCGCTCGCTGGACAACCTGCTGGAGCAGTTCCAGCGCGCCCCGGCGCAGCAGACCACGCCCGCCAAGGAGCCCCGGCGCGACGACAAGGGCCGCATCGCCGACTGGCGCGACGCCGAGACGCTGCGCCTGGCCCACCAGCGCTTCGCCGAGGCCGCGCACGCGGGCTACATCCTGGCCCGCGAGCAGAAGGCGCCGCTGGCCACGCTGCGCACGCTGCACGACCAGTACCGCAGCCACGCGCTGTCGCCGCTGCCGCTGGTGCAGCTCAGCCTGGCACTCAAGTTGATGGGCGACGAGAACCGCGCCAAGGCGGCGCTGGACGACGCGATGACGCGCGGCTACGGCTACCAGCCCGACGACCCGAACAACTCCTGGGGCCAGTGGCTGGGCGACTACGGCTCACGCGTGCGCGACCGGGCGCTGGCCTACGCGCTGCTGCTGCGCCACAAGGTCACGCACGACAAGCGCGAGAACCTGCTGTTCGACCTTGCCGACGACTTCGGCCGGCGCAACTACTACTCCACGCAGGAGCGCCTGGCCCTGTTCCTCGCCGTGCAGGCCGCCACCCACGGCGCGGGCAAGGACGACGCCTGGAAGACCGCGCTGACGGTCGGCGCCAAGGCCGATACCTGGACCGGCAGCGGCGTGGGCCAGCAAGGCTTCGAGCTGGCGCAGCTCAGGAGCGGCATCGCGCTGAAGAACGACGGCAGCACGCCGCTGTACCTCGACGTGACAGGGCAGGGCTACCCGACCAAGCCTCTGACGCCCACCAGCGACCGCATCTCGGTGGAGCGCGCGATGTTTACGACGGATGGCAAGCCGCTCAACTTGTCGGGCGGGGCGCGCCAGTTCGCCACCGGCGAGATGTTCGTCGTGCGCCTGCGCGTGAAGGCCAGCCAGTCCATCAAGGACGGCCTGGTCGTGGACCGCATCCCCGCTGGCTTCGAGATCGAGAACCTCAACCTGAGCCAGGGCCCGCAGGCCGGCGAGTTCACCGTGGAGGGCGTCAACGTGGCGCAGGCCAATGCCAACGAGCGCATCGTCCACACCGAATACCGCGACGACCGCTTCGTCGCCGCCGCGCGGCTGGGGCAGACGCTGGATATGTTCTACCTGGTGCGCGCGGTGACACCGGGCCGGTACGTGGTGCCGGCGACGTTTGCGGAGGACATGTACCGGCCGGAGATCCGCGGCATCGGCAAGGCGGAGGGGGAGATCACGGTGGTGGACAAGAAGTGAACTCGCTGACTTGACGCAACCACCCCGACGCCCTAGATTAGCCAATATTAGCTAACCCGCCTGGATTGCCATGAATGCCATCAACATGCTCGAAGCCAAGTCCAGCCTCTCGCGGCTGGTGGAGGCCGTGGAGAGCGGTGCCGAGCAGGAGATCGTCATTGCGCGCAACGGCCGGCCGGCGGCTCGTCTGGTGGCCTTGTCGACCCGACCGGCGACCGCCCGCATTGGCGTGGCCAAGGGCTTGATCGAGGTGCCGGACGATATCGACGCGCATAACACCGACGTGGCCGCACTGTTCGGCGGGCCCGGCGGCGCATGAACCTGCTGTTGGACACCCACATCGCCCTGTGGGCCATCGCGGACAGCCCGCGCTTGCCGGCGCGCGCGCGCGCGCTGATCCTGGCGCCAGGCAACACGGTGTGGGTCAGCGCCGCCTCGGTGTGGGAGATCGCCATCAAGCACTCGCTCGGGCGGGGCGACATGCCGGTTTCCGGCCTGCAGGCGCTGGCCTACTTCGAGGAATCCGGTTTCCTGATGCTGGCAGTCTCGGCCGAACACGCGGCGGCGGTGGGCGAACTGCCCGCCCACCATGCCGATCCCTTCGACCGCATGCTGGCCGCCCAGGCGCTTGCCGAGCCGCTTCGGCTGGTCACGCATGACGCCTTGCTGGCGCGCTACAGCGACACCGTCATCCTTGTGTGAGTCGCACGCCATGAGAGCTGTCGTTCTCGCCTTGTCCCTGCTCGTCGCCGGAGCCGCCCATGCCGCCCCGCTGCCACCGGCCGCGCACGCCGAGGTCGACGCGCTGCTGACGCGCCTGCAGACCTCGGGCTGCGAGTTCAACCGCAACGGCAGCTGGTATGCCGGCGCCGACGCCCGAGCCCATCTGCTGAAGAAGCTCGACTACCTCAAAGGCAAGGGCATGGTGGACACGGCCGAGCAGTTCATCGCCCGCGGCGCGTCATCCAGCAGCATGAGCGGCAAGCCCTACCTCGTCCGTTGCGCGGGCAAGGCGCCGGTGGAAAGTGCGCAGTGGCTGACAACGGAGCTGCAGCAGGTGCGGGCGGCGAAGGCAGCGTCGAGTCCCCGTTGATATGCGACAAAGGAGAGGGAATACATGGGAGCCAAGACTTGCATGCTGGCGTTCAGCAACGGCGATCTGCCGCGAGAACTCGCTGCGTTGCCGGCACCGGACAGGGCAGGCAGCGCGGCGTTCGCGGCCGCGCTGTTTCCAAAGGACAAGCTGGAGCCGCTGGCCGGACAGCACGTTGAGCAACACCTACATCGCGGAAGACGAAGTGCTGGTGTCCCGCTTCGGCACCGCAGGCATCGCAATCGCGCACGATTTCGCGTTGGACCGGCCGTCGCAGCTGCCCGCTTCTTTCCTGCGTGCAACCGGTGATGCGCAGACGGTCTGCGTCCATGCCATGCACAGCGTCGTCGACTGGTTTGCCTTCGCCGTGTGGAAGAACGGTGTTCTCGTGCGCTCGCTGAGCGTGGCGCCGGACAGCGGCATTCTGGAAGACATCGGCGACCGCCTACCCTTCGAGATGCCGTTCTGGGCAGGCGAACACAGTGCAGATGATCCGGAAGATCTGGAAGCAGGCGAAGAACCCTACCCCCTCCCCTTTCATCCGCTGGAGTTGGGCGAGGTGGCATTGCGAGAGTTCTTCGGCTTCACGATCGAAGGCGTCATGGAGGCCGACCAGCTGAACCCGGAGGCCATCGCGTTGCTGCGGTTCAAGCGCAAGAAGCGCTCCCTGCTCAGCTTCTGGAAGTGACCGCGGGCGCGTGGCTGGCATGGATTCCAGGCGCCTGCGCCGCATCGAGCTGGCCATCGCCGCCCTGCTGCTGCTCATCCTCGCTCTCGACTTCTTCTTCCCCCTCCCCACCCCCACCGCCGACTCCCCCACGCTGACCGTCCTCGCCGCCGACGGCAGCCCGCTGCGCGCCTGGCCGGGCGACGATGGCGCGCAGCGCCACCCGACCACGCCCGAGGCCGTGTCGCCGAACTACCTGCAGGCCCTGCTGCACTACGAGGACCGCTGGTTCCGCTGGCACCCGGGCGTGAACCCCGTGGCCCTCGCGCGCGCAGCCTGGCAGTGGGCGTGGCACGGGCGCATCGTGTCGGGCGGCTCCACGCTGACGATGCAGGTCGCGCGGCTGGTGGACGAGAAGGCCGCGCACCGCAGCGTGCCGGCCAAGCTGCGGCAGATCGCCCGCGCGCTGCAGCTGGAGCTGCACCTGAGCAAGCACGAGATCCTGTCGCTGTATCTCAACCTCGCGCCCATGGGCGGGCCGCTGGAGGGCGTGGAGACGGCCAGCCGCGCCTACCTGGGCAAGGGCGCGGCGGATCTGTCCAAGGCCGAGGCCGCGCTGCTGGTCGCGCTGCCGCAGTCCCCCACGCGGCTGCGGCCCGACCGTGCCGTGCAGGCCGCCCAGGCCGCGCGCGACAAGGTGCTGACGCGCATGCAGACGCTGGGCGTGTGGAGCGCAGCAGACGTGGCCGACGCCAAGCTGGAGCGCGTCTTCGCGCCGCCGCTGCGCGCACGCTGGCTGGCGCCGCTGGCGGCCGAGCGCGTGCGGCAGGCCGCGCGCCGCGAGGGCCGCACGGACGCCGTCATCCAGACCACGCTGGACGCCGGGCTGCAGGCCCGCCTGGAGCAGTTGTTGACCGACCGCCTGAACAGCCTGCCCGACGCCGTGTCGCTGGCCGCGCTGGTGGTGGACAACCGCACGCTGGCCGTGCGCGGCTATGTCGGCTCGGCCGACTTCACCGACGCGCGCCGCGGCGCCCACGTGGACATGGTGCGCGCGCGGCGCTCGCCGGGCTCCACGCTCAAGCCGTTTCTCTACGGCATGGCGCTGGACGAAGGCCTGATCCATTCCGAGAGCCTGCTCATCGACGCGCCGCAGAACTTCGGCGGCTACGCGCCGGGCAACTTCCAGGCGGACTTCTCCGGCCCGGTCAGCGTCAGCGAGGCGCTGCAACGCTCGCTGAACGTGCCGGCCGTGGACCTGCTGGACCGCCTGGGCCCCGAGCGCTTCGCCGGCCGGCTGCGCAACGCGGGCGTGAAGCTGCGCATGCCGGCCAACGCGGCGCCCAACCTCAGCCTCATCCTCGGCGGCGGCAGCACGACGCTGGAGGAGCTGGTGGGCGCCTACACGGCGCTGGCCCGCGGCGGCGTGGCCGCCCGGCCGCGGCTGACGGCCGACGAGCCGCTGAAGGAGTCGCGGCTGATGAGCGAGGGCGCGGCCTTCATCGTGCGCGAGATCCTGGAGAACGGCGGCCGGCCCGGCAGCCCGTTCCGCGAGAGCGGCCAGCGCGTGGCGTGGAAGACGGGCACGAGCTTCGGCTTTCGCGACGCCTGGGCGCTGGGCGTGACGGACCGCTACACCTTCGGCGTGTGGATAGGCCGGCCCGACGGCACGCCCAACCCCGGCCACTTCGGCGCCAACTCGGCAGCACCCTTGCTGCGCGACCTGGCGGCGGCGCTGGGGCCGGCCGAGTCCCGCCAGCAGCTCGCGCCGCGGCGCCGGCCCGACAGCGTCGCCGCCGTGCCCGTCTGCTGGCCGCAGGGCGTGGCCGAATCGGCCACCGCGCCCGGGCTGTGCCTGCAGCACCGCATCGCCTGGACGCTGGACGGCGCCGTGCCACCCACGCTGCCCGACCGGCTGCGCCCCGGGCCGCTGGCCGAGCCCGTCTGGGTGGCGGCGGGCGAGCGCGTGCAGCCGGGCTGCGCGGCGGACGCCGAGCGCTTCGACGCGGTGCGCTGGCCGGCGCTGCTGGGGCCGTTCCTGGACGCCGGGCAGCGCCACCCGCTGGAGCGCCTGCCGTGGCGCGCCGGCTGCGGCAGCCGCGAGCCGGTCGCGAACCGGCTGCGCGTCGTGGGCCTGGAGCCCGGCACGGTGCTGCGCCCCGCGCCGGGCCAGCACGACGTGGTGCTGAAGCTGCAGGCCATCGGCGCGCAACAGGGCGCGACCTGGCTGCTGGACGGGCAGTGGATGGCCGCCAGCGCCACGGCCGGCGCCGCGCAGACGCTGCGCGTGGCGCGCGCCGGCCCGCACCGGCTCACGGTGATGGATGGATTGGGGCACTGGTCGCGGGTGGAATTCCAGCTTGCGTCACCATAGCGGCCATGGACACCCTGCACGCCCTCGAACAACGCATCACCGAGCTGGAGATCAAGGCCAGCTTCACCGAAGACACGGTGGAGTCGCTGAACCAGGTCGTCGTGCGCCAGCAGGCGCAGATCGACCGGCTCATCCGCGAGCTGGTGGACCTGCGCGCCCAGGCCGTGGCGGCCGAGCCGGCCGGTTTTCGCAGCCTGCGCGACGAGCTGCCGCCGCACTACTGAGCACCTTGGCGCGCGCGATTCATCTGCATTGATGATGGCCGCGCCGCTCGGCGTCGGTTCCACTGGGCAGCCTTCACGGCCGGCGCGCAGCGCAAGGCCTTCAGGATGCGAACCACTGGAGCAACGCGATGGCCGAACCCGTGCAGTTGATCAGCCCCTACCAGCTGACCCAGAGCGACGACCCCTTCCCGCTGGACCTGTACGGCCTGCGGTTCCTGGCGCAGGGCGATTCGTGGTTCTCCATCGGCGCGATCCCGCCCACGCGCACGACCAACGTGCTGCAGGAGCTGCGCCTGCAGCGCTCCGCGGTGGTGGTGAACTGCGCCGCGCCCGGCGCGGTGCTGCGCCACATGGTGGACACCGTGCGCGCGCCGCAGTTCACGCAGCTGCTCAGCGGCAACGTCGCCCGCACCTGGAGCGCCATCCTGGTGTCGGGCGGCGGCAACGACCTCATCGACGCGCTCCAGGTGGGCCCCCAGGAGGCCATCGACCTGCGGCTGCTGCTCACGCAGGCGGAGGTGGTGTCGCCTGGCGATCCGGCGTCGTACCTGAGCGGGCCGGGCTGGCAGACGTTCTGCACCTACCTGGGCAACGTCTTCAACGAACTGCTGGACCTGCGCGACGCCAAGGCCGCCAACCGGCAGACGCCGCTGTTCCTGCACAACTACGCGCTGCTGCAGCCACGGCCGGCGCCGGCCGGCGCGTCGTTCGGGCCGTGGATCCAGAAGGCCCTTGTCACCTACGCGGTGCCCGGCGAGCACTGGCTGCCCATCGGCAAGCTGCTGATGACGCGGCTGTCCGCGCTGCTGGCCCAGCTGATCGCTGACCGCGTGAGCCGCCATGCCGGCGTCGGACCCATTCGGCTCATCGACTCGCAGGCCGCCGGCCTGGTGCTCGGCCAACCCGGCAGCGCGGGTGATTCGGGCGACTTCGCCAACGAGATCCACCCCAACCGCAGCGGCTACGCCAAGGTCGCGGCGAGCTGGGCGGCCGTGCTGGACACGCTGCCCTGAGCGTTCACGGCTCGCCGTCCCAGTAGTCCAGCGTGTTCTCCAGCCGCTGGCGCAGCCGCCAGCCGCCGGGGCCCGGGATGGCGCTGACCTTGCCCGAGTCCGGGTACTCGCAGACGTCGGGCCATTCCTTGGTGCTGATGCTGAGGTAGTGCAGCGGCGCGCCGGACGTGTTGAGGATGTGGTGCGGGTACGCCGGCCCGGCGGGGATGAAGACCACGTCGCCCTCCCTGATGGGCAGCAGCTCGCCCGCCACGCGCAGCGTGCCCTCGCCTTTCAGCACGACGAACATTTCCTCCTGCCCATGGTGCAGGTGGTAGGGGCAGCTCTGCTTGCCGGGCGCGACGATGTCGAAGCCGGCGCCGAGCTTGCGCGCGGCGGTGCCGTCGGACAACGGCAGCATCTGGGTGTCATAGCGCGGCGGGCGCTCGAAGTGGTCGAGCGGGCCGTTGTTGACGTTGCGGATCAGCAGGGCACGCAGTTCATCGGCGGTGGGCATGGCGGGCTGGTGGCTGGCTTCGGTGAGCGCATGTTGCCGCGCCGCCCGGCAAGCTGTGTCAGTAGGGCGTGGCTGGCGCGTTGGCGGCGCGCAGCAGGGCGGCATCGCGCGCCGGGGGCTGGCCGAACAACCGCGCGTACTCGCGGCTGAACTGCGAGGGGCTGCCATAGCCCACCGAGAAGCCCACGCTCGCGGCATCGCCGCCTCCCGCCAGCAGCCGGCGGCGCGCCTCCTGCAGCCGGATGGCTTTCTGGTACTGCAGCGGGCTCATGCCCGTCACGGCCTTGAAGCTGCGGTGGAAGGCGCTCTCGCTGAGCGCCGCCTGCGCGGCCAGCTCGGCGATGCGCAGCGGCTGGTCGTGGTGCCGGCGTATCCAGGCCACCGCGCGCGCCACCAGCGCGCTGCGGCCGCGCCCCTGCACCAGGCCACGCAGCGCGGGGGCATGCGGCCCGTTGAGCAGCCGGTACAGCAGCTCGCGCGCCACCAGCGGGCCCAGCACGGGCTGGTCGGCCGGGCGGTCCAGCAGCCGCAGCACGCGCACCGCGGCGTCCAGCAGGTCGCCTTCGACGGGCAGCACCTCCAGCGCGACGTCCGTGGTGGCGGCCTGCGGCGGCAGCGCGAGCAGCAGCTCGGCCAGCGCCGCCGGGTCGAGCCGGAAGCCCACCGCCAGGTAGGGCCGGTCGGCGCTGGCCTGCACCACCGCGCCGGTCACCGGCATCGCCAGCGTGACGATCATGGACGTCGCCTCGCCGTAGACCAGCACGCGGTTGCCCAGGGTCACGCGCTTGGCGCCCTGGGCCATGAGGCAGAGCATGGGCTCGTAGACCACCGGCGTGGCGGCGGTCGGCGCGTCCGCGCGCAGCAGCAGCACGCCGGGCAGGGCCTCGGTGATGGATTCGGTGGCGTGGCGACGCACCAGGTCGCGCAGTTCGTGCAAGGCCGCGTCGCGGCTGTGTTGATCAGGCAAGACGGGCTGGACAGTCATCGCCAGGATTGTGCAAGAGCAGGGCGGCTTCGGTCTACCGCTGCGGGCCTGCGAAAACGCACAGTGGCGGCATCCCTTTCAGGAGTTTCGCCATGCCCTCGTCCACCTCGACCACCCCGACCACGCCGTCCACCTGGTTCATCACCGGCGCCAGCCGCGGCCTGGGTGCTGCCATTGCCCGCGCTGCACTGCAGGCGGGCCACCACGTCGTCGCCACCGGCCGCGACGCCGCCGCCGTGCAGGCCGCGCTGGCGGCCGACGCCAGCGACCGACTGCTGGCGCTCGCGCTGGACGTCACCCGGCCCGACCAGGCCCTGCTGGCCGTGGGCGCAGCGCTGGACCGCTTCGGCCGCATCGACGTGCTCGTCAACAACGCGGGCTACGGCCAGCTCGGCATGTTCGAGGACGTGGACGCCGCGGACGTGGAGGCGCAGTTCGCCACCAACGTATTCGGCCTCATGCACGTCACGCGCGCCGTGCTGCCCACGCTGCGCGCGCAGCGCAGCGGTCATGTGTTCAACCTGTCGTCGGTGGGCGGCTGGGCGGGCTTTGCCGGCGCGTCGCTGTACTGCGCCAGCAAGTTCGCCGTGGAGGGCTTCTCGGCGTCGCTGGCGCCCGAGGTCGCGCCCTTCGGCATCCGCGTGACCAGCGTCGCGCCGGGCTTCTTCCGCACGGACTTCCTCGATGCGCGTTCCATCCGCTACGGCAGCGGCGCGACGGCGGCGCAGGCCGACTACGCGGATGCGTCCGCCACGCTGCGCGCGACCTACGACGGCCATAGCCACCAGCAGGCCGGCGACCCGGCCAAGCTCGCCAGCGCGCTGCTCGCGCTCGCCGCGCACCCGCAGCCGCCGCTGAACTTCGTCGTCGGCGCCGATGCGGTGGGCATGGCGCTGGCCAAGATCGAGCGGCTGCGCGGCGACGTGCAGGCCTGGCGCGTGCTGTCTGAGGCCACCGCGCACGGCTGATCGGTGCATCCGGGACAATGGCGGGTCTCCCGCCGTTGCCCGCATGCCACCTTCCGCTCCCCCTCACGCCGACGATGCCCAGCGCATCCTGTCCGAAGTCTTCGGCTACACGGCCTTCCGCGGCCAGCAGGGCGACATCGTCGGGCACGTGGCCAGCGGCGGCGATGCGCTGGTGCTGATGCCCACGGGCGGCGGAAAAAGCCTGTGCTACCAGGTGCCCGCCATCCTGCGCCACCAGCGCGGGCAGGGCGTGGCGGTGGTCGTGAGCCCGCTGATCGCGCTGATGCACGACCAGGTCGGCGCGCTGGAAGAGGCGGGCGTGCATGCGTCCTTCCTGAACTCCAGCCAGACCGGCGAGGAGGCCAGCCGCATCGAGCGCGAGATGATGAGCGGGCGCCTGACGCTGCTGTACGCGGCGCCCGAGCGGCTGACGACGCCGCGCTTCCTGGCGCAGCTCGCGTCGCTGAACGAGCGGGGCCTGCTGTCGATGTTCGCCATCGACGAGGCGCACTGCGTCAGCCAGTGGGGCCACGACTTCCGCTCGGAGTACCTGCAGCTCAGCCTGCTGCACGAGCGCTTCCCCGACGTGCCGCGCATCGCGCTGACCGCTACCGCCGACGACCTGACGCGCGCCGACATCATCGAGCGGCTGCAGCTGCAGGACGCGCGCGTCTTCATCAGCAGCTTCGACCGGCCCAACATCCGCTACCTCATCGTCGAGAAGAACAGCTCGCCGCGCGACCAGCTGATGCGCTTCGTGCGCGACGAGCACGAGGGCGAGGCCGGCATCGTCTACTGCCAGAGCCGCAAGAAGGTGGATGAGACGGCGCAGTGGCTGAGCGCCGAGGGCCTGACCGCGCTGCCCTACCACGCCGGCCTGGACGCCGACGTGCGCCGCCGCCACCAGGACCGCTTCCTGCGGGAGGACGGCATCGTCATGGTGGCCACCATCGCCTTCGGCATGGGCATCGACAAGCCCGACGTGCGCTTCGTCGCCCACCTGGACCTGCCCAAGAACATCGAGGCCTACTACCAGGAGACCGGCCGCGCGGGCCGCGACGGCGCACCGGCCGAGGCCTGGATGACCTACGGCCTGGCCGACGTCGTCAACCAGCGCCGCATGATCGACGAGAGCCCCGCCGACGAGACCTTCAAGCAGGGCCAGCGCGGCAAGCTGGACGCGCTGCTGGCGCTGGCCGAGGCGACGGACTGCCGGCGGGTCCGCTTGCTGAACTATTTCGGCGAGGCAGCCCAGCCCTGCGGCAATTGCGACAACTGCCTGAATCCGCCACAGACCTGGGACGCGACCGAGTCCGCGCGCAAGCTGCTGAGCTGCATCTACCGCTTCCACCAGCGCGGCGAGCGCTTCGGCGCCGGCCACCTGATCGACGTGCTGCGCGGCAAGGCCACCGACAAGACGCGCCAGTACGGCCACGACCAGCTGTCCACCTGGGCCTGCGGCACGGACCTGTCCGAGCAGCAGTGGCGCGCGGTGCTGCGCCAGCTCGTCTCGCTGGGCCATGTGGCGGCCGAGGGCGAGTTCAACACGCTGGCGCTGCAGGACAGCGCGCGTGCGGTGCTCAAGGGCGAGGTGCAGTTGCGCCTGCGCGAGGCCGAGGAGAAGAAGCCGCGGTCCAAGTCGTCCCGCGCCGGCGGCAAGCCCAAGGCCGACCCGGCCCTGGGCTTGGACGCCGAGGCCGCCGAGCGCTTCGAGGCGCTCAAGGCCTGGCGTTCCGAGGTGGCCAAGGAGCACGGGCTGCCGGCCTACGTGATCTTCCAGAACACCACGCTGGCCGAGATGGCGCGGCAACGGCCGGGCGACCTGGCGGAGTTGGGAGAGATCAGCGGCGTGGGCGCGAAGAAGCTGGACGCCTACGGCCGGGAAATCCTGCGGGTTCTAGGCCGCTGAAGCCGGTGCTGCAACCCATCGCGGGTTTTCATCTCGATGACGAGGGCCACTGGGTGGCGGAGCTGGACTGCGGCCACCACCAGCACACGCGGCACGATCCGCCCTGGCAGAACCGGCCCTGGACGCAGACGCCCGAGGGTAGGGCCAGCGCGCTGGGCCAGCGGCTGGCCTGCCGCAAGTGCGAGCAGGGCGCGCCGCGGGACTGACGCCTCAGCAGGCGGCCGGGGCCACGCAGGCGCTGGCGACCTGGGCGCCGTCGGCCGCGGGGTCGCGGCGGCCCACGACGACGACGCGCGGCAGCTGGGCGATGGTCTCGGTCGCGTCCGCCGTGTTCTTGCCGCTGATGACGACACGTTCGAACTGCAGCACCTCCGACGTCTCGGCCGGCGTCACCAGCGTCATCCAGGAGGCACCGGTCAGCGCGATCAGGCCGACGAGCAGCGCGGCGCTGAGGGCTTGCAGGCGGGTGCGGGTGCGGGTGGTGCTGATGCGGTTCATGGCTGTTCTCCCGTGTTGATGGACTGAAGTCTGGTCGGGAGGCGCCACCAAGTCCTAGGGTTTGCGATAGGTTGCTTGTTTTCTGGGCCCAATTGCGGTTGGCGTGGACAAGCCGCTGCCGCCGCGGCGCCGTTTGCGTCACGCCGCCTCGTCAAAATGAGGGAGTGCCCGGTCCCGCGGGTCATGTCCGGCCGAGATACTCGCCATCCTTTCAAGGGCGACGGGAGAACCACATGGCGCGCGGCAACGACGTACAACTCGGCGGCATCACCGACCTGGTGCTGCTGGCCGACATCAAGCCCGGTTTGGTGGACGCGCTGGAGGTCGTCACCCACGTCGACCGGCTGCGCAAGGTGCTGCGCACGCTCAACGGCCTGCGGCTGGGCTCGCGCGAGTCCACGTCGCCAGCCTCGCCCTACACCGACGTCGTCGCCCGCTGGCGCATCGTGCATTCCTTCCGCTGGACCATCGTGGAGGGCAAGGATGGCGCGCCCGACAGGCTGCTGCTGAACGTCAACTTCGACGGCGGCTGGGAGCCCTACATGCGCGTCATCTGGGACCAGCTCGGCTCCACGCTGGACCTGATGCTGTGCCACACCGAGGGCTACCAGCTCTCGTGCAACTGCAGCTTCGAGACCTATGCGCGCTGGGTGCGCGAGCACGAGATCTCGGCGGACTTCCTGTTCATCGAATCCGGCCGCACGGTGGGCGACGCCGAGTACCTCGCCCGGCTGGAGGCCGCGCAGCGCGGCAGGCCCGACGAGCTCAAGGCCAGCCGGCTGCGCGCGCCGTCCTCGGGCCAGGTGACGCCGCTGCCGACCGACCCCGCCGAGCGCTTCGCGATGGCCGCGCGCGGCCTCGTGCCGCTGGCGGGCCTGTTCACGCTGCAGCGCTACTTCCGCGCGGGCGCGCCGGACGGCGCCTGCCTGCTGCGCGCCGCGCACGACGTGCTCTTCGAGCTGCGCGAGCTGGACACCCGCCAGCAGTTCCCAGTCGGCCCCGGCGGCTCGCCGGGCGAGCTGCTGCGCCGCCGCCATCACGAAATGCTGAGCTGGTTCGAGACGCCGCTGCCGCAGCCCGCACCCCAGGTGCGCCAGCTCGAATGGAAGCCCGCCGAGGTGCAGGCCGGCATGCTCAGCCGCCTGCCCACCAACCGCGGTGCGCTGCTGCTGCTTCGCATCGAGCAGCCCGCGCGTGCGCTGGCCTGGCTGTCGAGCGTGCCGGTGCAGGCCGAAGGCCAGCCGGCCGGTGCCGACGGCCTGTGGCGCCAGGTGGCGCTGAGCCTGGCCGGGCTGAAGGCGCTGGGCATCCCCGAGTCGCGCCTGTCCCGCTTCCCGCAGGCCTTCAAGGAGGGCATGGCCGCCCGCGCCGGCCTGCTGGGCGACGTGCGGCACAACCACCCGGCGCACTGGGCATTGGCGCCGCATGTGAACGGCCGTGACCGCTTCGACCCCGCGGGCGCCCACCTGCTGGTGCAGGTCCGCTTCCACAACCCCGCACCCGGCGAGGCGCTGACCGCCGAAGACCAGGCCCGCATCGCCGCCGCCGGCCGCGCGCTGACCGACGGCACGGGCCTGTCGCTGATGGCCGTCGAGCCCATGCGCAGCAACTCGGGCGACAAGGAGAACTTCGGCTTCGCCGACGGCATCAGCCAGCCGCGGCCGGACGCGGCGCCCTACACCAAGTGGGACGACCAAGTGCCCCACGGCGAGATCCTGCAGGGCTTCCAGACGCTGCGCGACAAGGGCTGGCCGGTGCCCGAACAGCCCGACGCGCTGCTGGACCGCGGCAGCTTCCTGGCCGTGCGCAAGCTGCGCCAGTACGGCGGCCGCCTGCACGACCGCATCGGCCGCGAGGCCCGCCGCCTGCAGCTGCCGCCCGAGCTGCTGATGGCCAAGCTGATGGGCCGCCGGCTCGACGGCAAGCCGCTGGCGGACGAGACCGCCGTCAACGACTTCGACTACGAGCACGACAAGCGCGGCTCGCTGTGCCCCTTCCACGCCCACATCCGCCGCGCCAACCCGCGCGACAAGGCGCCCGACTCGGCGCTCACCGCGCGCATGCCGCGCATCCTGCGCCGCGGCATGAGCTACGGCCCGCCGCCCGACCGCCTGCACCCCAGCGACAAGGACGACCGCGGCCTGATCTTCATGGCCTACAACGCCCACCTGGCCGAGCAGTTCGAGGTGGTGCAGCGCTGGATGGCCGGCGCCAACGCCAGCGGCGGCTACTCCGCGCAGAGCGACCCCTTCCTCGGTGTCGTGGGCGTGGCCGACGCCAGCCCGGGCCCGCGCATCTACCCGTTCGAGCACGCCGGCAAGGCCCACGAGATCGATCTCGGCACCGAGCCCTTCGTCACGCTGCAGTGGGGCGCCTACTTCTTCGTGCCGGCCGTCTCCGCGCTGCGGGCCTTGCCGGCGCTGGCCGAGCTGCCCCTGCCGCTGCCGGCCCCCACGCCCGTGCCGGCGCGGGCGCCGGACCCGCAGGACTTCGCCGCCTGGCAGCAGTGGCTGGAAGACACCAACACCCGCGACGCCGCCTGGGCCTGGGTGCGCGCCCAGCCCGGCGGCGTGGTGGAGACGGCCTACGGCGTGCTCGTCGGCGCGGCGGAGCGCGTCTGCGACGTGCTGCGCAACCGGCCGGCGCGCTACTCGGTGCGCGGCTATGGCGAGCGCATGCACGACTCCATCGGCGTGGGCTTCCTGGGTCTGGACGACGACAACGGCCACGCCGAGCAGGCGCCGGCCGTGAACGCCGCGCTGGAAAGCGTCACCGAGGCCCAGGCCTTCACCGCGGCCTACATGGTGGCCGCGGGCGGCCTGGCCCAGCTCAAGGCCGAGGCGCAGGGGCTGCTCGCCGCCTTCCCGCCCGGCCAGCGCCCGCAGGGCATCCCGGCCGACACGCCGCTGGACCTGGAGCGCCTGAGCGAAGGCGTGATGGCCCGGCTGTGCCAGCTCTGGTTCGGCCAGCCCGACGGCGTGGCCGTCTGGGGCACGGAGCTGCACCCGGCCGGCGTGCCGGAGGCGCCGCGCTGCCCGCGCGACCTGTTCCGCGTGTCGCGCCACGTGTTCGGCCCGCACCCCAGCGCCGCGGCCAGCCAGGCCGGCCGCGAAGCCGGCGTGCGTCTCCTCGACGGCATCGCCCGCTGGCTGGCGCAGACGCCCGCCGCGCAGTTGCCGCCGCTGACGCGCGCCATCCTGGCCGCGGCGGCGGCCGTGCCTGGCGCGCCGGCCGACCTGCCCGCGCGCACGCTGGCCGGCGTCATGCTGGGCTTCCCGCCGACGACGCACGGCAACCTGCTGACCGTGCTGGCCGGCTGGGTGCAGACGCGCAAGCTCTGGGAGCTGCAGCCCGGCTGGCACGAGGTGCCGGCCGCGGCCACCGACGCGCAGCGCTACGCCGAGGCCGTCGCGCGGCTGCGCCCCACGCTGGTCGCGACGATGAACCTGCGGCCCACGCCGTTCCAGATCTGGCGCCGCGCGACCGAGGCGCACCGCCTCGGCCACGTGGACGTGGCGGCGGGCCAGACCCTCGTCGTGGGCCTGGGCTCTGCCACGCAGCAGGACCCGCTGCGCCACCACACCGCCTTCGGCGGCGACCGCGCCGACCCGGCCGGCGCACCGCCGCACGCCTGCTCGGGCTACGGCATGGGCATGGGCGTCATGCTGGGCGTCATCGCGGCGGTGCTGGACGCCGGCGTCATGCGCACGACGGGCTCGCCGACGGTGGTGGCGCTGGCCACATAACTGACAACGCAGGCCGCAGCGCGGTCTGCAAGACCGGCCAAGGTACACCTTGGGCGATGGGCTTCAAACTTTGGCGCGGTTGGCGGCCAGGGAGCGGTCCTGGTCCGCCTTGCGGTCGGCCACGACCCGCACGGCATGGGGGCGCTCGCCGATCAGCCTGGCGTAGGGCTTCCAGTCCACGCCGCCCGCGGCGAGCAGGTCTTCGCCGTAGATGGCCTTGGTGGCCATCGCCACCAGCGGCAGGCTGACCCAGCCGGCGCAGTCGGCCATCGTGAAGGTGTCGCCGGCCAGGTAGGGGCCGAACTTCGCCAGCCGCTTGAAGGCGGCGATGTTCTCGGGCAGCAGGCGCGCCACGCGCTTCTTGGTGCCGTCGCTGACCTGGCCGCCGAAGAAGGCTTCCGGGTACAGCTCGCGTGCCACCAGCTCCAGGTGCAGGTCGACGTAGGCGATGAGCTCGCGCACCTTGGCGGCTTGATAAGGGTCGGGCGGGATCAGCCGCGGGGTGTCGGGGTAGGCGGCTTCGAGGTAGTCGACGATGACCTGGCTCTCGCACAGCGCGCCCTGCGGCGTCCTGATGAACGGCACCTTGCCCAGCGGCGTGCAGCTCAGCACGGCTTCGTCGTGGCTGTGCGTCTCGACGCGCTCCTCGGTGAAGGGGATGCCCTTCTCCAGCAACGCCAGCTTGGCCTTGTTGTAGTAGTTGGACAGCGGGATGCCGCACAGCGTGATCATGTTTGTCTCCTCGAAGAAGCGCGCAGTCTATGCAGCGGGGCGGCGCCCTTCTGGCGCGGGCGCGACATCAGCGGTTCACCAGCACGATGCCTGCGGCCAGCCCGGCCAGCGCGATGACCAGGCGCGGCGTGATGGTCTCGCCCAGCAGCAGCGCGCCGGCCAGCAGCGTGAACAGCGGCGTGCTCAGCGTGAACACCGACAGCTTGGTGGCCGCGTAGTGGCGGATCAGCCAGAACCACGCCAGATAGCTGGCGAACGACACGATGACGGCCTGGAAGCCGAACAGCGCCAGCAGCCGCGGCGACCAGTGCAGCGGCAGCGGGTCGTGCATCGCCAGGGCGACGGCGCACAGCGCCACGGCCGACACGGCGAGCTGATACAGCAGCGTTTTCTCCGCCGGCGCAGACGCCAGGCGCGTCGCACGGATCGCCAGCGTCGTGCCGCCCCACAGCACGGCCGCCGCCACGGCCAGCGTGTCGCCCCACAGCTGTTGCGGCCCGCCCGGCGCCGAGAAGCCTTCCGCGAACGCGAACACCAGCGCCGCGAACGCCAGCACCAGCCCGCTCCACTGGCGCGCCGACAGCCGCTCGGTGTGGGAGATCCACGGCATGCCCAGCGCGACGATGAAGGGCGCGAGGTACATGAAGACCACCATGCGCGACGCGCTGGTGTACTGCAGCCCGACGAAGATGCAGCCGAACTCGCCGGCGAACAGCAGCCCGGCCAGCAGGCCGCCCCACAGGCTGCCGTCGCGCTCGAACAGCGGCACGCGGCGCCACACCGACCACGCCCACACCAGCAGCCCGCCCACCAGCGAGCGCAGGCCCGCCTGCCACATCGGCGAGATTTCGGTCAGTGCCGCCTTCGCCGCCACCTGCGTCAGCCCCCACAGGAAGCAGCAGGTCAGCAGCACGGCGATGGCGCGGGAATCGAGGTGGGCGTGGCGGGTCTGGGCGGTCATGCTGCGTATGCTGCCAGCATGTTTGAAGTCACCGTGATCGGCGGCGGCGTGATGGGCGCCGCCACCGCCTGCTTCCTCGCCCGCGACTTCGGTGCGGCCGTGACCATCGTCGAGCGCGATCCGTCGTACGCGCGGGCGTCCAGTTCGCTGTCGCTGAGCTCCATCCGCCAGCAGTTCTCGCAGCCGGCGAACATGGCGCTGTCGCGCTGGAGCCTCGGCTTCCTGCGCCGCGCGGCGGATGAGCTGGCGGTGGCGGACGACCGCCCCGCCCTCGGCCTGGTGGAACCCGGCTACCTCTACCTCGCCACGGCGGCCGGCGAGCCGGCGCTGCGCGACGCGCACGCGGTGCAGGTCGCCGAGGGCGTGGACGTGGCGCTGCTGTCGCCGGCCGCGCTGGCGGCCCGCTTCCCGTGGCTGGCGGTGGACGACCTCGCGCTGGGCTCCCTGGGCCTGAGCGGCGAAGGCTGGTTCGACGGCCCGGCGCTGCACCGCGCGTTCCGGCGCAAGGCCATCGCCTGCGGCGCACGCTTCGTCGCGGCCGAGGCGGTGGGGTTCGACACGGCCGGCGACCGCGTGACCGGCGTGCGCTGCGCGGACGGTGCATGCCTGGGCAGCGACGCGGTCGTCATCGCGACCGGTGCCTGGAGCGCGCCGCTGGGCGATGCGCTGGGCGTCGCGCTGCCCGTGCGCGCCAGGAAGCGCGACGTCTTCGTGCTGGCAACGCCCGCCGCGCTGCCCGGCTGCCCGCTGGTCATCGACCCCGGCGGCGCCTGGTTCCGCACCGAGGGGTCCTTGATCCTGGCCGGCGGCCCGCCGCGCGGCGACGACGCCGACGACCTGCCGCTGGACGACATCGACCACGGCCTGTTCGACGCCTGGCTGTGGCCCACGCTGGCCGCTCGCGTGCCGGCACTGGAGGCACTGCGCGTGCGCTCGGCCTGGGCCGGCTACTACGAGATGAACACCTTCGACCACAACGGCCTCGCCGGCCGGCTGCCCGGCTGGGCCAATGCCTTCACGGCCTGCGGCTTCTCGGGCCACGGCATGCAGCAATCGCCCGCGGTGGGCTGGTCGATGGCGCGGCTGATCGCCGGGCGGGAGGCCCCGCTGATCGAGGCGCTGACGCCGCAGCGGCTGCGGGATGGCCGGCCGCTGCGGGAAGCGAATGTGATCTGACCCGCGCCGTCAGCGGTTGCGCACGCGCTTCTTGGCCGGCGGTGCGGTGAGCACGTAGCGCGTGGCCGTCAGCTTCTCTGACACCGCGCTGGTCTTGTTGTCGACATAGCCCCAGCCGCGCATCGCGGTGCGCACTTCGGCGTCCGAGGGCGACGCGTCCGGGCCCTTGGGATGCACGACCCAGACGGTCTTGCAGATCATGTCGGCGTGGAACTCCGCCATGCGCGGCAGTTCGGACGGGTTGCTCAGCACGGCCACCAGCATGCGGGCCTCGCGCATGTTGGTGGTGATGCCGCCCGTGAGCGCCTCGGCCAGCGCGGGGTCCAGCGGGCCCTGCGTGGGGCCGATCAGCAGCGCCGGGTTCTCGGCGCTGACGCCCAGCTTGGCCGCCAGCGTGGGCGGCGGCGTCTGCAGCTTCTTCAGCCAGCGGCCCGCTTCCTTCTCGCCCAGCACCAGCGCGACGGCTTCGTCGCCGGCGTCGAACAGCAGTTCCTCGCCGGCCAGGCGCAGGTTCTGCAGCGCGGCGATGTCCCAGCGGCGCTTGAGGTCGCCGCGCAGCACGACAGTGGTCGATTCGAGCAGGGCGGTGACCTCGGCGGTCTCGGTGCCCACGCGGGCGGTGCAACTGGCTTCACGTCCCATGCGAGGGCCTCTTCGGTGTGTTCTTGGAGTGGCGCATTGTCAGTCCCCAGGCGATGGCGCCGGCCAGTGCGCCGCTGAAGTGCGCGAAAGGCGCCACAGCGAAGTCGAAGCCGGGCGTGGCGCGCAGTGCGGGGCCCAGCGGCGCCTCCAGCGCCAGCTTGGCGACCAGGCCCAGCGCGATGCCCGCGCCGACCAGGCGCTCCCGCCCGCCCCGCGCCAGCAGCGTGAGCGCGGCAATGGCCACCAGCGCATGCAGCGCCCCGGACAGGCCGGCGTAGTGCCGCAGGTCGGGGCGCAGCAGCAGGCCTGCCTGCGTCAGCGGCAGCGCGATGAGGCCGGCGAGGGTTTCACGCTTGCCGAGGGCGGCACGCCAGCCCAGCAGGGCGAGGACGGCGCAGCCGGCGAGGTTGGCGGCGAGGTGGGTGGGTGTCCAGTGGACGAAGGCGGCGGTGACGGCGCGCCAGGGCTGTGTCGCGGCGAGGGTGGGCTGCCAGTCGAGCGCTTCTCTGTGGAATGGCCAGGCAGCCAGGGATAGCACAGCGAATGCGGCGCAGAGTGCGCCCCAGCTCCAGCGAAGCGTCATTGGCCGGGCCTGGCCACTAACCAAACACAGCGCGCCACAACGCCATCACCGCATCACGATGCGGCTGCAACGACAAGGCCGCTTCGGCATCCAACGCCGTCGACTGCTCGTCCAGCCGGGCCCGGTGCTGCACCCGGCGCAGCTCGCGGTAGGCATTCGCCGCGCCCACGCCCACGCCGGCCGGCAGCAGCCCGGCCACCTCGGCGCGTTGCAGCAGCGCGATGTTGCCGAGGTTGTCCTGCAGCCCGGGGTGCGTGGCCGAATGGGCCAGCACCAGGTATTGCAGCGCGAACTCGGCGTCCATCATGCCGCCCGGGCTGTGCTTGACGTCGAAGAGGCCGGCCTTCACCGGCCGCGCCGCGCGCACCTTGTCGCGCATGGCCTGCACCTCGCGCTTGAGCGCCTGGGCATCGCGCGGCGCCGTCATCACCTGGCGGCGCACGCCTTCGCAGCGCTCGGCCAGGTCGGCGTCGCCCGCGCAGAAGCGTGCCCGCGTGATGGCCTGGTGTTCCCAGGTCCAGGCGGTGTTGCTGCCGCGGCCGGTCTGGTAGGCCTCGAAGTGCGCCAGCGACGTGACCAGCAGCCCCGAGTTGCCGTTGGGCCGCAGCGCCGTGTCGATGTCGAACAGTTCGCCGGCCGCCGTGCGCAGCGTCAGCCAGGTGATGAGGCGGCGCACGAAGGCGCCGTAGATCTCGGTTGCGTTCTCGTCGTCGTCGTCGAAGACGAACACCACGTCCAGGTCGCCGCCGTAGCCCAGTTCCTTGCCGCCCAGCTTGCCGTAGGCGATGACGGCCAGGCGCGGCGTCTCGCGGTGGGCGGGCTTGAAGCGCGCCCAGGCCCACTGCAGCGTGATCTGCAGCACCGCGTCGGCCAGCAGCGACAGGTCGTCGGCCACCTGCTCGACGCTGATGGAGCCCTCCACGTCGCGCACCAGCGTGCGGAACACCTCGGCGTGATGGGCGCGGCGCAGCGTGTCCAGCAGCGCTTCCTCGTCGGCCTCGCCGCTGCGCGCCCAGCCCTGCTCGCGCTCGACGAGGTCGGCCAGGAAGGCCTCGCGGTCGAAGCGGGCGGTCAGCAGCAGCGGGTCGGCCAGCTCGTCGATGACGCCGGGATGCTGCATCAGGTAGCGCATGGGCCAGCGCGCCAGGCCCAGCAGGCGCAGCAGCCGCTGCTGCACGGCCGGGCGCTCCACCAGCAGCGCCAGGTAGCTCTCGCGGCGCAGCAGCGGGCCGACCCAGTCGACGAAGCGCAGCGCGGCGTCCAGCGAACACTCCTCGGCCGCGACGGCCTGCGCGGCACGCTGGAACAGCCGGGCCAGGCGCTGGCGCGACTCCTCGCGCAGGCCTTGCACGCGTGGGCTCTCGGCCAGCGCGCGCACGGCCGTCGCCAGCGGCGCGGGCAGCGCGGCCAGGAAGTCCTCGCCGTCCACGGCCGGCTTGGGCCCGCCGCACTGGCCTCCCTTGCAGGCCCCGGGCGGTTTGCCGCCTTCGTGCAGCAGCGCGTCGAACTCGGTGGCCACCAGCTCCCGCACCTCGCCGAGCTGGTGGAACAGCGCACAGGCCATCTCGCCCTGCGTGCCGGAATAAGGGCAGTCGGGGTCGGCCGCCGGGCCGCTGGCGGCGTCGGCGCGGCAGCGCATGCCCAGCGACGCGGCGATCCACACCAGGTCGGCGTCGGCCTGCGGCAGGCAGTGCGTCTGCTGGTCGTCCAGGAACTGGATGCGGTGCTCCACGCGGCGCAGGAACACGTAGGCCTCGGTCAGCGCCTGCGCCGTCTCGGCCTTCATCAGCCCGCCGGCGGCGAGCTGGGCCAGCGCCTTGACGGTGGAGCGGGTGCGGATCTCGGGAAACTGGCCGCCGCGCACCACCTGCAGCAGCTGCACGATGAACTCGATCTCGCGGATGCCGCCGCGCGACAGCTTCACGTCGTTGGCCCGTTCGGGCCGGCCGGCGGCGCGGGCCTTGGCCTCGCTGCGGATCTTGCCGTGCAGCTGGCGCAGGCCCTCGAAGACGCCGTAGTCCAGGTAGCGGCGGTAGACGAAGGGCGTGACGAGGTGGCGCAGCTGCAGCGTGCGCGCGTCGCCGGGTGCGCCCATGCCGGCCAGCGGCGCGACGACGCGGCTCTTCAGCCATGCGAAGCGCTCCCACTCGCGGCCCTGCACGAGGAAGTACTCCTCCAGCATCGCCAGGCTGACGACCGGCGGGCCGCTCTTGCCGTTGGGGCGCAGCGCCAGGTCGACACGGAACACCTGGCCATCGTCGGTCACGTCGCCGATCAGCGCGTACAACCGCTTGGCGACGGACGAGAAGTACTCGTGCGCCGTGACCGGCCTGGCGCCCTGCGTGGCGCCGTCGTCCTCGTAGACGTAGATGAGGTCGATGTCGGAGGACACGTTCAGCTCGCGCGCGCCCAGCTTGCCCATGCCCAGCACCCAGAACGCGATGTCGCCGCCGTCCGCGTTGCGCGGCTCGCCGTGGATGGCGTCCAGCTCGGCGCGGGCGGCGGTGAGGGCGCGGTCCAGCGTGACCTCGGCCAGGTGGGTCATCGCCCGCGTGATGTCCTCGACGGGCGCGCCCTGCTCGATGTCCAGCACCGCCAGCCGCTCCAGCACCAGGTGGCGGGCCACGCGCAAGGCGCTGGCCAGCGTGCGCGAAGGCGCCAGGCCGTCGATCAGCGCGCCGATGACGGCGCCGTCCGGCAGCCCGGGCGGCAGCAGCGGCAGCTCGGCCGCATAGCGGCGGCGCACGCGCTGAACATAGCGGCTGTGCTCAGCAAAGACGGGAAACAGTGCGCTCATGACCCTGTGCTAGATTGCCTGCCGGCCGGTTCTCCACGTGCCCCAAGACAACGTGTCTGACTTCTTCTCGGCCGCCCTCCACCATTGCTCCCGCGCCGCCGGCTGGCCCTTGCGCCTGTGCTGGCGCGCGTTGCGCTGGGCGCTGCTGGTGCTCGCGCTGCTGTGGGGGCTCGCGGCGGTGGCTTGGGTCGTGTTGCACTGGGTCATTCTCCCGCACGCCAATGAATGGCGGCCCTGGCTGGAAAAGGAAGCCTCAAAGGCTTTGGGGGTAGAGCTGCGCATCGGCAGCCTGACGGTGGAATCGGGCGGTTGGATGCCGCGCATGGCGCTGGGCGACGTGCGCGTGCTGGACGCCGCCGGCCAGCCCGCGCTGCGCCTGCCGCGCGTGACGGCCGTGCTGTCGGCGCAGTCGCTGCTGGTACTGGAGCCGCGCTTTTCGCAATTGCTGGTCGACACGCCGGAGCTCATCATCCGCCGCGACGCGCAGGGCCGCATCTTCATCGCCGGGCTGGGGCTGGACGCGGCCGGCCAGGCCGACACCGGCACCACCGAGGCCGGGCTGGACTGGCTGTTCAGTCAGCCCGAGCTGGCCATCGTGCACGGCCGCGTGCGCTGGATCGACGAGAAGCGCCCCGACGCCCGGCCGCTGGAGCTGTCGGACCTGAACTTCGTCATGCGCAACGGCCTGCGCCGCCACAACCTGCGCCTGGACGCCACGCCGCCGCCCGCCTGGGGCCAGCGCTTCACGCTGCGCGGGCGCTTCGTGCAGAGCCTGCTGAAACGCCCCGGCGAGCTGCAGCACTGGAGCGGCCAGCTCTTCGCCGAGCTGCCGCAGGCCGACCTGAGCCAGCTGCGCCGCCATGTCGACCTGCCCTTCCAGCTCAGCGAGGGCGACGGCGCGGTACGCGCCTGGGCCGACATCAAGGACGGCCAGCCCACCGCCGCCACGCTGGACCTGGCGCTGCGCGCCGTGCGGCTGAAGCTGCTGGACGACGCGCCCGAACTGGACCTGGACCACATCCAGGGCCGGCTGGAGCTGGCCCGCGACAAGGGCGCCCTGAGCCTGCAGGCCCGGCAGCTGGGCTTCGCCAGCGGCGACGGCGTGGTCTGGCCGCGTTCGGACTGGGGCGTGACGCTGCAGTTCGGCCGGAGTGCCGCGGGCGAGGAGACCGTGCTGGGCGGCGAGGTCAACGCGCAGCGGCTGGACTTCGCGCTGATGGCGCAGATCGCGCAGCGCCTGCCGCTGGGCGAGCGCGCCCACGCGCTGCTGGGCGAGCTGGCGCCGCGCGGCGTGCTGACCGCGCTGACCGGCCAGTGGCAGGGCACGCTGGATGCGCCGAAGAGCTACCGCATCAAGGCCGAGCTGGACGGCCTGGCGCTGGCCCCGCAGCCTGGCGTGCCGGACGGCCACCTGGGCCGCCCCGGCGTGCGCGGCGCCAGCCTGCAGATCGACGCCAACGAACGCGGCGGCGAGGCGAAGCTGGCGGTGCACGACGGCGAGGTCGAGCTGCCGGGGCTGTTCGAAGACCCGGTGCTGCCCATCACGCGGCTGGCCACGCAGCTGAGCTGGAAGCTGCCGCAGCCCCATGGCAAGACGCCGGGCGAGGTGGAGCTGCGGCTGCGCGACCTGCAACTGCAGACGCCCGACCTGAGCGGCGAGTTCGACGTGCTGTGGAAACGCGCCGCCGGCGCCACCACGCCGGGCTTCCTGGACCTGACCGGCAAGGTGCCGCGCGTGGATGCCACGCGCGTGGCCCGCTACATCCCCCTGAGCCTGCCGGCCACGCGCAGCTACCTGGCGGGCGCGCTGCTGGCCGGCGAGGCGCGCAGCACCAGCGTGCGCATCAAGGGCGAGCTGCACGACTTCCCGTTCGACCAGCCGCGCGCCACCGGCGTGTTCCGCGTCGCCACGCAGGCGCAGGGCGTGCTGCTGGCCTACGTGCCGCCCAGCGCCACGGGCACCAACTGGCCGGCGATGGAGGGCGTGCAGGCCGAGCTGGTGTTCGAGCGCGCCGGCATGCAGATCAAGGACGCGCATGCCAAGGTGCTGGGCTACGAGCTGAGCGGCGTGAACGGCGGCATCCAGGACTTCCAGCACGGCCGCACGCTGGTGCTGGACGGCAACGGCCGCGGCGCCGGCACGGACCTGCTGCGCTTCGTGCGCAGCTCGCCGCTGGACGAATGGCTGGGGCATGCGCTGAGCACCGCCACGGCGCAAGGCCCGGTGGGGCTGAAGCTGGGCCTCAGCCTGCCGCTGGAGGACACCACGCAGACGACGCTGAAGGGCCAGCTGCAGCTCGGCGGCGTGGACCTGAAGCTGCGCCCCGAGCTGCCGCCGCTGGCCGCCGCGCGCGGCCGCATCGACTTCGACCACAAGGGCCTGCAGCTCGCCGGCATGACCGCGCGGCTGCTGGGCGGCGAAGCGGCCCTGGAGGGCGGCAGCCTGCCGGCCGGCGGCATGCGCTTCGCCGTGCAGGGGCAGGCCACCGCCGACGGCCTGCGCCACGCGACCGAGCTGGGCGCCGTCGCGCGGCTGGCGCAGGCGGCCAGCGGCCAGGCGGCCTACCGCTTCCAGCTCGCCATCACGAAGGACGGCCAGAGCGAACTCAGCGTGTCCAGCAGCCTGCAAGGCCTGGCCATCGACCTGCCCGCGCCGGCGCGCAAGGAGGCCGACGCGACGCTGCCGCTGCGCCTGCTGATGACGCCCACCGCCGCCGGCCGCGACGAGATGCGGCTGGAGGTGGGCACGCCGGGCTCGCCGCTGCTGCAGGCGCAGTTGCAGCGCGACGTGTCGGGCGCGGGCGGCTCGCAGGTGCTGCGCGGCGTGCTGGCCGTGCAGGACAAGCTGCCCTCGCTGCCCGCCAGCGGCGTGCTGCTGCAGGTCAATGTCGCGTCGCTGGACCTGGACGCCTGGCAGCAGCGCCTGGGTGCGCTCACCGGCTCGGCTGGCGCTGCGGGCGGCGGCGGGGCGGCCGACGACGGCGACGCGGCCGGCATGCTGCCCAGCCAGATCGTGCTGCGCAGCCAGGCGCTGAAGGTGGCCGGCCGCCCCCTCGGCCGCATCAACGCGCAGGTCTCGCGCGAGGGCACGACATGGCGGCTCAACCTCGATGCCGAGCAACTGGCCGGCCGCATCGAGCTGCGCGGCGTGCGCGCAGGCCAGGTCGGCGCGGTGCACGCGCGGCTCACGCGGCTGTCGCTGCCGCGCTCGGAGGCCGATTCGTTCAGCGACCTGATGGACCCCGCCAAGCCCGCAGCCAACGGCAGCCCGCTGCCGTCGCTGGACATCGAGGTGGACGACTTCGAGCTGCGCGGCAGGCGCTTCGGCCGGCTGGAGGTGCAGGCCCAGGCGCCGGCCGGCTCGCGCGACTGGAAGCTGGAAAAGCTGCAGATCAAGGCGCCCGAGGCGACGCTGATCGCGACCGGCCAGTGGGGCGCCGTGAAGGGTGACCTGTCGGGCCGCCGCCGCACGCAGCTCGACTGGACGCTGGACATCGCCGATGGCGGCAAGCTGCTGGAGCGCCTCGGCCAGGGCCAGAAGGACGCACCCATCCTGCGCGGCGGCAAGGGCCAGCTCGCCGGCCAGATCGGCTGGGACGGCTCGCCGCTGGCGCCGCACTACCCGACCATGGCCGGCGCGCTGAACGTGCAGCTGGACACCGGCACCTTCCTGAAGGCCGAGCCCGGCGTGGGCCGGCTGCTGGGCATCCTGAGCCTGCAGTCGCTGCCGCGCCGGCTGCTGCTGGACTTTCGCGACGTGTTCGCCGAGGGCTTCACCTTCGACGGCGTGACCGGCGACGTGAAGATCGCCGCCGGCGTGGCGCGCAGCGACAACATCCGCATCCGCGGCCTGCAGGCCACCGTGCTGGTGGACGGCAGCACCGACCTCGCGGCCGAGACGCAGGCGCTGCGCGTGGTCGTCGTGCCCGAGGTGTCGGCCGGCGGCGCGTCGCTGGCCTACGCGGCCATCAACCCGGCCGTGGCGCTGGGCGCCTTCCTCGCGCAGATGATCCTGAGCCGGCCCATGGCCGCGGCCAGCACGCGCGAGTTCCAGATCAGCGGCACCTGGAACGACCCCAAGGTGGAGAAGGTGGAGAACCCGGCGCCGGCCAAGGCGGCCAGCGCGCCGCTAGCATCGCCCCCATGAAGATCGCTGCCTGCCAGATGGTGTCCGGGCCCGACCTCGGCGCCAACCTCCTCGCCGCCCGCCGGCTGCTCGAGTCGGCCGCCGCGCAAGGCGCGCAGCTCGCCGCGCTGCCCGAGTACTTCTGCCTGATGGGCCACCACGACACGGACAAGCTCGCGTTCGCCGAGACCCCCGGCGACGGCCCCATCCAGGCCATGCTGTCGCGCGCCGCGCGGGAGCTCAAGCTGTGGGTCATCGGCGGCACGCTGCCGATCAAGGCGGACACGGCCGACCGCGTGCGCAACACGACGCTGGTGTTCTCGCCCACGGGCGAGGTCGCGGCGCGCTACGACAAGATCCACCTGTTCGCGTTTGACAACGGCCGCGAGGCCTACGACGAGGCGCGCGTGCTGGAAGCCGGCAGTACGCCCACCGTGTTCGACGCGGGCGGCCTGCCCGGACGTTTGCGAGTGGGCCTGTCGGTCTGCTACGACCTGCGCTTTCCGGAGCTGTACCGCGCCTACAACCCCTGCGACCTGATCGCCGTGCCGGCTGCATTCACGTACACGACGGGCCAGGCGCACTGGGAGCTGCTGCTGCGCGCCCGCGCGGTGGAGAACCAGTGCTATGTGATCGCACCCGCGCAAGGCGGCAAGCACGAGAACGGCCGCCGCACCTGGGGCCACAGCATGGTCGTCGACCCCTGGGGCGAGGTGTTGGCCGTGCTGCCCGAGGGCGAGGGTGTCGTGATGGCCGAGGTGGACCCGGCGCGGCTCGCGCAGGTGCGCCAGCAGTTGCCGGCGCTGGCGCACCGCCGGTTTTGAGCCCGACGTTGCTGGGGCGTTAAGCCGCCGCGATGACTTTCCGCGCGGCCGGGTGCGGCTCGTAGACTCGCCGGCTTTCCCACACCCCCTGCACGTCATGAACTTCAAGCTTGCAGGCGCCGCACTGGCGCTGTCGTTGGCCTTTTCCCCGGTCCAGGCCCAGCCCGCCGACCCGCTCGGCCCGGTGACCCAGCCGCTGTGGCTGCGCCAGTCCGCCATCTCGCCGGACGGTGCTCAGATCGCGTTCACGTTCCAGGGCAACCTGTACCTGATGCCGGCGGCCGGCGGCGCGGCGCGGCTGCTGGTGTCCAACAGCCACCACGTGTCGGCGCCGGTCTGGTCGCCCGACGGCAAGCTGCTGGCCTATGCGGCGGACGTGTACGGCAACAACGACGTGTTCCTGATCTCGGCCGCGGGCGGCGCTTCGCGCCGGCTGACGACGCACTCGGCCCCCGAGACGCCGATCGGCTTCACGCCGGACGGCAAGTCGGTGCTGTTCTCGGCCCAGCGCCAGGACGTGCGCAGCAGCATGGCCTTCCCGTCGCCCGCGCTCAGCGAGCTGTACCAGGTGGGCATTGCGGGCGGTCGGCGCCCCGAGCAGGTCTTCAGCCAGCCGGCGCTGGCCGGCCGCTACAACAAGGCCGGCACGCAGCTCGTCTACGAAGACTGGAAGGGCTATGAGAGCGCCCAGCGCAAGCACCACATCTCGCCGGTCGCGCGCGACATCTGGCTATGGGACGCCAAGACCGGCCAGCACACCAAGCTGACCCGCACCGGCGGCGAGAACCGCAACCCGGTGTGGTCGGCCGACGAGCAGTCCATCTACTACCTCAGCGAGAAGAGCGGTTCGTTCAACATCTGGAAGATGCCGGTGGGCCAGCCCGAGGCGACGCGCCAGATCACGAACTTCACGAAGAACCCGGTGCGCTTCCTGTCGGTCTCGGCCAACGGCGTCATCAGCTTCGGCTACGACGGCGAGCTGTACACGATGGCCGGCGACACCGCCACGCCGCAGAAGCTGGCCGTCAGCGTGTCCACCGACGCACTGGTGCCGCGCGTGGAGAACCTGAAGCTGACCGAAGGCGCCACCGACATGGCCAACAGCCCGGACGGCAGCGAGGTGGCCGTCATCGTGCGCGGCCAGGTGTTCGTCACCTCCACCGAGTTCGGCAACACGCGCCGCATCACCGACGGCCCGGGGCAGAAGCGCTCCGTCAGCTTCAGCCCCGACGGCCGCAAGCTGCTGTACGCCTGCGAGCTGGACGGCCAGTGGAGCCTGTGCGAGGCGGCCATCGCCGGCGACAAGAAGGCCGTGCCCAGCTTCTTCAACGCGCCGCGCGTGACGACGAAGGTGCTGCTGAAGGACGCGCACCAGAACTTCCAGCCGCGCTATTCGCCGGACGGCAAGGAGGTCGCCTACCTGCAGGACCGCGCGGCCCTGCACGTGCTGAACATCGCCTCGGGCAAGACGCGCCAGGTGCTGTCGGCCGACTGGAGCTACTCGTACGAGGACGGCGACCAGTGGTTCGACTGGGCGCCCGACGGCAAGAGCCTGGCCGTGCAGTTCATCGACCGCAACCGCTGGAGCAACGAGGTCGGCACCGTGCCGGCCGACGGCAGCGGCAAGCTGGTCAACCTGACCCACAGCGGCTACGAGGACATGCGGCCCATGTTCGCGCGCGGCGGCCAGATGCTGATCTGGACGACCGACCGCCAGGCGCTGCACGGCAACGGCGGCGGCGCGCGCGGCGACTACGACGTCTACGCGATGTTCCTGACCCGCGCCGCGTTCGACCGCCACCAGCTCGACAAGGCGGAGTACGCCCAGCTGAAGAAGCGCGAGGACGACGAGAAGAAGGACAAGAAGGGCGACGACGACAAGACGGACGATGCGAAGAAGCCGGCCGACAAGGCCAGGGACGCCGACGCCAAGAAGGACGAGAAAAGGGACGACAAGAAGGCCGAGAAGCCGGCCAAGCCCGTCGTGGTCGAGCTGGACGGCATCGAGGACCGCACCGCGCGCGTGACGACGGTGTCGGGCGACATCAAGGACTACGCGATGACGCCGGACGGCGAGCAGCTGTTCTATGTCGTCAAGGGCGCCGATGGCTACGAGCTGTGGCAGGCCCGCCTGCGCGACAAGGAGAGCCGCCGCGTGGCCAGCCTGCCGGCCGGCCGCGGCGACGCGGTCAGCCTGACGCTGGACAGCAAGGGCACGACCGGCTTCGTGATGACCGGCGGCCGCGTGCAGAAGTTCAAGGTGCCCGGCGACGACGGCAAGGGCGACGTGAAGACCGAGGGCGTGCGCTTCACGGCCGAGCTGCGCATCGACCACGCCGCCGAGCGCGCGCAGATGTTCGACCACGTCTGGCGCCAGACGCAGGAGAAGCTCTACGTCAGCGACATGGGCGGGGTGGACTGGGCCGGCTACCGCAAGGTCTACGAGCGCCAGCTCCCGTTCGTCGCCGATGGTGCGGACTTCGCCGAGCTGCTCAGCGAGATGCTCGGCGAGTTGAACGTGTCCCACACCGGCGGCAGCTACCGCCCGGCACCGCGCGGCGACAGCACCGCGTCGCTGGGCCTGTTCTACGACCAGGCCTACCAGGGCGTGGGCGCCAAGGTGGCCGAGGTCATCGCCGGCGGTCCGCTCGACCTGGCGACCAGCCGCGTGAAGGCCGGCATGGTCATCGAGTCCATCGACGGCGAGGCCATCGCGGCCGGCGCCGAGTTCGACTCGCTGCTCAACCTGAAGGCGGGCAAGCCGGTGACGCTGGGCGTGCTGGACCCGGCCAGCGGCCAGCGCTTCGACCAGACGCTGCGCGCCATCGGCATCGGCGCCGAGCGCGAGCTGCTCTACAAGCGCTGGGTGCGCCAGGAGCGCGCGCTGGTGGACAAGCTCTCCGGCGGGCGCCTGGGTTACGTCCACGTGCGCGGCATGAGCGACCCGAGCTACCGCCAGACCTTCTCCGACGCGCTGGGCCGCGCCAGCGGCAAGGAGGCGCTGATCGTGGACACCCGCTTCAACGGCGGCGGCAACCTGCACGACGAGCTGGCCACGCTGCTGTCCGGCAAGCAGTACCTGGAGTTCATGCCGCGCGGCCAGAGCCTGGGCTGGGAGCCCGTCGGCAAGTGGATCAAGCCGTCGGCCGTGCTGGTCAGCGAGAGCAACTACTCCGACGCGCACCTGTTCCCGTGGACGTACAAGCACCTGAACATCGGCAAGCTGATCGGCATGCCGGTGGCCGGCACCGGCACCGCCGTGTGGTGGGAGACCATGCAGGACGGCGCGACCACCTTCGGCATCCCGCAGGTGGGCTTTCGCGCGCAGAACGGCGACTACATGGAGCGCGCCCTCGTGACGCCGGACGTGGTCGTGGCCAACGACAAGAAGAAGCTCGATGCAGGTGAAGACCAACAACTCGAAGCGGCGGTGAAGTCGTTGCTCGGCAAATGAGCACGGCCGCTCTGCCTGCGCAGCGACCCGGCCGCGCGGTGGCCTGGATCGTCGGCGTGCTGGTGGCCATCGCGCTGTTCGGCAACTACTACGTCTACGACTCCATCGGCCCGGTGGCCGACCTGCTGCAGCAGCAGCGCGGCTTCTCGGACTCGCAGATCGCGCTGCTCAACGCCATCTACAGCCTGCCTAACGTGGTGCTCATCCTCGTGGGTGGCGTGCTGGTGGACCGCTTCGGCGCGGCGCGCATGACGCTGGTGACGGCCGGCATCTGCGCGTTGGGCGCGGCACTGACGGCCTTCAGCCCCGACTTCGCCGGCATGGCCGCCGGCCGGCTGCTGTTCGGCATCGGCGCCGAGACCTTCAACATCGCCACACTCGCCGCCGTGGCCGACTACTTCGGCGGCCGCGGCCTGGCGCTGGCGATGGGCGCGGAGCTGGCCATCGGCCGGCTGGGCTCCTACGGCGCGGACATGTCGCCGACCTGGTTCTCCAAGGCCTACGCCGCAGGCTGGCAGCCGCCGCTGACCATTGCCGCCGTCATCGCCGCGACGGCCTTCGCGGCGTCGCTCGCCTACTGGTGGGTGGACCGCGGCCCGCGCCGCGCCGGGCTGCTGCCCACCGGCCACAAGCAGGCGGAAAAGTTCGTCTGGCGCGACCTGCTGCACTTCGGCACCGCCTACTGGTACCTGCTGGCGCTGTGCGTGCTGTGGTACTCGGTGATCCTGGCCTTCCGCAGCACCTTCTCCATCAAGTACTTCCAGCACGTGCACGGGCTGGACCTGGCCATGGCCGGCGAGATGAACAGCTACGTGTTCCTCGCCGCCGTGTTCGCCACGCCCGCCTTCGGCTGGATGTGCGACCGCGTGGGCCGCTACGCGCCCTTCCTGGCCTTCGGCGCGCTGCTGCTGCCGGTGGCGCTGGGCGTGCTGGCGCTCACGTCCGCGAGCCTGTGGGTGGCCACCGCGCTGATCGGCATCAGCTACTCGCTGGTCCCCGCCGTCATGTGGCCGCTGACCAGCCGCCTCGTCGCCCCTCACCGCTTCGGCACGGCCATCGGGCTGATGTGGGTGGTGCAGAACGCCGGCATCAGCGGCGCCAACCTCGTGGCCGGCTGGCTCAACGACCGCGCCGGCGCCAGCGCCGCCAACCCCGGCGGCTACGCGCCGATGATGGAGTTCTTCGGCGTCACCAGTTTGGCGGGCTGCGTGTTCGCGCTGCTGCTGTGGTGGGTGGCCGGGCAGGCGCGGCACGAGAAGGCGGTCAGGGCCTGACGGGTGGCGCGACAGGGCGCGGCCCGTGGGCGGTGCGGCCGGCGTTCAGTGCTCGGCGGGCGCCGCGGCGCCCGCGCCCGTGTTGCGCACACCCCGGCTGCCGGGCCCGTACAGGTCGGCGTTGACGTCTGTAAAGGCGAGCATTGCCACCAGTGGCCGATCACGGCCGTCCTCGAAGCCGCACTGCCCCATGAACTTCTCCGGGTTGCGGAAGGTGCCGAAGACGATGTCCCACAAGGGCAGGTCGGCAAAGTTGTAGGTGTGCACGCCTGCGCGGTGGTGGACGCAGTGCGACTCGGGGCGCTGGATGAAGTAGCCCAGCCATCGGGGCGTGCGGATGTTCCAGTGCTGGAAGAAGGCATAGAAGGTGAAGAGGCAACCGGCCAGCGCCGCCGCCATGGGATCCAGCCCCAGCACGATCACCGTCACAAAGAGCGGAATCAGCGTGTAGGCCGCCGTCTCAAGCGGATGGAACAGCAAGGCGCTGGGGATGTCGACGCGCTGCGGGCTGTGGTGGATCTGATGGAAGGTCCGCCACATCGGGCCGAAGGTGTGGGCGGCGCGGTGCCAGGCATAGACGGCCGCTTCGAGCACGATGAAGCCGACGACCGTGCCGCCCGCCACGCCCAGGCGCGTGCCGTCGAGCCAGCGGTGCTCGGCCATCCATTCGAGCGGCAGAAACAGCGGCAGCGCGTTGCCGATGCCCATGGACAGCAGCAGGAAGGCGATGCCTACCCATTGCCAGCCGGCACGCGGCGGAAAGCGTCGCCCGGGTGCCAGGGACTCGACGGCCAGCATGGCCAGGTAGAGCACCGGCGTGAACAGCAGAAAGGCGAGTTCGACAGCGTCCATCGTGAGGTTTCCTTTGCCGGCAAGGCCGGGTCGCTGTGAACCTTATCCGGGCGTGGCACCGCTGCGAAGAGCCGATTGGCACAAGACCGGGTCAAATGTGACACTCGTGCGAGAGGGCCTCACGACCATGTCCATCCCGCCGAAGATTGCTCTGCTCGCCGCGCCGGAAACGACGCCCTCTGTGCTGTTCGGCCTGTACGACGTGCTCGTTTCCGTCGGCACGGTGTATCCCGACATGACGGGCCGCGAGATCGGCGAACCGCTGCTCGACGTGCAGATCGTGGCGGCCGGCCGGCAGCCCTTTCGCTGCTTCGGTGGCATCCTGATCGAGCCTCATGCCGCGATCGGCGACATCGTGGACGTGGACGCGGTCATCGTGTGCGACATGTACACGCCGATCGACACGGCGCCGCGCGGGCGGTACGGGCCGGAGATCGCCTGGTTGCGGCACGTGCACGCACAGGGCGGGCTGATCGCGTCGGTCTGCTCGGGGTCGCTGGTGCTGGCCGAGGCGGGTTTGCTCGATGGGCGCCAATGCGCCGGGCACTGGGCCTACCGCGACCTGTTCCGCCGCGAGTACCCGAAGGTGAACTACTGCGCCGACTCGATCCTGCGCCTGGACAGCGAGGCCGACGGCGTGGTCACGGCGGGCGGCGTCACCGCCTGGCAGGAGCTGGCGCTGCGCCTGATCAGCCGCTACTGCGGGCCGGCGCACGCGCTGCAGACGGCCAAGGTCTACCTGCTGTCCGGCCACGAAGACGGCCAGTTGCCCTTTGCCGACATGGGGCTGCGGCTGCAGGGGGACGACCAAGCGGTCCAGCGCGCCCAGGTCTGGATCGCCGAGCGCGTGGCCCAGGTCAATCCGGTGGAGGCCATGGCTCGGCATGCCGGCCTCAATCGGCGCACGTTCACGCGCAGGTTCCGCGCCGCGACCGGCTACCTGCCGATGGACTATGTGCACGCGCTTCGGATCGAGAAGGCCAAGCGGATCATCGAGCGGGAGGGTGGCGGTCTCGACGAGGTGGCCTGCCAGGTCGGCTACGAGGACCCGACCTTCTTCCGCCGCCTGTTCAAGCGCGAGGTCGGCCTGACCCCGGCGGCCTACCGCCGCAAGTTCTCCAGCGTCCTCGGCCAGCCGGCCGGTGCCGAGGCAGGGCCTTGAGGCAAGCCCGCGTTCAAGATCTACAAGCGAACGACAAGGGAGGCTGCAGGCCAGCCCCTCAGGGCCTGAGCGTCACCAGGTCGCGCAGCAGCAGGTCGATGTTCGCCCGCAGCGCCCGCTCGTTGGCGATGCGCAGCCGCTCCGACGGCGACAGCACGGCGTCGCCGAGGCTGGCCGTCTCGTTGTTGGCGATGCGGCGCTGGTAGACGATGCGGCCGCCGTCGAGCTGGTCGACCAGCGTGTAGCGCACCGCCACGCCCACGGCCACGCCGATGGCGGGGATCAGCGGCTGGTCGAGCTGCACCAGTTCGGCCTGCAGCTCGAAGCGCGGCGCCGGCTGCGGCGCGGGTGGCCGCATGCCGACGGCGTAGAGCGATTCCTCCAGCGCCTGCTGCAGCGCGACGGCGCTGACCTTGGAGCCCCACCAGCGGTTGGTCTGCTGGCCGCCCTTCACGGCCGCCACGCCCGTCTGCGCCTTGAACGCATCGGGCACCCAGCCGCGGATCTGCAGCGCGCTCGCCGGCGTGACGGCCATGGGCAGCGGCTGGCTGGGCGAGCCGCAGCCGGCCAGCGCCAGCGCAATGAAGGCCAGCACGGCAGCGATCGGGAGCGGGGCAAGGCGCGGCATGGGACACCGATGCTAGGCCGTGCGGCCCGCGCCGATCGCGCGAAACGGCCCGTTTTTGCCCGCCAGCAGCAGCCCTGTCGCCTTTCGGTGCGCAAACTTCCTATGCTTGCCCCCTGCACCCACCCCACCCCCCGCACGCCATGAGCCTGACCCTGCACTACCACCCGCTGTCCTCCTGCTGCTGGAAGACGCTGATCGCGCTGTACGAAAGCGGCCGGCCGTTCGAGGCCCGGCTGGTGAACCTGGGCGATGCGGCCGAGCGCGCCGCCTTCGTCGCGCTGTGGCCCACGGCCAAGATCCCGCTGCTGCAGGACGGCGAGCGCGTGCTGCCGGAAACGTCCATCCAGATCGAGTACCTGGACCGGCCGCACCATCGCCTGCTGCCGGCCGACGCCGAAGAACAACTCGGCGTGCGGCTGTGGGACCGCGTGTTCGACCAGTACGTGATGACGCCGATGCAGGGCTTCATCGCCCAGCAGCGCCGGCCCGCTGACCAGCGCGACGCCGCGGCGCAAGCCGCCTCGCGCGCCACGCTGGCGATGGCCTACGGCCTGATCGACGGCCGGCTGGGCGAGCGCACCTGGGCGGCGGGCGAGCACTTCACGATGGCGGACTGCGCGGCCGCGCCGTCGCTGTTCTACGCGAGCACCATCGAGCCCATCCCGGCCGGCCACGAGCGGCTGGCCGCCTACTTCGAGCGGCTGATGGCGCGGCCTTCGGTGCAGCGCGTCATCCGCGAGGCGCGTCCGTTCTTCGCCTACTACCCGTTGCGCGACGCACTGCCGGCGCGCTTCCTGGCGGACTGACTGGCGGACCGACTCAGGGCGACGGCAGCGGCGCGGGCGCGCCCAGCGCGGAGATGACCTCCAGCATGCCGCGCACCTTGAAGGGCTTGAGCAGCAGCCGGCAGACGTCGAGCTGCTTGAGCTTCATGGCCAGCTCCACGTCGCAGGCCATGGCCGTCGCCGCCACCGGCAGGTCGGCCGGCTGCGAGGCGTCGCCCGCGCGCAGCCGCTCCAGCAGGCGCAGGGACTCGCCCTCGTCGTCCAGCGCGATCAGCAGCGCGTCGAAGCGGCGCTCGGCCAGCAGCTTGCCGGCCATGGCGGCGCTGGTGGCCTCCTGCACGTCCGCCAGGCCCATGTCGCGCGCCATCGTCGACACCGTGCGCCGCATGACGAAGTGCGGCTCCAGCAGCAGCAGCCGGCCGGCGGGCTTGGCCACCGGCATCAGGCGCCCTCTCTTTCGCGCTGGCCTTCGCCCTGGCCGACCAGCTCCGCCACCACCAGGTCGCGTAGCGTGCCCAGGACGGCCCGGTCCATCGCGTCGAACTGGCGCGGCCGGGTGTCGATGAGGCACAGCGTGCCCACCGTCGCGCCGCCCGGCAGCGCCAGCGGCGCACCGATGTAGAAGCGCACGAAGGGCGCGCCGACGACCAGCGGGTTGTCGGCGAAGCGCGGGTCCAGTGCCGCATCCAGCACCTCGAACAGGTCGCGCTGCAGGATGGCATGGCCGCAGAAGGAAATCTCCCGCGAGGTCTCGCAGGCGGCGAACCCGACGCGGGCCTTGAACCACTGGCGCTGCGCATCCACCAGGCTGATCAACGCGATGGGCATGTCGAACTCGCTGGCCGCGAACTCGACGAGGCGGTCGAAGCGCTCCTCGGGCGGCGTGTCCAGGATGAGGAGTTCGCGCAGCGCGCTCAGCCGTGCGGCGTCATCGGCGGGGATGGGGGCGGGCGTCATACAAAGGGCCAGACGGTGCGCCGCAGTTTAGGGCGGGCCGGCCGGCTGCCCTGGGCGCCTCAGTCGTGCAGCGACGACAGGAACTGCTTCAGCTCGGGCGTCTGAGGCGCGCCGAACAGCTCGGCCGGCGGCCCGATCTCGTGCACGCGGCCCTGGTGCATGAAGATGACCCGGTCCGCCACCTTGCGGGCGAAGCTCATCTCGTGCGTGACCATCATCAGCGTCATGCCTTCGTCCGCCAGGCTCTCGACGACGCGCAGCACCTCGCCCACCAGCTCCGGGTCCAGCGCCGACGTGATCTCGTCGCACAGCAGCACGGCCGGCTCCATCGCCAGCGCGCGGGCGATGGCCACGCGCTGCTGCTGGCCGCCGGAGAGCTGGTCGGGCATCGCGTCGAACTTCTCGGCCAGGCCCACGCGCTCCAGCAGCCGGCGCGCCTGCGCCTCGGTCTCTGCCGCGCCGCGCTGCTTCACCAGCGTGGGCGCCAGCATCACGTTGCGGCCCACGCTGAGGTGCGGGAACAGGTTGAAGCCCTGGAAGATCATGCCCACCTGCTGGCGCAGCGTGCGCATGGCCATCGCGCTCTCGTACAGCAGCGGCTTGCCGTTGACGGTCAGCGAGCCGTCCTGGAACTGCTCCAGCCCGTTGATGCAGCGCAGCAGCGTGCTCTTGCCCGAACCGCTCTTGCCGATGATGGCGATGACCTCGCCGCGCCCCACGTCCAGGTCGATGCCCTTGAGCACCTCGTTCGTGCCGTAGGACTTGCGCAGCGCGGTGATGCGCACGATGGGCGGCGCCTTGAAGGACACGGGGTCTTCAGCGGCCATGGGAACTGCCTTCCAGATGCTGGGCGAAGAGGCTGATGGGGAAGCACAGCGCGAAATAGAACAGCGCCACGCAACCGAAGACGAGGAAGGGCTTGAAGCTCGCGTTGGCGATCATGCTGCCGGCCTTGGTCAGCTCGATGAAGCCGATGACCGACGCCAGCGCCGTGCCCTTGATGACCTGCACGAGGAAGCCCACGGTGGGCGCGATGGCCAGCTTCAGCGCCTGCGGCAGCACGACGTGGCGCAGCTGCTCGCCGAACGACAGCGCCAGGCTGCGAGCCGCCTCCCACTGGCCGCGCGGCACCGCGTCCACGCAGCCGCGCCAGATCTCGACGAGGTAGGCGCTGGTGTACAGCGTCAGCGCCAGCGCCGCCGCCGTCCAGGCCGACACCTCCAGCCCGATGAGCGCGAGGCCGAAGTAGGCGAGGAACAGCTGCATCAGCAGCGGCGTGCCCTGGAACAGCTGCACGTACAGGCCGATGGCGAGCCGCGTGCGCCGGCCCAGGCCCAGCCGCAGCGTCAGCAGCAGCCCGCCGACGCAGCCGCCGCCGATGAAGGCGATCAGCGACAGCGCCATCGTCCAGCGTAGCGCCAGCGCCAGGTTGCGCACGATGTCCCAGAGCGTGAACTCAACCATGGCGGGGGGTGCCAAAGAAGAAGCGCGGGCCGGCCCACATCAGCAGCCGGCGCGCGGCGATGGACAGCGCCAGGTAGATCGCCAGCGCGATGAACACCGCCTCGAACGCGCGGAAGTTGCGGCTGTGGATGAGGTTGGCCGCGTAGCTCAGCTCCTCGGTGGAAATCTGGCTGCAGACCGCCGAGCCCAGCATGACGATGATGATCTGGCTGGTCAGCGCCGGCCACACGCGCTGCAGCGACGGCGGCAGCACGACGCGCAGGAAGGTCTGCGCCGGGCCTAGCGCCAGGCTTTGCGCCGCCTCCCACTGGCCGCGCGGCGTGGCCTGGATGCCGGCGCGCAGGATCTCGCAGCCATAGGCGCCCAGGTTCAACGTCATCGCGATCAGCGACGCCAGCTCGGGCGACAGCTTCACGCCCAGCGCCGGCAGGCCGAAGAAGATGAAGAACAGCTGCACGATGAAGGGCGTGTTGCGCAGCAGCTCCACGTAGGCGCCCAGCAGCCGGCGCAGCCAGGCCGGACCGCAGGCGCGCGCCCACGCACCCAGCGTGGCCAGCACCAGGCCCAGCGGCGTGGCGACGAGCGTGAGCCCCAGCGTCCACGCCACGCCCCTGAGCAGCAGCGGCCATTCGGCCAGCACCGCGAGGAAGTCGAAGCTGATCATGGCCGGGCGCCTTCAGCTCAAAGGGGGAGCTCGCCGGTGCCGCGGCCCAGCCACTTCTTGGACAGCGCCTCCAGCTCGCCCGAGGCCTTGGCCGCCGCGATGATCTCGTTGACCTTGGCCAGCAGCGCGTCCTCGCCCTTGGCCACGCCGACGAAGCAGGGGCTGTCCTTGAGCAGCAGCTTGTATTCGAGCTGCAGGCCCGGGTTGCGCACCATCAGGTTGCCGGCCACGGCCGCGCTGGTGGCGATGAGCTGCGTCTGCCCGGCGGCGTAGGCGGCCAGCGTCGCGTTGTTGTCCTCGAAGCGCCGGTATTCCAGCGTCGGCGGCGCGACCTTGGCCAGCTCCTGGTCTTCCATCGCGCCGCGCGTCACCGCCACGGTCTTGCCGGCCAGGTCCGCAAAGCTCTTGATGGGCAGGCTCTTGGCCGCGAAGACGGCCTGGTAGAACGGCGCGTAGGCGGCGCTGAAGTTGATGACCTTCTCGCGGTCCGGGTTCTTGCCCAGCGTGGAGATGACGAGGTCGGCCTTCTTGGTCTGCAGGTAGGGGATGCGGTTGGCGCTGGTCACCGGCAGCAGCTCGACCTTGACGCCCAGCTTGGCGGCGATCAGCTCGGCCACGGCCACGTCCAGGCCCTGGGGCTTCATGTCGGTGCTGACGAAACCGTAGGGCGGGTAGTCGGTCGGGATCGCGATCCGGATGGTCTTGCTCTTGGCGATGGCGTCCAGCGCGGTCTGCGCATGGGCGCCCGGCGACAGCAGGACCATGCAGAGGCCGGCGGCGGCGAGCACGAGACGGCGGGAAAGCGGCGGGGTCATGGCGGGGCTCCTGGGCGGTGGCGAGGCGGGTGCGATGTCGTCCCGGCGCAGCTTCCGTGCCAGCGCGCGGACCGCCCGGCGGCGGCGGCGTGCACAGCCTTGGTTCGATTGGCACCGGTACGGTGCCTGGTGCGCCCGCTTGTGTTCGCGGCCGGGCTCAGCGCCCCGTCATGGCCGGTAGAAGTAGGGAATCGCGCACAGCACCGCGCCCATGGCCAGCAGCGCCCAGACGTTGCTGACGAAGTAGGGGAACACCATCAGCGCCAGGCCGCAGAGCAGCGGCACCAGCGCCCGCTGCTTCTTGCCGTAGATGAAGAAGCCGGCGCCGATGGCGCCGAACAGCACGCTCCACAGCAGGGTCGAGGTGTCCATGGCGTTCAAGGAGGCGGCCGGGGCCGGGTAGTGCATGTTCTCAGAAGCCTCATGGGGATAGCATCGCCCGCTCCACTGCAGGAGCCGCCATGGCCGACGACACGATCCGCTTCGACGACGGGGCCAGCTACGAAATCCTGATGGGCCGCTGGAGCCGGCTCGCGGGCGAGCAGTTCCTGCAGGACCTCGCTGCGCCGCCGGGCGCGCGCTGGCTGGACGTGGGCTGCGGCAACGGCGCGTTCACCGAGCTGATCGTGCAGCGCTGCAGCCCGTCGGCGGTCCTCGCCTTCGACCCGTCGCCGGGACAGCTGGCCTATGCCCGCAGCCGCCTCGCGGCGGACGCGCCGGTCACCTGGGCCGAGGGCGACGCGATGCGCCTGCCGGTGGCCGACGGCAGCTGCGACGTGGCCGTGATGGCGCTGGTGCTGTTCTTCGTGCCCGAGCCCGCGGTGGGCGTGGCCGAGATGTGCCGCGCCGTGCGGCCCGGCGGCACGGTGGCGTCTTACCACTGGGACATGCTGGGCGGCGGCTTCCCGCTGGCCGCCATCGGCGCGGAGATGCTGAAGCTGGGCCACACGCCGCGCATGCCGCCCAGCGTGGGCGCGTCCACGCTGGAGGCCTCGCGCGCGCTGTGGGAGGGTGCCGGCCTGCAGCAGGTGCGCACCGGCCAGGTCAGCGTCGAGCGCCACTTCGCAGGCTTTGACGACTACTGGAACAGCGCGGCGCTGAGCAGCACCTTCCGCCCCATGATGGAGGCGTTGCCGGCCGACCACCGGGTGCAGCTGAAGGCGGCCGTGCGCGAGCGGCTGCAGGCCGGCGACGGCCCGCTGACCGTCGGCGCGCGGGCCAACACGATCAGCGGCGTCAAGCGCTGACGCGCCCTCAGCCGCCGGACATCAGCCGCCAAACATCATCCGCCGCGCGACCGCGCGCTTCAGCGGCGTCGCCAGTTCCAGGCCGGCCAGCGCCAGCCCGCGCAGCGCGGGCAGGCCCGGCAGCCGCCAGGCGAAGCTGCGTGCGAGGAAATCGGTCGCGGCGATCATGGGCCAGCGGTCCGGCGCGCGCTGCCAGTCCACGCGGGCCAGCGCCGCATCCAGGCCGGCACCGGTCTCGGCGGCGTCGCGCAGCGCATCCACCAGTGCCTGCGCGTCGCGCAGCCCGAGGTTGAGGCCCTGGCCGGCCACCGGGTGCAGCGTCTGCGCCGCATTGCCGATGCGCAGCGCCCGACCCTGCAGCAGCCGCGTCTCGGCGTTCAGCCCCAGCGGGAAGCACTTCAGCGGCGAGATGCCGGTCAGCGTGCCGGCCGCGGCGGGCAGTTGCTGCTGGATGACGGTCAGGCGCTGCGCGTCGTTCAGCGTGGCGATGTCGTCCTCGGCCTGCGGCAGGCACCACACCAACGCCGCGCGCGGGCCTTGCGCGTCGTCCGGCAGCGGCAGCAGCGCCAGCGGGCCGTTGCGCGTGAAGCGCTCGACGGCCAGCCCGCGCAGCCCGGGCGGCGCGAGGCGCACGGTGCCCACCCACGCGTTCTGGTGATAGTCCCGCGTGATGGCCTTGCGGTCCTGCTCGGCGAACACGCCGCCCTCGGCGACGACGGCCAGGTCGAAGTGGTCCAACACCGGGCCTTCGCCGCAGTCCAGCGCCACGCCGCCGGCCTGCGAGCGAATGGCGTGCACCGGTGTCGCAAAGCGCGTGAACAACTGCCTGGGCCGCTGCCCGGCCACGTCCAGCCAGCGCTGCTGCAGCGGCGCGACCAGCGCGCCATAGGGCAGCACCGCGCCGAGCTGCGGCAGGCCTTGCTCGGCCGCGCGTATCCAGACCTCGCCGGCGATGGGCGCGGGCGGCGCCTGGCTGACGTGCACGGTCTGGATGGCCTGGGCCGCGTCGGGCTGCCAGGCGTGCAGGCGCTGCAGCAACCGGATGCTGCCGAGGTTCAGCGCCAGCGTGCGCGCGTCGCCGCGGATGTCGCGGTCCAGCGCGCGGGTGTCGAAGAGATGGATGTCGGCGCCGGCCAGGCGCTCGGCTGCCAGCAGGGCGAGGGCGAGGCCGGCGGGGCCGGCGCCGATGACGGCGAGTTTCATGCCCTCAACGATACCGGGGCAAACGGCCCGGCCCGGCAAGCGCCAGCGCACGCGCTTAAGCTGCGGCCCCTCGCGCTGCGCTGCGGCGCCCCTTTTTCGTCACAGGACTCCCCATGCAATACCGCCGTCTCGGCCGCGCCGGCCTCCAGGTTTCCGAGCTCTCGCTGGGCTCCTGGGTCACGTACCACAACCAGGTCGACACCCAGGCCGCCACCGAGATGCTGGCCGCCGCCTTCGACGCGGGTGTCAACTTCTTCGACAACGCCGAGGTCTATGCCCAGGGCGAGAGCGAAGTGGTGATGGGCCAGGCCTTCAAGGCGCTGGGCTGGAACCGGCTGGACTACATCGTCTCCAGCAAGTTCTTCTGGGGCCTGGCGCGGGACGGCGTGACGGTCAACCGCAAGGACACGCTGAACCGCAAGTACCTGATGCAGGCCGTGGACGCATCGCTGAAGCGCTTCCAGCTCGAACACCTGGACCTGATCTACTGCCACCGCCCCGACCCGCACACGCCCATCGAGGAAACCGTCTGGGCGATGAGCGACATCATCCGCCAGGGCAAGGCGCTGTACTGGGGCACCAGCGAGTGGTCGGCCGGCGACATTCGCGCCGCCTGGGAGATCGCCGAGCGCCACCACCTGCACAAGCCGGTCGTCGAGCAGCCGCAGTACCACCTGTTCCACCGCCGCAAGGTCGAGCAGGAGTTCGCGCGGCTGTACGACGACATCGGCCTGGGCCTGACCACGTGGAGCCCGCTGGCCTCGGGCCTGCTGACCGGCAAGTACCGCCACGGCGTCCCCGAGGGCAGCCGCGCGTCGCTGGAGAGCATGGCCTGGCTGCGCGACAACGTGCTGGACAAGGCCAAGAACGACGCCGTCGCCAAGCTGGGCGACATCGCCGCGGAGCTGGGCTGCAACACCGCGCAGCTCGCCATCGCCTGGGCCAACCGCAACCCGCGCGTGTCCACCGTCATCCTGGGCGCCAGCCGCATCGGGCAGCTGCACGACAACCTCGCCGCGCTGGCCGTCACGCCCAAGCTGACGCCGGCCGTCGTGGAGCGCATCGACGCCATCACCAAGCCGCTGTCGCAGTAAGTTTTTCCCGTTTCGGGACGCCTTGGGCGGGCGGTCCGGGATGGCGGCCTCCGGCTGGCTGAGAATGCCCCCATGAGGGTCGTCATCAGAAGAGGGTGGGCAGCCTTGCTGGTCGCCATGGGCCTGTCGGGCCTGGCGCAGGCTGTCACACCGAGGTTCGAAGCGGTGGGAGAGGTCGATTCGTTGCGGGACCGCGCCGTCTCGGCACTCGCCATGGACGCGCGCGGCTTCCTGTGGGTGGGCATGCCGGACGGGCTGCAGCGCTTCGACGGCTACCGGTTCCGCCGCTACCCGCTGCGCGACCCGGGCGACGGCGTCGCCGTCGACCAGTTCGTGCGCAGCCTGATGGCCGACCCGCGCGGTGGCCTGTGGGTGGCCGCCGGCAACAGCGGCCTGGCCTGGCTGGACACGGCGTCCGGCCAATGGACGCGCTGGGCGCGTGCCGAAGGCGCCCCCGTGGACGCCCGCGCGCCGGCCTCCAACGCCGTGCGCGCGCTGGCGCTGGAACCCGACGGCAGCCTGTGGGTGGGCACGCAGGGCGGCCTGTCGCGGCTGGACCCGCAGCGCCGCGGCTTCTCGCACCTGCGCGGCACCGCCTCGGGCCTGCCGGACGACCGCATCGCGTCGCTGCTGCTGGACCGCCACGGCACGCTGTGGATCGGCAGCTGGCGGGGCCTGGCCCGCAAGCGCGCCGGCAGCGACCGCATCGAGCCGGTCGAACTGGGCCTGGCCCTGCCGCACATCACCCTGCTGGCCGAGACGCGCGACGGCCGCGTGCTCGTGGGCACCGGCCAGGGCGACCTGCGCATGCTGTCGGCAGACGACGGCCGCGCGCTGCCCTTCGCCGCACGCGCCGGCGCCAGCGACGGCGCCTGGCCCGTGCTGTCCATGGTCCAGGCCGACGACGACGAACTCTGGCTGGGTGGGCGCAATGGCATCGAGCGCCGCAAAGCCGGCGATGGCGCGCTGATCGAGCGCCTGCCGCCCGAAGGCAGCAGCCCGGCGCCCGTGCCGCGCAGCGAGGTGCGCGCGCTGATGCGCGACCCCGCCGGCCTGATCTGGGCCGGCAGCTATGGCTCGGGGCTGATGCGCCACGTGCCGCCGTTGCCGGGCCTGGCCGTCGTGCAGAACGAGGGCGAGCGCTGGCGGCGCTTCGGCGACCTGGACGTGCGCAGCGTGCTGCAGCTGGACAACGGCCGCATCTGGCTGGGCACCCAGGCCGCCGGCGTGCTCGTGCTGGACGCCGCGCTGCAGCCCGTGGGCGAGATCCTCAACGCCGCCGGCCGCCAGGGCGCGCTGGGCCGCATCGGCGCGATGGCGCAGACCCCCGACGGCATCTGGCTGGCGGCGGAGTCCCAGCTGATGCGCTTCGACACGCAGGGCCGCTGGCGCCAGACGCTGGACGGCAGCCGCTCGACCGTGCGCCGCATGCTGGCCACGCGCGACGGCACGCTGTGGCTGGGCACCACCGACGGCCTGTGGCGCCTGCGCCGGGGCGCGACGGAACTGCAGCCCGTCATGCTGGGCAGCCGGCGCAGCAGCGGCGAAGTCAATGCCATCCTGGAGATGCCCGACGGCAGCCTGTGGGCCGGCGGTGCGGCCGGCCTGCTGCGCATCACCCAGCCCGGCGCCGCGCAGCCCACGGCCGATGCGCCGCCCACGCCCGGCCTCGTCGGTCGCACCGTCGTGGGCCTCGGCGTGGACGGCCAGGGCCGGCTGTGGGTGGACACCAGCGCCGGCCTGCATCAACGCATCGGCGAGGACGGCCAGGGCGTGCGCTTCAAGGGCTTCCCGGCCGCGTCGGGGGACGACGTCATCGGCGTCTTCGGCGCCAACCTGCTGGCCGACGCGCAGGGCCGCATCTGGACGCACCGCGGCTATTTCGACCCGAGCAGCGGCGAGCGGCTGGAACTGGGCGCCGTGGACGGCGCCGACATCGGCACCGGCTGGTTCCGTGCCTACACGCGGCTGGCCGACGGGCGCTTCCTGTTCGGCGGCGCGCATGGCCTGCTGGTGCTGCAGCCCGAGCGCTTCACGCGCTGGACCTACCAGCCGCCAGTCGTCGCGACCGAGCTGCGCCTGGGCGGCGCCAACCAGCCCGTGCCGGCCCAGGGCCAGCCGCTGGTGCTCGCGCCGGGCGACCGCAGCTTCAGCATCGGCTTCGCCGCGCTGGACTTCAGCCGCCCGGCCAACCTGCGCTACCGCTACCGCCTGGAAGGCCTGGACAGCGACTGGCTGGAGGCGGGCCCCACCGCCCGCCGCGCGGCCTACACCAACCTCGACCCCGGCCGCTACGTGATGCGCGTGCAGGGCAGCAACCGCCAGGGCGACTGGAGCCCGCGCGAGCTGCGGCTGGACGTGCAGGTGCAGGCCGCCTGGTGGCAGACGCGCTGGCTGCAGGTGCTGGCCGGCCTGGCCGTGCTGGGCCTGGTGCTGCGGGCGTTCCGCCTGCGCACGCGGCTGCTGCTGAAGCGCCAGCGCGTGCTGGAGGCGGCGGTGGCCTCGGCCACCGCCGCGCTCAACGCCAAGTCCGCCGAGCTGGAGGAAGCCAGCCTCACCGACCCGCTGACGGGCCTGCGCAACCGCCGCTTCCTGGAGCAGCAGCTGCCCGGGGACATCGCGCTGGCCGTGCGCCGCCACGAAGGCGGCGAGCTCTACGGCCACCCGTCGCGCCCCACGCCGCTGGACGCCAACGGCGAGATGCTGTTCTTCCTGATCGACGTGGACCACTTCAAGCGCATCAACGACGAGCACGGCCACATGGCCGGCGACGCGGTGCTGATGCAGATGCGCGGCCGGCTGGGGCAGGTCTTTCGCGCCTCCGACCATCTCGTGCGCTGGGGTGGCGAGGAGTTCCTCGTCGTCGCCCGCGACACGCCGCGCACGCGTGGCGCCGAGCTGGCCGAACGCGCCCGCCAGTGCATCGCCGGCCAGCCGTTCACGCTGGACGGCGGCGCGCAGCTGTCGCTGACCTGCTCGGTCGGCTTCATCGCCTTCCCGCTGTGCGTGAGCCTGCCGCGCGCGCTGGACTGGCGCGCCGCCGTGGACCTGGCCGACACCGCGCTCTACCAGGCCAAGCGGGATGGCCGCGACGCCTGGGTGGGCCTGCTGGACGCCAGCGCCGCCAGCGAGGCCGAGCTGCGCCAGGACGCCCGGCTGCCGCTGGCGGACTGGGCCGCCAGTGGCCGGCTGCGGCTGCAGCATTCGCGCTGACACAGCTTGAAGCCCCTCGCCCGGTTCCGGCCCGCGGGCGGCACCGGACTACTCGTTACCCCGTAGCCGCCGCGCCGCGGTGCTGACTTCATCAGGCGCCAGAATGTCTGCATGAAATCCGTGACGAGGTGGGGGGCCGCGCTGCTGGCTGCCGCGGGGTTGTGCACGGCCGCGATGGCGGTCGTGCCGCGCTTTGAGCCCATCGGCGATCCGGGTGCGGTTCGGGACAACGTCGTGTCTGCGCTGGCGCTGGACGCGCGCGGCCTGCTGTGGGCCGGCTCGCCCGAAGGCCTGTTGCGTTTCGACGGCTATGCCTTCCGCCGCTACCCGCTCAGCGCCCCGGACGGGCAGCTGCTGCCCGAGCAGTTCGTGCGTGCCATGCTGCCCGACCCGCGCGGTTGGATGTGGGTGGCCGCCGGCAACAGCGGCCTCGTGCGCCTGGACCTCGCCACCGGCCGCTGGGCCCGCTGGGCGCGCGACGGCAGCTCCGCCGACGACACCGCGCCCGCCGCCAACACGGTGCGCACGCTCGCGCTGGAAAAGGACGGCACGCTGTGGCTGGGCGGCAGCGGCGGCCTGGACCGCTTCGACGTCAAGACGCAGCGCTTCACGCACCACCGCGGCCGCGAGGACGGCCTGCCCGACCCGCGCGTGCAGACGCTGCTCCTGGACCGGCAGGGCACGCTGTGGATAGGCACCTGGCGCGGCATCGCACGCAAGGCCGCCGACGGACCCATCGAGACGCTGGACGTGAACCTGGGCGACCAGCTCGTCACGCTGATCACCGAGACGCTGGACGGTCGCATCGTCGTCGGCACGGCGCAGGGGCAGTTGCGCGCGCTGTCGCCCGCGGGCGAGGCGCTGCCCTTCAGCCCCGGTGCCGAACCCGGCAAGGCAGCGGGTGCGACGTCCGGCGTCTCGCCCGTCATGGCGATGGCGCAGCCGGACGACGGCGAGCTGTGGTTCGGCGATGCGTCCGGCCTGTCGCGCCGGCGTGCGTCCGATGGTGAACTGATCGAGCGCCTGCCCGCCACCGGCGTGGCCGCGGCGCCGCGCAGCGACGTGCGGGCGCTGCTGCGCGACCCCTCCGGCACCATCTGGGCGGGCAGCTTCGGCGGCGGGCTGATGCGCCACGTGCCGTCGCTGCCCGGCCTGTCCATGGTGCGCGAGGCCATCGGCGCGCAGCCGCCCGCGCTGGACGTGCGCAGCGTGCTGCAGCTGCACAGCGGCGAGGTCTGGCTGGGCACGCTCAGCGGCGGCATCGAGCGGCGCGACCGCCAGCTCAACCCCATCGCCCGCATCGCGCCGGGCACCAACGGCCTGCCGCCGGGGCGGGTCAACGCGCTGGGGCAGTCCCGGGACGGCTCCGTCTGGGTTGCCATCGACACGCAGATGCTGCGCTTCGACCCGCAGGGCCACTGGAAGGAGACGCTGCGCAGCGGCAACGCCGTGCCGCGGCGCTTCCACCCGACCGACGACGGGGCGCTGTGGATCGCGACGCTGGACGGGCTGATGCGCTGGACGCCCGCGCACCCGACGATGCGCGCCATCCCGACCGCCGGCCTGGTGGGCGGCACCGGCGAGGTCAACGCCTTCGCCACCCTGCCCGACGGCAGCCTGTGGGCGGGCGGCGCGGCGGGGTTGTTCCGCGTCGCCAAGCCGGGCGCCGAGGAACCCGTGGCCGAGTGGGTGCCCGCCACCGGGCTGACCGGCCAGACCGTGCTGGGCATGGCCGTGGACGCCCAGGGCACGCTGTGGGTGGACACCGGCACCGGCCTGCACCGCCTGAAGAGCAGCGATGGCAAGCAGGCGCATTTCGAGGCCATCGTCGCGTCCGACGTGGGCGGCGCGTTCGGCGCCAACCTGCTGTTCGACAAGCAGGGCCGCATCTGGTCGCAGCGCAACATGTACGACCCGCGCAGCGGTGAACGCCGCGAGCTCGGCGCCGCCGACGGCGCGGACCTGGGCACCGGCTGGTTCCGCGCCTACGCCCAGCTGGACGACGGCCGCATGCTGTTCGGCGGCGCACGTGGCCTGCTGGTGGTCGACCCGGAACGCTTCGCGCCCTGGGTCTACAAGCCGCCGCTGGTGGTCTCCGAGCTGCGCATCGACGGCGAGGAGCGCGCGCTGCAGGACGCCAGCCCCGTCGTGCTCGCGCCCGGCGAGCTGGCCTTCAGCCTCGCGTTTGCGTCGCTGGACTACAGCCAGCCCGGCCGCAACCGCTACCGCTACCGGCTCGAAGGCCTGGACACCGGCTGGATCGAGGCCGGTGCGCTGAGCCGCACGGCCACCTACACCAACCTCTCGCCGGGCCACTACAAGCTGCACGTGCAGGGCAGCAACCGTGACGGCGCCTGGAGCGAGAGGGCGTTGCAGATCGACGTCCTCGTGCGGGCCGCCTGGTGGCAGTCGCGCTGGGCGCTGGCGCTGGCCGTCATCGCCGGCTGCCTGCTGGTGGCCGGCATCGTCACGATGCGCACGCGCCTGCTGCTGCGCCACCGCCGCGTGCTCGAAGCGCGCGTGCGCGAGCGCACCCGGGCGCTGGAGGTCGCGACGGCCGAGCTGGCCGCCAAGTCCGTCGAGCTGGAGGAGGCCAGCCTCACGGACCCGCTGACCGGCCTGCGCAACCGCCGCTTCCTGGACCGCCAGATGCCTGCCGACGTGGCGCTGGCGCTGCGTCACTACGAGCCACCTGCCGTCATGCACGCCGGCGCCGAGAGCGAGCAGGACCTGCTGTTCTTCCTCATCGACATCGACCACTTCAAGCGCATCAACGACGCCCACGGCCACATGGCCGGCGACGCCGTGCTGACGCAGATGCGCGGCCGGCTGGAGCAGGTCTTCCGCGCCACCGACTACCTGGTGCGCTGGGGTGGCGAGGAGTTCCTCATCGTCGCCCGCGGCACGCCGCGCGGCCGCGCCGTCGAACTGGCCGAACGCGCCCGCCAGGCCCTGGCGTCGCAACCCTTCGACCTGGACGGCGGCTACCGCCTGGCGCTGAGCTGCTCGGTGGGCTTCTCGGCCTTCCCGCTGAGCCCACGCTGGCCGGCGGCGCTGGACTGGCGCACCGCCATCGACCTGGCCGACGCCGCGCTCTACCAGGCCAAGGAGCTGGGCCGCAACGCCTGGGTGGGCCTGCTGGAGGCCGACGCCGCCAGCGAGGACGAGCTGCGCCAGGACGCCCGCAGCCGGCTGGACGAGTGGGCTGCGACCGGGCGGCTCAAGCTGGCCACGTCCACGGCCATCGCGTGAACGGGCGCTAAGCCGCCACCAACGCCGGCCCCCACCCGAACGGCGCCGGCAGCACCGCCAGGATGCGCTGGCGCAGCGGCGCGTAGGCCTCGTCCACCGGCTGGCCGGCGCGCGGCGCGAGCGGGTCCTGGTGGCTGCCGAAGGCCTCGTCCAGGTCAGCCCAGTCGTCGGCACTCAGCAGCTCGGCGGCGAGCGGCAGCACCTCGACTTCCTCGCGGCGCATGTGGCGCAGGTAGCGCGATGTGTAGACCTTGAGCTGCTGCTCGAACTTGTCGCGCCGCGGCTCACCCATCTGTTCCCACGCCAGCAGGCTGTGCTGCAGCTCGCGGATGGCCCGCTCGCCCTGGGCGTGGTCGGCATCCAGCGCGTCCAGCGCCTCGCGCAACTCGGGGGCGAGCGCGCGCAGCTTGGGGAACAGCAACTCGCTTTCCTTCCTGTGATGCAGCCGCTCGGGAAACTCGTCGACATAGAACAGCATCGCCCGCAACGCGCCGAAGTCGGGCGGCGTGCCGGCGCGGCGCTGGGCGTCGAGCAGCAGCGGCAGCGTCCGCAGCATGGCGGCCAGCGCGTCGTGCTCGGCGCGGATGACGCGCACGGCCAGGGGCATTGGGGGCGTGGGCATGGCGCGAGCATGGGCTCCTGCCGCGCGCGATGCCTTGCGCTGGATCAAGGACAGGCGCCCGTGCGCCCGTGCGCGGCACCCCCCGTAAAATCCCTGGTTTTGCCCAACCGCCCAAGAAAGCCCCGGCCATGACTGCATCGACCGCCTCCCCCACTCTCATGGCCAACGCGATCCGCGCACTCGCGATGGACGCGGTGCAGGCGGCCAACTCCGGCCACCCGGGCGCACCCATGGGCATGGCCGACATCGCCGTCGCGCTGTGGGGCAGCCACCTGCAGCACAACCCGGCCAACCCGCACTGGGCCAACCGCGACCGCTTCGTGCTGTCCAACGGCCACGGCTCGATGTTGGTCTACGCGCTGCTGCACCTGACCGGCTACGACCTGCCCATCGAGGAGCTGCGCAACTTCCGCCAGCTGCACAGCAGGACGCCGGGCCACCCGGAGGTCGGCATCACCCCCGGCATCGAGACGACCACCGGCCCGCTCGGCCAGGGGGTGACGAACGCGGTGGGCCTGGCGCTGGCCGAGAAACTGCTGGCGCGCGACTTCAACCGCGACGGCCACACCATCGTCGACCACCACACCTACGTGTTCCTGGGCGACGGCTGCCTGATGGAAGGCATCAGCCACGAGGCCGCGTCGCTGGCCGGCGCGTGGAAGCTGAACAAGCTGATCGCGATCTACGACGACAACGGCATCTCCATCGACGGCCAGGTCGCGCCCTGGTTCGCGGACGACACGGCCCAGCGCTTCCAGGCGTACGGCTGGCAGGTCATCGGCCCGGTGGACGGCCACGACGTCGATGCGGTCGACGACGCCATCGGCCAGGCCAAGCAGAGCACCGACAAGCCCACCCTCGTCATCGCCAAGACCCACATCGGCAAGGGCTCGCCCAACCGCGCCAACACCGCCAAGGCCCACGGCGAGCCGCTGGGTGCTGAGGAGATCAAGCTGACGCGCGAGGCCCTGGGCTGGACGCACGAGCCCTTCGCGGTGCCGGCCGAGGTCTACGCCGCCTGGGACGCCAAGGACCGCGGCGGCAAGCTCGAAGCCGCCTGGGACGAGCGCTTCGACGCCTACGCCGAGGCGCACCCGGAGCTGGCCGCCGAGTTCCAGCGCCGCATGGCCGGCGTGCTGCCCGAGAACTTCGCGCAGATCGCCGTGGACGCGGTCGTCAAGTCGCACGCCGAGGCGCAGACCGTGGCCAGCCGCAAGGCCAGCCAGATCGCGCTGGAAGCCTTCACGCTGAAGCTGCCCGAGATGCTGGGCGGCAGCGCCGACCTGACCGGCTCCAACCTGACCAACACCAGCTCGACGCCCAACCTGCGCATCGGCGCCAACGGCACGCCCAACGACGGCCGCCACATCAACTACGGCGTGCGCGAGTTCGGCATGGCGGCCATCATGAACGGCGTGGCGCTGCATGGCGGCTTCATCCCCTACGGCGGCACCTTCCTGACCTTCAGCGACTACAGCCGCAACGCCATCCGCATGGCCGCGCTGATGAAGCTGCGCGTCATCCACGTGATGACGCACGACTCCATCGGCCTGGGTGAGGACGGCCCGACGCACCAGTCCGTCGAGCATGTCGCGTCGCTGCGCCTGATCCCGGGTCTGGACGTCTGGCGCCCGGCCGACACCACCGAGACCGTCGTCGCCTGGACCATGGCGCTGGGCAACGCGCAGCGCCCCAGCCTGCTGGCGCTGTCCCGCCAGAACCTGGCCTACTCGCCCAAGACCAACGTCGACGAGATCGCCAAGGGCGCCTACGTGCTGGCCGAGCCCGCCAAGGGCAAGGCCAAGGCCGTCATCATCGCGACGGGCTCGGAAGTGCAGCTGGCCATGGCCGCCAAGGCACTGCTGGCCGAGGAGGGCGTCAAGGTGCGCGTGGTGTCCATGCCCAGCACCAGCGTGTTCGACCGCCAGGACAAGGACTACAAGAAGCACGTGCTGCCCAAGGGCCTGCCGCGCGTGGCCGTCGAGATGGGCGTCAGCGACTTCTGGTGGAAGTACGGCGTGGACGCCGTCGTCGGCCTCGACACCTTCGGCGAATCGGCCCCGGCCGGCGTGCTGTTCAAGCACTTCGGCTTCACGCCGGAGAACGTGGCGGCGACCGTGAAGGCGGTGCTGAAGAAGCGGTGATGACGGCGCCCGGGCGGGAGAGGTGACCAAACAGGGCCGCCGTTGCGGCCCTGTTTGGTTAGGGATGTCACTGCCCGAACGCTATGACCGACTCGAGCCTTCCTGCGCTACAACCCTGGCTGCATCAAGACAGGGAGAACACAGGATGCGCAAATTCGCATGGGCCATCGCGCTCGCAATGGCTGCTTCGGGTGCAACTGCACAGACCGAGGTTGTGACCAGGAGCGAGGCGCAACGCCTCGCATGCCTCGTCAAGTCAGCACCGGCGCCGCACTACCCTAAGCCGGGTGAGGCGCTCACCGCGCGCGGGACGATGCGGCTGAAGCTGAAGTTCAACAAGCCAGATGCTGAACCGACCGTCGAGGTGCTGTTCAATTCGGCGCGTGAAGACATGCAGGAACAGGTCTATACCTACGTCGCAGGCTACCGCCTTCCCTGCCTGCAGCATGACGACGGGGAAGTAATGGCAGTGCAGGATTTCACCTTCCAGAACGGTGACCAAGACCCCTGGCCGGCGATGGCCACGAGAAATGAGCGCCGTCCGCTGCCCTGCATCGTGATGCCTCGCAAAGCACTGGTCTATGAAGGGGATCCAAGGCCAGGCCGCCCCCGCACAGAACACCTGGTGGCCTACATCACATTTCGTGGCGATGGCAACCAGCCTCCCGAAGTGGAGTTTGTCTATTCCAAGGCTTCATCGCACCTCGAACGCGCTGTTCGGGACAAGATCTCCGAGTACCGCATGCCTTGCTACACCGGAGCGAAGCCTTTTGTCATACAGCAGACATTCAGTTACTTCCCCGACGGCAAGCGCCGCTTTGGTTTCCAGCGTGATCGGTTCTCCTTGATGGACTTTCTGGGAATGACCCGTGAGCCACAGAAGCTGCGCGCTCGATTCGACCTGAATTCGATGAGTTGTCCGTTCAGCGTGACTTACTACGTCGGCGCCAGCACGTTTCCGAACCGCACCGAAGAGCGCGGCCCAGTCGACCTGAACCGGACCGGCTTTCTCAATTGGCTGGCAAGCTTGCAAATTGCCTTTTCTTCCGATGAGATGGCCAATGACTTGTTCGGCAGCGACATCCAGATCGATGTTCCCTGTGGGGTGCTTGACCTGCAGAGCGCATCCGCAGGTGACCGCTGAAACCGCCTCGGAACCAGCCCCTCCCGCGGATCGCCGAGAATGCCGGCCGACGAGAATTTTTCATCCTCCGGAGACTCTCCCATGACCATCAAGATCGGCATCAACGGCTTCGGCCGCATCGGACGCATGGTGTTCCGTGCCGCGCACGCCAACTTCAAGGACATCGAGGTCGTCGCGATCAACGACCTGCTCGAACCCGACTACCTGGCCTACATGCTCAAGTACGACAGCGTGCACGGCAAGTTCGACGGCGAGGTCTCGGTAGACGGCAACACGCTGGTGGTGGACGGCAAGCGCATCCGCCTGACCGCGGTGAAGGACCCGTCCGAGCTGAAGTGGGCCGAGGCCGGCGCCGACGTGGTCATCGAAGCCACCGGCATCTTCCTGGACAAGGCCGGCGGCGAGAAGCACCTGGCCGCGGGCGCGAAGAAAGTCATCTTCTCGGCCCCGAGCAAGGACGAGACGCCGATGTTCGTGTTCGGCGTGAACCACGCCAAGTACGCCGGCGAAGCCATCATCTCCAACGCGTCGTGCACCACCAACTGCCTGGCGCCTCTCGCCAAGGTGCTGAACGACAAGTGGGGCATCAAGCGCGGCCTGATGACCACCGTGCACGCGGCCACCGCCACGCAGAAGACCGTGGACGGCCCGAGCAACAAGGACTGGCGCGGCGGCCGCGGCATCCTGGAGAACATCATCCCCAGCAGCACCGGCGCCGCCAAGGCCGTCGGCAAGGTCATTCCCGAGCTGAACAAGAAGCTCACGGGCATGAGCTTCCGCGTGCCGACCAGCGACGTGTCGGTGGTCGACCTGACCGTCGAACTGCTGAAGGAGGCCAGCTACGAAGAGATCTGCGCCGAGTTCAAGGCCCAGAGCGAAGGGGCGCTGAAAGGCGTGCTGGGCTACACCGAGGACAAGGTCGTCGCGACCGACTTCCGTGGCGACCCGCGCACGTCCATCTTCGACGCCGACGCCGGCATCGCGCTGGACGGCACCTTCATCAAGCTGGTGTCCTGGTACGACAACGAGTGGGGCTACTCGAACAAGTGCCTGGAGATGGTCCGCGTCGTCGCGAAGTGACGCGCTGACGTTTCCCCGATGACCTGCAGGGCGCCGCGAGGCGCCCTGTGTCGTTTCAGGCCTGCACCTGCAGCGCGTGACCCTGCCGGGGCAGCACGCGGCCCACGACGGCCGCCGCGTCGAAGCCATGGCGGGCGAACGTGGCCAGCACGGCGTCCACGGCCGACGCGTCGCACGACACCAGCAGGCCGCCGCTGGTCTGCGGGTCGGTCAACAGCGCGCGGTCCTCGGCGGCGAAATCGGCCGGCAGGCCCACGTCCTGGCCATAGCCCGCCCAGTTGCGCCCCGAGGCGCCGGTGACGAAGCCGCGCGCCGCCAGCTCGCGCACGCCGGGCAGCAGCGGCACGGCGCGCCAGTCCAGCTCCACCGTGCAGCCCGCGCCACCACATGCGGCACGCGCCAGCTCCAGCCCGTGGCCGGCCAGGCCGAAACCGGTCACGTCCGTCAGCGCATGCACGCCGGGCAGCGTGGCCAGGTCGGGGCCGGGCGTGTTGAGCTGGGTCGTCGTGGCGATCATGCGGGCATAGCCTTCGTCGCCGAGCTGCTCCTTCTTCAGCGCCGCGCTCATGACGCCCACGCCCAGCGGCTTGCCGAGGATGAGCACATCGCCCGGCTGCGCATCGGCATTGCGCTTGACGTGCCTGGGGTGCACCAGCCCCAGCGCGACCAGGCCGTAGATGGCCTCCACCGAGTCGATCGTGTGGCCGCCGGCGATGGGGATGCCCGCCGCGCGGCAGACCGACGCGCCGCCTTCCAGCACGCGGGCGATGGTCTGCGTGGACAGCACGTTGATCGGCATGCCCACCAGCGCCAGCGCCAGGATGGGCCGGCCGCCCATCGCGTAGACGTCGCTGATCGCGTTGGTCGCGGCGATGCGGCCGAAGTCGAACGGGTCGTCGACGATGGGCATGAAGAAATCGGTCGTGGCGATCAGCGCCTGCTCGTCGTTGAGCTGGTAGACGGCGGCATCGTCCGAGGTCTCGATGCCCACCAGCAACTCCTTGGGCACCGGCAGCGCCGTCGTGCCCTTGAGGATCTCGGACAGCACGCCCGGCGCGATCTTGCAGCCGCAGCCACCGCCGTGGGACAGCGAGGTGAGGCGGGGTTCGGTGCTCGGAGGGGGGGAGGCGGCGGGCGTGTTCATGCCCATGAGCATATCGACGTGCTGAACGGCTCATGCCCCGAAATCTGCAGCCTGTCGCGCCGCGCTGGGCCGGCCTCGGGGGAGGAGATATGGTGTGCTACATCAGCAACACACCCCGGAGCGCGCATGACTCCCACCTGGACTGACCAGGCGCCGATCTACCAGCAGCTGGCCGACCGCCTGGCCGTGCAACTGCTCGACGGCAGCCCCCTGGAAGGCGAGGCCCTGCCTTCGGTGCGGCAGCTCGCCAGCCAATACGTCATCAACCCGTTGACGGTGACGCGGGCGCTGCAGGCGCTCAGCGACCACGGGCTCATCGAGTCCCGCCGCGGCCTGGGCATGTTCGTCACGTCGGGCGCCCGCAGCCGGCTGCTGCAGCAGGAGCGCGAGCAGTTCCTGCAGAAGGACTGGCCCGCGCTGCGCGCCAAGCTCAAGCGCCTGGGCCTGAGCGCCAAGGATCTGAACTGGGAGTCGACATGAACCTCATCGAAGCCAAGAACCTGACGCTGCGCTACGGCAGCAAGATGGCCCTGAACGACGTTTCCATCACCGTGCCCCAGGGCCGCGTGGTGGGCTTGCTGGGGCACAACGGCGCGGGCAAGACCTCGCTGATGAAGGCCCTCGTCGGCCTGCTGCCGGTGCAGGGGGACCTCAGTGTGCTGGGCCACAAGCCCACGCGGGACCGCCAGACCCTGCTGACCGAGCTGAGCTACATCCCGGACGTGGCCGTGCTGCCGCGCTGGGCGCGGGTGCACGAGCTGATCACGCTGATGGCGCAGCTGCAGCCCAAGTTCTCGGCCGAGCGGGCGCGCGCGCTGCTCAAGCGCACCAGCGTGGGCGAGAAGGACAAGGTCAAGAGCCTGTCCAAGGGCATGGTGGCGCAGACGCATCTGGCGCTGATCGCCGCCATCGACGCCAGGCTGATGATCCTGGACGAGCCGACGCTGGGCCTGGACGTGGTGTCGCGCAAGAGCTTCTACGAGATGCTGATCGACGAGTGGTGCGACGGCGAGCGCAGCGTGCTGATCTCGACCCACCAGGTGGAAGAGGTGGAGGCGCTGCTGAGCGACGTGATCATGCTGGACGAGGGTCGCGTGGCGCTGGCGATCAGCCTGGAGGACATCGACCGCCGCTTCGTGGCACTGAACCACGACCCGGCGGCTGCCGACGCGATGGCCGCCGCCCACCCGCTGCTGCGCTACCGCGAGCAGGGCCGCACGACGGCGCTGTTCGACGGCGCGCCGCCGGACCACATCGCGAGCCTGGGCCAGCGCGTGCGCCCCAGCCTCGTGGACCTCTTCATGGCGCTGACCCGCAACCCGGCGCTGAACAGCAAGCAAGCCTGACGGCTCAAGGAAGGACACGCCATGAACCACATTCCCACCCTGCTGCTGCGCGAATGGATGCAGCACAAGCGCGGCTGGCTGATCGCCGCCTTTGCGCCGCCCCTGCTTTTTCTGGCCATGCTGCCGTTCGGCCAGGTCAAGGGCCTGCCGATGGAGCAGGCCGAGTTGCTGTCGCTGGTGATCCTGGTGGTCAGCGCGTGCGCGGGTTACGCGATCTGCCTGGTCGTCGGCCTGTTCCAGTTGCCGGGCCTGGCACGGCGCGACCAGCAGGACCGCTCCATCGAGTTCTGGCTGTCGCTGCCCGGGCGGCCGAGCGAAAGCGTGGCGGCGACCGTGCTGGCCCATGCCTGGCTGGTGCCGCTGGGCGGCGCGGTCGTCGGCATGCTGTTCGGCCTGCCGATCGCGGTGTCCGTGCTGGCGAGCAAGGCGGACCTGAACGCCGCGATGTCGGTGCATTGGAGCGAGGTGGTCACCGCCGCGGCGCCGCTGCTGGCGCGGGGCGTGATCGGCACGGTGCCGCTGATGCTGTGGCTGGCGCCCGTGATCTTCACGCTGATGGCGGCGTCGGCCTGGCTGAAGCGCCTGGGCGTGCCGGTGGTGCTGGTGGGGGGCACCGTGGCCGTGGCCGTGCTGCACAAGGTCTACGACTTCGACTGGCCGCTGGTGATGCTCCAGCGCCTGAACGAGAACATCAACCACGCGCTGGTCTACGACGGCCCGGGCCTGATGCGTGCGCTGAAGTCCGACGTCGGCCTGTGGAACTGGGCCCTGCATGACCTCGGCCAGACGCTGGCCGACCTGGCGACGGCGGACTTCTTCGGCTGGATGGTCGTGGCGGTCGCGGGCTTTGCGCTGGTGGTGGCCAAGCGCTCACGCGGGGGTTGACCGGGACAGCCGCCGACAAGAAAAAAGGGGCCCAAGGGCCCCTTTTGTCATGCCGCCGGGTTCATCACACCGGCTTGCCGACCAGCGCGTCGGGCGACGCGGGCTTCACGAGGCGCGCAGCCACTTCCTTGCGGAAGCGGTTGAGCTCCTGCACGGTCGCGAAGCTGCGGTCCATCAGCAGGCTCATGTTGTGCAGGATGCGCTCGACGACCTTGTTCTCCCACACGGCGTCGAACTGGATCTGCTTGTCCAGCCAGTGCTCCAGCCACTCGGGGTCGGGCAGGCGGCTCTGGATGGTGTCGCGCGGGAACAGCTTGGCGTTCACGTGCAGGTTGGTGGGGTGCAGCGCCTGCGCGGTGCGGCGGGCGCTGGCCATCAGCACGCCGACCTTGGCGAAGGCGGCGCGCGCCTCGTCGCCGAACTTGGTCATCGCACGCTTCATGTAGCGCAGGTAGGCGCCGCCGTGGCGGGCCTCGTCGCGCGACAGCGTTTCGTAGATGGCCTTGATGACCGGCTCGCTGTGCCACTCGGCTGCGCGGCGGTACCAGTGGTTGAGGCGGATCTCGCCGCAGAAATGCATCATCAGCGTCTCGAGCGCCGGCGCGGGGTCGAAGTCGAAGCGCACCTCGTGCAGCTCTTCCTCGGTGGGCACCAGGTCGGGGCGGAAGCGCCTGAGGTACTCCATCAGCACGAGGCTGTGCTTCTGCTCCTCGAAGAACCAGACCGACATGAAGGCCGAAAAGTCGCTGTCCTCGCGGTTGTCGCGCAGGAACATCTCGGTGGCAGGCAGCGCCGACCACTCGGTGATGGCGTTCATCTTGATGGTCTGCGCCTGTTCATCGCTCAGCAGGCTGGCGTCGAACTTGTCCCACGGAATGTCGCGGTCCATGTTCCAGCGCACGGCTTCGAGTTGCTTGAACAGTTCGGGGTAAAGCATGTCGGGTCCTCGTTTAGAGGCGGGATTCTAAAAGTTCGCGCCAGCGTGCGAGCTCCGGCCCGACGTCTGAAAGGTCATTCAGCGGGCGCAAGCCCTGCAGACCGGGGGGTGGCCGCAGCACGCCACCGCGGGCGGCGGCCCAAATCTCGACGCGGCGGGGCAGCAGTTCGCGCAGCCCGGCCAGCCCTTCGAGCACGGCCTTGCCGGACAGGCGGCCACTGAATGTCAGGGCAACGATGTCGGCTTCGTGAGCGATGGCCGCGAGCGGAAGCTGGGCCGGCGGCAACTGCACGCCCAGCGGCAGGCAGGCGGCCCCCTCCAGGCACAACAAAGCGTGCAGCATCGCCAGGCCCGATGCGTGGTCGTCGCCAGGCAGCGTCGACAGCAGCACACGCGGCCCGCCCGCCTCAGGTGTCAACGCACCCACGGCCTGGCGCAGCACCAACTGCAGCGACTCACCGAAAAGGCGCTCCTGAAAAGGCTGCAGTTCGCCACTCACCACGCGATCGCCGATGCGCATCGCGAGTGGCGCGAACACCGCGCACACCGCGCCCGGCAGGCCTCGGCGCAACACCGCTCGCGACAACGCCTGCTGCAGCCCCTCGCCACCGTGGGCCTGTAGCAGCGCCATGCAGGCGGCCACCTCGGGCGCCTCGGTATCCAGGCCGGGCGCGAAGGGTGCCGGCGCCACCAGCGCCAACAACTCCTGCAACGAGGCCGCGACAACGCGCCCCGGCCGGTGGCCTGCATCAAGCAGCCGCTTGACGAGGCGCAGCCGCTGCACCTGCTCGGGCGAGTACAGCCGCTCGCCGGACGCGTCACGCCCGGGTGCCGGGAAGCCGTAGCGGCGCTCCCAGACGCGCAGCGTCTCCTTGCCGATGCCCGTGTCGCGCTCGACGGCAGCGATGCCGACGCAGCCCGCCGGCGCGTCAGCCATGGTTGAGTGAACAGAATTTCGACAACATGGGCATGTCAGCGCGCTGAACACCAAATCTCGACTCTATTCGAATGGACAAACCTTCGACATGTTGGGCCCGCACGCCCGTCAACAGGGCGTTGGCGATACTGTTTGTAAATCGCATCGCGACCATCTAAAACAGATCGGTAGGCTGACACACAGCCTCAACAATCGTCGCCCAAACCCGGTACAGCCGCGTGGAACTTTGTGCGATTGGCGGACTCTCAGGGTACACACACAGTGAAAACCCGAGGAGCTCTGCCCCTCACCCGATTCAGGTCGCTCTACCTCTCTGAAACAAGAGCAGCAATCTCGGAGCCGTTCTCCTCCTCCTCCCTCCCTCCCTCGTTGGCTCCGGGGCGTTCAGCGACCGCTTTTATGAAGCAGGGCCTGCGTCACGCGACGCAGGCCCTTTTCTTTCGGCCGTGCTGCACAACCGGCCGCGGGCGAGGCCCGGAGGGTGGGACTTACTTCAGCCAACCCTTGCGGCGGAAGTAGATGAACGGCGCCGCCACCGAGGCGACCATCAAGGCCAGCGCGAACGGGTAGCCCCAGGGATGATCCAGCTCCGGCATGTGCCGGAAATTCATGCCGTAGATGGACGCGATCAGCGTGGGCGGCAGCAAGGCAACGCTGGCCACCGAGAAGATCTTGATGATCTTGTTCTGGTTGATGTTGATGAAACCGACGGTCGCATCCATCAGGAAGTTGATCTTGTCGAAAAGAAACGCCGTGTGGGAGTCCAGCGAGTCGATGTCGCGCAGGATCTGGCGCGACTCCTCGAACTGCTCGGCGTTGAGCATGCGGCTGCGCATCATGAAGCTGACCGCACGGCGCGTGTCCATCACGTTGCGGCGGATGCGCCCGTTCAAGTCTTCCTCGCGCGCGATGGCCGCCAGCACGCCGCCGGCCTCGGCGTCGGTCACGTTGCTCTTCAGCACGCGGGCGCTGACCGCTTCCAGCTTGTCGTAGATGCCTTCCAGCACGTCGGCCGAATACTCGGCATCGGCGTCGTAGAGCTTCAGCAGCACGTCCTTCGCATCCTCGATCAGCGCCGGGATGCGCCGCGCCCGCAACCGCAGCAGCCGGAACACCGGCAGGTCCTCGTTGTGGATCGAGAACAGCACCTTGTTGAACAGGATGAAGGCCACCCGCACGTTGCGCGCCGATTTGCCGTCCGGGCCATCGTCGCCCTCGATCAGGAAGTCCGAGCGGATGTGCAGCTCGCCGTTGTCTTCCTCGTAGAAGCGGGCCGATTCCTCCAGGTCCTCGTCGACGATGTCCTCGGGGATGGTCAGCCCGAAACGGTCGCGGATCCAACCCTTCTCCTCGGCGCTGGGGCTCTCCAGGTCCACCCAGACCGGGCGCGACTGGGCCAGGTCTTCAGCGGTTTCGATTTCTTCCTGGAACAGCCCGCCCTTCAGGCGGCCGTTGTCCAGTGTGAACACATTCAGCATGCATCGTCTCCAGCAGCGCTGGCACAGGGACGACGGCGTGCGCCGTCCGGGGTGGCGGGGGTCAGGTCAACCGTCTCACTCCGGGCGGGCGCGGTGCTCAGTTCTCAAGAGAAGAGGCCGTGCGGCGGGAGTGGACGGTCACCGAGGGTGATCGCTGTCCAAGAAGGGCTCCGTAGGGGGGATAGCTGAAGATTATTGCACCGCTGGGAGATGTGAAAGAAGCCGCAATATCAAGGCACCGAAGGGCACAAAACCTCACCGTCATCCTCTTGTCACGAGGCCACTTCGCGAGCAAACTGGGTTCGTCGATTCCCCACTCCCATCCCAACTCTGCTACCTGAAAAGACCCCTCTCCTCCCTCACCTTTCTCAGTTTTCTGGTTCCGTTTTCCCCGACCCACCCTCTGAAAGGAGGCTTTATGAATCTGACGATCAGTGGCCATCATCTCGAAGTCACGCCGGCTCTGCGCGAGTACGTGCTCACCAAGCTGGATCGTGTGACCCGCCATTTCGACCAGGTCGTTGACATCAACGTCCTGCTGACCGTGGAGAAGCAAAAGGAGAAGGAGCGCCGCCAGCGTGCCGAAGTCACGCTGCATGTGAAGGGCCGCGACATCTTCGTCGAGCAATCCCACGAGGATCTTTACGCGGCGATCGATCAGTTGATGGACAAGCTGGATCGGCAGGTGTGCCGCCACAAGGACAAGGTGCAAGACCACCATCACGCCTCCGCCAAGCGCCTGGAGGTCCCGGCGCCCTGAGCCCACGCGGCTCACGCGACAGCGGCCTTCGGGCCGCTTTTGTTTTGCGATGCGCAATCCACGGTGATCGGCTGTTGCTGCGGTGCCGCAAAAACCCGCATTCGGGGGTCTGCAGGCGCGTTTTGCACGGGTCTAGGGTCAACCGCCCACCCCAAAACGCGTGACAGTTCCATAATCCGCGGCTCTGATTGACCCACGCCCGGTTCCGGCCGCGCCCCATGGCGCCCCCGACGCCCGGCCCCAACCCATGAACCGTCTCGCCGCCATCCTGCCCGCCGACAACGTGTCGGTGAATGTGGATGCGTCCAGCAAGAAACGCGCTTTCGAGCATGCAGGCCTGCTGTTCGAGAACCACCACCAGATGGCGCGCGCGCTGGTCACCGACAACCTGTTCGCACGGGAGCGTCTGGGCTCCACGGGCCTGGGGCACGGCGTCGCCATCCCGCACGGTCGCGTCAAGGGCCTGAAGAACCCGCTGGCCGCGGTGCTGCGGCTGCAGCAGCCGATCGGCTTCGATGCGCCCGACGACGAGCCCGTCAGCCTGCTGATCTTCCTGCTCGTGCCGGAAGCCGCCACGCAGCGGCACCTGGAAATCCTGTCCGAGATCGCCGAGATGCTGTCCGACCGCGAACTGCGCGAGCACCTCAAGACCGAGCCGGACGCCGCCACGCTGCACAAGCTGATCGCCGCCTGGGAACCCCTCAAGTCCGTCGCGTGATGCGCGGCATTTTGGGCCGAGCGCCGGGCCGCTCCCAAGCCGCCTCGTCTGGCGATGTGCTCGTGGCTGGACGCCGCGAGCATCGCCACCCGCTCGGTGTACCCGCAGGACCACGGCTCGCATGAAACCGACCTCCATCAGCGCCGAGCGACTCTTCGAGGAGCACCGCGAGGCCCTGCGCTGGGAATGGATCGCCGGTCACGCGCATCCCGAGCGCCGCTTCGACGAAGCTGCCGTGCGCGATGCGCAAAGCGCAGCCGACCTGGTCGGCTACCTGAACTACATCCACCCGTACCGGGTGCAGATCGTCGGTCGGCGCGAGGTGGCCTACCTCAGCCAGGAAAGTGCCGAGACCCAGGACCGCCGCATCTCGCGCATCGTCACGTTGGAGCCCCCGGTCCTGATCGTGGCCGACGACTCCGTGCCGCCGCCGCGCATGGTGGCCATGTGCGACCGCGCCGAGATCCCGCTGTTCCGCACGGCCGAGTCCGCCGGGCACGTCATCGACCTGGTGCGCGGCTACCTGTCGCAGCTGTTCGCCAACCGCACGACGCGCCACGGCGTGTTCATGGACATCCTGGGCCTGGGCGTGCTGCTGACGGGCGAGTCGGGCCTGGGCAAGAGCGAACTGGGCCTGGAGCTGATCTCGCGCGGCCACGGCCTCGTCGCCGACGACGCGGTGGACTTCTTCCGCATCTCGCAGACCGCCATCGAGGGCCGCTGCCCCGAGCTGCTGCTGAACCTGCTGGAAGTGCGCGGCATCGGCCTGCTGGACATCAAGTCCATCTTTGGCGAGACAGCGGTGCGCCGCAAGATGCGCCTCAAGCTCATCGTGCACCTGGTGCGCAAGGAGACGATGGAGCGCGACTTCGAGCGCCTGCCCTACGAACCGCTGTACGAAGACGTGCTCGGCATGCCGGCGCGCAAGGTCGTCATCGCGGTGGACGCGGGCCGCAACCTGGCCGTGCTCGTGGAAGCCGCCGTGCGCAACACCATCCTGCAACTGCGCGGCATCGACACGTACAAGGAATTCGTCGAGCGCCACCAACGCGCCATCGACAACGGTTCCATCGATTGAACGTGAACGTGAGCCCCTCGCCTAGTCTTGCCGCGCTGAACGCGGGCACGCCTAGCCGGTCCCCCTGGGGGACGGCGATGTTTGCGGCTTTGAGCCGCAAGCACATCGCCTGCGGGCCGGCTTGGGGCGGCCCGGCGCCAGTCCGCGGTTTCATGCATGGCGACATAGGCCTTTGATGGCATTGAACGGATTCGGCGACATCGCCCGGCTGCTCATCCTCAACACGGACAGCTACAAGGCCAGCCATTGGCTGCAATACCCGCCGCACACGACCACCGTGTTCAGCTACATCGAGGCGCGCGGCGGCACGCTGCCCTACACGGTGTTCTTCGGCCTGCAGGCGCTGTTGAAGGAGTACTTCACCCGGCCGGTCACGGCCGACGACGTGGTGCTGGCCGCCGAGGTCTGCGCGGCCCATGGCGTGCCGTTCCATCGCGAGGGCTGGCAGCACATCGTCGACGCGCACGCGGGGCGGTTGCCGGTGCGTATCCGTGCGGTGCCCGAGGGCCTGGTCGTGCCAGTGGGCCACGCCCTCGTCACCATCGCGAACACCGACCCGGCCTGCTGGTGGCTGACCAGTTTCCTGGAGACGGCGCTGCTGCGCATCTGGTACCCGACGACCGTGGCCAGCCACAGCCATGCGACGCGCCGCCTCATTGCCGACGCCCTGCAGCGCACCGGCTCGCCCGAAGGCCTGCCCTTCAAGCTGCACGACTTCGGCGCGCGGGGCGTGTCGTCGCTGGAGTCGGCCATGCTGGGCGGCATGGCCCACCTCGTGAACTTCCAGGGCACGGACACGATGACGGCGCTGCTGGGCGCGCGCGCCTATTACGGCGAACCCATGGCGGGCTTCTCCATCCCGGCCGCCGAGCACAGCACGATCACGGCCTGGGGCCGCGACGGCGAACTCGACGCCTACCGCAACATGCTGCGGCAGTTCGGCAAGCCCGGCGCGCTGCTGGCCGTGGTGTCGGACTCCTACGACCTCGACGCCGCCGTGACGCAGCTCTGGGGCGGCGCGTTGCGCGACGAAGTCATCGCCAGTGGTGCGACCGTCGTCATCCGCCCGGACAGCGGCGACCCGACCGCCGTGGTGCTGCGCACGGTGCAGTCGCTGGACGCGTCCTTCGGCAGCGACGTGAATGCCAAGGGCTACAAGGTGCTGCGGCATGTGCGCGTCATCCAGGGCGATGGCATCACGCGCCAGTCCATCGCCAGCATCCTGGCGGCGCTGCAGGGCGCGGGCTATTCGGCCGACAACATTGCCTTCGGCCAGGGCGGCGCGCTGCTGCAGCAGGTCAACCGCGACACGCTGGGCTTCGCCATGAAGGCCTCGGCCGCTGAAGTGAACGGCGAATGGCGCGATGTCTTCAAGGCGCCCGTCACCGACCCCGCCAAGCGCAGCAAGGCCGGGCGGCTGACGCTGCTGCGCCGCGGCGACGCGTTCGCGACCGTCAGGCTGGATTCACCCGGCTGCCGCGAAGCGCTCGCCGAAGGTGCGACCGAGGTGCTGCGCACGGTCTTCGAAGACGGTCGCCTGCTCGTCGACGACAGCTTCGCGGCGATCCGCGCCCGCGCCGCCGGCCATTGATCAGCCGGCCTTGTTCGGGCAGTTGACCTTGACGCAGCTGGCATAGAGCGCCAGCGAGTGCTCCTGCAACTGGAAGCCGCGCTCACTCGCGATCGCGTGCTGACGCTCCTCGATGCTGGTGTCGTAGAACTCCTCGACCCGGCCACAGGTCAGGCAGACGAGGTGGTCATGGTGGTGCCCCTCGTTGAGCTCGTAGACGGCCTTGCCGGTTTCGAAGTGGTTGCGGCTGATCAGCCCCGCCTGCTCGAACTGCTGCAGCACGCGGTAGACCGTCGCCAGGCCGATGTCGGCGCCTTCGCCCAGCAGCGACTTGTAGACATCTTCGGCCGTCATGTGACGCTGCTGGGTGCGCTGGAAGATCTCGAGGATCTTGATGCGCGGCAGCGTCGCCTTGAGGCCGCTGTTCTTGATGTCGCTGGACTGGTTCTTGGCGGAAGGGGTGCTGGGCATGGCGCGCGGGCCGGGGCCGGGAAGGGGCCCCGCTAGAATCCGCCGATCATAGCCAGCCGAGCCTTCGGCCGGTGTTACCCGTCCTCTCTCGAGCCGCCCCATGCGTCCCCTGCTTGCCTCTTTCCCGCTGCTTGCGCTGCTTGGCGGCTGCTCCATGCTCCCCTCCTGGGCCACGCTGCCCACCGTCACCGGCGAGAAGGTGCTGGGCGTGCTGACGCCCTACCGCGTCGAGGTCGTGCAGGGCAACGTGCTGACCAAGGAGATGGTCGCCAAGGTCAAGCCGGGCATGCCCAAGGCCCAGGTGCGCGACCTGCTCGGCTCGCCCCTGCTGACCGACGTCTTCCACGAGTCGCGCTGGGACTACGTCTTCACCATCCGCCGCCAGGGCGCCGAGCCGCAGCAGCGCCTCGTCGTCGCGCAGTTCGACGGCGACAAGCTGAAGTCGCTGGACGTGCCCGAAGACCTGCCGACCGAGATCGAGTTCGTGGCCTCGGTCAACACCTTCCGCCCCGCCAAGCGGGAGCTGAAGATGGCGCTCAGCGAAGCCGAACGCAACGCGCTGCCGCCGCCCAAGAAGAGCGCCGAGGCCGCGCCCACCGCAGCCGCCGAAGGCCCGGCGCCCGGCCGCACCTATCCGCCGCTGGACGCCGCGCCGGCCAAGACGGGGTCGTGATGCAAGTGGCTGCCAGCGGCACGGCGCCGTTGAAGGTCGCCATCACCGGCGCCTCGGGACGCATGGGCCGCATGCTGATCGAGGCCGTGCAGGTGGCCGGTGACGCCACGCTGCACGCGACGCTGGACAAGGGCGACGACGTGCGCACCGCGCTGGCCGGCGCCGACGTGCTGATCGACTTCACCCGCCCCGAGGCGACGCTGGCCCACCTGGCCGTGTGCGCCGAGCTGGGCGTGAAGGCCGTCATCGGCACCACCGGCTTCGACGAGGCCCAGAAGGCCGAGATCGCCCGCTTCGCCGAACGCACCGCCATCGTCTTCGCGCCCAACATGAGTGTGGGCGTCAACGTCGTGCTCAAGCTGCTGGACCTGGCCGCCCGCGCGATGGACGAGGGCTTCGACATCGAGATCATCGAGGCCCACCACCGGAACAAGGTCGATGCGCCCAGCGGCACCGCGCTGCAGATGGGCCAGGTCGTCGCCGATGCGCTGGGCCGGGACCTGAAGCAATGCGCCGTGTACGGCCGCGAAGGCGTCACCGGCGTGCGTGACCCGTCCACCATCGGCTTCGCCACCGTGCGCGGCGGCGACATCATCGGCGACCACACCGTGCTGTTCGCCGGCACCGGCGAGCGCATCGAGATCAGCCACAAGGCCAGCAGCCGCGGCATCTACGCCCAGGGCAGCCTGCGCGCCGCGCGCTTCCTGGCCGGCCAGACGACGGGCCTGTTTGGCATGAACGACGTGCTGGGGTTCGGTCGCTGACATGCTGAGCACCTTCTGGGCCCAGAGCGACGTCATCGGCCGCGCCGTGGCCCTGGTGCTGCTGGTCATGTCAGTCAGTGCCTGGGCGCTGATCCTGTGGAAGACCTGGCTGCTGCGCCGCGCCCGCCGCGGCCTGGCGCGCGCCGTGCCGGCGTTCTGGGCCGCAGCCGGCGTGAGTGAAGGCCGCAGCGCGCTGCAGAGCTTCGACACCGAACAGTTGCTGCTGCCGCTGCTGGACGCGGCCACGGCCGAAACCCGCAACGCCACGCTGGACGCCGCTGGCAAGCGGGAATCCCGCCTGACGCGCCGGCTGCGCGACGCGCTGCACGCCGTGCTGGCCCGGTTGCAGTTCGGCCAGGTCGCGCTCGCGTCCATCGGCGCAACGGCGCCGTTCGTGGGCCTGTTCGGCACCGTCTGGGGCATCTACCACGCGCTGCTCAGCATCTCGGCGGCGGGCAACCTCACCATCGACAAGATCTCCGGCCCGGTCGGCGAGGCGCTGGTCATGACGGCCGCGGGCCTGGCGGTGGCCATCCCTGCCGTGCTGGCCTACAACGTCTTCGGCAAGCTGGTCGCGTCCTGCGAGGCCGACCTGGAAGGCTTTGCGCACGACTTGCGCGAACTCCTGGACCACGACTGAAGACATGAAGCCCCCACGCTCACTGCGTTCACTGCCCCAGGGCACCGGTAGGGGCCTCTTCGTGGCCCAGGGGGCGCATCGGCGCCTTCGGGCGGCCGGGCAGCGCTGATGGCATTCGGCCGGCTTGAACGCACCGACGCCGCTCGGCCGATGAGCGACATCAACATGACGCCGCTGATCGACGTCATGCTGGTGCTGCTGGTCATCTTCATGATCGCAGCGCCCTTGATGACGGCCTCGCTGCGGCTGGACCTGCCCAGCAGCGAAGCCGCGACGCCGAGCGACGCGCCGAGCTTCATTGCCGTCGCGATCACGCCCGACGGCAGGCTGCACCTCGGCGACGAGGAACTGGACGCGAAAGCCTTCCAGCAACGCATCTCCGAACTCGGCCGCGCCAACGCGCAGATGGAGGTACAACTGCGCGCCGACCGCGCCGTGCCCTACGGCCAGGTGGCCGAGCTGATCGGCTGGGTGCAGGCCGCCGGGCTGAACCGCATCGCCTTCGTCGCGCAGGCGGCCGCCTCCGCCCCCTGAGCGAAAGGTCGCCACAGGGGCCGACCCATACAATTTGGCGCATGAACGCCAAGACCGAAGCGCCCCCCACCTCGCACGCTTACCACCCGAACGAGATCGAAGCCGCCGCACGTGCCTACTGGACGGAGCGCGACGCCTACCGCGTGACCGAGGACGCGAGCAAGCCGCACTTCTATGCCTGCTCCATGCTGCCCTACCCCAGCGGCAAGCTGCACATGGGCCATGTGCGCAACTACACGATCAACGACATGCTGGCCCGCCAGCTGCGCATGAAGGGCTACAACGTCCTCATGCCCATGGGCTGGGACGCCTTCGGCCTGCCGGCCGAGAACGCCGCGATGAAGGGCAAGCTGCCGCCCGCGCAGTGGACGTACTCCAACATCGCCCACATGAAGGGCCAGATGCAGGCCATGGGCCTGGCCATCGACTGGAGCCGCGAGGTCGCGACCTGCGACCCGCGCTACTACAAGTGGAACCAGTGGCTGTTCCTGAAGATGCTGGAGAAGGGCATCGCCGAGCGCCGCACCCAGGTCGTCAACTGGGACCCGGTGGACCAGACCGTGCTGGCCAACGAGCAGGTCATCGACGGCCGCGGCTGGCGCTCGGGCGCGCTGGTGGAGAAGCGCGAGATCCCGGGCTACTACCTGAAGATCACGCAGTACGCCGAGGAGCTGCTGTCGGCGGTGGCCGACCCGGCGGACCCGAACTACCTGTCCGGCTGGCCCGAGCGCGTGCGGCTGATGCAGGAGAACTGGATCGGCAAGAGCCAGGGCGTGCGCTTCGCCTTCCCGCATTCCATCGAAGGCGGTGGCGGGCGCCTCTGGGTATTCACGACCCGCGCCGACACCATCATGGGCGTGACCTTCTGCGCCGTGGCGCCGGAGCATCCGCTGGCCACCATCGCCGCGAAGACGAAGCCCGAGGTGGCCGCGTTCATCGAGGAATGCAAGGCCGGCGGCACCACCGAGGCCGAGCTGGCCACGCAGGACAAGAAGGGCGTGCCCACGGGCCTGTTCGTCACGCACCCGATCACCGGCGCGCAGGTCGAGGTCTGGGTCGGCAACTACGTGCTGATGAGCTACGGCGACGGCGCCGTCATGGGCGTGCCGGCGCACGACGAGCGCGACTTCGCGTTCGCGCTGAAGTACCAGCTGCCGATCAAGCAGGTCATCGACGTGGAAGGCCAGGCTTATGACGACAAGACCTGGGCCGAGTGGTACGGCGACAAGCAGAAGGCGCGCTGCATCAACTCCGGCGTGCTCGACGGCCTGGGCCATGTGGACGCGGTCAACAAGGTCGCCGAGCTGCTGGCCGCGCAAGGCCTGGGCGAGAAGAAGACCACCTGGCGCCTGCGCGACTGGGGCATCAGCCGCCAGCGCTACTGGGGCACGCCCATCCCCATCATCCATTGCGACGATTGCGGCGTGGTGCCCGTGCCCGAGAAGGACCTGCCGGTCGTGCTGCCGGACGACCTGATTCCCGACGGCAGTGGCAACCCGCTGAACAAGCACGCCGCCTTCCTGAACGTCGCCTGCCCCACCTGCGGCAAGCCCGCCAAGCGCGAGACGGACACGATGGACACCTTCGTGGACTCGTCGTGGTATTTCATGCGCTATTGCGACCCGACCAACGAGCAGGCCATGGTCGCGGACGGCACCGAGTACTGGATGGGGGCTGACAAGGCCAACCCTGGCCGGGTTGGCATGAACCAGTACATCGGCGGCATCGAGCACGCCATCCTGCACCTGCTGTACGCGCGCTTCTGGACCAAGGCGATGCGCGACCTGGGGCTGGTGACGATCAGCGAACCGTTCGAGAAGCTGCTGACGCAGGGCATGGTCTTGAAGGGCGCTTTCTTCCACAAGCCCGAGGGCGGTGGCAAGGACTACTACTGGGACCACGAGATCGACGTCATCCACGACGACAAGGGCGGCATCGCCGGGGCGACGCTGAAGAAGGACGGCACGCCGCTCGAGTACGAGATGACGACCATGTCCAAGTCCAAGAACAACGGCGTGGACCCGCAGGCGCTCATCGACCAGTACGGCGCCGACACGGCCCGGCTGTTCGTCATGTTCGCGTCGCCGCCGGAGCAGACGCTGGAGTGGAACGACGCGGCTGTCGAGGGCGCCCATCGCTTCCTGAAGCGCGTGTGGAACTTCGGCGTGCGCCATACCGATGCGATCAAGTCGGGCGGCAAGGACTTCGCCGCGCTGAACGGCGACGGCAAGGCGCTGCGCCGCGAGGTGCACCACGTGCTCAAGCAGGTCAGTTACGACTACGAGCGCATGCAGTACAACACCGTCGTCTCCGGCGCGATGAAGCTGCTGAACGCGCTGGAAGGCTTCAAGGCTGAGGGGCAATCGGCCGCCATCCGCGACGGCTTCTCGGTGCTGCTGCGCGTCCTGTACCCAGCCACGCCGCACATCGCCCACCAGCTCTGGCAGGACCTCGGCTTTGCCGCCGAACTCGGCGACCTGCTCGACGCGCCCTGGCCCACGGTGGACGAGGCCGCGCTGGTGCAGGACGAGATCGAGCTGATGCTGCAGGTCAACGGCAAGCTGCGCGGCTCGGTCAAGGTGCCGGCCGGCGCCGACAAGGCCGCCATCGAGGCCGCCGCGCTGGCCAACCCCGAGTTCGCCAAGTTCAGCGAAGGCCGGGCGCCCAAGAAGGTCGTCATCGTGCCGGGCCGCCTCGTCAACGTCGTCGTCTGATCGCAATGCAACGCCGCCATCTCCTGCTGCTCGGCAGCGCGGCCCTCGCCGGCTGCGGCTTCGAGCTGCGCAAAGAGCCGGAACTGCGCTTCCAGACGCTGGCACTGACGGGCTTCGCGCCCGACTCGCCGCTGGCCGCGGGCCTGAAGCGACAGATCAAGCGCACGCCGGTGCAGCTGGTGGACGATCCGGCGCGCGCGCAGGTCGTGCTGGAGGCCACGCATGAGGTGCGCGACCGCACCGTCGTCGCGTCCACCAGCGTGGGCCAGGTGCGCGAATGGCAGCTGCGGCTGCAGTTCGACTACCTGATCCGCACGGCCTCCGGCGAACTGCTGGTGCCCAAGGTGGAGCTGCGCCTGAACCGCGACATGAACTACACCGAGAGCGCCGCGCTGGCCAAGGAGCAGGAGGCCGCCAACCTGTATGGCGCGATGCACTCCGACGCCATCGCGCAGGTCATGCGCCGCCTGGCCGCGGTGAAGCCGCAGAGCTGATGCAACTCCGCACCGAGGCGCTGGCCGCCCATCTGGGCAAGGGCCTGGCACGCATCTACACGGTCCACGGCGACGAGCCGCTGCTTGCGCAGGAGGCGGCCGACCAGGTGCGCGCCGCGGCACGCGCGCAGGGGTTTGGCGAGCGGCAGATCTTCACCGTCGCCGGCGCCCACTTCGACTGGGCCCCGGTGCTCGCCGCCGCGCAGGCGATGAGCCTGTTCTCCGAACGACAGTTCATCGAGATCCGCATCCCGGGCGGCAAGCCGGGCAAGGACGGCTCCGAGGCGCTGCAGCGTTACGCACAGGCCGCGCCCGAGGACGTGCTGACCCTTGTCACGCTGCCGCGGCTGGACAAGACCCAGCTCTCCAGCGCCTGGTTCACCGCGCTGGACGGCCACGGCGTGTCGCTGCGCGTGGAGCCCGTCGAGCGCCGCCTGCTGCCGGCCTGGCTGGCCCAGCGGCTGCGCGCCCAGGGGCAGTCCGTGCCCGAAGGCGAGGACGGCCAGAAGGCGCTGGCCTTCTTCGCCGACCGCGTGGAGGGCAACCTGCTCGCCGCCCACCAGGAGCTGCAGAAGCTCGCTTTGCTGCATCCCCGGGGCGAACTGACGCTGGCGCAGATCGAGGCGGCCGTGCTGGATGTCGCGCGTTTCGACGTCTTCAAGCTCAGCGAGGCCGTGCTGTCGGGCGGCGTCCCGCGCCTGCTGCGCATGCTGGACGGCCTGGAGGCCGAGGGCGAGGCCGCCGTGCTGGTGCACTGGACGCTGTCCGAGGACATCCGCGCGCTGGCCCGCGTGCGCACGGCGCTGGACGCCGGCAAGCCGCTGCCGCTGGCGCTGCGCGAAGCGCGCGTCTGGGGCAACAAGGAAAAACTGCTCGAACGCGTCGCGCCGCGCCTGGACGCCGCGCAGGCCGGCGTGCTGGTGCAGGCGGCGCAAGTCTGCGACGGGCTGGTGAAGGGCTTGCGCCACCCAGACTGGCCCAGCGCCCCCTGGGCGGCACTGCGGCGGCTGGCGCTGATGCTCGCCGAGGCCGCAAGCGGTAAAACTGGGGTGGTTCTGGCCGCTCGCTGAATCCGCGCGGGCCTGATTCGGCTATCGTCTGGGGCAGGAGCCTTGCCGCCATGCCGACCATCCGCCCCCTCTGCCTCATCGTCCTGTCGTTGAGCCCGCTTGCCGCGCTCGCCGTGCCCGTGACCGTGCAATTGCGCGGCCCCGGTGGCCAGCCGCTGGCGAACGCCGCCGTGGCCGTGGAGGTCAAGGGCCGCACTGGCAAGACGACCACGGCCAAGGCCGACATGGGCCAGCGTGACCGGCAGTTCACGCCGCAGCTGCTCATCGTGCAGACCGGCACGGCGGTGAACTTCCCTAATTTCGACACCGTGCGACACCACGTCTACTCGATCTCGCCAATCAAGGTCATCGACATCAAGCTGTACTCCGGCACGCCGACCGAGCCCATCGTCTTCGACAAGCCCGGCGTCGCGGCGCTGGGCTGCAACATCCACGACCGCATGAGCGCCCACGTCATCGTCGTCGACACACCGCTGTTCGCGCGCACCGATGACAAGGGCCAGGCCACGTTCGACCTGCCGGTCGGCGAGCACGTTGCCAAGGCCTGGCATGACGGCCAGAAGTCGCAGACGCTGCAAAGCCTCAAGCTCGACGTGCACGCGGGCGGCGGCACCAGCGTGCTGACGCTGACCGACTGACATGAGTCGCCCCGCACGCCCGCTTCGCTCACAGCCCGCCGAGGGGTCGCTTCAGCGGCTGCGGGCGGCCGGGCCCCACTGACGATGCACTGGCCGGTCTGGCTGAACCTGCGCCACCTGCAGGGCCGCATCGTGGCCCTCTTCCTGGCCTTGCTGCTGGTCGTGCAGATCATCAGTTTCAGCGCCATCCGCGCCAGCATCACGCACAACGCCGAGGAATCGCTGGCGGCCGAACTGCAGACCGGCGAACGCGTGCTGCGCCGCCTGCTGGACCAGCGCGCCGGCAAGCTGCGCGATGCGGCCGAGCTGCTGGCCAAGGACTACGGCTTTCGCACGACCATTGGCCTGTCCGTGGCCGAGGCCGACACCGTCGAGACGATCAAGGACGCCCTCGTCAACCAGGGTGAGCGCGTGGGCGCCTCGGTCGTGGCCTACTTCGACGACCAACTCCACCTCGTGGCCGCCACGCGCGGCGATGCGGCCCCGTTCGGCACGGCGCTGCAGCAGCTCGTCAACAGCAAGGACGGCAGCGCGCTGGCGGTCCAGGGTGACCATGTCTACCAGGTCGTCGCCGTGCAGGTGCGCACGCCGGCACCGGTGGGCTGGGTGTTGATGGGCTTCGCGCTGGACCGCGAGGTGCTGGACGACCTGAAGGCGCTGTCGGAGCTGGACAGCGTCGCGCTGCTGCAGACGCAGAACCAGCCCTGGCTGGCGCTCGTCGGCAACCTCGGCCCGGACGCCTCGGCTGCGCTGAAGGCGCGGCTGGACACGGCCCCACCTGCCGGCGGCGTGCTGGAGCTGGCCGGCGAGCGCATGCGCGCTCGCTTCGTGCCGCTGCTCGCAGGCGAGCAGCGGCTGGGCGTGCTGCTGCTGCGCTCGCTGGATGCGGCGCTGGCGCCCTACCAGCAACTGCAGCTCATCCAGCTCGGCCTGACCGTGCTGGGCGTGGCGGTCTTCGCCCTCGTCAGCGTGCTGCTGGCACGCGGCATCAGCGGCCCGATCACGGCGCTGTCGGGCTCCGCGCGCCGGCTGGAGGAGGGCGACTACGACACGCCCGTGCCCGCGTCGTCGCAGCTCGAAGAGGTGCACAAGCTCGCCGTGGCGCTGGAGAGCATGCGCGAAGGCATCCGCCGCCGCGACGCGCTCGTCAACAACCTCGCCTATGTCGACCAGCTCACGCTGCTGCCCAACCGTGCGCGCTTCGCCGAGTTCCTGCAGCACCACCTGACCAACAGCGACACGCCGGGCGCCGTCCTGATGCTGGACCTGGACCGCTTCAAGCATGTCAATGACGTGCTGGGCCACGAGGTCGGCGACCGGCTGCTGCAAAGCGTGGCCGAACGGCTGCAGGCGCTGTGCGCGCCGGCCCATTCGGTGCTCGCGCGGCTGCTGGGCGACGAGTTCGCCATCCTGCTGGCGCAGACCGACGCGCGCGAGGCCAGCGAGGCGGCGCTGGCCATCCTGAAGGACTTCGAGCGCCCGCTGCAGATCGACAACGAGACCATCGACCTGGGCGCCGGCATCGGCATCGCGCTGTTCCCCGAGCACGGCCACGACGTCAACCTGCTGCTGGGCCGGGCCGAGCTGGCCATGTACGCGGCCAAGACCCGCCAGTGCGGCAGCCTCATCTACCACGCGCAGCTGGATGCCGGCAGCCAGGAGTCGCTGTCGTTGCTGACGGAACTGCGCCAGGCCGTCGAGAACGACGAGTTGCGCCTGTTCCTGCAACCCAAGATCGACCTGCAGCGCGGGCGTGTGGTCGGCGCCGAGGCGCTGGTGCGCTGGCAGCACCCGACGCGGGGTCTGGTGCCGCCGATGCAGTTCATCCCGTTCGCGGAGCAGACCGGCTTCATCCGCATGCTGAGCGCGTGGGTGTTGTCGGGTGCCGCCAAATTCTCGCGCGAGGCCCTGGACGCCGGGCTGGCCCTGCGGCTGTCCGTCAACCTGTCCACGCGCGACCTGATGGACCAGGACCTGCCGGGCAAGATCGAAGCCATGCTCGCGCCGCTGGAAGTGCCGCCCGCGGCGCTGTGCCTGGAGATCACCGAGAGCGCCATCATGGACGACCCGGAACGGGCGCTGTCGACGCTGGAGCACCTGCACGCGATGGGTTTCAAGCTGTCCATCGACGACTTCGGGACCGGCTACTCGTCACTGGCCTACCTGAAGCGGCTGCCGGTGGACGAGCTGAAGATCGACAAGAGCTTCGTGCTGGCGATGGAGCGCGACCTGGACGACGCGCGCATCGTGCGCTCCACCATCGAGCTCGCGCACAACCTGGGCCTGAGCGTCGTTGCCGAGGGCCTGGAAACCGCCAAGGCCTGGGCCATGCTGTCGCGGCTGGGCTGCGACGAAGGCCAGGGCTATTACATCTGCAAGCCCATGCCGCAGGAGCAGTTCATCGCCTGGGTGCAGTCCTGGCAGGCGCCCGACATCTCCGCGGTCACCGCGGAGAGCCTGATGGCCAAGCTCGGCTGACCTGGACAGCCCCTCGCCCAGTTTTGCGCCGGCTGGCCGCCGGCAAGCCTGATCGGTCTCCCGAGGGGACGGCGATGCTTGCGCCATCGAGCCACAAGCACATTGCCAGAGTGTGCCGGCTCGGGAGCGACCCGGCGCTCGGCCCGCGAGCGACGAGGTCGCTGTCAGTTATCTCTGTCTTCCAGCGCTTCGCAAAGCGCCGCCAGCCCCGCCGTCACCGTCTGCACGCGCACCGCATGGCGGTCGCCGCCGAAGTTCTCGCGCCAGACCCGGGCCGGCCGGCCCGCGTGCACCAGCGCCAGCCACACGGTGCCGACCGGCTTGGCCTCGCTGCCGCCCGTGGGCCCCGCGATACCGGTGACCGACAGGGCCCAGTCGATGGGCGCATGCGCCAGCAGGCCGCGCGCCATGTGCTCGGCCACCTCGGCGCTGACCGCGCCGTGCAGCGCGATCAGGCCCTTGGGCACGCCCAGCAGTTCGGCCTTGGCCTCGTTGCTGTAGCTGACGACGCCGCGCTCGAACCACGCGCTGGAACCCGCCAGGCTGGTGCACGCCGCCGCGATGAGGCCACCGGTGCAGGACTCGGCCGTGCCGATGCGCTCGCGCCGCTGCATCAGCGCCACGGCGATGCGGTCGATCAGTTCATGGTCGTCGGCCCACATGGCATCTCACCCCATCAAGACCCGGTACAGCGCGATGACCACCAGCGTACAGCCCGCGGCCACGAAATCGTCGAACAAGATGCCGAAGCCCTGCGCCCAGCCGATCTGGTAGCTGCCGTCGGCACCGCGCCCGGGCTTGAACAACCGGTCCGCCCAGCCCACCGGCCCGGGCTTGGCCGCGTCGAAGAAGCGGAACAGCCCGAAGGCCACGGCTTGGCCGACGAACCCGGTCGGCGCGATCAGCCACAGGATCAGCCAGAAGGCCACGATCTCGTCCCAGACGACGGCGCTGGGGTCTGGCGTGTGCAGGTCGCGCGCGGTGACCGTGCAGGCCCACCAGCCGACCAGCGTGCCGCCGCCGATCAGCAGCGCCCAGGCCACGTCGCTCATCCACGGCGCGATGAGGGCGAACGCGGCCCAGGCCCACAGCGTGCCGACGGTGCCGGGCGCCTTGGGCGCCAGGCCGCTGCCGAAGCCCAGCGCGATCCAGCGTGCCGGGTGGCGCCACATGAAGGCCACCGTCGGCCGAACGGGTGCGGTGCTCATGCGCTGAAATGGTCGAAGCTGCGCAGGCCGTGCTCGACCGCCGCGCCGCGCCCATCCACCACCCGCAGCCCCGGCTGCGCCTCGATGACGCCGATGCGCGTCAGCCGCACGCCCACATCAGGCAGCACGGCGCCGGGTGGCGCGGTGAAGACGAGTTCGTAATCGTCACCGCCGGCCAGCAGGCATTCGCGCTGCAGCGCGGGCGACTGCGCGGCCAGCACGGCGCTACGCGGCAGCGCGTCCACGGCCAGGCTCGCGCCCACGCCGGACGCCGCGAGGATGTGGCCCAGGTCGCCCAGCAGGCCGTCCGACACATCGATGGCGGCCGTGGCGATGCCGCGCAGCGCCTGGCCCAGCGCAAGCCGCGGCGCCGGACACTCCATGGCTGCGCGCACCGTCTCCAGGCCCAGGCCGTCCAGCGCCACCGTGCCGCGGAAGACCTCCAGCGCCAGGCGTGCATCGCCCAGCTTGCCAGACACCCAGACCTCGTCGCCCACCCGCGCGCCACGGCGCAGCAGCGCCTGCCCGGCCGGCGCTTCGCCGAAGACCGTGACGCACAGGTTCAGCGGGCCCTGCGTCGTGTCGCCGCCGACCAGCGGGCAACCGCTCGCATCGGCCAGCGCCAGCAAGCCGCGCGAGAAGCCGGCCAGCCAGGCCTCGTCCGCGCGCGGCAGCGCCAGCGCCAGCGTGAAGCCGCGCGGCGTCGCGCCGCAGGCAGCCAGGTCGCTGAGGTTGACGGCCAGCGCCTTGTGGCCCAGCCGCGCCGGATCGACGGTGGACAGGAAATGCCGGCCCTCGACCAGCATGTCGCTGGACACCAGCCAACGCGCGCCCGGCGTCGGCACGAGCACGGCGCAGTCGTCGCCGATGCCGACGTCCACGCCGGCTTCGGCACCATCAGCCGCAGGGCGCTGGAAGAAGCGCCGGATCAGATCGAACTCACCCATGCCGCGATTGTCTCTGTCCATGCGCTGTGGACATCCACAGCGACCCTGGCGGGCTGCGGTGGCATCATCCCAACCCCGTCGGCCTTTGTGACCCCCGCCATGTCCAGCTCAGAAGAAAAACGCGCCCAGCTCCGCCAGGCCGCCCTCGAATACCACGAGTTCCCGACACCGGGCAAGATCGCCATCGCACCGACCAAGTCCCTCGTCAACCAGCGCGACCTGGCGCTGGCCTACTCGCCCGGCGTGGCCGCCGCGTGCGAGGAGATCGTCGCCGACCCGGCCAACGCGTTCCGCTACACCTCGCGCGGCAACCTTGTCGCCGTCGTCTCCAACGGCACGGCCGTGCTGGGCCTCGGGAACATCGGCCCGCTGGCGTCCAAGCCGGTGATGGAAGGCAAGGGCGTGCTCTTCAAGAAGTTCGCCGGCATCGACGTCTTCGACCTGGAAGTGGCCGAGAACGACCTCGACAAGCTGGTGGACTGCATCGCCGCTCTGGAGCCCACGTTCGGCGGCATCAACCTGGAAGACATCAAGGCGCCGGACTGCTTCTACGTCGAGCGCAAGCTGCGCGAGCGCATGAAGATCCCGGTCTTCCACGACGACCAGCATGGCACCGCCATCGTCGTCGGCGCGGCCTTCCTGAACGGCCTGAAGGTCGTCGGCAAGGACATCAAGGACGTCAAGCTCGTCACCTCGGGCGCGGGCGCGGCGGCGCTGGCCTGCCTGAACCTGCTCGTGAAGCTGGGCCTGCCGCGCCAGAACATCTGGGTGACGGACCTGGCCGGCGTCGTCTACGAAGGCCGCACCGAGCTGATGGACCCGGACAAGGCCGAGTTCGCGCAGAAGACTGAAGCGCGTTCGCTGCGCGACGTCATGAAGGGCGCCGACGTGTTCCTGGGCCTGTCGGCCGGCGGCGTGCTGAAGGCCGACGTGGTGGCGACGATGGCCGCCAAGCCGCTGATCTTCGCGCTGGCCAACCCGACGCCGGAGATCCTGCCGGAAGAGGTGCTGTCGGTGCGCAGCGACGCCATCATGGCCACCGGCCGCACCGACTACCCGAACCAGGTCAACAACGTCCTGTGCTTCCCCTACATCTTCCGCGGCGCGCTGGACTCGGGCGCCACGACGATCAACGTCGAGATGGAGATCGCCGCCGTCCACGCGATTGCCGACCTGGCGCAGGCCGAGCAGAGCGAGGTGGTCGCCGCAGCCTACGTGGGCGCCACGCTGAGCTTCGGGCCTGAGTACCTGATCCCCAAGCCGTTCGACCCGCGGCTGATGATGCGCATCGCACCGGCCGTGGCCAAGGCGGCCGAGGATTCGGGCGTCGCGGCCCGTCCGATCACCGACTGGGACGCCTACCGCGAGAAGCTGCAGAGCTTCGTCTACGCGTCGGGCAACACCATGAAGCCCATCTTCTCCGCGGCCAAGCGCGCGCCCAACAAGCGCGTCGCCTATGCCGAGGGCGAGGAGGAGCGCGTGCTGCGCGCCGCGCAGGTCGTCGTCGACGAAGGCCTGGCGCGCCCGACGCTGATCGGCCGCCCGGGCGTCATCGCCGAGCGCTGCGAGCGCTTCGGCCTGCGCCTGCAGCAGGACCGGGACTACGACGTCGTCAACGTCGAGAACGACCACCGCTACCGCGACTACTGGCAGACCTATCTCAGCATGACCGAGCGCAAGGGCGTGACCCAGCAGCTCGCCAAGATCGAGATGCGCCGCCGCCTGACGCTGATCGGCGCCATGCTGCTGCACAAGGGCGAGGTCGACGGCATGCTGTGCGGCACCTGGGGCACGACGGCCACGCACCTGCAATACATCGACCAGGTCATCGGCAAGCGCGCCGGCGTGAAGACCTATGCCTGCATGAACGGGCTCATCCTGCCGGGCCGCCAGGTCATGCTGGTGGACACCCACGTCAACTACGACCCCGATGCCGCGCAGCTCGCCGAGATCACCGTCATGGCCGCGCAGGAGATGTGCCGCTTCGGCCTGTCACCCAAGGCCGCGCTGCTGTCGCACAGCAACTACGGCACCAGCAACTGCCCGTCGGCCGTGAAGATGCGTGACACGCTGGCGCTGCTGCAGCAGCTCGCGCCCTGGCTGGAAGTCGACGGCGAGATGCACGGCGACACGGCGCTGGACGCCGCCTACCGCAAGCAGATCATGCCCAACAGCCCCCTCAGCGGCGAGGCCAACCTGCTCGTGCTGCCCAACATCGACGCCGCCAACATCTCCTACAACCTGCTGAAGACGGCCGCCGGCGGCGGCATCGCCATCGGTCCGGTGCTGCTCGGCGCGGCCAAGCCGGTGCATGTGCTGACGCCCTCCGCCACCGTGCGGCGCATCGTCAACATGACGGCGCTGACGGTCGCCGACGCCAACGCGGCGCGCGGCTGAGCCAGGCGAGCGACGCGGATGAACGCTCCGAAAGCGCTCGGACTCCCCCAATTGACAGAAGTTTTCATCTCGGAAACTCCGTCATGAAACCGTCAAGAACGGCCTGAAACAAGCACTTGGCAAGATGTGAGCGCAGGCTCACATGGCCCTGCTCCAGGGGTGGGCGGCCGTTGCCGGCTTGAGCTTTTTAGGGGGTTTCGGTACCATATCGGTTTTCGAAACAGGGTAAACCCGTGTTTTTGTTCTCGTGGCTTGCGCGCTCTGGCGCCTCGGCGGCACTGTCCGCCCTGCTGCTCACCGGCCTGGCCGGCGGTGCGCTGGCCAAGGAAGCAGCACCCACCACAACGCCCGCTCTGGCCGAAGTTTCGCTGAGCGAGCTGCCTGTCCAGGCTCAGGAAACGCACCGGCTCATCAGGTCCGGCGGTCCGTTTCCTTATGCCAAGGACGGCGTGGTGTTCGGCAATCGCGAGCGCCTGCTACCCGGCAAGGCTCGCGGCTTCTACCGCGAATACACGGTCAAGACCCCTGGCGCACGCACGCGGGGCGCCCGCCGCATCATCTGCGGCGGCACGCCGCCGACAGCGCCCGAGGTCTGCTACTACACCGGCGACCACTATGCCAGCTTCAAGCGCATCCGCGCCGGGCTGGCACCGTGAGCGCCGCAGGAATCGAAACCGTTTTGTGACTTGAAAGGAGGAACGCGACCATGCTTTTGCAGACCGTCCGTCCCAATATCGTGCAGGCCATTCGGGCCTACCGGGTCGAGGACTTGATGCAGGCCGCCCACGAAGCGGGCCAGCATTTCCTGTATGCCAACCTGTCGGAGGCGCAGTCCAAGCAAGACGTGCTCGATGGGATCGCGCAGGCGTTCCTCTTTCCGGCGCATTTCGGCAAGAACCTGGACGCGCTGCATGACTGCATGACCGACCTCGTGCACAAGTCGGGCAGCCAGCCCGGCTTCGTCGTCGTGCTGGAGCAGTTGCCAGACAACGTGCGCTTCGACCGGGAGGCGCGCGAGCAGCTGCTCGATGTCTTCCGCGACACGGCCGACTACTGGGCCGACAGGAAGATCGCCTTCCGCTGTTTCTATTCTTTTCAGTAGCCCGCTCCCAAGAAAACGGGTCATGGGAGCGGGCTACTGAGGTGGCCCCGGTGATTGAAAAGCCTGCGCCGAAAAGCGCCAAGGCGGCAATTGGCAACCCCAACTTCGGCATGAACATGCCGATGATGTGCAGCGCCTTCGACACGTCGATGTGGCTCAACGCAGCCTGAACATCCGCGTGTCCAAAGAGAACGGGACCCTCGGGTCCCGTTTTTGTTGAGCGCGCCCAGTGCTCAGCCTTTGACTTCCAGCGCCAGCGCGACGAACTCGGCCACAGGCACTTCCTCGGCGCGGCGCTGCAGGTCGAAGTGGCCTGCGTAGTTCCGCTCGGCGAGCCAGCGGCCCAGGCTGTGGCGCAACAGCTTGCGGCGCTGCGAGAAGGCGCTGGTGACGAGCGCGCCGAGCAGCTTGGCATCCAGCGCCGGCGGCGTTGTCAGCGGCACCATGCGCACGATGGCCGAGTCCACGCGAGGTGGCGGATCGAACGCTTCCGGCGGCACGTCCAGCACCGACTCGATGTCGTAGCGCCACTGCAGCATGACCGACAGCCGCCCGAAGTCCTTGCCGCCGGGTGCTGCGGCCATGCGGTCCACGACTTCCTTCTGCAGCATGAAGTGCTGGTCGACCACGTCGTCCACCGCGTCCAGCAGGTGAAAGAGGATGGGCGTGGAGATGTTGTACGGCAGGTTGCCGACGACACGCAACTTCGCGCCCTTGGCGGCGGCCAGCGCCTTGAAGTCCACCTTCAGCACGTCCGACTCGATGACCTCGACGTCGTCGCGCTGGCGCAGCCGTGCGGCCAGGTCGCGGTCCAGTTCGATGACGGTCAGCGGCTGGTGGCGCTTGAGCAGCGGCAGCGTCATCGCCCCCAGGCCCGGGCCGATCTCGACCAGCGTCTCGCCCGGCCGCGGGTCGATGAGGTCGACGATGGCTTCGATCAGCGCCTTGTCGGTCAGGAAATGCTGGCCGAAACGCTTGCGGGGGATGTGCTGGCTCATGCCGGCCTGCGCGGCTGCGGCTGCGGCCGGGGCTGCATCAGTCCTGCCATTCCCGGACTTCGACGAAAGCCTTGTTGCGCAGGTCCTTGACCCACTCCTGGTAGGCCTCGTCGTACTTCTGCTCGCGCAGTGCGCCACGCGCCTGTTCGCGCAGCTGCTTCAACTCCACCTCGACGGACCGGCGCTCCAGCACCTGGATCAGGTGCGCGCCGAAACGCGACATGACCGGGCCGGAGATGCCGTTCAGCGGCAGCGCGTTCATCGCTTCCTCGAACTCCGGCACGAAACCACCGGCGCCCATCCAGCCCAGGTCGCCACCTTCCGGGGCGCTGCCGTCCTCGGAGTTGGCGCGGGCCAGGTCTTCGAAGCGGGCCTGGCCGGCTTCGATCTGGCGCTTCATCTCGGCCAGGCGGCGCGCGGCGACTTCGGCCGTCAACTGCGCCGACGGGCGCAGCAGGATGTGGCGGGCATGGGTCTGCAGGCTCTGCGTCAGCGACGCCGCGCCCTGGCGCTCGACGACCTTCAGGATGTGAAAGCCCGCGCCGCTGCGCACCAGTTCCGGCGCAACCTCGCCGGTCTTCAGCTTCTGCACGGCGGCCACGAAGATGTCGGGCAGGCGGTCGGCCGGGCGCAGGCCGATTTCGCCGCCCTTGGCCTTGTTGCCGTCCTCCGACACCTCGCGCGCCACCTTGGCGAAGTCCTCACCCGCCTTGACGCGGGCCAGCGCGGCCTCGGCGCGCGCACGCCGCTCGGCCACGACGCTGTCCGGCGCGCCTTCGGGCACCGTCACCAGCACCTGGGCGAGGTTGATCTGCCCGCCCTGCTCCAGCGCCGCGCGCTTCTTGTCGAGGTAGTCGTCGATCTCGGCGTCGGTGATCTTGATGCGGCCCTGCACTTCGCGCTCGCGCACGCGCTCGGTCATCATCTGGTCGCGCAGGTTCTCGCGAAAGCTCTTGAAGTCGGTGCCGTCGGCCTTCAGCCGCTCGCGCAGCTTGTCCATCGTCAGCTTGTTCTGGGCCGCGACGTTGGCCACCACGCGGTCCAGCTCCGCCTCGTCGATGCGCGGGCCGTTCTCACGGGCGTAGGTGACGAGCACGCGGTCCTCGATCAGCGCGTCCAGGGCCTGCTTGCGCAGGCCGCTCGTCTCGGGCATGACCTCGCCGCGCTGGCGGGCCTCGGCGCGCAGCCGCTCGGTGCGCTGGACGACCTCGCTGGCAGCGACGACGTCCTGGTTGACGACGGCGGCAATGTAGTCCCCCGGCTGCAGCGTGGGCGTCTGGGCTTGGGCCTGGAAGGCGGCCAAGGCCAGCGTCACAGCAAGGATGAGGGGGTCGAAGCGATGCATCATGGTAGGAAATCAGAACTCGGCGAGCGGTCGGAGCTCAGCGCCCGGTAGCCGGGCACATTGTCCTTCAAGACCTTGAGGGCGTTCGAGCCGAGCTGGGACAGGCCCACCAGCTCCAGCTGCAGCATGAGCCGCGTGTTGGTTTCGGCCCGGCCCGTGGACAGCCGCTCCAGGCCGAAACGCAGCACCCAGCAGCCGGCGTCGTACTCGAAGCCGGCCACCGAGTCGGTCAGCCGCTTGTCGCGCAGCGAATACTGCACGCGCCCGGCGCTGTACCAGGCGCCGCCGCAGCTCGCCTGCGAGCGCTGCGTCACCGGCTGGCCGTAGATCGGCCACTGCCAGGCCAGCTCCACCTGCTCGCTCTGCGCCCGCGCGTAGCGGTAGGCGACGCTGACGGTCTTGAACGGCCCCGGCGCATAGCGCGCCCGCATCACGGAGCGCACGGAGCGGTTGGTTTCCGGGTTGAACTCCAGCGTGCCGTCCGCCCACCAGCGGTCCTGCAGATGGGCGGCGGCCGCCAGCAGCAGGTCGGAGAAGCGCTGCGTGACGGGCTGGCCGTCCGGCGTGATGAGCTGGTCGCGGAACAGGAAGCGCTGCACCACGCCCAGCCGCAGCACCTCTTCGCCCTGCGTCGTGTTGACCCAGCGGCTGGTGGCGCCCACGCTCAGCGCGTGCAGGTCCGACACCCGGTCCACGCCCGAAAACGGGTTGTCGGTGTAGATGGAGTCGAAGTTGAAGTCCTTGGCCGCCGCGTCGAAGTTGGGCAGGTTGGACTGGTCGCGAAACGGTGTGTTCACGTACAGCAGGCGCGGCTCCAGGCTCTGGCGCATGTCGCGGCCGAACAGCGTCGTGTCGCGCTCGAAGACCCAGCCATGGTCGATGCTCAGCGTCGGGATCACGCGGCCCATGCGGGTGCGGCCATCGGCCTGCGGGCGATGCAGGTCGTAGGCAGCCGCGTTGACGGCCACGCGCGGGATCAGCCACCACGCCTCGCCGCCCAGCGGCGCGGACACATGGCCCAGCGCATGCACGCGCTGGCCGCCACGCGGCTGCCCGGCCAGCGCCGAGCCGGGCAGGTCGAAGCGGTTGTATTCCAGCTCCAGCCCGCCCTCCAGCCGCGCCTTGCGACCCCAGGGGCGGAAACTGTCGAGCACGGCTTCGTCGGCCGCCGTCGTCACGCGCATGCCGATCTGCGGGCTGCGCTGGTAGGGCGAATCGAACTGCGCGAGCGGGTCGGTGCCCTGCAGCGTCTGCCAGTGCTGCAGGCGCGCGTAGGTGTCGATGACGCCCCAGGACAGCTCGCGCTGGCGGCTGATGTTGAGGTCGCTGGACAGCAGGCGCGGCGTCTGGCTCTCGACGCGGCGCGACATGTCCTTCCAGTAGTCGTCGTCCGAGACCCGCTCGCTCTTCAACCGGTAGCGCCAGTCGCCCAGCTTGCCGTCGTTGTTGAACTTCAGGCTCCAGCGCGAACTGCCGAAGACGCGGTCGCTGGGCAGCAGGTCGACGTTGATGCGGCCGGCGTGGTCGGGCTCCAGGTAGCGGAACTCGCTGTCCAGGCCCACGCCGCGCTTGGTCATGACGAAGGGCGTGACGGTGGCATCGCGCTGCGGCGCGATGTTCCAGTAGTAGGGCACACCGAACTCGAAGCCGCTGCGGTTGTCCAGGAAGATGTTGGGCGGCAGCCAGCCCGACTTGCGCGCCGAACTCAGCGGGAAGGTCATGGACGGCGCGGCCAGGATGGGCACGCCCAGGAAGCGCAGCACAGCGCCCTCGGCCTGGCCCTCGTTGGCGGCCAGGTCCATGCGCAGCTGCCGGGCCGACATCTGCCAGGCTGGCTCCTGGTTGTCGACGACCGGGCAGCTGGTGTAGGTGCCGTTCGTGGCGCTCAGGTGCTCGCTGTCCTGGAACCGGATCACGTCGGCCTTGCCATGCCCGCCGGTGGCGGCGAGCGTGAAGCTCGGCGACAGGAACTCGCCCTCGAAGCGGCTCACGTACAGCTGCAGCAGCGGGCCGGTGAAAATGTTGCCGTTGTGGGCGACGCGCACGTTGCCTTGGGCCTTGGCCAGGTCGTCGACGACGCGGTAGTTCAGCTGGTCGGTGTTCATCACCAACTCGCCGTAGCGCAGCTCCACACCTTCGGTACCCTCGGCCTGCTGGTCCACCTGGGCCGACAGCTTGCCGGCGGCGATGACCAGCGCCGGCTTGATGCCGGACGACTTGGACGTCGCGCCCAGCACACGGCTGCTGCGCAATGTCACCGAATCGTCGGGCGGTCCCTGCTGTGCCGAAGCGCCACCCCAGGCGCACAGGGCCAGGGCGACGAAAGTGGGCAGCGGGGCGGGGCGGGGGTTTGGAAGCGCGCGCGGCACGGGCGGCAAAGGCTCGATGAGGAGGGGTGCCGGGACCGGCGATTCTTAGAATTTCATTATCCACGAGGGCCTTGCGCCATGCCGACACCGACTCCCCCACTGATCGCCGACCTGCAGGCCCACCCCGCCGAGGCCGACCGGCTGATGCTCGCCGCCTGCGCCGAGCTGCGCGCGCACCCCAGTGCACCCACGCCGCCCGATCCGGCAGCCCTGCGCGCCGGGCTGGCCCGCATCGCCGACTCGGGCCAGGAGGTGGTGCTGCAGCGCCTGCTCGACGATGCGCCGCTGGGCGCCGCCACCGACGGCCTCGCCGCCTTGCTGCGCCCGCCCGAGCTGGCCTGGGACGAGGCCCAGGAGATCGACTGGGCGGTGCGCCATTGGCAGGCCTGCCGCGCCGCGGGCCTGCTCGACGAGGACCTGGCCGCCGACTTCGGCGACTACTGGCGGAGGCTCGAATGGAGCGCGGTGCGGCAGCACCTCGCGCTGCTGGGCCAGGGGCACGCGGAAGAACGCCGGCTGCTGGCCCGCATCGCCAAGACGTCGAGCCGTTACGTCGCCCTGGGGCTGCTGAAGCGGGCGATGGAGGCGCGCTATCCGGAATTCTTCGACCTGGGCTTCAGCTTGAGGTGAGGCGCGCCCGCCGCAGCGGCAGGCCGGACAACGGCCCGCATGTGCCCAGGTCGCCCGCGCTCACGGCCGGGTCGCGCAGCCCGCGGCCACCAGCCACGGGTCCTTGTCCTCGCCGCCGAAGATCTCCAGCAGGAAGTCCAGGAAGGCGCGCGTGCGCGCCGGCACGTACTTGCGCGTCGGCATGCCTGCCCAGAGCGTCACGCCGAAGAGACGCCACTCCGGCATGACCCGCTCCAGGGCCTGCTCCATCAGCGCATCCTCCACGATGAAGCTGGGCAGTCCGGCCACGCCCAGTCCATGCAGCGCGGCGGCGTAGTTGGTGTCCATGTGCGTCGTCGACAGCGCGGCGCGGGACGGCACGATGGGCAGCGTGATCTCCTCGGAACCGTCGCCACGCTGCAGCGTCAGGCCGCGCATCATGGCGGGCGTGGGGGGCAGCAGCGCATCGTGCAGTTTGAGGTCGTGCGGGTGCTGGGGGCGGCCGCGCTGGTCGAGGTATTCCGGCGACGCGCACATGATGAATTCGCTGCGCGCCAGGCGGCGGGCGATGAAGTCGCCGTCGACCAGCTCACGGGACAAGAAGATGGTCAGGTCGTAGCTGTCGTCCACCGTGTCGACGGGGCCGGGCGACGTGATCTCCAGCGTGACCAGCGGGTACTCGCGGTGGAACTTGGGCAGGTGCTTGGCGAGCTGGTGCACCGCGATGGCCGGCGGGCACAGGATGCGCAGCAGGCCCCGCACCTCCTGCGTGGCCGACGCCGCCAGCGCCGCGGCCTCGTCGACGTCGGCCAGGATGCGCCGCGCCCGTTCGAGGTAGGCCTCGCCGATCTCGGTCAGCGACAGCCGCCGCGTGGTGCGGTTCAGCAGCCGCGTGCCGAGGTGCTCCTCCAGTTCGGCCACCAGCCGCGTGACCACCGCCGGCGCCAGGTCCAGTGCGCGCGCGGCGGCCGCGAAGCTGCCCTCGTCGATGACGCGGACGAAGACCTTGATGGCGCGGAGCTGGTCCATCCTTCCTCGATCAGGGATGAGCCGCCATCACCTGCGCGACCGCGGCGGTCAGCCGCTTGCCGTAGGGCACGTGCAGGAACTCGTTCGGGCCGTGCGCGTTGCTCTTGGGGCCCAGCACGCCGCAGACCATCATCTGCGCCTGGGGGAAGCCCTTCTGCAGCATGCTCATCAGCGGGATGGTGCCGCCCTGGCCGATGTAGCCGACCGGTGCGCCGAAGTGGGTCAGGCTGGCGTCGTTCAGCGCCTGGCTGAGCCAGGGCGACAGGTCCGGCGTGTTCCAGCCCGTGGCGCCGAACGCGCCGGCACGGCCGTCGGGCGTGAATGTGACCTTGGCGTTGTAGGGCGCGTTGTCCTCCAGCAGCGCCTTCAGGCGCAGCGCGGCCTCGTTGCCGTCCACCAGCGGCGGCAGGCGCAGGCTGAGCTTGAACGCCGTGTACGGCCGCAGCACGTTGCCGGCGCTCTTCAGCTCCGGGAAGCCGTCGGCACCGACGACCGACAGCGTCGGCCGCCAGGTGCGGTTCAGCAGCACTTCGACCGGGTCGGTCGTGACCGGCAGCACCGGGCCGCCATCCGCGCCGCAGGCCCAGGGCATGCGCTTGTAGACCTCGTCCTTCAGGATGGCCGCCGTCGCCCGCACCTGCTCCAGCCGCGCGCCCGGGATCTCGCAGTGGAAGCTCTCGGGCAGCAGGCGGCCGGTCTTGCTGTCCTCCAGCCGGTCCAGCACCTGGCGCAGCACGCGGAAGGAGGACGGCACCACGCCCGACGCGTCGCCGCTGTGGATGCCCTCGGTCAGGATCTCGACCTTCAGCACGCCCGACACCATGCCGCGCAGCGAGGTGGTCAGCCACAGCTGGTCGTAGTTGCCGGCGCCGGAGTCCAGGCAGACCACCAGCGACACCCGGCCCAGGCGGTCGTTGAGCACGTCCAGGTAGGCCGGCAGGTCGAAGGAGCCGGACTCCTCGCAGGTCTCGATCAGGCCCACGCAGCGCGGCCGCGGGATGCCCTGCTGGTCCAGCGCCATGATGGCCGTCAGCGACGCGTAGACCGCGTAGCCGTCGTCCGCGCCGCCACGGCCGTAGAGCAGGCCGTTCTCGTACTTGGGCGTCCAGGGGCCGAGGTCGTTGCGCCAGCCGCTGAACTCGGGCTGCTTGTCCAGGTGGCCATACACGACGATGGTGTCTTCGCTGCCCACCTTGGTGGCCGGCACCTCGAAGAAGATGACCGGCGTGCGGCCGGGCAGGCGGATGACCTCCAGCTTCAGGCCGGCGACCTTCTTGCTCTCCACCCAGGCGGCGGCCTGCGTCAGCACCTTGTCGATGTGGCCATGCGCCGCCCAGTCGGCATCGAACATCGGGCTCTTGGCAGGGATGGCGATGTAGTCGGTCAGCGCCGGGACGATCTCTTCGTCCCAGACACGTTCGGCGAAGGTGCCGAGCGCGCTCGCCTCGTCGGCTTGCAGCGGCAGGTGGGGATCACGGGCATTCATGGCGGACTCCGGGTGTCTGTGACACAGGCGGCCAGTTTAGGCTTTTCGATGTGCGGCGATGCGTGCGGCGAAGGCGCGCTGCGACAGCGCGGCCGATGTCACGATTCCCCGTGCCCCATCGGGGAAAACGACGTCCTGGGCCGCTGAGCCCTGCCCTTAGGCTCGACGCCACGATGCCCCGCCTGCCCCTGTTCGCCTTCCTCGCCGTGGTCACGCTGCTGACCGGCTGCGCGTCCGGCCCCAAGTTCACGGTGGACGACGGCCGCAAGGTCAACGAGGAGCTGCTGGCCGGCATGCGCGCCTACGGCGCCGGCGAGCGGCTGATCCGCCCCGCCATCGCGCGCAGCGCGGCGCTCAACGACAAGGACTGCGACAAGCAGTGGGAGCTGCCCTTCGCCGTCGCCACCAGCGCCGGCTGGGACGCCGACGACCGCGTGGCCTGGGCGCGCGCGCTGCAGGTCGACGAGCGGCTGACCGTCATCGCCGTCACGCAGGACTCGCCGGTGGCTGCGGGCACGCGCATCAACCGCGTCGACTCGCGCGCGGCCGACGACGGCGAGCGGCTGCTGGAATGGCTGGCCGAGGCGCGCGACGAGGGCAAGCCCTTCCAGGTCGGTGTGGCCGGCGGCAAGGCCGTGCTGGTCAGGCCGTTCCAGGTCTGCCGGGGCTACACGCGCTTCGCGCCGCCCAACACGCCCAGGCTGCAGGACTACCACTGGCTGCTCAGCCTGCACCCGCTGGAGGTGACGCAGGCCGAGCCGACACCGGACGAGGCGCTGTGGATGGTGCTGTGGACGCAGGGGCTGTCCGAAGAGGGTGGCGCGCGCATGAAGACCTACCACTACGCGGTCAAGATTGCCGGCACGCTCTACAACCTCGCGACGCTGGCCTCGGGCGTGAAGGCCGCCGCGCTCGCGGCCGACGCGGCCATCAGCGCGGCCAGGAACGCAGCGGCCAGCGCGGCGACCGAGTTCCTGAAGCAGCAGCTCATCGAGCAGGGCAAGTCGCTGGCCATGCAACGGCTGCGCGAAGGCGTCACCGACGCGGCGCAGCAGCTCACGCGCCAGCAGGTCGTCAGCGTGATGCAGGCCGCCGCCGCCAACCGCGGTTCGCTGGGCGGCGTCTCGCGCATCGCCGCCACCACGTTCGACTACGCCGACACCTGGGCCTTCGCGCGCATGGCCGCGCTGGGGGCGCCGCCGGTTGCCGGCTTCACGCTGCACCAGAAGCTCATCCAGCGCAACCTGTTCTCCAACGCCTTCCTGTTCGACGCCGACCGGCTGGCAGCGCTGAACAAGGTGGCCGCAGCGCGCGGCTTCGAGGTGGAGGTCGTCGCCATCCTCGGCGGCCTGCGCGCCGACGCGCTGCTGGCCGAGATCGGCTCGATGCCGCTGGCCTCGGCGCAGGCCGGCTTCGCCTTCGAAAGCCCGGACGACCCCGGCGCCGGTGGCCGCTTCTCGCGCGGCCTCATCGACGCGATGCTGGAACTGCCGGCTGAATCCGGGCCCAGGAAATGAAGCGGCTCACCGGACTCACCCTGCTGCTCTGGGCCGCCGCCACGCTGGCGCAGGCGCCGCCAGCCGTGCCGCCCAGCCCGGCCAGCGCGCCGTTGCCGGACAGCGCGGCCAGCGCCGCCAGCGCCCCGGAGGCCACCGCGCCGCCACCGCCCAGCTGCGCGCAGCTGAGCAGCCGCGCGCTGTCTGCCGACCTGCGCGCCGCCACGGCGCAGTCGCAGAACCAGCCGCTGCAGGCCCTTGTCAAGCTGTACGACGAGGCGATCGACCAATGGGGCGGTGCCATCCTCAGCTGCGACGGCCGCGCCCGAGAACGCGCCCAGCGCAACATGGCCGACAGCCAGAAGACGCGCGACGGGCTGGCCGAGCGCATGCAGGCCGGCAGCCAGTGCGAGAGCGCCCACCGCGACGCCGCCGCGCTGCAGGAGCTGGCCCGCGGTGCGTTCGGCGAGCGCCGCTTCGCCGAGGCGGCCAGCCTGTACCGCAAGGCCGAAGGCATGTGGGACCTGGCGGTCGAGCAGTGCAACGGCAGCCAGCAGCAGACCGCCCAGCGCCGCCGCGAGCAGAGCGAGATCGACGGCCACAACGCCGAGTTCTGCGCCGTGCCGTTCGAGCGTGCGCGCGAGTTCTCCACCAAGCTGCGCAACAGCGGCGCGGCCCTGCCGCTGGCCGAGCGCCAGGCGCAGAGCCAGATCGCCGAGACGCTGTGGCGCGACACCGCCAAGCTCTGCAAGGGCAGCGCGCAGGAGCTGGCGCTGAACAACGCCCAGGCACTGGCCCGCGAGCGCGGCACGCCATGGGTGGCGACGGCGCTGCCCGCCGCGCCCGCGCCCTCGCCGGCCCCCGCTGCCGTGGCGGCCACCGCCGTGGCAGCCGCCGCGAAGGCCGGCGCCGCTGCGGCCGTCGCAGCGGCCAGGCCTACCGCCACACCGGCACCTGCCGTCACCGCGCCTGCCCGGCAGGCTGCAGCCGCCCCGGCCGCGGCGGCGCCAACGGCCCCGCCGGCCGCACCGCCGGCCGAATCCAGGCTCTTCGACCGCACGGCCGGCGACACGCGCTACGTGGGCCAGTTCGTCCGCGAGGACGACGACACGGTCAGCGGCACCGGCCGCGTCGAATGGAAGAACGGCGATGTCTACGAAGGCATGCTGGACCACAGCCGGCGCCGCGGCACGGGCGAGATCCGCTGGGCCAGCGGCCAGCGCTACAAGGGCGAATGGGCGGACGACCGCGCCACCGGACGCGGCGTCATGGCCTTCGCGAACGGCAACGTGTTCGACGGCACGCTGATCGACGGCCAGCCCGAGGGCGAGGGCAAGCTGACCTACTCGTCCGGCGACGTCTACACCGGCCAGATCCGGCGCGGCCTGCCGCACGGCAAGGGCAGCTATGTCTGGATGAGCGGCCAGCGCTACGAGGGCGACTGGATCGACGACAAGCCGCACGGCCGCGGCAGGATGCGTTTCGCCAACGGCAACCAGTACGAGGGCCAGATGGCGGCCGGCCTGCCGCAGGGCCAGGGCCGCATGGTGTTTCCCAGCGGTGACATCTACGAAGGCCAGTTCGAGGGGGGCAACCCGCACGGCCAGGGCAAGTACCAGTGGAAGAGCGGCGAGCAGTACGAAGGCGCCTGGGCCCGCGGGCGCAAGCACGGGCAAGGCGTCTTCTTCTGGCCCAGCGGCGACCGCTGGGAAGGCATCTTCAAGGACGACGAGCGCACCGACGACGGCTACACGGTCCGCAAGGGCAACTGAGTGCGCGACATCGCTGTGCCGCCGACCGGCATGTCAGGCTTGAGACTGCCCCGCAAGTTAACCTCCGCGCGTTCCAAACAGAGGAGATGTCCCATGAAAACATTGCTCACCGCCGCCGCGCTCGCCATCGCCTTTGCCGCCCCGGCCGCCGAGGCACGCACCGTCAAGCACCAGCCCGGCAGCCACGTCAGCAGCGGAGTCCAGGCCAAGGCCGGTGCCAAGAAGGTCACCAAGACCAAGAAGAAGCATGCCAAGAAGGGCCACAAGAAGACGGCCTGACCGCGCGTCTGAGCCGGCCCGCCGTCCCCTCGGGGGACCGACCCAGTTGGCCTGCGTTCAGCAGTGCCAATTGGGGCGAGAGGCTTCAATCATTCGCGTTCGAATTTGAAGACCGCGACGCTGGCGCGCAGGTTCGGCAGCCGGCGCACGACGCCCCCGTCCTGCAGCCCGAAGCTGTCGAGGATCTTCAGACGGTTCTTGCGCGCCAGCACGCCGAAATCGGCGAAGGTGCCGACGCGGATGTTGGGCGTGTCGTACCACTCGTAGGGCAGGGCCCGCGTGACCGGCATGCGGCCGAACAGCACCTGCAGCCGGTTGGGCCAGTGGGCGAAGTTGGGGAAGCTGACGATGCCCAGCTTGCCCACCCGCGCCGTCTCCTTGAGCATCTGCTCGGCATTGCGCAGGTGCTGCAGCGTCTCCAGTTGCAGCACGACGTCGAAGCTCTGGTCCTCGAAGATGGACAGGCCCTCTTCCAGGTTGCGCTGGATGACGCTGACGCCGCGCTTCATGCAGGCCAGCAGGTTGGCGTCGTCCAGCTCCACGCCGTAGCCGCTGCAGCCCTTGTGCTTGATGAGGTGCTCCAGCAGCTCGCCGGTGCCGCAGCCCAGGTCCAGCACGCGCGAGCCCGGCGGCACCAGCGCCGCGATGGCGGGGTCGAAGCTCATGGATGCCTCCTTCGGCCTGCGGCCTGTCCCCCCAAGGGGGCGCGAACTTGCTTGGGGCGGCCCTGCGCTGCGCTCATACCGCCACCCCCTTGAACTGCACCGGCCGCGCCGCCGGGCACAGGCTGCCGGCAATGCGCTCGAAGTAGGCGCGCAGCACGCCGTGGTAGCGCGGATCGTCCAGCAGGAAGGCGTCGTGCCCGTGGGGCGCATCGATCTCGGCATAGCTCACGTCCAGCCGGTTGTCGAGCAGCGCCTTGACGATCTCGCGCGAGCGGTCCGGCGAAAAGCGCCAGTCGGTCGTGAAGCTCGCGACAAGGAACTTGGCGCGCGCCGACGCGAACGCGCGGGTCAGGTCGCCGCCATGCTCGCGCGCGGGGTCGAAGTAGTCCAGCGCGCGCGTGATGAGCAAATAGGTGTTGGCGTCGAAGTAGTCGCTGAACTTGTCGCCCTGGTAGCGCAGGTAGCTCTCGATCTGGAACTCGATGTCCTGCGTCGAGTAGCCCAGCGCGCCGTCCTTGCCCGACTTCAGCTCGCGGCCGAACTTCTCGGCCATGACGTCGTCGCTGAGGTAGGTGATGTGGCCGATCATGCGCGCCACGCGCAGGCCGCGCTTGGGCACCACGCCGTGCGCGTAGAAGTGGCCACCGTGAAAGTCCGGGTCGGTCACGATGGCGCGCCGCGCGACCTCGTTGAAGGCGATGTTCTGCGCCGACAGGTTGGGGGCCGTCGCGATGGCGATGCAGTGGCCCAGCCGCTCGGGGTAGCGCAGCGCCCAGTCCAGTGCCTGCATGCCGCCCAAGGACCCGCCCAGCACGGCCGCCAGCTTCAGGATGCCGAAGCGCTCCACGACGCGGGCCTGCGCGTCCACCCAGTCGTGCACGGTGACGACGGGGAAGTCCGCGCCCCAGGCCCGGCCGGTCGCCGGGTTGACGTGCATCGGCCCCGTGGAGCCGAAGCAGGACCCGAGGTTGTTGACGCCGATGACGAAGAACCTGTCGGTGTCCAGCGGCTTGCCCGGGCCGATCAGGTTGTCCCACCAGCCTTCGCTCTTCGGCTGGCCCGCGTAGGTGCCGGCGACATGGTGGCTGGCGTTCAGCGCATGGCACACCAGCACGGCGTTGCTGCGCTCGGCATTGAGCTGGCCGTAGGTCTCCACCATCAGCTCGTAAGGCCCGAATGACGCCCCGCTGCGCAGCGGCAGCGGCTCGTCGAAATGAAAACTCTGCGGCGACACGTCGCCGACGCTTCGGCCCGTCATGGCCCACTCCAAAAGCAAAAAAACCGGCGGCCACTGTTGCGGGACGCCGGTTGATCGGAGCCCTGTTTAGCGGCATTTGTAGAGCGCCCGCAATCCGGAACAAATCGGCGCTTGATGGCGCGGAGTTTAACGGACGCGCGGTGGGGGATCACCCCTCGTGGAAGCGTCGCCCCTGGCCTAAGGCGCCCCGCACAGGCAGTGCACCACCGCCGCCCGCTCCCACTGGCCGCGCGCCGACATGCGCGCCAGGTCCCTCAGCACTGCCAGCTCCTGCATGACGGGCGCCGGCAGGCCGTCCAGGCCCAGCGCCTGGATGAGCGACGGCGCCAGCACGTCGCCCAGCGACGCCAGCAACCGCTCGCTGCGGCTCATGTCGCGCTCGACGTACACCAGGCGCGGCTTCTCGCCGGCCTTGACCTCCAGCTTGGCCAGCTGCACGGCCGTCTGCACTGCGTCGTCGAAGCTGCCGATGCGGTCGACCAGGCCGCGCTCCCGGGCCTGGTTGCCGGTCCAGATGCGGCCCTGCGCGACGGTGTCGATCTTCTCCGGCGTGCTCTTGCGCGCCTGGGCGGCCAGGCCGGTGAAGCGCGCGTAGATGTGGTCGATGCCCGACTGCACCGCCGCCTGCATGCGCGGGTCCAGCGGGCGGCGCGGGTCGTAGCCGCCGCCGGCCAGCCAGGTGGTCGTGACGCCACCGGTGTGCAGCGACAGCTTGTCCATCAGCCCCTCGGCGGTGGGCAGCATGCCGAACACGCCGATGCTGCCGGTGATGGTGCCGGCGTCGGCGATGACGGCGTCGCTGGACAGGGAGATCCAGTAGCCGCCCGAGGCCGCCACGTCGCCCATGGAGACGACGACGGGCTTGCCGGCCTGGCGCGTCAGCTCCAGCTCGCGGCGCACAATCTCGGACGCGAACGCGCTGCCGCCCGGCGAGTTCACGCGCAGCACGACGGCCTTGATGCCCTCGTCCTCCCGTGCCTTGCGGATCAGCCGCGCGGTGGAGTCGCCGCCGATGCGGCCCGGGCCCGCGTCGCCATCGACGATCTCGCCCTCGGCCACGACGATGCCGACGCCTGGCTGCAGCGTGTTCGGTGCGCCCGCGTCCTTCACGTGGGCCAGGTACTCGCCCAGCGACACCTGGCGGAAGCTCTTGCTCTGCTCGTCCCGCGCACCCTTGGAAATGAGCAGTTCGCGCATCTGGTCGCGCGTCTTCAGGCCGTCCACGAGCTTGCCCTGCAGCGCGAGCTGGGCCGCGTCGCCCTTCACGGCCGCCAGGCGCTGGGGCAGCTCCTCGATGCCCTGGGCGATGCTGCCGGCCTGCAGCTTGCGCGCGGCCTCGATGCTGCCGGTGAAGCCCTGCCACAGCTCGCCGTAGACCAGGCCCTCGGCCTCCAGCGTCGCGGGGCTGGGGCCGGTCGACGTGTAGGGCTCGGCGAAGCTCTTGTACGTGCCGACTTTGATGAGGTTGGGTTTCACGCCGATGCGGTCCAGCGCGTCCTTGTAGTAGGTGCGGTAGCGGCCGAAGCCTTCGATCATCACCATGCCCATCGGGTGCAGGTAGACCTCGCTGGCCTGTGCCGCCAGGAAGTAGCCGCGCTGGCTGTAGTTGTCGCCATAGGCCAGCACCGGCTTGCCGCTCTTCCTGAAGCGCTGCAGCGCGGCGCCGACCTCGTGCAGGCCGGCCAGGCCGGCGCCGCCGAGCTCGTCGGTGTCCAGCAGCACGGCGCTGATCTTGTCGTCCTTCGCCGCCTGCTCCAGCACGGCCAGCACGTCGCGCAGACGCGTCTGGCGCGCGATGCCGCGGCCCTGGGCCTCGGCCAGCAGCTGCTCACGCGCGCTGCCCGAGAACTGTTCGACGAGGCTGCCGTCGAGCTTGACGACCAGCGTGGTCTTCTCGGCCAGCGGCTTGGGGCCGCGCGTCAGCAGCGCGATGACCACGATGGCGATCAGCAGCAGCACGAGCAGGTTCATCAGCGCGCGGCGCGTGCCGTCGAGCAGCCACCAGGCCTTGGAGAAGAGCCAGCCGATGCCGGAGAACAGGGATTTCATCGGGCGTTACCTTGAGGGTTGATGCCCGGCGATTGTGCGGCGCTTCCGCCGTAGCATGCGCCGATCACGGTTTGACGAGACTGCCCATGCTTGCCTGGCCCGGCTGGACGCGACGCATCAACGAGCATTTCCCGCTGCGCTACCTGACCTGGGCGCTGTGCGGCGTGCTCGCACTGTTCTTCGCGCTGAGCTGGACGGCCGGCCTGACCGACGGGCTGCTCGCGCTGCTGTTCCTGACGCTGACGCTGCTGGGCCTGCGCGACGCTTGGCAGCCCCGCCACTCCATCCTGCGCAACTACCCGGTCATCGGGCACCTGCGCTTCCTGTTCGAGTTCATCCGCCCCGAGATCCGCCAGTACTTCCTGGAGGGCGACAACGAGGCCGCGCCGTTCTCGCGGGCGCAGCGCTCCATCGTCTACCAGCGTGCCAAGGGCGACCCCGACCAGCGCCCCTTCGGCACCCAGCTCGACGTGGGCGCGCGCGGCTACGAGTGGATCAACCACTCGCTCGCGCCCACGCACCTGACCAGCCACGACTTCCGCATCACCATCGGCGCCGGCCGGCCGCAGCCCTACTCGGCCAGCGTCTTCAACATCTCGGCGATGAGCTTCGGCGCGCTCAGCGCCAACGCCATCCTGGCGCTGAACAAGGGCGCCAAGATCGGCGGCTTTGCGCACGACACGGGCGAAGGCTCGATCAGCGCGCACCACCGCGTGCACGGCGGCGACCTGATCTGGGAGATCGGCTCGGGCTACTTCGGCTGCCGCGGCGACGATGGCAGCTTCAGTGCCGAGAAGTTCGAGGCCGCGGCGCGCGACCCGCAGGTCAAGATGATCGAGCTCAAGCTCAGCCAGGGTGCCAAGCCGGGCCATGGCGGCGTGCTGCCGGGGCCGAAGGTGACCGAGGAAATTGCCGCCGCGCGCGGCGTGCCGGTCGGCGTGTCATGCATCTCGCCGTCGCGGCACAGCGCGTTCTCCACACCGGTGGAGATGATGCTGTTCATCGAGCAGCTGCGCACGCTGTCGGGCGGCAAGCCGACCGGCTTCAAGCTCTGCATCGGCCACCCGTGGGAGTGGTTCGCGCTCGCCAAGGCGATGCTGGAGACCGGCATCACGCCGGACTTCATCGTCGTGGACGGCGCCGAGGGCGGCACGGGCGCGGCGCCGCTGGAGTTCACCAACTACGTCGGGGCGCCGCTGCAGGAAGGGCTGCTGCTGGTGCACAACACGCTGGTGGGGCTGAACCTGCGCGACCAGATCAAGATCGGCTGCGCCGGCAAGGTCACCACCGCGTTCGACATCGTGCGGCTGATGGCGCTGGGCACCGACTGGTGCAACGCGGGGCGCGGCTTCATGTTCGCGCTGGGCTGCATCCAGGCCCAGGCCTGCCACACGGGCCACTGCCCCACGGGCGTGACGACGCAGGATGCACAACGCCAGCGCGCCCTCGTCGTGCCCGACAAGGCGCAGCGCGTGGCCAACTTCCACCAGAACACGCTGAAGGCGCTGAAGGAACTCGTCGAGGCGGCCGGCCTGTGCCACCCGCGCGAGATCACGGCGCAGCACATCGTGCACCGGCTGGACAAGCACGAGGTGCGGCTGCTGGCCAACCTGCTGCCCTTCGTCGAGCCCGGCGCGCTGCTGCGCGGCGACCTGCCGCACAACACCTTCCGCATCTACTGGCCGCTGGCCAGCGCGCACAGCTTCGCGCCCCAGGGCGCCATCGAACGCACGCCGTCCTGACCCTCTGGCAACCGCCCGCTTGAGGGGGCGCCGCCCAGGCAGGGGCTACGGACTGTGGATGCCGGGTCAAAGCGCGCACAATCCGCTCCGCTTCCTGTCCGCCATGCCCACCGTCTACCTCCTCCGTCAGAGCGCGCCGACGCTGCAACGCACGCGCTCTCTGCTGCTGCAGGCGCCCGGCGTGGAGCTGGCCGGCAGCAGCCATGTGCTGGCCGATGCGCTGACTGAGATCGCGACCCTGGCGCCCGACATCGTCGCGAGCGACCTGCGGCTGGTTGACAGCCATGCGATGCGCGTCGCGCTGGAACTGGGCCGCATGCCCGTGCGCCCGCAGCTGCTGCTGCTGACGCCCACGGCGGACGACCTGCAGCTCTTCGCGGCGCTGAGTGCCGGTGCGAACGCGTACCACGTGGACGACGGCAACGGCCCGGGACTTGTCCAGGCGTTGACGCGGCTGCATGACCGCCGCGCGATGCTCAGCCCGCAGCTGTCGCGCCAGGCGCTGGCCGCCTTCGGCATCGAGCGCAGCCCGCTCGCCACCGCCCGCCAGGCCCCGGCCGCGCTGGACGCCAGCCCCGCCGGCCGCCAGATCGACCAGGCCAGCCGGCATCTGCTGACGCTGCTGTCGCAAGGCCTGCTGCTGGCCGAGATCGCCGCGCTGTGGATGGTGGAAGCCGCCGAGATCGAGCGCCGCGTGTGGCGCCTCGTGCGCCTGCTGCACGTGCGCTCGCGCGAACTCCTGATCGCCTGAGCCGGCTGCCGGGCGCCCGGCCCGGGGGGATCAGGCGGCGATGGGCGCCGTGTCGATGAAGCTCTGGCGCAGCGACAGCTTGTCCATGTGGCGCGCCAGGTTCGGGTGCGTCTCGCGCCAGTGGATCTCCGGGAAGCGGAACGCCAGCCAGCCCAGTGCGCAGCCGACGGCGATGTCGGCCAGCGAGAAATGGTTGCCCGAGCACCAGGCCTTCTCGCCCAGGCCCTGGCTCATCGCGGCCAGCCCGGCCGTGACCTTGGTCAGGTGGCGGTCTATCCACGCTGGGCTGCGCTGCTCCGGCGTGCGGTGCGTCCAGGTGCGCTCCAGTCGCACCAGGATGGCGGCGTCGACGATGCCGTCGGCCAGCGCCTCCCAGGTGCGCACCTCGCAGCGTTCGCGGCCGCGCTCCGGGATGAGCCTGCCCACGGGCGACAGCGTGTCCACGTATTCGACGATGACGCGCGAGTCGAACACCGCGCCGGTGATGGAGTCCTGCCCTTCCATGACCAAGCAGGGCACCTTGCCCAGCGGGTTCATCTTCAGGATGGCGTCGCTGCCCCAGACGTCTTCGAGCACGAACTGGTAGTCGAGCTTCTTCTCCGCCATCACGATGCGCACCTTGCGCACATAGGGGCTGGTGAGAGAGCCGATCAACTTCATCGCGGTCATAGATCAACAGGGGTTACGAATGGCGACGATTCTAGCCAGCGCCCCCTGGTGATCCGCCCTTGAAACCGGCCTGTCGGCTCGTGCCGACAACCGTGCAAGCAGGGGTTGCCAGCGTTGCCCGCGGCGGCGAGAGTGTCGGCCGGTCCGCCGCGACAGACGGCGCCGTTCACAGGGAGATTCCATGCAAGACATCGACGCCGCCATGGCCGCGGCCGCCGAGATGCCGCCGCCTGCCGCGCCTTTGCCACCAGCGGCACCTGCGCCGCGCATCCTCGGCATACGCTTCACCGGCTCCGGCAGCGAGTACTTCCGCATCTGGGCGGTCAACCTGCTGCTGATCCTCGTCACGCTGGGGCTGTACCTGCCCTTCGCCAAGGCGCGGCGCATCCGCTACTTCTATGCGAACACGCTGGTCGATGGCCAGGCGCTGAGCTTTCACGGCGACGCCTGGAAGATGTTCCGCGGCTTCATCCTGCTGGTCGTGCTGATGGCCGTCTACAGCGGTGCCGGCCACCTGTCGCCCGCGGCCGCGTTCCCGGCCTTCCTGCTGCTGTGCGCGGTATGGCCGGCGCTGTGGCGGGCCTCGCTGCAGTTCCGGCTGGCCAACACGAGCTGGCGTGGGCTGCGCATGCGCTTCGACGGCTCGCTGGCCGGCGCCTACCTGGCCTGCGCACCCAGCTACCTGCCGGCCATCGCGCTGGTCGGCGGCGCGGCGTTGATCGGCCAGGGCAGCGCAGCCGCCGGGTCGGCAGAGGCGGCCGCCGGGCTCACGCCGGCGATGGCGGTGTATACCGTCGGCGCGCTGTGCCTGGTGTTGTTCACGCCCTGGTCGCTGACGCTGTTCAAGCGCTACCAGCACGACGGCTACCGCATCGCCGGCCAGCATGGCCGCGTGAAGCTGTCGGTCGCGAAGATCTACCTGCTGTCGCTCAAGACCCTCGGCGTGGCCGTGCTGCCCATGATCGTGGCGGGCCTCCTGGTCGCCATGGTGGTCGCGCTGACCCGCGGCGAAGGCGGCCCGGAGCGCGCGCTGCTGAGCAACGTGCTGCTCGGCGTCGGCGTGGGCCTGGGCTACCTGCTGATGTTCGCCGTCGTGCTGCCTTACGGCGCGGCGCGCATGCAGAACCTGGCCTGGAACGGCACGCGCAGCGAAGCGCTGGCCTTCATCAGCCGGCTGCGCTTTCGGGACCTGTTCACGCTGACGCTGAAGAACTGGCTGCTGACCGCGCTGACGCTGGGCCTGTACCGGCCCTTCGCGGCAGTGGCCACGGCGCGGCTGCGGCTGGAGGCCGTCAGCATCGGCTGCGACGACGACCCGGCCGACTGGGTGGCAGCCGCGAACGCCGACCATGCCGATGCCACCGGGGACATCGCCGGCGATTTCTTCGGCATCGACATGGGGCTGTGATGCACGCCTTGCCACCCCGCCTGGCTGCCGACTGGTTCGACGGCCGCAGCGCCCGGGCGCAACCGGTGCAGGTGTGGCTGGACGGCGCCACGCTGCACTTTGGCGACCAGACCGCGCCGCTCGCGCGCCTGACCTGGCCCGAACGCCAGCGCCACGGCCAGCGCCATATCCTGCTGCCGGGCGGCGGCCTGCTGAGCTTTGCCGACGGCACCGCCTTCGATGCCTGGGCCCTCGCTTCGGGACGCGGCGACAGCGTCGTCGTGCAATGGCAGCAAAGCTGGCGGCTGGCCGCGCTGTCGCTGCTGCTGCTGCTGGCCGCACTGGCGGCCGGCTACCGATGGGGCCTGCCATGGGCAGTGGACACGGCCGTCGCCGCACTGCCGCGTTCCGCCGAGCGCGCACTGGGCGAGCACGTGCTCGACGGGCTGGATGCCGATTGGCTCAAGCCCACGCGGCTGTCCGCCGAGCAGCAACGCGAGCTGCAGCAGCGCTGGGCCGCCGTCGTGGCACGCGCCCGGGCCGGTGCACCGGTGGCGTTGCCCGAGTACTTCGAGATCCACTTCCGCGACGGCGGCAAGGCGCTGGGGCCGAACGCGTTCGCGCTGCCGGGCGGCGACATCGTCGTCACCGATGCGCTGGTGGCGTTGCTGGCCGACGAGCCCGACGCGCTGATGACGGTGCTGGGCCATGAACTCGGCCATGTGCAGCATCGCCACGGCCTGCGGCTGATGCTGCATGCGGGCGCGGTCAGCGTTGTCGCGTCCGTCATCGTGGGCGACTTCTCGGCGCTGCTCGCCGCCGCACCGGCCGTGCTGGCCGGCAATGCCTACTCGCGCGACAACGAGCGCGAGGCCGACTTCTACGCCCGCGCGCTGGCGCGGGCGGGTGGCGTGGACGCGTCGCGCATGGCCGTCTTCTTCGAGCGCGTCGCCAAAGGGCACGCCAGTGTCGACAACAACCCGGTGGCCATCGCCATCTCCACGCATCCGGCCGATGCCGAGCGCGTGAAGTTCTTCAGCGAGAACTGACGCGCGCGCTGAAAACTAGAATTGCGGGTTTTCCACGACCCGCCGGCCCGCCATGACCACGACCGACTTCAACCCGATCAGCGCGCTGTCGCCGCTGGATGGCCGCTACGCCGCCAAGGTGGCCGCCCTGCGCCCGCTGCTGTCCGAGTACGGGCTGATGCACCGCCGCGTGCAGGTCGAGGTGGAGTGGTTCATCGCGCTGTCCGACGCCGGCTTCAAGGAATTCAAGCCGCTGTCGTCCGCAGCGCGCTCGCGCCTGCGCCGGCTGGTGAAGAAGTTCAGCGAGGCCGATGCCGAAGAGATCAAGGCCATCGAGCGCACGACCAACCACGACGTGAAGGCCGTGGAGTATTGGATCAAGCGCAGCTTCGAGGGCCAGCCTGAGTTGCAGGCCGCCGGTGAATTCGTGCACTTCGCCTGCACCAGCGAGGACATCAACAACACCAGCCACGCGCTGATGCTGAAGGCCGCGCGCGACGAGGTCATGTTGCCGGCGCTGGACGGCATCGTCGCCACGCTGCGCAAGATGGCGCACCAGTTCGCCGCCGTGCCCATGCTCTCGCGCACGCACGGCCAGACGGCCAGCCCGACGACGGTGGGCAAGGAGATCGCCAACGTCGTCGCACGCCTCGTGACGGCGCGCGCGCGCATCGCCGCGGTCAAGCCGCTGGCCAAGATGAACGGCGCGGTCGGCAACTTCAACGCCCACCTGTCGGCCTGGCCCAGGCACGACTGGGAAGCCTTCAGCAAGACCGTCATCGAGAAGCAGCTGAAGCTGACGTTCAACCCGTACACCATCCAGATCGAGCCGCACGACTACATGGCCGAGCTGTTCGACGCGTTCACGCGCGCCAACACCATCCTCATCGACTGGTCGCGCGACGTCTGGGGCTACATCTCGCTGGGCTACTTCAAGCAGCGCACCAAGGCCGGCGAGATCGGCAGCTCGACGATGCCGCACAAGGTCAACCCCATCGACTTCGAGAACGCGGAAGGCAACTTCGGCCTGGCCAGCGCCGTGCTCACGCACCTGAGCCAGAAGCTGCCGGTCAGCCGCTGGCAGCGCGACCTGACGGACTCCACCGTGCTGCGCAACATGGGCGTGGGCCTGGGCTATGCGCTGCTGGGCTACGACTCGCTGGCCAAGGGCCTGGGCAAGCTGGAGGTGAACGAGGCCGCGCTGGCCGACGACCTGGACGCCGCGTGGGAAGTGCTGGCCGAGCCCATCCAGACCGTCATGCGCCGCTTCGGCCTGCCCAACCCCTACGAGCAGCTCAAGGAGCTGACGCGCGGCAAGGCCATCACGCAGGAGTCCCTCCGCGCCTTCATCGAGGGCCTGGACCTGCCCAAGGCCGAGAAGGCGCGCCTTTTGAAGCTGACGCCGGGCTCCTACACGGGCCTGGCGCAAGACCTGGCCCGCCGCGTCTAGAGACTCAACCGGAACACCCGGGAGGGCTCGTTGTAGCCCTCCAGCTGTTCCTGGCCCTGCTCGGCGAAGCCCAGCTTCAGCAGCAGCGCCACGCTGGGCGGGTTGTCCAGGGCCGTGATGGCCATCAGCGTCGTCCAGCCCAGCGCTGCCTTCGCATGCGCCACGCAGCCGCGCGCGGCCTCCAGCGCGTAGCCGCGGCCCTCGTGCTCGGCCAGCAGCGCGTAGCCGAGGTCGGGCTCGGGCAGCGCGGCGCGCTTGAACAAGCCGCACATGCCGACCAGCTCGCCGCTGCCGTCATCTGTGCGCCGCTGCACGGCCCAGAAGCCGTGCCCCAGCTCGCGGTAGGCCTTGAAGAGCCGGCCCTCGGCCCAGGCCAGCGCGTCGTCGACGTTGCGCACGCCGGGGTCGTTGATGTTGCGCAGCCAGCCCGGCTCGTTGACGAGGCGCAGCAGGAAGGGGGCGTCTTGCGGTGTGAATTCACGCAGCGACAGGCGTTCGGTGTCCAGGATATGCATGAGACAAGACAATAACCGGTCATGCTCCAATCCGCCGCCAGCTGCAAGACCGCCGCCTCTTAAACACGCCTTCATGAGCCTCGCGCCCGACTCCAGCGACAACCCCGCGCTCAGCCAGGCCCTGCGTGAACTGGATGTCATCCTGGCCAATGCCGGCGTGGGCATCGTGTTCCTGAAGTCGCGCATGGTGGTGCGCTGCAACCAGCGCTACGCCGAGATCTTCGGCTTCGGCAGCCCCGAGGCGGCTGTCGGCACGCGCAGCACCGAGCTCTACGAGACCGAGCAGGCCGCGCGCAGCCTGGGCGCGCGCGCCTACCCGGTGCTGTCGGCCGGCGAAACCTTCCGCGGCGAGCAGATGATGCGGCGCCAGGACGGCTCGCTGTTCTGGGCGCACCTGACCGGCCGGCTCATCCATGCCGACGACCCGGCCGATGGCTCCATCTGGATCGTCGACGACATCAGCGAGCGCCGCCAGGCCGACGCCGCGCTGGCGGACCTGCACGCCGAGCAGCAGCTCATCCTCGACCATGCGATGGTGGGCATCGTCTTCCTGCGCGGGCGCCGCGTGACGCGCTGCAACCGCGCGTTCGAGCAGCTGTTCGGCTACGGGCCGGGCGAGCTGGACGGCGCCCTCTCGCGCACCTGGTACCTCAGCGACGAGGACTGGAAGGCGGCCGGCGACCGCTGCTACGAGCCGCTGTCTCGCGGCGACTCCTTCCAGGCCGAGATGCTGCTGGGCCGCAAGGACGGCACGACGGTCTGGTGCGAGGTGCGCAGCAAGGCCATCGACCGCAGCGACCTGTCGCGCGGCTCCATCTGGATCACGCAGGACATCACCGCCCGCAAGCGGGTCGAGCACGACCTGGTGACCGCCAAGCACCAGCTCGAAGCGCTGGTGGAGCAGCGCACGCAGCAGCTCAGCCAGACCGTCGCCGAACTGGAACTCAAGATCGCCGAGCAGCAGGCCGCGGAGGCGCGCGCCGAACGCCTGGCGCTGTTCGACCCACTCACGGGGCTGCCCAACCGCCACCTGCTGGCTGACCGCGCCAGCCAGGCCATCGACATCGCGCGCCGCGGCGACGAACCGCTGGCCGTGCTGTTCCTGGACCTGGACCATTTCAAGAACGTCAACGACTCGCTGGGCCACCGCGTCGGCGACTCGCTGCTGGGCCAGCTCGCCGCGCGGCTGCGCGGTGCCGTGCGCGAGCAGGACACGGTCGCGCGCATGGGCGGCGACGAGTTCGTGCTGGTGCTGCCGCAGACCGACATCGCCGGCGCCGCCCACCTCGCCAACAAGCTGATGGCGCTGGCCAGCGCGCCGTTCCAGGTCGGCCCGCAGGAGCTGAATGTCACGCCGTCCATGGGCATCGCGATGTTCCCGACCGATGGCGACGACTTCGACACGCTGTGCAAGTGCGCCGACGCGGCCATGTACCGCGCCAAGAAGGACGGCCGCAACGCCTACCGCTTCTTCACGAGCGAGATGCAGGCCCAGTCGGCCCGCGCGCTGCAGCTGGAGAACGCGCTGCGCCGCGCGCTGGAGCGCCACCAGCTCAGCCTGCACTACCAGCCGCAGTTCGCGCTGGACGACGGCGGTGAGCCCCGCATCGTCGGCGCCGAGGCGCTGCTGCGCTGGCAGCATCCGGAGCTGGGCTGGGTGTCGCCGGCCGAGTTCATCCCGGTCGCCGAAAGCTCCGGCCTCATCCTGCCCATCGGCGAATGGGTGCTGCGCGAAGCGCTGTCGCAGCTCAAGCGCTGGGACGCCGCCGGCCTGCCCGAGCTGACGATGGCCGTGAACCTGTCGGCCGTGCAGTTCCGCCACGACAACCTGCCCGAACTGGTGGGCCGCGTGCTCGCCGAGCTGCACATGCCCGCCCGGCGCCTGGAGCTGGAGCTGACCGAGGGCGCGGCCATGGACAACCCGGCCGTCGCCATCACCGTCATGAACGAACTGCACGCCCGCGGCGTGAAGCTGTCCATCGACGACTTCGGCACCGGCTATTCGTCGCTCAGCTACCTGAAGAAGTTCCGCGTCAGCAAGCTCAAGATTGATCAATCTTTCGTGCGCGACCTGACGGAAGATTCGGAAGACCGCGCCATCGTCGACGCCGTCATCCGCATGGCCGAGGCGCTGGGCCTGCAGACCCTGGCTGAAGGTGTGGAGACCGAGGGGCAGCTCGCCTTCCTGCGCCACCAGGGCTGCCTGGCTGTGCAGGGTTACCTGTTCAGCCGCCCGCTGCCCGCTGCCGCCTTCGCCGAATTCGTGCTGTCCCGCACCGCGACTTCACTTTCCGTCCTTGCCCTGACATGAGTTTCATTGCCCAGCTCCAAACCCAGTCCCACTCGCGCCTGTGCGTCGGCCTCGACCCCGAGCCGGGCAGGCTGCCGAATGGCTGGGCGGGCGACACGTCCAAGATCTTCGACTTCTGCGCGGCCATCGTCGACGCGACCCACGACCTGGCCTGCGCGTTCAAGCCACAGATCGCCTACTTCGCCGCCTGCCGCGCCGAGGACCAGCTCGAACGGCTGATCGCGCACATCCACGACGTCGCACCCGGCGTGCCCGTCATCCTGGACGCCAAGCGCGGCGACATCGGCTCCACCGCCGAGCAGTACGCCCGCGAGGCCTTCGATCGCTACCAGGCCGACGCCGTGACGCTGTCGCCCTTCATGGGCTTCGACTCCGTCGAGCCCTATCTGCGTTACGAGGGCAAGGGCGCCATCCTGCTGTGCCGCACGTCCAACAAGGGCGGCGACGACTGGCAGATGCAGCGCCTGGCCGACGTGCCGGGCCAGCCCCGCCTGTTCGAGCACCTGGCCTTCCTCGCCGAGACGCAGTGGAACCGCAACGGCCAGCTGGGCCTGGTCGTCGGCGCGACCTATCCGGCCGAGATCGCCCGCGTGCGCGAACTCGCGCCCACGTTGCCGCTGCTGGTGCCCGGCGTCGGCGCGCAGGGCGGCGATGCGGCGGCCGTCGTGCAGGCCGCGGGCCGCAGCGCGCCGCTGATCGTCAGCTCCTCGCGTGCCATCCTCTACGCCGGCAGCGGCGCCGACTTCGCCGAGCGCGCCCGCGCCGTCGCCGAAGCCACCCGACAGACGCTCACCTGACATGGCCCGCGCCGGCGAAGACCTCAGCAGCCTCGTCGGGCACGCAGCACCGCCCGAGCAGCAGCGCGAGCGCCTGCACAGCAGCATGCGCTGGGCCGCCTCGCGGGTGTTCCTGCTGGCGTGCGCGCCCGTCTTCGTGCCGGTGGCGCTGCTGCTGTGGTTCACGCGCCAGCCCGGCGAATGGATGGACGGCCTGGCGCCGCCGGCGCTCGCGCTGCTGATCTCGGCACTGGCCCTGCTGCGCCTGGCCCTGCTGTCGCGCTCGACGCGCCACGAGGAGCAGCCGCTGATCGCGCTGGGCATGCTGGCGCTGGTGCTGGCGCTGCCGGTGGTGGCCGCCGTGTCGCGCGACCTGGGCCTGTGGTCCCTCAGCCTGCCGCTGATGAGCCTCATCGTCGCCTTCGCGACCGGGTTGCTGGGCCTGGGTGCGGGCCTCGCGCTGGCGGGCCTCGCCGGCGCCGCGCTGGCGGGCCTGGCCGTGGGCGAGATGCTGGGCTGGGCCACGCATCCGTCGGCATCGTCCAGCCTGGTGCTGCGCGTCATCCTGCAGTTCGGCCTGCTCGGGTCGGGCCTGATCGCCGGGCTGGGGCTGCTGAAGATGGTGAAGCGCTCGCTGGCCGAAGCCGACGAGCGCACGGCGCGATTCCGCGGCCTGCTGGGCATGGCCGTGGACTGGTACTGGGAGATGGACCGCGAGTTCCGCTTCACGCACGTGGCCGAGGAGCGGCCGGGCAACTCGGGCCTGGATTTGAGCTGCCGCATCGGCAAGACGCCCTGGGACATCGACGGCATGGGGCTGAGCGAGGACGAGCTCGACGCCCACCGCGCCGACCTGGAGTCGCACCGGCCCTTCCACGGCATGGTGGCGCGCCGCACCGGCATCGACGGCAGCCCGCGCTGGGTGTCCATCAGCGGCGAGCCGCGCTTCGACGCCCAGGGCAACTTCCGCGGCTATTGGGGCGTGGGCCGGGACGTGACGCACGAGGTCGCCGCCGAGCAGACCGTGCACGCCACCGAGACGCGCTACCGCGAGCTGTTCCGCCGCTCGCCCAGCCCGCTGGTGCTGCACCGCTGGGGCCGTGTCGTCGATGCCAACCCCGCGGCCATGGCCATGTTCGGCTATGCGCAGCGCTCCAGCATGGTCGGCCAGGACCTGTTCAGCCACTACGAACCCGGCGACGACGAGAGCGCGCGCCAGCAGGCCGCGCGGCTGGAGGGCCTGGCGCCCGGTGCGATGCAGCCGATGGCGGAGTACCGGCTGCGCACGCTGTCGCGGCGCCGGCGCCTCGTGCAGGCCACCAGCGTGCGTGTCGAGACCGCGTCGGGGCCGGCCACGCTGACCTTCTTCACCGACCAGACCGAGCAGAGTCGCGCGCAGGACGCGCTGCGCCGCTCGGAAGGCCTGCTGTCGCACCTGGTCGCCACCAGCCCCGATGTCATCACGCTGACCGAGGCGGACAGCGGCCGCTATGCGATGGTCAACAAGGCGTTCGAGGCGCTCACCGGCTGGAACAGCACCGAGGTGCTGGGCCGCACGTCCGAGGAGATCGGCATCTGGCACAACCCGGCCGACCGCACGGCTGTGCGCGAGGCCATCCGCCGCGACGGCATCGCCAACAACATGCCCATCAACTTCCGCCGCAAGGACGGCGGCGCCGTCTCCATGCTGGTGTCGGTCGCGCCCTTCGAGATGGACGGGCAGAACTACCTGGTGCTGTACGCCCGCGACGTGTCGGAGAGCGAGCGCACGCGGCTCGTGCATGGCGCCATCCTGGAGAACGCCTCCATCGGCATCGCGCTGACGCGCGACCAGCAGTTCGTGCTGGCCAACCCGCGCGTGGAGGCGATGTTCGGCTGGGCCCGCGGCACGCTGATCGGCCAGCACGGCAGCGTCGTCTGGCCGACCGTGGAGGACTGGCAGGCCGTCGGCCGCGACCTCGGCGCACGGCTGGCCGCCGGCGAGCAGGTCGAGGTCGAGCGCACGATGCGCCGCCGCGACGGCTCCACCTTCCTCGCCCGGCTGCTGGCGCAAGTCGTCGACCCGGCGCACCCCAGCCGCGGCGGCACGATCTGGATCATCGAGGACGTGACCGAACGGCGCCGCGTCGAAGCGCAGCTCGCGATGGCCAAGGACGAGGCCCAGGCGGCCAGCCGCGCCAAGAGCGCCTTCCTGGCCAACACCAGCCACGAGATCCGCACGCCGCTCAACGGCCTGCTGGGCCTGGGGCGCCTGGCGCAGCAGCCCGACCTGTCCGAGGCCCAGCGGCGCGACTACCTGGACCAGATGATGGACAGCGCCGAAAGCCTGTCCGGCCTGATCTCCGACATCCTGGACCTGTCCAAGATCGAGGCCGGCCGCCTGACGCTGGAGACCCAGCCCTTCTCGCTGCGCGAGCTGCTCGCGTCCATCCGGCTGGCCTACGTCACGCTCGCGCAGGCGCGCGGCCTGGCCTTCACGCTGGAGATCGACCCGGCGCTGCCCGGCTGGGTCTTCGGCGACCCCCTGCGCACGCGCCAGATCCTGTCCAACTACCTGACCAACGCGCTGAAGTTCACGGCCCATGGCGGCATCACGGTCAGCGTGAAGGCGCTGGCCGTCAACAGCCAGGGCAGCGCCGGCGAATGGGTGCGCGTGGAAGTGCACGACACCGGTGCCGGCATCGCGCCGGAGCAGCAGGCGCGGCTGTTCCAGCCCTTCACGCAGGCCGATGAGTCGAGCACGCGCCGCTTCGGCGGCACGGGCCTGGGGCTGTCCATCTGCCGCGAGCTGGCCACGCTGATGGGTGGCGAGGTCGGCATGCACAGCGCGCCCGGCGAAGGCTCCACCTTCTGGGCCGAGCTGCCGCTGCCGGCCGCGCCCGCGCCACTGACGCACCAGCCGCGCGAGGCGCGCTCGCCCAGCCCGCCGCAGGAGGCGCTGCACGGCCTGCGCGTGCTGATCGCCGAGGACCACCCCGTCAACATGCTGATCGCCGTGGCCCAGCTGGAGCAGTGGGGCATGGAGGTCGCGCAGGCCAGCGACGGCCGCCAGGCCATCGAAGCCGTGCTGGCGGCGGCCAGCGTGGGCAAGCCCTTCGACATCGTGCTGATGGACGTGCAGATGCCGGTCATGGGCGGGCATGACGCGACGCGCGAGCTGCGCAAGCACTACTCGGCCGAGCAGTTGCCCATCGTCGCGCTGACCGCGGCGGCGCTGGTCTCCGAGCGCGACGACGCCTTCGCGGCCGGCATGAACGACTTCCTGACCAAGCCCATCGACACGCCCAAACTGCACCAGACGCTGCTGCGCTTGACCGCCAAGCGCTGACAATGCCGGCTCCACCGAGGAGACCGCGCTTCATGAACGCTTCCGCGCCCCGCAGCTTCAAGTACTACGACTTGATCATGGCGGCCTTCGTCTGCGTGCTGCTGTGCTCCAACCTGATCGGCGCGGCCAAGGCGGCGCAGCTCACGCTGCCGGTCATCGGCACCGTCACCTTCGGCGCGGACCTGTTCTTCTTCCCGATCAGCTACATCTTTGGCGACATCCTGACCGAGGTCTACGGCTACGGCCGTGACCGCCGCGTCGTCTGGGCCGGCTTCGGCGCGCTGCTGTTCGCGGCCTTCATGGCCTTCGTCGTCGTGCACCTGCCACCGGCCAACAACGACTTCATGGCCGTCTACCAACCGCAGCTGGAGGCCGTGTTCGGCAACACCTGGCGCATCGTCGCCGGCTCCATGGTCGCGTTCGCCTGCGGCAGCTTCGCCAACAGCTTCGTGCTGGCCAAGATGAAGGTGGCGACGCAGGGCCGCTACCTGTGGGCGCGCATCGTCGGCTCCACGGTCGTCGGCCAGTTCGTGGACACCAGCCTCTTCTTCCTGATCGCCTTCTCAGGCATCTGGCCCACCGAGCAGCTCCTGGCCGTCATCGTCACCCAGTACCTCTTCAAGACCATCTGGGAAGCCGTCATGTACCCGGCCACCGCCAAGGCCGTCGCGTTCCTGAAGCGCGTCGAGGGCGTGGACCACTTCGACAGCAGCACCAACTTCAATCCGTTCTCGCTGAAGGTCTGAGCGCGCGCCGATGCCAGGCGGCAAAGGCTGGACAATTCCGGCATGAGTTCTTCCCAAGCCGCTGCGCCCGACCTGCTGTTCGCGCTGCTGCCCGATGGCGGCATCGCCCCCGATGGCCCCGACACCGTCGCGCCGCTGGCCGCCGCGCTGCATGCGCAATACCCCAACGCCGTCACGCTGACGCTGCACCCGCCGCTGCGCGACGCCGAAGGCCGCTGCCGCTGGTGGGCGGGCGACGCGCCCAGCGCCGACGGCCTGGCCGCCGCGCTGCCGCACCTGACCGAGCGGCTGCGCGGGGAAGCCGCCAAGCTCGGCCTGCCCTGGCAGCGCGTGGCGCTGGCCGGTGTGGGCGACGGCGCGCTGCTGGCGTTGGAGGCGGTGCAGGCCGAAGCCGCGCTGGCGGGCCGCGTGCTGGCCTTTGCCGGCGGCTATTTCGCCCGTCCCGAGCACGCGCCGCAGGACGTCTGCGTGCACCTGCTGCACGGCCTGGCGGACCTGCGCTTCCCGTACCGCCACGTCGTCGATGCCGCGCAGGCACTCGTGGACCTGGGCGCCGACGTGACTGCCGACCTGCTGCCTCACCTGGACCACGGCCTGCACCCGGCACTGATCGACAAGGCCATGGCGCAGCTGCGCACCTTCATCCCGGCGCGGCTGTGGCGCGAGGCGGTGATCGCGGCGCAAGAGGACGAACGGGCGGCGAGCTGACACCGCCGGCCGCTGGGGCCATGCCGGGCCGCGCCGGCAAGCGGCGTGATTGACGATTACCCTCTCGGGCAGTCAAGGCAGGGACACGTCAACGGATGGACAACCTCGATCTCAGCGTGCTGCGCACGGCCGCCGGCTGGCGGGCCGAATCGCGCGGCGTCGTGCTGGGCACGATCACGCGCACCTGGGGCTCCGCGCCACGGCCGGTGGGCTCGCTCGTCGCCGTGCGCGACGACGGTCAGATCGCCGGCTCGGTGTCGGGCGGCTGCATCGAGGACGACCTGGTCGCCCAGCTGCGCGCCGGCAGCCTGGCCATCAGCAAGCCCACGCCGCTGCGCTACGGCGTCGGCGCGGAGGAGGCGCGCCGCTTCGGCCTGCCCTGCGGCGGTACGCTGGAGCTGATGCTGGAGCCGCTGGGCCCGCAGTCGGCCGTGGACGAGCTGCTGGTGCGGCTGACGCGTGGCGAGCGCGTGCGCCGCACGCTGGACCTGGCCACCGGCGCGGCGACGCTGGCCGACGCGCAGCCCGGCGCGGACATGCTGACGCTGACCGCCACCGAACTCGTCAGCCACCATGGCCCGCAATGGCGGCTGCTGGTCATCGGTGCCGGCCAGATGACCGACTACCTCGCGAAGATGGCGCTGGCGCTGGGCTACGGCGTCACCGTGTGCGACCCGCGTGCCGAGTACGCCGACGGCTTCGACCTGCCCGGCGTGACGCTCACGCGCGACATGCCCGACGACGTGGTCACCGCCTTCCGGCCCGATGGCGCGACGGCCATCGTGGCCCTCACGCATGACCCCAAGCTCGACGACCTGGCCCTGATGGAGGCGCTGGGCAGCCCGGCGTTCTACGTCGGCGCCATCGGCTCGCGCATCAACCAGGGCAAGCGCCGCGCGCGGCTGGCCGAGCATTTCGGCCTGACCGGCGCGCAACTCGACCGCCTGCACGGCCCGGTGGGGCTGGACATCGGCGCGCGCACGCCGCCCGAAATCGCGCTCAGCATCCTGGCCGAGATGACCGCCGTGCGCTACCGCGCCGCAGGCGCGACCGCCGAGACCGGCTGCGCCGTCTGACCGGCCGACGCCGGCGGCGGCGCCGTCACTTCATCGTGTACCCACGCCCATCCATGCAGGCCTCGACGGCGCGGTTGAAGATGCTGGCATCGGCCTGCGCATTGGGTTGCGTCGTGGCCCAGCGGTTGCAGTCGCGGCGGTCGTTCTCCAGCTGCTCGGGCGACTGGCCGTTGCGCGGGTAGATGACCGGTTCGGGCCGCGGCGGCGGGGCGGGCGGTGCCTGCACAACCTGCGCCGTGGCCGCTTCGGGCGGCGGCGGCGCCACCACGTAGCCGTCCGGCACGGGGCGGTAGTACACGCCGTTGGCGTAGTAATAGGGCAGGCCGCCGAGCGTCAGCGTCACATAGGCCGGCGGCAGCACCGGGATGATGAGCCCGAACGACGGCTGCACGACGCGGTAGCTGGACCCATACGGCCGGTACCAGACGCCGCCGTGGAACCAGTAGCGGCCCGGTCCGGCGCCGACGATCGTCGCGCCGTAGGGCACGGCCGGCGCGACGTAGCCGGGCGCAGGGTAATAGTGGTCGTGGTGGTAGCGGCCGTCGAACACCATGCCGATGTTGACGCGGGCGCGCACGTCGGCGTGGGCGGCCGGCGCGGCCAGTGCGGCGCCCAGCGAGAGCAGGGCGGCGGCGGTGCAATGGAGCAGTGTCTTCATCGTCTTCAACCGGAAGCGGCAGATGGTTTTCCAACGCCGCCAGACTGGGCCGCGTGGACTGCGGCGGCGTTGCGGCAACGTAAAGTTCCGGCACCGTCACCGCCACCCCGCCGCCGCCCATGATCGAACTGCACTACTACCCCAGCAACGCCAGCTTCGCGCCCCACCTGCTGCTGGAGGAAATGGGCATCCCCTACACGCTGCGCGAGGTGGACCGCGCGAACAACGCGCACAAGTCGCCCGAGTACCTGAAGCTCAACCCCAACGGCCTGATCCCGACGCTGGTGGACGGCGACCTGGTGCTGTACGAGACAGCCGCCATCCTGATGCACCTGGCCGACTGCCACCCCGGCTTTGCGCCTGCACCCGGCACGCCGCAGCGGGCGCAGTACTACAAATGGATGGTGTGGCTGACCAACACGCTGCAGTCCATGCTGATCCACTATTTCTACCCGGACCGCATGGCTACCGACGCGGCCGAGGTGAAGGCCCGCGCGGAGGCACAGGTCGCCCCGATGCTGGACCAGCTGGACGCCGAGCTGGCCCGCCACGGCGGCGACTGGTTTCTCGGCGCGCAGTTCACGGCCGTGGACCCGCTGGTGTTCATGCTGTGCCGCTGGACACGCATGCAGGCCAGGCCCGCCAAGACGCGGCCGGCGCTGGGCGCCTACCTGAAGCGCGTGCTCGACCGGCCCGCCACGCAGCGCGTCGTGGCCAAGGAAAAGCTGGCCGACCCCGTCTACTGAAGCTTGGCGCGGGCCGCCGCGCCAGCTCGCAGCGCCGCCCACGCTCAAGGCCAGTGGCGCTGAAAGATCGCGGCCACGTCGGGGTGCTGCTCGACCTGCAGCAGCTTCGCGAAGAACGCCGGCCGCTCGGCCTGCAGGTGGGGCCGCGAGCCTGACCATTTGGACACCACCGCCGCCAACAGTTCCAGCGCACCCGGCGCCGCAGCATGGAAGCCGGCCTCGAACTGGTCCGCGAACAGCCGCCAGTGGTGATGCAGCCGGGCACGCGTGCCGGCGCGGATGCGGGCCTTGTCGTCATCGCTGCAGGGCTCGCACCAGCGTTCGGGGTAGTCGATGACGCTGATGGCCGCATAGCAGTTGGCGGCGATGTAGACGAGGCCGCGGATGGCCGTCGCGCGGCCTGCGGCGTCCGCGGGCAGCAGGCGGCCGGGCGGCGCCGCGAGGCCCAGGTGGATGAGGATGGCCGCGCTTTCCGTCAACACCAGGCCTTCGTCGAAGACGAGTGTCGGGATCTGGCCCAGCGGGTTCACGCGCAGCAGTGCGTCACGCCCCGGGCCAGGGTTCCAGGACGCCGCGTCGACGGGCTCGAAAGTCTGGCCGGTGCGGGCCAGCGCCGCCTCGACGGCGGCCGACCCCGAACCGCGGGTGCCATACAAAGTCAACATGTCACTGCCTCCCTGTTCGAGCGTGCAAAATCGTCCCACAAGACCATGAGCCCCACGCCTGCCCTGCCGCCACCGCGACGGCCCAACCCCAAGCCGAGCTTCGGCCGTGTCAGCGTGGGCGTGCAGGGCCGCGTGATGGTGTCCATGGCCGAGGGGCCGTTCGACGTGGCGCTGATGGCCGCCGTCAAGCGCGCCATCATGCTCGCCGGCAAGCGGCTGCCGGCCGACCGCCGCTTTGCCGACCTGCTGGAGATCCGCGGCAGCCTGCAGATGGACGTCGACGCGCTGGCGCAGTTGCGCGAGAGCATCGATGCCTTCGCGTCGCGCGGCGTCGTGTCAGTCTCCACCGTCTTCCTCGTGCGTCCGGGCATCGCCGGCATCGAGCGGCTGCCGGCGTTGATGGACATCTGGCGCGCCAGCCGCCCGGTGCGCCGGGCCAGCGATTTCGCCAGTGCCTGGGCGCTGGTCAACGCCGACCTGGCTGCCGCCGGCCTGCCCACTCAGCCGCCGCCGCCCCACCATTCATGACAGCAGTCGCCGGGCTAGGCGCTCGCGGTGGCGTGAGCGATGGCCGGGCTCATGGCGGGGCCCTTCAGAAGGGCCAGCGGCGTTGGGCGGGGCGCAACTGCTCCCATGCGGCGCCCAGGGCCAGCACGCCGGCATCGTCGAAGCGCCGGCCGATGACCTGCAGGCCGATCGGCAAACCGCCTGGCGTGTAGCCCGCGTTGAGGGACAGCGCCGGCTGCTCGCTCATGTTGAAGGGCAGCGTGAAGGCGATGTGCTCGAAGGGCCGCTGCGGGTCGTGCAGCGGGCTCGCCAGATGGGCCGGATAGGCCGGCATGGGCGCCCCCGGCGACAGCACGAAGTCGAACGGCGCGCAGGCCGAGACGGCCGCTTCGCGCAGCGCCTGCATCTGGCTGTAGCCGCGGAACACCGTGCCGCCGTCGTAGCCGGCCGCAGGCGCGACCCAGTCGAGGATGTAAGGCAGCACCTTCTCACGGCGCTCGGGCGCGAGGGCCTGCGTGTCCAGCCACGAGCGCATGCGCCAGAAGCGGTCGATGCCATCGGCCATCTCGCGCGTGCTGAACGGGGCCAGCGGCTCGACGACGGCGCCGGCCTGCTCGAACGCACGCGCTGCGGCAACGATCGCGGCCGCCACCTCGGGCTGCACGGCCTCGCCCCAGCCGGCGTCCAGCATCAGGCCCACGCGCAGGCCCTTCAGCGTGATGCCCGGCTGCCACGCGAAGCCACCCGGCGGCAGCTGCGTGGGGTCGCGCGCATCGGGCTGCGCCAGCACCGCCAGCATCAGCGCGGCGTCTTCCACGCTGCGCGTCAGTGGCCCGGCGACGCGGCCGGCGTAGCCCGGCTTGATGGGCACGCGGCCGTGGCTGGGCTTCAGGCCCACGAGGCCGCACCAGCCGGCCGGCAGCCGGATGGAGCCGCCGATGTCGGTACCCAGGTGCAGCGGCCCGTAGCCGGCCGCGGCTGCGGCGGCGGCCCCGGCGCTGGAGCCACCGGGCGTCAGCGCCGTGTCCCACGGGTTGCGCGCGGGCTCGGCGTAGAGGCTGGACAGGCCCGAGCTCAGCATGCCGTAGTCGGGCATGGTGGTGCGCGCCCAGGCGATGGCGCCGGCCTCGCGCAGCCGCGCGGCGGGCGGTGCCTCGAAGTCGGCCACCGCGTCGTCGGCCGTCGCCGCCGTGCCGAAGCGCCAGGCGGCGCCGGGCACGGCGATGTTCTCCTTCAGCGTGACGGGCACGCCGTCCAGCGCGAGCGGCGTGCCGGCGCGCCAGCGGGCCTCGCTGGCCCGCGCGGCGGCGAGTGCGCCGTCGGCATCGACGGCGCACAGCGCATGCAGTTCGCCCTCGCGCCGCTGCGCCTGCGTCAGCACGGCCTGCATCACGTCCACGGGCGACAGCTCGCCCGAACGGTAGGCGGCCAGCAACGCCGCCGCACCGAGCCCCGCGATCACTTCTTGAGCTTCTCGGCGGCCTTCAGCATCGCGTCGATATGGCCGTCGGGGTCCATGCTGGCGTGCACGGCAGCGACCTTGCCGTTCGGCGCGATCAGGTAGGACACGCGGTCGGCCATGGTGCCGGGCACCATCTTCAGCGACACGTCGTAGTCCTTGATGACCTTGCCGCCCGCGTCCGCGGCGACGGCGAACTTGTTGCGGCAGGCCTCGACGCTGAACTTCTTCAGCGTGTCGATGTCGTCGTTGGACATGCCGATGACGGTGGTGTCGAGCGCCTTGAACTTGTCGGTGGCCTCGGCGAAGTTGTGCGCCTCCACGGTGCAGCCGCTGGTGAAGGCCTTGGGATAGAAGTACAGCACCACCGGACCCTTCTTCAGCGCCTCGGCGAGCTTGAACTTGAACGGCTGGCCGCCCACGGCGGCGTCGGCCGTGAAGTCCGGCGCCGGCGCGCCGACGGTGAGCGCGGCGTGCGCGGCGGGCATGAGCAGGGCCGCGGCCAGGGCGGTGAACAGGCGTCGGGACATGGCAGACCTCGAGTGATGGGATGGCGCAGGATAGCCAAGCCTCAATGGCCTGGCTGGCGGGTGGGTCAGGGCTGGCGCAGCAGGCCGTCGGCCAGCCAGCGCTGCAGCAGACCGACGACGGCGGGCGCGGCGGCGTCGGGATCGCCCAGCTCGGCGGCGGTGCGTTCGCACAGCCGCGCGAACGGTGCGCCCTGCGCGACCTCGGCCAGCAGCGCGTCCTCCAGCGGTTCCAGCGCGCGCCAGCGCGTGCCGTCGGCCTGCCGCCAAGCCAGCAGCGTGTGCGCGTGCGGGGCCGGTGCGTCCACCTCGGGGCTGGGCGTGCCCGCGTCGGGGTCCCATTCGCGAAGCAGCTTCCACGCCGGCTCGACGGCATGGGCCAGCGGCACGCGCTGCGCGCTGGGGTGCAGGTGCAGCACCAGGCCGGCCCAGTCGTCGGCGCCCAGCGCGGCGAGCGTGGCGGCGTCCAGCACGGGCGCGTCGGCCGCGTCGAACGCGCCGCGCAGCGCCCAGTCCATGCGGGCGACATCGACGAGGCTGGCATGTGGCACGAGGTCGTCGCCGGCCGCCGCCATGAAGCCGGCCAGGCCGTCGCCGAACCAGCGGATGGACGGCTGCCGGCTGGGCCGCGCGGCGATGTAGGCCTGCGCCAGCGCGTCGAAGCCGTCGTCGCCCAGCGCGCGCGCCAGCACGGTGAAGTTGTCGGCCAGCGCCTGCGCCAGACGGGCGCGGTAGGCGTGGCGGTAGACGGCCAGCCCTCGCGCGCTGTCGGCAGTCAGCAGGCCCTGTGGTTCGGCGCCGTCGCGGATGGCGGCGGCGAGCAGGTGCTGCTGGGCGGCGAGCGTCATGCGGGCAGCGCTGCGGCGATGCGCCGGGCGTGGTCCAGCTCGGCGAGCAGCTCGGGCAGCGGCGGGATGTGGTCGTCGCGCTCGATCATCGCCGGCACGGCGCCGAAGCGCTGTCGCGCCTGGCGGTACAGCGCCCAGACCTCGTCGCGCACAGGCTGGTCGTGCGTGTCGATGACGATGTCGCCGCGGTCCTCGTGGCCGGCGAGGTGGATCTGGCGGACGACCTCGACCGGCAGGGCGTCCAGGTAGGCGACCGGGTCGAAGCCATGGTTGCGGCCCGACACGTAGACGTTGTTGACGTCCAGCAGCAGGCCGGCGCCGGTCTGCTTCAGCAGCGCGGCGATCCACTCGGCCTCGCCCATCTCGTCCGCCGCGAAGCGCACGTAGCTGGACACGTTCTCCAGCACCAGCGCGCGGCCGAGCAGGTCCTGCACCTGCGCGATGCGGCTGCCCACATGCGCCAGCGCCTCGCGCGTCAGCGGCACGGGCAGCAGGTCGTGCAGCTGACTGTGCGCGTCGGCGCTCCAGCACAGGTGGTCGGACACCCAGCCGGGCTGCAGCCGGTCGGCCAGCGCCTTCAGCTCACGCAGGTAGGCCGCATCCAGCGGCGTGGTCGCGGCGATGGACAGCGACACGCCGTGCATGACCAGTGGGTAGTCCGCGCGGATGCGCTCCAGGTGCGCCAGCGGCGGGCCGCCGGGCACCAGGTAGTTCTCGGAGATGATCTCCAGCCAGTCGGGGCGGCTGTCGGCAGGCACGCCGGCCTCGAAGTCGGCGTAGTGCTCGACGCGCAGGCCGAGGCCAAAGCCCTGGATTCGGTTCATGTCGATCAAACAAAAGGACGTGTGGCCGCAGGCTCACACGTCATCCAGCGGCACCGGCGGAACTGGCTTTGGCTGCGGCATCACATCGCTGCGCGATATGAGCCTGCACCGGAGCGCAAGCGCTCTGCCAGGCCGCCTGGTGCGCCCCCTGGGGCGCCGGCGTCAGCCGGCAAGGGGTCACTTCTCTACTTTTCCGCCCGCCTTGGTGCACTCGTCGGCCGACTTCTTGCTGACCCAGCCCTGGCCCTTGCAGCCGTTCTGGCCCTTGCAGCCGCTGCTGGCGGTCTTGCACTCGGAGGTGCCCTTGCAGGTGTTGACGCCGGAACACTTGACCATGCCGTCGGCCGCGGCCGCCGTCGTGGGGATGGCGGCGGTGGCGAACAGGGCGGCAGCGGCAGCGGCCAGGCCCAGGCTGTTCTTGAAAGATGCGTTCATGTCGTGGTCTCCAGAAAAAGAGGGTGGTTGAGATCGGGGTTCACCACAGGTCGGTGACGGCGGACCGGCATCGACTTGCCAACGTGCGTCGGGGCAGAAGCCTCAGCCCTTACAGCCGGCGGGCAGATTCTGATGACCTGCCGTTATGACTGCAATGGCCCCTGGCATTCGTCATGGTCCGGTGCCAGCCGCTAGAGTGCCGCAGCCTGCATCCTGACTTCCCATGCTGAACACCGAAACCCCGAGCACCCGGCATCCCGACCTGGACACATACGCCACGCCCGCCTTGCTGGATGCGTTCATCGACGACCAGCACGCCGCCGTTGCCGCCGTGAAGGCCGCCGCGCCGCAGCTCGCCGCCGCGGTGGACGCCGCGCTACCGCGCATCCGCGCCGGTGGCCGGCTGCTGTATGCCGGTGCCGGCACGTCCGGCCGCCTGGGCGTGCTGGACAGCGTGGAGCTGTACCCCACCTTCTCGTGGCCGCGCGAGCGGGCTGTGGCCATCATGGCCGGCGGGCCGGGCGCGATGTTCGTCGCCGTGGAAGGCGCCGAGGATGACCGCGCGCAGGGTGCGGCCGACCTCGCCGCGCTGGACCCAGGCCCGGACGACGTGGCGCTGCTGCTGGCCGCCAGCGGCGGCACGCCCTATGTGCTGGGCGCCATCGAGGCCGCGCGCGCGGCCGGCGCGCTGACCATCGGCTTCGCCAACAACCCCGGCGCACCGGTCGCGGCGCAGGCCGAGATCGGCGTCATCCTCGACACCGGCCCCGAGGTCATCTCCGGCAGCACACGGCTGAAGGCGGGCACGTCGCAGAAGATCGCGCTGAACACGTTCTCGTCGGCGCTGATGGTGCGGCTCAACAAGGTCTACGGCAACCTGATGGTGGACCTGAAGGCCACCAACGCCAAGCTCGTGAAGCGGGCGCTGGCGTTGACGGTGCGTGCGTCGGGCGCCAGCGAGGCGGAGGCACAAGCGGCGCTGGCCGCCTGCGACAACCATGTGAAGACGGCGCTGGTGATGCTCAAGCTCGGCGTGGACGCCGATGAAGCCCGCCGGCGGCTGCAGGCCGTGGACGGCAGCGTGAGCAAGGCCTTGGCGACATGAGCCGCTCCCCTTGGGCGTGGATCCCCAGCCTCTACTTCGCCCAGGGCATCCCCTATGTTGTCGTGATGACCTTGTCGGTCGTCATGTACAAGAACCTGGGTATCTCCAACACCGACATCGCGCTCTACACGAGCTGGCTCTACCTGCCCTGGGTCATCAAGCCGCTGTGGTCGCCGCTGGTGGAGCTGTTCGGCACCAAGCGGCGCTGGGTGACGGTGCTGCAGTTCTTCGTCGGTGCCGCACTCGCGGGCGTGGCGCTGACCATCCCGACCGACAAGGTCTTCCAGCTCTCGCTGGCGGTTTTCTGGTTGATGGCCTTCGCGTCGGCCTCGCACGACATCGCAGCAGACGGCTACTACATGCTGGCGCTGCCGCAGCATCAACAGGCCGCGTTCGTCGGCGTGCGCTCCACGTTCTATCGCCTGGCCAACATCGGCGGCCAGGGCGGGTTGGTCTACCTGGCCGGCGAGCTGACCGAACGCACCGGCAGCGTCACGCAGGCCTGGAGCCTGGTGTTCTGGCTGCTGGGCGTGCTGTTCGTCGTGCTGGCGGCGTGGCACGGCATCGTGCTGCCGCGGCCCGCGGCCGACGTGCGCGGCGTCGGCCGGGGTGCCGCGCGTGGGCTGGTGGCGGACTTCTTCGCCGTGTTCGCCAGCTTCTTCAGGAAGCCCGGCATCGCCGTCATCCTGGGCTTCCTGCTGCTGTACCGGTTCCCTGAGGCGCAGCTGCTCAAGCTGGCGTCGCCCTTCCTGCTGGACCCCGTCGACCAGGGCGGCCTGGGCCTGTCGACCAAGGCCGTGGGCATCGCCTACGGCACGGTGGGCCTCACGGCGCTGACGCTGGGGGGTCTGGCCGGCGGCTGGGTCATCTCGCGCGTGGGCCTCAAGCGCGCGCTGTGGCCGCTGGTGCTGGCCATGCACGTGCCCAACGTCGCCTTCCTGCTGCTGGCCATGACGCACCCCACCAGCCTGGCCGTCGTCAGCGCCGCGCTGGCCGTCGAGCAGTTCGGCTACGGTCTCGGGTTCACGGCCTACTTGATGTACATGATCCATGTCGCCGAGGGCCCGCAGAAGACGGCGCACTACGCGATCTGCACCGGCTTCATGGCGCTGGGCATGATGATCCCGGGCATGTGGAGCGGCTGGCTGCAGGACCACGTCGGCTACGTGCCGTTCTTCGCCTGGGTGCTGGTGGCGACGATCCCCAGCTTCTTCATGGCAGCGCTCATCAAGGTGCCCGAGCACTTCGGCAAGAAAACGGACGACAGCGCATGAAAGACCGTTTGCTCAGCCTCGACGCCTTCCGCGGCTTCACCATCGCGGCGATGCTGCTCGTCAACAACCCGGGCGACTGGGGCCACGTCTACGCGCCGCTGCTGCACGCGCACTGGCACGGCTGGACGTTCACCGACTGGGTGTTCCCGTTCTTCGTCTTCATCGCCGGCATGGCCATGACGATCAGCCTGGCGCGCCGCGCGCAGGCCGGGGCCGACAAGACCGCGCTGCTGCTGCAGACCTGGCGCCGCGCGCTCGTCATCATCGGCATCGGCCTGCTGCTCAACCTCATCCCGAACTTCGACTTCGCCAGCGTGCGCATCCCCGGCGTGCTGCAGCGCCTGGGCCTGTGCACGCTGCTGGCCGCGCCCATCGTGCTGTGGTGCAGCGCACGCGGCGTGGCGCTGTGGGCCGCGCTGCTGATGGCCGTCTATGCCTTCATCCAGCTCTGCGTGCCGGTGCCCGACGCCGACGGCGTGGTCCACACCGGCGTGCTGGAGCGCGGCCAGGACGTGGGCGCCTGGCTGGACCGCGCACTGCTGGACGGCCACCTGTGGAAGCAGGCCAGGACCTGGGACCCCGAGGGCCTGCTGTCCACGCTGCCGGCCGTGGCGTCGCAGCTGCTGGGCGTGCTGGCCGGCTACGTGCTGGCGTCGAAGAAGCAGCCCGCCGAGAAGGCCATGACCTGGGTCGTCGCGGGCCTGGCGTCGCTGTGGCTGGGCCAGGTGCTGGACGCCTGGCTGATGCCCATCAACAAGTCGCTGTGGACGCCGTCGTACGTGTTCACGATGGCCGGCTGGGCCTTGCTCGTGTTCGCCGTCTTCTACTGGCTGCTGGACGCGATGCCGCAGCCGCTGGCCCGCGCGCGCTGGGCGCGGCTGCTGCACCCGTTCGTCGTGTTCGGCATGAACGCGCTGTTCCTGTTCGCGCTGTCGGGGCTGGTGGCCAAGATGCTGTACACCGTCAAGATCGCCGACGGCCGCTCGCTGGGCAAGGCGCTGTACCAGCCCATCGTGGACCTGGGCCTGGCGCCACAGAACGCGTCGCTGCTGCACGCCGTCGTGTTCGTCCTCGCCATGTACGCCTTGGCGTGGTTCATGTACCGAAAGCAATGGTTCATCAAGGTATGAAGCGACGCGACCTCCTCAGCCTCACCGCCGTGCCGCTGCTCAGCGCCTGTGCCACGCCGCCCCAGCCGGCCCCCGTCGCGCAGATGGACGTCTTGCCGCCCGCGGTGCCGCTGACGGTCGGGCCCGACGGCGAGATCTCGCACGCGCCGCTGCCGCTGCCCGTGCCGCCCGCGCGCGAATGGCGTGCCGCGTGGATCGCCACCGTCGCCAACATCGACTGGCCCAGCAAGCCGGGCCTGCCCGCCGCGCAGCAGCAGGCCGAGATCCGCACGCTGTGCGACGTGGCCGTGCGCACGGGCCTGAACGCGCTGATCCTGCAGGTGCGCACCAGCGCCGATGCGCTGTACGAATCGAAACTGGAGCCGTGGAGCGAGTACCTCACCGGCACGCAGGGCCAGCACCCCGGCTACGACCCGCTGGCCCTGTGGCTGGCCGAGGCGCGCATCCGCGGCCTGGAGCTGCACGCCTGGTTCAACCCCTACCGCGCGCGGCACAGCACGGCCAAGTCCGCGCTGGCCGACACGCACGTGGGCCGCATCCACACCGACTGGGTCAGGCGTTATGGCGACCAGCTCTGGATGGACCCGGGCGAGGCCGCGGCGGCCGAGCACACGCTGGCTGTCGTGCGCGACGTGCTGGCGCGCTACCCCGTCGACGGCGTGCACATCGACGACTACTTCTACCCCTACCCCGTCCAGGACGCGGCGAAGAACGACGTCGACTTCCCGGACGAGCCGAGCTGGCAGAAGTACGTCGCCGGCGGCGGCAGCCTGGCCCGCCACGACTGGCGCCGCTACAACGTCAACCGCCTCGTGCAGCGCCTGTACGCGCTGGCGCACGAGGTGCGGCCCGGCACGCGCGTGGGCGTGAGCCCGTTCGGCCTGCCGCGGCCCGACCTGCGCCCGCCGGGCATCACCGGCTTCAGCCAGTACGACAAGCTCTACGCCGACGTGGAGCTGTGGCTGCGCGAAGGCTGGCTGGACTACCTCGCGCCGCAGCTGTACTGGCCGCGCGCGCAGACGGCGCAGGCCTTCGAGCCGCTGCTGCAGGCCTGGCGCGCGCTGAACCCGCTGGACCGGCCCATCCACGCCGGCCTGTTCACCAGCCGCATCGACGCCAGCGACAAGAGCTGGCTGCCGGACGAGATCGTCGGCCAGATCGACAGCGTCCGGCGCCTGTCGCCCGGCAGCGGCCACATCCACTTCAGCATGGCCGCGCTGGCGCAGAACCGCCGCGGCATCGCCGACGCGCTGCGCACGGGGCCTTATGCGCCGGTGGCTGCGCCGGTATCCGCACCCACGCCCGGCGCCGTGAACCCGGTGCGCTGAGCCGGCGCGCCGCTCAGGCGTCGGCCGCCCGTCCAGGGGGGCGGCCGAGCTTGCGGTAGATCGTGTTGCGGCTGATGCCCAGCTGCTTGGACGCCGCCGAGATGTTGCCGCCGGCGGCCGCCAGCGCGGCGCGGATCATCGCGATCCCGGCCTTTTCCAGCGTCTGCGGCGTCTGCGGCGTCTGCGGCGGCAGTGCGGCGGTCTCGGCCGCCATGCCGGGCGAGGCCGGGACAGCCAGGCCGGGCCTGCCGCGCTCCAGGTCCTCGATGAAGTCGTCGGGCAGGTGCGCCACCGTGATCTGCCGCTCGCCGCTGGACATGGCCGCGGCCGTGCGCAGCACGTTGGCGAGCTGGCGGATGTTGCCCGGCCACGTGCAGCGGCGCAGCAGCGCCAGCACCGGCGGGCTCAGCTCGGGCGTGTCCTGCGGGCGCTCGGCGCGCAGGATGCGGCGCGCCACGGCCTCCAGGTCGCTGCGCTCGCGCAGCGCGGGCAGGCGCAGCGCCAGGCCGTTGATGCGGTAGTACAAGTCCTCGCGGAAGGCCTGCGCCTCGATCATGTCGCGCAGGTTGCGGTGCGTCGCGCAGATCACGGCGATGTCCACCGGCACGGCCCTGGGCGAGCCCAGCGGCGTCACGCTGCGCTCCTGCAGCACGCGCAGCAGCCGCGCCTGCAGCGGCAGCGGCATGTCGCCGATCTCGTCCAGGAACAGCGTGCCGCCGTGGGCCTGCACGATGCGGCCGGGCGCGCCCTTGCGGCGCGCGCCGGTGAAGGCGCCTTCCTCGTAGCCGAACAGCTCCGCCTCGATCAGCGACTCGGGGATGGACGCGCAGTTGACGGCCACGAACGGCTGGCGCGAGCGCGCCGAGTCGTGGTGCACGGCGCGCGCCAGCAGCTCCTTGCCGGTGCCCGTTTCGCCGAGGATGAGCAGCGGGATGTCGCGGTCCAGCACCTGGCGGATCTTGCCGATGACGGTGTCCAGCCGCGCGTCGCCGGTGCGCAGGTACTGCAGGCCGGAGAAGGGCTGCGCGGCGCGCGGCACGGCGGCGTCGCGGCTCACCGGCGCGGCCTGCGGCGGCTCGGGCGCCACGTCGTCGGCCGCGCCCAGGCCCAGCGCCATCGGGCGCGACGGCCAGTCGAAGCGCGCGGTGGCGTGGAACGGCCGGCCGTCCGGCGCGCTCAGCCGCAGCGGCGCGGACATGGGCGCGCGGAAGTGGTCGTAGACGGCGGCCGGCGTGGTGCCGAACAGCGTGGCCAGGCTCTGCGCGCGCAGCGCGGCGCCGCCCAGGCCCAGCTGCTCCAGCGCGCTGCGGTTGGCGCCGACGATGCGGCCGTCCGGCGCGACGACGAGGATGCCTTCGAGCAGCGTGCCGATGAACTCCGCGCGGCCGTGGAAGTGGATGCGCAGCCGGTTGTTGCAGTCGTCGGAGAGCCAGTGGTTCTCGATCATGCTGGCCGACATGCGCACCAGGCCCATGGTGTGCTGGTGGTAGCCGCGGTGGTCGCCGGTCACGTCCAGCACGCCCAGCATGTTGCCGCGCGGGTCGAAGATGGGCGCGGCCGAGCAGGTCAGGAAGCTGTTGGCGTGCATGAAGTGCTCGTGCGCGTGCACCAGCGTGGGCGCCTGCTCGAACAGCGCCGTGCCGATGGCGTTGGTGCCCTTGGAGTGCTCGGCCCAGTTGGCGCCGGGCGCCAGCGCCACCTTGTCGGCGCGCGCCAGGAAGTCGTCGTCGCCGACGGAGTGCAGGATGGTGCCCTGCGCGTCGGTCAGCACGATCATGCTTTCGCTGTTGACGATCTGCTGGAACAGCAGCTGCATCACGGGCGCGGCGTGCAGGCACAGGCGCTGGTTGCGTTCGCGCGCCAGTTGCAGGTCGCTGCGCACCAGCGGGCCGGCGTCGCCCGGCTCGCCGCGCTTGAGGCCCAGGGCGGCGCTGCGGCGGTGCGAGCGCTCGATGCAGTCCACGCGGGACGGCTGCATGGCCAGCGCTGCCACAGGCATCGGGCCGCCCGCGTGGCCAGGTTCACGGCTCAAAGCATCCATGGTTCTTTCCTGTGCGCCTGTCGTGCAGGCTTGTCTCCGGGGGCGGCGGCCTGGGCAGCCCCGCCGTGGTCGGCGCATGCTGTGCCAAAGCGGTGCGGCTGTCCAGTTGCAGTTTGTGTCGCCCTCGGGCGCGGGCAGTGGCGCCGGGGCGCGGCGCCGCCGGGGGGCGCTCTAATCGCCGGTCCGCCCGCCGCAGCCCCGCGGCCGGCACAGCAGGAGTACAGATGCAGCAGCCTTCCTGGCACGGGCCGGCGCGCGCCTGCGCGTCGGGGCTCATGGTGACGCTGGTGGCCCTGGTGGCCTTGGCCGCACCGGGCCCCGCCACGGCGCAGGCCGACGAACCGCAGCGCCTGGCGCCCGTCGTCGTGACGGCCACGCGCAGCGAGGCGGCCGCGTTCGACGTGCCCGCGTCCATCACCCGCATCGGCGCGGATGAGGTGCGCGACGGCCACGCCCTCGTCAACATCTCCGAGAGCCTGGCCGGCGTGCCGGGCCTGCTGGCGCGCGACCGGCAGAACTATGCGCAGGACGTGCAGATCTCGGTGCGCGGCTTCGGTGCGCGCTCCACCTTCGGTATCCGCGGCGTGCGGCTGTACGTGGACGGCATCCCCGCCACGCTGCCCGACGGCCAGGGGCAGATCTCCAACGTCGAGCTGGGCTCGGTGGGCCGCATCGAGGTGCTGCGCGGGCCGTTCTCGGCGCTGTACGGCAACTCGGCCGGCGGCGTCATCCAGGTGTTCACCGAAGACGGCCGCGGCCCGCCGACACTGAGCTTCAACGCCGCCGCCGGCAGCGACGGCCTGCTGCGCCTGGGCGCCCAGGCCAGCGGCGCTGCCGGCTCCCTCGGCTACGTCCTCGGTGTGAGCCGCCTGACCAGCGACGGCTACCGCGACCACAGCGCCACCGAGCGCCGCCTGGGCAACGCCCGGCTCACCTGGCGGCCCGACGGCGACAGCCGGCTCACGCTGGTGGCCAACAGCGTCGCGCTGCCCGAGGCGCAGGACCCGCTGGGCCTCACGCGCGCGCAATGGGCCGCCCACCCGCGCGGCGTCGATGCCTCGGCGCTGGACTACGACACGCGCAAGACCGTCAACCAGACGCAGCTCGGCGTCGTCTACGAGCGCCGCCTGGACGGCGCGAACGCGCTGCAGCTGATGGCCTACGGCGGCCACCGCGGCACCGCGCAGTTCCAGGCCATCCCGCGTGCGACGCAGGCCGGCGCGCTGCACCCCGGCGGCGTCATCGACCTGGCGCGCGACTACCGCGGCGCCGACCTGCGCTGGACGCTGAAGTCGCGGCTGCTGGCCGCGCCGCTGACCGTCATCGCCGGCCTGGCCCGCGACACGCTCGACGAGCAGCGCCGCGGCTACCTGAACTACGCCGGCACGCCCGTGGCCGTGCTGGGCGTGCAGGGCGCGCTGCGCCGCGACGAGACCAACACCGTCACCAGCACCGACCCCTACGTGCAGGCCTCCTGGCAGCCCGCACCCGCCTGGACGGTCAATGCCGGCGTGCGCCGCAGCCGCGTGCGCTTCGACTCGGCGGACCACTACGTCGTCGGCGCCAACCCCGACGACAGCGGCCGCGCCGCCTACGGCGCCACGCTGCCGGTGCTGGGCGTCGTCTACGCGCCCGCCGACGCCGTGCGCCTGTACGCCACCGCGGGCCGCGGCCAAGAGACGCCCACGCTCAACGAGCTGGCCTACCGCGCCGGGGGCGGCACCGGGCTGAACCTCGGGCTGCAGGCGGCCACCAGCCACAGCGTCGAGGCCGGCGTGAAGCTGCGCTGGGGCGATGCAGGCGGCGACAGCGGCGGCGGCGAAGCGACGGCCGCCGTCTTCCAGACCCGCACCGCCCACGAGATCGTCACGCAGACCAACAGCGGCGGGCGCGCCACCTACCAGAACGCCGGCGCCACGCAGCGGCGCGGCGTGGAGCTGGCGCTCGACCAGCGCTGGGCCCGGCACCTGCGCGCGCAGCTGTCGGCCACCGTCCTGAGCGCCACCTACGTGGACGGCTTCCTGACCTGCACGGCCACGCCCTGCGCCACGGCCAACGTGCCCATCGCGGCGGGCAACCGCCTGCCCGGCATCGCCCGTGGCGCGCTTTTCGCGTCGCTGGGCTGGCTGCCGCCCACCGGCTGGCGCGGCGGCCTGGAGGCGCGCGCGCTGAGCGCCGTGGCCGTCAACGACGCCAACACCGACGCCGCGCCGGCCCACGCGGTGGCCGCGGCCCACGCGGGCTACGTGCTGGCGGCCGGCGCGTGGGCGCTGGGCGGCTTCGTGCGCGCCGACAACCTGTTCGACCGCCGCTACGTCGGCTCCGTCATCGTCAACGAGGGCAACGGCCGCTTCTTCGAGCCGGCACCCGGGCGCACCTGGCTGGCCAGCGTGTCGGCGAGCGTGAAGTTCTGACCGCAGAACCGCCCCTCCGGCAAAACCGGACATCCAAAACCTCAGGACGTTCCCGCCCTTGATCTGCGGGGCGCCCCCAAGTCTTTGGGGTGGGCGGGGCCGGGGTGGGCGCGGCCCAATGCCGTGCATCCCAATTTCACGGACACCGCCATGCGCCGACTCCTCACCGCCCTCGCACTGCTGGCCCTGGGCACCGCCCACGCCGGCACCGTCTACACCTCGCTGTCCGCGTGGCAGCTCGCCGTCAGCGGCCCGGTGCAGACGCAGGATTTCTCCGGCTACCCGACCGGCACCGATCTCACCGGCACGGCCGTGCTGCCCGGCGTCACGCTGAGCAGCAATGCCGGCGCGGTGCAGGTGTGGGTCGGGGCCTCGCAGCCGCGCGCGACGACGTTCGGTACCGCCGCCCCCGGCACCACTTACTACGACGTCACCTACGCGCTGCCCTACCTGGCCGTGGCGCTGGACATCACGGACTTCGAGTCCGACCCGAACCATCCGCTCTCCACGGCCATCGACCAGGGCCTGCTGACGTTCTTCTTCAGCGACGGCAGCAGCCAGAACCTGGCCATCAACGGCGGCGACGGCTCGGCGATCTTCATCGGCCTGGTCTCGGACGTGGCCATCACGTCGGTGCGCTTCTACGAGGCCCACGAGGGCAGCGGCAACAACGAGGAGTCGGGCCTCGACAACCTGCGCGTGGCCATGCCCGGCGCCGTCAACGAGCTGCCCCTGCCCGGCACGCTGCCGCTGGCCATGCTGGCGCTGCTGGCCGTGCCGCTGGCGCGCCGGCGCCGCTGAGCCTCAGCCCGGCGCCGGCAGCGGCGTGATCGGCGCCAGGTGCGGCACCTCGTCGTCCGTCCACAGCCGCAGGTGCGCCACGAAGTGCTGGCCCGAGCCGTCCTCCAGCCCGAAGCTGCCGCTGTTGCCGGGCGCCACGTCCAGCGTCATCTGCAGCCCGGCCAGGTAGTCGCACTGCGACTCGCTGGCGTACACGGGCACGCCGCACACGTCGCCGAGCTGGCGGTCGCCGGCGTTCAGCTGCAGCTCGTGCACCGCGAAGCACATCGGCGCGCTGCCGGCGCAGCAGCCATGCGACTGGTAGAACAGCAGCTCGCCGTGCTGGCGGCGCAGCTGGGCGATCAGCGCCTGCGCGGCTTCGCTGGCCTGCACGCGGGGAATGAAATCGGTCATGGCGGCTCCCTCTCGACCCAGCCACAAAAAAGGGCGGCCGAGGCCGCCCTGATCGTCGTCGCCCGGCTCAGAAGAAGCCCAGTGCGTTGGGGCTGTAGCTGACCAGCAGGTTCTTGGTCTGCTGGTAGTGGTCCAGCATGGCCTTGTGGGTCTCGCGGCCGATGCCGGATTCCTTGTAGCCGCCGAAGGCCGCATGCGCCGGGTAGGCGTGATAGCAATTCGTCCACACGCGCCCGGCCTGGATGCCGCGGCCCATGCGGTAGGCGCGGCTGCCGTCGCGGCTCCACACGCCCGCGCCCAGGCCGTAGGGCGTGTCGTTGGCGATGGCCAGCGCGTCGGCCTCGTCCTTGAAGGTGGTCACGGCCAGCACCGGGCCGAAGATCTCCTCGCGGAAGATGCGCATGTTGTTGTTGCCCTGGAACAGCGTCGGCTGGATGTAGTAGCCGCCGGCCAGGTCGCCGCCCAGCTGCGCGCGTTCGCCGCCGATCAGCACCTTGGCACCTTCCTCCTTGCCCAGCGCCAGGTAGGTCTGGATCTTGTCCATCTGCATGGCCGAGGCCTGCGCGCCCATCATGGTGTCGGTGTCGAGCGGGTTGCCCTGCTTGATGGCCGCCACGCGCTTGACGGCGCGCTCCATGAACTTGTCGTAGATGCTCTCCTGGATGAGCGCGCGGCTGGGGCAGGTGCACACCTCGCCCTGGTTGAACGCGAACAGCACCAGGCCCTCGATGGCCTTGTCCAGGAAGGCGTCGTCCTGCGCCATCACGTCCTCGAAGAAGATGTTGGGGCTCTTGCCGCCCAGCTCCAGCGTGGCCGGGATCAGGTTGCTGGCCGCCGCCTGGGCGATGACGCGGCCGGTGGCCGTGGAGCCCGTGAACGCGATCTTGCCGATGCGCTTGTTGGTGGCCAGCGGCATGCCGGCCTCGCGGCCGAAGCCGTTGACGATGTTCAGCACGCCCGGCGGCAGCAGGTCGGCGATGAGTTCGGCCAGCAGCAGGATGCTGATGGGCGTGCTCTCCGCGGGCTTGAGCACCACGCAGTTGCCGGCACCCAGCGCGGGCGCCAGCTTCCACGCCGCCATCAGGATGGGGAAGTTCCACGGGATGATCTGGCCCACCACGCCCAGCGGCTCGTGGAAGTGGTACGCGATGGTGTTGGTGTCGATCTCGCTGAGCGCGCCCTCCTGCGCGCGCACGCAGCCGGCGAAGTAGCGGAAGTGGTCCGCCGCCAGCGGGATGTCGGCGTTCAGTGTCTCGCGGATGGGCTTGCCGTTGTCCACGCTCTCGGCGTAGGCCAGCAGCTCCAGGTTCTGCTCGATGCGGTCGGCGATCTTCAGCAGCACGTTGGCGCGCTCGCCGGCCGGCGTGGCGCCCCACTTGGCAGCGGCGGCGTGGGCGGCGTCCAGCGCGCGCTCGATGTCGGCCGCGCCCGAGCGCGCGGCCTGCGTGTAGACCTTGCCGTTGATGGGCGAGATCACGTCGAAATACTGGCCCTCCACGGGCGGCTGGAACTTGCCGCCGATGAAGTTGTCGTAACGCGGCTTGTAGGCGATGGTGGCGCCGGCGGTGCCGGGGGCGGCGTAGATGGGCATGCGGTGTCTCCTGAAGGGTTGCCCGGCGTCGTGGTGTGGCGCGGGTCACCCCAGGGCAGCGCAAGGCCCATGCCAGCCGCACGGCCGGGCAAGCGGGGCAGGACTGTCACGAAATGGAACGCTCCTGTCACAGCGCCGCGCCGTGCTGGCACACCCGGCGGCGCGCCGGCACAGGCGGAAGGTGGCCTCTCGCGAACCGGCTACCAGCCCTCCATCCACGTGGTGAGCTGCAGCATGGCCTTGGCGATGTGCTTGTGCACGGTGCTGATGCTGAGCCCGTGTCGCGCCGCGATCTGTTCGTAGCTCATGCCGTTCAGCCGGTGCGACAGGAACACGTCGCGCGTCTTCGGGCTCAGGCGCGCCAGGCCCACGCTCAGCCGCGCCAGGCGCTCCCGGCCCAGCACCACGGCTTCGACCGAAGGGGTGACGTCGATCAGCAGGGCGTCGTCCGGCAGCACCTGCTCCCCGTGCGCGGTGGCCATGCGGTAGGCGTCGATGGACAGGTTCAGCGCCGTGCGCATCAGGAAGGCCTCCGGCTGCGCCACCGGCTCGCGCGCCTGCTCATAGCCCGCCAGCCGCACCCACGCCTCCTGCACGAGGTCCTCGGCCTCGTGCGGGCTGCGGCCCCGGCGCTCCAGCGCGGAGCGGGCGCGCGCCAGCACCGCCTGCCAGTTCCTGGCGACGCCGCCCGACATGGCCGTCAGGCGCCCTGCGCCAGCGCGGCCACCGCCGCCGCCGCTGCCAATTCGCCGAACCGGGCCGGCCGGCTGCGGTCCCACCAGTCGGCCAGCAGGTCGCGGTCGGCGCGCTGGAAGGCTTGCGCGATGAAGTCCGCCGCGGCCGCGTCGCTCGCGAACGGCCCGTGGCGCTTCACCACGCCCGCCAGGCGGCCCTGCATCGCCGCGCCCGCCGCCCCGGCCCACGCGAACGCGCGCCGCATGCGCGGCCCGAACGCGCCCGACGCCGCCAGCCCGGCCAGCGTCGCGCGGCGGCGCCTGGGCCTGAAGCGGGCCATGGCGCCGCGCAAGGCTTTGTCATCCGCCGCCAGCGCCCGGATGCGCTCGAGGCCGCGGTCATGCAGGTCCGCGGCGATCTGCTGCGGGCTTGCAGGCCCGTCGTCCCGCCAGGCGCCCAGCACGTGCGAGCTGCCGTCCTTGAACAGGCCCAGCGCCCAGAGCCAGTGCGACGTGGCGGTCACGCCGCCCTGCCGCACGCGGACGCGCAGTCGGCCGAACTGGACGACCAGGTAGCGGCAGCACAAGGCGTCGCCGAACCAGGCGGTGGGGTCTCGGAAGATGTAGCGCATCGATCACCTCGCTCGGTGTAACGACTTTCGTGACGACGAATTATGTGTCTGTTACGAGACTCGTGACATGCCTTTAGCGGAAAACCCAACAACCACCGTCTTCGGCCGCCGCATGCGCGCCAGGCGCGACGAGTTGGGTTGGTCCCAGGAGAAGGTGGGCGTGCTCATCGGGATTGATGAGTCGAGCAGCAGGGCACGCATCAGCCGCTATGAACTCGGTGTGCATGAGCCGCCAGTTGCTACAGCACGGCTGATCGCAGACGCGCTCGGTGTCTCGCTGCCCTACCTGTATTGCGAAGACGATTCGGTCGCGGATTTGTTGCTGGCCCTGTATCAACTTCCCGAAGAGCGGCGAGCGCATCAGGCGAAACAGTGGCTGGCAAAGATCGGTTAGATCAAGGACGGCTGCCCGTCTGTCGGGGGCAGTACTTCCGTCAGCTTTAGGCTGAGAGCGGAAGTTCGCTATCGCCCCGCTCGGAGCCGCAACCGAGTGTGCGTCGTAGGGTTCCTCAGGGGCGCCACGGCTGGAGGAGGTGGCAACATGACGCCAAAACTCCCCCTCTGAGGGGCCGCCGTTTAAAGATGTGGCTAATGCGAATGGCGGGCAAGTCAACGTAAAAACAGCCGTAAAGAGCAAACGACGAAAGAGAAAGAAGCGATGCACCTTCTCATGCAGTTCGTGCTGCTTGCAATGTGGCTATAGCAGGGACAGATATGCGGTTTCACATTGAGAATATTCGGGGATTCAGTGGTCGACATCAGCTCGATATACGACCAATCACGCTCTTGGTCGGAGATAACAGTTCCGGAAAAACGACGCTTCTAGCATCGATTTTTGCAACGCTTCAGTCCGACTTCCCTGCCCCGGGGACGCTCAATCGCTCCCCTTTTGAACTGGGCGGATTCGAGACTACGGCAACCTACAGAGGCGGAAGATCGGGGCGAGCGCCCTTCTTCAGTTTGGGCTGGGAAGAGGAAGCGCAGGAGCCAACGCGCCTAGTTAGAGCTACGTTTCAAAACCAACTAGGTATATCGCGAGTTAGCGAGGTTGTACTTTCTTATGGGAACTGGTCATTAAAAGGTGACTTATCGACTCGCCATTTCGAAATTGCTGAGACGCTAGCGAACTCGCGTCGCCACTACAAGTTTGCCCTTCCTGATGGTGCGGAGCATCGAACATTTGCGCTTTCGGATATCGCCAGACTCTATATTCGTGCTGCGACTACACGAATCAAAAATACCAAAGAATTTCAATCTGTAATTGAAGGGCTGTTCCAGCTTGAAAGAGACGCGTCCCGTGGAAGACCGCGGGTTACCGCACTGGCTCCTCTTCGGACGCGGCCGCACAGAACGTATGACAAGTTAGTTGAAGAGTTTAAGCCGGAAGGAGACCATATCCCGCTTGTTCTGGCACGCATACTAGCCGATGAGAGCGAAAAGCGAGATCAACCACTCACCAATGCGCTGGAAGAATTTGGACGTGACTCTGGACTGTTCAAGAAGATTAGCGTAAGGAGAATGGGCCGCTCGCCAAGCGACCCATTCCAGCTAAGGATCAAATCCACAGGGCCTGATGTGAATCTAGTGGACGTGGGCTATGGCGTCAGCCAAGCGCTTCCAATCGTAGTTGATTCAATCCTTGCACCAAAAAACAGCGTTATTTTAATTCAGCAGCCGGAAGTGCATTTGCATCCCAGAGCACAGGCGGCGCTTGGCAAATTTTTTTGCACACTCGCTGTAGCTGACAAGAAGCGGTTCGTTATTGAAACCCACAGTGATTATCTGGTGGACAGGGCGCGACTCTCTGTCGCTAGCAATGTTATTCCCGCCAATGACGTCACAATCGCATTTCTTGAACGAAAGGGTCTCGATGTCAACCTTCATCAGTTGAGCGTTGACGCCCAAGGGAACGTTCTAAACCCGCCGCAGGCCTATCGAGCCTTCTTTTTGGAGGAAGAAATTCGCCTGCTGATGGGAAAGCTCTGATGTCACTGATCATTGATGCCAACTGCGCTGGTTCGGCGCTATCTGAGCCGGCCCATATGGACTTTGCACCTCTGATAAAGGCTCTCACTGAGGGTCGCGCCAAGCTCGTAGTCGGCGGAAAACTTCGTGCGGAATATGCCAAGTTACCGGCAGTGGCAAGAATGTTTCGAGCGTTAAATCAGGCGGGCAGAGCTATATCGGTGCCGGACCAAGACGTCAACGCCGAAGAAGATCTAGTTACCGCAACATTTGCGCTCGAGTCTGACGATCCCCACATACTAGCGCTTGCCCGAGTTTCAAACTCGAGGCTCCTTTGCAGCAAAGATCAAGCTCTGCACGCTGACTTCACCAATCCGAAAATTATTAGCAAGCCGCGCGGCTCAATTTATCAAGACTCGAGTCACGCGTCTCTTATTAGGAAGTGCTGCAAGGCCTGACCAATTGCAAGTGGGTCATTTCATGTGACAACCAAGCTAGCTGCGCTTTCCACACCTCCATCGTCGAGCGAGTTCAGCGGCCCGAACGACCGCAACCGCTGCAAATCCGGCGCTCGCCAAGGCTGCTTCTAGTTGAGTTGTATCGCGCACCAAACCGCGCCTCATTCACGCTGGCGAGCTTGGACGCCACGGTCACGGCGATGGCCGTCAGCCAGTGCAAGGCACGGCTGAGGGGGTCGTAGCGTGGCGCCGTGGGGTGGGCCATGGGGACTCGGGGGACGTTCAGGGCATTGTGTCGGTGCACCAAGGCGCCAGCCCATGACGCGCATCAAGCGGATGCGCTTGAGGCACAGGCGCCGCCCCGCACGGCCTTGCCGCCTACAAGCGGCGTGCCGGCCGTCGCATAGATTGAAGCGCTGTCACTTTGAAAGCCTGCCATGCGCGCCCTGTTCGTCACCACCAGTGCCACCCAACTCGCGCCCGACCACCCGACCGGCCTGTGGCTGGAGGAGTTCGCGGTGCCCTACCTGGCGGCCATGGAGGCCGGCATCGCCGTCACGGTGGCCTCACCCAAGGGCGGCCCGGTGCCGCTGGACCCGAAGACGGAGCCCAGCGACAAGCAGCGCGACACCTGGGCCCAGCCGCTGGCGGCGCTGCAGCACAGCGTGACGCTGGCGTCGGTGCAGGACGAGACGTTCGATGCGGTGTTCATCCCCGGCGGCCACGGCCCGATGGTGGACCTGGCCCAGGATGCGACCCTGCACGCGCTGGTGGCGCGTCACGACGCGGCGGGCAAGCCGATCGCGGCCGTCTGCCACGGCCCGGCGGCGCTGGTGCATGCCCGGCGCGCCAATGGCCAGCCGTTCTTCCAGGGCCGCCGCGCGACGGGGTTCACCAACGCGGAGGAATTCCTGGCGCGGTTGAAGGACGTCGTGCCCTTCCTGCTGGAAGACGAGATGAAGGCCGGCGGCGCCGATTTCCATTCCGCGCTGTTGCCGATGCTGAGCCACGTGGAGCAGGACGGCAACCTGATCACGGGCCAGAACCCGAACTCGAGCGAGGCCGTGGCGAAGGCGCTGGTGGCGGCGCTTTCGGCGCGCTGAAGCGGCACGGCACGGGCGTGGGGGTTCTTGCCGTGGCGCGCGCTGTTCACGCTTCAGCAACGGCGCTGCGCCAAACCAGCCGCACGAAAGCAGTCGGCCCGCTTGTTTTGATGCAGCGAGAGGATCAAAATCGCATCATCGTTGATGACGGAGTTGTGCATGCGCACCACCGTGACCCTGGATGACGCCCTCTACGAGCAAGCGCTGGAAGTTGCCGACCCCGACATGGACAAGGCCGACCTGTTCCGCGAGGCGGTCAAGACCTTCGTGCGCGTTCAGGCAGCCAAGCGGCTGGCAGCACTCGGCGGCAAGGCGCCGGCCATGAGCGATGTGCCACGCCGCCGCGACGCCCCCCTCGAATGACACAGGTGCTTGTCGACACGTCGGTCTGGGTCGATCACTTCCGGCAGCACAACGCCGACCTGGCTGACCTGCTGGCGCTGGACCTCGTGGCCTGCCACCCGATGGTGTTGGGCGAAATCGCCTGCGGTACGCCGCCCGTGCGTGCGCAGACCCTCGCGGACCTCGCGCGGCTGCCCGCAGCCCAGCAGGCCAGCACGCGCGAAGTGCTGGCTTTTGTGGAGCGCGAACAACTGTTCGGCCTCGGCTGCGGCTGGGTGGACGTCACGCTGCTGGCCTCGGCACTCATGACGCCGGACACCGAGTTGTGGACGCTGGACAAGCGCCTGGGCGCCCTGGCGGAGCGCTTCGGCGTGATGCACCGGCCAGCGCTGCACTGATTCCGGACGACGCCCGTGCCGCCGGCGATATCACCCGTCACGCAGAGCTGGCATGCTTGGCGCGTCACGTCCCAATCGCCGCCTCACATGCTGCCGCTCCGCACCACCCTCTCAACCCCGCCTGCCGACCGCGACCAGACCCTGGGCGAGGAAATCGCCAACGCCATCAGCCACGGCCTGGGCGTGGTGCTGGCCATCGCGGCGCTGCCCATCCTGGTGATCCGCGCCATGCACCACGGCGCCGCGGCCGATGTGGCGGCGGCGGCGGTGTTCGCGGCCACGATGATCCTGCTGTACGGCGTGTCCACGCTGTACCACGCGCTGCCCAGCAGCCTGTGGCAGGGCCGCGCCAAGGCGCTGCTGCTGCGCATGGACCATGCGGCCATCTACGTGTTCATCGCCGGCAGCTACACGCCGTTCACGCTGGGCGTGCTGCACACCGGCCCGGGCGTGACGCTGCTGATCGCGGTGTGGGCCGCGGCGGCGTTCGGCGTGGCCATCAAGCTCCTGAACCGGCTGCGGCACCGGCTGGTGTCCACCGGGTTGTACCTGGCGATGGGCTGGGTGGTGGTGTTTGCCGCGGGGCCGCTGATGGCCAACGTGCCGGCCACGGGCCTGGCGCTGCTGGTGGCGGGGGGCCTGAGCTACACGCTGGGGGCGTTCGTCTTCCTGCTGGACAACCGCGTGAAGTACTCGCACTTCGTGTGGCACCTGTTCGTGCTGGGCGGCAGCGTGTGCCACTTCTTCGCGGCGCTTTGGTACGCCTACGGCTGAGGCCGGCGCAGCCGGACAGAATGCACCCCATGCGACACCTGCTGACCGCGCTCTTCGTGGCCCCGCTGCTCGGCTGCGCCGCCCCGGCCCCGCTGCCCACCGTGCCTGCGGTGGACCTGGCCCGCTATGCGGGCGCCTGGTACGAGATCGCGCTGCTGCCCAACCGCTTCCAGAAGCAGTGCGTGGCGGACACGCAGGCGCGCTACCGGCCCGACGGCGAGCGGGTGGCCGTGGAGAACCGCTGCCGCACGGCCGACGGCAGCGTGGACAGCATCCGCGGGCATGCCAAGGTGGTGGAGGGCAGTGGCAACGCCAAGCTGCGGGTGACGTTCTTCTGGCCGTTCTACGGCGACTACTGGGTGCTGGCGCTGGATGCGGACTACCGCCAGGTGCTGGTGGGCGCACCCAACCGGCAGTACGCTTGGGTGCTGTCGCGCACGCCGCAGATGGACGAGGCCGCGCTGCAGGCGCTGCTGGACCGCGCGGCGGCGCTGGGCTTCGACAAGGCGGCCTTCCAGCGCACGCCGCAGACGCAGCCGCTGGACTGACCGCCCCCCGCCATGGCCGCCCCATCGCCCCTCTCGCACCTGGTACCGGCGCAGCCGGGGGCCACGCGGCGCGACTGGCTGTCGGCGGGGTTGTCCGCAGGCGTGGGCCTGGCCGTCGGGCGGGCCGCGCACGCGCAGGCGGCGCGGCCGGTGGTGCCGCTGGCGCTGTCGCTGGCGGTCAACCGGGCAGTGATGGAACCCTTCCTGGCGCGGCTGGCGCAGGCGGCGGAGCTGGCGTGGGACTTGTCGTTCGTGCCCTTCTCGCGGCTGCTGAAGATGGTCGAGCGCGGCGAAGCGCTGGGCTTCGGCGTCGCCTACTCGCCGCAGCGCGGCGAGCGGCTGGCGTTCTCGCAGGTGCTGTTCGCCAGCGGCGTGTGGACGATCAGCCGCCGCAGCCAGCCGGTGGACGCGCGCACGCCGGCCGACCTGAAGGGCCTGCGCGTGTGCGTGGTGCCGGGCCTGGACTACGGCCCCGAGCTGGAGGCGGCGAAGGGCCGGCTCTTCGAGCCGCAGGGCGCCGCGGGCGACTTTGCCAGCCGCCTGCGCATGCTGCAGGCCGGGCGCTGCGACGCGCTGCTGGCCACGCAGCCCAACGACGACGTGCACCTGCTGGAGCAGCGGGTGCGCGACGCCGGGGGCGAGCTGGCGTCGCTGGTGCTGGGCCGGCGGCCCATCGTCGAGCAGCCGGTGCAGATCGCCGTGGCCCGCGGCTGCGACCTGGCCGCCCACCTGCCGCGCATCGACCAGGCGCTGCACACGCACGCGGCGCCGCTGCGGCGGCTGCTCGAACAGCCCGGCTGAGCGTGCGGCCCGCCGCCGCGACGGCATGTCGGCTGACGAGGCGACCGGGTGTGTGCCGCGCACGCCTGCGCCGGGGCGATGCGCAGAATGCAGGGTCAGTCACCCCGCGCCGAAGCGCCCGCCCGCCATGTCTGTGCTGAAGCTCTGCCTCGTCGTGATCGCCGCGCTCGTGCTGGCAGGGGCGCTGGCCGCATGCTCGCCCGTGACGGCGCTCAACGCGCTGGCACCGGCCGACACGTACACGCGCACCAGCGTGGCCTATGGCAGCGGCTCGCGGCAGATGCTGGACGTGTACCGCCCCACGCGCACCGCGCCCGCGGGCGGCTGGCCGGTGGTGGTGTTCTTCTACGGCGGCACCTGGAGCAAGGGCGAGCGGGGCGACTACACGTTCGTGGGCGAGGCGCTGGCCGCGCACGGCATCCTGACGCTGGTGGCCGACTACCGGCTGTACCCGGAGGTGCGCTACCCGGCGTTCCTGCGCGACAGCGCCGCCGCGCTGGCCTGGGGCCTGACGCACGCCGGCGAGCTGGGCGGCAACCCCAAGCGGGTGTTCGTCATGGGACACAGCTCGGGCGGCTACAACGCCGCGATGCTGGCGCTGGACCCGCGCTGGCTGGCCGAGACCGGCCACAAGCCCGCGGAGCTGGCCGGTTTCGTCGGGCTGGCGGGGCCGTACGACTTCCTGCCCATCGAGAACCCGGACGCGCAGCCGGTGTTCTTCCACCCCGACTACCCGCCCGGCACGCAGCCCGTCGCCTACGCCGGGCCCAACGCGCCGCCCACCTTCCTGGGCGCGGCCCGGGAAGACCGCCTGGTGAACCCGCAGCGCAACACCGTGGGCCTGGCCACGCGCCTGCAGGCCGCCGGCAGCCCGGTGACGGTGAAGCTGTACGACCGCGTCAACCACGCCACGCTGATCGGCGCCTTCGGCCGGCCGCTGCGCTGGCTGGCGCCGGTGCTGGAGGACGTGGCGGGCTTCGTCAACCAGCCGCCGCCCTGACCCTGCGTCGCTCGGCTTGAGGGCCGACACTGCGGCCCATGACTGAAGACGCCACCCACCTGCGCGCGCTGTTCCACGCCGCCCGCCGCGGCACCGGCCTGGCCGCGCACGAGGCCACGCTGTCACGCGCCGCCGCCGACCTGCCGTTGCTGACGGCCGCGCTGCGCCAGCAGGCCGCGCGCGGCGCCGACATGCCGGTCTATGACCAGCCGGCCGCGTTCGAGGCTTTCATCCGCGGCGGCGGCAACGTGCCGTTGTACGAGCAGGTCAGCGCAACCCTGGCCGAGCAGGCCGACGGCGCGCGCTCGCTGCTGGACATCGGCTGCGGCGACGGCCACGCGCTGCTCCCCGCGCTGGCCGCGCGCCCGCACACGCTGCAGCGCCTGACGCTGGTGGAGCCCGCCCGCGCGCTGCTGGCCAGCGCCGTGGCGCGCGCACAGGCCGAGCAGCCGGCGCTGCCGGTGCTGGCGCTGAACGAAGGCCTGGGCGCCTTCGCCGCACGGCTGCAGCCCGGCGAGCACTGGGACGTCGCCCAGGCCACGTTCGCGCTGCAGGCGATTCCCGAAGCCGAGCGCTGGCACGGGCTGGCGCGCCTGCGCGGGCATGTGCGGCGGCTGGTGGTGGTGGAGTTCGACATCCCGCCGCTCACGCGCGGCACGCACGCGCACCTGCTGTCGCTGGCGGCGCGCTACGAGCGGGCGCTGGGCGAGTACGCCGGCGACACGCGCGAACTGGTCGGCCAGGGCTTTTTGCTGCCGATGTTGCTGGGCCAGCTCGACGAGCAGACGGCCGCCACGAACTGGGAGCACCCGATGCCGGTCTGGCGCGAGCGACTGGCCGCGCTGGGCTGGCGCGTGCAGCGGGCCCAGCGCCTGTGCGACTACTTCTGGGCGCCGGCCTTCGTGCTGGTGGCCGAGGCCGAGGGCAAGGGCAAGGGCGACTGAGCGGCGCCGGGCCTCAGGCCGCGTGCGGCGGGCGCTGGCGGCGGCGCGCGGCGGCACCCAGCAAGCCCAGGCCCGCGAGGGCGAGCGCGGCACTGGCCGGCTCGGGCACGGCGGACTGGATGACGAGGTTGTCGATGCCCACGTTGTAGGCACTGTTGCGCCACTCGATGCGCAGGCCGGTGGTGGAGCTCAACCCCACCAGGAAGCTGGTGGCCGAGGTGTTGCTGACACCGACATCGCCGCTGTACTGGTACAGCAGCGCGTTGCTGCCGAGATCGAAGATCTGCACCTCCGTGCCGCGCGTGGTGTTGGGGTAGGCGCCGAGGTCGAAGCTGACGAGCTGCAGGCCGGCGGGGCCCTGGGCGACCAGGTCGATGCGGGCGTAGGAGTTGGGGCCGTCGCCGCCGTCGGCCCACAGCACGCCGTAGAGGTTGTTGTAGTTCTGCCCCCACCAGCGCAGGCTGGCGTCGCCGGTGGCCAGAGGCTGGCCGTAGCGCACGTCCATCACGCCGGCCACGTCGCCGTAGCCCTGGTTGATCCAGGCGTTGTCGGTGCAGGCCACCATCGCACCGGTGCCGGCAGCGTTGTCGGCGCAGATGACCGGCGCCGTGGGGCCACTGCCGAAGTCGATGGTGTAGGTCTGGGCGGAGGCAGCGCCCGCGGCAAGCCCGGCAAGGCCGGCGATCAGCAGCAGCGTGGTCTTCATGGCGGTCATCCTGTGGGTGAGAGCGCCGATGCTGCGCGGGCCGGGCAGCAGGCACAACCCCCAGGTTCCGGCTGCACGCCCCGCGCATGCAGGGGTCGGGCGATGTCCGGTTCTGCGCGGTCGCGTCGCCGCGCGAACCGGCCGTGCCGGCGTCGTTTTCCGGCGACGCCAGGGCGCTCCACCACCGCTCGATGCTGGGGGGCTTGACAGACGTGGTAGATTGTCGGGATAGATTCGCGCAAGACCGTTTTTTCTAGGTCTTATCTGCAGCCCCGCTGGCCACCCCCTGGCCCTTCTCGCGAGCGGCTCGCTACAGCAACTCCCCGGTGAGTGTTCTTGAGTGTTTCTGTCTCTGCACGGCAATGACGCCGGCGGAGGGTCTCCATCCATCTCCACGATTCCAAAGGAAACACCATGACCACACAAACCGGCACCGTCAAATGGTTCAACGACACCAAGGGCTTCGGCTTCATCGCCCCCGATAACGGCGGCAAGGACCTGTTCGCCCACCACAGCGAAATCAAGTCCAGCGGCGGTTTCCGCTCGCTCGCCGAAGGCGCCAAGGTCGAATTCGAAGCCACCGAGGGCGCCAAGGGCCCGCAGGCGTCGAACATCCGCACCCTTTGAGCGACACGCTCGCGCCCGTCAAGGCGCCATGAGCGGAGTCCGCTCCCTCAACCCAACCGCAGCCGGCATGTGCCCGCTGCGCGAGATCAAGAAAAACAAGAAAATGCTGAACAACAACAATATCGAAGTGGGCCGCTTTGTCGTGTCCCCCATGACTCAACCGCGGGACGGCGGTGGTTTCACCGCTTCGGTCTCGATCCGATCGGGCCGGGGCATGGCCAGCGTGGACCGCGTCATGTGGTTCACGCCCGAGTTCCGCAGCCCGCAGGCCGCGTTGCACTACGCCAGGTCGGAAGGCCTGGCCTGGGCTCGCTGCCACTGATGGCGCAGGCACGCCGTTCGCCCTGAAAATCGCGAGCGGCGCGCCTGAACTGTTTCCCGTCTAGATTCAAGTCATTCAACTCACTTAGGAGCTCACACTTGGCCAAGGAAGAACTGATTGAAATGCAGGGCGTGGTCGACGAAATCCTGCCCGATTCGCGCTTTCGGGTGACGCTGCAGAATGGTCACAAGCTGGTGGCCTACACCGGCGGCAAGATGCGCAAGCATCACATCCGCATCCTGGCGGGCGACAACGTGTCGCTGGAAATGTCGCCCTACGACCTCTCCAAGGGTCGCATCACGTTCCGCCACCTCGACAGCCGCGGCCCGCGCCCCACCGGTACGGGTAACCGCCGCTGATCGACCGGCCGGCCCTTCGCCGGCTCCGGCTGTCATCGTCGACCGTCTCCCCCGACGGCCGCCAGGGTTCGCCTTGGCGGCCGTTGGCTTTTGTGCGGCCGACGTTCAGCCGGCAAGCGCGGCGCTGACGGCGAGTTGCCAGGCGGCCACCGCGGCCTCGTCGGTCCAGCCCGCGGCGGCGTCGCCGATGACGATCTCCACCATCGCGCCGCCGTCCGGCAGGTGCGACGCCACCGCCCGCGCGCCCAGCCAGAAGCCCTCGCGGCGGGCGACGCCCAGCATCGCGTCGCGCAGCCGGGCCGGCTCGGCGGGCAGGTGCAGCTGGAAGGAATTGACGTGCGGCGCCTCGGGCGCCACGCGCCAGCCGGGCTGCGCCGCCAGCTGAGCGGCCAGCGCGCGGGCACGGTCGCGGTAGGCCGCCATGTGCGGCAACTGGCGGCGCAGGCCGTCCAGGGCCGACAGCACGAAGGGGTGCAGCGTGAACACGTTGCCGGCCAGCCGCGTCTTCCAGGGCGCGAGGTCGGCCACCAAGCCTTCGGGGCCGGCCAGCACGCTGCCCGCGAGGCCGCCCAGGCCCTTGTAGAACGACACGTAGACCGAGTCCGCCAGCGCGGCGATGTCGGCCAGCGCGCGGCCGTAATGCGGCGCGGATTCCCACAGCCGCGCGCCATCGAAGTGCAGCCTCACGCCCTCGGCGCGGCACCAGGCGCTGATGGCGACCAGCTCGTCCCAGCCCGGCAGCCGGAAGCCCGCGCGGCGCAGCGGCAGCTCCACGACGACCACGGCCGGCTTCTCGGGCAGCGCGGCCAGTTCCGCGGCCGTGAAGGGCGTGTCCGGCGCGCCCACGGGCAGGCAGCGCAGGCCCATCAGCGCCTGGGCGGCGTCGGCCTCGTCGATGGCGATGTGGCTCTGCGGATGCAGCGCCACCGGCCCGTCGCCATCGCCGCACCACACGCGCAGCGCGGCGAGCTGGGCGGCCACGCCCTTGTGGAAGAAGCTCGCCGCGGGCTTGCCCAGCCGCCCGGCCACGTCGGCCTCCAGCGCCTGCAGCACGGCACCGTCGCCGTAGACGTCCAGCGGCTGCGTGGCCTCGGGCAGTTCGGCCAGCGCCAGCAGCGATTCGCGCATGGAACGCAGGGGCCGGTGGCCGTTGAGCCAGCGGGTGCAGGCGTTGCGCAGCTCGATGTCGGCGTGGGAGGGCTGGATGGCGGGCATGTCAATCACCTTTGGAATTTGCGGGGCGAGCGCCGGGCCGCTCCCAAGCCGGCCCGCGCTGGCGATGTGCTTGCCGGTCGAACCGGCAAGCATCGCCGTCCCCTGGGGGGACCGACCCGACTCGCATGCGTTCAGCAGCGCGAGCATGGGCGAGGGGCTTCACGCTTCGCAGGTGTGGATTTCGATGGTGGTGTGCACGATCTCCTCGTGCACCGCCAGCCAGTCGCGCACCTGGCGTGGCGTCAACCCGGCGTCGTGCGTCACCAGGCTGAGCGCGCAGGCGTAGGTGGCGCGGCCCACGCGCCAGACGTGCAGGTCGGCGATCAGCGTCTCGCTGGCTGCGCCGCGCTCGGCGACGACCTCGCGGATCTCGTCGACGACGGGGTGGTCCATCTCGCGGTCCAGCAGCACCTTGCCGGTCTCCTGGATCAGCCCCTTGGCCCAGACGGCCACGACGACCGCGCCGACGATGCCCATGACCGGGTCCAGCCAGGCCCAGCCCAGCCACCAGCCGCCCAGCAGCGCCGCGATGGCGGCCACCGACGTGGCGGCGTCGGCCACCACGTGCAGGTAGGCGGACTTCAGGTTGAGGTCCTGGGCGTGGTGGGCGTGGTGGGCGTCGTCATGGCCGTGGTCGCCATGCGCGTGATGCCCGTGGTCGTGGTGATGCGCCTTGCCCAGCAGCAGCGCGCAGACGAGGTTCACCGCCAGTCCCAGCACCGCGATGGCCGTCGCCTCTGGGTAGTGGATGGGCTCGGGCGCAAACAGCCGCTCGACGGAGCCGTAGACCATCAGCGCGACGACGACGAGCAGGAAGATCGCGCTCGCAAAGCCGCCCAGCACCTCGATCTTCCAGGTGCCGAACGCGAAGCGCGCGTCCTGGGCATGGCGGCGCGCGGCGGCGTAGGCGAAGGCGCTCAGGCCAATGGCCACCGCGTGGCTGCTCATGTGAAAGCCATCGGCCAGCAGCGCCATGGAGTTGTAGAACCAGCCGGCGGCGATCTCCACGGCCATCATGGCCGCCGTGATCCACATCACCCGCCGCGTGCTGCGCTCGGCGGCGGTGTTGCCCGTGTCGAAGACATGGTCGTGGCGCCATTCGGCGAGGTCGTGGGTGTGCATGGCGGTCAGGGGCTGTGGGGTGGCGGAATTCTGCGCCCGGCGCATGACGCCACCGCGCGCAAAGGCCCTGCCGGGCGGGGTTCACTAAACTCTCGCCCTTTTTCGTCGCGCGCCCGCGTGAGCGCCAGCCGTCCCCATGCACGCCGCCCCGACCCCGCCCACCGCCTGGGCGCCGCCTCCCCAGGCGGCGGCGGAGCCGTTGGCGCGCCTGCTGATGCTGTGGGGCGTCGCGCCCGCACCGGCCGCGCCCGTGGCCGAGCGGCTGGGCGGCTGGCTGGGCTGGGCCGATGCCATCGGGTTGTCGCAGGTGCTGGCCACCGCGCCGGCCACCACCGTGGATGCCGCCGCGCGCCGCGAGGCCTGCGGCTGGGCGGACGCCGCGCTGCAGCGGCTGCAGGCCGAGCTGCTCGCCGCCTTCGACGACGCGGCGCTGGCGGCCGAGTCCGCAGCGCCCGCGCCCGAGGGCCTGCCGCTGGCCGACCTGCTGGCGCCCTACCGGCTGCACCACGCGCAGCAGCAGCGCAGCATGGCCGCGCGCATCGCCACGCTGCGCGAGCGGCTGCGCCCGCGGCTGGCCGAGGCGTCCGGCGCGCTGGCACGGCTGGCCGAACTGGACCTGCTGTTCGAGCGGGCGCTGGTCGCGCAGGAAAAGCAGCGCCTGGCCGGCCTGCCGGCGCTGCTGACGCGCCGCGCCGAAACCCACCACGGCGCCGACCCGCGCCACTGGCGCCTTCGCTTCTGGCCCGACCTGCAGCGTGCGCTGCGGGCCGAGCTGGACCTCCGACTGCAACCGGTGCTGGGCCTCGTCGAAGCCCTGCACCAGGAAGACGCGGCCACCGCCGCGGCTTGACCCCGATGAACCGTTTCCTGAACACGCTCTACCCCCTGGCACTCGCCGCCGGCCTTGCGGGCATCGCCGGTGCCGGGCTGGCCGCTTCGCGGCACCACCCGGTGGCGCTGGCGATGACGCTGCTGATCGCCGCGTTCTTCGTGCTGGGCGTGCTGGAGCTGCAGGCCTTGCGCCGCGCCAGCCGCGCGCTGGCCGCCGCGCTCGCCACGCCGGCCGACGACGGCTGGCTGGCCCGCGTGCCGCCGGTGCTGCGCGCCGCCGTGCAGCAGCGGCTGGAAGGCCTGCGCGTGGCGCTGCCGGGGCTGGCCCTCGCGCCCGCGCTGTCCGGCCTGCTGGTGCTGCTGGGCATGCTGGGCACCTTCATCGGCCTGGTCATCACGCTGGGCAGCACGGCGCAGGCCGTCAGCGCCACCGCCGACCTGGCGGCGCTGCGCGTGGCGCTGGGCGCGCCGGTGCAGGGCCTGGGCCTGGCCTTCAGCGCCAGCGTGGCCGGCGTGGCCGGCTCGGCCATGCTGGGCCTGATGGTGGCGCTGGCCCGCCGCGAGCGCGCGGCCGTGGCCGGGCAGTTCGACGCCGCCCTGCTGGGCCCGCTGCGAGCGCTGACCGCCGCCCACCGCCACGCCCAGGCGCAGCAGGCCGCCGATGAGGCCGGGTCCGAGGCGGCACAGGCCCGCCAGCGCGAGCTGGTGGCGCAGCTGCAGCAGTTCGCGCAGCAGATGGCCGACCAGCTCGCCGCGCAGAACGCCCGCCACGACGACGCCCGCAGGGCCGAGCAGGCGAAGTTCCACGACGAGGCGCGCACGGCCTACCAGGCGCTGGCCGCCAGCGTGGACACGACGCTGCGCACCAGCCTGGCCGAAAGCGCCCGCCTGGCCGGCGCCGCCATCCAGCCCGCCGCCGAGGCCGCGATGGCCGGCATCGCCCGCGAGGCCGCCGCGCTGCACGAGCGCGTCGCCGCTCAGGTGGCCGGACAACTCGGTGCGCTGACCACGCGCTTCGACGCGGGCCTGGCGCAGATCACCCAGCACAGCGCCGCGGCCGCGGCCGCGCAGGCCGACGGCCTGGCGCAGCAACGCCAGGCCGCGCTGCAGCTGCTGGCCGACACGGGCCAGGCGACGCAGGACGCCGTGCAGCGCCTGGGCGAGCGCTGGGCCACCGAAGCGCAGGCGCTGCTGGCCGCGCTGGGCGAGACCGCCGCGCGCCAGCAGGCTGCCCAGGCCGAGGCCGACGGGACCCGTGCCGCCGCGCTGCAGGCCCAGCTCGGCGCGCTGGCCGACCAGCGCGCCGAGGCGCAGCAGGCCGCCGCGCAGGCCACCGAGCGCTTCGCGGCGCAGACGCAAGCCCTGCTGGACCGCCTGACCGCCTCGCAGGCCGCGCATCTGGCCGCACAGGCCGATCAGGACGAACAGCGCAGCGCACAGTCGCGTGCCGAAGCCCAGGCGCTGGCCGCGCAACGCGCCGCCAGCGAAGCGCTGTTCGCCGCCCAGCGCGAGGCCGCCGAGCAGGCCGCGGCCACCAGCGGCGAGCGCACGCAGCACGCGCTGGCCGAGCTGACCGCCGGTTTCGCGGCGCAGACGCAGGTGGCCGTCGCCGCACTGGCCGACGCGCACCAGCGCCTGCAGTCGGCCCACGCCGCCAACGACGCCGAGCGCCTGGCGGCCTGGCGCACCGAGCTGCAGTCCGCAGGCGCCGCACAGCTCGCGCAGCAGCAGCAACTGGCCGATGGCCTGCTGGGCCACACGCGCGAGCTGGTCGCCCAGGCGCAGGACCAGGCGCAGGCGACGCTCAGCGAGGCCGGCGCGCTGCTGAAGGCCGCGGGCGAGGCGCCGCGCGCCGCCGTGGAGGTGGTGGCCGCGCTGCGCGAACAGCTCGCGCAGAGCCAGGCGCAGGACCGCGCCGCGCTGGCCGAGCGTGCCGAGCTGATGCAGACCGTCGCCACGCTGCTGGCCTCGCTGCAGCAGGCGGCGGGCGAGCAGCGCGCGGCCATCGATGCGCTGGTGGGCAGCGCGTCGTCGCAGGTCAATGCGCTGGTGGGCGGCTCCGCCACGCAGCTCGAAGCGCTGGGCGAGCGCCTGGCCACGCAGGCCGACGCGACCGGCCGGACGCTGGCCGACGCGGCCGTACAGCTCTCGGTCAGCGCCGCCGAGATGGGCAGCCTGGGCGAAGGCTTCGGCGCCGCGGTGGAGCAGTTCCAGGGCGCGAATGCGCAGCTGGTGCAGCACCTGGCGGCGCTGGAGGAGCGCCTGGCCGGTGCGATGACGCGCAGCGACGAGCAGCTCGGCTACTACGTGGCGCAGGCGCGCGAGGTCATCGACCTGTGCCTGGGTTCGCAGAAGCAGGTGCTGGACGCGTTGCAGGCGACGTCGCATGGATGAGCCGCTGGAACTGGAGCAGGAAGGTGTCGGTGCGCCGGCCTGGGCCGCGTTCGGCGACCTGATGGCCGGCGTGCTGGGCGCCTTCGTGCTGGTGCTGGCCGCGGCGCTGGTGGGTCAGTTGGACCTCGCCAACCAGCTGGAGGCCGAGGTGCAGCAGCGCCAGGTCGAGCAGCAGCGGCGCGAAGCGCTGGAGCGCGCGCTGGCGGGGCCTCTGGCGGACGGGCGCATCACGCTGGTGGAGGGCCGCATCGGCATCAGCGGCGCGGTGCTGTTCGCGACCGGGTCGGACCAACTGCATGCCGACGGCCGCACGCTGTTGAAGAGCCTGGCCGTGCCGCTGCGCACCTACCTCGCGCAGCGCGACGAGATCCTGATGGTCAGCGGCTTCACCGACGACCGCGGCCTCGTCACGGGCAAGGGCGCGCCGAAGTTCGCCGACAACCTGGAGCTGTCGGCCCAGCGTGCACTGACGGTGACGCGCGTGCTGATGGCCGAAGGCCTGCCGCCCGACGCGGTGTTCGCCGCCGCCTTCGGGCCGCAGCAGCCGGTGGCGTCCAACGACGAGGCCGCGGGCCGGGCGCTGAACCGGCGCGTGGAGATCGCGCCCACGCCGCGGCCCAGGCGCGCAGCGGCGTCCGCCCCGGCATGACGGCGCCGGACGATCCGGTCGCCTGGGCCGACGCGCAGGCCGCGGGCGACCCGGTGCAGGCGCGCGTGCTGCAGGCGCTGGCCCGGCGTATCGCGGCGCAGCCACCAGGCGCGTTGCGCGAGCGGCTGGTGGGCCAGCTCATGCAGCGCTCGCAGACCGTGCCGGCCCCGCTGCCGACGCGCGCAGCCGTGAAGGCGCCCGGACCGCTGGCCGAACTCGTCGCCCAATTGCGGCAGGCCCACGCCAGCCCCGAGCTGCGCAACGTCCAGGCCCACCGGCGCACCTGGGGCGAGCTGCGCCTGGCGCGCCGGCTGGCCGAGGTGGAAGCACCGGTGCCCGAGACACTGGGCCCGCTGAACAGCCAGGTGCTGGTGCGCCGCGCGCTGCAGCAGTTGAAGGCGCTGTCGCCGGACTACCTGCAGCGCTTCATCGCCCAGCTCGACGGGCTCGCGGCGCTGGCGCCGCTGCAGGCGGGCGCCGAGGCCGACGCCAGGCCGGCGCGCAAGACGGCGGCACGGCGGCGTTAGCGTCGGCTTTGGCGGCCGGCCAGCGACAGCCGCTCAGCGGCAGCGCATGATCTGCAGTTCGATGACGTCGCCGCCTCGCGCGGGCGCCGGCCCCCCCGCGCCGTATCGATCCGCCGGCCTCGGCTGCAGCACGACCTGCTGCAGGCCCAGCCACCAGCGCAGATAGGCCAGGCGTGCCGCCTCGTGATCGAGCGGCTCCGGCCCGTACAGGGCCGCAACGCAGTCCGTGCGGTACAGCCGCCGGGCGCCATCCAGCCAACGCGCCAGGTCGTCGCGCGCCTGGGCATCCAGCGTCACGCCGCCCGCACCGAACGCCGCGCGGGGGCAGACCGGCTGCGAATACCAGGCCAGCCCGTTGCCGTCGCGCGACTCGCCGCCATGCGGGGGCGGCACGCCGCCTTCGCAGCGGGCCAGCGCCGCGGGGCTTGCCAGCGCAAGCGTCAGCGAGAGGGTCGGCGAAACGGCCAACGAGGGGGTCAGCGGCCAAGGCCTCATGCCCAGGGCCCTTCGATGAGTTCGCGCGTCTCCTCGACGGCGATGCGCCACATGGCCAGCACCTCGTCGTCGGGCCGCTGGTAGGCGCCGCCGAAGTTGCCGTCGCCGGCCAGCGCGCGCACCGCGTCGGGCGGCAGCACCGCGTAGCGCCGGTAGTCCACCGGCGGCTTGCGGTCCTCGGGCTGGGTGACGCCGGCCAGCCGCGTCCACGGCAGGTTCTCCATCCACGACGCGTGGGCCGAATGGGGGTCGATGCCCTTCACGCAGGCCAGCGTGCGCGGCGCGTTCCACCAGTTGTGCAGGCGCACGCGGGTGCGCGGATGGGCGGCCATCCACTCCGCCACCGCCGCCGCGACCGGCTGGTTGCCGCCATGGCCGTTGACGATGAGGATGCGGCGAAAGCCCTGGTGGTCCAGGCTGTCCAGCAGGTCGCAGACGACGCGCAGCATCGTCTCCACCTTGAGCGTCACGGTGCCCGGGTAGCTCATGAACGACGGCGTGATGCCGAAGGGCAGCACCGGGAACACCGGCACGCCCAGCGGCTCGGCCGCCTCCACGGCGACGCGCTCGGCCAGGATGGCGTCCACGGCCAGGCTCAGGTAGGCGTGCTGCTCGGTGCAGCCGATGGGCAGCAGGCAGCGGTCGTCGCGCTGCAGCCAGGCCTCGACCTGCATCCAGTTCATGTCAGCGATCTTCATGGCCCCGGTCCTTCGGCGCTTCAGCCCGGCCGCTTCCACGCCATGCCCACCGTGCGCGGTGCCGTGTGCGTGAAGCCGAACTGCGCGTACAGCGCATCGGCCGGCACGTCGGCCAGCAGGCTGACGTAGCCGCTGGGCGGCACGTGCTCGCGCAGCCAGGCGGCGATCTCTCCCATGACGCGCTTGCCCAGGCCGCGGCCCTGGTGCGCCGGCAGCACGGCGATGTCCACCACCTGGAAGGCCGTGCCGCCGTCGCCGATGACGCGGCCCATGGCGATGGGCTGGCCGTCGTGCAGCAGTTGCACGGCGAACAGCGTGTTGGGCAGGCCCTTCGCAGCGGCCTCGGCGGACTTGGGGCTGAGGCCCGACGCAACCCGGAGGTGCTGGTAGGTTTCGGCGGTGGGCGTGGCGTGCAGCGTGGTGTAGCTCATGGTGCATTCTGGCCGGACCATCACCTGCATTCATACCCGCCGCGCCCTCCGACATGACATCCGCGGGCACACCCGGGGGTGGCGTGCCGGGTGCACTGCAACAATCCGGTCTTGGCCACGCCTGTCCCACGCATGAAGACCTCCGCCCTCGTTGCCGCCTCCCTGGCCCTGCTGCTGAGCGCCTGCGCCAGCGTGGCGCCCACGCCGCCCGGCTCCGCGCCGGCTGCGCCCGGCACCGCCGCCACGCCGGCAGCGGCCACCACGCCCGCTGCCGTCGTGCGCCCGCCCGTCATCGACCGCAGCTACACGTCGCAGAACCAGGACAGCCGCGCGCTCTACATCGTGCTGCACTACACGGTGCTGGACTGGGAGAAGTCGCTGAAGGTGCTGACCACCGGCGGCCAGGTGTCGGCGCACTACCTGGTGCGCGACAACCCGGTGGCCAGCTACGCGCTGGTGGACGAGAACCGCCGCGCCTGGCATGCCGGCGCCAGCTACTGGGCCGGCAACACCAACCTGAACTCGGCTTCCATCGGCATCGAGATCGTCAACCCGGGCTATGTGGACGGCCCCGGCGGGCGCGTCTACGCGCCGTTCCCGCAGGCGCAGATCGACGAGGTCATCGCGCTGGTGCGCGACATCCAGAAGCGCCACAACGTGCGGCCCGAACGCATCATCGGCCACGCCGACATCGCGCCCGGCCGCAAGCAGGACCCGGGGCCGCAGTTCCCGTGGAAGCAGTTCGCCGACGCCGGCCTCATCCCCTGGCCGGACGGCCCGCTGGTGGTGCTGAAGACGCTGGAGCACGAGGTCGCGCCGCGCGACGCCGCCTGGCTGCAGGACCGGCTGGCGCGCATCGGCTACAACGTGTCGCGCTCGGGCCAGATGGACGTGCTGACCCGTGAGGTCATCGCGACCTTCCAGATGAAGTACCGCCCGCGCGACATCTCCGGCACGCCGGACGCCGAGACGGCCGCGCTGATCGAGGTGGCGTCCACGCCCGGCGCGATGCGCGTGTCCGGCGGCGGCGAGACCGAAACGCGGCCGTACACGTCGCGCTGGTAGATGTTCGCCTTCCTGCTCAAACGCCTGGCCACGCTGGTGCCGACGCTCGTCGGCATCACGATCGTCGCGTTCGGCCTGATCCGGCTCGTGCCGGGTGACCCCATCGAGGTCATGATGGGCGAGCGCCGGCTGGACCCGGAGGCGCATGCCGCGCTGGTCAAGCGCATGGGGCTGGATCAGCCGCTGCCGGTGCAGTATGCGGACTACGTGGGCAAGCTGCTGCACGGTGACCTGGGCCAGAGTCTGGTCAGCCGCGAGCCGGTCAGCAAGGAGTTCGCGGCGCTGTTCCCGGCGACGGTGGAGCTGGCGACGGCCGCGCTGATCTTCGCAGTGGGCTTCGGGCTGCTGCTGGGCGTGAGCGCAGGGCTCAAGCGCGGCTCGCTGCTGGACCAGGGCGTGATGGGCATGGCCACGGTGGGCTATTCCATGCCGGTGTTCTGGTGGGGGCTGATCCTCATCATGTTCTTCTCGGTGCAGCTGGGCTGGACGCCGGTGTCGGGCCGCATCGGCATCGAGTTCGACCCCGAGCGCGTGACCGGCTTCATGCTGATCGACGCGTGGCTGTCCGGTGAGGACGGCGCGTTCAAATCCGCGCTGATGCACCTGATCCTGCCGGCGCTGGTGCTGGGCACCAGCACGCTGGCGGTCGTCGCGCGCATGACGCGCTCGTCCATGCTCGAAGTGCTGCGCGAGGACTACGTGCGCACGGCGCGCGCCAAGGGCTTGTCGCCCACGCGCGTGGTCGTCGTGCACGCGCTGCGCAACGCGCTGATCCCGGTACTGACGGTCGTGGGCCTGCAGACCGGCAGCCTGCTGGCCGGCGCCGTGCTGACCGAGACCATCTTCTCGTGGCCGGGCATCGGCAAGTGGCTGATCGACTCCATCGGCCGGCGGGACTACCCGGTGGTGCAGGCGGGCATCCTGATCTCGGCGCTGACCTTCATCGTCGTGAACCTGGTCGTGGATGTGCTCTATGGCGTGGTGAATCCGCGCATCCGCGGAGGTGGCCATTGAGCGCCGTCGTCCGCATCCGCGCCTATGCGCCGGCTGACCTGCCCGCCTGCCTGGCGCTGTTCGATGGCAACGTGCCGCAGTTCTTCGCGCCCCACGAGCGGCCGGAGTTCGAGGATTGGCTGCGGCCCGTGCCGGTGGACTACCTCGTGGCCGAGCTGGACGGTCAGTTGGTCGCCTGCGGCGGCTGGTATGCCGGCGGTGAGGAGGCGCGGCTGTGCTGGGGGCTGGTGAGGCGTGAGCTGCATGGCCAGGGCGTCGGTCGCGCGTTGCTGGCGGCCCGCCTTCTCGCCTTGCGCGGCATGCCAGGCGTGCGCGCCGTGTCCATCACCACGAGCCAACTCAGCGAAGGCTTTTTTGTGAAGCATGGTTTTGAAGTCACCGAGCGTGAGGTGAATGGCCTCGCGCCCGGTCTGGACCGTGTCGAGGCGCGGCTGGACCTGCAGAAGGCCACCGCATGAGCGCCGTCCTCGACAAACCCATCGAACCGCCCGGCCCGCTGCGCGAGTTCTGGCTGGGCTTCGCGGCCAACCGCGGTGCGTTCATCGCGCTGGTCGTGTTCGCGCTGATCGCCGTCGCGTCGCTGCTGGCGCCGCTGATCGCGCCGCACGATCCCATCGAGCAGTACCGCGACTTCATGCTGACGCCGCCCGTCTGGGCAGAAGGCGGCGGCACGCGCTTCCTGCTGGGCACGGACGAGCTGGGCCGCGACATGCTGAGCCGGCTGCTGCACGGCGGCCGCGTGTCGCTGGGCATCGGCCTGGCGGCAGTCACGCTGTCGCTGGTGCCGGGCGTGATGCTGGGGCTGCTGGCGGCGTTCTTCCAGCGCTGGCTGTCGCCGGCCATCATGCGCGTGATGGACATCGTGCTGGCGCTGCCGGCGCTGCTGCTGGCCATCTGCGTCATCACCATCCTCGGGCCCGGGCTCGTCAACACGGTGATCGCCATCGCCATCGGCGCGCTGCCGGGCTATGTGCGGCTGACGCGCGCGGCAGCGCTGGCCGAGATCGGCCGCGACTACGTGACGGCCAGCCGCGTGGCCGGTGCCAGCGTGTGGCGGCTGATGTTCATCACCGTGCTGCCCAATTGCATGGCGCCGTTGATCGTCAACGCGACGTTGAGCTTTTCTTCCGCCATCCTGGAGACGGCGGGGCTGGGCTTCCTGGGCCTGGGCGTGCAGGCGCCGACGCCGGAGTGGGGCACCATGCTGTCGGCGGCGCGGGACTACATCACGCGGGCGCCGTGGGTGGTGACGCTGCCGGGGCTGACGATCCTGGTGACGGTGCTGGCGATCAACCTGATGGGCGATGGGCTGCGGGATGCGCTGGACCCGAAGTTGAAGAAGGTGGCGTGAATGGGCGGCCTGCTTTTTCGCGGTTATGGGCGGACGCCACGATTGCCGGGACTCGCCCCGGCGGGCGACCTACTTCTTTGGCCGTCCAAAGAAGTAGGCAAGAAAAACGCCCCGACAAAACCGCCCCTGCGGGGTGCCCTGCGCTGCTCGAAACCCCAGGCCCGCGCTCAACTCGCGTCGCTACGCTCTGCTCAGACAGTAGCGCGGAGTCAGATGTTGAAGCGTGCTTCGCACGCGCCTGGGGTTCCTGCGCTGCTCGGCGGTTTTGAAGGGGGGATTCGCAAAGCCCCTCGGCTCGGCTTCGCCGTAGCCCCCATCAAAGCGAACAGCCGCGTCGCCCGAGCGACGCTGCCTTCTTCGACTCGTGAGCCCGGCGTGCAGCCGCGCGTTGGGCGGTGCGATGCGGGCGGCGAGCCGGCGGTGACATGTCATGTGCGAGAGCGCAGCGGCTCGCTTCTTCCCGCTCGCCGAGTGACTGTTCCGCGGCGCAGCTCGTGCACGTGGTGCTCGTGTGCGGTTCAGGGCCTCTTCTTTGGTGACTTTCTTCTGGCCCCGCAGAAGAAAGTTACCGCGCTGCCGGGCGCGCATCCCGGCACGGCACTCGCCATCACCCCGCAGTAGCGAGCCCGCATGAGCCTTCTCACGATCAAGAACCTGAAGGTCCAGTTCGGCACCTTCCCCGCAGTCGACGGCGTGGACCTGACGCTGCAAGCCGGCGAACTCCTCGGCATCGTCGGCGAATCCGGCTCCGGCAAGTCCGTCACCATGCTGGCCCTCATGGGCCTCATCGACGCCCCTGGCAAAGTCACCGCCGACGCCATCGAGTTCGAAGGCCGCGACCTGCTGACGCTGTCGCCGCGCGAACGCCGCGCACTGATCGGCCGCGACGTGGCCATGGTGTTCCAGGATGCGCTGACCAGCCTGAACCCGAGCTACACGGTGGGCGCACAGATCGCCGAAGTGCTGAAGGCCCACCTCGGCCTGGGCGGCAAGGCGGCGAGGCAGCGTGTCGTCGAACTGCTGGAGCAGGTCGAGATCCCCGACGCGGCCAGCCGCGCGAATGCCTACCCGCACCAGCTGTCGGGCGGCATGAACCAGCGCGTGATGATCGCGATGGCCATCGCCTGCGGCCCGAAGCTGCTGATCGCCGACGAGCCCACCACGGCGCTGGACGTGACCATCCAGGCCCAGATCATGGCGCTGCTGTTGAAGCTGCAGCGCGAGCAGGGCATGGGCCTGATCATGATCACGCACGACCTCGCCGTGGTGGCCGAGATGGCGCAGCGCGTGGCCGTCATGTACGCCGGCCAGGTCGTCGAGACCGGGCCGGTGCCGGGGCTGTTCGACGCGCCGCGCCACCCGTACACGAACGCGCTGCTGGCCGCGATTCCCGAGCACAGCGCGGGTGAGAGGCGCCTGTCCGCGCTGCCCGGCATCGTGCCCGGCGCGCTGGACCGGCCCGCGGGCTGCCTGCTGAGCCCGCGCTGCCCGCGCGTGCAGCCGCGCTGCGTGGCCGAGCGGCCGGCGCTGCAGGACGGCGTGCGCTGCTTCTATCCAGTCGAGGAGGCAGCGCATGTCTGAGCTGCTTCTCGAGGCGACCGACCTGGCCAAGCACTACACGGTCAGCCGCGGCCTGTTCAAGCCCAAGGCGACGGTCAAGGCACTGGCCGGCGTCAGCTTCACGCTGAAGCCCCGCAAGACGCTGGCCGTCGTCGGCGAGTCCGGCTGCGGCAAGAGCACGCTGGCGCGGCAACTGACGCTGATCGAGCCGCCGACGCGCGGCGCGCTGAAGATCGGCGGCACCGACGCCGCGACGGCCGACGCGGCCACGCTGAAGACGCTGCGCCGCCAGGTGCAGATGGTGTTCCAGAACCCGTTCGCGTCGCTGAACCCGCGCAAGACCATCGCGACCACGCTGGCCGAGCCGCTGCTGATCAACACGCCGATGGGCACGCTGGAGCGCCGCGAGCGCGTGGCGGCGCTCGCCACCAAGGTGGGCCTGCGGCCCGAGCACCTGCGCCGCTACCCGCACATGTTCTCCGGCGGCCAGCGCCAGCGCATCGCCATCGCGCGGGCCATGATCCTGAACCCGGGCATCGTCGTCGCCGACGAGCCGGTCAGCGCGCTGGACGTGTCCATCCAGGCGCAGATCCTGAACCTGTTCATGGACCTGCAGGACGAGTTCGGCACGGGCTACGTGTTCATCTCGCACAACCTGTCGGTCGTGGAGCATGTGGCCGACGACGTGATGGTGATGTACCTGGGCGCCGCCGTCGAGGTGGGCGCGAAGAAGACGCTGTTCGCGCAGCCGCTGCACCCCTACACACGGGCGCTGATGAGCGCGACGCCGGCGCTGCGCGCGGCGGACCGGCGCGAGCGCATCGTCATCCACGGCGAGCTGCCCAGCCCCTTGAACCCGCCCGGCGGCTGCACCTTCCACAAGCGCTGCCCGCTGGCCGTGGCGCGCTGCAAGGACGAGGTGCCGCTGCTGCGCGCGGTGGACGGCCGCCAGGTGGCCTGTCACGTCGTTTAGGGACGGCGCGGGGCAGGTCATAACGGGGGCACATGCCCTCGCGTCATTCCGTCATGCGCGGGGTGTTGTTCCGGTGCCGACTTTCGCCCCGTGACGAATCGCGCGACGGCCGAGCCTCGCAAGAATCTTCGCGATTCGACATTTGCGGAGACAGCAATGAAATTCAAATTCACACCGGTGAGCCACGGCCTCGTCTGCCTGCTCGCCGCGATGCAGGGCGCGGCCTTGGCGCAGCAGGCCCAGCCCCAGGACGCCGACAAGCCCAAGACGCAGTCGCTGGAATCGGTCGTCGTGACCGGCATCCGCGCGTCCAACGAGCGCTCGCTGGTCATGAAGCGCGATGCGTCCGCCAACGTGGACGTCATCACCGCGCTGGATGTCGGCAAGATGCCCGACAAGAACCTCGCCGACTCGCTGCAGCGCATCGTCGGCGTGGCCGTGCGCAAGGACTACGACGAGGCCGAGAAGGTGTCCATGCGCGGCACCAACCCGGACATGAGCCTCATCCTGTTCAACGGCCACACTGTCAGCGGCGGTGACTGGTACCTGGCCGACCAGAGCAGCAGCAGCCGCAGCACGTCGCTGAGCCTGATGCCGTCGTCGGTGCTGAACGCGGCCACGGTCTACAAGACCTCGCAGGCCAACATCGCGGACGGCGGCCTGGCCGGCACCGTCAACGTGACGACGCGCAAGCCACTGGACGAGCCCAAGCGCCTGGGCGGCCTGCTGAGCGCCGGCGCCGTCTACGCCGACCTGCCGGGCAAGAGCAGCCCGCAGCTCAACGCCAGCATCAACTGGAAGAACGACAGCAACACGCTGGGCATCATCGGCCAGGTGTTCGCCGAGAAGCGCTATGTGCGCCGCGACTCCGTGTCGCGCCTGGGCTATGGCGCCAACTCCGGCTGGGACCAGATCAACACGGCCACGATGCTGGGCATCACCGACGCGTCGCTGGCCGGCACCGGCTACAAGGCGTCCGACCTGAACGGCGTGCGCATGCCGGGCAGCCTGGCTTCGGAGTTCGTCGAAGGCGTGCGCGACCGCAAGGGCGGCATGCTGGCGCTGCAGGTGCGCCCGACCGACTCGCTGGACCTGTCCGCCACCGGCTTCTATTCCAAGATGAACGCGGCCAACTTCGGCCGCGCGACGATGGGCGCGCTCAACAGCATGCTGCGCGGCCTGGCCGGCCCGACCGGCGAGACCAACATCTTCACGAACTCCAATGGCCAGCGCGTCTATGCGCAGATCAAGAACCCCGTCATCGTCGAGGAGACCACGCTCTACGGCGACAAGCTCCGGGTGCTGAAGAGCGCCGACATCGTCTTCCCGGACGGCACGACGCCGCAGTACGTCGGCAACTCCGAGGGCTTCTACCGCAGCGGTGCCAGCGCCAGCAGCGGCTTCCTGGACCTGGACGCCAAGTGGCAGGCCAGCAAGGACATGGTGCTGAAGGGCCAGTTCAGCACGACGCGCGGCGTCGGCACGACGGAGATGGACCGCGGCCTGACCTTCGCCCGCTACGGCACCGGCATCTCCTACTCGATGAACGGCCTGCAGGAAGCGCCGGACTTCAAGTACATCGGCGCCGGCACCGGCGCGTCGTCGGCCACGCTGGCCGACGGCAGCGGCTACAAGCTGGTGTCGCGCAGCCTGGCCAACAAGTACAAGACGGTGGACCGCGAGAACAGCATCGCCGTGGACGGCGAGTACACGCAGGAAAGCGGCATCTTCGCGACGCTGAATTTCGGCGTTCGCTATGCCGACCACCGCCGCGACTTCCGCCGCACGATCAAGGCCATGCACGCGGCCTTCAACCCGCTGACGGACACACCCGATCCGGCCGCCTCCGTGTCCTTCCCGGGCGATTTCGGCGCCTCGCTGGGCGGCGGCAACTGGGAGCGCACCGGCTTCTATTTCCCGCGCGAGTTCCTCGTCAACTACTTCGACAAGGCCATCAAGGAGACGAATTCCGACTTCGAGCGCTTCGTGGCGTCGGAGATCCAGATGCGCGAACAGCAGAGCGCCGTCTACCTGATGCAGAACCTGGAGGGTGAGAAGAACTGGTGGTCGGGCAACATCGGCCTGCGCGTCGTGCGCACGCAGGTGGACGCGCAGGCGCCCACGCCGGTGCCGGCGGGCAAGTGCACGCGCATCGAGCCGGGCAAGACGGTGGTGCCCTGCGCGGCCTACCCGACGGCCATCGTGACGGCCGGCGACGCGGTGAACTACTTCGACGGCGTGCCCTGGAACGGCAACACCGGCACGATCTACTACAAGACCGCCACCAGCAAGCGCTTCGACAACTTGCTGCCCAGCCTGAACCTGCGCTTCGAGCTGACGCCCGAGCTGATCGCCCGCTTCGGCGCCAGCGAGACCATCGGCCGGCAGAACTACAACCTCTACGGCGCCGCCTACGGCTCGCCGAGCTGCAGCACCGGCATCTGCCTGGTGTCGGGTCCGAACCCGGCGCTGAAGCCGATGACCTCGCGCAACACCGATGTGTCGCTGTCGTGGTTCTTCGCCAAGCGCGCGATGCTGTCCGTCAGCCTGTTCGACTCGCTGATCGACGGCTACGCCAAGACCGGCACCGTGCAGCAGGACGCGACCATCGACCTGGCCGACCCGACGACCGGCGCGATGCGCACCTACTACATCACGACGACGGGCCAGCAGAAGGCGCGCATCAAGGGCGTGGAAGTGGCGTACGAGCAGCCCATCGGCGCAGGCTTCGGCATCCAGTCCAACGTCAGCGTGGCCGACAACAAGGTCGCCGACGGCCGGCCGATGCCGGGCGTCTCCAAGTACTCCGCCAACCTGGGCGGCTACTTCGAGAACGACCTGTTCAGCGTGCGCCTGGTCTACAACTACCGCGGCAAGTACGTGTCGAGCACGACGGCGCCTTCGCCGACGACCAACAGCCAGGGCAACACCGTCATCAACGGCGTCACGATGCCGGCTGCGCCGACGATGGCGGCACCGGTCAGCAACGTCGACCTCTCGATCAACTACAACATCAACGAGCAGTTGCAGTTGTCGTTCAACGCCACCAATCTGACGAACCCGACCCGCGCCCAGTACCGCTACAGCGAACTGGAACAACAGAAGCTGGACGTGTCCGGCCGCCAGTACTACCTGGAGGCGCGCTACAAGTTCTGACGCCGCTTTGAATAAAAAAGCCGCCCTCCCGAACGGGACGGCGGCTTTTGTGCATTTTGGAGAGCAGCGTTCTACTTCGGCGTGCGCTTGGAAATCTCGTTGCCGACGACGCCGCCGGCTGCGGCGCCCACCGCCGCACCCGCCGTCGTGCCTGTCAGCACGCCGCCCGCGACGGCACCGACCGTGGCACCCACGACGGTGCTGGTTTCACGGCCCGACATGCTCGCGCAGCCGGTCATCGCCAGGGTCGCCGCAGCGGCCACCGACAGCAGGGTCACGCGCAGGGCGGAAGTCTTGTCAGAGTTCGTCATGGCAGGCCTCAATTCGGGCGACGCTTGGATACTTCGTTGCCAACGACGCCACCGGCGGCAGCGCCAATCGCCGCACCTGCGGTGGAGCCGGTGACAGCACCGCCGATGACGGCACCGGCGGTGGCACCGACGACGGTGCTGGTTTCGCGTTGGGACATGCCCGCGCAACCGGTCAGGGCCAGCATGGTGGCGGCCACCAGGGACAGCGCCGTCAGACGCCAGTAGGCGGTGCCGGGGCTGGAGATCATGTCGAGCGTGGTCATGGTGTGCTCCTTTCGGGAACGTGTTCGGATGGCTCAACTGTCGTCGCCCGGCACGGCGGGCGGCACCGGCGCACGGGCCGAGCTGATGTCGGACGGCACCTATACCGAGGCGCAGGCGCTGCAATGCAAAGAGCCACCCGAAGGTGGCTCCTGCAGAGGGGAACGGCGGCTCAGCGCGTCATTTCGCGGCGGAGGCGGCGCCGTCGGCCATGCACTTCTTGATGTGGCTCTTGGCGGCGGCGCCATGCAGCTTCTTGTCGGCGGCGGACTTCTCGCAGGCGGCGTTGCCGGGCGCGGAGGCCGCCTCGGCCGCTGCGGCCGGCTTGGCGCCCAGGCAGTCCTTCATGAAGGCCTTGCGCTCATCGCCTTTCTTGCCCTTGGCTTCGGCGTTGCAGGCTTTCATCTTGTCTTGCTGCGGCGTGGCCTGGGCACCCAGGGCGAAAGCGGCGCAGGCCAGCAGGATGGCGACTCGTTTCATCGGGAGCTCCTTCATGGGTCAGAGAGGGGATACAGCCGCGTTGATTCCAACACGCGGGAAGAGCGGCGCCAAGGCGGGAATCTTCCCGAAGCTGTCGGCGTGCTGTTGACGACACCGGGTGTTACAAGATGCGCCGCGGGTGCGCCATGGCCTCGTGGGCGGCGTGCAGCCGGCGCACCAGCACGCGGATGAAGCCCCGGTCGAAGCGATGCTGGCACTCCGGGCTCAACTGGCCGATGGCGTCGGGCGTGAACGAGATCGTCGTGCACTCGACGCTGACCTTGATGTCCGTGCTGTGGCGGCGCAGGTCGGGGTTGGGCGCCAGGTAGGCCATCTCGCCCACCGAAGTCCCCTGGCCCAGCGTGGCCACCTGCCGCCCGTCACGGAACACCTCGACCTCGCCCTGCGCAATGATGTGGAAGCTGTTGCCCTCCTGGCCGCGCTTGAAGAGCGCATAGCCGACCGGATAGCGCTTCCAGCGCGCACGCCGCACGACCTCCCACAGCTGCACGTCGCCGAACTCGGCGAAGAACTCCAGCGAACGCAGCAGGTTGAAGCGCTCCGAGTCGCGCACCTCGCCCAGCCGGTTCAGCGGCACCTGCTGGCTCGCGACCAGCGCCGACAGCGCCTGCGCGAAGCTGTCCCAGTCCGCATAGCGCTCGCCCGGGGCCTTGGCCAGCGCGCGCCGCACGACGGCGTCCAGCGCTTCGCTGACGCCCTCGCGCTGGCCCACCAGCGGCAACGCCGGCTGGTGGTAGATCTGGTGCATCAGCGCCATCTGGTGGGGCGCGTCGAACGGCGGCTTGCCCGCGATCAGGTGGTACAGCACGGCGCCCAGCGCGTACATGTCGGCGCGGCAGTCCACGTCGCCGCCCTCGATCTGCTCCGGCGGCATGTAGGCCAGCGAGCCGACGCGGTGGATCTGCGTCGCGTCGGCATTCAGGTTCAGCGCCGAGCCGAAGTCGCTGACCTTCACGTCCACGACCTGGCCGCCCGGGTCCAGCACGGCCAGCAGGTTGGCCGGCTTCACGTCGCGGTGGATGACGCCCTGGCGGTAGACATAGCTCAGCGCCATCGCGCACTTGAAGCCCAGCTCGACGATCTGGTCCAGCGGCAGCAGGCGGTCGCTGCGGCAGAAGTGCTTCAGCGTGACGCCGGGCACGTACTCCATGACGAGGTAAGGCGCCTCGCCCTCGTGCGGATTCGCGACGGCATCGACGATGGCGACCACGTTGGGATGGTGCAGCTGACCGGCGAGCGCGGCCTCGGCGCTGAAGAAGCGTTGGCTGAAGTCGCTGGCCGGTGCATCGGCCGGTGTCGCCCAGGCGCGCATGCGCTTGATGGCGACCTCGCGCCCTTCGCCCGGGCCCTGGAACGGGTCGCGCGCCAGGAAGACGTCGCTGGTCGCCCCTTCGCCCAGGCGCCGCAGCACCTCATAGCGGCCGATGTGGGCGGGCAGATCGTCGGCGGGAGCGGTCACGCGCGGCATGATACGGGCCGCCCCAGGAGGTGCAGCGCCTTGTTCTCCCACGTCTTCATCGGCATCCGCGACTTCGAGCGCGCGCTGGCCTTCTACCGGCCGCTGATGGCGCTGCTCGGTGTGCCCGAGCGGTTCTGCGACCCCGACGGCTGGGCCGGCTGGCAGAGCCACCCGGGGCCACGGCCGCTGCTGGTGATCGGCCGGCCGTTCGACGGCGAGCACGCGCCCGGCAACGGCCACATGGTGGCGCTGCTCGCCAGTGACCGCGGCCTGGTGGACCGTGCCCACGCGCTGGCCCTGGCGCAGGGCGGCACCTGCGAGGGCGCGCCGGGGCTGCGCCCGCACTACCACCCCCACTACTACGGCGCCTACTTCCGCGACCCCGACGGCAACAAGCTCTGCGTGGCCTGCCACGATGCGCCGCCGAGTTGAGTCGGCGCAGCGGGCACCCCATGCGTTCAGGCAGGGTGGCCCCTGCCTCCTAAAATCGCGTCCATGATCCAAGCCAAGCAGGCGTTGCTCGCCGCACTCGCCGACTCTCTCCAGGACATCGCTCCAGGCTCCAACGCCGTCGCGGCGTTCGAATCCCCCAAGCAGGCCGCCCACGGCGACTTCGCCTGCACGGCTGCCATGCAGCTGGCCAAGCCGCTGAAGGCCAACCCCCGAGAACTGGCCACCCGCCTGATCGCGTCGCTGCAAGCCAAGCCCGCCTTCCAGACCTGGGTACAGGCGCTGGAGATCGCCGGCCCCGGTTTCATCAACATCCGCCTCAAGCCCGAGGCCAAGCAGGCCGTCGTAGGCGAAGTGCTCAGTGCGGGTGCCAGCTTCGGCCACCGCGCCGCGACCGGCAAGCACGTCATGGTGGAGTTCGTCTCCGCCAACCCGACCGGCCCGCTGCACGTGGGCCACGCCCGCCAGGCGGCGCTGGGCGACGCGATCTGCTCCGTGTTCCAGAGCCAGGGCCACGACGTGACCCGCGAGTTCTATTACAACGACGCCGGCGTGCAGATCGCCACGCTGGCCAACTCCACGCAGATGCGCCTGAAAGGCTTCAAGCCCGGCGACGCCGAGTGGCCCGAGGCCGCCTACAACGGCGACTACATCCAGGACATCGCCGACGCCTTCCTGCGCCGTGAAACGGTCAAGGCCGACGACCGCGAGTTCACCGCCAGCGGCGACGTGAACGACCTCGACAGCATCCGCCAGTTCGCCGTGGCCTACCTGCGCCACGAGCAGGACCTGGACCTGCAGGCCTTCGGCCTGAAGTTCGACAACTACTTCCTGGAAACCAGCGTCTACAAGGGCGGCCAGCTGGAGGCGGCGGTGCAACGCATCGTCGACGCCGGCAAGACCTACGAGGAAGGCGGCGCGCTGTGGTTCAAGTCGACCGACTACGGTGACGACAAGGACCGCGTGATGCGCAAGTCCGACGGCGGCTACACCTACTTCGTGCCCGACGTGGCCTACCACGTCAACAAGTTCGAGCGCGGCTACACGCAGTGCATCAACATCCAGGGCACCGACCACCACGGCACCATCGCCCGCGTGCGCGGCGGCCTGCAGGCGCAGAACCTGGGCATCCCGCAAGGCTTCCCGGACTACGTGCTGAACAAGATGGTCACGGTCATGAAGGACGGCGCGGAGGTCAAGATCTCCAAGCGCGCCGGCTCCTACGTGACGCTGCGCGACCTGATCGACTGGACCAGCCGCGACGCGGTGCGCTTTTTCCTCATCAGCCGCAAGGCCGACACCGAATTCACCTTCGATGTCGACGTCGCGCTGAAGCAGAACGACGAGAACCCGGTGTTCTACGTGCAGTACGCACATGCGCGCATCTGTTCAGTGATCCGCAAGTGGGGCGGCGACGTGGGCAGCATCGCCAACGCCGACCTCAGCCTGCTGACCGCGCCAACGGAAGAAGCACTGATGCTCAAGCTGGCCGCCTACCCCGACATGCTGACCGGCGCCGCCGCCAGCATCGCGCCGCACGACGTGGCCTTCTACGCCCGCGACCTGGCTGGTGCCTACCACTCCTTCCACGCCGCCGAGCGCGTGCTGGACCAGGCGCCCGAACTCACGCGCGCCCGCGTCGCCCTGCTGGCCGCCACGCGCCAGGTGCTGGCCAACGCTTTAGGCATGCTGGGCGTGAGCGCGCCCGAGCAGATGAGCCGCGACATTCCTGAATCCTCGGACACCTCGGAGAGCGAATGAGTTCTGCATCCAAGCCCACGGGCCAGAAGCAACAGAAGGGCGGGTTCGTCCTGGGCCTGATCGTGGGCCTGCTGGTCGGCCTGTCCATCTCGCTGGGCGTGGCGCTGTACATCAACAAGACGCCCATCCCCTTCATGAACAAGGTGCCGCAGCGCACCGCCGAGCAGGACGCGCAGGAAGCCGAGCGCAACCGCAACTGGGACCCGAACGCGCCGCTGGCCGGCAAGGCCGGGCGCAGCGCCAGCGGCGTCGTCAACGCGCCGGCAGCGGCGGCCTCCGAGCCCGCGCCGGTCGCCACGGCGCCGGCACCGGCGCCGGTGGTCACGCCCGCTCTGGCGCCCACCAAGGCCACCGCCAAGGCGGACGCGGCCTCCGCCAGCGCGCCCGCGCCGGCACCCACGGCCGCGGCCGATGCCTACGTCTACTTCGTGCAGGCCGGCGCGTTCACCCGCCCGGAAGAGGCCGAGACGCAGAAGGCCAAGCTGGCCATCCAGGGCTTCACGGCCAAGGTGATGGAGCGCGAGCAGAACGGCCGCACCGTCTACCGCGTGCGCCTGGGGCCCATGGACGCACGCGACGGCGCCGAAGACCTGCAGCGCAAGATTGAAGGGGCTGGCTTCGAGGCCAATCTCGTTCGTGTACAACGCTGACTCTCCCACCGACCGATCCACCCAAGGAAGCCTGACGCCATGAAGCGCCGCGATTTCTCCGCCCTGTTCGCCACCGCGCCCGTTCTCGGCGCTGCCGGCTCCGCCCTCGCCCAGGGTGGCCCCGTCGAGGGCCGCCAGTACAACGTGCTGGGCACGCCGCTGCCGACGACGCCCGGCAAGATCGAAGTCGTCGAGTTCTTCTGGTACGGCTGCCCGCACTGCTACGCGTTCGAGCCGGCCATCGAGGCCTGGAGCAAGCAGTTGCCCGCCGACGTGGCGTTCCGCAAGGCGCATGTGGCCTTCCGCGCCAACGTGAAGATCCACCAGCGCATGTTCTACGCGCTGGAAGCCCTGGGCAAGGAGGCCGAGGTGCGCCCGGCCATCTTCAACGCAATGCACCAGCAGGGCCAGGCGCTGGACGACCCCAAGGCGCAGGCCAAGTTCCTGAGCGCCCTGGGCGTGGACCCCAACAAGTACCAGGAGGCCTACAACTCCTTCGGCGTGGTGACCAAGTGCCAGCAGGCCGAGAAGCTGTCCGAGGCCTACCGCATCGACGGCGTGCCCAGCATCGGCGTCGGCGGCCGCTTCCTGACCTCGCCCGCCCAGGCCGGCGCCGGCCAGCGCATGAACGAGCTGGAGCTGGGCCAGAAGGCACTGCAGGTCACCGACTTCCTGATCCAGCGCGCGCGCAACAAGGCATGAAGCGCCGCGACGCTGCCGTTGCACTGGCGGCGGCCAGCCTGCTGCCGGCCGCGCGGGCCCAGGGCGGACCGGTCGAGGGCAAGCAGTACATGCGGCTGGCCCAGACGCTGCCCGGCACGCCCGGCAAGATCGACGTCATCGAGTTCTTCTTCTACCGCTGCCCGCACTGCTTCGCGCTGGACCCGCTGCTGGAGGCCTGGGCGCACCAGTTGCCGGCGGATGTGGCCTTCCGGCGCGTGCCGGTGGGCCAGCAGGCCATGCTGAAGCTGCACCAGCGCATGTTCTACACGCTGGAAGCCATGGGCGCGCTGACACCGGCCGTGCATGCCGGCATCTTCAACGCCTTCCACCGCCAGAACATCGAGGCCAATGACGAGGCCGCCGTCGTCGCCCTCGTCGGCAAGCTGGGCGTCGACACGGCCCGGTTCAAGCAGACCTTCAACTCGTTCGGCGTGCAAACCAAGGTGTCGCAGGGCCAGAAGCTGGCCGAGGCCTGCGGCGTGGACAACGTGCCGGCGCTGGTCATCGCCGGGCGCTGGCGCACCGGCCCCGGCATGGGCGCCGCACCCGGCCTCAGCGAGCAGGTCCATGGCCAGCAGGCGCTGGCAGTCGCGGACGCGCTCATCAAACTGGCGCGAAGCGGCAAAGTTTCCTGACGCCCCGCGGCTGGTACCCAGGCAGCAGAGGACGGTGGGCCCATAGAATGGCTTGCAACTTCCGTGCCGCCATGCCTTCGCGTCTCCTTCCCCTGCTCATCGTGCTCGCCGCCGTCGCCGCCCACGCGGAGAAGGCCGACCGTCTCAAGCCCATGGTCTTCACGCAGGACAAGCAGGGCCGCATCGACAGCGTGAACCAGCGCACCGAACTGCTGGGCAACGTCATCATCACGCAAGGCAGCCTGATGCTGCGCGCCGAGAAGGTGGACGTGCGCGAGACGCGTGACGGCTACCACCAGGCCTTCGCCAGCGGCACGGCCGGCAACCCGGTCAGCTTCCGCCAAGCACGCGACGTGCCCGGCGAGTCCATCGCCGGCACGGCCGACCAGCTCGAATACGACACCCGCACCGAAACCGTGCGCTTCATCGGCAACGCCAACGTGCGCCGCATGCGCGGCACCACCGTGGCCGACGAGGTGACCGGCGCGGTCATCGTCTACGACAGCCGCACCGAGGTCTTCACGCTGGAGGGCGGCAGCGCCTCGCCCAACCCGAACGGCCGCACCCGCATCGTCATGATGCCGCGCGCGCAGCCGGGCGACGCTGCGGCGCCGGCCTCATCGGCCCCGGCGGCCGCGCTGCCGCTGCAGCCGTCCACGACGCTCACAGCGCCGCGCAAGGCGCCATGAGCACCGAGGACTCCAAGGGCGGCCTGCCCCAGGCGGCGTGCGGCAGCCGGCTCGAAGCCGAGGGGCTGGCCAAGACCTACGGCGTGCGCAAGGTCGTCAAGAACGTCCATCTGCGCGTCGACTGCGGCGAGGTCGTGGGCCTGCTGGGCCCCAACGGCGCCGGCAAGACCACGAGCTTCTACATGATCGTGGGCCTGGTGCGTTCCGACGCCGGCATCATCCGCATCGACGGCGCCGAGGTGCAGCGCCTGCCCATCCACCAGCGCGCGCGGCTGGGCCTGTCCTACCTGCCGCAGGAAGCCTCCATCTTCCGCAAGCTGACCGTCGAGCAGAACATCCGCGCGGTGCTGGAGCTGCAGCAGGACGAGCGCGGCAAGGCCTTGTCCAAGGGCCGCATCGATGAGCTGCTGAACGGCCTGCTGCACGACCTGTCCATCGAGGGCCTGCGCGACAGCCCGGCGCCGGCGCTGTCGGGCGGTGAGCGCCGCCGTGTCGAGATCGCCCGGGCCCTCGCCACGCAACCGCGCTTCATCCTGCTGGACGAGCCGTTCGCGGGCGTGGACCCCATCGCCGTGCTGGAGATCCAGCGCATCATCGGCTTCCTGAAGAGCCGCGGCATCGGCGTGCTGATCACCGACCACAACGTGCGCGAGACGCTGGGCATCTGCGACCGCGCCTACATCATCAGCGAGGGCGCCGTGCTGGCCGAAGGCACGCCCGACGAGATCGTGGCCAACGCCGATGTGCGCAAGGTCTATCTCGGCGAAAACTTCCGGATGTGATGAACCCCCCGTCCAGTCTTGCCGCGCTGAACGCGGGCCAGCCTGACCGGCCCCCCGCGGGGGCGGCGATGCTTGCCGGATTGACCGGCAAGCACATCGCCTATGCGGGCCGGCTCGGGAGCGGCCCAGCGCTCGGCCCGAATACCGAACAAGACGTCATCGCGCCATGAAGCAGACGCTGCAGGTCCGCCTCAGTCAGCATCTCGCGCTGACGCCCCAGCTGCAGCAGTCCATCCGCCTCCTGCAGCTCTCCACGCTGGAGCTGCACCAGGAAGTTGAGCAGATGCTGGCCAGCAACCCGTTGCTGGACACCGAGGAGGAGTTCACCGTCAGCGCGCCCGAGCTGGCGACGAACGCGCCCGCCGAGTCGGGCAGCGAGAGCAGCAGCGAGGCCGACACCGGCACGGACAGCGGCGACGGGCCCGAGCTGCGCGCCGAGGATTTCGGCGGCACCGAGCGCGAGGACTGGGAGAACGGCACCGAGCGTGACGATTTCGACGGCATCCGCGAGCTGCCCGGCAGCGCGCCGTCCAGCGGCGACGATGGCGAGCGCGAGAGCCAGGAGTTCGCCGAGACGACGTTGGCCGAGCACCTGACGCAGCAGCTCGCCGGCCTGAGCCTGTCGCCCGAGGACCGCATGGCGATGCAGGTGCTCATCGAATCGCTGAACGAGGACGGTTACCTCGAAGACGCGCTGGAGGAGATCGCCGAAGCGCTGGGCAGCGACGCCGACGAGCGCGAGGAACTGCTGGACCGCCTGCGCATCGCCATGTGCCTGCTGCAGAGCCTGGAGCCGGCCGGCATCGGCGCGCGCAACCTGTCGGAGTGCCTGGTGCTGCAGTTGCGCGCCCTGCCCAAGAGCGCAGCCCAGGTCGTCGCCATCCTCGTCTGCAAGGGCCACCTGGAGTTGCTGGCCAAGCGCGACATGCGCCGCCTGATGAACGAGACCGGCGCCGACGAGATCCTGCTGCGCGAGGCGCAGGCACTGATCACGCAGCTCGAACCCAAGCCGGGCCGGCGCTTCGCGCAGGGTGCGGCGGCGGCCGTCGTGCCCGATGTCATCGTGCGCAGGGTGGGCCGCGAATTCCGCGTGATGCTCAACCCCGAGGTGGCGCCCAAGCTGCGCATCAACGAGCTGTACGCCAACGCACTGCGCGCCACGCGCGGCGGCATCAGCAACTCGCCGCTGGGCGGGCAGCTGCAGGAGGCGCGCTGGTTCATCAAGAACATCCAGCAGCGCTTCGACACCATCCTGCGCGTGAGCACCGCCATCGTCGAGCGCCAGCGCGGCTTCTTCACGCATGGCGCGCTGGCGATGAAGCCGCTGGTGCTGCGCGAGATCGCTGACGAACTGGGCCTGCACGAGTCCACCATCTCGCGCGTGACGACGGCCAAGTACATGGCCACGAGCTGGGGCACCTTCGAGCTGAAGTATTTCTTCGGCTCGGGCCTGTCGACGGAAGCCGGCGGCGAGGCGTCCAGCACCGCGGTGCGGGCGCTCATCAAGCAGTTCGTCGCGGCCGAGGACATCAAGAAGCCGCTGTCCGACAGCGCACTCGCGGCCATGCTCGACGAGCAGGGCATCCAGTGCGCGCGGCGCACGGTGGCGAAGTACCGCGAGGCGATGAAGATCGCGCCGGCGAACCTGCGCAAGGCGCTGTGAGCGCGACCCGCACCTCGGGGCGGGCACGCCCCATGAACGGAGCTTGAACCATGGCTTTGGCTGCCCATCACCCGTCCCTGCTGATGTCGCTGGGCATCGTCGCGCTGGTGGTCTGGCGCGTCTATGCGCGCGTGCGCCGCATGGTCGGCCGCCAGAAGCTCTCGCGCGTGCGGCCGTGGCTGACGGTCGCCATCTTCCCGCTGCTGCTGGCCCTGCTGGCGCTGGGCTCGCTCAGCCACCCGCTCAACCTGGCCGTGCTGGTGGCGGGTGCTGCGCTGGGTGGCGGGCTGGGCCTGTACGGGCTGCGGCTGACGACGTTTGAGGTCACGCCGCTGGGCCGCTTCTACACCCCCAGCGCGCACCTGGGCATCGCGCTGTCGCTGCTGTTCGTCGGCCGCGTGGTGTACCGACTCACGCAGTTCTACTTCGTCGTGGACCCGGCCGCGCCGTCACCGGCGGACTTCGCCCGCAGCCCGCTGACACTCGCCATCTTCGGCATGCTGGCCGGCTACTACGTCGCCTACGCCATTGGCCTGATCCGCTGGTCCCGCAGCCTCGCCGCGGCCCCTTCGGAGCCTGTTTGAACATCACCCCGCCCAGCGTCTGCGTCCGGGACACCGGCACCTCGCGCGGCCGCGGCGCCTATGCCTTGCGCGCGCACGCGGCCGGCGAGACCGTCGAGCTGTGCCCGGTGATCCTGTTCAACGGCAGCTTCGCCTCCGTGCCCGGCGAGGTGCGCCAGATCCTGTTCAACTGGGGCGTGCTCGCCGGCACGTCGGCCATGCACTGCCTGGCCCTGGGCTACGGCAGCATGTACAACCACGAGAACCCGGCCAACATGCGCTACGAGGCCGATGTGGCAAAGCGCGGCCTGCGCTTCGTGGCGGTGCGCGACATCGCCGAGGGCGAGGAGCTGACGGTGAACTACAACGCCATCGGGGGTGGCCACGAATCGGCCACGGACAACTGGTTCAACGGCCACGGCATCGAGCCGTACAGCCCCGTCTGAAGGGCCTGGCCGAACGCGGTCACTCGGACGCGTCGCTCCCGCTGCGCTGCAGCGGCGGCGGCAGCGCATCGCCCGCCTGGCGGCGCCGGAACAGCGCGGCGCGGGCGAGCACGATGGTCGTGACCGGCGCGGTGATGGACAGCACGATGATGATCAGCCACACATGCAGCGCGAGGCCGCCGCCACGGGTGCTGAAGTGCACGATGGACGCGAGCGTGACGATCCAGGCCGCGAGCGTGGACACCAGCGCCGGCGCATGCATGCGCAGGAAGAAGTCCCTCAGTCGCGCCAGACCCAGCGCCGCGATCAGCACGACCACGCCGCTGCACAGCAGCAGCACCGACACGATGATTTCGCTCAGCGGCGGCATCAGACGACTTCTCCACGCAGCAGGAACTTGGCCAGCGCCACCGAGCTGACGAAGCCCAGCAGCACCATCAGCAGCGCGCCCTCGAAATACATCTCGCTGTCGTAGCGCACGGCCAGCACCAGCATCACCAGCATGCCGACCACGTAGATGAAGTCCAGCGCCAGCACGCGGTCCTGCGCGGTCGGGCCGCGGAAGACACGCAAGGTGCCGAGGATCATCGCCACCGCATACAGCCCCAGCGTGACGGTGATCGCGGTGGACAGCAGGGCGCTCATTCGAAGATCTCCTTCAGCGGATGTTCGTAGTCGGCCTTGAAGTGGGCGATGAAGGCCGCCTCGTCGTCGAGGTCGAAGATGTGGATCAGCAGCGCACTGCGGTCGGCCGCGAGTTCGCTCCAGACGCTGCCCGGGATGACTGCGGTGATCATCGCCAGCGCGGCCAGCGCGTGCTCGTCGCGCAACGCCAGCGGCACCCGCACGAAAGTGCCTTGCGGCGGCCTGGCGCCCGAGCGCACGATGCCAGCGGCAACCTTGAGGCCGGACCACACGACGTCGCGGCCGACGCGCAGGATCAGCCGCAGCAGCACGCCCGGCCGCTTCAACGGCACGGGCCGCGGGCGCAGCGGTGCGAGCAGCAGCGGGATGGCGACGGCGGCGACCCCGCCCAGCAGCGCCTGGCCGAGGCTGAAGCTGCGCGTCAGCAGCAGCCAGCCGGCGAACAGCGCGAGCGACAGCCAGGGTGCAGGCAGCAGCTTCATGGCGTGCCGCCCTCGCCGCGGACCACCGGCTGCGCGCCCATCACGGCGTTGATGTACAGCTCGGGGGCATGCAGCGCCTCTCCCGCCGAGCGGGTGTAGTCCAGCACCGACCCGGCATGCAGCACCATGGCCACGGCGCCCGCCAGCAGGCCGGCGATGGGCAGCGTCTCGGCGACGCGCAGCCGCAGCGGCGGGCGGTCCTGGACGGTCCAGAAATGGCGCATGCCCACGCGCATCAGCGCCACCGCGGCGCACAGGCCCGAGACGATCAACAGCGCGAACAGCATCCAGGCCGCGCCCGTGCGCAGCTCCAGCAGCGCCGTCAGCATGGCCAGCTTCGCGACGAAGCCCGACAGCGGCGGCAGCCCCGCCGTCACCATCGCGCAGACGGTGAAGGTGACGCCCAGGAAGGCCAGCGCCGCCGGGATCGCGCGGCCGACGAGCACCTGCTGGTCGTCGTCGAGGTTGGCATTCGCCGACACGTCGGAGTCGAGGAAGCTGGTCAGCGCGATGTCGCCGTCGTCGACTTCGGCCGGGTCGGCCGCTGCCTGCCGCGAGCGCTCCAGCAGCTCCACCAGCAGGAACATCGCGCAGCCGGCCAGCGTGGAGCTGCCGAGGTAGAACAGGGCGCCACTGCTGAGGGCCGGCGCGTCGAAGCCGATGGTCGCGATGAGCGTGCCTGAGGACGCGATGACACTGAACGCGGCCAGCCGCGCCAGTTGCTGCGAGGCCAGCATGCCGATCGACCCGAACATCAGCGTCGCCAGCCCGCCCCACACCAGCACCTCCCCGCCGAAGCCGGCGGAGGCACCCGCGCCTGCGGGGAAGCACAGCGTCCACAGCCGCAGCACCGCGTAGACGCCGACCTTGGTGAGGATGGCGAACACGGCCGCTGCCGGTGCGCTGGCGGCGGCGTAGGCGGGCGGCAGCCACGAGTTCAGCGGCCACAGCGCCGCCTTGGCGAGGAAGGCGATGGCCAGGATGGCCGCGCCCGCATGCAGCAGGCCGCGGTCGCTCTCGGGCACCAGCGGCAGCTTCTGCGCGATGTCGGCCATGTTCAGCGTGCCGGTGACGCCGTACAGCACGGCCACGCCGACGAGGAACAGCAGCGACGCGACCAGGTTGATGGCGATGTAGTGCAGCCCGGCGCGCACGCGCGGCGCGCCGCCGCCGTGCAGCAGCAGGCCGTAGCTGGCGGCCAGCAGCACCTCGAAGAAGACGAACAGGTTGAACAGGTCGGCCGTCAGGAAGGCGCCGTACAGGCCCATCAGCTGCAGCTGGAATAGCACGTGGAAGTACACGCCCGCCTGCTGCCAGCGCGCCAGCGCGTACAGCGCGGCGGCCAGGCCGACGGCACCGGTCAACACCAGCATCAAGGCAGACAGCCGGTCCGCGACGAGGACGATGCCGAACGGCACCGACCAGTTGCCCGGCAGGTAGACGCCGAAGGCCGCCGGCCCGCGCACGTCCACGCCTTGCAGCAGCAGCACCGCGATGACGAGGCCCAGCGCCGCGGAGACCACGTTGGCCGCGGCCTTGAAGCCGCGGCTGCGGTCACCCAGCAGCATCAGCGCCGCCGTGGCCAGCGGCAGCAGGACGGGCAACACCAGCAGGTGTTCGAGCGCGATCAAGGCGCCTCCTCCTGGCCGTCCACGTGGTCGCCGCCGGACAGGCCGCGCAGCGCCAGCAGCACGACCAGGAACAGCGCCGTGGTGGCGAAACCGATGACGATGGCCGTCAGCACCAGCGACTGCGGCAGCGGGTCGCTGTAGTTGACGAGGTCCGGCGTCAGGCCCGGGCGCACGATGGGCTCGCGGCCGATGGCCAGGCTCCCCACGCTGAAGATGAAGAAGTTGATCGCATACGACAGCAGCGACAGGCCGATCAGCACCTGGAATGTCCGCGGCCGCAGCACCAGCCACACGCCGGCGCCACCCAGCACGCCGATGGCGATCGAAACAATGAATTCCATCAGTGCGCTCCCGCTTCCGAAGGCGTGGCCACCAACAGCTGCCGGCGCCGTGCACGCAGCGACTGGTGGGCGATGGCCGTCAGCAGCAGCAGCGTGGAGCCCACGACCACCGCGAACACGCCCAGGTCGAACAACGCCGCCGTCGGCAAATGGACGTCGCCCACCAGCGGCCACATGACATGCGCGGTGTGCGTGGTCAGAAAGGGATAGCCCAGCGCCAGCGCGCCGGCCCCCGTGGCCAGCGCCACCAGCAGGCCGATGGCGATCCAGCGCGTGGGCAGCAGCTCCATGCGCGCCTCCACCCAGCGCGTGCCGCTGACCATGTACTGCGCGATGAAGGCGATGGCCAGCACCAGGCCGGCCACGAAGCCGCCGCCCGGCTCGTTGTGACCGCGCATGAAGAGGTGAAACGCGAACAGGCCCGCCACCGGCAGCAGCAGGCGCACCAGCACGGCCGGCACCTCCAGGTAGGGTGGCAGGAAATGGTCGCCATCGGCATCGGGGTCGGTCAGGTCGGCACCGGCGGCGACCTGCTGCTGCGCCGTACGGTCCACCGTCTCGCGCGCGGGGCGGAAGCGCCGCAGCAACGCGTAGACCGTGAGGCCGACGATGCTCAGCACCGTGATCTCGCCCAGCGTGTCGAAGGCGCGGAAGTCCACCAGCATCACGTTGACGACGTTGGTGCCACCGCCCCGGGGTAGCGCCTCGGCGATGAAGAAGGGCGAGATGGACAGCGGCGCGTGGCGCGTCAGCAGCGCGAACGACAACGCCGACAGGCCCGCGCCTATGCCCACCGCCAGCAGGAGGTCGCGGCGGCGGCGCCAGCGGTTGCGCGCGAGCGCGGGCGGGGCGTCCTGCTCGCGCCGATGCGGCAGCCAGCGCAGCCCGAGCAGGAACAGCACCAGCGTGACCACCTCCACCGCCAGCTGCGTCAAGGCCAGATCGGGTGCGGAGAACCACGCAAAGGTGATGCACAGCGCCAGGCCCACGACGCCCAGCATCGTCAGCGCGGCCAGGCGATGGAACTTGGCCTGGTAGGCGGCACCCAGCGCGCAGGCCCCGGCCACGCCCCACAGCAGCACGAACTCCGGCGTGGCAGGCACGCGGGCGCGGTCGCCCCAGCTCAGCGGCACGATCAGCGACGACGCGACGCCCGCCGCGGTGGCGATGAACAGCATCGCGAACAACTGCGGCTGCAGCCGCTTGGTGCTCAGGTGCAGCACGAGGCGGCGCGCGCCGTCCGACGCCAGCGCCATCGCGCGCTCGAACAGGCGCTTGCCGTTCAGGCGCTGCAGCAGCGGCACACCGTTCATCTGCTTGAAACGCTCGGCGAAGCGCAGGTAGATGAGCAGCCCGCCGGCCATCGCGACGAGGCTCATCATCAGCGGCGTGTTGAAGCCGTGCCACAGCGCCAGGCTGTACTCGGGCAGCGTGCCGCCCACCACCGGCCGCGCAGCGGTTTCCAGCAGCGGCCCGACCGACCAGGCCGGCAGCGTGCCGACGACGACGCAGGCCAGCACCAGCAGTTCCACCGGCACGCGCATCCAGTGCGTGGGCTCGTGCGGCTGGCGCGGGCAGTCCACCGGCGGGTTGCCGAAGAACACGTCATGGCCGAAGCGCAGCGAGTAGACGACCGCGAAGATGCCGGCCAGCGTGGCCGCGGCCGGCAGGCCGTATTCGATGGCCGGGTGCGCGCTGACGAACACGGTCTCGGCGAAGAACATCTCCTTGGACAGGAAGCCGTTGAGCAGCGGCACGCCGGCCATCGCCGCGCAGGCCACGATGGCCAACGTGCCGGTGATGGGCATGAAGCGGAACAGGCCGTCCAGCCGGCGCATGTCGCGCGTGCCGGTCTCGTGGTCGATGATGCCCACCGACATGAACAGCGACGCCTTGAAGGTGGCGTGGTTCATCATGTGGAAGACCGCCGCCACCGCCGCGACCGGGCTGTTCAGGCCCAGCAGCAGCGTGATCAGGCCCAGGTGACTGATCGTCGAGTACGCGAGCAGCCCCTTCAGGTCGTTCTGGAACATCGCCACGTAGCTGCCCAGCAGCAGCGTGACGAGCCCGGCACCGCCGACCGTCCAGAACCACACATCCGTCCCGGACAGCACCGGCCACAGCCGCGCCAGCAGGAACACACCGGCCTTCACCATGGTCGCCGAGTGCAGGTAGGCCGACACCGGCGTGGGCGCGGCCATCGCATGCGGCAGCCAGAAGTGGAAGGGGAACTGCGCGCTCTTGGTCAGCGCGCCCAGCAGGATCAGGCCCAGCGCCAGCGGGTACAGCGCGTGGGCCCGCACGACGTCGCCGGCCGCGAGCACCGCGTCCAGCTCGAAGCTGCCGACGATGTGGCCCAGCACCAGCACGCCGGCCAGCAGCGCCAGGCCGCCGGTGGCCGTGACGGTGAAGGCCATGCGGGCGCCGCGGCGGGCGTCCTTGCGGTGCGTCCAGTAGCCGATCAGCAGGAAGGAGAAGACGCTGGTCAGCTCCCAGAACACCACCAGCTGCACCAGGTTGCCCGACACCACCACGCCCAGCATCGCGCCCATGAAGCCCAGCAGCAGCGAGTAAAAGCGCGCGGCCGGGTCCTCCGGCGACAGGTAGTAGCGCGCGTAGATGATGACCAGCAGCCCCATGCCGGTGACCAGCATCGCGAACATCCACGCGAAGCCGTCCAGGCGCACGACGATGTCGATCCCGAGCGCCGGCAGCCAGGCCAGCCGTTCGGACACGACCGCACCTGCACTCACTTCCGGGTACAGCAGTGCCAGCGGAATCACCAGCGCCAGCGCCGTCAGGGTCGCCCACAGCGACTCGGCATTGCGGGCATTGGTCGGCAGCAGCGCGGCGACGGCGCTGCCGAGGAACGGCAAGATCAGGAGCAGCAGCAGGGACATCGCGGGGCAGTCTACTTTCTCGATGCGGCAGGCCTGGCCGACGCGTGCCCGCGGGCCGGTCGGCCGGCGACAATACGGCCCGTGAGCCTGCCCAACAAACTGTCCCTGTTCGTGTCCTGCCCCGGCGGCGTCGAACCCCTGCTCGAAGAAGAACTGAAGCGCTTCCTGCCGCCCGGTGTGCGCAGCAAGGTCGAGCCCCTGCGCGGCGGTTGCGGCCTGGTCGGCACGGCCGAGGACGTGCTGCGCATCAACCTCGAAAGCCGGCTGGCGCAGCGCGTGCTCGTCGAGCTGATCGAAGGCCCCTACCGCCACGAGGAAGACCTCTACGCGCTGGCGCGCCGTGTCGACTGGCGCGACTGGATCACGCCGCGGCACACGCTGCGCGTCGACACCATCGCCCAGCGCTCGCCGCTGAAGAGCCTGAACTTCACGACGCTGCGCATCAAGGACGCCATCTGCGACCAGTTGCGCGAATTCACCGGCGAGCGCCCCAGCGTGGACACGCAGTCGCCCGACCTGCCCGTGCTGCTGCATGTCGGCCCCGAGCGCGCGGCGATCTATGTCGACACGTCCGGCGAGCCGCTGTTCAAGCGCGGCTGGCGCGTCGACAAGGGCGATGCGCCGCTGAAGGAGACGCTGGCCGCCGCGATGCTGGCGGCCGCCGGCTGGCGCGGCACGGCTGAAACGGGAGGCGCGCTGCACGACCCCTGCTGCGGCTCCGGCACCATCCCCATCGAGGCCGCGCTGATCGCCTGCGACTCCGCGCCCGGCCTGCTGCGCCGCTTCGCGTTCGAGCGGCAGATCCCGTTCTCGACGCCGGCGCTCAAGGCCGTGTGGGGCGAGATGGCCCAGGCCGCCCGCGCCCGCGTGCATGCGCCGGCCGTGCCCATCTACGCCAGCGACGTGGCCTTCCGCATGGTCGACTTCGCGCGCCGCAATGCCGAGCGCGCGGGCGTGGCGCAGTACATCCAGTTCAACGGCGGCGACGCGCTGGAGCGGCCGGCGCCGCAACTGCCTGAGGGCATGCCGGGCAGCATCGTCATGAACCCGCCCTATGGCGAGCGCATCGAGGTGCGTGGCAAGGCGGCCATGTCCCGGGACGCAGGGGGCTCCGAGGAGCTGGACGCGGGCGACGACTTCTTCCCGCGCCTGGCCGCGCACTGGAAGCGCCAGTACACCGGGAACCCGGCCGGCTGGACCGCCTGGATGCTCAGCCCCGATATGAAGCTGCCCAGCAAGATGCGGCTGAAGGAATCGCGCCGCGTGCCGATGTGGAACGGCCCCATCGAGTGCCGGCTGTTCCGCTTCGACCTCGTCAAGGGTTCGGCACGCAAGCCCGAGGCTGATACCTAAACTGGCCATGGCGCTAGCGGCAGCAAAGACGGCAGCGCCACCGACGCCGGCGAGGACACGACCTGAGACGACCTCAACCGGCACTTCAGCACCAAGCCCCCGGGACCTTAGAGGTCGGCGGCCGCCAGATCGTTGCTGTACTGGTTCGACCACCAAGATCGGCCCGACTGCTGGCCATCGCCATGCAGATGGCCGGGACTACCTGCAGCGCGGCGCGACTCTGCTCAGGACTGCGCACGGAAGTCGGCCGCGAAACTTTCTTCTTATGCGATTCATGGCCGGCGAGGACTGCCAACAACCGCTGTCCATCATTGCCACGGTACTACAGGCGCAAGACATGCGCGCCCCGCACCAAGACCCAGCCGCATGGCGCGAGGAAGATTGCGCCATTAACCTGAGACAGCGTTGCGAAATTAGGGATAGTGAAAACTACCATTAACCGTAGGCTGTGCCCAATGTAAGCTGCGCCGCAATTCGTGCCGAGTGCGGTATATCCAGCCAGCTTCCAGCCGCATAGAGCAGGGTGCCGCATTTAGTTGCTGCCTTTGATACTATCAAGCCCAGCAGTCAGGCAGGGAAAGCAGCGTGCACGCCTTAATAGAGACTGCCTCAGCAGCTCTTCCATCCATCACGGTATCGCCGTCTCAAATGGACGCATTACCTTTGAACGCCTGAAGTGCCACGATCATCAGCCAAATATTTTTACCACGCTGAGCTATGCCATCGCGAGCTGTGCTTAAAGAGGCAGACCATCTTCCTCGAATTCAATCCACCTGACGGTGTGGCGAGTGCGGCATCCGTAGATGCGCTAGACAGTGCCTCCGCGGCCACATTGAGCCTGGAAGATATCAACAAGTCAGGCCCTGACGAATTCGTTGCAAGGTCTTCCACCGGCCAAGTCTTGAGCGCATATACCACTGAAAGCGGAGAAATACTGCCCGACACTATGCTGACCATAGAGGCCATCTGGTTGGATTTTGTTGAAAAGGCAGCAGCCGGCAATCCAGTCGCCACCAATTATTTGAGCTCCGAATTGGAGGCTGAATATTCAACAGCCGAAGCTCGGACAAAACTCGCTAGCATAAAGGGGATGCTGAAGGATTATGACCTTATCAGCATCGACAAATCTTCTGCAACGCTTGCCGCCGCAATGACCAGCGCCGGAAAATATTATCTCCATTATGTAATAATTGAAAACAGGCCCGATGGCTGGCGTATTACGTCTTTCCAGTGATGGGATCGAAACTCATTTGGCGACGTGCTCTTGTGACAGCCTGCAGCGCCGCCATCGCCAGCGCATTCGTCAATATCTCCCCGCCCATTGAAGGAATAGTTATTGACGCCGAAACCCTCCGGCCAGTCAAGGGCGCATCATTGCTGATCGGCTGGCCGGGGTTCGGCATGCACGGAGCCGGCCCCATCACCCAAGGAGTTCGAGCAGTGGTAGCGGATTCAAATGGGCATTTTGCGGTCGGTCCAAGCATTTTCATTGGCTTAGGTCCTGGGGGATTTAAGAACGCGAAAATCGGGGTCGCCGCGATGGGGTATGTTGCCGATACATTGACGACACACTCCGTCGATCCGTATATACAGGTGGAATCCAAGTGGTGGGGCGCGCGCGCCCTGAGTATCAAGATGGAGTCCCAGGAATTCAACCGACTGTCGCTCCTTCGCCTAGTCAAAGACAAGCCGGGGGCAATACGCGAACTTCCAGAATATCTACCCAACGGAGTATATTACACGCCACAACGGGTCTCTGGACTCAGACCAATTGATCATCCGAATCACTATTTCATAGGGCCAGAGTCAAACAAAGATTCAGAGTCCAAGATTTTTTGGTGCAAAGTACGTTCAGGAAAATCTTTGGCTTCGTCTCAACAGACATCCCTTGACTGCAAAGCATAGACCGGCAGGCCCGCAACGACCAACACCAAATACCATGCTTGCGCTCGATAACAATCATCGACCGCAGCTCAGCATTCTTGCGATCGCACTTCTTGCCGCATATCACAGCGGCGTCAGTGCGTACGAGGAGCGCACACATAAAATCTGACCATCGAAGCCGCCTATCTGTCGAACGCGTACAAACAAACATCCCTTCTAGAAAGCTAGGCTTCCCAAAAGCCACATAGGGACTTGCAAGACAGTTGGGCCGCGTATGGCCTTGGCAGCGCGTTATATGAGCAGAACTGCGGACGATCAAGTCGAGGCCGGGATTCCGGCTTAATCGCGAGTAATCCCTATCCACCTCCAAACCTCCGCCATATCACAGACTACTGGGCCAGTTTTGCGGGCGCGCCGCGATATGTAGGCATGGCTGAGTTCACCGCCCAGAACTTCTTGTCAGACAAGAGTCAACTGAGGATCAATTGCGCCACGGGCGACGGCGGTGCCATCGTGGGCCTGCGCATCGGCACGCCGCTGTTCGTCACGCAGCGCGACCTGGGGCTGGCCGCACTGCAGCGGCTCAAGCCCGAGCTGCTGGCGCAGCAGATGGCGGCCGAATACCTCCAGCACGACCGGCGCTGATGCCCCACCCGCCCGCGCCAGACGCGTGTGTCAGCTCAGCGCGAGCCAGGACAGCACGGCCAGCGGCGCGGTGTCGGCGCGCAGCACGCGCGGGCCCAGGCTGACGGCCGCGAAGCCGCGCGCACGGGCCGCCTCTTCCTCGGCATCGCTCAGGCCGCCCTCGGGGCCGCTGAGGAACAGCGCCCGCGGCTGCGCAAAGGCAGCCAGCGGCTGGGCGGCACGCGGGCTCAGCAGGCCGCGCCACTCGTCGCCAGAGGGCGGCGCCAGCGCCGCCAGCCAGGCGGACAGCGGCTGCACCGGCTCGACACGCAAGGGCACGGTGCGGCCGCTCTGCTCGGCCGCGGCGACGGCCACGCCCTGCCAGTGCGCACGCTTCTTGTCGGCACGCTCGCCGGCCAGGCGCAGCACCGAGCGCTCGGACACCAGCGGCTGCAGGGCCGTGGCGCCCAGCTCGGTGGCCTTCTCCACGATGAAGTCCATGCGGTCGTTGGCCGGCATGACGACGGCCAGCGTGATGGCGCGCACCAGCTCGCGCTGCGGCTGCGTGGCGGCCAGCAGTTGCACGCGCACCTCGCTGCGACCCATGGCCGTGACCTCGGCCTGCCATTCCGGGCCGCTGCCGTCGAACAGCGTCAGCGCGTCGCCGGGCTGCAGGCGCAGCACCTGCACGTGGCGGGCCGCGCCGGGCGGCAGCGCGATCTCGCCGGGCTGGGCGAGCGGGGTGTCGACGAAGAAGCGGGGCAAGGCGGCAGGCAGACAACGGGCGGGCCCCGAGTGTCCCTCAGCGCAGGCCCAGCGACTGGCGCACGGCGGCGGCCACGGCGTCGCCCTTGGCCTTGTGCACGCGTTCGACGAACTGCAGCGCCAGCGCCTGCAGCGCGGCCAGGCTGTCGCAACGTTCGACCTCCAGCGCGAACGCATAGCCCTTGAACGGGCCCAACAGCTTGGCCGCATCGCCGCTCAGATAGGTGTACAGCGCGGCGCGGTCCGCCATCGTCGAATCGGCGGCGAAGCCGACCGGCGCGGCAGCAGTCGCGGCGACGGGGGAGGCCGCGCCTTGCGGGGCGATGAGGCCGTGCTGGCGCAGCGTGTCGAGGTCGGCGGGCGTCGCACCCGTGACGAGGCGCAGCCATTCACCGGCCGGCTTGCTCGTGTCCAGCACGAGCAGCAGGTTGCGCGCGGCGCGCGACAGCGGCAAGGTGCGCGCACGGATTTCGGCGCGGCCGGCATCGGTCTTGGAATGCAACAGGTCCAGCACGTCGTCAGGCCTCGCCTGCGGGCGGCTTCACCGCGCGCAGGCCATGTCGGGAGATCGCGTTTCAGCTCTTGTCCCGCAGCTCCCTGCGCAGGATCTTGCCCACGGGCGTCTTGGGCAGTTCGGTACGGAACTCGACAATCTTCGGACGTTTGTAGCCGGTCAGGTTGGCTTCGCAGTAAGCACGAACGTCCGCTTCCGTGACATTCGGGTCTTTCTTCACGATGACGACCTTCACGGCCTCGCCGGCCTTCGCATCCGGCACGCCCACCGCGGCGCATTCCAGGATGCCCGGCATCATCGTCAGCACGTCCTCGACCTCGTTCGGGTACACGTTGAAACCACTGACGAGGATCATGTCCTTCTTGCGGTCGACGATCTTGAAGTAACCGCGTTCATCGACGGTGCCGATGTCGCCGGTGCGGAAGAAGTTGTCGGCCGTCATGACCTTGGCGGTCTCGTCCGGGCGCTGCCAGTAGCCGGCCATGACCTGCGGGCCACGGATGGCGATCTCGCCGGGCTGGCCCATGGGCACTTCGTTGCCGTCGTCATCCAGCAGCTTGAGTTCGGTCAGCGGCATGGGCAGGCCGATGGTGCCGCTGTAGGCCGTGCTGTCGGTGGGGTTGCAGGTGGCCGACGGCGAGGTCTCGGACAGGCCGTAGCCCTCGACGATGGGGCAGCCGGTCTTCTCCAGCCACAGCTTGGCCGTGGCCTGCTGCACGGCCATGCCGCCGCCCACCGAGATGACCAGCTTGCTCCAGTCCACCGTGCCGAACTCGGGATGGTTGGCCATCGCCATGAACAGCGTGTTGACGGCCGGGAAGCTGTGGAAGCGGTGCTGCGCCAACTCCTTGAACATGGCCGGCAGGTCGCGCGGGTTGGGCACCAGCACGTTGGCGCCGCCCATGTGCATGGACAGCATCATGTTCGTGTTGAAGCCGAAGATGTGATACAGCGGCAGCGCACAGATGGTGACGACCTGCTCGCCGCGCGGGATCTTCTTGAGCGCCGGCTGGTACCAGGCTTCGCTCTGCAGGATGTTGGCGACGAGGTTGCGGTGCAGCAGCACGGCACCCTTGGACACGCCGGTGGTGCCGCCGGTGTACTGCAGCACGGCGATGTCGTCCGGGCCGAGCTTGGGGGCCTTGTAGGTCAGGCTGCGGCCCTTGGACAGCGCATCGTTGAACTTGACGGCACCCGGCAGCTCGAAGGCCGGCACCATCTTCTTCACCTTGCGCACGACGTAGTTGACGATCAGACCCTTCAAGCCCAGCATGTCGCCCATCGCCGCCAGGATGATGTGCTTGGTCGGCACGCTGCGGATGACCTGCTGCAGCACCGAGGCGAAGTTCTCGATGATGACGATGGCCTTGGCGCCGGAGTCCTTGAGCTGGTGCTCCAGCTCGCGCGGCGTGTACAGCGGGTTCACGTTGACGACCACATAACCGGCGCGCAGCACGGCCGCCACGGCGACCGGGTACTGGAACAGGTTGGGCATCATCAGCGCGACGCGGTCGCCCTTCTCCAGGCCCAGGCTCTGCAGGTAGGCGGCGAAGGCGCGCGACGCCTCGTCCACCTGCGCGAAGCTGATGCGCTTGCCCATCATCAGGTAGGCCGGCTTGGCGGCGTTCTTCCTGAACGACGTGTCCAGCAGGTCGACCAGGCTGGGATAGATCGACGTGTTGATGTCGCGAGGCACCTCGGCCGGGTATTGCTTCAGCCAGATCGGCTCCATGCCTTGTCTCCTTCTGTGTTTCGGCGATTCTGGCCCATCACCGGCGTGACGCCGCTCAGGGGATTCGATATCGCACCCCGGGCGGGGCCATGCGGGTCGCGCCACGGGGTCGCGCACACCCGCCGCCGCCACGCCGAGCCGGCGCGGTCATCGGGCCCCTGGCGGGCTCAGGGGCCGTCGCTGCCCAGTTCCACGACGAACGCCAGCCCCAGCTTGCTGAACTTCAGCGCATGGTTGGCGGTGCCGCCGAAGTTGGCGATGGTGTCGTTCACCGTGTGGATGTTGCGGTTGTCCGTGGCGAAGCTCGCCTCGAACGGGAACGAGGCCGGGTAGCCCGCCGCATGCCAGGACGCGTGGTCCGAGCAGCCGTAGCCGCAGACGTCATAGCCCACCGACAGCTCGGGCAGGTAGGTGGCGGCCAGGTTGGCCACGAAGGTGTTCTGCGCGGCGTTGGTGTAGTCGGTGTAGATCCACAGGTCGGTCGCGCTGCCCTGGTAGGCCGTCATGTCGAGCTGCATCACGCCGACGACCTTGGTGCGCTCGTTGCCCAGGTTGGCCACGATCTGCTTGCTGCCCAGCAGGCCGGCTTCCTCGCCCGCGTAGGCGATGAAGCGCAGCGTGCGCTTGGGCTGGTAGTTGCTGGCCAGCAGCACGCGGATCACTTCCGTCATGCTGGCTACGCCGCTGGCATCGTCGTCGGCGCCCGGGGCGCGCACGGTCTCGGCATTGCCGCTGACGATGGAGTCCAGGTGGCCGCCCAGCACGATGACCTCGCGCCCGTTGCCGGTGCCCAGGATCTCCATCATCACGGACTTCTGCTGGAAGTTGGTGCCGGTGTGCGCGATCTGCGTGACGCGCACGTCGCGGCGCGCCTCGCCCATCGCCGCCCACTTGGTGGCCAGCCAGTTCGACGCGGCCGCGCCGTGCGAGCTGGTGTGGCGGCGGTTCTGGAAGTCCGACAGCGACTGGATGGTGGCGAGGATGTTGCTGGCCTGCATCTGCGGCAGCATGGCGTTCACCGCGGCCTGGTTGTCGATGACGTAGCTGGGCGCGATCGTGGGCTCGGGCGTGGCCTGCAGGCGGGTCAGCGTGGCCAGCGCCTCGGCCGCCGACGCGTGCTGGATGAAGCCGCCGCAGCGGCGCAGCTCATCGTGCACCGCGTCCGTCAGCACGGGCAGGTCGGCGTCGTCCACCTCCATCGCGTAGACCTTCTCGCTGCCCTTGACCAGCGCGGCGCGCTTGCCGCGTGCGGCCGGCATGTTGACGTCGACGCTGCGCACCGACAGCTCGCGGGCCTGCGGCGCGCTGCGCACCAGCAGCGCGTGGGCGCGCTCGCCGATGGTGATCCACGTGGGCGCAGCCAGCGCCGGCGTGCAGGCCAGCAGCGTGAAGGCGGCCAGCGCCAGGGGCCGCAGCCCGGAGTGAAGCGAGATCGACATGGGGGCTCTCCTGATCCTCGAATGGGGGCGCGGCCTTCATTCGGACCGCAGGGGCCGCCACTGTGCCACGGGGCCGGGCCGGCGTGCGTGGGGGATAACCGCCTGTTCAGGCGAGGCGGAGGAGGCGCCGAACCAGCGCCGCAGCCCTCACTCCACGGCCTTGAGCATGTCCTCGACGACCTTCTTCGCATCGCCGAACACCATCATGGTCTTGTCCATGTAGAACAGCTCGTTGTCCAGGCCCGCATAGCCGGCGGCCATGGAGCGCTTGTTGACGATGATGGTCTTGGCCTTGTAGGCCTCCAGGATCGGCATGCCGTAGATGGGGCTGCCCTTCACGTGCGCGGCCGGGTTCACGACGTCGTTGGCGCCCAGGATGATGGCCACGTCCACCTGGCCGAACTCGCCGTTGATGTCTTCCATCTCGAAGACCTGGTCGTACGGCACCTCGGCCTCGGCCAGCAGCACGTTCATGTGGCCCGGCATGCGGCCCGCCACCGGGTGGATGGCGTACTTGACGCTGATGCCCTTCTCGGTGAGCTTGGCCGCCAGCTCCTTCACCGCATGCTGGGCGCGCGCCACGGCCAGGCCGTAGCCCGGCACGATGACCACGCTCTCGGCATTGCCCAGCACGAAGGCCGCGTCGTCGGCGCTGCCGCTCTTGACCGGGCGCGCCTTGCCGTCACCCACGGCAGCCGTACCGGCCTCGCCGCCGAAGCCACCCAGGATCACGTTGAAAAACGAGCGGTTCATCGCCTTGCACATGATGTAGCTCAGGATCGCGCCCGACGAGCCCACCAGCGATCCCGAGATGATCAGCATCGGGTTGTTCAGCGAGAAGCCGATGCCTGCCGCCGCCCAGCCCGAGTAGCTGTTGAGCATGGACACGACGACCGGCATGTCCGCGCCGCCGATGGGAATGATGAGCAGCACGCCCAGCAGCAGGCCCAGCAGCACGATGAGGCCGAAGTCGATGGGCGACTGCGAGTGCCAGAAGCCGAACACGAAGAAGGCCGACGCCAGGCCCAGCAGCGCGTTCAGCGCATGCTGGCCCTTGAACACCACCGGCGCGCCCTGGAACAGGCGGAACTTGCTGCCGCCCGACAACTTGCCCCAGGCGATGACCGACCCCGTGAACGTGATCGCGCCGATGAAGGCGCCCAGCGCCAGCTCGATGCGGTTGCCGCCCGGGATGGGCGCCAGCGCGCGCGCCGCCACGCCGTCCTCCGGCGCGATGGCCGCCAGCGCGGCATCCAGCGGCGGCGTGATGCCGAAGGCCGCCGGTTCCGCCACGGCCGCCACGGCGATGGCCACGGCGGCCAGGCCGATCATGCTGTGGAAGAACGCGACCAGCTCGGGCATCTTGGTCATCTCGACCGTCTTGGCCTTCCACGCGCCGAAGCCGCCACCGACGACCAGGCCCAGCAGCACCCAGGCCAGGCCCATGCCGATGGAAGGTCCGGCGGCCAGCTTGACGATGAGGGCGGCGGTGGTCAGCACGGCGATGGCCATGCCCACCATGCCGAACAGGTTGCCGCGGATGGATGTCGTCGGGTGCGACAGGCCCTTCAGCGCCTGGATGAAGCAGACGCTGGCGACCAGGTAGAGCAGCGTGACGAGATTGAGGCTCATGCCTGGCCCTCCTTGGCGGCCGCGGGCTTCTTGTCCTTCTTCCTGAACATCTCCAGCATTCGCCGCGTGACGAGGAAACCGCCGAAGATGTTCACCGCGGCCAGCGCCACGGCCAGCACGCCCATGCCCTTGGCGAACGGCGTCTCGGTCAGCGCCGCGGCCATCATGGCGCCGACGATGACGATGGCCGAGATGGCGTTGGTGACGGCCATCAGCGGCGTGTGCAGCGCTGGCGTCACCGTCCAGACCACGTGGTAGCCCACGTAGATGGCCAGCACGAAGATGATGAGATTGATGATGGTGTGGTCGACGACTTCCATGCTCAGCTCCGGGTCACTTGACCGTCTTGGGTGACGCGGCAGGCCGCGACGATGTCGTCATCCAGCGGCACGTTGAACGTGCCCTCCTTGGTGATGACGAGCTTCAGGAAGTCCAGCACGTTGCGGGCGTACAGCGCCGACGCATCGGCCGCGACCAGCGCCGGCAGGTTGGTCTCGCCGACGATGACGACGCCGTGCTTCACGACGGTCCTGCCCGCTTCGGTCAGCGGGCAGTTGCCGCCCGCCCCTTCGCCCTTGCCCGCGGCGATGTCGACGATGACCGAGCCCGGCTTCATGCTCTTCACCATCTCTTCGGTGACCAGCACCGGCGCCGCACGGCCCGGGATCAGCGCGGTCGTGATGACGATGTCGGCCGCCGCCACGCGCTTGGCGACCTCGGCCTTCTGGCGGTCCAGCCAGCCCTGCGGCATGGGCCTCGCATAGCCGCCCACGCCCTCGGCCGCCTCCTTCTCCTCGGCCGTCTCGTAGGGCACGTCGATGAACTTGCCGCCCAGCGACTCGACCTGCTCCTTCACCGAGGGCCGCACATCGCTGGCCTCGATGACGGCGCCCAGGCGCTTGGCGGTGGCGATGGCCTGCAGGCCCGCGACGCCGACGCCCAGGATGACCACGCGCGCCGCCTTCACGGTGCCGGCCGCCGTCATCAGCATCGGGAAGAAGCGCTGGTAGCGGTCGGCCGCGATCATCACGGCCTTGTAGCCGGCGATGTTGGCCTGGCTGGACAGCACGTCCATGCTCTGCGCCCGCGTCGTGCGTGGCGCGGCCTCCAGCGCAAAGCTGGTCAGCCCGGCCCCGGCGATGGCCGTGAGGCCGTCGCGGTCGAAGGGGTTGAGCATGCCGACCAGCGCGCTGCCCGCCTTCATCAGCGGCAGCTCGTCGGCGCCCGGTGCCCGCACCTTCAGCACCAGTTCGCTGCCCAGCGCCGTGGCCTGGTCGACGATCTCGCAGCCCACCGCCTCGTAGGCGGCGTCGGTGACGCTGGCGGCCACGCCGGCACCGCGCTCGATGCGCAGCGTGTGGCCCTGGGCCTTGAGCTTCTTGGCCGTTTCGGGCGTGACCGCCACACGGGTTTCTCCGGCTGCGCGTTCGCGCGGGACGCCGATCTGCATGAAATCTCCTCCTGGGGCAGGGGTGCGCGGCAGCTTACACAATGCCTGCGCCTGCCCACTTCGGGAATGCGAGAGGAAGTCTGATGGATCGGTTCCGCCCCAGCGTCACCGTCGCGGCCGTGATTGCCCGCGCCGGCCGCTACCTGCTCGTCGAGGAGGAGACCCCCGAAGGCCTGATGCTGAACAACCCCGCCGGCCACCTGGAGCAGGGCGAGAGCCCGGTCGAAGCCGTCGTGCGCGAAGCGCTGGAGGAGACGGCGCGGCACTTCGTGCCCGAGGCTTTCCTGGGCGTCTACCTCGCGCGCTTCCTGCGGCCGGCGCGGTCTGAGGACGTCACCTATGTGCGGCTGGCCTTCAGCGGCTCGGTGGGCGAGGCCATCGCCGGGCGCGCGCTCGACCAGGGCATCCAGCGCACGCTGTGGATGAGCGAAGCGGAACTCGCGGCCTGCACTGACCGCCACCGCAGCCCGCTGGTGCTGCAGTGCGTGCGCGACCATGGGCCGGGCGCCGCCTGCCGCTGGACGCGGTGAATGCACACCCGTCGCTGCATCAGCCCTCGGTGAAACAGGCCTGAAGCCCCTGCGGGACAATCCGGACCATGAGTTCCGCCAAGAAACATCGAGTCGTCGTCGGCCTGTCCGGCGGCGTGGACTCGGCCGTGACGGCCCATCTGCTCAAGGCCCAGGGGCACGAGGTCATCGGCATCTTCATGAAGAACTGGGAAGACGATGACGACGACGCCTACTGCTCGACGCGCCAGGACTTCCTGGACGCCGCGTCGGTGGCCGACGTGCTGGGCATCGAGATCGAGCACGTCAACTTCGCCGCCGAGTACAAGGACCGCGTCTTCGAGAGCTTCCTGCACGAGTACCAGGCCGGCCGCACGCCCAACCCGGACGTGCTGTGCAACGCCGAGATCAAGTTCAAGGCCTTCCTGGACCATGCGATGCGGCTGGGCGCCGAGAAGATCGCGACCGGGCACTATGCACGTGTGCGCGAAACGGCGGGCGAATTCCAGCTGCTCAAGGGCCTGGACCCGCTGAAGGACCAGAGCTACTTCCTGCACCGGCTGACGCAGGCGCAACTGAGCAAATCCATGTTCCCGGTGGGCGACCTGCCCAAGACCGAGGTGCGCCGCATCGCCGCCGAGATCGCGCTGCCGAACGCGAAGAAGAAGGACTCCACCGGCATCTGCTTCATCGGCGAGCGGCCCTTCCGCGAGTTCCTGAACAAATACCTGTCGCACCAGCCCGGCCCCATCAAGGACGAGCGTGGCCGCAAGCTGGGCGAGCACGTGGGCCTGTCCTTCTACACGCTGGGCCAGCGCCAGGGGCTGGGCATCGGCGGCGTGAAGGAGAAGGGCACACCGCGCGGCGGCGGCGAGCACGCGCCGTGGTTCGTGGCGGCCAAGGACATCCCCACGAACACGCTGATCGCGGTGCAAGGCCATGACCACCCGTTGCTGCAGAGCCCGGCGCTGGTGGCCGACGACCTGAGCTGGATCGCCGGCCACGCGCCCGCCACCGGCACGGCCGCCGCGAAGACGCGCTACCGCCAGGCCGACGCCCCTTGCAGCGTCGGCTTCGATGCGAGCGGCCGGTTGATGCTGCGCTTCCCCGATCCGCAATGGGCCGTGACGCCGGGCCAGAGCGCCGTCGTCTATGACGGTGACGTGTGCCTGGGCGGCGGTGTCATTGCAGCCGCGCTAAGCTGAGCCGATGACGAAGTTCGACCGGCTGCTGGCACGCCTGGCGGAACCCGGCGTCGTGCTGCGGCTGGCCGCGCTGGTCGTCTGCGCGATGGAGCTGGTCAGCGCAGGCTCGGCGCTGCTGGGCGGACGCACCGAGCCGTACGACGGCCTCGTTGCCTGGGTGTGGCGCCAGTTCGGAGGCGACGTCAACGACCGGCTGCTGCTGCTGGTCTGCGTGGCGCTGCTGCTGGCCTTCGTGGCGCTGATGTGGCGGCTGGCCCGGCAGGGCCAGGTCGCGGTCGCCGTGAACCAGCGTCTGGCCTGGCTGCTGCTCGTGGACCTGCTGGCCTTCGGCGTGACGCCGGGGCTGCCCTTCCTCGTCACGGCGCTCGCGGCGGTGCTGCTGCCCGCGCGGCTGGCACTGGGCTTTGCCGCCGCCCAGGTGATGCTGAACACCGGCATGTACCTCTATGCCTCGACGACGGCCTGGCTGGACCAGTTCGGCATGCTGAGCTCGATGCTGGCGCTGCACGGCCTGGCCTTCGGCCTGGGCCGCATGGCCGCGGCCGAGGGCGAGAAGCGCCGCTGGCTGCAGGCCATGCTGGCCGAGCGCCTGTCCGGCGAGCAATTGCTGGCCGAGCAGATGCGCTACAGCGAGCGCATGCAGATCGCCCGCGAGCTGCACGACCTGATGGGCCACCACCTGACGGCGCTGAACCTGCAGCTGCAGCTCGGCGGCGCGCTGCTCGCTCGGTCGGACGCCGGCGGCGCCGGCCAGGCCATGGGCCGTGCGGAGGGCGTCGCGGCGCAGCTGCTGGCGGACGTGCGCGAGGCGGTGTCGCAGCAGCGCAGCTCGCAGCGCATCGACCTGTCGGCGGCGCTCGACGCGCTGGCGGCGGGCATCGCCAGCACGCGCATCGAGCTGACGCTGGACGACGCCGCGCGCGACCTGGGCCCGCGCGCCGCGCACGCGCTGCTGCGCTGCGTGCAGGAAGGCGTGACGAACAGCGTGCGCCACGCCGGCGCGCGCCGCGTGCGGGTCGAACTGCACGGCATCGGCGAAGAGGGTCAAGAAGGGGATGAGATCGCCGTCAGCATCGACGATGATGGGCAGGGCGCGCCGAACTGGCACGAGGGCCGCGCCGGCAATGGCCTGTCCGGCATGGCCGAACGCATGGCCGAACTGGGCGGGCAGATGCGCGTGACGCGCACGAGCCCGGGGTTTCGAATCGAGCTGAGATGTCCGCGATGGGTGTGATCAAGATCCTGCTGGTCGAGGACCAGCAACTGGTGCGCGAGGGCCTGAAAGGGCTGCTGGCGCTGCACGACGAGTTGAAGGTGGTGGGCGAGGCCAGCGACGGCGCCGAGGCGCTGGAGTGGCTGTCCGCCATCTCCGCCGACGACGCCGCCGACACCATGCCCGACGTGATCCTGTCCGACATGCGCATGCCCCGGCTGGACGGCCTGGGCCTGATCCGTGCGCTGGCCGCGCGCGCGCTGCGCCTGCCGGTCATCCTGCTGACGACCTTCGACGACACGACCGCCTTCGACGAGGCGGTGCGCGCCGGGGCCAGGGGCTTCCTGCTGAAGGCCATCAGCCCCGAGACGCTGGCGCAGTCGCTGCGCGACGTGCACGCGGGCGGTACGGCACTGCGGCCGTCGCTGACCACGCGCATGGAAGCCAAGGGCGGCGAGCGCGCCTTCACGGCGGCCGACCATCCCGACCCGCTGAGCCCGAAAGAGCTGCAGGTGCTGCGGCTGGTGGCCAGTGGCCGCTCCAACACCGAGATCGCCGGGCTGCTGGGCAACAGCGAGGGCGTCATCAAGAACCACTGCTCGGCCATCTTCTCCAAGATGGGTGTGCGCGACCGCACCCAGGCGGTGCTGCGCGCCATCGACCTGGGCTGGATCTAGCGCGGGCCGGGCGCTCCCAAGCCGCCTGGCACATCGCCGTCTGCCCGGTAGACCGTCCGAGGTGCCCTTCGAACGAGCGGCCTCATTTCGCCGGCTGCGCCAGATGCAGCACCCAGTAGCGCTGCAGTTGGCCGGGGCCGCTGACGCAGGCCAGGCCGAACTCCTGGAAGTCGGCCAGCATCAGGTTCTCGCAGTGCGCGGGGCTCGCCAGCCACTGGGCCAGCACCTCGTCCAGCGAGTCCGGCCCGCCGGCAAGGTTTTCACCGGCCAGGCGCATCGCATAGCCCACCTCGCGCAGCCGCACCCGCAGCGAGGCGCCGGCGGCGCCGAGATGGTCCACACGGTCCCGCGCGGCCAGCTCCCGCGCGTAGCGTTGTGCCGACTCGGCCAGCTGCGGGCTGGCGCGCAACGCCTGCACGGCGGGCCAGACCCGGCCGCCGCATGGCTGGGCCTGCGCGCGCAGGGCGTTCAGCGCCGCCTGGGCCGCCTCGCCCGCCGGCTGGCAATCCGGCTCGGCGACCGCCAGCGAGGCGAACAGCAGCAGGGGCAGGCATGCGCGCATGGCGGCATCGTAGTGGGGTCTCCCAAAGCGCGCCGCAACCGCTGACACGGACTGCCGTGCAGTTGCCAAGCCGCACGCGTCGCCTCACCATGGCCAGCATGACACCGCTTCAGCATCTGATGGCCATCGCGCTGACCGCCTCTGCACTGGCAAGCTGCGCGCAAACCACGCCGCCCGAACCCGAAACGCAATCGCAGCGCCTCGCGCGCGAGCTGCGTGAACTGATCGGCCCGGCCGCCTGCACGGCCGACAGCCAATGCCGCAGCCTGCCCGTCGGCGCCAAGGCCTGCGGCGGGCCGGCCGGGTATTGGGCCTGGTCGACGCAAGGGGTGGACGAGAAGCGCGTGGCCGACCTCGCGGCGCGCCAGGCCCAGGCAGCGCAGCGCGAGATGGCATCCAGCGGCCTGCGCTCGAACTGCGCGGCGGCCGTCGACCCTGGCGTGGCCTGCGTGGCCAACCGCTGCCAGACCCGTCCGCTGGCCGGCGAACCCAGGCCGGTACGGGCGCCGGCCGCTGCGACCCCGGACGGCGCGGGGGCCGTTGAGCGGGTGAACCCGCAGGCCATCGAGATGGATCGGCCCTTCCTTTTGCGGCATGGCGGCACCGGGTGGTTGGCCGATGCGGCGTTGGCGGTGGGTTTCGCCGGTGTGGAGTCCGACTCGCGCTGCCCCAAGGGCGAGCAATGCGTCTGGGCCGGCCGTGCAGCCGTGCGCATCTGGCTGCGCCAGGGCAACGGCGACAGGGAAACGCGTCTTCTGCAGACGGCGCCAGGCGCTGAATCGACGACGCGCGTCGGCGACCTGGCGCTGAAGATCATCGACCTGTCCCCTGTTCCCGTGACAGGCCGGGGCATCGCCCCCGAAGCCTACGCCGTGACGCTGTCGGTCAGCAGAAACAAGTCCGCCGAGTCCGCCCGCTGAGCCTGTGAAGGCTGGCAACGCACCCCTAGTTCGAACCCAGGGAGAAGCCTTAGTGGGTTTCCCGCCCCGTGGATCAGGGGTGCTGGCGACGTGCCGCTGTGAAACCATCCGGACACGAACCACATAGGTTCTTTACCTATCTTGCTACGGGGAAATCGGAATGAATTCCATTCGTCAACTGACCACCGCACTGGCACTGGGCGTCATGTCCGTGTCGGCCTTTGCGGCCTCGACGGTGTACACGTCGTCGTCGTCCTTCCTGTCCCAGGTCGCACCTGGCGCCTACACGGAGACCTTCAACGGCTTGTCCACGCCAGCAGCCGGCGCAGTCGCCTTCAGCGGTGGTGGCTTCTCGTACAGCCTCTTCGCACCCAGCGACCTCTACGCGTCCGGCGACTTCATCGGCACCAGCCAGATCGACGAGGCGCTGACCATCAGCTTCCTCAGCGGCAACGTCTACGCCGTGGGTGGCAATTTCTTCGCCACCAACATCGCCGACGCCTTCCAGGCCGTGCAGATCAGCCTGAGCCTGAGCGACGGCACGACCGTTAGCTTCACGCCGACGTCGCTGGCCGACAGCTATCGCGGCTTCGTGTCCACCACGGCCATCACCTCGCTGACGATCAGCGCACCCGGCCAGTCGTTGTATGCGGGCCTGGACAACCTGACCGTCGCCGCCGCGGTGCCGGAGCCCGCCAGCTGGGCCCTCGCCAGCCTGGGCATCGCAGGCCTGGCCGCCTTCGCCCGTCGCCGCCGCGCCTGATCGGCATGCCTGGGGGCCCGCTCCCGGGCCTTCACGTCAGCAACCTATTTGAGCGGCGCCTGCGCCGCTTCCTGGAGTTCTCATGACTCGCAATCATCTGCGTCTGTCCCTGCTGGCCTTGTCGGTCGGCATGGCCTTCACCGCCCAAGCCCAGACCGCCCTGCCCGGCCAGAGCGAGGCGCTCGCCCGCCTGAACGCCCAGACCGGCAATGCCGCCACGGTCTCCTACAGCGAGGCCACCGGCGCCGCGCGCTTCGTCCGCATCGCGCGGGGCGACACCAAGCTCAGCGCCGTGCAGAGCCGCGCGGGCCGCCTGGGCTCCGACGCCGCCCGCAACGAGAACGCCGTGCAGTTCCTGAAGGACTACAGCGGCCTCTTCGGCATCACCAGCGTGGCCGATGAGCTGTCCGCGTCCCGCGTCACCAAGGACCAGCAAGGCGGCTCGCACCTGAGCTACAAGCAGCTCTACCGCGGCCTGCCCGTCTATGGCGGCGAACTCAAGGTCCACTACGACTCCGCCGACAACCTGGTCGTCGCCAACGGCATCTTCGTGCCGAACATCTCGGTCAGCACGACCCCGGCCCGCTCGGCCGAGCAGGCCGCCGCTGCCGCGCTCAAGCGTGTCTATGCCGACCTGGGCCGCACGACCAAGCTGTCGACCAAGTCGACGCTGATGGTCTACCGCGAAGGCCTCGCGCAAGGCGTGCCTGGCGAGAGCCGCCTGGCCTGGGAAGTCGTCGCCACCAACGGCGCCGATGTGCGCGACTTCGTCTACGTCGATGCCCAGACCGGCAATGTCATCGACAAGGTCAGCGGCATCCACGAAGGCAAGGACCGCCGCGCCTTCGACGGCGCTGGCAATGCGACGGCACCTGGCCCGAACTACCCGAACAACCCGTTCTGGGTGGAAGGCCAGCCTGTGCCGACCGGCACGGTCGAAGCCGACAACATGATCATCGCCTCGTCCGAGGTCTACGACCTGTTCAAGAAAGCCTTCGGCCGCGACTCGTTCGACGGCAACGGCGCGCGGATGAGCTCCATCTTCAACCGGGGCTGGGGCTGCGTGAACGCGTCGTGGAACGGCGAGTACATCTCGTTCTGCCCGGGCACCACCACCGACGACATCACCGCCCACGAATGGGGCCACGCGTACACGCAGTACACCCACGGCCTGATCTACGCATGGCAACCCGGCGCGCTGAACGAGGCCTACTCCGACATCTGGGGTGAGACGGTCGACCGCATCAACGGCCGCGGCACCGACACGCCGGACGCGCCGCGCACGGCGGGTGCCTGCACGGTCTTCACCTCCGCTCCCCCGACCGTCACCGTGACCGCGCCGGCCTCGCTGGCCGGCGACAAGGCGGCCGGCACCGCGGCCTGGGGTCCCACCACCTTCTCGCTGAGCGGCACGGTCCAGGGCGTGGAACTCGGTTCGACGAGTGCGGCCTGCACCACGCTGCCTGCCAACTCCCTCGCCGGCAAGATCGCCTTCATCGACCGCGGCACCTGCGGCTTCAGCGTCAAGGCCATGAATGCCCAGGCCGCTGGCGCCGTCGGTGTGATCATCGGCAACAACCAGGGCGGCACGGCCGTCATCAACATGTCCGACACGGCCGGCCAGAGCAGCACGCTGCCCTCGCTGTCCGTCACGCAGAACGACGGCACCGCCTTCAAGGCGGCGCTGGCCAGCGGTGCGGTCACCGTCACGCTGAGCCGCGGCCCCGGCACCGACAACTCCGTGCGCTGGCTGTTGGGCGAGGACTCCTCCGCCTTCGGCGGCGCGATCCGCGACATGTACAACCCGACCTGCTACAACAACCCGGGCAAGGTCAGCGACCGCCAGTACTCGTGCGGCCCCAACACGCAGGCGGGTGACTACGGCGGCGTGCACACCAACTCCGGCGTGCCCAATCACGGCTACGCGCTGCTGGTGGACGGCGGCACCTACAACGGCCAGACTGTCGGCGCCATCGGTCTCACCAAGGCGGCCCACATCTACTTCCGCGCGATGTCGGTCTATCAGCACTCGGCCAGCAACTTCACGGACCACGCCGACGCGCTGGACCAGTCGTGCCGCGACCTGACCGGCGTCAACCTGAATTCGCTGACGACGGGTGCCCCGTCCGGCGAGATCATCAACGCGACGGACTGCGGCCAGATCACGAAGATGGCTGCGGCGGTGGAACTGCGCTCGTCGGTGAGCCAGTGCGGCTTCACGCCGCTGCTGCAGAAGTCGCCGCCGGCGCTGTGCCCCACGGGCACGGCCACCTCGCTGCTGTCCGACAGCTTCGACGGCGGCAAGCGCGCTGGCGCCAAGTGGGCGCTCAGCCACCAGGGCGTCTCGCCGGAGTACACCGCGCGTGACTGGGGTGTGGTCAACAACCTGCCGAACGGCCGGGCCGGCTATGCCATGTTCATGGCGAACAGCAGCATCGGCACCTGCTCGGCTGGTGGCGACGAGTCGGGTGTGCAGCGCCTGGAAAGCCCGGAGATCACCCTCCCCGCAGGCACCGCCGTGACGCGCATGTCGTTCGACCACTGGGTCGGCACCGAAGCCTCCTACGACGGCGGCAACGTCAAGATCAGCGTGAACGGCGGCGCATGGCAGTTGGTCAGTGCAGCCAACTTCGTCTACAACCCGTACAACGCGACGCTGGCGACCGCGGCGGCGGGCAACACCAATCCGCTGGCCGGCCAGGCCGCCTTCTCGGGCAGCGATGGCGGCTCGGTCAGCGGTTCGTGGGGTCGCTCGATCATCAACGTCGGCGCCTATGCCAACCCGGGCGACAAGATCAAGGTGCGCTTCGAGATGGGCCAGGATGGTTGCGGCGGCAGCTTCGGCTGGTACGTGGACGATGTGGTCGTCTATCGCTGCACGCCGTGATGACACACTGTGCCGGACGATGTCCGGCATGACCGAAGGGCGCCCGAGGGCGCCCTTTTTCATGGCCATCCGGCACGGCGGCAACGGTGGCACGGCGAACGCAACCCCGCGTCCCCGCCTGGCGTCATTCGTCGATTCGCCGCTCGGCGCAGCGGCCCTCGGCATGCGCAGGCCCATCCGCTCCCGCAGCAGGTGCCGACCTGGACTGCGATCAGCGAGACGGCGTCACGGTGGTGCCGAAGCCGGCGCACTCGCGCCGGGCAGCGATGCCGTGGCGGCCGCGCTGCCGTCCGCCGGCGGCGCGACGAACAGCCAGTCGCTGGCCTTGCGCAGCGCGGCACCGTCCGGCGCCATCTCGCGCAGCAGGGGGTGGGTGGAGCGGCTGCGCACAGCGCCGAAGCGGGTCTTGTCCGCGTCCTGCGTCACCAGCTCCCAATCAGGCTCGCCGGTGAAGGGGTCGGCATAGCGCTGGCGCAGGTGGCGGCGGATGACGACGCCGCGGCGATCCTCCAGCAGGTCGTCCAGGCTGCGCGGCAGCTCGGGCGGGGCCTTGGGAGTGGCCTTCTGATAGCTCGTGATCGCCGCGGCAATCGCCTCGCCGCGGAACTGCAGCTCGCGCTCGCGCTCGCGCTGGCTCGCCGTGCTCCAGGCCTTGCCGAGGGCCGCCAGACCTGCCGCAGTCAACGCGACGAGGAAGAGCACGCCGAGGTAGGTGAAGCCGCGCGCGGCGGCACGGCGCCGCGCTGCGCTGCCGCGGGGCAGGCCGCCTGATCGCCACGGTCGGGGCCGCATGCCTACCAGTCCGCGTACAGCCTGCCGTCGGCCGAGCGGCCTGCGGCGCCGCTGCGCACGTCCCAGACACGGCCGCTCGCCTGCATGTCGGTGGGCGGCGGCAGCTCCAGCCAGGTCTCCCGGCTCGCGGTCAGCGGGTCCTCGGGGATGCCGCGGATGTAGCGCATGTCGGCCAGCTCCTGCAGCGAATCGGGATAACGGCCCTTGTCGGCGGCGTACTGGTCGATGGCGTCGCGCATCGTGTTCAGCGACGACAGCAGCGCCGTTTCCTTGCTCTTTTGCAGCGACGCGAAGTAGCGCGGCGCCGCGATGGAGGCGAGCAGCGCGACGATGGCCATCACGACGATCAACTCAATCAGCGTGAAGCCCGCCGCCGCGCGCCTGGTCCCTGGGCCTGCCATCACCAATCCCTCAACCGGCTGCCGTCCAGTGCCTTGCGTTCGGAGCGCGAGTACACGTCGAACACGTCCTTGCCCGCGCGCGGGTCGTCCGCCGGGCTGTCGTAGGCACGCAGGCCCCAGGTGTCGGCGGCCGGCAGCTCCGCGGCGGCGAACGGGTCGCGCGGCAGGCGGCGCAGGAAGTAGAACTTGCGGCCGTTGGGCGACTTGAGATCGGGCACGCCGTCGACCAGCTGCTGCAGCTTCTGCGGGTAGCCGCTGTCGTCCGGGCTGCGCGCGATGCTGCCGGCGTCGCCGGCCTGCTTGTAGGCGTCCAGCGCCAGCCGCAGGGTGCGCAGCCCCTGGCGCAGCTCGTGCTCCTTGCTGCGTTGCACCGACAGCTCCAGCAACGGCCGCGCCGTGCTGGCGAGCACGGCCAGCATGGCCAGCACCACCAGCATCTCGATCAGCGTGAAGCCGCGGCTGCGCATGGCCGTGCTTACTTGGCCGGCTCGACGGTCAGCAGCCCGGAGCCTTCGACCCGCACGGCAACCGGTTCGCCATTGAGCCCGCTGGCCGACAGCGACGTCACGGCCATGTTGAGCACCTGGCCCGAGGCCGGCGGCAGCGTGCGGAACGCGACGACGCGGTCCCCGCGCGGTGCCAGCTCGATGGGATAGCGGCCCGGCGACGCGCCCGGCAACGGCTGGGCGGGCGCGAGCTTGGTGGCGTCGTACTCCAGTTCACCCTTGACCTGCAGGCCGCTCTCGTTCTTCACCGCGACGGAAATCGTGCCGCCCGCGGCCACCTGGGGCGTCACGTCCAGCTTCAGCAGCACGTCGCCGGTGGACTCGCCACCGGCCGGCGCAGGCGCCGCTGCAGGCGCCTGCGTGGCCGGCGCACCGCCGCCGCTGCTCAGGCCCACGCCGACCCGTGCGTCGCGGCGCAGCAGGCTGCTGAAGGCACCCGGGCTGCTGTCGGTGCCGCTGGCCAGGCGCGTCAGCGACGCGTCCGGCACGGCCAGGTTGCGCACGACGCGCGGCGTGATCAGCAGCACCACCTCGGTCTTGTTGCGCGTGTCGGTCTGCGTGCCGAACAGCCGGCCCAGCACCGGGATGCGCGACAGCCCCGGGATGCCGGTGCCGGCCTTGCGGTCCTCGTCGTTGATGAGGCCGGCCAGCACCTGCGTCTCGCCGTCCGCCAGGCGCAGCACGGTGGACGTGTTGCGGGTGCCGATCTCGTAGGCCGTCGTGCCGCCGGGGCCGGTGACCTGGCGGATCAGGTTGCTGACCTCCAGGCCGATCTTGATGACCACGTCGTTGTCGAGCTGGATGGTGGGCTCGACGTCCAGCTTCAAGCCGACGTCCAGGTAGCTGACCGAGGCCGCGACGGACGTGGAGCCGGTGAAGTTGGTCGTCGTCGTGAACACCGGCAGCTTCTGGCCGATGTGCACCTTGGCCTTGTCGCGGTTGCGCACGCGGATCTTGGGGTTGGCCAGGATGTTGGAATTGCCGGACGTGCCGCGCAGCGTGGCGATGACGGCGGGGTTGGCGATGCTGGCGCGGAAGTTGATGGGGTTCTTGCCGCCGATGAAGACGCGCGACGGGATCGCGCCCGTCGCGTCGCTGATGCCGAGCTGCACTTCGTCGGGCCACTGCAGACCCAGCGAGTCCACCTGGTCGGTGGCCAGCTCCATCACCTCCACCTCCAGCATCACCTCGGGCTCGGGCAGGTCGACCGATGCGATCAGCTTCTCGACCAGGCGCAGCACCTCGGGCGTGTCGCGCACGATGAGCAGGTTCAGCCGCTCGTCGATGTGGATGTCGCGCACCTTGGCGATGGTGCGCACCATGGCCTGCACCTGCTTCACGTCGGCGTTGGTCAGGTACAGCGTGCGCGTGATGAGCTCCTGGTGCTCGCGCTGCTTGCTGGAGGTGTTGGGGAACACCAGCACCGAGCTCTCGTTGAGCAGCTTGCGGTCGAGCTGCTGGGTGTTCAGGATGACGCGCAGCGCCTCGTCCAGCGTGACGTTGCGCAGGAAGATGGTCACGCGCGAGTCGGCGCGCACGTCGCGGTCGAACACGAAATTGATGCCGCTGGAGCGCGACAGCGCCTCGAACACCTGGCGCAGCGGCGCGTCGCGGAACTCCAGCGTGACCGGCTTCTGGAATGCCGCCCCCAGCTCGCCGACCGCCGACTCCAGCGGCCGGGCCTGGGCCACCTGGCTGGCCAGCAGGCGGGCACCGGGGTGCTGCGGCGACTCCGCGAGGATTTCGCGGGCGGCGGCATCGGCGCGCTCCAGCCGGCCTTCGCGCAGCGCCGTGCGGCCGGCCGCGAGCTGGGCTTCCTGGCGGCGCCCGCGCTCGATCTCGACCGTCAGCGCGGCCAGCCGCGGGTGCTTGGCATCGGCCGCGGCGAGCTGGGCCAGCACGGCATTGGCCTCGTCCCAGCGGGCGCTGGCGCGCAGCGCCTCGATCTGCAGGATGAGGCGCGCCGTCGCCTGCTCGCGGGCGCGCACCTGGGCGGCGCGCAGCTGCGGGTCGGTCGGGTCCTTGGCGCGCGCGTCGTCCAGCACGCGCAGCGCGGCCGTCCACTGGTTGCTGCGGCCGAGCTCTTCCGACTGGCGCAGCGCCGGATTGGCGCAGGCCGTCAGCAGCAGGGCGCTGAGGACAAGGAGTAGCTGCTTCATGGCGCGGGTTTGAAAACGAGGGTCTGGGGAAGCTGCCCCGGCAGCCAGGTCAGGCGCACGCCGCTGGCGGACACCTGCTCGACGCGCCACTGGCCGTCGAGGACGTCGCCCCGCTTCGCGCTGAGCGACTTGTTCGGCGCGCTCAGCAGCGCGATGTCGACGGCGCGGGCACCCTCGCCTTCGACGAGGCGGCCGATCATCTGGTACGGCGCCGGCGGCGCGACAGGTGGCGGCAGGGGCGCCGGCGCGGCCGGCGGCGGCGCGGCGGGGGGCGCAGGCGGCGGCGGGGGCTGCCAGGCGGCGAGCTGGGCCGGTGGCGCATCGGCCCAGGGCTCGCGCGCTGACGTGTCTGGCGCCGCAGCGGCCAAAGCCGAGGACGCGGCCGGCGCGACCGCCACGGCGGCCGGGCGGCGCGCCGGCACGGCGGCGGCACCTACGACGCCGTCCTCGGGCCGCGTGGCGACCCAGGCGGTGGCCGCCAGCGTCGCCACGAGGGCGCCGCCCAGGGCGAGCTGGCGGGGCGTCAGCCGGGCCGTCATGGCGTGGCCCTCCCGTGCAGCGACCATTGCAGCTCGGCGTCCACCTCGGCGGCCATCGGGCTGGCGCGGCGCAGCTTCAGCGAGTCCAGGCTCAGCGCCGGGTCGTGCGCCAGCGCGGCGCTGATGAAGCGGCGGAGCTGCGCATAGCTGCCGGTCACCGGCATCGTCACGCGCAGCCGCTCCAGGCCCTCGGCGGTGGACAGGCGGTGCTCCGTGCGCGCGGCGTTCAGCTCCAGCCGGATGCCGAGTTCCAGCAGGTCGGCCAGGCGCTGCTGGCGGTCGGCGGACGGCGGCAGGCCGGCCTGCCATTGCTGCACGCTGAGGGGCGATGCGGCAGCAGCCCGGGCCGGCGCCGCCTGGGCGCGCAACTGCCGGGCTTCGAGCTGCAAGGCCGTGGCCTGCGCGTCCCAGCGCTGGCTCATCACGATGGCGATGAAGGCCAGCATCAGGGCGGCAACGCCGGCCAGGCCGTGCCAGCCCAGTGCCTTGACGAGGCGGGCGATGTGCTGCTTCACGAGCCGACTCCGGTCTTCACACGCGCATTGATCTCGAAGCGCTGGCCGACCAGCCCCGTCTCGGCGTTCGAGAAGCGCGACAGCACGACCTGGCTCCAGCCCGGCGTCGTGCCGAACTGCTCGGACAGCTGCAGCGCCAGCAGCTTGTCGGGCGTCAGGCCCTCCAGGCGCAACTCGCCGCGGCCGGCGCTGGCATCCATGCCCAGCCAGGCGATGGGCTTGGCCTCGGCACCGGCGGTCTCGACGCGCGTCAGCAGCGGCTCCCACGGCATGCCCAGCAGCGCACGCGCCTCGTTGGCGGCGCGGTTCTCGGCGGGCTGGGCGGTGGCCTGGCGACGGGCCGCCGGCGCCGCCACCTTGGCGGAGGGCTTGGACCGCAGCGCCACGACGCGGTCACGCGCGTCCTGCGCCGCCTCCAGCGCGCGATGGCTTTCGGCCGCGCTCCAGGCCGCAGTGGCCAGCACCAGCGCGCCGGTCGCCGCCAGCGGCCAGGCCAGCGGCGAACGGCCCGAGCGCGGCAGCACATCGGGCTGCGGCGTGGCCGGGCCGGGCTGGGGCGTGAAATCCGTGTCGGGCGTGCCGACGGCCAACGCGGCGTCCACCCCGAGGTCGGCCAGCGAAGTCAAACGCCGTGACTGCAAGCCAGTGACACGGCCCCGGTCGAGCTGGATGAGGACGGCCACCCCTTCTTCATGCCAGACGGCACGGCCCGAGCCGGCGCGCGTCGCCGCCGGCAGCGACCCCAGCCAGGCGGCCCAGGCCGGGCGCACGGCATGCAGGCGCACCTGCGACGCCTCGGCCTGCGCGCGCAGCGCGGCCAGGTCCAGCCCGTGCAGCGCGGACGCGCCGGCCGACATCCCCGCGCCGACGCCCAATTGCCACGGCGCCATCGCGAACCGCTGCGCGGCGCTGCCGAAGTAATGGGCGAACTGCTGCTCGGCGTAGGCCTGCACCGCGTCCAGGTCGGGCAGCGGCAGGCCAGGCTCACAGACCAGCTCGTGCCAGGCCCGGGCGCTGACGATCAGCTCCACGGCCGTGCCCGGCTGGTCGCGGCACCAGGCCTCGAATTCGCCGCCTGCGGCCGTGACGAACAAGCGCCGCGGCTTGGCCAGCCGCGCGCTCAGCCGGCGGCGCAGGCGCTGCAGCAGCGGATCACTCATCGAGGGTGACACGTTCCAGCTCCTCGAAGGTGGTGTCGCCGCGGCACACCGCCGCCAGCGCCATCTCGCGCAGCGACTTCATGCCGCGCGCCTTGGCCGCGGCCTTGATCTCGGACATCGGCGCCCGCGCCGCGATCAGGTCGCGCAGGCCGTCGTCCAGCTTGAGCAGCTCCGCCACCGCGCGGCGGCCCTTGTAGCCGGTGCCGCGGCAATGGCCGCAGCCCTCGCCCTTCATGAAGTTGCCATTGATGACCCCATGTCGGGCCAGCGTGGCGGCGTCCGGCACGAACGGCTGCGCGCAGTGCTGGCAGGTCAGCCGCACCAGGCGCTGCGCCAACACCGCGTTCAGCGCCGACACGACGTTGTAGAGGTCCAGCCCCATGTGCATGAAGCGGCCGATGACGTCGAACGCGTTGTTCGCGTGCACCGTGCTGAAGACCAGGTGGCCGGTGAGCGCCGCCTGCACGGCGATCTGCGCGGTCTCGGCATCGCGGATCTCGCCGACCATGACGCGGTCCGGGTCGTGCCGCAGGATGGAGCGCAGGCCGCGCGAGAAGGTCAGTCCCTTCTTCTCGTTGACGGGGATCTGCACGACGCCCGAGAGCTGGTACTCGACCGGGTCCTCGATGGTGATGATCTTGTCGGCGCCGGTGTGGATCTCGGCCAGCGTCGCGTACAGCGTGGTCGTCTTGCCGGAGCCGGTCGGGCCGGTGACCAGCAGCATGCCGTGCGGCTGGCGCGCCTGGTGGCGGATGGCGGCGCGTTCGTCGTCGCCGAAACCCAGCGAGTCCAGCGTCAAGGAACCGGCACGGGCGATGGCGGCGCGGTCCAGGATGCGGATGACCGCGTCCTCGCCGAACACGCTGGGCATGATGGACAGGCGGAAGTCGATCTCGCGGCCCTGCACGCGCAGCTTGAAGCGGCCGTCCTGCGGCAAGCGGCGTTCGCCGATGTCCAGCTCGGCCATCACCTTCAGGCGCGACACCAGCTGCTCGGCCACCTGCGGCCCCTCCACCTGGCGCACGACGGCCATGACGCCGTCGACGCGGAAGCGGATCACCGCGCCGCGGGCCGTGCACTCGATGTGGATGTCGGACGCCGTGTCCTGCAACGCGTCGTAGATGGTGGCGTTGAGCAGGCGCACGACGGGGCTGGCCTGTTCGCTCAGGGCCAGGGCCGACAGCTCCTCGGTGTGGTCCTCCACCGCGGCCAGCGCATCCTCCACATCGGACAGCGCGCGGAAATCCGCCTCGCCGGCGCCCAGGAAATGCGTGATCGCCTCGGCCGACACGCGCTGCCAGCCCACCGGTGCATTCAGCCGCGACTCGACGCTCTGCAGCAGCATCGCGTCCTCATCGCGCTCGGCCAGCAGCACCTGCCTGCCACCGGCGCCGGTGGCCAGCACCGCACGCCAGCGTTGCGCCTGCGCCTGCGGCCACTGCTCGAAATCGAGGTGCCAGGGACCCGGCTCGGCAGGCAGCCAATCCGCCAACGTGGTGCTCATTGGACCTGCTCCACGAGCTGGAAGATCGGCAAGTACATCAGCACGATGATCCCGCCGATCAGCACGCCCATGATGAGCATCAGCGCCGGGTTGACGAGGCGCGACAGCAGGTCGGTCAGCCGCGCGGCTTCTTCGTCGTGGAAGGCGGCGGCGCGTTCCAGCATGCTCGCCACCTCGCCGCTGCGCTCACCCACGCGCAGCATGCGGCGCGCCACCGGCGTGGCCAGGTCTTGCGCGTCGAACGCGGCCGACAGGCGCTCGCCGCGCTCGATCTGCGCGGCTGCGGCTCGCACGGCGTCACGCCAGGGCGCGGCGACCACGTCGACAACGATCTTCAGCGCCGCCAACGCGGGCACGCCCGAGGCGAGCAGCATGGCCAGCGACCGGTACAGCCGCGCCAGCGCCAGCACGCGCAGCCGCGGGCCCAGGCCGGGCAGCGTCCACAGCGCCGCCTGCGCGCGCTGGCGCACCGCCGGCTGGCGCAGCAGCGAGAAGATCGCGAAGCCCACGGCGGCGATGCCGCCGATGACCCAGCCCGGATGCGCGCCGGCCGTCTGGCCGAACTCGATCAGCACACGCGACGCCCAGGGCAGGTCGGCGCTGGTGGCCTCCAGGATGCCGGCAAAGCGCGGCAGCACGTACAGCAGCAGGAACAGGATGACGCAGCCGCCCACGCCCAGCAGCATCAGCGGATAGACCATGGCCGACACCAGGCGTGAGCGCAGCGCATCCACCCAGGCCAGGTAGCGCGCATGCTGCGACAGCGCGGTGGAGAGCTGGCCGGTCTTCTCATTGGCCGCGACGATGGCGCAGATCAGCTCGTCGAAGGCCTGCGGCTGCTGGCGCAGCGCGACGGACAGCGGCTGGCCCTGCTCGATCTGGCCGATGACGGCATCCAGCGCGGCGCGCACGCCGGGCTGGCCTTCCTTCTCGCGCAGCGTGTTCAGCGCCTCCAGCAGCGCGATGCCGGCGTCCAGCAGCACGGCCAGCTCCTGGCTGAAGAGCTGCAGCGGGAAGCGGGTGTTGCGCCGCCACGGCCGGGCGGGCCCGCCCGCCATGGCGAGTTCGCGCACCTCCAGCACATGCTGCGGCGCCACGCCCAGCACGGCCGCCACGGCGGCGCGGTCGGGCGCCTCCACGTGCTCGGTGACGACAGCGCCCGCGCGCAAGACGCGGGTTTGGAAAGCAGGCATCACCAGGAGGTGAGGTCGGCGTCCTCACCCTCGCCGCCGGGGCGGCCGTCCTTGCCGAAGCTCAGCAAGTCGTACTCGCCGTGCTCGCCCGGGGAACGGTACTGGTAGTCGTTGCCCCAGGGGTCCTTGGGCAGCGCCTTGGACAGGTAGGGGCCGCTCCACTTGGGCTCGTCCGCCGGCCGCGTCACCAGCACCGCCAGGCCCTGCTCGGTGCTGGGGTAGCGACCCACATCCAGGCGGTACTGGTCCAGCGCCTTGGTCAGCGCATCGATCTGGGCCCGGGCCGCCTTGACCTCGCTCTTGCCGATCTGCCCGAAGAACTTCGGCCCCACATACCCCGCCAGCAGGCCGATGATGACCATGACGACGAGCAGTTCAAGCAGCGTGAAGCCGCGGGGGCGGGCAGAGGAATGACGGGACATGGCGAAGCAGGGTACAGCAGGAGGGCGACTGTTCATCGCCGGGCGGCGCCCGGCAATCGGGATTTGACCGACCTGCATTCTCAGGGGGCCGGGCGCGGCGCCCCGGTCACGGCGATTGCGCCAACGTGCACGCGTTGGCGGCATTGTCCGGACAAGGGCCTTGCCAGCGGATGCGCGTGGCCGCGGCCGGTGGCAGCGGCGCGCGGCCGTCCAGCACTTGGCCGCGCGCGCCGGTGAAGCTGGCCAGCGTCGTCCAGGTCGTGCCTTGCAGGTACTGGAGCTGATAGCGGCTCCCCGGCCGCAGGCTGCGCGTCTTGATCTGGTATTCGCCGGCGACGATGGCCAGGCTCGGGCTGTCGCGGAACGGCTGGGCCAGCGGCTCGCCGACGAACAGGCCCTGCCCCGGCCACTGCACGGCCTTCCAGTAGGCCTCGATGGCCGTCGCGCCGCGCCAGTACTGGTCGATCAGCACGGAGGCGCGCGAGAACTTCTGCGCCAGGTTGCAGGGCTCCTCGACGGTGCCGTAGCTCGCCGTGACGCCCGCATCCAGCCAGGCGGTGACGGGCATCTGGCCGTTGGCCAGCGGCAGCAGGCCGCCGAAGGACGTCAGCGAGTCGGCCAGCGCACCGGGGCGGAACTGCATCGTCGGCAGGTTGGCGACGCTGGCCAGCCCCGTCAGGTAGAACAGCACGCCGCTCCGGGCCGATAGCGCATCGGCACCGGCCGCGCCGCTGCTGTTGTCGACATAGTTCAGCTTCAGCACGCTGCCCCAGGCCGCTGGCAACGCGGCGAAATCCGGCCAGCGGGTGCTGCGGTCGCTGTCGGTCGTGCGCACCAGCCAGCCGTCACCGGCGGGCAGGGTGGCGTCGGCGGCCACGCCCCGGTTGATCAGCGCCTGCGCAGCCGCCAGCGTGCGCGTGCCCAGCAGCATGGACGGACGCACCTGCAGATCGGCCTGCGGCCGGCGCGACTCGCTGTCGTACAGCGGCGACGCAGCGGTGTTGGCGCAGGCGTTGGCGACGGGCTGCGGGTTGCAGTAGCGCGTGTCGAAGCCCAGTGCCATCGCGCTCGTGATGCCCATGCTGCAGGCGCCCGCGACACGGCTGGGCGCCGCCCAGGCCAGCAGCGTGGCCTGCACGCCCGCCGGCAGCCGCGCGTCGATGTCGGCCTTGAGGGTCGCGAAGTCGGCCGCCGAGATCGCATCGCTGGCGGTGTTGACCTTGACGCGGATCAGGTTGGCCGCCGGCACGCCACGCGCGGCGACGTAGGCCGCGCCGGCACCCTCGCTGACCGCGTCGCCCTCGGCCACGATGACAGCCAGGTCCGCCGGGGCCAGGCCGCTGGCCGGCAGCGTCAGCAGCAGCGACGCGTTGACGCCGCCCCCATCGCTCGCGGCGCTGCTGCCGCCGCCCCCACCGCCGCCACAGGCACCCAGCGCCAGGGCCAGTGACAACGGCAAAGACAGCAACGACAGGTGAGTGGTGCAGCGCATGGGCCACGATTCTCCCAGGGCTCGACTCCATGTGGCATGCACAGCGATGGGGCATAAGCGCACCTTTCGTGCCCGGTGAACCCGGGATTGCCCCAGTGACCGCACCGTCGCAGGGCATTACATTCCTGTCACTCGATGCGGTTCCGGGCCTCGGTCCAGGGCCGCTAGGCGGGTTGTGAGGAGACAAGACAAGCGACAGGATTGCTTCGTAACCCCGAAGACAATCAGACCGGCCACCAAGGCACCCCTTGGTGGCCGTTTTCTTTGTGCTGGACAGAAAGCTTCCCCGCCAGGAGCGCGGCAGTCGCTTCGCGCGCTCTGATAGAACCCAAGACATGCTCGAACTGCTGACCGTCGCCGCCGCTTCCCTGCTTGCAGGTTTCATCGATGCGGTGGCGGGTGGCGGCGGCCTCGTGCTCGTGCCGGCGCTGTTCAGCACATTCCCCACGGCCGCGCCGGCCACGCTGCTGGGCACGAACAAGGGGGCGTCCGTCTGGGGCACCGGCTGGGCCACGCTGCAGTTCGTCAAGCGCGTGAACCTGCCCTGGCGGCGGCTCATGCCTGCGGCGGTGCTGGCTGGCGTGGGCAGCTTCATCGGCGCCTGGACGCTGACCCTCGCCAGCCCCGACGGCCTGCGCAAGGCGCTGCCGCTGGTGCTGCTGGCGGTGTTCATCTACACCTTGGCCAAGAAGGAGCTCGGGCGCGACCACGCGCCGCGCTTCACCGGCCGGGCGGAAGCGGCGGTGGCCGGCGGCATCGCGCTGGCCGTGGGCTTCTACGACGGCTTCTTCGGCCCGGGCACCGGCAGCTTCTTCGTGTTCCTGTTCGTGCGGCTGCTGGGCTACGACTTCCTGCATGCGTCGGCCACGGCCAAGCTGATGAACCTGCTGACGAATGCAGCCGCCATCGTGCTGTTCGTCAGCAAGGGCCACATCTGGTGGCACATCGCCGCAGTGATGGCGGTGACCAACGTCGCCGGCAGCCTGCTCGGCACGCGGCTGGCGCTCAAGCACGGGGCGGGCTTCGTGCGCGGCGTGTTCATCGTCGTCGTGGGGGCGCTCATCCTCAAAACAGCCTGGGACGCCTTCTTCCGCTGATCTACGATCACGTTCCCCCTACCGGTCCACCCACCATGCCTGTCGATCCTCAACTGCGCAATCTGGACATCGAGATTCCGACCCAGCCGGAGGTCCTGGTCAAGCTGTCGCTGCTGATGGCGGCCGAGGACATCGACCTGCAGGCCATGTCCTCGCTGGTCGAGACCGACATGGCGCTGGCTGCGGCCGTCATGAAGGCCGTCAACTCGTCGCTGTACGGGCTGCGCGGCCGCGTGCAGACCGTGCACCAGGCGCTGACCTACCTGGGCATGCGCGAAGTGGCGGCCATCACCTTCGAGATGGGCCTGCGCGCCGCCTTTCCGGCCGCGGCCGAGCTGGAATCGGTGTGGACGCGCGCCTCGCAGCGCGGCCTGCTGATGGGCCGCATGGGCCAGATGCTGGGCGTGGACCCCTGGGCCGCCCACTCCGCCGGGCTTTTCGAGGAATGCGGCAAGGCCGTGCTGTACCGACATGCGCCGACGCATTACCCGGCCATGCTGCGCGCCACCAGCCGCGATTCAGAACTGGTGGAGCTGGAGCGCACGGCCTTCGGCGTCAGCCATGACGCGCTGGGCGCCGCGCTGTGCGAGAGCTGGGGGCTGGCGCCGGCCGCCGTGGCCAGCGTGCGCCACCATGTCGACATCCAGTCAACGCTGACGATGCCCGAGAGCCTGGCGCGCCGCAGCGTTGCCGCCATCTCGGCGGTGGCCTGGGCGCTGCTGAGCCACCCCGACCAGCTCGACGCCGTCGCCACGCAGATCGCACCGCAGGCGCAACTCGACGACACACTGGTGCTGCGCGCCGCACGCCGCGTCAACGAGCAGCTGGTGGCCGCCCAGGAGCACGGCCGCTGACGCTGGACGCACGGCGCTGCGGGGCAGCGCGAGGCCGCGTCAGGCCGCCAGGCTCAATCGATCCCTGCCGGCGTGCTTGGCGATGTAGAGCGCCTCGTCGGCCGCCTGCATCAGCGCCTGGGCGGTCAGGTAAGGGTGCGCCGGGCTGACCGCTGCGAGGCCCACGCTGATGGTCAGCGGCGCTTCGCAGGCGCCATCGGGCAGGCGCAGCGCGCGCAGGTCATCTCGCAGCATCTCCAGCACACCTTGCGCCTCGGCCATGCCGAAGCCCGGCAGCAGCGCGACGAACTCCTCGCCGCCCAGGCGCGCAACGACATCGGTGTCGCGCTTGAAACGCTCGCTGAGCAGCGCCGCCACGCGCTGCAAGGCCACATCGCCGAGCGCCGTGCCATGGGTGAGGTTGAACTGCTTGAACTGGTCCAGGTCCAGCACGGCGAGCGCAAGCAGGCCGCGCTGGCGCTGGGCGCGCTTGAATTCGCGGCGCAACGCCTCGTCGAAGGCGCGCTGGTTGGCCAGGCCGGTCAGCGCGTCGCTGCGCACCAGGCTGGCCAGTTCGCGCTGGCTGGCTTCCAGCACGGCCTGCGCCTCCTGCACCAGTTGGCGCTGCCGGGCCAGCTCGCGCTTGAGCTCGCGCGTGTCCTGGTCCTGCTGCCACAGCGAACCGCAGGCGCGGCGCATCGCGTGACCGATGCGGTCCAGCTCGGCCGCGAACCTCGGGGCCAGCGCGGCGGCGTCCGCCGCCAGCGGCACCGGCGCCGACTCCATCGCCTCGCAGCCCAAGGCGAGCTGACGCAACGGGCGCAGCAGCATCGCCTCGACCAGCAGCAACTGGGCTGCGCTGATCAACAGCACCAGCCAGGCCGTGCGCGCCAGGCCCTGGCCGACCGACTCGAAGCCGCCCAGGCTCCACTCGAAGAGGGCCACGACGGTGGCCGTCAGCAGCGGGACCCACAACGCCAGGCGCAGCCGCAGCGACCCGGTCCGGCGCGGGCCTGGAAGGTCCTGGAGGGCGGTGGAATCGGTGCTCATCGGCGGCGCTGCAGTCGAGACAAATTGTCACGGTCGCACCGGCCTCTGTGCACGGGGGTTGCCTCGGGGTTTGTCAGGGTTTCGGGGCCCTCCCGGGACGCCGCGGAACTATTCACATGCGAACCCGTCCGGTGCAGACCTCACGGCGGACCGCAGGCCGAGGGCATGCCCAGGGTTTTCATGGCCGGATCCAGGTGACCCCGGCCCCTAGAGTGCGCTGATGCGAATGGGATGTGGGCTGTGGCTTGCGCTTTTGATGGCCCCGGCCGTGGCCGACCCGGGCTACTACGTCGTGGCGCCCTACGACCAGGCCGGCCGCGTCGGTGCCGAGCTGCGCTACTGGACGACGAAAGCGCCGGGCGAGAACGCGGTGCTGTGGCCCGAACTGGGGCTGAGCTACGGCATCAACACGCGCTGGACGACACGGCTGCTGGCGAGCTGGAAGGGCGAAAGCCTGCGTGGCGCCACGCTGTCGACCTGGAACTGGATCAACGAGGTCCTGCTGACCCAGGGCGAGAAGCCGTACGACCTCGCCCTGCACGTGCAGCTGGTCCACAACCACGAGGACGGCAGCCACGCGCTGGAGCTGGGCCCGGTGTGGCAGACCGACCTCGGCCGCCTGAAGCTGAACGCCAACGCGTTCTGGGAGTACGACAGCGCCAAGCGCGACACGCGCCTGAAGCTGCAATGGCGCGGCGTCTACCGCGTGGTGCCGGGCTGGCGCGTGGGCCTGCAGGGTTTCAGCGAGGTGGGGCGGTGGAACGACTGGGCGCCGCGCCAGCGCCAGTCCCACCGCGCCGGGCCGGCGCTGCTGGCCACGCTGTGGGATGCCGGGCCCGACACGGTGACACTGAACGCGGGCTACCTGTTCGGCAAGGTCTACGGCAGGCGCGGCGAGATGTTCACGATGCAGCTGCAGTGGCTGCGCTGACGCCCTCGCCGCCGGCCGCGACGGTGCGGTTGCGCCCGGCGCCCTTGGCCTCGTAGAGCGCGCGGTCGGCGCTCGACAGCAGCTCGGCAAAGCTGGTCGCGGCGGCGGGCAGCATCGCCAGCCCCACCGACAGCGTCGCCGCGATGGTGCCGCCCTCGGGCGTCACGAACGGCGCGTCCTGCACCATGAGGCGGATGCGCTCGGCCACCTCGCGTGCGCCGGGCAGGTCGGTGCGCGGCAGCAGCACGACGAACTCCTCGCCACCGTAGCGCGCGGCCAGGTCGCCGGTGCGCAGCGAGCGCTGTATGAGGCCGCCCACCTGGCGCAGCACCTCGTCGCCAGCCGGTTGGCCGTGGCGGTCGTTGACGGCCTTGAAGTGGTCGATGTCCAGGAACAGGCAGGCCAGCGGGTAGCAGTGGCGCACGGCCTGGCTGAATTCGATGAGGCTGCGGTGGTCGAAGTAGCGGCGGTTGTGCACGCCCGTCAGGCCGTCGGTCATGCCGGCGCGGCGCAGCCGCTCGCGGTTGAGCATGCTCTCGATGGCGATGGCGGCGATGGCCGCCAGGCGGTCCAGGAACTTGGTGCCCGAGGCCGCGTCGTAGCGCTCGGGGTCGCGCGAGCCGAAGTGCAGGCTGCCGATCAGCAGGCCCTGGCGGATCAGCGGCAGCATGGCGGCGGAGCGCACGCCGGCCTGCTCGCCGAAGGCCTGGGCGAGCAGGTGCTCCTCGGGCCCGGGGCCGATGAGGCGGGTGACACGCGCGGCGCCGAAGAGGTCCTTCAGCGGCGCGTGGTTGTCCAGCAGCTTGGGCGACCGGACCATGGGCAGCGACGGCAGCGCGCGGCGCAGCTCCTCCTCAGGGTCCAGCAGCCACAGCTCGGCGGCGTCCAGCGCGAAGTCGTCGCGGCATTCCACCAGCAGCAGGTTGACCAGCTCCTCCATCGAGCTCACCGCGATGAGGCGGCGCTCCAGTGCATCGAAGCGGTCGAGCTTGCGCTCGTTCGCATGCGCGGCATCCAGCAGCGACTGCAACTGGCGGCGCAGCTCGTGCACCTGGGCTTGGGGATGGTCGGCGGTGGTCATGGCGGCTCGATTGTCGTGGTGCCGCGTTCGAAATGCCGTCGCTCGCCCGTCACAGGGTCCGTGAAGGCGATCGCGCGGGCCACGAGCTGCAGCGGCGCGTCGAAGCGCGGTGGGTTCTCGTGCGGCTGCAGCACCGGGTAGATGCGGTCGCCCACCAGCGGCAGGCCCAGCGCGTTCATCTGCGCGCGCAGCTGGTGGCGCAGGCCGGTCTTCGGCCGCAACTCGTAGCGCGCCAGCCCGCCGGGCAGCGTCTGGACGAGATCGATCCAGGTCTGCGCGTTCGGCTCGCCATCCACGACCTGCATCTGCATGAAGGCCTCGGTGTCGGGCTCCTGCAGCCGGTGCCGCACGACGCGCGGCCAGGGCCCGGCGCCCAGCGGCGCGATGGCGTCGTAGACCTTGTCGACCACGCGGTCGCGGAACAGGCGGTGATACGACGCGCGCTCGTCGCGCCGGATGTTGAAGACGACGAGGCCGGCCGTCTCGCGGTCCAGCCGGTGCACGGGGTTGAGGTCGGCCAGGCCCGTCGCGTGGCGCAGCCGCGCCATCAGCGTCTGGCGCGCGTAGATGCCGCTGGGCGTGACGGGCAGGAAGTGCGGCTTGTCGGCCACCAGCAGGTGCTCGTCCTGGAACAGGATGCGCTCGGTGAACGCGATCTCGGGCTCGACGTCCAGGTGGCGCCAGTAATAGACGCGGCAGTTGCCGCGGTAGGGCGCATCGGCCACGGGCCGGCCGTCGTCATCGACCACGTCGCCGCGCGCGACGCGCGCCGGCCAGTCGTCGACACGCGGCAGGCGCTCGCCGAGGAAGGCGGTGAGCGTCGCCCACGGGCCGGGGGGGCAGAACACCGCGCTGGCGCCGACGCCGTGGCGCAGCGGCAGGGGCGGCTTGGCGGGGCGGGCCACCCTAGCGCCGGCGCCGCAGCGCGCCCGACGGGCGGGGGTGGCGGGCCGCCGGCAGGGCGCAGTGCCGCGGTGGGCGCAGGCGAGCCGGTGTGCGGGTCATGGCCGGCTGGGGGCGCGTCTGGGTGGTCACTCGATGCGCGCGCCGCCGCGGGCCCGCTCGTCCATGTAGGCGTTCAGGCGCTTCACGTCCGCCGGGTCGAGCGCGCTGCCGCGCCACTCGCGCATCCAGGCGTCGCGGTTGGGCTCGCGTGCCAGCGCGCGTACTGCAGCGTCGATGGCTTCGATGTGGCGGCGCCCCTCGGGCGTGCGGCTGCACGACACCGTCGCCAGCAGCGTGCTCACGCCCTCGGCCACCGGCAGTGCGAAGAGCGCACCGGGGTCGCCGACGCGCCGCAGGTAATCCTTGGCGACGGTCGGGTACTCCAGCGTGTAGTCCATGCGGCCCGCGCGCAGCATGTTCAGCAACTGCGTGCTCGGCTTGGCGCCCACGGCCAGCCGCGGCACCTCCTGCGTGGACAGCAGCGCGTCGATCTGTGGGCCGAATGCGCGGTCGCGCGCGATCAGCAGACGCAGGTCGGGGCGCTTGAGCAGGTCGGCGAGCACGATGCGTCCGTCCTGCGGCGTCTCCCGCGTCAGCTGGTCCAGCACGCTGCGCCTGACGATGACGTGGATCTCGCGCGAGGCCAGCGGCGGGTACAGGTGCGAGAAGTACAGCCACTCCAGGCGCGCCGGCGTGCGCACGTGCAGCGCCGAGCACAGCGTCTCGCCGCTGCGGCTCAGCGCCTCGTAGCGGGCCGTGCTGGCCTCGACGAACTCGTGCCGCACCTCGGGCATGCGGGCCAGCAGCACGCGCAGGAAGCCGTCCAGCTCGCCCCGGCCCAGCTCGCCGATGCTGCGCGGCGGGTGCCCCTGCACGAAGCTGAAATGCGGCGGCATGTCCTGCGCCACCCAGCGGATGGTGTCCGCGGGTGGCGCGGCGTGCACGGACGCCGCCGCCAGCAGGGCGGTCAGCGCCAGGAGCCGGCGCATGGTCAGTCGCCGTCCACCCATTCCATGCGCGCGCCCAGCTCGCCGATGTGCTCGACGAAGTTGGGGTGGGCGCGGCGGATGGGCGTCGCGTTCTTGATGAGGCTCTTGCCCGGCACGCTGGCCGCCACCATCAGCAGCGCGATGGCGACGCGGATGATGTACGGGCTCTCGACCTCGGCCGGGGAGAGCGGCTTGCCGCCGAAGGTGATCATGCGGTGCGGGTCGCTCAGGAAGGCATGCGCGCCGAACTTGGCCAGCTCGCTGGTCCAGCCCATGGCGCCGTCGTAGACCTTGTTCCAGAACATCACGCTGCCTTCGGCCTTCACGCCGAGCGCGACGAAGATGGGCAGCAGGTCCACCGGCACATAGGGCCAGGGCGCCGCTTCCACCTTCTGCAGGATGTTGCGCGTGAAGGGCTCCTTGACCTTCAGCGGGCCGCTGGTCACGCAGCGGCTCCAGCCGTCCTCGTGCAGGATCTGCACGCCGAACTTGCCAAAGGTGCGGTCCAGCAGCGGGAACATCTCCGGCGCGCTGTTCTTCACGCGCACGTCGCCACCCGTGATGGCGCCCAGCGCCAGGAAGGTGACGATCTCGTGGAAGTCCTCGGTGAAGGTGTAGTCCGCGCCGCCCAGTTCATCGACGCCGGTGATCTTCAGCTTGGACGTGCCGTGGCCCTCGATCTTCGCGCCCAGCAGCGACATGAAGTTGCAGAACTCCTGCACGTGCGGCTCGCTGGCGGCGTTGGTCAGCGTGGAGACGCCGTCGGCCAGCGCGGCACACAGCACGAAGTTCTCGGTCGTCGTGACGGACGCGTAGTCGGTCCAGTGGGCATTGGCCGTCAGCGGCCGGTGCACGCGCAGCACCAGGCCGTCGGGCAGGCGCTCCACGTCGGCGCCGAAGCGCTGGAACACCTCCACGTGCGGGTCGATCTCGCGCGCGCCCAGCGTGCAGCCCTTGACGTCGTCCTCGATGCGCGCTGCGCCGAAGCGCGCCATCAGGCCCGGCACCAGCATGATGGAGGAGCGCATCTCCTCGGGCAGTCGGTCGGTGGCCGGGTCGAAGTGCGTGTGCGCGTGATGCACGTCCAGGATGCCGGTCTTGAAATCCAGCTCGACCTGCGAGCCGAGCTTGCGGAACACCTCGACGATCTTCTTCACGTCGGTGATCTCGGGCACGCCGCGCAGGCGCACGGGCTGCCTGGTCAGCAGCGTGGCGCACAGGATGGGCAGGACGGCGTTCTTGTTGGCCGAGGGAACGATGCGGCCGCTCAGGGGCGTGCCGCCGTGGACGATCAGGTGGGACATCGGATAGCTGATGGCAGTGCGCGCAAGCGGCGCGCGGGAGGGATTGTCGGCGTTTGCGGTGCGGCACCAGGGGCGCGGCGCGGAAGCTTTGCTCCGCGCCCGGGGAATCAATCCTCCGCAGCGGGGTCCAGCCGCTTCGCGCGCGCCAGCCGCCAGGCGTCGGCCGGGTCGGTGAACACGGCTTCGGCGGTCGTGCCGGTCTCGCGGCCGGCGGTGTCGATGGCGATGCGCTTGTCGAACACGTAGCACTCGCCCTGCCAGTCCCGCGCGGCGTCCGGGAAGGCCTCGAAGAAGCCCAGGATGCCGCCGTCGAGCTGCGCGACGTTCAGGCCCTGCTGCTGCATCCAGGCCGCCGTCTTCTCGCAGCGGATGCCGCCGGTGCAGTACATCGCGACCGTCTTGCCCTGCCATTCATCGCGGTGCGCCTCGACGTAGGCGGGAAAGTCGCGGAAATGCGCCACGCCCGGGTCCACGGCGCCGCGAAAGCGCCCGAGCTGGAACTCGAACGTGTTGCGGTTGTCCAGCACCACCGTGTCGGGGTCGTCCAGCAGCTCGCGAAAGCGCTGCGGGCTGACATGGGTGTCGGTCCCTTCATGGCCGCTGACACCGGGAATGCCGAACGCGACGATCTCCGGCTTGACCGACACCTTGAGCCGGCTGAACGGCGGGCGGGCGCAGTCGTTGTGCTTGAAGCGCAGGCCCGCCAGGCCCGGTAGCCCCAGCAGTGCGGCCTCGAAGGCCGCCAGCCGGTCATCCGGGCCGGCCACGGCGCCACTCACGCCTTCCCCGGCCACGACGACGGTGCCGCCCAAGCCCGCGGCGGCCTCGCGCAGCCAGGCGGCCAGCGCGATGGGATCGCTGATCGGCGTGAAGCGGTAGAAGGAGCTGTGGACCCAGGACATCGGCCCGGATTGTCGCTGCCCACCCTCGCGCTCACCCTAGGACGCACCGATCAGGGGCGCTCCTAGAATCCGCGACCCCTTTTTGCCCCTCGCCATGTCCGACCGCTTCGCCGTCCTGCCGCAGTACCTGATGCCCAAGCTGGCGCTGACCCGGCTGGCCGGGCGTTACGCATCCAAGCCGATGGGCGGCCTGACGACCGCCACCATCCGCCGCTTCGTCGCTCACTACGGCGTCAACATGGCCGAGGCGGCCGAGCCGGACATCACGGCCTACGCGACGTTCAACGACTTCTTCACGCGCGCCTTGAAGCCCGGCGCGCGGCCCCTGGCGAGCGCGCCGCTGGTCTGCCCGGTGGACGGCGCGATCAGCCAGGTCGGGCACATCCAGGGCGACCAGGTCTTCCAGGCCAAGGGCCAGGCGTTCACGACGACGGCGCTGGTCGGCGGCGACGCGCAGTTGGCCGCGCAGTTCCAGGACGGCCTGTTCGCCAACCTGTACCTCAGCCCCAGGGACTACCACCGCATCCACATGCCGGCCGATGGCCGGCTGACGCGCATGATCCACGTGCCCGGCGAGCTGTTCTCGGTGAACCCGACGACGGCGCGCGGCGTGCCGGGCCTGTTCGCGCGCAACGAGCGGCTGGTGTGCGTGTTCGAGCACGACACGCTCGGCAGCTGGGTGCTGGTGCTGGTGGGTGCCACCATCGTCGGCAGCATGGCGACCGTCTGGCAGGGGCGCATCCAGCGCGAGGGCGACGTGCACGAATGGCGCTATGCGCCGGGGCAGGTGCAACTGGTGCAGGGCGACGAGATGGGCCGCTTCCTGCTGGGCTCCACGGTGGTCATGCTGTTCCGCCCCGGCGCGCTGCAGTTCAACCCGGCCTGGCAGCCGGGCGGCGCGGTGCGGATGGGCGAATTGATGGCCGCCTGAGGCTGCGGACTCAGGCGATGGCGCGCGCGGCTGCGGCCAGCAGCGCGCCGGCCGGGTCGGCGCCGAGCGGCCGCGACAGCAGGAAGCCCTGCAGGTGCGTGCAGCCCAGGCGTTCGGCGGCCTCGGCCTGCAGGTCGGTCTCGACGCCTTCGGCCACCACGGCCAGCCCCAGCGCCTGCGCCAGCACGCAGGCCGCGCGGACGACCGCGCCGGCCGACGGCTCCGGCAGCGGTTCGATCATGCTGCGGTCCAGCTTGAGCGTGGTGATGGGCAGGCGGCGCAGCAGCGTGAGCGAGCTCTGGCCGGTGCCGAAGTCGTCGAACGCGACGCCCACGCCGGCCTCGCGCAGACGCGCGAGCTGGGGCAGCACGCGGTCCATGTGCGTCATGGCGGCCGTCTCGGTGATCTCGACCTCCATGAGCACCGGGTCCACGCCATGGGCGCGCACCAGGGCCAGCAGCGCGTCGGCGAAGCCGGCGTCCTCGAACTGCAGCGGCGACACGTTGACGGCGACCGGCAGCACGGCCAGGCCCTGCTGCTGCCAGTCGCGCAGCTGCCGGGCGGCCTGGCGCAGGATCAGCGCGCCCAGCGCCACGATCTGACCGGTGCGCTCGGCGGCGGGGATGAACTCCGCCGGGCTGACACGGCCACGCCCCGGGCGCTGCCAGCGCACCAGCGCCTCGAAGCCCGCCAGCGCGCGGCTGCCGCAGGCGTACTTGGGCTGGTACTCCAGCAGGAACTCCTCGCGCTCGATGGCCGCGGCCAGCGCCTGCTCGATCTCCAGCAGGTCCCCCGCACCGGACGCCATGCCGGCCCGGTAGGCCACGACCGCGGCGCCGGCCTGCTGCTTGGCCTGGTGCATGGCCACGTCGGCCGCGCGCAGCAGCGCGGCGCCATCGAGCCCCTGCGCGGGGAAGCGCGCGATGCCCACGGACATGTGCACGTACAAGGCCCGGTGGCCCACGACGAAGGGCGCGTTCAGCAGCGCCAGCAGTTGCTGGCCGGCGAGCAGCGCGGCCGCGTCGTCCTCCACGCCGGGCTGCAGCAGCAGGAACTGGTCTTCGCCGAGGCGGGCCAGCAGGGCCTCGGGCGGCAGCGCGCGTCGCAGCCGGTCGGCAATGGCACGCAGCAGCGCGTCGCCGGTGTCGTGGCCCAGGCTTTCGTTGACGAGCTGGAAGCGGTCCAGGTCGGCCGACAACAGCGCAAAGCCGCCCGCGCCCGGCACGGTCATCTCGGCCAGGCGGGCCAGTGCCGCGTGGCGGTTGGGCAGGTCGGTCAGCTCGTCGTGCAGGGCCTGGCGGCGCAGCGCCTCGGTGGCGCGCTGGCGCTCGGTGTCGTCCAGCATCAGCACCAGCAACGCCGGACCGCCCTCCCACTCGATGTAGCTGGAGCTGCCGCGCACGTAGATGGCGCTGCCGTCGCGCCGGTAGCGTTCGCCCTCCCAAACGATGTGGCCGACACGGTCCTCCATGAGGCGCTGGTAGCGCGCCCGAGCCGGCTCGACGTCGGCCGAGGCGATCATGCGGTAGATGTCCAGCTCGCCGCCCGCCTGGTCGAAGCCGAACATCGCCAGCGCGGCCGGGTTGGCATAGACCGTGCGGCCGTCGCGCAGCACGGCCAGGCCTTGCATGGAGCGCTCGTAGAGCTGCCGCAGCCGCGTGTTGGAGCGCTCCTTCTCCTGGTGGGCACGGCGCACCGACAGCAGGATCAAGGCCATCGCGAGCACCGCCTGCACGAAGGTGCCGAGGATGTGCGTGACCATGGAGCGGGCCATGGGGTCCAGCAGCGGGCCGCTCAGGTGCACCAGGCCCGAGGCCATGAAGCAGGCGGCGACGATGCGTTCGCCGCGCTCGCCGCCGCGCCACAGCCAGGCCGCCGCGAGCCAGGCGCCGCCCGCCAGGATCAGCGCTGCCGCGACGACGGCGAAATGCTGCTGCACCAGCGCCAGCGCGAGGATGACGCCGAGCAGGGCAGTGAACACGGGCGCACCGCGCTGCCAGCGCCAGGCACGGCCACTGTAGTGCGCGGCGCCGGCCAGTTGCAGCGCCAGCGACGCGATGATGCAGGCCGTCGCCCCGGTGGCCTGCAGCTTGTAGTGCAGCGACTCATGGTCAGGCGGCACCAGCGCCACGCCCAGCGTGAGGCCGGCGGCCAGCAGCACATGGCTCCAGCCCCAGTCGCGGATGTGCGGATGACCGGGCTCCAGCCGGGCCAGCACCAGCAGCGCCAGGCCCAGCAAGGTGATCAGGCTGCTGCTGATCAGGAGGATGCCGGTCATCGGCCGATCCTAGCGACGGAAGACTCGCGGCATCCACCGCTGCGTGCTCGGCGTCGTCAGAACTCCGGACGAATGTCACGCGTGACCAAGGGCCAGCGGTCGCTGCGCCAGGGCGACGCGGGCAGGCCGGCGCCGTCTACGAGGTTGGCCGCCAGCGGCGTGTCGGCCCACGCGTAGCGCACGGCGGCCGGCCGGGCGACCTGGGGGCTGCGCACGCGCACACGGTCGCGGCCGACGATCTCGGCCTGCGCCGGCACGAAGCGCCGGTCCGCGCCGGCGATCTCGAAACCCAGCAGCGGGCCGCCGCCACGTGTGGCCAGGCCGCCGGCCACGTCGGCGAAGCGCAGTTCGACGACCTCGTCGTGCACGCGGCTGCCGCGCAGCGTCGGGCCCTTGAACGGCAGCGTGCGGCCATAGCTCTGCGCCAGCGCGATGCGGGCCAGGCGCTCGCCCACGGTGCGCTTGTCGCGCGGGTGGATGTCGTGGGCATCACCCACGTCGATGCTGACGGCCATGCCGGTGCCGGGCAGCTTCAGCGCCGCCCGTTGCGACTCGCGCAGCTCGGCGAACGCGCTGCCCTCGGGCAGCGGCGGGCGCGGGCCGAAGGACGAGATCTGCACGAAGTAGAACGGCAGCAGCCCGGGCTGCCCCTGGTCGTGCCAGTGCGCGCGCCAGTCGCCGATGAGGCGCGGGAAGGCCTGCGCATAACGCGCCGCGCGCGGGGCGTTCGTCTCGCCCTGGTACCAGATGACGCCGCGCACCGCGAACGGCGTGAACGGCCGGACCATGCCGTTGAACAGCAGGCTGGGCAGGTCGTTGGGGCCGGGTTCGACGACCGGCTGCAACGCCTCCACGCGCGCCTGCCAGCGACCAGCGAGCGGCTGGCTGCCTGCGGCCGTCTCCAGCCGCAGGCCGGCCGCCGGGCCGTGCATGCCGCCGTCGCCGCCGGTGTCCGTCACGCGCACGGCGATGACGTTGTCGCCCTCGTGCAGCAGGCCCGCGGGCACGGCGTAGGCGCGCGGCGTGTCCCAGCCGCAGGTCTTGCCGACGCGCTGGCCGTTGACGAAGGTCTCGTCGCAGTCGTCCACCAGCCCCAGGCGCAGCGTGGCCGCACCCGAGGCCTGCGCCGCCGTCAGCGCGACGTGGCGACGCAGCCAGACCTGCCCGTCCAGGCCCGGCAGGCCCTGCGTCTCCCAGACCTGCGGTGCATTCAGCGTGGGCCAGGCCGTGTCGTCCAGCGCCGGGTCGGCCCAGGGCGGCACGGCGCCCTCCGACAGCGGCAGCGCGCCCTGCCAGCCGCGCACGCGCGCCATCACGGCGTCGCGGCGGCGCTGCACGAACGTGGCGTTGTCGGTCGGCATCGCGCGCACGGTGGCGGCGAGGTCGGGGTCGGTGGCCGCGGCGCGCGGGCTGGTCCAGGTCTCGACGTGGGTGCCGCCCCAGCTCAGGTTGAGCAGCCCGACCGCCACGCCGGTTTCTGCCTGCACGCGCCGCGCGAAGTGCCAGGCCACGGCGCTGAACTGCCCGGCCGTGGCGGGCGAGGCGACGTCCCAGCGCAGCGGCGGCGCGTCGCGCTGCGGCGCCAGGCTGGCGCGGTGCGGCATCTTGGCGTGGCGGATCAGCGGATGGCGGCCGGCCGCGGCGACTTCTGCGGCACCGTCGTTCGAGTCGGCCAGCAGCCATTCCATGTTGGACTGGCCGGCGGCGATCCACACGTCGCCGATCAGCACGTCGGACACCACGCGCTGCTGCGCGCCGGCGCCGACCTGCAGCCGGTGCGGTCCACCGGCGGGCAGGGCTTTCAACGTGGCCTGCCAGCGGCCATCGGCGCCGGACTGGGCCTCGCCCTCTTGGCCGGCCAGCTGCACGCGCACGCGCTGGCCCGGCTCGGCCCGCCCCCAGACGCGCAGCGGTGCGTCGCGCTGCAGCACCATGTGGTCGGCGAACACACCGGCCAGTTCCAGCGCGTGCGCGGCGGTCGACGCGGCCAGCAGCGCCGCCAGCCCCAGGGCCCGCATCACCACACCAGCGTGACGACGCCGCTGGCCGGCAGCGCGTAGGCGAAGCGCCGGCCCGGTGCCTGCACCGTGAAGCGGCGCGCCTCGGCGGCGGAGTTGCAGACGATCAGCACGGTGCTGCCATCGGGGTTGGTGAAGGCCACGTGGTCCAGGCCCTTGAGGTCACCGTGGGAGTCGATGCGCCGCGCACCCTGCTGCACGAAGCGGCTGGCGTGGCCGAAGGCGTAGTACTCGATGTTGCGCGTGACGCTGCCGTCCCTGGGGTCGATGGTGACGACGCCGCGGCAGTCCTTGCAGCCCCCCAGGTGCGGCCCGTGGGCCGGGTCCAGCGCCAGATTCCACATCAGCACGCCGCGCGCGCCGTGGCGGGTGCTGCCGATGACGAGGTTGCGCGTGATCCACGGCAGCGTCTCGGCCCACTGCGGCTTCCACTCGCCACCGGAGCATTCGGTGAACCAGACGTCCAGCTCGGGGAAGTGCTGCGCCACCTGCGACTGCGCGGCCACGTCGCCCGCATAGCAATGCCAGGCGACACCGGAGACGTACTGGCGCGCCGTGGCGTCCGACAGCATGGCCATGGGGCTCCACGGCTCGTCCCAGTTGTGGTCCCACTCCAGGATCTGCGTGGCCATGCCCTTGGCCTTGAGCAACGGCCCGAGGTGCTGGCCGACGACGGCCGCGCGCGTGGCCGGTGGCATGCGCATGCCGGGGTAGTCGGGTGGCTCGAAGTGCGGCTCGTTCTGCAGCGTCAGCGCGAAGATGGGCACGCCTTCGGACTTCATGGCCTCCACGTAGCGCACCATGTACTGCGCGAAGGCACCGTAGAACTCGGGCTTGAGCTGGCCCTGCACGAGGCTGTCGGTCGTCTTCATCCAGCCCGGCGCGCTCCACGGCGAGGCCATGACCTGCAGCCTGGGGTTCAGCGCCAGCGCCTGCTTCACGGCCGGGATCACGTCGTCGCGCTCGGGCGCCAGCGAGAAGTTTTTCAGGTCGGGGTCGGTCTGGCCCGGCGGCATGTCGTCCAGGCTGTAGTGGCGGCGCGAGAAGTCCGACGCGCCGATGGTCAGGCGCGTCAGCTCAAAGCCCAACCCGTTCCCGTCGCGCGTGAACAGCTCGCGCATCAGCGCGTCGCGCTGCGCCTCGCTCATGCCGTGGCGCATCAGCCAGGCGGAGCCCTCGGTGAGGGCGGCGCCGAAGCCGGCCATGCGCTGGTACTGGCGTTTGGGATCGACGCGGATGACGGCGTCCGCCTTCGCGGGTGTCGTGACGGCACTGGGCGCCAGCAGCCGCTGCTGGTCGGCCGTCGTCAGGAAGGCCTGCACGGGGGCGCCGTGGGCCAGGCCGGTCAGTGCGGCCGTCAGGGTAGCGAGCAGGAGCTTCATGGGTGGTGGGAGGGAAGACGGATCACTTCACGGCGCCGGCCGCGATGCCGCGCACGAACCAGCGGCCGGAGATCAGGTAGACCAGCAGCGGCACGGCCGACGTCAGGATGGTGGCGGCCATGTTCAGGTTGTAGAGCCGCTCGCCGGTGGTCGTGTTGATGACGTTGTTGAGCTGCACCGTCATCGGCAGGTTGTCGCGGCCGGCGAAGGTCAGACCCAGGATGTAGTCGTTCCACACGCCGGTGATCTGCATGATGGCCGCGACGATGAGCATGGGGCCCGACATGGGCAGCGCGAGCCGGCCGAAGATGTGCCAGAAGCCGCCGCCGTCCACGCGCGCGGCCTTGAACAGCTCGGGCGGCAGGCTGGCGTAGTAGTTGCGGAACAGCAGCGTCATGATGGGCATCGCAAACACGATGTGCACGACGACGATGCCGGCCAGGCTGCTGTACAGGCCCAGCGCCGCCTCCAGCTTGACGAGCGGGTAGATCATGACCTGGATGGGGATGAAGGCGCCCAGCATCAACAGGCCGAACAGCCACTCGCCGCCGCGCGGCTTCCACCAGCTCAGCGCATAGCCGTTCAGTGCGCCCAGCAGCAGCGGCAGCACGACCGACGGCACCGTGATGGCGACCGAGTTCCAGAAGCCGCCACGGATGCCCTCGCAGCTGACGCCCGTGCAGGCCTCGCTCCAGGCGCCGCGCCAGGCGTCGAGCGTGACTGCCGAAGGCAGCGCGAAGATCTGGCCAAGACGGATCTCCTCCATGCTCTTGAACGAGGTCGTCAGCATCACGTACAGCGGCAGCAGGAAGAACGCGGCCGCAAACAACAGGAAGGCGTAGACGCCCACGCGCGCCCAGCGCGACGGGGTGAGCCGGCTCATGCGTGGCCTCCCAGCGCGCGGCGGCGACTCCGCAGATACGCGAGAGGGGCGACCAGCGCGAGCACCGTGATCAGCAGCATCACCGCGCCGGCCGACGCCAGCGCCAGGTTGGCGCGGCCGAACAGGTGGTCCATGATGAACTTGGCCGGCACGTCGCTCGCCGTGCCGGGGCCGCCCTGCGTCATCGCCACCACCGTGTCGAACACCTTGACGACACTGACCGCCAGCAGCGTGAAGACGGTCGCCAGCGTCGGTCCCATCATCGGCAGCACGATGGACACGTAGACGCGCCACGTCGGCACGCCGTCCAGCCGCGCGGCCTTCCAGATCTCCTCGTCGATGCCACGCAGGCCGGCCAGCATCAGCGCCATGACGAGCCCGGCGCCCTGCCAGGTGCCGGCGATGACGACCGTGTAGATCACCCTGTCCTGGTCCACGATCCAGTCGAAGCTGAAGTCCTGCCAACCCAGTTGCTGCACCGCGTGCTGCAGGCCGCTGTCGGGGTTGAGCACCCACTGCCAGACCAGGCCCGTCGCGACGAAGGACATCGCGTACGGGTACAGGAAGGCCGTGCGCAACGCGCCCTCGCCGCGCACCTTCTGGTCGATGAAGACGGCCAGCAGGAAGCCGATCAGCATGGCCGCGGCGATGTACAGCACGCCGTAGACGGCGAGGTTGTGGACGGCGAGCTGCCAGCGCTCGTTGTCCAGCAGCCGTTCGAACTGCTGCAGGCCGACGAAGTCGCTGTTCGGGAAGGTGCGCGAGCTGGACATCGAGATGCGCAGCGTCCACAGCACCGTGCCGACATAGCCGACGAGAACGATGAGGGCCAGGGGCAGCAACGCCCCCCAGGGCGCGAGGGAACGGCGGCGCATGTCAGGACTTCAGTGCGTTGACGATGTCCTTCTGGACCTTTTCAACCGGGATGTTGCGGTTCCAGTAGCCGGTCAGCACGTCCTGCAGCGCGCCGTTCTGGTCGGGCGTGATGTAGATCTCGCCGTTGGCGAGCTGGCGCGACTTGTCCTTCATTGCGGTGAGGCCCAGTTGCGCGCAGTAGTCCATCTTGCTGGCGTCCACGTCGGTGCGGATGGGGATGGAGCCCTTCTTCATGCTGAAGGCGACCTGCGTGGCGGGCTGCGTGATGACGCTGGCGAGCAATTGCTGTGCCTTGATCTGGTCGGGCTTGTCGGTCTTGGGGAACACCATCACGTCGCCCTGCACGATGTAGGGCGCGTGCGGGCCGAAGCCGGGGCTGCAGCCGTAGTCCTTGCCGGCCTCCTGCTTCGCCTGCGTGAACTCGCCCTTGGCCCAGTCGCCCATGATCTGCACGCCGCCACGGCCGCTGATGAGCAGGGCCGTCGCGTCGTTCCAGTTGCGGCCCGGCGAGCCCTTGTCGGTGTAGCCCTGCAGCTTCTTGAAGGCCAGCAAGACCTTCTTGAAGTCCTCGCCCATGATGGCCTTGGTGTCACGGTCGCGGAACACCTTCAGGTACAGGTCGCGGCCACCGTAGTGAGCCAGCGTGGCGGTGAAGACGATGCCGTCCTGCCAGGGCTGGCCGCCGTGGGCCAGCGGCACGAGGCCCGCGGCCTTGAGCTTGTCCAGCGCGGCGAACAGCTCGTCGAAGCTCTTGGGCTCCTCGGCAATGCCGGCCTTCTTGAACGCGGCCTTGGAGTACCAGAACCAGGTCATGTTGTGGATGTTGACCGGCGCCGCGTAGTAATGGCCCTTGACGCGGATGGCCTGCAGCACCGCCTCGGGCAGGAACTTGTCCCAGCCGTCGCGCAGCGCCACCGCGTCGACGTTGTTCAGCAGGCCCTGGTCGACGATGTCGCGGAACTGCTGCGTGGTGTTGAACTGCGCCGCGGTCGGCGGGTTGCCACCGGCGATGCGGTTGATGGCGACCGAGCGGGCCTGCTCGCCCAGCGCGATGGCCGTGTCCACCCACACGCCGCCCTGCGCCTTGTAGGCGTCGGCCAGCGTCTTGGCGGCGGCGGACTCGCCGCCCGAGGTCCACCAGTGGATGACTTCGGCCCTCAAGGGCTGAGGCGCCTGGGAGAAGGCAGGGCACGCAGCGGCAGTCAGCGCGGCGGCCAGGGCGAGGCGGGCGAACGTCAAGGCTTGTCTCCGTTTTTATAGGTCAGATGCAGTGTGTCTCAGTCGCGCAGGAACTGCCCGTACCAGATGCCGCTGTCTTTCAGGATGCGGCGTTGGGTGGCGTAGTCCACATAGGCGATGCCGAACCTGCGCAGGTAGCCCTCGGCCCACTCGAAGTTGTCCAGCAGGCTCCACGCGAAGTAGCCCTTCACCGGCACGCCGGCGTCCATCGCCTGCCGCAACGCGCTCAGGTGGCGCTGCAGGTAGGACAGGCGCTCGGCGTCGTGCACATGGCCGTCCGGTGTCAGCACGTCCTCGAACGTGGAGCCGTTCTCGGTGAGCTGGATGACCGCCGGGCTGTAGTCGCGCTGCACACGGGTCAGCAGGTCCACCAGGCCTTGCGGCGACACCTCCCAGCCGAAGCCGGTGCGCTCCACGCCATGGCGCTCGACGAGCTTCGCGCGCATCGGGCCGTGGCTGCCGGCGGGGTCGTCGGCCACCATCTCGGGGAAGTAGTAGTTGACGCCGAGGAAGTCGGTCGGCGTGGCGATGTCGTTCAGGTCGCCCGGCTGCACCGTCGGCGCCGCGTCGCCCAGCAGGGCCAGCGTGTCCTCGGGGTAACCGCGGCCGAACAGCGGGTCGAGGAACCAGCGGTTGCGCAGGCCGTCGTGGCGGCGCGCGGCGGCGAGGTCTTGCGCGCTGTCGGAGGCGGCAGAGATGGGGTGCAGGCTCAGCGTGATGCCGACCTTCGCACCGGCCGCGTTGTTGCGGATCAGCGGCACGGCCTGGCCGTGCGACAGCAGCACGTGGTGGCAGGCCTGCATCGCGTCCGCCAGGCTCTTGCCGCCCGGCGCATGCACGCCTTCCCAATAACCCATCATGCACGAACACCACGGCTCGTTGTGCGTGATCCAGTGCTTGACGCGGTCGCCCAGGCGGCGCGTGACGACGTCGGCGTATTCGAGGAAGGCGCTCACCGTGTCACGCGATGTCCAGCCGCCCTGGTCCTGCAGCGGCTGCGGCAGGTCCCAGTGGTAGAGCGTCGCCCAGGGGTCCAGGCCGCGCGCCAGCATGGCGTCCACCAGCCGGTCGTAGAAGGCCAGGCCGGCCTCGTTCACCGCGCCGCGACCTTGCGGGAGGATGCGCGGCCAGGCGATGGAGAAGCGGTAGGCGTTGACCCCCAGCGACTTCGCCAGGTCCAGGTCCTGCGGGAACCGGTGGTAGTGGTCGCAGGCCACGTCGCCGTTGGAACCGTCGCGGATGCGGCCGGGTTCGCTGCAGAAGCGGTCCCAGATGGACTCGCCCTTGCCGGCCTCGCGGGCGGCGCCTTCGATCTGGAAGGAGGAGGTGGACACGCCCCAGCGGAAGTCGGCGGGGAAGTCTTGGCGTTTCGGGGCGGTGTGGGAGCTCATGCTGCGGATGTGGGGGCGCCGGCATGGCAGCCGGCGCGGTTTCGGGAACGGAAAGAAACGATCAGAACTTGTAGCTGCCGCCCAGCAGGAACTGGCGCCCGTAGGAGGTGTAGCGCTCGGGCAGCGTGGAGTTCGGGTCCTTGGCGCCGGTGGAGATGCCGACGCGCGTGCGGTACGGCCGGTCGCGCAGGTTGTTGACCTGCAGTGTCAGCGACAGCCCCTTCAGCGTGCCGCTCTCGAACGCGTAGCCCAGCTGCGCGTCGAGGATGGTCTCGGCCGAGATCATGCTGGGCACGTTCTCGCCGAAGGTGCCGCGCACCGTCGTCACGAAGGCCGATCGGTGGCGGCTGCCGATGCGGGCCGAGACGCCGTCGCGCTCGTAATAGACGGTGAAGTTGGTGGCGATGCCCGACAGCCCGTCCAGCGGGTTGTTGATGTTGTTGTCCTCGTGCAGCGAGCTGCGCGTGTTGGCGTAGCTCAGGCTCACACCGATGCCGTCCAGCGCCGGCATGAACAGCGAGCCGTCGATGGAGCCGCTCAGCTCCGTGCCCGCCACCATGCCGCCCTGGCCGTTGGCCTTGGTGCTCAGCAGGCCGATGTTGCTGATGGGCGTGTAGGTCGTCGGGTTGGGGAAGCCGGTGAAGTCGAACGGGATGGACTGCGAGTAGACGAAGTTCTTGATGTTCTTGTGGAAGGCCGCTGCCGCCACATAACTGCGTTTGCTGAAGTAGTGCTCCAGCGACAGGTCCACCGCGTCGGCGCGCCAGGGCTCCAGCCTGGCGTTGCCGCCGTTGGCCGACCAGGTGCGGTCGGTGCCGCTGACGCTGATGCCCGAGAAGCCGGCGCGCATGTCTTCCATGTTGGGCCGCGCCAGCACCTTGGCCAGGCCGAAGCGCAGGATGGTGTTGGCCGTCAGGTCGGCGGCGAGGTTGAGGCTGGGCAGCGTGTCGGTGTAGTGGGTGCCGCCGGACGTGGGGTCGGTGGCCTGCGTCTTGTCGTTCCACAGCAGGCCGTTGCTCCACTGCTTGGCGTGCACGACGCGCAGGCCCAGCGTGCCATGCACCGGCACGCCCCAGTCGAACTCCAGCCCCAGCTTGCCGTACAGCGCCGTAACCTTCTCGTGCACGGCCCAGATGCGGCCCGGCGCCTCGTTGGTGGCGGCCGGCGCGCTGTCGTAGAGCTTGAGCACGCTGGGCACGTCGAAATTGACCATGCGGATGTTGCTGCCCGCGAAGGTCAGGTCGGTGGGCGTGCGCAGCAGCTCCGACGGGATCAGCACCGGCGCGCGGCTGTTCTTGAGGTTGTAGTAGACCTCGGTGCGGTTCATGTCCTTGTCGCGCTCGGAGTAGTCCACGCCGGCCTCGACGCTGTTCATCCAGCTGTCGAACGTGCGGCCGGCGGAGAGCTTCAGCGCCTTGATCTGGTCGCGCACCTTGGGGAACTGGCTGCGGCCGTCGCGGCCCCAGTTGGCCGGGTCGGTCAGGTAGACCGCCTGCGGGTTGGCGAAGTCGAAGTTGGGCGCGAACGTGGAGCGACCGTCCCCCGTGACGATGTTGGCGTTGTTCATCGACACGCGGCTCAGCGAGCCGGCCTGCACTTCGGCGTTCTGCTCGTCGCGCTTGGCCTTGGACCAGCTCAGGTCGCCCACCAGCTTCCAGTCCGCCAGCTTCAGCTCGTTGTTCCAGCCGATGGCGCGGATGTCGTCCTGGCGCTTGTTGAGCGTCGTCAGCGCCACCGGCGTCAGGTTGTTGACGTTGCCGCTCGTGACGATCTTGTCGCCGTTGACGACGCTCGTCTGCGCATTGCTCCAGCTCGCACCGGACCAGACCGACATGTCCGACATCACCGTGCGGCGCGCCTCGGTCTGGTCGAACTTCGAGTAATACAGGTCCAGCGTGCTGTGGAAGTCGGCACTCGGCTTGTACTCCAGCACGCCCATCAGGCCGTCGCGCTTCTGGCGCGACGACGCGGCGCCCAGCTCGAACCCCTGCAGCGCCACCGAATCCGTCGGCACGCCCGGCAGCGGCGAGCCCCAGTCGTTGGTGTTGGCCCACCACCAGCTCTTGTAATGCTTCTCCTGGTTGGGCGAGTCCAGGTGCGCGAAGCCGATGGCCGCGCCCCAGGTGCGGTCGGCCGACTGCGTCACCCACGACGCGCTGAGCCGGTTGCCGGTGGCCGAGATTTCCGGATTCAGCGAGCCGTTGGAATTGCGCTCGACGCGCGCGCTGACGACGGCCTGCGGTGCCGCGAAGTCCAGCGGCCGCAGCGTCTTCATGTTGATCGTGCCCGACAGGCCCTGCGCCGACAGGCCCGCGTCGGGCGTCTTGTAGACGGTGGCCGCGTTGATCAGTTCCGACGGGAACTGGTCGTACTCCACCGAGCGGTTGTCGCCGGTGGAGACGATCTCGCGGCCGTTCAGCAGCGTGACGCCGAAGCGCGGCGCCATGCCGCGGATGCTGATGACCGAGGAGCGGCCCGCCACGCGCTGCGCGGTGAGGCCCGGCAGGCGCGAGATCGCGTCGGCGATGGACACGTCCGGCAGCTTGCCGATGTCTTCCGCCGAGACGGACTCGACGATGGCGTCGGCATTGCGCTTGGTGCTGATCGACGATTCCAGGCTGGCACGGAAGCCCGTGACCTGCACGGTGTCGAGCTTCTGTGCGGCGGGCTGCGATGCCGCCGAGGCCGGCGCCGGTGCCGCCTGTGCAAACGCCAGCAAAGGCGCGCCCAGCAGGCCCGCGCAGACGGCGGCGACCGGGCTCAGACGCAGGCCACGCCCCGCAGAGCAGGCTGTGGGAACGCGCCCCTCGGCGCGCAAGGGTTGGCGAATCATTTTTTGTCTCCTGGTTCTGTCTTGTTCGCTGATCTGGGGGTGCCGGGCAGCGACCCTGTCGGGTTCTTCCGCCGAATTGGAACCGGTTCCAAACGCGGCGCAAATCTAATTCGGCGCACTTGGGCTTGTCAATCTCGTCCGCCCGGGGGTTGACGTTTTTTTGTGTCACCGCATACCGTCGCGCCCCTGAAGGAACGATGACGATGCCCACCAAGACCTCTTGCCTCGCCGCCGCGCTGGCGATCGTGTGCGCGGCCACCGCCGGCGCGACTGAAACCGGTTCCATCGTGCAGGCCTGGCCTGCGCGCCAACCCCAACGCGACGCGGCGCTTGAAGCCAGGGTGGACGCGGCGCTGAAGACGCTGACGCTGCGCCAGAAGATCGGCCAGATGACGCAGCCCGAGATCCGCGCCATCACAGCGGACGAGGTGCGCGAGTACGGCATCGGCACGGTGCTCAACGGCGGCGGCGGCTGGCCCGGCGACGACCGCGCGGCGACGCCGGCGCAGTGGCGCGCGCTGTCCGAACAGTTCCAGGCCGCCGCGCTGCAGGCCACGCCGGGCATTCCGCTGCTCTGGGGCACCGACGCCGTGCACGGCCACAACAATGTGCGCGGCGCGACGCTGTTCCCGCACAACATCGCGCTGGGCGCGACGCGCGACGCCGCCCTGGTGCGCGACATCGGCCGCGCCACCGCACGCGCCGTGCGCGCCTCCGGCCTGCACTGGGCGTTCGCGCCCACGGTGGCCGTCGTGCAGGACGTGCGCTGGGGGCGCACCTACGAGAGCTTTGGCGCCGACCCCGCGCTCGTTCGCCAACTGGGCCAGGCGGCCGTCGAAGGCCTGCAGGACGGCCTGAAGGACGGCCGCGGCGTGCTGGCCACGGCCAAGCACTACATCGCCGACGGCGGCACGCGCCGCGGCATCGACCAGGGCCTGGCGCAGACGACGCCCGCCGAGCTTGCGAACGTGCACGGTGCCGGCTATCTCGGCGCGCTGGATGCCGGCGTGCTGACGGTGATGGCCTCGTTCAGCAGCTGGACCGACATGGCCAGCCACGTCGAGCACGGCAAGATGCATGGCAACGCCACGCTGCTGACCGGCGTGCTGAAAGAGCGCCTGGCGTTCGACGGCCTCGTCGTCAGCGACTGGGACGGCGTGGGTCAGGTGCCCGGCTGCACCGACGAGCATTGCCCGGCGGCCATCAATGCCGGCATCGACGTCGTCATGGTGCCGTTCAAGTGGAAAGCGTTCTACGCCAACACGCTGCGCGACGTCGAGCAGGGCCGCATCCCGATGGCGCGCATCGACGACGCGGTGCGGCGCATCCTGCGCGTCAAGTTCAGCCTCGCCATGACACCGGGCGTGCCGGCCACGATGGACGCGCTGCAGGCCCGCGAGCTGGGCCGGCGCGCGGTGCGCGAGTCGCTGGTGCTGCTCAAACACCGGCCCGGCCTGCTGCCGCTGAAGCCCACGGCGCGCGTGCTGGTCGTGGGGGCCGCGGCCGACAGCCTGGCGCACCAGAGCGGCGGCTGGAGCGTGACCTGGCAGGGGCGCGACACGAGCAACGCAGACTACCCGCAAGGCACGTCGCTGCTGGCCGCGCTGCGCCAGCGGCTGGGCGATGCGCAGGTCACATTCGACGCCGACGGCAGTCAGGCCGACCCGTCGCGCTTCGACGCCGTCATCGCCGTGCTGGCCGAGACGCCGTACGCCGAGGGCGAGGGCGACATCCGCGTCACCGAGACGCTGCGCCACAGCGCCCGCCACCCGCAGGACGCGGCCGTGCTGCAGCGCGTGGCCGGCCGCGGCGCGCCGGTTGTCACGCTGCTGTACTCGGGCCGGCCGCTGTACGTCAACGACCTGGCCAACCAGAGCGACGCGTTCATCGCCGCGTGGCAGCCGGGCACCGAGGGCCAGGGCCTGACCGACGTGCTGGTCGCGCCGGCCGCTGGCAAGACCTGGCCCGGCTTCACCGGCCGGCTGTCGTTCCCCTGGCCCGCCGGCCCCTGCCAGTTCAGCAGCCATGAAGCCAAGCCGTGGTGGCCCGTCGGCGGCGGCCTGAGCGGCAAGGAAACCCGGGCGACCGCGAAGCCGCTGCCCGAGCCCGCCGACCCCAAGCCCATCTGTCCCCTGTGATTCAATCCGCCCCAGCAAAGCAGAGGGCGCATGGCAACGATCAAGGACGTGGCGAGGCTGGCCGGGGTGGGCGTGGGCACCGCGTCGCGCGTCATCAGCGGCAACGGTTCCGTCGCGCCGGACACGGCGGAGCGCGTGCGCAAGGTCATCGCGCAGCTGAAGTTCCGCCCCTCGCACGCGGCGCGCTCGCTGGGCAACGGCAGCTCCAAGCTGATCGGCGTCTACATCCCCTTCCTGCGCGGCACCTACTACACGCCCATCCTGCGCGTCATTGACCTGGTGCTGCGCAGCCAGGGCCTGCACATGGTGGTGGCGTTCGGCGAGGGCATCGAGGACGAGCGCGTCGAGACCAACGACGGCATGCGCTTCCTGCTGGAGCGCGACTGCGACGGCCTCATCGTGCTGTCCAACGCCATCCAGGACGAGGACATCAAGGCGCTGGGCGCCGCGCAGCGCCAGGTCGTCGTGCTGAACCGCCACTTCGACCGCATCAAGGACCAGTGCTTCACGGCCGACCACGTGCAGGGCGGCGTGCAGGCGGCGCGCGCGCTGCTGCAGCACAAGCACAAGGACATCGCCGTCGTGTCCGGCCCCACGTCGTCGCCCGACAACGTCGCGCGGCTGGCCGGCTTCATGGGCGAGCTGGCGCTGCGCGGGCTGGACGTGTCCAAGGTGCTGACCGTGCCGGGCGACTTCTCCAACCAGGCCGGCTGGGACGCGGCCGAGGTGCTGCTGGCGGGCAAGCGCCTGCCGACGGCCGTGTTCTGCGCCAACGACGAGATGGCCATCGGGCTGCTGTCGCACTTCCAGGAGCGCGGCGTGTCGGTGCCGCACGAGGTGTCGGTGCTGGGCTACGACGATTCGCCCAGCGCCGAGTTCGCCGCGCCGCGGCTGACCTCCGTGCACATCCCCAGCCACGACGTCGCGCTGGCCGGGCTGCACTGGCTGCTGAACCGCTGCTACGAGCTGGCGCTGCCGGTGACCCGGCAGTTCGACATCGCCGTCAGTTGGCGGGCCTCCGTCGCGGCACCGGCCCGCAGGCGCAAGTAAAACAACTCAAGGAAGCGCCGGATGGGTATGGCTCGCAACCCGTGAGGCCACAATCCGGGCTGACTGAATTTCGACCCACTCCTGAATCCCGCACGCTCAGCGCCCCCGACATGTCCCAACGCGTCCTGACCGGCATCACCACCACCGGCACCCTGCACCTCGGCAACTACGTCGGCGCGATCCGCCCGGCCATCGAGGCCAGCCGCGCGCCCGGTATGGAGAGCTTCTATTTCATGGCCGACTTCCACGCGCTGATCAAGTGCGACGAGCCGGACCGCATCGCCCGCTCCAGCCGGGCCATCGCCGCCACCTGGCTGGCCGCCGGCCTGGACCCGGCCCGCGTCGTCCTCTACCGCCAGAGCGACATCCCCGAGATCCCCGAGCTGACCTGGCTGCTGACCTGCGTCACCGCCAAGGGCCAGATGAACCGCGCCCACGCCTACAAGGCCGCGGTGGATGCGGCCACGGCCGCCGGTGAGGAGCCGGACGCCCACGTGACGATGGGCTTGTTCAGCTACCCGGTGCTGATGGCGGCCGACATCCTGATGTTCAACGCCCACCGCGTGCCGGTCGGCAAGGACCAGGTGCAGCACATCGAGATGACGCGCGACATCGCGCAGCGCTTCAACCACCTGTTCGGCAGGGGGCAGGCCTTCTTCGTGCTGCCCGAGGCGCAGGTGGACGCGGAGATGGACCTGCTGCCCGGGCTGGACGGCCGCAAGATGAGCAAGAGCTATGACAACGTCATCCCGCTCTTCGAAGGCGGCGCCGCAGCGCTGAAAGACGCGGTGGCGCGCATCGTCACCGACAGCAAGCTGCCTGGTGAGGCCAAGGACCCGGACGGCCAGGCGCTGGTCACCCTCTACGACGCCTTCGCGTCGCCCGAGCAGCGCGCCGCCTTCCGCGCGGCGCTGCGCGCCGGCCTGGGCTGGGGCGAGGCCAAGCAGCAGCTCGTGGCGCTCATCGAGGGCCAGATCGGCCCGATGCGCGCGCGCTACGAGGCGCTGATGGCCAACCCCGCGGAGCTCGAAGCCATCCTGCAGGCCGGCGCGGCCCGCGCACGCGCCATAGCTGTGCCGTTCCTGAAGACGCTGCGTGCCGCCGTGGGCCTGCGCCCCTACACGGACGGCGCGACGACGGCCGTGGCCAAGGCGGACAAGGCCGCGCTGCCGGTGTTCAAGCAGTACCGCGAGGCCGACGGCAAGTTCTACTTCAAGCTGCTGTCCGCCGCCGGCGAGCTGCTGCTGCGGAGCGAGGCCTTCGAGCAGGGCCGCGACGCCGGCCAGTGGGTGGCCCGCCTCAAGAAGGACGGCCTGGTGGCAGAAGCGCCGGTGCTGCGCGAAGGCAGTGACGCCGAGATCGCCGCCGCACTGGCCGCCTTCCAGGACGCCTGAGGTGACGGTGGGCGCTCCGATCACCGAGCTGCTCGCCGGCACGTCGCGGGGCGACGCCGCGTCGCTGCAGCAGCTCTATGCGCTGCTGTACCCCGAGATCAAGCGCGTCGCCCGCATCCGCCTCGCGCAGTCCGGGCACGCGGCGGGGCTGAACACGACGGCGCTCGTGCACGAGGGCTTCCTGCGCATGGCCGACCAGCAGGGCCTGCAGGGCGAGACGCGCGGCCAGTTCTTCTCGTACGTGGGCCGCGTGCTGCGCTCGGTCGTCATCGACCACCTGCGCACCGAGGGCCGCGACAAGCGCGGCGGCGACTCGGTGATGGTCACGCTGTCCGCCGCCAGCGACGTGGCCGCCGTGCAGAGCCAGGCCGTGGACCTGATCGGCCTGGACCAGGCGCTGGCGCGCATGCGCGAGCTGGACACCGGGCTGTACGAGCTGATCGAGATGGTCGGCTTCGCCGGCCTGTCCATCGCCGAGGTCGCGGCGCTGCGCCAGCTCTCCACGCGCACCGTCAACCGCGAGCTGCTGAAGGCGCGTGCGCTGCTGCAGGAGCTGCTCGGCGACCGCCCCGACACGGTGTATTGATGGACGCCGGCTTGCAGGCGGCCGACTGGCAGCGTCTCTCGGCGCTGTTCGACGAACTGGCCGACCTGCCGGCACCCGAGCGCGCGCGGCGCCTGGGCGCCGTGCAGCCGCCCGAGCTGGCCGCGCGGCTGGCACGCATGCTGGCCTCGCTGCCGGACGACGATGCCACCGTCGTGCTGGACGTGCCCGGCTACGACGCCGGCCTGGCCGCGGCGCTGGGCACCCCTGGGCCCTCGGCCGTGCCGCTGCCGCAGCCGGGCGACCGCCTGGGCGCGTGGTGCCTGGCCGAGCTGCTGGGCGAGGGCGGCATGGGCCAGGTGTGGCGTGCCGAACGTGCCGACGGGCTGTACCAGGGCGAGGCGGCGATCAAGCTGCTGCGCGAAGACCTCACCAGCCCCGGCCTCGCAGCCCGCTTCGCCCGCGAGCGCGCGCTGCTCGGCCGGCTGACGCACCCCAACATCGCCCGGCTGCTGGACGCCGGTGAGCAGCACGGCCGCGCCTTCCTGGTGCTGGAGTACGTGGCCGGCAAGACGCTGTCGGAGCATGTGCGCGAGCACAAGCTGCCGCTGGCCGGGCGCGTCAGGCTGCTCATCGAGGTGGCGCGTGCCGTGGAGCATGCGCACGCCCAGCTCATCGTGCACCGCGACCTCAAGCCCAGCAACGTGATGCTGGACGAGAGCGGCGGCACCAAGCTGCTGGATTTCGGCATCGCGGGCCTGCTGGACGACTCGGGCCAGCAGGCCGACAGCCAGCTCACGCAGGTGACCGGCCGCCGCCTGACGCCGGCCTATGCCGCGCCGGAGCAGATCACCGGCGACGGCATCGGCGTCGCGGCGGATATCTATTCGCTGGGCGTCATGCTGTACGAGCTGGCCAGCGGCCAGCTGCCGTTCGGCCGCCAGGGGCGCGGGCGCACGGCGCTGGAGCACGACGTGCTGCACACCGAGGCGCGGCGCATCACGCAGGCGCTGGAGGCGCCGGACCTGGGCGATGGCGATGCCGGCCCCGGGCGGCCGCCCGATGCGCGCAAGGCCGCAGGCGACCTGGAGGCCGTGGCCGCCAAGGCCATGCGCAAGAACCCCGAGGAGCGCTACGCCAGCGTGGGCAGCTTCGTGGAGGACCTGGAACGCTGGTTGCGCCAGCGCCCCGTCAGCGTGCGCGCCGAGGACTGGCACCACCGCATGCACCTGTGGGTGCGGCGCAATGCCGCGCTGGCCGCCGGCGGCGCGCTCGTGCTGGCAGCGCTGAGCCTGGGGCTGGGCGTGAGCCTGTGGCAACGGGACGAGGCCCAGGCCGCGGCGCGGCAGAGCGAGGAGGTCACGCACTACCTGACGGACCTGCTCGCCTCGGCCAACCCCGAGAGGCACGGAGGCCGCATTCCCAACATCTTCGACCTGCTGGAGAAGAGCCGTGTCGAGCTCAGGGAGCGCTTCGCGCACGACGACCTGACCTATGCCCGCGTGCTGGAGGTCATGGCCTCCACCTACGACGACATGAACCGGCAGGACATCTCCATCCCGCTGTACCGTGACCTCATCCAGGTGCACGGCCGGTTGTGGGGCGACGACGACCCGCGCACCATCGCCTCGGAGCTGCGCCTGGCCCGCACCTTCACCGCCCTCGGCTCGCCGATGGAGGTGGTGGAGATCGGTGAGCGCGTGCTGCCCAGGATCCCGCCGCAGGCCATGCCCGGCGACTACGAGAACCTGCTCTACCAACTGCTCGTCGCCTACGCCAACCTGGGCCGCTTCGACGAGGCGGAGGCGCTGCGCCAGAAGGCCTGGGCGCTGGTGCAGACGCTCTACAAGCCGACGGACTACGAATACGCCTTCTTCAACCTCTACGTCTACGTGCTGCGCAACAACCAGGGCCGCTGGCTGGATGCCGAGGCAGCAGTACAGCCGCTCGTCGAGGCGGGTGCGCAGGCCCCGGTCCACTTCGCCCGCTTCGTGCAACGCTCGCGCCAGGGGTTGTGGGTGGTGCAGGCCCGGCTGGGCCGCCCGCAAGCCACGACCGAGGCGGCGCTCGCGCTCGCGGCCGACATGGACGCCCTGCTGGGCCGCGGCAATTCGAGCAGCCAGCGCATGTACAACGATCTGGCCCGGCACCAGATGGAGCTGGGCGACGCCAGCGGCGCCGTGCGCACGCAGGCGCAGCTGGCCGCCATCCTGCCAGAGGCCGCGGCGCGCAACCCCAACCAGCGCTTGCCACGCGAAGCGCAGGCCCTGCTGGCCCAAGCGCTGGACTCGCCGAGGCGGGCGGAGTTGCTGCCGCGGGCGCGCGCGCTGGCCGCCGAGCTGCGCTCGGGGAAGATCCCGGCGGGGCCGCCCTGGGTGGACGCCATGACGGCCGTCGTGCGCGTGGGCCTGGCGCTGAACGACCTGGCGCTGGCGCAGGAGGTGCTCGCCCCGCTGCAGCAGATGCAGTCCACGGGCTGGATGCGCAACTTCGACGCCTGGCGCACCCGGGTCGGCCAGCTGGACGGCGAACTGCAGCGCGCCCGCGGCCGGCCGCAAGACGGTGTCCAGGCACTGCGCGAGCGGGTGGCCTACCTCGACCGCCTGCCCGCGCCGCAGGGCCTGCCGCATTGGCGCGCCCAGCTGGACCTCGCGGCCAGCCTGGTCGCCGCCCGTTCACCGGACGCCGCGCAGGCCCTCGCCCGCGCAGATGCTCTGCGGCCCGAGTGGCTGGCACCGCATCATCCGATGGATGCGCTGCGCGCCCAGTTGGGCCAGGGGGGCAGCGCCGCGTCCTGGTCGGGTCAGTTCTAGAGCAGTCTCTCTACGGATACCGCGCGTCCCGTTACGTCGCAAGGTGTTTTCCCGTAGCGGTGTCCGCTTGACACGCGGTTAACTTCGCGGCTCCCCCTAAAAAAACGTTGAGGAGACTCCCATGGCCACCATCGCTGCCGACCAGCTCGCCCTGCCACGCCTGTACCACTGGGAGCGCACGGCGGCGAACCGCGTCACGCTGACGCAGCCCATGGGAGGTGCCGAGGTCAAGGACTACACCTGGGCCCAGGTCGGCGAGCAGGTGCGCCGCATGGCCGCGTTCCTGAAGGCCAGGGGCGCCGCGGAAGGCTGGCCGGCCGACGCCAAGGTGGCCATCCTGTCCAAGAACTGCGCCTGGTGGCTGATGAGCGACCTGGCCATCTGGATGGCCGGTTATGTGTCGGTACCGCTGTACCCGACGCTGGCGGCCGACACCATCGCGCAGATCCTCGCCCACAGCGAGGCGCGCTTCGTCTTCATCGGCAAGCTCGACGGCTGGGAGGGCATGAAGCCCGGCGTGCCCGCCGCCCTGCCCGGTGCGAGCTACGCGCTGTCGCCCGACGACGCGAAGCAGGCCTACGAAGGCTGGGACGCGATCTGCGCGCGCACCGAGCCGCTCAAGGGCGAGCCGCTGCGCGGCGCGGACGAGCTCTGCACGCTGATCTACACCTCCGGCACCACCGGCAACCCCAAGGGCGTGATGCACAGCTTCGGCGGCTTCGGCTGGGCGGTGGAGGAGGGCATGAAGCGCTTCCACATGACCGCCGCGGACCGCATGCTGTCCTACCTGCCGCTGGCCCACGTGGCCGAGCGCGCGCTGGTGGAGCACGGCTGGCTGCTGACCGGCTGCCAGCTCTTCTTCGCCGAGTCGCTGGACACCTTCACGGCCGACCTGCAGCGCGCGCGCCCGACGGTGTTCTTCTCGGTGCCGCGGCTGTGGGTCAAGTTCCAGCAGGGCGTGCAGGCCAAGATGCCGCCGGCCAAGCTGAACCGGCTGCTGCGCCTGCCCCTCATCGGCGGCCTGGTGCGCCGCAAGATCATGAAGACGCTGGGGCTGGACCAGTGCCGCCTGGCCGTGGGCGGCGCCGCCCCCATGCCGGTGGCGCTGCTGGAGTGGTACGAGACGCTGGGCCTGCGCGTCAACGAGGGCTACGGCATGACCGAGAACCTGGCGCTGTCGCACATGACCGAGCCGGGCAAGCGCCAGTTCGGCACGGTGGGCCCGGCCTACCCCGGCGTGCAGACGCGCATCGACCCGGCCAGCGGTGAGCTGCAGATGCGCAGCCCGGCGCTGATGCTGGGCTACTACAAGGAGCCCGCGCTGACCGCCGACGCGCTGACGGCCGACGGCTGGCTGCGCACCGGCGACAAGGCCAGCCAGGACGCCGATGGCTGCGTGCGCATCACCGGCCGCGTGAAGGACTTGTTCAAGACCAGCAAGGGCAAGTACGTCGCGCCCGCACCCATCGAGGACAAGCTGGGCATGAACCCCGCCATCGAGGCCTGCTGCGTGGCCGGCGCCAACATGGGCCAGCCGCTGGGCATCGCGATGCTGTCGCCGCAGGGCCTGCAGCGCGCGACGAGCGACGCTGCCGGCCTGCAGGCCGAACTCGCGCAGCACCTGGACGCCGTCAACGCGCGGCTGGACCCGCACGAACAGCTGGCCACGCTGGTGCTCATCAAGACGCCATGGACCGTGGACAACGGCTTCATCACGCCCACCTTCAAGGTCAAGCGCAACCGCATCGAGGAGGCCTATGGCGCCAAGTTCGATGCATGGGCGGCCCGGCGGGCGAAGGTGCAGTTCGGGGATTGAAGCACTCGCCCCGTCGCGACGCGCTGAACGGGTGGAGCACCAGCGCTATCCTGGGCCGGCTTGGGAGCGGCCCGGCGCTCGGCCCGCTGGGGTCATGGGTCAACTGGCTTGGACGTGATGGCTGACAACGCCGAGATCGAGCTGAAGTTCCTCGTCCCGGCAGCGGCGCGGCAGGCGCTCGCGGCCGAGCTGGCGGCGCGGGGCACCGCGCGGCGCGCCACGCTGACTGCCCTCTACCTGGACACGCCGGACCAGCGCCTCGCCCGCGCCGGCCTGGCCTGGCGCATGCGCCGCGAAGGCCGCCAATGGGTGCAGGCACTGAAGACCGCGAGCAGCGGCGCGCTGGCACGCTTCGAGCACGAAGCGCAGCGCCCTGACGCCAGCCCCGACCCGGCCGCGCATGCCGACACGGCGCCGGGCCAGAAGCTGCTCAAGCTGCTGGGCCAGGCGCACGAGGACGGCCAGGCGGTGGGCGTGCGCTTCCAGACCGAGGTGCGGCGGCTCGTGCGGCGCGTGCGCACGCGCGGCGCCGTCGTCGACATCGCGCTGGATGAGGGCCGGGTTGCGGCGGGCAGCGTGGCCCGGCCGATCCGCGAGGTCGAGTTCGAGCTGGTGTCCGGCTCGCCCGCCGCGATGCTGGCGCTGGTGGCGCGCTGGCGCCAGCGTTTCGGCCTGGTCTACGACCCGCACAACAAGGCCGAGCGCGGCCACCGGCTCGCGGCGGGCGAGCCGCATCCGCCGCTGCGCAAGGCGATGCCGCCGCGTTACGACACCGCCGCCACGCCGCTGGACGCCTTCGGCGCGGTGTTCGACGAATGCCTGGCCCACGTCAGCCGCAATGCCATCGGGCTGGCCGAGGGCGATGCCGGACGGCGCGCCGGCCACGTGCACCAGATGCGCGTGGGCCTGCGCCGGCTGCGCAGCGCACTGCGCGCCTTCCGGGGCTGGGTGGCCGAGCCGCCCGCCGAACTGGTGCAGGGGCTGCGCACGCTGTCCGCCGAACTGGGCCGCGCGCGCGACCGCGACGTGCTGGACAGCGGCGTGGCGGCCGAGCTGGCGCGGGCCGGTGCGCCGCCGCTGACCAGCGAAGTGCCCCATCTGCCTGACCTGCCCGACCTGCCGGCGCTGATCCGCGGTGACGCCACGCAGCGGCTGCTGCTGGCCTGCATCGCCTGGCGCGCCGGCCTGGCACCGGGCGAAACGCCGCCAGGCTCGCTGAAGCACCTCGCGCGCCACCGCCTGCGCCGCTGGCACCGGCGCATCGTGCAGCGCTGCCAGGCCTTCGACGAGCTGGACCTGCCGGCGCTGCACGAACTGCGCAAGGACGTGAAACGCCAGCGCTACGCCCTCGAGTTCTTCGCGCCGCTGCTGCCGAAGAAGCGCACCGCCCGCCAGCTGAAGACATGGGCCACGGCCCAGCGGGTGCTGGGCGAAGTCAACGATCTGCACACCGCCCGCGATGGCTACCAGGCCCTGGTGGCCCGCGACCCGGCCGCCTGGTTCGCGGTCGGCTGGGTGACGGCGCGGCTGGCCGAGGCCCGCGAGCAGGCCCGCGTCGAACTCATGCAAGGGGCCGCTGTGTGAACTTGTTTTAAGGCTGGCTTGCGCTTCACTTGCGGGCAACATCGTTTGACATGGCCGTGCCCACACGCCGCCCTAAACTGGCCAGCCCTGCACCGCACGAGCCCGCCGCCATGAAGTCCCTGCGACCGTTGCTGATCGCCGCCGCCGTCGTGATGCCCTGCCTGCTGCCGTCTGCGCCCGCGGCGGCCCAGAACCTGGCCGACGCCGAAGCCCGCGTCATCGTGCGCTTCAAGCCCCAGGCGGACAGCGTGCGCGCCAAGGCGCTCAGCGTGCGGGCCAGCCGCGCCGAGGCGCACGACGTGGCGCAGACGCGCGCCACCGCGCTGGGCCTGCGCACCGGGCAGCGCCTGGCGGCCGGCCTGAGCCTGGATGACCGCACGCACGTGCTCTTCGCCCACGGCCTGACCGGCGCGCAGCTCGCCAGGCGCCTGGCGGCCGACCCCGAGGTCGAGCTGGTGGCCGTGGACGAGCGCCGCAAGCACACGCTGCTGCCCAACGACCCGCTGTTCGGTGGCGCCACGGTGAACGCCGAGACGACATCGGGTGGCATCCAGAACCGCACCATCGACCAGTGGTACCTCAAGGCGCCGGCCAGCACCACCAACCCCGTGGTCATCTCCAGCGTCAATGCGCCGGCGGCCTGGGACAAGACGACCGGCGCCAGCGGCGTCATCGTCGCGGTGCTCGACACCGGCGTGCGCATGGACCACCCTGACCTGGCGGGCCAGTTTGTCAGCGGCTACGACATGATCGGCTACGGCGCATCGTCTTCCGCGACATCGGTCGCGATCGCCAACGACGGCAACGGCCCCGATGCCGATCCGTCCGACCCGGGCGACTGGGTCTCGCAGGCAGATATCGACGGTAAGAGCCTGGGAACCGGCTGCACGACCGCCGACATCAGCAACAGCTCCTGGCACGGCACCCGCGTGTCGGGCCTGATCGCCGCGCGCAGCAACAACGGCCAGGGCATGGCCGGCGTCGGCTGGGGCTTGAAGATCATGCCCATCCGTGTGCTGGGCAAATGCGGCGGCTACGACAGCGACATCATCGCCGGCATGAAATGGGCCGTGGGCATCGCCGTGCCGGGCCTGCCGACGAGCACGAACAAGGCGAAGGTGCTGAACATGAGCCTGGGCGGCAGCGGCACCTGCGGCACCACCGGCACGGGCGCGCTGTACCGCGACGCGATCACGCAGGTCAACGCGGCCGGCGGCACCATCGTCGTCGCGGCCGGCAACTCCGAGGGCCAGGCCGTGGGGCTGCCGGGCAACTGCCCAGGCGTCGTCACGGTGGCGGCGCTGCGCCATGTCGGCACCAAGGTCGGCTTCTCCAGCATCGGGCCGGAGGTGACCGTCGCCGCCCCGGGCGGCAACTGCATCAACACGCTGAGCAGCCAGCCCTGCCTGTACCCCATGGTCAGCACGACCAACAGCGGCACGACCACGCCGGTGGCGGCGGATGAGGCCTACACGGGCAGCAACGCGTCCGTCGGCACCAGTTTCTCGGCGCCCGTCGTCAGCGGCATCGTGGGGCTGATGGCGTCGGTGCGGCCGGGCTTGACATCGGCCGAGGCCATCCAGATCCTCAAGTCCACGGCCCGCGCCTTCCCGACGACGGGCGGCGGCAGCGCTGCGGACGGCAACCCGCCGCAGTGCAAGGCGCCCGGCGCGACGGTGCAGGACGAGTGCTATTGCACGACCACGACCTGCGGCGCCGGCATGGTGGACGCGGGCGCGGCGGTGGCGGCTGCATTGGCGCTGAACGGCGGCACCGTGACCATCACGCAGTCGCCCGCCAGCGGCCTCACCGCCGGCCAGACGCTGACGCTGACGGCGGCGGCCACCGGCCTGGCGAGCGGCCGCAGCATCGCGTCCACGGCCTGGACCGTGGTGGACGGCGGCGGCATCGTGACGGCCTTCGCGTCCGGTGCGACGTCCGCGACGGCGACCATCGTGCCCTCGGCGGCCGGCAGCTTCACCGTGCGCGCGGACATGACCGACAACACCGGCGCCGTCTACAGCCAGACGGCCATCGTCACCGTTGCAGCGGCGGCCTCGACCGGCGGCACCACGGGTGGCACGGCCACGGGCAGCAGCGGGGGTGGCGGCGGCGCCATGAGCGTCGTGTGGCTGGCGCTGCTGGCCACCGCGGCGCTGGCGCTGCGGCCGCGCCGCAAGCCTGCGCCTGTTCCCGTTCGTTCAGGGCGAGGCCGCTGACGCGGCCGGGGCGGCGCTGCAGGCCTTGAAGCCTGCGGCCAGCGCCGGGTCCCGGGAGGCCTTGAGCTTGGCCGCCAGCAGGCCGTCGGCCTGCGCCAGCACGAGGCTGTGGCGAGACTGCGGCGCCTTCAGCGCCAGCACGCGCAGGCCCTTGAGGCCGCGCCTGTCCAGTGCCGCCAGGGCGGCTGCGGCCTCGGCTTGGCTGGGGTGGCGGCTCAGCACGAAAGCGGGCTGCTCGGCGGGCAGGCCCTCCAGCGGCTCGAAGGCGAGCTTGAGCTGCCGGTAGGTGGCCTCCTTGCGGGCGCGGAAGTCCGGGTCGGCGAGCTTGATGGTCGCCACCCCCCACACGCCCGGCAGCTCGCTGCTGCGCACCTGCGGCTCGGTGCCCGTGGCGCGCAGCGCCGCCAGCGCGGCGGCCAGTGCGGCGTCGCCGTCCAGCGGACCCAACTCCAGGCAACTGCGCTGGCTCAACGCAGCCACGGCACTGGCCGCCAGCGGCTGGATGCGCTCGGGATGCTGCTGGGCCGCCAGCCGCTGCGGCTCGCGGCCCCCGTCGACGGGCAGGCCGGTCACCGTGTCCAGCCAGCCGCGCGACCAGGCGAAGAACAGGCCGTTGACGGCCAGCAGCACGATCACCAGCACGCGCATCACGGGGGGGGCTCCAGTCGCAGGCTCAACTCGCCGCCGCTGACGGGCACGAGGCCGGCCGCGGTCTCCAGCAGCAGCTCACCACGCGCCGACACGCCGCGCGCGACGCCCGGCTGCTCGCCCACGCGCACGCGCTGATCCGCAGCGAGGTCGCGGCGCGCAAAGGCCGGCTGCCAGGGCGCAAAGCCCAGCGTGCCGAAGTCCGCCAGCATCGCCTGCAGCGCGGGCGCCAGGCGGTCCAGCGTGGCGGCGGCCGTGGCGGCCGGGTGCAGGGCCTGCAGCGCCGCGTGGCCGCTGGCGAAGGCGCTGCGGTCCACGTCGGCCGGCAGCGGCAGCAGGTTGATGCCGATGCCGATGACGACGCCGCGGCGCTCGGCCGGCAAGGGCACGGTCTCGATGAGGATGCCGCCCAGCTTGGCGCCGTCCAGGAACAGGTCGTTGGGCCACTTCAGGCGGATGCGCTCGCCCGACGGATCCAGCACGTCGGCCACCGTGCAGCCGACGGCCAGCGACAGGCCGGACAGGTCCAGTTCGGCGGGCAGCGCGACGGCGACGGAGAACGTCAGCGCCGCATCGTCCCCCGCCTGGTCAGTGTGCCAGGCCCGGCCCAGTCGGCCGCGGCCGGCGGTCTGGCGGCTGGCGGACAGCACCAGCGCGCCGCCGCCGTCACGCAGGTGTTGCAGCGCCTCGGTGTTGGTCGAGCCGCATTCGGCGAGGTGGCGGCGTTCCACAGCGTCTTCAGCGCTTCGGTGCCAACATCGTGCCGCGGCATGTGAGGGCGCCGCACCAGCAGGCGAACTGCTTCTTCACCTTGGCCGTGTGGCGCTCGTCCAGCACCAGGCCGTAGTCGTAGAACAGCTCCTCGCCCGGCGCCAGGTCGCGCAGTGCCTTGATGAAGACGCGGCCGTCGACCTCTTCGGCCTCGCAGTTGGGCTCGCAGGCGTGGTTGATCCAGCGCGCGTTGTTGCCGCCATGCAGCGCGTCGATGACCTCGCCGGTGTCCAGGTGGAAATAGAAGGTGTGGTTGGGCTGCGCCGGGTCGTGCGGGTGGCGCTCCTCGGCCACGGCCCACGAGATGCGTTCGCCGGTGTACTCGATGATGCGCGCGCCGGCGGCGATGGGTGCCACCGCGTAGACCCCGCGGCCGTGCACGCCGGAATCACGGACCTCGATCTTGCGGCGTGGGGCAGGGCGCGGGGATTTGGCGGTCATCGGCGCTGTGGTACGGTGATTTCATGGGTGCGCGTGCGTGTGTGCGTGCGCGAGGCCCGGATTGTAGGCAGGGGATTTTGAGTCCCCCCGCCGTGGGAAGACCAAGAGAAAGACCGATGAGCAAGACCCTGATCATTGCCGAGAAGCCCTCCGTCGCGCAGGACATCGTCCGCGCGCTGACCCCCGTGGCGGGCAAGTTCGACAAGCACGACGACCACTTCGAGAACGAGACCTACGTCGTCAGCTCCGCGGTGGGCCATCTGGTCGAGATCGCGGCGCCGGAGGAGTTCGACGTCAAGCGCGGCAAGTGGAGCTTCAACAACCTCCCCGTCATCCCGCCGCACTTCGACCTGAACCCCATCGACAAGAATAAGGGCCGGCTGAACGCGCTGACCAAGCTGATCCGCCGCAAGGACGTGACGGCGCTGATCAACGCCTGCGACGCGGGCCGCGAGGGCGAGCTGATCTTCCGGCTGATCGAACAGTACGCGACGCCGGCCAAGGGGCCGCTGAACAAGCCCATCCAGCGGCTGTGGCTGCAGTCCATGACGCCCGCGGCCATCCGCGACGGCTTCGAGAAGCTGCGCAGCGACGAGCAGATGCGGCCGCTGGCCGACGCCGCGCGCTGCCGCTCCGAGGCCGACTGGCTGGTGGGCATCAACGGCACGCGGGCCATGACCGCGTTCAACTCGCGCGACGGCGGCTTCTTCCTGACCACGGTGGGCCGCGTGCAGACGCCGACGCTGTCGGTGGTGGTGGAGCGCGAGGAGAAGATCCGCAAGCACGTCGCCCGCGACTACTGGGAGCTGCGTGCCAACTTCGACGCGCAGGCCGGGCAGTACGAGGGCAAGTGGTTCGACCCCGCCTGGAAGAAGAACGACGACCCGGAGCGCCGCGCCGACCGCCTATGGAACGCGGCTGATGCCGAAGCCATCGCCAAGGCGGTGCTGGGCCAGCCGGCCATCGTCACCGAGGAAAGCAAGCCCAGCACGACCAGCTGCGCTGGCCTCTACGACCTGACGACGCTGCAGCGCGAGGCCAACTCGCGCTTCGGCTTCTCGGCCAAGACGACGCTGTCCATCGCCCAGGCGCTGTACGAGAAGCACAAGGTGTTGACCTACCCGCGCACGGACTCGCGCTTCCTGCCCGAGGACTACCTGGCCGTTGCCAAGGACACGGCCAAGATGCTGGCGACCGAAGACCTGCCGGGGCCGCTGGCCGCGCTGTCGCAGCACGCTGCCAAGTCGCTGAAGGAGGGCTACATCAAGCCCACCAAGAAGGTGTTCGACAACGCCAAGGTGTCGGACCACTTCGCCATCATCCCGACGCTGCAGGCGCCCAAGAGCCTGACCGAGATCGAGGCCAAGCTGTACGACATGGTCGTCAAGCGCTTCCTGGCGGTGTTCTTCCCGCCGGCCGAATTCCTGGTCACGACGCGCATCTCGAAGGTGGACACCCATCACTTCCAGACCAACGGCAAGGTGCTCGTGAAGCCGGGCTGGCTGGCCGTCTACGGCAAGGATGTGGACGACGAGGATGCCAACCTCGTGCCGGTGCAGACTGGCGAGGTCGTGCGCACCGAGAGCGTCGACGTGAAGGCCCTGCAGACCAAGCCGCCGGCGCGCTACACGGAAGCCACGCTGCTGAGCGCGATGGAAGGCGCCGGCAAGCTCATCGACGACGACGAGCTGCGCGAGGCCATGGCCGAGAAGGGCCTGGGCACGCCGGCCACGCGCGCGGCCACCATCGAAGGCCTCATCACCGAGAAATACATGCTGCGCGAAGGCCGCGAGTTGATCCCCACGGCCAAGGCCTTCCAGCTGATGACGCTGCTGCGCGGCCTGGAGGTGGAAGACCTGACGAGACCCGAGCTGACCGGCGACTGGGAAAGCAAGCTGGCGCAGATGGAGAAGGGCAAGCTCAAGCGCGAGGTCTTCATGGCCGAGATCGCGGCCATGACCGAGAAGATGGTCGCCAAGGCCAAGGGCTATGACCGCGACACCATCCCGGGCGACTACGCGACGCTGAAGACGCCGTGCCCCAAGTGCGGCGGTGTCGTCAAGGAGAACTACCGCCGCTTCACCTGCACCGGCCAGCATGGCGACGGCAGCGACGCCTGCGGCTTCTCCATCGGCAAGATCCCGGGCGGGCGCAGCTTCGAGTTGAACGAGGTCGAGACCTTCCTGGCGAACAAGAAGATCGGTCCACTGGAGGGCTTCCGCTCCAAGGCCGGCTGGCCGTTCACGGCAGAGCTGGCGCTGGTGTTCGACCCCGAGATCGACAACTGGAAGCTGGAGTTCGACTTCGGCGAGGACGCCAAGAAGGCCGAAGGCGACGGCGAGCCGGTGGACTTCAGCGGCCAGAACTCGCTGGGTGCCTGCCCCAAGTGCGCCGGCCACGTCTACGAGCACGGCAGCAACTACGTCTGCGAGCACTCGGTGGGCGACAAGGTGACCTGCGACTTCAAGACCGGCAAGGTCATCCTGACCCAGCCCATCGAGCCGGCGCAGGTGCACAAGCTGCTGAGCACGGGCAAGACCGACCTGCTGGAGAACTTCGTCTCCAACAAGACCCGCCGCAAGTTCAAGGCCTTCCTGGCCTACGACAAGAAGGAAGGCAAGGTCATCTTCGAGTTCGAGCCGCGCGCGGCCAAGGCGCCGCCGGCGAAGAAGGCCGCCGCGAAGAAGACGTCGGCCAAGGCTTGACCGGCGTTCCTGGCGCACGGGCTGCAGGACTTATGCTCGCCGCGCCGGGCCTGGGCAGGCCGCTGAGGGAGGGCAGGGGATGGCGTTGACGCCGATCAACATCGGAATACAGACGCGCATGACCGCCGGCATCGCGCTGGTCGCCAGCCTGCTGGTGCTGGCGGTCGGCTGGTACTGGACCAGCCACGAGGAGGACGAGCTGATGGCGTCGCTGCGCCAGCGCGAGTCGCGCATGGCCGGCCTCATCGAACGCAGCTTCGCCGGCCCGATCTGGAACCTGGACCACGTCGCCATCGAGAACCTGCTCGACGCCGTCATGGCCGACCCCGAGGTGCAGGCCATCGAGCTCCAGGGGCTGGGCCTGCACGGCGGCAAGACGCAGCGCGTGCGCAGCAGACCGGCCAGCGGGCCGGACAGCGAACAGCTCAGGCGCGAGTTCGGCATCACCTACCAGCCCGCGGTAGATGCGCCCGGCACGCAGGTCGCCACCGCCGTGCTGGTCTACACGCGCGAGCTCATCGACGAGCAGATCAGCCGCACGCGGCTGTTCGTCGTGGAGCTGCTGGCCGTCGTGATGGCGGGCATCGTCATCGCCAGCTCGCTGCTGGTGCACTTCCTGGTGCGACGGCCGGTCGCGCGGCTCGGCGCGCTCGCCCAGCGGGTGGCCAAGGGCGACCTGGGCGCGCAGGAACCGGTGGAACGCGGCGACGAGATCGGCGAGCTGACGAAGCGCTTCAACGCCATGAGCCTGAAGCTGCGCAGCGCGGCCGACCAGGTGCAGCTCAGCTCCGACGGGCTGCGTGCCAGCGAGGCCCGCTACCGCAGCCTGTTCGAGAACGCGACCGAGGGCATCTTCCAGGCCGACGCCCAGGGCCGCATGCTGGGCATGAACCGTGCCTTCACGCAGATGCTGGGCCTGGGGTCGGGTGTGCAGAGCCCCGTGGGCCGGCGCCTGCGCGAGCTGACCGGCATCGGCCGGCGCGAGATGCTGCGCGTGGCGGCCGTCCTGAACGAGCAGGGGAAGATCCAGCAGGCCCAGCTGCAGCTGCGCGGCGCCGGGGGCCGGCCGCTGTGGGTGGAGCTGAACGCGCACTGGGTGGAGGCCGAGGGGGGCGACGGCGGGCGCGGCCAGCGCCGCATCGAGGGCATGGTCAGCGACATCTCGCTGCGTCGCCAGGCCGAGGCCGAACTGACGCGCCACCGCGACCATCTCGAAGACCTCGTCGCCGAGCGCACGGCCGAGCTGCAGGAGGCCAAGGCGCGCGCCGAGGCCGCCAACTTCGCCAAGGGCCGCTTCCTCGCGACCATGAGCCACGAGTTCCGCACGCCGCTGAACGCCATCCTCGGCTTCACGCAGCTGATGCAGATGGACGCCACCATTCCCGCCGGCCAGCAGGCCAAGCTGCAGCTGATGCGCGACTCGGGCCTGCACCTGCTGGAACTGATCAACGACGTGCTGGACATGGCCAGCATCGAGGCTGGCAAGGTCAGCCTGAAGCCCGCGCTGGTGGACCTGCGCGCGCTGCTGGACATGGCCTGCGACAGCGTGCGCCTGCGTGCCGAGCAGAAGGAGCTCGATTTCTCGCTGGCCGTGGATGCGACGCTGCCGGCGCGCGTGGTCGTGGATGGCCAGCGCTTGCGCCAGGTGCTGCTCAACCTGCTGGCCAATGCGGTCAAGTTCACCGACACGGGCAGCGTGCAGCTCGCCGCCCGCGTCGTGGCGCAGGATGCCACGCAGGTGCGGCTGAGCCTGGAGATCATCGACACCGGCATCGGCATGACGCCGGCCCAGCAGGCGCGCCTGTTCCAGGCGTTCGAGCAGGTCTCCGATGCCTCCCGCCACCTCGGCGGCACGGGCCTGGGCCTGTCCATCAGCCAGCAGCTCGTGCGGCTGATGGGCAGCCAGATCGTCGTGCAGAGCACGGCCGGCCAAGGCAGCACCTTCAGCTTCGAACTGAGACTGCCGCTCGCGTGATTTTCCCAGCTGCATTGCGGGCCGAGCGCCGGGCCGCTCCCAAGCCGGCCCGCGCTGGCGATGTGCCTGCCGGCGTTCAGCGCGGCGGGAGGGTGCGAGGGGCACGATGACCTGGGCGATCGCGTTCAAGCTGCTGGCGATCCTGGTGGCCGTGGCCATCGGCTGGGCGGTGGGCCGCATGCGCTGGCTGGGCGGCGGCGCGGCCGGCAGCGACAGCGACCCCGCCCGCGTGCTGGCCAACGCGGCCTTCTACATCTTCGTGCCGGCGCTGCTGTTCCGCACCACGGCGCGGCTGGACACGGCCACGCTGCCCTGGGCCTTCCTGGGCGCGTTCTTCGTGCCGGTGCTGGTGCTGATCGCGCTGATGTACGCGCTGTACCGCTGGCGGCGCCAGCCCGGCGACAACGTCGTGCTGCCCAGCATCAAGGCCATCACGGCGGGCTTCGGCAACACGCTGCAGATCGGCCTGCCGGTCGCGGCCGGCGTGTTCGGCGAGCAGGGCCTGGCCATCCACATCGCGGTCGTCAGCCTGCATGCGCTGTCCATCCTGACGCTGCTGACGGCCCTCGTCGAGCTGGACCTGGCACGCGAACGCCGCACCGGCAACCTCGCCGCGACGCTGCTGCAGACCGTGCGCAACACCGTCATCCACCCGGTGGTGCTGCCGGTGCTGGCGGGCCTGGCGTGGAGTGCCACGGGCCTGGCGCTGCCGGCCGTGGCCGACGAGGTGCTGCAGAGCCTGGGCACGGCCGTCGTGCCGCTGTGCCTGACGCTGATCGGCATGTCGCTGGCCTACTACGGCTGGCCGCGCACCTGGCATGGCCTGGCCGGGCTGGTGGCGGCCAAGCTGGTGCTGATGCCGGCCCTCGTGCTGGGCATCGCGCACTGGGGGCTGGGCCTGGACGGCATGCCGCTGGCCGTCATCGTCATGATCGCGGCGCTGCCCACCGGCTCCAACGCGCTGATCTTCGCGCAGCGCTACCGCGCACTGGAGGCCGAGGTGACGGCCGCGACCGTCATCTCCACCATTCTTTACGTCGCCACCGCGCCGGCGTGGCTGGCGCTGCTGGCATGGTTGTCGCCCTGGTGAGGCCGTGGTGACTCCCGGCACTTCTGCCGGGCGGCCCGCCTGCCGCCCAATCCCTGCATCGCTCTTCGAGGACCGACCTGCATGAAAGTTCCCGCTCCCCGCCGCCTGGTGGCCCTGCTGGCCGTGGCCGGCGCCCTGTCGGCGGCGCTGCCCGGCGTGTCGGCGCCTGTGGCCGCCGTCAGCACCGAGGCGGGCCAGTTGGCGGTGCGCCACGACAAGTTCACGCTGGCCAACGGCTTCGAGGTCATCCTGGTGGAAGACCACCGCCTGCCGCTGGTGGCCTTCAACCTGTGGGTGCATGCCGGCCCGCGCAACGAGGTCAAGGGCCAGACGGGTTTTGCCCACCTGTTCGAGCACCTGATGTTCGCCGGCAGCCGCCACGTGCCGCGCGGCGAGTTCGACAAGTACATCGATGCCGCCGGCGGCACCGACGCCAACGGCACCACCAACTTCGACCGCACCAACTACTTCTTCACGCTGCCGTCCAACCAGCTGGAAAAAGGCCTGTGGCTGAAGGCCGACATGCTGGGCTGGATGATCGACGAGGTCGACTCCGTGGCGCTGGCCAACCAGCAGGACGTGGTGCGCAACGAGCGCCGCCAGAGCTTCGAGAACCGGCCCTACGGCGTCGTCGAGGAGGCGATGTACCAGGCGCTGTACCCGGAGGGCCACCCGTACCGCGGCGCCGTCATCGGCTCGCATGCGGACATCCAGAGCATCAAGCTGGCCGACGTGAAGGCCTTCGCCCGCACCTACTACCGCCCCAACAACGCGACGCTGGTGCTGGCCGGCGACTTCGACCCCAGGCAGGCCCGCGCGCTGGTGCAGAAGTATTTCGGCACGCTGAAACCCGGCCCCAAGCCGCCGGAGGTGCGCGTGGCCATGCCGGAGATCAAGTCGGAGCGCCGCCTTGTCGTCACGGACCGCATCGAGCTGAGCCGCCTGGACCTGGCGTGGCACACGCCGCCGATGTTCGCGGCCGGCGACGCCGAGCTGGACATCGCCTCGCACGTGCTGGGCGGCGGCAAGGCCAGCCGGCTCTACGGCCTGCTGGTGCGCGACAAGCAGCTCGCGCAGAGCGTGCAGGTGTCGCAGGAGTCGATGTCGCTGAGCTCGCTGTTCAACATCGAGATCGTGGCCCGCCCCGGCGCGTCGCTGGACGACATCGAGACGCTGGTGGACGCCGAGGTCGCCCGGCTTGCCACCACGCCGCCTTCTGAAGCCGAGATGGCGCAGGCACGCGCGACCATCCAGACGCAGCTGCTGCAGCGCATGGAGAAGGTCACGACGCTGGCGGACCTGGTGAACAGCTACAACCAGATGGCCGGCGACCCCGGCCATGTCGGCAAGGACCTGGCGCGCTACCGCGAGGCCACGCCGGCGGCGGTCAGCGCCGTGGTGGCGCAGTGGCTCAAGAAGGACCGCCGTGTCGTCGTGCAGGCGCAGCCGGGCCAGCAGATCCTGCCGCCCGACGTGCCCACGCCCGAGATGCCCAAGCAGGCCGGCAAGGGCGAGCGCGAGTCGCTGAACGCCGCCGAGACCTGGCGCAACAAGGCGCCCGGCGCGGCCCGCGCCAAGCCGCTGACGCTGCCGGCCGCGCAGAGCTTCAGGCTCGCCAACGGCCTCACGGTCATCCACTCCCAGAAGGCCGGCCTGCCGCTGGTCAGCGCCAGCCTCGTGGTGCGCGCCGGCCATGGCGCCAATCCGGCCGGCCAGCCCGGCCTGGCGGGCTTTGTCGCCGCCATGCTGCCGGAGGGCACGGCGACGCGCAGCGCCCAGCAGATCGCCGAAGCCGCCGCGGCGCTGGGTGCCACGCTGACGGCCCAGGCCGGTGGCGAAGAGGCGTCCATCGATTTCTCCGGCCTGAAGGCCAGCGCCCGCGACGGCTTCGGCCTGCTGGCCGACCTGGCGCTGAACCCAGCGTTCGCGGCGCCCGAGATCGAGCGCGTCAAGGCGCAGCGGCTGGCCGCGCTGGCGCAGACGCGTGAGCAGCCCGCCCTGCTGGCCAATGCCGTCGGCAACCGCGTGACCTACGGCGAAGGCCATCCGCTCGCGCTCAACCCGCTGGGTACCGAGGCCAGCATCAAGGCCGTCGACGCGGCCGCGCTGCATGCCTTCTGGCAGGCGCGGTACCGGCCCGAGCGCGCGGCGCTGGTCGTTGCCGGTGACCTGACCGAGGCCGAGCTGCGCGCGCTCGTCGAGCCGCTGTTCGGCGGCTGGAAGGGCGTCGGCGCAGTACCGGTCGCGCCGCCGCTGCCCGCGGCCCGGCCCATCGCGGCGCGCACCGTGGTCGTCGACAAGCCCGGCGCGCCGCAGACGGCGCTGGCCGTCGTGGCGCCCGGCCCGTTCGCGTCGGTGCCCGATGCCGCCGCCACCCAGCTGATGAACGCCGCGCTGGGCGGCCTGTTCACGTCGCGCATCAACACCCAGCTGCGCGAGGTCAAGGGCTACACCTACGGCATCTACTCCGGCTTCACGATGGGCCGCGAGCGCGGCCAGTTCGGCATCCGCGGCAGCGTGCGCACCGATGTGACCGGCGCGGCGCTGGCCGACATGTGGCAGGAGATCGCCGGCATGCGCGCCAAGCCCATGGGCGCGGCCGAACTCAGCCGCGTGCGCAACGCGCAGCTGCTGTCGCTGCCGGGCCTGTTCGACACCAACCTGGCCGTCGTGGCCGGCTATGCGGGCAACTGGTCCTGGGGCCTGCCGCTGACGGCCATCACCGACCTGCCCAGGCAGTACGGCGCCGTCACATCGGCCGCCGCGCTGAAGGCGGCGCAGCAGCACATCGACCCGGCGCAGTTGATCGTCGTCGCCGTGGGCGACAAGGCGAGCATCGTGCCGCAGCTGGAGGCCATCGGCCGCAAACCCGAGCTGCGCGACACCGAAGGCCGGCCGCTGCCGTAGCGGCGCCCGTGGCATGACCGACGTGAATCGACTGCAATCGGAGTTTCAGCGCCTGTATCTGCCGGCTGGCGGTGATCCGGACGGCGTGCGCGCGATGGTCATTGAGCTGACCGGTCCCGCTGACTGGGGCGCGCTGGGGCCGATGTGGCGCGGCGTGCAGGTGGACCTGCAGCTGCCTGCACCGGCCATCGCCGTGTCGGGCAGCGACGGGCTGCAGCTGTGGTTCTCGCTGCAGATGCCCGTGACGGCGGCGCGCGCGGCGGATTTTCTGGCGCGCCTGCGCGCGCACTATCTGCCGGGCATCGCGCCGGCACGCATCCGGTTGCGACCGTCGGCAACCGATGGTTCTCCCGGCGTGCCGCGCGTGCCCGCGCAATCGGCGTCCACCGGCAACTGGTCGGCGTTCGTGGCACCCGACCTCGCGCCGATCTTTGCCGACACGCCCTGGCTGGACGTCGAGCCCGGCGTCGAGGGGCAGGCCGACCTGCTCGCGCGGCTGGCCAGCATCAAGCCGGCGGCTTTCGAGGCGGCGATGCACGGCCTGCAGCCTGTGTCGGCCGGCCCATCGCCGGCCGACGCGCCGCCGATGGCCCCGGGCGCAGGGCCGGACGTGGACCCCCGACGGTTTCTGCAGCAGGTGCTGAACGACGAGACGGTCGCGCTGGCCTTGAGGATCGATGCCGCCAAGGCCTTGCTGCAGGCCGCCCACCCATCGGCGCAGCGATGAACCGGTGCGCCCGGATACAACCGGCAGCATCGAGCCGGTGCACTTGGTGCAGACTCGCGTGATGACACTTCAGATCCATGACAACCCGCCCACACTGACGTCCGAACAGGCCCTGACGGGCTGGCACCGCGAGTTCTGCGTCGAGCTGTTGGGAGAAGGCCAGGCGCGCATCTTCCTGCGCGCGCTGGAATCGGCGTCACTCAAGGCCACGGAACTCCGTCAAGCCATCCTGTTCCACCGCGTGAGCGCGGGATTCGCCGACCTGAACGGCTGCGTCGAGGCCGCGCGCGGTCCGCTCGAACAACTGGCCAGCACGGCCGTGAGGCAGTTGCCCGGCAAGGACAACCTCTTCGCTGCCGTGGCCTACGACCGCGGTGCGTGGGATGCGGTCGTGAATGTCGTCGACGCCTGGCAGCGGCGCCAGCATGCGGCAGTTCGCTGAGGGCCGGGAGGTGCCGGCGCCGACGCCGCAACCGGTACGACAAACGGGCCTGCAACAGGCCTGGCCGCGCGGTGGCCGGGCTCACCCGCAGGTGACGACCACGTTGTTGACTGCGTCTCCGAGGCTGTCCACGTTGCCGCTGCCGTTGCTGACGCTGCAGTTCTGGCCCGCGGGAGGGTTGAGCACCGTGACCTGATAGGCCGCCCCGGTCGAGTAGGTGTCGGCAAAGCTGAACTGGCCGTTGGCCTGCACCGGGAGCACGGTGATGCCGTCGCTGAGTGTCAGCGTGCCGCCCGCGGCCAAGCCGCTGACCGTGCCGCCCACGGTGCCGTTGGCGGAGCACACAACCGTGAGCGTCGTCACCGGCGTGGCCAGCGCATCGACGGTGCCGCCGGCGTTGGCCACGCTGCAGGACTGGCCGCTGGGCTGCGCCGCGATCGACACGTTGTAGCTGGCGCCGGCTGCAAAGGGATCGGCGAACGCGAAGCTGCCATTGGCGGCGATGCTGAGCGTGGTCGTTCCGTCGGTCACGCTCACCGTGGAGCCCGAGGCCAGGCCGACCACGTTCCCGCCGACGGTGGCGGTCGGTACGCAGGTGACCGAGATGTCGGAGACCGGGTCGCCGTTCGGGTCCACCGAGCCAGCCCCATTGCTGACACTGCAGGACTCGCCCGGCGGCTGGGCGGTGACCGTGACGTCGTAGGGGCTGCCGGCGCTGAGGCTGCCGTCGGCGAACTGGAAGCTGCCATTGCTGCTCAGGGCCATGGTCGTCGGCCCATCGCTGAGCGTCACGCTGGCGCCTGTGACCAGCCCGCTGAGTGACCCGGACAGCGGGACGGTGCCGGTGCCGCCGCCACATGCGCTGAGGCTGCCCGCCAACAGGGCGGCGAGGGCCCAGCTCACGGATCGGTGTTGTGGGTGCATGGTGTTTCCTTGATGGCGTGGATGACGGATGGGGCTGAACCCGATGCACCACCGGTCCTCGATGGCGCATCGCAAGCATCGGGGCAGCGGCCGCTGCCTTTGTTGCGAGCGCCGCCTGCCGCATGACATCTGCAATGTCGATGGCCTCGCCTCAGGCAGGGGCTGTGCGGGCTGCTGCCTGACCGCCCCACTCAGCAAGGATGTCCGAGGTGCTTTGACAGTGCCGGCAAAGAAAAAGCACTTGGCCGTGTGACTTGCCCCAAAAGCTGCTGAGGCCCTGAATCCAAAGGTTGGCCGCTTTCGGCACGGGCGCCACAGGTCGAAAATTTTCTTTCGCTGTGAGCGTCTGATCAGCGGCGTCAACCCGTTCTCTGATCCTTGGCCGAGTGTCGTCCGTTCTATTTCTCGGTGGCCGGGAGTTCTTCAGCGCCATCAAGGCCTTGCAGATGCGAGCCTCCGTCAGGAGTCAAAGCTTGGCCGAGAGTCCTCGAAATGGGCAGCCCTGCCGTTGCCCGGAGCGCTCGAAACTGCGCCTACCTGGCTGCCGGGCCGTCACCTTGACCCTCGTCTGCGTTGCTTCCTATCCTGAACCGGTAGCAGCAATTCACAGGTATTCTTCTTCCATGCTTTCGCCCGCCTTCCACTCAGGCTCGATACGCCCGCTCTCACGTTGACGCGGGCCTTCACGCGCCCGCTTAGACGCGGGCGTAGCTCAAAGGCAGAGCAGAGTCCCTTATAAGGCTTTGGTTGTCGGTTCGAATCCGACCGTCCGCACCATCGTTCCCAACGCGAAGCCGTTTCGGCTTGTCGATGAGTTGACGGAACTTCAATGGGCTCGCGGGCCGTTGCCGGTTCGGAAGGCTCAGTCGGCATGGACGATTGACTTCGCTCTTGCGAAGGACTCGACATGTCCAAGAACCTCGAACTTCACATCCGCCTGACGGCGATCTTTTCGGGCCTCACGTCGAGCGCCTGTGACCACAAGACGTGGGGCTTCGTTCGAAGGCAATGCTCCCGAGCGCTCGATGTTGATCTGCCTATGCAGCAACGTCGGGACAGCATGTCGGCCGCGATCATGGTCTTCAAAGAAGCCGACGATCAGGATCTTGCGGATGCTTTGGAGCATCACCTGCTCGTCCAGCTGAGCCAGACGTCGCACTGCCCGGCGGTGGAGGACCGCCTGGCGCGTTTGCTGCTCCGACATGACGGCGTAGCCCTCCGGCCGCTGACCTTCGGTGGTCGGGTGCTTTCGTACGAACTGGGCACCGTCGACCCTGCGGACGCCAAAAAGTACACCGATGGATGGAATCTGCAGGCGTTCAGTGACATGGACCCGCTTACCCACTGGGTGCGCGGGCTCGAGCTTGCGGAGGGCTTAGCCTTCGACCGGAGCAACGCGATGGACGGCTACCAAGTCGTTGCGGGTCTGCAGTGCCTCGCCATGGTGATCCTGAACCTGCACTGCATTCCGGACAAGAAGGAGAGCGCTCGTCTTGCAGACGATCTGTACCGAACTGGGCCCGAGCTCTGGCGACGGCTGCATCGCAAACTGCAGCAGGCCAGGCGCGAACACCCTGAATTTAGTTTCGCCTTTTCTCCATTGCGCGATGAGGTGTACGGGGCACTGAAGCTTCGGCTTCGGACCCACGTGGCCTATGCCCACGAAGCGCCAGCGCGCCAAGTGCAGCCGCACAGCCCACCGGTTGCGGAACCAGTTGCGATCGCGTCGACCCCGGACGCGCCCGCTGTGCGGGTACTCAAGGAGCCGATTCCGCCGTCAGCCTACAAGGAGGACCGCGAGCAGCTCAAGTCCTATGAGGCCCTGGCCCAGCCCATGAAGCTCCGTTGCCTGTCGGGAGTCGATGACCTTCTGGGCCGGATCGCCCAGTTGCTTGCCGAGTTTCCATGGGCGCAGAACGCCATCGAGGAGGTGCGCTCGGCCCTTGAGCCAAGACTGCTGCTCGGGCGTCGCGAGTTCAAGTTGCCCAACCTGTTGTTGGCTGGCCCGCCAGGTGCCGGCAAGTCACGGCTGGCCCGCAGACTGGCCGCAGTGTTCAACCTGCCTTTCGTCCCCATCCCCGTGGGCGGATCGACGGACGTCAAGATGCTTGTGGGGACCTCGCGCGGCTGGGCCAGTGGCGCACCGACGCCTTTGCTGACCTCCATGCTCAGTCACGGCACGCCGTCTGGCTTGGTGTTGCTCGACGAACTCGACAAGGGCGCGCGGTCTACCGATGGTGGGCGCATCGTCAACGCGGTACTTACCTTCCTGGAGCAGGAGACCGCAAGCAACTACCGCGACTGCTACCTGCATGCGGCATGCGACTTGTCGTGGCTGAGCTTCATCGGCACGGTCAACACGCTGCGGCTCCCCGACGCACTGCTATCGAGGTTTCGGATCGTCTATGTGCCGGAGCCATCACCTGAGCATCGGCCTGCTCTGGCGGCCTCGATGAAGGCGGATCTGGCCAGTCAATGGGGTGTGCCCTCCGAGGTCCTGCCCGCGCTGCCGCCAGACATGATCAATCGCGCGGGAAGGTCGGCACGAGATTTGCAGCGATGCGTCGAAGACTACCTGGCAGGCTGGCTGCGGGACACCCTGCGCCCAGACGCGCTGCATTGATCAGTTCTGAAGCGTGAGGGCACAGGCATGTCATGTTGACTCCGGCTAGGCCCACTAACCCTGTGGCGGCTAGGAGCCTGCCCGGAGACGCTCGTCAAAGCGCTTCGGCCCGTGGCCAATAGGTCGCACTTGATACGTCCAACATTCCGCAGAGGCTCGCAGTGACCACTCCTCCCGAACGAACTCGTGCACTGCGCTGGGCAGGTGAACTTATGGCGCTGTTGTGCGAGCACCCGTCGCTGGGCAACGATGAAAGGGCGACTGTTGGGAAGCTCCTCCAGGACTACCCGGCCCCTCATCAGATCAAAGCCTGGATAGAAGAGGACGTCGAATTGGTGCCGAGTGAGTGCGCGAAGTGCATCGAACAAGCCGGCAACTTTCTCCGGGATCTTGATCGCAAGGGACGATGTCCAGACGAGCTGAAGCGGTTCTTGGCGTTTGCGCTTAGGCACTACCCTCAGCGCAATCAGGCAATCCATTGGAGCGACAGAAGAAGATTTCGTTCAGTCGCTGAGTGGCTATTGCCAGAAGACTTCTACGACCACTGAGCCGGGGACAACGCGCGTGGGAGCAGAACGCGCCGAAGCACCCGACGCTACCAATCAACAAGCAAGATCCGAAGAAAAAATAGGCCTGCCGGCGGCCAATCACGTGGCCGCCCCATTGCGTCATCTCAGTTGGCAAACAACGTCGGCACGGAAGAGATGTTGAACGTCATGGTGCCGGTCGTCTCGTCCTGACCCGTCGCCACGGAGCGGTTGCGCCCGAGCCGCATTTCAAGCCAAGCGCCCTTCTTCAGCCGCCAGTCGATACCCACGGCGTACTTGAACATGTTCTTGAAGGCGCCGGCTGACGACTTGCCGGCGTTACTGACCTCGATGAGATAGCGGCCGGACTGCGCCGCGTCCACATCCAGGCCGCGGCCCATCTCCAGCCGGGCTGCATAAAGGGTCGACGATACCAACTGAGGTGTGGTGGCAAGGGTTGGGAGATCGACGCCGTTGCGGGCGCGCCTGGCCGTCACCATCAAGGCACCCCACTCTTGCACAGGAAATGTTGCGTTGATCGTCCACATCGTGCCGAGCGAGAGTTCTTCGCCGCCGGGCTGCTTAATGTGGCCGCGCCCAACGCTGGCGCCTATCCGGCCGTTGTTCCACTTGTTCGCTTTGGCACGAATCTCATCGATGCAGCCGTATAGATCCTTGTCGTAGGCCGGACGCGCAGCTGCGAGGAAGGCGTTGATTTCCTCCGCGGGCTTTCCTTGTTCAAACATCTTGCGCCGCTCGTCTTCCTTCCACGTCTCGAAGTCTTTCTTGAAGCAGATCCCGGCGGCCTTGTAGGCGGCGTAGATCGGGTCTTGATCGTCTTGGAAGTAGTAGACGGTGTCCAGCGCGAAGGCTTGGCGGCGGTAGGTCTTGCCGCCGATTTCAGACTCGCCTTGCGCGGCACTTAAGGTCGCGCTCGCCAGGAATCGCATCAACTTGCTTGATTCATAGGTCGCCATCGACATAGGCGTGATGGTCGTGCGCGCCGGCGTGATGGCCACACCGAAGCCCGCCTTGTTGGCCCCTGAGTTCATCGGCTTCAAAGCAACCACGATGTCCTGGGTGGTTTCCAGCTTCTGCATCAGGGACTGGTCGATGCCGGCGAGGTTGGACGCAGACACTACGCCGCCGGTAAGGTCGACCAGGTATTTGGCGAGCGGGTCTTCTGCCTTCGCCACGTTGGCGGGCGTTTCAGCAGACTTCGGAGTCTCGGCGCATATCGCAGACGTCGAGGCGCCCGCCATGGTGATGCCCGCGCAGAGCGCAAGGATTGGTTTGTCGGCCAGCATCATTGGCCCTCCACGTCGAAGTAGGCGAATTGACTGAACGACGTACCTTCTTGCGGGATGGTTCCCTTGATGGTGCCGACTTGCACGCCATTGCACTCGATGGTCAGGTCGACCGAGCGGTTGAGCATCTCGTGGCTCGTTGCGTACAGCGTGCAACCGAACTTGTACTTGCCGGGCTTGAGCAGCAAGGTGTCCGTGATCACGTGAGCATGGTTTTCGATAGGCGCGGATGGAAACACGTAGCTTCGCGACATTGACTCCTTTGGCACGTCCACTAGGACCTTCACCGCCGCCCCGCTGCGGTCTGAGAACTTCAACGTGGCGGGCTTGTTGGCCGGCACTCGAATGACGTTCGGAAAGTTGATGGCGATGCTCATGTGCGCGCTCCCTGCGTTGAATTGCAGGAAGGGTAGGCGCCGCCGACATGTGCATCACCATCAAAACTGAGTAGCGGTGCGATAACGCTACCCTTCGGCGGGTCGTCCGCCGCTCCACTTCATCCATCCGCCGACCCTGCGCGCCCGGCGATCCGTGCCCACGCGTTCGACCCTGCTCAGGGATGCCCAGGAACCGACTGGCTTAGTCCTCCTGCCGGGCCAAGTAAATGCGCAGCCGGGAATCTGAGATCACCGCTCTCCGTTTTCGAGCAGCAACGTGCATGCACCCTGACTAGCTTGCCGAACGCTTGTGAGCCGTGCTGAAAGCCTGCAACCTGTGAATCGTGCCGAACGTCTTGCTGAACTCTGATTGATCAGCCTGTCCAGGGCCAATCGACCTCGGTGTCCAAGACCGCCCGCTCTACGCAGCACGGGACCTCTCAGTTCATACCCATCTGTGAAAGCGGTCACACCAACCCAAGGCCAAATACCCGCTTCAACACTGGTCCGTCTCAACCGAGCTCCTAGACTTCGGATCGTCTAACGCCATAAGAAAGCGGCTCACCTGGCGCGCAGCCCTAGTACGTGCAGAGGGTTCGATCAAAAAGCTATTGAGGAGGATAGATGAACATTAGCGTAGGCAATCGTTGCGTCCTGATGAATGACGCCTGGGAGGATCTTGCGTCTTACACGATCGTAGACGTTGACTCACAGCGGGTGGTACTTCGCCCGTTCTCAGATCACCTCGGAACGGGGCCAACCCGACAGGTCGACAAATCCGACGAAGATCAGCTCTTCATCACTCCGTATCAGGCTGAGGTCTATCGATGCACCCCACGGACATATGCAGCCGCCGCACTGGTTGACGACCTCGCTGGCGCACTTCTTGGACAGAACCAGCGGATTCCGGTTGCAGCGCTGATAGCCGATCTTCGGGCCGATCCGCGGCTGTCCAAACTCCCTGAGCGCTTCCTGGAAGGCTGTCTCCGCTCACGTGTGGCATCGAAGGACTTTTTTCCGTTCTCTGATGGCCGAAGAAAGATTCCTGTCGTGCACCTCGAGCTGTCGACTCATCGGCAAGAGCGGGAACGCGACAGAGTCTTTGCCAGCACGTTTGCTCATGAGCTCAAAGCGCTCAGCGAACGCGTCAGGAGCCTCATCTCGCACACTGGGTCCGTCGGGACGTACAGGGAGAACTTGTTGCAGACGCTTCTTCGCAAAAGTCTCCCCGAGCGATACCACGTGGCGACGGGCTTCATCCACGGCTGCAGTCGGCAACTTGATATCCTCATCTATGACCGAATTGACTACGCCCCGATGTTCCGCGAAGGCGATCTGGTCGTTGTTCCCCGAGAGAGCGTGCGCGCCGTGATCGAAGTGAAAACGGACCTCACTGCTGCAGCCATTCGGCGGAGCCTGAGCCTTTTGAACGAGGTGGCGTACTTCGACGACTTGAATCCACCGTTCTTCAAGGGCGTATTCGGCTTTGAGTCGTCGATCACTCCGCAACAGATCTATTCGTCGGTGGAGGACTTCTACTCTGCAGACTTTCCAGAAAACTTCGATGAGATCGACGATCCTGAAGACCTGCCCTCACCGATCAACGAGCCGTTTCGCCATGTGAGCAGCGTCTGCGTCCTCGGACACGCCTACGCACAGATTGACTTCCTGCGTGACGAGCAACGAAACCAATACGTTCCAACCCTTGTGCACGCCTCAAGCGCGTCTGGCCTCGGGGCTCAGGCCGCATACTTTTTACAGCACCTCCTGGCGTACTTGCGATCCGACGGGTTGAAACCTACGGACGCTCAATCCATAGGAAAGCTACTTGGCGCCGACACTCGCTGGGGTATTCATTCCAAGCTGGCGGGTTCCAACACCTGGAGTTGGGGGGCGTACTTCGCGCGCGACGAGATGGATCACGGTGAAGAAGGTGTCGCGCAGCTGGAAAAACTTCTCGAGGATGTGAGGGCCTGGCTGAAAGGTGCACGCTGGGGCTGATCTTCGGCACCGTCGCCGCCGGACTTGGGGCTTGAGGCCGTTGCCCAGTTCCTCACGACCTGATTTCGTCTGTTCGATCCTGACATCGCTGGCGTTGTTCTGGGGCAGCGTCCCGTATCGACGTCTTCCCGACACACAGGCGCAACGCTGTCCTGGCGATGCTAGCGGTAGGCAGGATCTTTGCAGTTGTTCGATGCAGAGAATGATGGCGGCGACCGTTCCTTGCCCCAGATCCATGCTCCGGCCTTCTTGGGATTCTTTCGGAACTGTTCGTTGCGGTCCATGAAGTACTTGTCGATCGCGGCCTTGGCGTCGTCGAGCGTTGCGTAGTTGCTGTTGTGGATGATCGCGCGAGACATGCCGCTGAAGACGGACTCGATGACGTTCAAGAACTGAGAGCTGGCCGGCAGAGGCACCAGTTCCAGACGCGGTCCGGTCGATGCCTCGCTGTTGTGCTTCTCGATGTATTTCTTCAGCTGCTTTGAGTCGTGCCAGGAGGCGGCGTCCCAGGAGAGGTACAGGGTCTTCTTGGTGGCGTAGTCCACGAGCAAGCGCTCGATGAGCTTCACCATCTCTGCGGTGTTCTTCGCGGACGAGTAGAAGTGGGTGACCTGGTTCTTCGAAAGCTCCAGCGCCGCCGTGACGATGAGTCGACCGCGCGATTTCTGCCATTGCGGCACGGTGGGGCGTTCATCCGCCGCAGCCAAGGTTCGCCCGGGGATGGCCTTGACCGAAAACGGCCCGTACTCGTCGATGGAGAAGAAGCACTCGTTCGCCTTCAGATGGGCAAGGACTTCTTGGACCCTGTCCAGCTTTTCCTGATAGTGAGGATCCGAGCTGGTCAGCACGACGCGTGCAGCGCGCCAGCGGAAGCCAGACTTTGCGATGGCTTCCCGCAGCACTGCCCTGCCGGTCGTGAAGCCACGCCTGTTCATGACCTCAACCAGATCAGCAATCCGCCAGCTCGTTCGATTAAAACCGGACTGTGATGGGGGCTCGTGCACGAGCTTGAACAGCTCGGCGCGGTATTGCTCGTCATCGGCGATCCGCGCGCGGGGCTTTTGGTGGGTCAGCGCGTCAATTCCGCCTTGCTCGTAAAGCGCCCGGCTGCGGCGGACCGTGTTCGGTGAGACATCGAGGTGTTTGGCGATCGCCTTGAGTGTGAATCCTTCTTCCGTGGCGAGGACGGCCAGCAGTCGCTTGCGGGCCGCGGCGCCGTGTCGGGATAGCTCGTCGCCGAACGGTGGAAACGCCAGCTCATCCCGCTCGAGTGAATACAGCCATTGCGACCATTGCAGGAGCTGCCGATCACCCGCCGCCAGACCCGTGAAGGGGATTACCGACGAGAACAGCGCCAGCCGCGGGTTGTCATCCGCCCTGTACTTTGGGCGCTGAGTCAGGATTTCCTTAGTTGCCTCAACAGTCAAGGATTCCTGCATGGCAACAAGCTCGATCGGCTTGCCTTCCACAAGCACCTTGCGTCGAACTCGGCGCCACTGAACGACATCGCAGGTCACCATGTCGCGCCTCCTGCTTTGAATTTAGGCGCTCAACGGGCTGGTACCAAATTAGATGGCTGGTCGGCGGGCTGTCGCGTATTGGTGGCGATGACGCAGTGAATCGGGTTGGCTGTGACATCGCATCGGCCTAAATACCACCTCGCGCAACGGCACGAGCTGTTGCGAGTTGGGCAGGCTTTGATGCAAGGCGGGACCACGCGCTTGAATTGAAGCAAGTTGCCAATCGCCCGCCGCCTGATCTTCGTCAAGGGCCGGGAGTCGGCGTCGATGTCACCGTAGCTGTAGATGGCGACACGGCCAGCGCGCCGCGAGTCCAGATGACCTATTAGCCCGAGGGCGCTACTTTTTTGTCTTGCGTGGAAGCAATGGCTTCCAATTCACGCCGTCCACGACGCCCGCTCGCCAGATCGCAGTCATTGTCTGAGTGGGGACGTTTACGAGCGTTGAAAGCAGCATGCCGCGGTTGCCGTAGCCGAGTCGGCGCTCGAGGATCTTGCCCTCCTCTGTCCCGCTCGAGTGCAACAGCTCTTCGCCTATCTTCTCGCAGCGCGCTCGGAACGACTCAATCTCGCTGTGAGAGAACCCGACCGCCCGAAGATGGGCCTCCATGTAGGGCAGCGCAGGATCTCGAATGTGCGCGAACGTCAAAGCCCTGAGCTGTAGCTTTGGTGCGATCTCGTCTATCGACTCTAGACCGTCGTCCCAGCCGGCCACGAAGAGAAAGGCCAACTGGGTCCTCTGCAGCTTTTCCCGCACCTCCAGCGGCTGAGTATTGCGTTGTTCCTTCAGATCTCGCCGCAGCTCTTTTCTGTCGAACCACGCCGCGAGAATGTCGCAGGCTTGGCCCCCAGACCCAACGAAATCGTCGACAAAGACGACTGGTCGATCATCCTTCTTCTGAATCCACTGCTCCACGCTCACAACTTGGTCAACGTACTTCTGTGCGTTCGAGAAATACCCCTGAAGCGCGCTTCCATCCTTGAGATCACCGAAGGGAATGACGTATGCCCCTTGGAATTCTGGGTGTGCATCAAAGAACGCGCCAACTGATTTTTCAGTGTCGACCCGGTCAACGATTTTCAGTCCCTCCAGGACACTCAGGGCACAACGGATATGGAGGTTCGTCTCGAACTGGAGCAACCATTCATGTACTGACGCGCGCTCAACCGCACTCGTTGTACGCACGGTAGCCAGCTTTTTCTCAAGCGCTGCGATGCGGCGCTGAGTATGTGGTGCATCCAGGATGCGAGGATGCGTCCGTGATGACCAGGCTATGCCATGCCAAGACTCCTGCGGCATCGCATTTCGGAGCGCCGTGACCGAATCTTTGTCGCGCCTTGAGGCCTCTCGCGTCCCCCTTGGAAACTGCGCCCCATAGTCGCGCGATGCGATGCGTTCAATCGCGACATAGACCGAGTCGGCAAGCTCCGGCGTTGAGAAGATGTACGCCGCCGTCGTCTGTCCCCGCAAATACTGATCCACCCAGTTGTCCATCGGACTCCAGAACGTACTGAGCTGCCTCGGCTGTTGCCCTTCCTGAAGGATGACCGCTCGACCCACTCGCGACTCGGCCGACATCGGCTGAAGCGTTCTCATCTTTATTTGCGCCGCAAGATCTGAATCAGCAATTGCCGGCTCGCCCGCCTCTTCGCGCACCTTCGCCACCTCTTTGCAAAGCCGATCCGCCAGGCGTACTGATCTCTGCAGATGGCCCATGTCGGCGCGGAGGCGATCGAGCGCAACGGCTACCTTGTGGTCTTGTTGTTGCGCAACGTCCGTGAGTTGAAGTGCTCTGACCCAGACCCGACGCTCGCGGATCGAAGCTAATACAGCGGCGGCAGCAGCGATCTTCCGGCCAACGTTGATGAGCCTCGTTTTCTTGGGCTGCAACGCCCTCTTGAGTGAGTCGCCGTCGAAACCGATCAGTGAATCCTCAGAACAGGTGTAGAGGAACATCAACAGCTTGTCAGGCGTCGCCAGCTCACCTGCAATCCTCACCACAGAGCGAAGCATCTCTTCAACGGCCAATACCTTGGGATGTCGCCGGACCTTGGCGGAGACCAGCACCTGCGCAAGCTGAAGCTCATTCAGCACCGGTGCGGAACTCGCTCGCATCCCAAAGATCCAGATCAACGGCTTCTCGCTGACGTCCAGACCCTGCGAAATCCAGTACGGAAGTTCACCGGCTGCCTGACGTCGTACGGCGAGCTTGAGGATCAATCGTCGGACATCAAGGACCGATGGGATGCCAGAGAACTTCGCATTCCTAACGAGCTCATCAAGAATGCCGCCATCGAAGGGGCCAGTCGTTAGCTCGTGCAGCTGCGGCCTGCACTGATCTGCATCGATCCGCCGGCCAACGATCGCCCAGGAAATCGTCTCAATGGCTGCGTCCACGGTCTTGACCGCATTCTTCTTGTGCAACGTCCAGTCACAGGCGTCGACGACAGCGCGCATGAACTTGCGTGAGGTCGGAGAGCGGACGATAAAGAATGCCAGCACCCTACACAACGGTGGGTCCTCGCCCTCCTTGGTCCAAACGGACTCATCCGCGAAATCTCGTGCGACGGAGGCGAAGCTTGGCATAGCTTCCAGCTCGGACACCGAACACTCAGAAAAAGCCAAATGGCCGACGTGGGAGAAGAGCGAGGCTAGACGTAGCAATTGAGCCTCGTCAGCACTGATGGGCAAGCTCTCCTCGCCTTGCTGGCGAGCGACGGAGTTGATGGATTCGATCAACTGCTGGGTCTGATACAGGGCTCCGATCGCGTGCTCGAATCGCGTGTGAACCGCACCGGGGTAGACCCAGTGAGCAGCACCCAGCTGGCGCATGAAACGCAGCCGCTGCAACAAGGGCGAATCCAGCACCGCCAACTCGACGGTCGAAAGCGAGACCGTGCCCCAAAGGGGATCAGTAACTTCCTTGCGCCGAGTGGGGACTGAATGTGCAGAGCTCAGAGCCGCGGTGTACGCCTCAAGCAGTTGTACTGCGATGGCCTCTGCGACAGCCTCGACTACCTTCAGAGCAGGAGACGCGGGCTGCATCAGGACTGCTGAGGCGCGGCGGCAGGTACGAATGCCTCAGCCAGGTGATTCAAGAGCCGCTCTTCAATCGCTCCATGGTCGACGAGTTCCCGTGCAAGCTCCACCGGCAACGCCACTTTGAAGGCCGCCTTGGATGGATCGGGCTCGATCAGTCGGCGCTCGCGAACCGCCAGCAATGCATCCCGGAACTTCACAGAGTTGCCGTAGATTCGATGCCGTCTGAAAGAAAAGTTAGGCGTCACCTGCGACTGGGCCCCCTCGGAAACCAGCGCTTGGTATGCGTTCTCGAACTTCAGATCAAGGTCAGCCACAGGCAGAAGCACTTCCGACAACTCTGCCCCCCTCAGTTTGATCTGGGCAAGCATCAGCGTCAAAAACTCTTCCGCGGTCAGGATCGGCTTCATGAGGTTTTTTGCCCGGCGTCCCTGAACGCCGCTCCCTCGTGTCAGTGTATCTTGGCAGTCATCAGCGTTACCAGCGCTGCCGGCCATCGATTGGGGCTCGCGATCCTTGCCAGCTCCCCGCCAGCGGTGCCACGGATTGGTATCCTGAAGCTCTAGCGCTGTGCCCCTGTCGGGCCCGGCATTTCTTGTGGAGGTTGGATGTCTGGCACAGACTTGACGGGTGGTGGACCAGGTCAGCAAGACACTCCTTGCGACAAGCTGGTCGTCAATACGATGCTCAGCTCACCGAAGGCTGAAGTCGTGGCCGAGCTGGTTCCGGGCCTGGTGCTTGACGTCGAGTTCAATGGCAATCGCACCGCCTTGGTAGTGCTCTACAAGGGCAAGGTCGCCGGCGGCCTGACGACGCCGTTGCTCCCTCGCCTGCGCGCTTGCATCGATGCAGGCAACGTCTACAAGGCGAAGGTTCTAGCCAGAAACGCTGTGCTGGTTAGGCTCCAAGTCTTCCCGAAGGTATGAGCAGATCTCAAGGCATATCTATTGTGGGCGGCGTCTACGAAGAGCGCTGTCTACGCCCCGATTGGCATGAGGTGTTCGGGTCAGCAGGTCGCGCTTGTTCTGCGATAGCCGCCTTCGACGAGCACGTCGATATAGAGCTGCATACCTACGCCGATGCGAACACGGAGCAGGTGCTCATCAGCCGAGCGGTGATGGAGAACTGCAGGCTGGCACTGCGTGCTGTGGAGAGAACGGCACGGTTTTTCTATACGCATGGCCTGGCGCGCCCAGACGTTGAGACCCCTGAACGGAACCATCCTCCACTGAACTTGGCGGCCAAGAACATCTTGCGCTTCGGGATGATTGATGGCGATGCCGTCGTGGACGGTGAAAGCGTCGTGTACGACCCTCAGAGCAGCTTGATGCCAATGCCATTCGCCAAGAATGGATCACTGGCGGAGCGCTTGGCCGTGGTCATCAACGAGGGGGAGGCTAGGCGCATGACCGGGCTACGAGCGGCTGCGCTCCCCGAACTAGCCCACTCCGTGCGACAGCTCAATCACGCGGCGGTGGTCATCCTGAAACGTGGACCTTTGGGCGCCTTCGTGCTCGATGGGCATGGCGAGTTCGACGTGCCAGCCCTGGCTACGCAGAACGTGTGGAAGATCGGCTCAGGAGACGTCTTCTCTGGACACTTCGCGTTGCATTGGGCCGTTCGAGGCCAGAGCGCCGTAGAGAGCGCCCGCATGGCATCGTGGGCCACAGCAACGTACTGCGAGACCGGGGGGTTTGGTGCGCCCGCCGCGCTGGCCTCGCTCGGAGTGCCGCCTGTCGTCGCATCCAGCCGGTATCTCGCCGGGCGCAGGCCACGCGTTTACCTGGCGGCACCATTCTTCTCGCTTGGCCAGCTGTGGATGGTGGAGCAGGCTCGCTCCCACTTGGCGCACTTTGGCCTGGACGTCTTTTCGCCTTACCACGAGGTGGGCCTGGGATCCGCAGAGCAGGTCGTCGAGGCCGACTTGGCGGCCCTGCGTGAGGTCGACCTGGTCTTCGCGATCGTCGATGGCCTGGATGCGGGGACGCTAGTCGAGATCGGCTACGCAAGAGCGCGTGGCACGCCCGTCGTCGTGTATTGCGAGAGCGAAGGCGAGGAGAGCCTCAAGATGATGTCGGGCGAAGGCTGTACCCAGTGCACTGACTACGTAAGTGCTATCTATCGTGCCACTTGGCAGGCGATGTCACTGTAGGACCTTCTCAAACCAAGCTGGGTGGGTTGGGAGAGCGGTGAGCTGGGTTCAGCCAGCCGCGTTCTTCTTTAAGATCTTTGCACCATGCAGTAGCGCGTCATGGTCCTTCGCCTCGAACGAGAACGTCACCTTGGCGCGAGCGCGTGATAAGGGCTCCGGACTCAGCAGAGCGCGCTTACTCAGGCGCGTCGCCTCTGTCCACTTGTCGCGCTGCTCCTTGTTGTCGCCAAGGCCGTCATCCAGGTGCGCCAGATGAGCCGCTTGGAGACCGGCGTCACCAATGACAGGATGCGCACGGTTTTCAACCGGTGGTGTAGGCCTCAGGACCAGCGCGGTGAACGGCGCGCCCTTGAACCGGCGCGTGAATGCTACGGGGTCGTAATCCGCGATCCCTAGCGCCCATGATTCGTAGGTCCCGTCAGGCGAGATCCACCGCAGGCCGAGCTGCCGGGTATCGCAATGGGGCTCCTCATCGAGCACGCCGACGTCGGCGCACAGCCATCGATCATGGCGGCTCAACGCAGTGAGAATTTCGGCGGCATGAGCCGCGTCGCCGGCGCCTGGGAAGAGCAACTGAATCGCTTCGTCTTGGCGTGCGGCTGCTTCATCCACGATGCCGGTCACGACATCAGCATCAAGCTCCCCACCGATGACCGCACTGACCCAGGTGGTCTTTTCAGCAGCTTGGGCAAGCTTGACGGCGAAGACGCAGGCCACTTGGCCTTGGGTGTACCACTCGAAAACGAGCGCACCCCACAGGTCTGAAGGCGTCTGCCGAATCTCCTCAACACTTCCGGCGGCGCCGCGGCTTACAGCCCACTCGGCCAGGTCGTCGAAGGTAGAGAAGTAGCGGTTCCTGCCGTCGCTGATCGTCTTCTTCAGTGATTTGGTTGGCTTGCCGTTGTTGTTCTGCAAGTCCCCTCCCATTCGACATCTTTATTTCAGCCAAGTCCCGTAGTCATCGGCCGGTGGCAGGTCAACCTGAGGATACGGCTCAAGCTCTTCAGGTTCCGACTGGATCACCCTCACCTTAGACAGGATGACCGTCGTCTTGCCGACAGTGAAACTGCCGCTGGCCTGGTCGCCCTGCAGCAGGTCCCGTGCCGCGGTGCGAGCTTCTAAATAGCCTGTGTTCGATTGCGACATGTCTTACCTCCAGACTATCGATGGTTGAGTACGGGCACACTGGCAATGTGCTGTGAGACGTCAAAGAGCTCGTCCCCCATCCAGCGCCGATGCCGCTCTTTGACTTCACCTGCCTGGGCTCGCACGGCGATGGCCGAGGGGAGCTTCGACAAGATTTTTGGAAAGGCCCGGCAGTAGGCTCTGGGGACGCCGGCCAACCTAGCCAGCTGTCTGAACTCTAGATACATCCCATCGGGGACTTTTGCAAGGATGCCGGCGATGCGGTCCTGCCAGCGATCAGCCAGCGGTGGGATCGGCGATGCGACGTGCAGCACGTCATCGCCCACAGAGATGCGGCCGCCACGCAGCACCCTGGCCAACATGCCTCGACGTCCGTCAATGGCTCTGACCACTCCCGGGTGATGGTGCTCGAGGTGTCCACATGCCTCGCATTGGAACGTTAGCCAGAGCAGAACGTCATGGCCAATCTTCACCAAACCGCCCGACTCCAGGCCTTTAGTGGAGAAGCTCACGAGCAGGTTTTCACGCAGCGTCTTGGCCTTCAGGCCCAGGTCGGAATAGGCATCGACCCCGGCGAACAGAACCTGGCGCGGCGATAGCTCGTGAGCATGCTTGTCTCCCTGGAACCCGATGTTTTCTATGGCGATCAGGTGATCAACCTCAGTCGGCTCCGCTGAACCCAGCTCGCGGCGCCGTAAACCAACCACCTCACCCAGGCTTCGCCAGGGTGCTATGCGGGCGTCAGCGCTTTTTGCGCCTGACACACCATGATCGGCGCTGATTGCCAAGCAATCCATTAAGGCTATCCCGTGTTCCGCTATCGACGGTGTACGCCACTCGCCGGCCGGCCTTGTAAGCGGCCGAAAAACCCGCGATTGTCTTACGAATCCCGAAACGGCTGATTGGAGCTACCGACGGTACTCCTAGGCGAGCCGCGGAGGTCTCCCCAGAACCGATCAGACGGCACCCGCACACGGGGGGAGCAACGCCAGGCCGCCTGGATCGCGATGTGGCGATTTGGCGCCGATGAGGCTCGCCCGCTACAGGCTTGTAAAGCCTCTTGCCATCATCGTCACGGATGACGATGATTTGTTCAATGAGATATCCGGGCGGCAAAGGAAAGTGCTATCAGCGCATCATTAACTTGATGCCAGCGCACACGACGTACATCGAGTCGCACCTCGGTGGCGGCGCGGTCATCCGCCATAAGAAGCCCGCGGGTACCAACATCGGCATCGATGTCGACGCGCAGGTGATCGCCCGCTGGCAGGCAGAGCGCCCAGAGATATGCAGCCTCGTGCATGGCGACGCCGCAGCCTTCCTCGCCCAATACCCGTTCAAGGGCACAGAGCTGGTCTACAGCGACCCGCCCTACATGAAAGCGACGCGTCGCAAGGCCAGGGTCTATCGACATGACCTCGAAGACCAGGATCATGCGCGCCTGCTTGCCGTGTTGAAGGCACTGCCGTGCATGGTGATGATCTCTGGCTACGACAGCCAGCTCTATCGAGACCTTCTGACCGGGTGGCACCTCACGTCGTTCTTCGCACGAACGCGGGCGGACATGCGCAAGGAGTGTCTCTGGTGCAACTTCGAGCCGCCCCTGAAGCTTCACGACGGCACGCACCTGGGTGCAACGTTTCGAGAGCGGCAGTCAATCAAGCGTCGACACCAGCGCTGGCTTGAACGGCTTGAGCTCATGCCGCCAGCGGAGCGCAGTCACCTGCTCTCGATGATCCGGGAACGCTATATGCCGGAGGCACCTTCAGCATGAGCCAACTCGCAGGAATTTTTGCCGGCCATCTCACGGTGCAGGTCGAACTGCCGGCCGCAGACGAGGAACTGATGCCAGGCCTCACTTGGGGCGCCGTTGAGGCCTTCCCGACGCCGGCTTATTGGTCGTATCAAGTCCTGGCGCGTCGCGTGACTGGGACAACGATCCAACACAGATTGGGTGGAGACCTCGTCGAAGAGGTCGCCGCATGCCTGCTGGGCGGGCACGGTATCCCGTCAAAGGTCGGCCTGGCGGCCTTTCAACGCTTACGAAATGCAGGCGTCCTCCGGCAACCCACCAGCGAAGCGGAGATTCTTCGTCTGCTCTCAGAGCCACTCGCGCTGGGCGACCGCTCTATCCGCTACCGCTTCGCGACCCAGAAGTCCCGCTACCTGAGTCGAGCGCTCGAGACGCTAAGAAGCGAGATCGCACCCACTCAGTCCGGCAGAGCCCTGCGTGACTGGCTCGTGAAGCTGCCCGGCATCGGCCTCAAGACCGCGTCGTGGGTAGCCCGGAACACCATGGACGCAGACGACGTCGCGATCCTAGACATCCACATCCTGCGTGCAGGCATGCTGGGGGGCTTCTTCGACCCGTCGATGACCGTCGAGAGGCATTACCTGGCTCTGGAGGAGCGCTTCATCGAGTTCAGCAACCACCTCAAGGTCAGACCGTCGGAGCTGGACTCCGTGATTTGGCTTGAGATGAAGATGTCGCCGCTCACGGTGAGCCGTCTACTGGACGAAAGGCTTGTTGCTGAGGGAAAGCCGGCTAAGCGCTCAATCCAACGGCGTGCGACTTCCAACAAACGCCGCTCCGACACCGAACAGGCCTTGCTGTTCAAGTAGGCCACTGACCCAAGGCTCCCCCGTGACGCCCAATGGACAGAAGCCCAAGCTGACCGCATGGGCCGCGAGGCCCATCACCGCCAGCAGCGCGCCGGCATCACGCCAGACCAAGCTCGCCGGGTGCTCATACTTGGCGGCCGTCTTTCCGACCTCTGCGGCGAGAAGGATCAATGTGGCGTTCGGCGCTGACAAGACCCTCTGCAGCGCTCGATGCACCTCGCATGCATCGAGCTTGCTGGGCACCTTCACCAAGACATGGTCCACAGCGTCGTAGCGCTGCCAGTTCGCACCGCTGGGCTCTACCAGTATCAGGTGAATCGGGTGGATGGCGCCCGCCGAAGGAGCGGGCCTCAAGCTCAGATCGAAGCCGTACTTGGACGAGTGCACCTCCTGCGCGCGGCAACAGAGGTCAAGCCAAGGCCCCAGTTGATCAAAAGAAAGGCCATCAAGAACGCGGTCTGTACGACGCGACCGGAGAAAGCGCTCAACCTCAGGATCGCAGCCTTTGATCGCCGACGATAAGTCGACGCGATCGCCCTGAGGCCACGCAACCTTGCTGAACGGCTGGAGCCGCTCTCTAGGAACGGGAACGCCTAGGTCAGGCCAGTCCTTCGGCTCCATCGATATCCCTCAGGACTTGGAAGTATTTGTTGCAGCCGCGGCAGTCTCCGCAGGTCACGTCAGCCTTGTGGCAACTATGCGCCCAGGCGAGGAACTCGCGCGGCACCTTGCCAACCCCGATCAGTTCAGTCGTACTGAGCTCAATAGCGGGGGCCTCGACGACGATGCCGCACTCCTGCAAAGAGACCAGCTTGCTGATCGCCTCGACGAACTCCGGCGTTCCGTCGAGATGGAGGCCATCGCCCTTCACGGTCCCGATCATCAGCTTCTTGACGCCCAAGCTGATGGCCTTCATTACCGCAAAGGTGATGAGCATCTGGTTGCGGTAGGGCCACCAGTCCGTGGCCGGCGCATGCTCGTTAGCAGCCTGACCTGCCATGTCACCCGACCCGAGCGAGCGGCAGTCGATGTTGACGATGTGATGCTCAATACCCAGCTGGGCGCAGATCGCGGTCGCCGCGTCCCGTTCGGCTTGCGCGGGCAGCTGCCCATAGTCGACCGTGATCGCAACGTCTGGCCGCTTCCACCACGCAATGGCCAACGAGTCCATACCTCCAGAGAGCAACAGTGCAGTTTTCATAGCTCGCAGGCAGCCCAGGAAGCGTTATAGATGGCGCTGACGAAGTCCGTGAAGAACAGGCAGCCTGACCCGATCATCATCTTCTTACTGCCTTCAGACTCGTTCTCGCAATAGATGACCACAGGCTTGCCGCGCGCGTTGGCATACCCCAGTTCGTACATGGTGCCTGAGTCCAGACCATCCCCCAGCGCGAAGATCAGGTCCGCTTTCTGGATGGCGGCAAGGTCCTGAGATGCGACATCCTCAGCGGCGCCGTGCCCCACGTCATGCAGCGGGGAGAACACCTCCAGCCCCATGGCCATCAAGGCGTTGCGAGCCTCCTCGACCAGCCAATGCTGCGCCAGGTTAAAGAACGGTCCGGCCAAGTACACGAGCGGCTTGCGGCCGTCGATGAACTGCTGCGACGGTTTGATGGGGGCCAGCGCGAAGTCGGCGATGTTCGCGTGGGTCGCGAAGCCAGACGTCGTGCAGAAGTAGGCCGTTGCCCTGGACGCAAGGTCGGCACTCTCTGTGGCCGAGCGTCCCTCATGCATCCACCAGTATGCGAAATGGGCGACGAAATTGTCGCCAGAGCCTATCTTCCAGACTCTTTCGGTGCGATACGCGGGCACTGTGGCTTCTCCAGAGTCGTCCAGCACGAACGCGCCTAGAGGCCCCTGCTTGACCACGATGACATCGACATTGCCTTCCGCGAACAGGGCGTGGGCCATATCCCTAACAGATGCTCCCTGCATACCTGTCATGAGTGCCACTTCGCGACGATTCAGAACCAAGGCCAGGTGCTCTGCGGTAGAGCCGTTCTCCCAGAAAGGCCTGGGGTCCTCCGCGTTTTGGGGGTCATAGACGGCCGCCGTCGCGTGGACCTTGGCGTCCGACTCGATCATGCCGAAGCGCACGACTTTGTTAGCCGAGACCTCCAGAGCAGCAGGCCTCGACCTCGGCAATACGATCCTAGGCACTGCCAAGCCATGCGAGTACTGGAACGACACCGACCCGTCGACATTCGCGGGCGACAGTTCGAATCCGTTGAGCATGGCATGCGCCTGAATGCTGTCCAGCGTATCGTCGCTGACGTGCGTATGCAGCCGTACTGAAGCGCCCATGGCGGCCATTGCAACGGCCGCACGCCCTGCAGAACCGTAGATCTCGCGCCACTTGGGGCGCATACACCACTCGCGGTAAACCCCGCCAACGACCTCAATAGGTTCAGGTTGGCCCCGCTCGGTCATGAACCGGCGGCCGAAACTCGCACCTTGAATTGCCCGTGGTTCACCGAGGTGACCACTGCGATGTATGCCGTCCCACCCTCGATGCACTCGCGCAAGCGCTTCAGATCTGGGGCGGCCAGCCCGCCCGCAACCTTGCCATCACGCAGCACGACCACGACCTGGCCTTGCAACGCAACGTGAAGCACGTCGTGGTCCTTGACCCCCTGCAGCACCTCCAGTTTCGGCGAACTCAGTTGGGTGTTGATAACCAAGAACTCGCAAGTCGCCGGGGGGCCGTCGGGCACGCTAGGACCACCGTTAGTTCCTGACATTTCCATCCCCTTCGGTCAAAGCCAGCGTCCGCTCAGCTGGAGCGCTATGCCTGCCAATATTGCTGATCGATCAGTCTAAGGTAACCGTCCAGTCGGTCGGCCGGGCTGTTCAACCAATCTGTAGCGCCGGCCACACGCATCCAGGGCGGTTTGCGAGTTTGTCCTAAGTGCTTCCTGGCAGTGACACAAGCTGAGAAGAAGGATCGCAACGCGAAGCAATGAGAAGGCGAAGTTCCGAACGCGCGCCTGAACAACAAGGAGCGCCGCCCGGCGACGAAATGTTCGCCGCCCGGCCCCGATGTGAATATGACCTCGCGCAAGCTTCCTCGTTCTAGGGGGCTGCTACCTAAACTTCCCACCACTGAGCCGCACCCAGCGGCCACTGAGCCATACCCATGACTCGGTTGCGGAGGAGTCAGATGTTCAACAAGGTCAAGCGTCGGGTCTTCTACAGCTTCCACTTCCAGCCAGACCATTGGCGCGTGGGGCAGGTGCGCAACATTGGCGTGGTCGAGGACAACAAGCCGGCGCGCGACAACGACTGGGAAGAGGTCAAGCGGGGCGGCGATGCCGCAATCCAGCGTTGGATCGATGGCCAGCTCAAGGGTCGAAGTTGTATTGTTGTTCTTATCGGGAGCGAGACCGCCGGGCGCAAGTGGATCGACTACGAGATCTGCAAGGGCTGGAACGACGGCAAAGGGGTGTTGGGCGTCCACATTCACAACCTGAAGGACTCGTCCGGCCGGACCAGCAGAAAGGGCGCAAACCCCTTCTCGGTGCTCAAGTTCCAGGATGGCAGGCCGCTCGACCGCCTCGTGAAGACCTACGACCCCTTCGGCCTTGACAGCTCGGGTGTCTACAACGCCATCGCCTCAGGCCTGGATGGTTGGATCGAAGAGGCCATCCGCATCCGCAACGCCAGCTGAGACACCACGATGCCCTGGACTCCTGATGCCGATCAGCGGCGATTCATCCGTGAATTCGGAGAGCGCATTCTGGGCGACCAGGCGGCACTGTTCATCGGCGCAGGCACCTCCCGTGACGCAGGCTTCGTCGACTGGTCGGCGCTGCTGCGTCATCTCGCGAAGGATCTGGAGCTCGACATCAAGCTGGAGCACGATCTGCCGGCCGTCGCGCAGTACCACCACAACCATGATGAGTCGCGCGAGAAGATTACTCGCACCATCATCGAGGCAATGAGCCGGGATGCCGAGCCCACCGAGGTCCATCGCATCATTTCTAGACTGCCGATAGACACGATCTGGACAACCAACTACGAGTCTCTGATCGAGGACACCTGCCGCTCGGCCGGCCGTGTCGTCGAGGTCAAGCGCAAATTGTCGAATCTCGCCCAGGCCCGCCAAGGCCGGGACCTTGTGGTCTACAAGATGCATGGCTGCATCACGGACCCAGACGACGCCGTGCTCACCAAGGACGACTACGACCTCTACGACACCAAGAGGTCGCTGTTCACGGATGCTCTGAAGGGGGACTTCGTCGAGAAGACCTTCCTGTTCCTCGGCTTCAGCTTCACCGATCCCAATATTGAGCGCGTCCTAGCCAAGCTGCGGTCGCAACTGCCACAGAACCTGCGGACGCACTACTGGATCACGCGGCAGCCCACGGTCGACCCGGCCGCCGACGCCGCCACGCAGGAGACCCAGCGGCTGGCGCGGCGTCGCGCGGAACTAAAGAGCGCCGACTTGAAGCGACGCAACGGCATCCACACTGTATGGGTCAAGGACTTCTCGGATGTCCCGAGACTCCTCGCGCAACTCGAGGCCTATGTGTGTCGCAAATCGACCTTTGTGTCCGGCGCGGCACGCGACACCGCGCCGCTGGGCGAGAACAAGTTGCGAGAGCTGTGCGAGGGACTGGGAGATCTCATCGTTCGCCGCGGAGGCACGCTGGTGTCGGGCTTTGGTCGCGGAATCGGTGGCGACGTCGTCCTCGGCGCATTGCGCGCGTTCTACGCGGAACCGCAAGGACGCCATGAAGACCGGCTTGTATTGCGACCGTTTCCGGGCGCCGTCCCTGAGCCTAAAAAGGCGGAAGCCTACGCTAGGCACCGCACCGATCTGATTTCAAGGGCGGGCGCGGTTGTGGTCATTTCCGGCAACCGCGCCGATGGTGCCGGCATCGTCCCTTCGCCTGGCGTTAGCCAGGAGATCTCAATTGCCCAGTCGCTGGGGCGCGTAGTTATCCCCGTTGGTGCGACAGGCCATGCCGCACATGAGCATTGGACCAAGGCGATGCATGACCCGAATGCGTATCTGGGTGCAGTAGCGCCCGAGGGCGACCTTGAAATGCTAGGCAATCCAGCTGCTTCGGTGGCGGATCTTCTCAATGCCATAGCCCGGTTGTTGGACAGGGCGGAGGTCAGCGCATCCGCGACGTATCAGCACTAGCCAGCCGCACGCTGGAGGCGCTCTGCGTCCAAGGTGTCTGTCGTCGTGGCGCCGAAGTCCAACAGTGTTTTCCGTGGCCTTTGCGGCCGGCTCTGTGCTGAACATCAAATCGGCCAGAAGTGCGGAAGTCGAGCAGCGGACGATGCACCGCAACTCTGGCGCTCCAGGGATACCGCCGCAAGCCGAGCCCTCTACGGATACAACGTGTGCGCCGGCCGTTCGTTCAGATGGCATCCGCAACTGCGGACACTGGCTACTCTTTGTCCATGGACCATGCCCGCTTAGGCGAAAGGCGCTCCTCCAGTAGTGCTTCGTCAGTGAGGTGCAGCAAGCTGTAAACACCTTCCCGCAGCCGCACCGAATATTCCATCAGCTCGTACCGGTCGTCAGGGACGCCGTCGAACCACACCTCCGCCGGCATCTTCCCCTGGCGCTTGGTGTCGATGCCCGCGTTAAGCAGATCGTAGGCATGGGTGTCCGACTCCAGCTCACGCGCGATCCACAGGTGCTCGGGCACGCGTTTGGATCGAGAAGACCACTTCCGGCGGGGGCTGCCGACCCCATTGAAAATCAGCACTACAGGTTCGCCTGACAGTTCAACATAGCGGATCGCGGCAGCCGGGAAGCTGGCCTTGAAGATGGCGCCCAGATCGCTGATCAAAGCGAGCGAGATGCCACCTCTTTGGCTGGTGATCGCTTCCTTGAACAGGTTGGTAGGCATCATGAGCGAGGACGCGTAGTCATCCGCTTCACGCTCCTTGGTCTTCGCGGCCTTGTCCAAGGCGCGCTCCTCGATGCGGCAGGAAAAGCTCTGCCCACGATGCTGCTCCCAGTGCCCGATTTCGTGAGCGATCGAGAACCGCCGTCGTTCGGGCGACACCCCAGGAGTCAGGGTAATGATGCCCTTGTTGCCGTAGCCCACCAGGCTTGCTTCGCAGCCCACCAGCGGCGCGTCCCTCACCTTTAGGCCGCCTTGAAACGCGATCACTTCCAGGTCGATGTCGTCGGGGCAGTCGACGAAGCATTCAGCCAACAGCTCTTCAGGACGTCGCATGGTGGCTAATGCTTGAGTTCTTCGATGTTCCAGAACAGGTCCAAGGCCTCCTGGTCGCTGAGGTCCTGCGGACTGCGGTTGCGAGCTGCCATGGTCAACATGGCATCGTTCGCTGCCTGTAGCTGAGCAATGCGCTGTCTGGCCTGCTCGGGTGTGACCGAGGGGTCCCGTATCACCGTGGTCTGATCCCGAGCTGCTTCCATTTGCGCGCGCTGCGCGGCACGCTGCCGCGCACGGTCTTTGGTCACTGCCTGCTCGACTGCCGACTTGCCTTTTTCGGACGCGACCTGCGGGTCTATGCCCAGTTCCCGCAGTTCGGCGTCAATCTCGCTCTCGGACATGGCCATGAGGTCATCGACGGTCCCCTGCCAGATGTTGGCGAGCTGCTTCTTCGCGCTCGGGTTCGTCATGCGTCTCTCCTGTATTCCGCCAGACGCCGGGTGACAAGTCGCAGGACCGAGGCGAGTTCCGCCTGATCGATTTCTGCGAACTCGGCCAGCGCCTTGCCTTGCAGACCTTCAGCGCGGCCCATGACCACCAGCTGGGCGTCTTGCCGGTCGGCGAACAATTCCAATATTGCGTCCAATTCTTGTTTGAATTCCAGCTCGTCTTGCGGGCTGGACTGCACGTCGTCCGGCCCCAGGAATACCTCTAGAGGATCCTGCATGTCGTCGTCGGAGCCAATCAGATCCTGGAAGCTGATTTCAGGCTTGCGCTTGCGTGCCTTGTGCCAGCTGGACACGATGCTGCGCATCGTCTCGTGCAGGTTGGCCTCGATGGGATGGGCGAGGTTGAAATTACGCACTCCCTCCAGCGCACGGGTGATCGCTTCGGCCAACAAGAGGTCGGGCGGCGCCGGCAGCCCCTTGAGCAATCGGGCCGCAAACAGGAACCACCGTTTTCTGTCGGCGGGACTGGACAGGTTGGCCTGAAGCCATACCTGGAACTCTTCGCGAGTCCAGTGGCTGGGTGCTTTCATCAGCTTCTTCTCCGTCGCCCTTATTGCTCCATCGCCACCCGAATTCGGACATGCGGCAGCAAAAAAGTTTGGAGCCTCCCCGACCCCAATGCTTCCAGCATGTCACCGGCTGCCGGGCAACAGCATCGGTGGATGCCGGGCTAGACGGCTTGTCTGACCTGAGGCACGACCGGAGCAATCGTCAGGGGAGCGCCCACCCATGCCCAGATATTTTCTCCAGTTGATGTCGCAATCACGGCCGGTCTGGAGCAGTTGAAGGTAGGTGATGGGACCGACCCACCGCCACGACGCACCACAGAAAGGGGTTGCATCATGAATCAAGCAGTCAACAAACCCAAAACCTACAAATTCTTCGTCGGCAACGAGAAGTATGAGACCGATCAGGCCCAGCTGACTGGGGCGCAGATCAAGGCCTATGTGCCCGATGTCGCCCCGGGCACCAAGCTCTCGCTGGAGGGCCACGGTCACGACCCGGACCGCATCATCGCTGACGACGAGTTGGTGTCCCTTGACGAGCAACACGGCGGTCCGCGCCGCTTCACGCTGGTGCCGCCGGCTAACTTTGGTTGATCGCCATGGGTCCCACCGACCTCCACGTCGAGCGCCTGCGCGAGCGCGAGCCGGATCTGCAGCTGCAGCGGTTGCCCGACGGCAGCCAGCTGATCTCCATCCCCAACGTGGCGTTGCCGCCGGGCTGGAACAAGGCCGCTACCGCTGTCCATCTCGTTGCGCCGCAGGGCTACCCATTCGCCCAGCCGGACTGCTTTTGGACCGATGCGGATCTGCGTCTCAGCTCGGGCGCGTTGCCGCAGAACGCTGCCTTGACCACGCCGATCCCGCACATGCCGAGTCAGGCCGCCCTGTGGTTTTCCTGGCACCTGCAGGTGTGGAACGCCGCACGCGACGATCTGCTGACCTGGCTGAGCGTGATCCGCCAGCGTCTGGGGCAGCCGGTATGAACGTGGTTGCATTTCCCATGGACGTCCTTACGCGCCTGCACGACCTCGCCGCGGGGCACGACACCGAGACCTGCGCGGTCGGTTTGGTGCGCCCTGCGCGCGCCGGCGCGCGTCCCGGACGCTTCGTCGTGCAGGCCTTGGAGCCCGTGCCCGAGGCGGCCTATCAGGTGCGCACACCCGCGCGCGCGTCGCTGACCCCTGAGTTCATGCTGGACGTTGTCAACCGCGCGCGCGCGGCGAACGCGGGTATCGCGCTCCTGCATACCCACCCGGGTCCAGGTGCGCTGGAGGGCTTCTCGGCCGTCGACGACGCCGGTGAGATGCCGCTGTCGGCCTATTTCAACGGCCGCCTGCCGGGGCAGGCCCACATTGCCGGTGTCGTGACGCAGTCGAATCTGCACCTGCGTGGGCTGGGTTGCGGAGCGCCGCTCAGCGCCATCGGCGTTGGCGCCGAGGTGCGGCACTACGGCGAGCCGTCTAACTTGCAGCCGGCCGACCAGCGCTACGACCGCCAGGTGCGCGCTTTTGGCCAGGCGGGCCAGGCCCGGCTTCGCGCAGCGCGAGTCGCGGTGGTGGGGGCCGGCGGCACGGGGTCCTTCGTCGCGCACGAGTTGGCACATCTCGGCGTCGGGCAACTGCTGCTGGTGGACCATGACACCGTGGACACCAGCAACCTGAACCGGTTGATGGGGGCGACGCCGGCCGACGTGGCTCAGCCTAAGGCGGTCGTGGCCAGCAAGGCCGTCTCGGCCATCAACCCCAGCATCCAGGTCGAGGCCGTGGTGGGTGACGTGGTGGACACGGCCGTCGCCGCCAAGCTGCTGGAGGTGGACTTCATCTTCGGCTGCACCGATTCCATGGCCAGCCGCGCGGTGATCAATCAGATCGCATACCAGTACCTCATCCCGGTCATCGACATGGGTGTGGCCATCCATGTGCGTGAGGGCCACGTCGCGTCGGTCGCGGGCCGGGTGCAGATGCTGTCGCCGGGACTGGGCTGCCTGGTCTGTGCCGACGGCCTGGATGGCCAGCAAGTCCGCTGGGAGCTGATGAGTTCGGCACAGCGGCGCGCTGACCCGTACTTCGAGAACGCATCCGTGCCGCAGCCAGCGGTCATGCCACTCAACGGCGTCGTCACTTCGGCGGCGGTGGCCATGTTCTTGTCTGCAGTCACGGGCTACCCCGGCGATGCCCGCTTGCTGCACTACGACGGCCTGCGCGGCTCAATGCGGCCGCAGATCTTGCCCCCCCGGCATCGCTGCATCGTGTGCTCAGGCGAGGGGGCGCTTGCCCGGGGCGATGCCTGGAGCCTGCCTGTCCGCCAGGAGCACATCCATGATTGATCGCAGCAAAGTCCTATGGTTGGGCGGCCCGCCAAATCCGTCAGACCTGCAGGAGCATGCCAATCGCGCGCTGGTCGTGTGCGAGGTCGGTTCTGCCTCGCTCGCTCATGACGCCATGGATCTCACACACGCACGTGGCCTTGTTCTCAACGCCGTACCGCCCCATGTTCCTTGCGTTGTTCAGGCGCTGAGCTGCGTCGCGGCAGCGGTGAATCATGGCCTGCACGTTCTGGTGCTGCTCGCTGACAGCGTAGCCCACGCCTGGGTGCAGGAGAAGCTGGAGCAGATAGTGGCGGCAGGCCCGGCGCGCGAGCGCGTGCGCTACCGCATCTCGGCCACATCGCCCGAGATTGCCGAAACCTTCGCGCGATTCGACCCTGGCCCCGCCATCAATCGGGCTCTGACCATTCAGTCGCCTAAGAACCTGGAGCTCACCCAGCAGCAGATCTTCCTGCTGCAGCGCGCGTTCTACGACTGCACCTTGATCTCGCTGACACCGTTACCGGGTGGCCGATCGGCCACGACCATGCTGGTTCAGGCGACGCTTTCGAACTCCCTCGCAGGGCCGCACCCTTTGCCGTTCTTCGCCAAGATCGACGGGCCTGCTCAGATCCTCACCGAACGCCAGTGCTACGAGCGCTACGCGCAAAGCCACATCGCCTGGCATCTGCGCCCCAACCTGCAGCCCGAACGCTGCCTAGTCGGTACGGAACTCGGCATCTTGGTGGGCAGCTTCGTGATGAAGTCAGACTCCTTGTGGTCACTGATCACTCAAGGCCAGGCTCGCGGCGCCATCAATTCGCTTTTCGAGGAGACACTGGCCAGCTGGCGCGACGCCCGGTCGGTGATGAGCGAAGACACGAGCTCCATCGCGCCCGAACTTGCCAAGGTGTTCCGGCACAAGAACGTGCGCAAGCGCTACCTCACGGCGGCTGCGGCGCTGGGCATTCAGTGCGAGCCAGCCGCGATCTGGGAGGGCTTCCTGAACCTGCCGACGCGGCGCTGGCCGCGGGCACCCATCCACGGTGATCTTCACGCCGAAAACGTGCGGGTGCGTGGTGATGACGCCATCATCATTGACCTGGCTCGCGTCACTATGGGCCCGCCCACCGCGGACCCGGCCTGCTTGGAGGTATGGATCGCGTTCGAGCTTCCCCCACCTGGCGTTCAGGTCGATGAGGCCGAGTGGCTGTCTTTGGTGCAGGAGCTCTATGCGCAGCCCTTGATCGGCGAGTCGGAAGTTTCCGGCGTGGCTGGGCCGCTGAAATGGCTGCGAGACAGCATCTTGCAGATTCGTCGCCTGGCGTTAGCCAAGTCCGCATCTACTGATTACGCCATCACGCTGGCGCTGTACCTGATGCGTCGCGCCATGTTTGAGCCGGACGCTCAGGCGCCCGAGATCGACATGAAGCGGCGTACCTGGGCTTGGATTCTCGGCTGCCGGCTACTCGAAGCAGTCCGGGCCATGGAAAGCTGCTACGAGGAGGCCGCATGAAGCGACGCGCACAGACCTTGGCGTTTCGCGGCGCGGTAGAGCATCGCCACGAGGCCGACGAGCGGCTAGGCTCGCCAGGCGAAGCAGTCCTTGTTCGCCGCGGTGTCGATCGGTCGTTGACGATGCTGTGCCCCGACGGGTGTGGTGAGACCCTCACCATCAACCTGGATCGACGAGCGGGTCCTGCTTGGCGGCTGTATGTCGACGGGCGGGCCGTGAGCCTCTTTCCCTCGGTATGGCGCCACACGGGCTGCTGTAGCCACTTCATCGTCTGGAAGTCGCACATCTACTGGTGTGACTGGGGTGAAGAGCTCCAGTCGACCAGCACGGAATTTGAGGATCTCGTTCTGTCCAGCTTGACCGGCGAACTTCAGCCCTATGCGCAGATTGCCGAGGCGCTCGATGCTGTTCCCTGGGCCGTGCTCTCCGCGTGCAGCCAGCTCAGGCGACGAGGGTTCGCCGTGGAGGGCGTGAACACGCAGCGCGGCTGGTTTAGAAACGCTGGCCGCTAAGGCATAGATGCCGAACCGTCGGCAAGGAACTTCACAAGCTTTTTGGGGGGAGATGGCATGTTTAGCAAGCACAAAGACGCAGTACCAAAACGGGCACGTGAACACCTGGCTTCCATTGCGCAAGAAATGCAGGTGTCGGCCACTGGCCGTGACAAGATTTCCTCGCACAAGACAATCAAGGAGTTGCTTGTCGAACTGGTGGGGCTCATCCAGTCCTCAAGGTTCGAGAGGCGGCGTGACGGTTGGGTCGCGAAGCTGCAAGAGACTTCGGCTTTGGTCGTGTTCGGCCTTCTTTGCATCGGCACCATGTTGGCAGCAAGTTCTTCGCGCTCCGACATTGAATGGCTGGAAGACAACCGAGTGTTCCTTCGGACGCTGAGCGTTGGCATGTCAGTCGTCTACATCGGCGTGGCGATCGAACGCATGGGCATAGTGGCGATGATTTGGCGATACAACGTCGCGAAATTCATCGTCTCCCTCGCTGTTTCGGTCCTCGTTGTCTATAGCGCCGGCAGGGCTTCATCGATCATCAATAGCATCTTTGGGATCGACGCGGGCGCCTTCCCTTACTCGCGCGCGATGCTGGCCGGGTGGATCGCGTTTTCGATGGCGGCCAAGCCGCTGTTGCTGCTGGGTGGCCTCTTTGCGGCGGCACATGCGTGCTCAATCGTGATGTGGATCGTGCAGCGGCATGTCCCCGCATTTGCTGATTCAGAGCAGCCGGACTTCTCCTGGCCGTCGGTGTTGCTGGTCCTCCTGTCCATCATCGTGCTCGGAAACGCCTACGGGTGGTTCTATCAGAGTTTGGCTGAGGAGCAGCTGCCTACGAAGGTGTACCAGTTGGCACGGACGCTTGACTTCAATAGCCGCCACGCCTGTACCAATTTGGCGGGCAAGGTGACCGTCATCTACATAGGGCCAGATCAACATCAGGTGCTCGTCGACGAACGACTCGATCCGGTCCTGACCTTTGGAGAGTTCGTGAATTTCCCGGTGCACGAATGGGATAGGCCGCCGGAGAATTTCAAGGTGCAGGAGTGCCTCATGGTTCGGCCGGAGACTCGCATCCAAAATCAGGGGTAGAGTAGATCGAGGTGGCTGTAGTTAAATGGTTAGAAGAGGCGTCCCTGACCGGTAAATCAGGGAGAGTCCGAATAACGGGAGCAGGCAATCTCCGTCGCAGCCCTAAACCCAATGTGAGTCGATGGCTGTCCCCGGCGCAATGCCCGCAGCCGCCGGCAACCGCGGCAAATATGCCGCCATGGCAGTGTTGATGAACCAGGTCTCGGTGAACACCCATGTCAGCGCCGCGAGCGGTCGTTGAGCTACAGCGGTTGCTGAGATCACCAGCCAAGCGCTGTTAGCTGTCGTTGCTGGTCTCGAGGATATGGCAGTGGTGCGTGAGCCGGTCCAGCAGCGCCGAGGTCATCTTGGCGTCGCCGAAGACGCTGGCCCATTCGCTGAAGCTCAAGTTCGTCGTGATGACGACGCTGGTGCGCTCGTAGAGCTTGCTCAGCAGGTGGAACAGCAGCGCCCGCCCGACGCGCCGAACGGCAGATACCGTCTCCGGTTTCTGATGGCCTGGCGACTCGAAATGCCTTCCTAGTTCGATCCTAGCGCGCGGTGGGTGGCGTGCCCTCGGCCGATGCAGAGGATCGAGACTCCGCCGGCTCCCTACCTGGGATCTCAGCATTGCTCGGGGCGAGGTCAGGGGCAACCGCGCCTATGGGCGTCACCACTGCCGGTTCGGCAGTTGGCGGGGGCATTGCGTGCGAGGGTGTCGGTCTTCGATCTTCAAGTGAAGGTCGGTACAGCCACCGGTGCCATGACCGGTTCGCAGCGATGAGCCCACGTCTTCTCGAACGGTCGATGTACTCATACACGGCTTTAGCCATCCGCAAGCCGAAGGCCAACGCGATGCACGGAGCAAAAACGAACGCCGTGAAGTTCTCAAAGATCGTCAGCAATCGATGCCGCCCAAAATTTGCGGTGCGATCCCGCTGCGACATCAGCTCGTTATAGGCGTCCAGGCGAGGTTCCTGCTTGAAGGCCTTGGCAGCGCCCCGGAACTCGAGGAGGTAGCTCCGTCGCGCATCTCGCGCCTTGCAGTGTGCTGCAACGCATACCGCGACGGGGTTGGCGTTGTTGAGCAATGTCGACAGTGGACAGACGTCATCCGGCCGCTGGCGCGCAGATCCCAGAACTGGATCGCGTTCATGTGCAGCGCACGCAGCTGTTTCTGCATTCGACAGACTGTGCCAGTCGTTCATCGACTGCTTCAGTTGCATTGCCGTTTGGCATGCCACGGTGGGCGGCGCCGAAGTCGCCGCGCAGTGCGTGGCCGCCAAAGCGCCTGGATCAACCTTGAGCGCCACTGCGTCTGCTCGATCAGCAAGGCGTGCAGCCTCGTCGACCAGTTCCCGCCACAGCTTCGGCCCGTTGACTGCCAGGATGCCGACAATGCCAATGGCGCCGACAGCCGTCCACAGAAGGTCATAAAACGCGATGAGAGCAGCGCGGTCGACTTCGTAGTCGTGCCATGCAACGATGGCCAAGCCGGCCACCATGAACGTGCCCATCAACACAAGCACCGCGTAGACGATGTATTCCATTTTTTTCCTGGTCGCGGCGGCGCTCTTGCAGGTCTAGGCCGAGTGCCTCGGAAACTCGGTACCGAAGCGGGCTGTCGACGGACGCCCCATGCTGCCCGCCGGCCGGTGCGTACGAGCGCGATTCACGCGCGCGCGACGGCCTACCTGGCGAACGCGATAGCCGCCAGGCCGGCGATGGCCACCATAACCTGAATTTGGCGCGACTCGCGCTTGCCGGTGGCCACGTACCTCGCGAAATGCTCGCAGTTGTGCCCGAACAGGTTGTATTGCGGGTTCTCGCGTGCCTTGTGCATCCGCGCGATGGCGTCTGCCTCGTCGGTGATGCGCCCGAGCACTTCCCACTGGCCCGTCTGCTGCAGCCAGGCGGCTTGCACATGCGGTGGCGTTTGATGCACGACGACGGGCTGCTGGCCCGGGAAAACATTGGCGAACCTCATGCGGTTGCCGACGTCCAAGATACCGAAGTGGCTCACGCCCTTGGCCTCGGACCGCTGCTTGATCAGATAGAGCCCGTCATCCAGGTTCTCAAACGGCATATTTCTGCCCTCCCTGGATTGGATTCTTGCAGGGGTCTCTACCGGCCGAACTAAGCGGTATCCCCTGCGTAGTGCGCCGTTGCAGGTGCGAGGTGAGGGTAGCTACCCAATGCGCTGTCACGGTCTCGGCCCAGATACTCGCCACACAGCGACATCAGGTCGACCCGCAGGGGAGGAGGGCCCATGAGAACGGTTTACGCGACGGTGCTGTCTGTGCACGACGCCATGGATGTCCACGCGGCGCTGGATTTGGTCGGCCGGTGGATCACCGACTGGTACGCGCGGTTTCGCGTCAATGTCGATGACGTCGTCGCAGCGATTGGTGAGGGTGACATCGACGCAACGCCTATGGTCGGGCACCGGCTCATCATCCGGAGCCTGCGGACCGCCGAGCGGCCGAACGAACGTGTCATCGACCTGCGCTGGAGTTACCCAGACCAGTACGACAAGAGCTTGGGCTGGCACACCAACCTGACGCTGTACCGAACAGCGGACCGGCTGGATTTGGCGCTGGAGGTGTGCGTGACCGGCCTGAGCTTCAAGGTCGCGCCAGCCAACATCAAGCTGGGCTCGCCGCGGTTGGTTAGAGACATCAGCCGGCTGCGGTCGGTCTACCTCGCCGGCCGCGCGTACAGCAAGACGCCGGAAGTGATCCAGGCACCTGAGGTCGAGGACTTGGTCACCGAACTCATGTTGCCGCAGCGGGCGTACCCGGTGGTCGTGGTCTCGCGCCGAACGCGCCAGGACGCCCCACTGATCGACAGCAGCGGGTTGGCAGAGAGCCTCGCCGGCGTCGCCAAGGTCTATGAACTGGCCGACAAATGGGCGGCATACAAGCTGGACGAGCTTGTGGGCCGTGAGCTGGCCTGCTTTGACGGGGCGATCCGGATCTACTGGCCAGGGTTCACGCTGACCTCTAAGCCCCACGCGCATCCGCTTTGGCTCGCCAAGTCGCTTTCCACGGACGAGATGGCCGCGCGGTCCCAGCGGCAGTTGAGCATCGCGGTCTTCAATGCGGCATCGTTCCGCTTCTCGGAATCGCAGGAAATCACGGATTTCAGGCGCCTCGCTGACCGCGAAGAACGCGAATCGGCACGTCAGCCCGCCGCCGATGCGGCCGACGTCGACAAACTGCTGCATGACCTCTATGACATGGAAGAGCGGCTCAAGACAGCGCAGGCGGACAACGACGTCTTGCGCGACCAGGTGAAGCGGCACGAGGAGAACATCGCGGCACTCACATCACCCGATATGTGGGCAGCGCCGGCGGTGGACGAACCAGCCGCGCCGCCAGAAGCAGCCGATGAACGCGAGCCCGTCATCACGGTCGTAGCCGCGGTCCGTCGCGCCGCAGAGGAAAACGACCACCTGACGTTCTTGCAAAGCGCTTTCAGCTCGGCCGACGACTCGCCCTTCCGTCATCCGGAGCGTGCACTGCAGGCGCTGCAGGCGATCAACGAGGTGGCGGGCGTCTGGCAGAACAGCCTCAAGTCCAAGAAATCGGTCGGGTCTCTCAAGGAGCACTTCAAGAAGTTGGGCTTCACCTATGCCGACGATGTCTCGCAGACCTCAGGCAACCGCTATGGCGACGAGTACGAGGCCAAGGATGGAGGCCGGACCTACGACATTTCCCCGCACATCACGATAGGGGCAAAGCAGGCCGACTCCTGTCTATCGATCCACTGGGCCTGGGACGAATCGACCGGCAAGGCGGTGATCGCCCACGTCGGCAGGCACAAGACCAATACCAGCTCCTGAATGCCGTCGTATGACCGCTATTTCAGTGCGGTGCAGTGCGACCTTTGTGAGACGACAGTCTTCCTCCCGCTAGTGGCAAGGCAAGACGCCAGCGCCGTGCCGATTGAGCTGGTTTGGCGATCGAAGTAGGTGAAGCCGGGGAGCGCGTGGAACACCTGCTGGCCGCGCTAGCGTCGGTGCATCTGCTGGCCTGAGCTTGTTCCCTTCGGCCCGTGCCGCAGGGCTGTCTGCTCGAAACTCGAGCCCGGACGGGGCAAAAGAGGCTTGCTTTGGTGAAACCTGGGCATCAAAAGGGGGAGGTTTCGCCAGCCGAGTGCGAAGCGGCCTAAGACACTTGTATTCATACGAACTCAGAGCCTGTGCCCCTATGAACGCCGCAACCAAACCTCCTGCCGTGGAGCGTCAACTGATCCTGTCCCGCGATCAGCGCCGAAAGTACGGGGCGCGAGTGAAGTTCGAGGTGCTGACGAACCTGCACATCGGCGAACTCGACAACGTGTCTCTGTTGCTGCCGGATGGCACGATCGCGACGATCGAGCCCGACGACATGGCCCCTTGGGAAAGCGGCAAGCGCTACGTCGCTTCCCTGGAAGGGTTTGCGACGGCGACTGCAGCCGAGCAGGCGGGGCACCGCCTCTACCAGACTCTGCTGGCCTGCGCAGTCGGGCTGAATTTCGGGATGAGGTTCCAGTACAGCACCCACGAGCCGCCGGCAGTCTTCGATCGAACGCTGAGCGAGGGTGACCGATTCCGCGGCTACGGCACCTCCTCCTGGCCTCAGGACAAGTTTCTCGACGAGCTCTTTGCTGCGCTGGCATCTCCGGCGGTCGAGCAACGCACGCTTTTGTCGATGGAGCTGTTTGCCGCTGCGCAGTTGGAAGCTAGCCAACGCGCAAAGTTTGTGATGGCCGTCTCGGCGTTGGAGCCGCTCGCGCAGCAAGAAAAGCTCGGGCCCGAGGCCATTGCCGTCATTGACCGGTTCCTGGCGTCATTCGATCCGGCAAGCGTGCCCGCTGAGATTCGCGAGTCGTTGCGTGGACGGATCGGAAATCTCAAGCAGGAGTCCGTACGCCAAGCGATCAAGCGGCTGTGCAGACGCTGGTTCGAAGATGAGTCCGAGGCGCACGCTGCCATTGATCGCGCCTATCAGCTGCGCAGCCAACTGGTGCACGATGGGCGGCTCTCAGACCCCGACGTGCTGCTAGAGGACGAGTTGCGCATCGTCTCGTTCTACCTCCGTCGGATCTACGAGCAGGAGCTCCAGCTGAAATTCCGTGCAACGCCCTTCCTGGGATAGCGTGCCGCCTCCCATTTCGTGCTTTTGGAAGCGCAGTCCCATTACGTCGCCTTGGCTACAGACGTCTTCAGGTCTTTGAACCTGAGTGCGGCCGTCCTCGTCGAGGCTCCCGCCAAAGTGGTGGCGGAACGCTTGAAGGCAAGGGACGGCGTAGACCGTGACCTGCAATGGCTTGACGATTTCATGGACAAGGAACGCGGCGTGGCAGCGACTGTCTGCCAAGAGTTGGATCTGTCCCTGTACCTCGCCATATCACCCAGTGATGCTGAGTTTGAGAAGGCGGTCGCCGCTGGCTTGCCGAAGTAGGGCACTGTCAACGACGCTTGCACGCTACGCGCTTGACTCTTGAGGCGCTCAAGCACCGCCAATCTGTAGCTGGGGCGTTTGCTCAGCCGCTATTTCGCTCGGCATGTCCGACATTTCTTCAGCCGTAAGCGCTAGCGCAGGAAGGCTCCTGCGGGGAGCCCCGAGGAGCCAAACTAGCCCAGTTTGCGTCTGCGGCTCTTTCGCCTGACGCGAGCGTCGTCGGCGCCAGCCACCATGGCACTCACACTGCCACGCCCAGCCAGGTCACTCACCTTCTTGATCGAGCTGTGAAGCGCCTGGGCTCCCTTGACTGTGAGCAGTCCCGAGATTGCCTCCTCAATCCCGATGCGGGCACTACGGACCGACGCGCACCGTTTCTGGCCGACAACCGTGAGTTCATAGTAGGCGTGTCGCTTGTCGCGCCATTCGCCAAGAGATGCCTCAAGCCTCAGCAAATCCACTTGGCGAACAAGCCCGTCGTCGACTAAGCCTCGCATTTGCATCGAGACGGCTTCCCTTGTTGCGCCGATAGCTGTGGCCAAGGTGGCACACGTCGCGCCTGACCCAATCCAGCCTTCTGCACCGCGCGGTGGACCGCCATCCAAAACCAAGAGCACCTGCAACTGGAGGATATTGATGACAGGTGATTCCTTTCGGCAATCGTCTAGTACCTGCTCAAGGAGCCTCGCTAGGCGCAGTGAGTTCAGAACAATGCTCAAGCGGTGTCCGGGCTGGGCCTATGGGTTGCTCGCTGTCGCCCCCTGTTGCGACGTGGCGACATTCTAGATCTGTAAAGTGTTTACGGATTTTCGGAAGCGGTTCGACTATCCGTAAGGCGTCGATCGATATCGTTCCGCCGTTGACCGTTCTACGAACTCACGCGCACTCGTTGCGCTTGCTGTCCACCCGCACAAACCGAGAGACTGCGCGGACTGATGGAGCAAGTGACGGCCGTGGAGAACCGCAAAAACGAGCGCAGCGCTGCCGAACGCGAGATATCGGCGTATCTGATTGAGAAGTACGGACCGCTGCTAGGACGTGACGCCCTAACGACCGTTCTGAAGTTCCGCTCGGGAGAAGCGCTGGATCGATACATCCAGCGTGGGCATCTGCCCATCGGGTTGGTACGCATGCCTCATCGCAGAAGCATTTTTGCGCTCGCCACCGATGTGGCGGCGTACCTGGTGACGATTTCCAGCGAGGGCGTCGAAACGCCCCAAGGAGAAGGAGCAGTAGACGACGCGTAGAAAAACCGGATCCCAGAAGGCAGACGGCCTGACCAAGTGGTAGCAGCCACCTGATCAGGCCTTTTGAGTCCGCTGTCCAAGTTCACCCGGACAACGCCACTCTAGCCCCACGCAGCACGACTCGCAAGAAAGATCTTGCGCGCGGGGGCCTTCTTTTGTCCTGTCGCTTCCTGTTGCCCTCTGTCGGCTTTGGCTCGTGGCCTTCTTGCCACAGCTACTGCTAGCGGGCGGTGGAGGAGGCTGCGTCTTCGACTCGCAGGTGCCCGAAAAGGGCGTTCATGTGACATCGAAAGGACCAGAGAATGAACTTAGATAAGCGCAACGGCGCCGGCCAACGCACGCCGGCTTCGTGGACAGAACTCGAATCAGGCTTCAGGCCTGGCGTCATCGCGCGGGTGCGCGCGCTGCAGGTTGTCCAGAAGCTGCCTCCGGAGGGCCGCGAGTACGTACGGCAGGCCGCCGAGGCGCCGTCAAGGCGCGTCCGCAGCACGACGAAGAGCATGTCCGGAGCGTATCCGTCGGAAAAGATGGGAGCGACGATCGGCTTCGAGAGCCGGACACTCGAGCTGCCCGCCGTCTTGACGTTCGAACACGACGACGGCGTGCATGCGTACTTCGACCAGGCGCCTGCAATCGCTGTCCGTTACAAGAGGGAGGGGCGCATGCGCGCCTATCAGCAGCGCTCCGACTTCCTCGTCGTGCGTGACAACGCGGTGGTTCTGGTGGAGTGCAAGCCGCTCGCGCAGATCGTGCTCCGCAACGCTCGGGATCCAGGCTTCTACGAGCAGCGCGGGCGATTGTGGGTGTCTCCGCCTCTGCAGGAGGCCGCAGGGCAGTTGGGCCTGCAGCACGAGGTCTGGACGGAGGAGACGTTCTCTCCCGAGCGGCTGCGCAACCTGCGCATGCTGTCGGACTATTTCCCCCCTGCCGTCGAGGTTCCAGGGTACGGAGAGGCGCTCGTTGCCCTTCGAGGCTACTTGGCAGTGAGCCCGCGCGCCAGCGTGTTGCAAATCCAGCAAGACCTCGGCAAGGCTGTCTGCATCGACCACCTGTACCGCTCCATCGCTCGCGGCGATGTTGGATTTGACCTGGACGCTGCACCTCTTGTGGATGAGGAGCGGTGCTACGTCTATCGGAGTGAGCAGGCCTTGCGGGCCTATGCTCGATGCGAAAAGTCGCAGCAGCGTGCGGTCGACCGTGTGGCGACGCCGATCGTCGAGGTGGGCGGCGGAACGCACCTGAACTGGGATGGGGAAACGTGGTCATGTGCCTACGCCGGCAGCAGCATGGTGATGCTGCAACGGGGCGAGAAGTTCGAGAAATTTCCGCGTTCGGTGTTTGACGACCTGGTGCGTACCCATGTGATCCGGCCATCCGAGCAGCAGAGCGATCCCTCGCCTGACGACGAGGCCATGCGTTTCCTAGCGGCGGCTTCGGAAACGGATTTGCGTTCGGCCAATCTGCGTCACAAGCGCATCGAACCCTATCTCGTGCACGGTGCCGGTGCGCCCGTGTCGCGCACTTTGCGCAGATACCTTGCTGCCTACCGCCACGCCCAGCGAGTGACCGGCAATGGCTTCGTCGGGTTGATCCCCGGCTTTTCAAAGTCGGGTAACCGGACTCCGCGTCTGTTGCCTGACGTCCTCGCCATCGTCATCCGCACCGTAAATGACCACTATCTAAAGGCTCAGAATCGCCGAGCTCTCACCGTTTATGGACTCATCGGCGATGAGTGCAAGGCGGCCGATCTGACACCGCCGTCCTACTCCTGGTTCGCGAAGTTCCTGAAACGGATGCCGGCGTTCGACACGAAGCGGGCGCGTGCAGGCAGCCGCGGTGCATATTCGCTCGAGGCGCGGACGATTTCCGGTGATGGTGTCGACACCTCCGAGCCAGACCGCCCATTTGAGCGGGTGCATGTCGACCACACGCTCATGGATACCGAGCTCGTCGATGGCGAGACCAGTGAAGCGCTCGGCCGCTGCTGGCTGACACTCATGGTCGACCACGTGAGTCGTCGCATCCTCGCCTTCTACCTGACCTTTGACCCGCCTTCATACCGATCGGTCTTGATGGTGATGCGCCGTTGCGTCGAACGGCATGGTCGTCTGCCTGACTCCATTGTTGTGGACGGCGGCAAGGAATTCCATTCGGTCTGGTTCGACACCGCGGCGGCGCTCTATCGAGTCACTGTGATCCGGCGCCCGATCGCAAAGGCGCGATTCGGCTCCCAGGGCGAGCGCATGTTCGGGACCACCAACACCAATCTGCTGCACTTTCTCAGCGGAAATACTCAGCTGCGCAAGAACGTACGACAGATGACGCCGGAGGTCGACCCGGACCGGCTGGCAATCTGGACTCTGGCCTCTCTACACGATGCCCTGACGCAGTATTTCTTCGAGGTTTATGACACGTTGGAGCATCGAGAACTGCTCACGACACCTCGGCTTGCCTTCGAGCGTGGGATGGAGCGCACTGGCCTTCGACCGGACCGCCTCGTCGTCTACAACGAAGTGTTCGAGATCACGACGTCGCCAGCGCCGGCAAAGGGCTCCGCGAAGGTTCAGCCTGACGGCGTCAAGATCCATTACATCTACTACAACCACCCGTTGCTGCAGCGCAAGCTTGGCAGGTCGGTGAAGGTGCGCTACGACCCGTTCAACCTGGCCATCGCGTGGGCGTTCATCGATGGCCGTTGGTTGCGTCTACGCACTCGCCATCAGCGGTTGCTCTCTCGCTTCACCGAACGCGGTCTGGACCTGGCAACCGCCGAATGGCGCAAGCGCCGCAGTAGCGTCGAGAAGACGCGCCTCAGCCAGACGGTGCTCATCAAGTTCCTGAAGGAAATTCTGGATACGGAGACGTTGCTTCTGGAACGCAAGCGAGCGGCGGAGGAGCGTCGACTGCGCGGGCAGGATCCGTCCGATGAGGATCCCGACGTCGATATGCCCGTTGAGGATTCCTCCGAGCAATCCGCTTCGTCCCCGTCTCAGGGCGGGGCAATCCTCGCTCCGATCGAGGGCGACATCGAAGATCTGGAGGTGCTGTGATGAGGTACCCCAAAGACCTAAAGGCCGACGTCGAACTCTTCAAAGGCATCACGGTAAAGCACGACCTTCAGGAGGCCGCGCTGGATCTGGTTCTCTTTCTCCTCGAGGTATCGCCCAACGTCAACATCGTCAATCTCGTTGGGCCAACGGGCATCGGCAAGACGCAGCTGCAGTTGCGCGTCCTCGATGCAATGATCGAAGTGAATCGCATCGAGATGGAGCAGGATCCGCAGTTCATGCCGATCATCCGAACGAGCGCGATCGCGGCTGGCTACCGCCTTTTCGATTGGAAGACGCTCTATGTGGACGCGCTCGCAGCCGTTGGAGATCCTTTTGCCGGCGGAAGAATAAAGCGCCAGAGCGGACAGGCTGACGAGGACTTGAAGGCGTTCAAGGGGGCTGGCGAGTCGCTGACCGCTGCAGTCCTCCGGATGCGGCTCCAAGAGGAATTCAGGCGTCGAAGGACGCGTGTCTGGATCATCGACGAGGCACAGCACCTGGCCTTCGGTGGGAGATCAGGCCAGCCTGGCGATCAGTTCGATGTGCTCAAGTCCATCGCGGATAGCGCATCGGTGAAGCTGATGCTGGCCGGGCCTCATGAAATGGAACCAGCACTGGGGTCGTCGGGTCAGTTGTCGCGCCGCAGTTCGACAGTTCACTTTCGTCGGTACCAAGCCTCGGATCCGCAGCACATGCGTACGTTTGCCAGCATCGCTAGCACGCTTCTAAGTCGTATGAAGATCGCTGGCTACCCGTCGATTCAGGAGTCGCGTGGCTTTCTCTATTCAGGGTCGGCCGGCTGCGTTGGCATCTTGAAGGACTGGCTGGCCCGGGCCTATGGGCGTGCACTTCGGGAACGCAAGGACGGTCTGCCTCCATTGCTGACGCTTGACCACCTCCGGGAAACGCGCCTTAGTCTCAAGTCGATGGCGACCATCATGGAGGACATCCGACGAGCGGAGGAGGCGAGCCTGGATCAAGCCAGCGATTCCGACTTCGAACAACTTGTGCTCGGAGCCTCGCCCAAGGACGCGTCGCCCTCGCGTCCCAAGCCGGCAAGGGGGACCGGGCGGCCTGTTGGGGTTCGCTCGCCGGCCCGCGACCCGGTGCCCACGGGCGCGGCCAACGGCGACTGCGCCGAGGAAGGAGAACAGAAATGATGGGCTCGGAGGAACAACTGTTCGCCCCCGCACGGGTGAAGCTATACAACCTAGCTCCGATCGGAATTGGCACCCCTGCAGTCGAATCCTTGGAGTCCTATGTTTGCCGACTTGCCAAGCATCACGGCATTGCTCGAGGAACGCTTGAGTCTTTCGTCAGTGCAGATGGGCCGCAGCTCTACAAGAACCGCCGGGGGCCGCTGCGTCTGGACGCGCCAGCGCAGTACGCCGCGCTCTTTGCAGCTCGATTGGCGGCGCTGACCGGTCGGCCCGAGGTGTCTTCTCTGGGGCTGGCTCGCTACGCGTCCCGGCTGTCGACCTCTCTGACGCTGCGCCAGTACAGGGCGTGGTGTCCCGATTGCTTTCACGACGCCCGAGTCGCGGGCGTGGAAGCGCATCTTCCCCTGCTGTGGTCGCTTGAGGGGTTTGAGCGATGTGTCGTTCATTTCCAGGCACTCGAGAAGACATGTCCCGGCTGCGGTCGCATGAGCGTCCCTATCAGGTCATGGAATCAACGCTTGGACCACTGTCCGACCTGCAACAAGGATTTGGCAGTGCCGCGTGTCGGCAAGTCTCAATCATTCGCAGAGCTGTCCCGCAAAGGCGACGAGCCGCTTGACCGGCTTTTCGGCAACGCCTTGGCCAAGTTCGTCGCAGACTCGAGCACTCGCCGTTGTCTGGCTGGCAAAGCAGACATTCGGTTGGTTATCGAGTCTGCGATTCGACGAGGTTTGGTGTCGCACGAAGCAGACTTTGCCTTGCGGGCTGGGCTGACTGCAGGGACGCTGAGCACGTTGAAGATCGGCCACGGCACTCCCAGTCTTGCCACTCTGCTGCGTGTTGCTTGCGCAGCCCAGGTGGCACTCGCAGGCGTCTTCGACGTGGAGCTTTGGAAGGAGGATCGCAGGCGGCCGCCCGCAGCGCTTGCCAGAAAGGCAAAACTGCGGAGGCGTCGCGCGCTTGACTGGATCAGCATCCGGGACCAGTGCACCGAGGCGCTTGCCAGGGGCGAGGCCGTCTCGTTGAGCGAAATGAGCAGACGCTTTGAGATTGACTTTGCTGGGTTCGTCTTGGGAATAGGTCCCGAACTCTGGCAAAAGTTGAAGGCTCGGGGGAAAGCAGTCCGAGCTGAGCGTCGGATACAAACGCTAGAGGGGTTCGTTCGACGGATCGCTGATGCATGCGGGGCGCTGGAGGCTTCCCGTACCAGAGTGACCGCCTCCGAGGTGGCCCGGCATCTGCAACTCTCGCTCGGCTCCAAATACTTTCAGCTCGCCTTCAAGGAGGTGCGCCGCCGCCACCCCGGCTGATCGTCAACGAGCCTAGGAAGAGAAAAGGAACGGCCTCCCATGGAGGCCGTTCCTTTGAGCCGTGGTTCTACTAAAAGTTGGCCGCTCGTAAGTTCTACTTAAAAGCGCCGATCTGGCCAACTTATGGGCAAAGTCGCAGGCCGTGAAGCTAAGTGCTTGATGCGCTTGGTGCGCCCGGTTGGGATCGAACCAACAACCCCTGCCTTCGGAGGGCAGTACTCTATCCATTGAGCTACGGGCGCCAAGCCTTGCATTCTAGCAGCGGGGTTCCCATGAGGCCGAGGCCCCATGGGGGCTGCCTATAATTGGCGGGTTTTGTGTCCCGCGCGGCGGGCACCGAAGCGACGACAAGGACCAACAAGAGGACTCCATGAGCGCCAGCCAAGATCACGATCACGACGAAGCCCACACGGGCCCGATCAAGACGCCCAAGCAACTGGCCTGGGCCGTGCTGTTTTCCTTCGTGGTGCCGGTGATCGTCATCATCCTTCTGGCCAACTACGTCACCACCGCCACCAAGCCGGCCGCCGGCACGGGCGCGCTGGAGGGCGAGGCGGTCGCCGGGCGCATTGCGCCGGTCGGCCATGTCGAGGTCAAGGATGTGAACGACGCGGCGTCCATGAAGACCGGCGAGCAGGTCTTCCAGGCCCAATGCTCGGCCTGCCATGCGACCGGCGCCGCCGGTGCGCCCAAGCTGGGCGATGCGGCCGCCTGGGGCCCGCGCATCAAGAGCGGCGTCGAGGCGCTGCTGCACTCCGCGCTGGCGGGCAAGGGCAACATGGGCCCGCAGGGCGGTGGCGACTTCTCGGACTTCGAGATCCAGCGCGCGGTCGTCTACATGGCCAACCAGGGCGGCGCCAAGTTCGACGAACCCAAGATGCCGGCACCGGCCGCGTCGGCCGCGAACTGAGGCCTGCGCGCCCCCTCGAGAAGCCCGCCGCGAGCGGGCTTTTTCGCGCCTGCGCGCGTCAGTCGGGTTGCGGGCGCAGCTGGTAGCCGTGCAGCGCTGGCAGCTTGCCGGCAAAGCAGTCCTGCGGCACCCAACGGCCGCTCTCGACGGCCTCGGCAGCCAGCGCCATGTCCTGCGTGTGGACCAGGCCCGGCCCCAGGTCGGTGAGCAGGTAGAGGTGGCCGGTTTCGTCCAGGCAGGCCGACGCCACGTTCGCCTGCAGGCCTGTGTGTGTGAGCACACGGCCATCGGGCTGCAGGCGCCAGATCCACGGCGTGCATTCCAGCTCCACGTAGACGCGCTGCGGGCCGTTCTGGAAGAACCAGGCGCCGCGCGCGTCCGCCGCGTAGTTGCGGCCGATGAAGGCGAGCAGCTTGTCGTGCTCGATGCGGCTGCCCTTCACGCGCGGGAACGGGCCGGCCTGCTGGATGCGCTCGTCGCGCATGTACCAGTCGCCACGCGCGTCCAGCGCCAGCCAGCCGTAGCAATGCGGCACGTTGGGCCATTTCTTCAACGCGGCTTCGACGATGGGGTCCATCCGTGCCTCCAGGGGGTCAGGTCTGCCTGCCGAGCCAGTCGCACACCTGCTGCGGCATGGTCAGCAGATGCCCGGGCAGCGTGCCCGCAGGGAAGCCGACGTGGCCGCCATGGCCGGGTTGCCAGAGCGTCACGTGTCGGCCCACGTCGGCCGCATGCGGCAGGCTGTGGCCGGGCACGAAGGGGTCGTTGCGCGCGTTCAGCACCAGCGCCGGAATGCGGATGCGGTGCAGGTGCGGCTTGGCGGCGGCGCGGGCCCAGTAGTCCTCGGTGCCCTTGAAGCCGTGCAGCGGCGCGGTGAAGAGGTTGTCGAAGTCGTAGATGGTCGACACGCGCTTCAGCCGCTCGCCGTCGAACAGCCCCGGGTGCTGCTGCAGCTTGCGCAGCGCCTTCGGGATCATCGTGCGCAGGAAGCGGCGGGCGTAGACCTGCTTGTTGAAGCCGCGGTCGATGGCCGCGCCGGCGGCGGCGAGGTCAATGGGCGAGCAGACGGCGCAGACGGCGTGCGCCACCTTCGCCGCCTCGCTGCCGGCCTCTTCGGCCCAGCGCAGCAGCGCATTGCCGCCCAGCGACACGCCGGCGGCGAGCAGCTTGGCGCCGTGGCGCTCGCGCAGACGATCCAGGATCCAGCCGACTTCCTCGTAGTCGCCCGAGTGGTAGGCGCGCGGCGCGTGGTTCAGCTCGCCGGAGCAGCCGCGGAAATGCGGCAGCGCCATCGCCCATCCGCGCTCGCGCGCGACGCTCGCGAAGGCGACGCTGGAATGGCTGGCGCGGTCGCCCTCCAAGCCGTGAAAGAGCACGAACAGCGGGGCGCCTTCGGGCGCTCCTTCGAGGAAGTCGACGTCAATGAAGTCGCCATCGGGCGTGGCCCAGCGCTCGCGCGTCCAGCTCGGCGCGGGGCCGTCGTGCTGGCGGCTGAACAGGGCGGGCCAGATGGTCTGGACGTGGCCGCCGGGAAGCCAGCGGGGGGCGCGGTACTGCATGTCACGAGGCAAGAAAAGACAACGCTGATACTCGCACAGCCCGCGTCAACCCTGCTTGCTGCGGTGTAACCGTATTCAGTGCAAGGTGCCGGCGTCGGCCACCAGTTCCTGCACGTCGCCCGCGCTGCCGGGGCTGGCGTGGTGCAGCACCAGGCGCCAGCCCAGGGCGGTCTTGAGGTAGACGTTGGTGGCGATGACCCAGGCCGTGGGCGGGGCCTTGTCGGCCGGCGCGTGCAGTTGCACGCGCTCCAGCACATGGTGGATGGCGCAGTCGCCGCTGTGCAGCCGGCGCACGCGCTCGGGATGCACCTGCACCGCGCCGCGCTCGAAGACGGCCTGGAACGCCGCGCGGATGGCGGCCAGCCCGACGATGCGCGGGCCGCCCGGGTGCACGCAGGCGATCTCCTCGTCGTCCGCCCACAGGGCCATCAGGTGGTCCAGGTCGGCATGCTGCAGCGCTTCGTAGAACTGCGCCTCGGTGTCGTCGGGCGAGGCCAGCAGCGCGGCCTGCTGTGCAGGGGTGCGGGGCATCAGTGGCCGCCGGACAGCACCTCGCCGGCCTTGAGCTTGTAGAGCGTGCCGCAATAGGGGCATTGACCCTTGCCGCCGTGGGTGAGGTCGATGAAGACACGCGGGTGGGTGCTCCACAGCGCCATCTTGGGGTTGGGACAGAAGACGCTGCCGTTGTCCTGGCAGTCCTTGGCGGTGACTTCGACGGTGGCGGCGGGGGTTTGGGTGGTGCTCATGGGGTTCTCTTCAGACGGCGGTCAGCAGGCGGTGAGCCAGTGGGCGTACTTGGGGTTGCGGCCATTGACGATGTCGAAGAAGGCCGACTGGATCTTTTCGGTGATGGGGCCGCGCGAGCCCGCGTGGCTGCCGGTCCCGAGCTCGATGCGGTCCAGCTCGCGGATGGGCGTCACCTCGGCGGCGGTGCCGGTGAAGAAGGCCTCGTCGCAGATGTAGACCTCGTCGCGGGTGATGCGCTTCTCGACCAGCTTCAGGCCCAGGTCCTGGCAGATCGAGAAGATGGTGTTGCGCGTGATGCCGTTGAGCGCGCCGGCCGACAGGTCGGGCGTGTAGACCACGCCGTTCTTGATGACGAACAGGTTCTCGCCGGCGCCTTCGGAGACGAAGCCGGAGGCGTCCAGCAGCAGCGCCTCGTCGTAGCCGTCGTCGGTGGCTTCCATGTTGGCGAGGATGGAGTTGGTGTAGTTGGACACCGTCTTGGCCTGCGTCATGGTGATGTTGACGTGGTGGCGCGTGTAGGAGCTGGTCTTGACGCGGATGCCGCGCTTCATGCCCTCTTCGCCCAGGTAGGCGCCCCAGCTCCACGCGGCCACCATCAGGTGCACCTGGTTGCCCTTGGGGCTGACGCCCAGCTTCTCGGAGCCGATCCAGATCAGCGGGCGGATGTAGGCGCTCTTCAGGCCGTTGGCCTTGACGACCTCGCGCTGCGCGTCGTTGACCTGTTCCTGCGAGAACGGGATCTTCATGCGCAGGATCTTGCCGCTGTTGAACAGGCGCTGCGTGTGCTCCTGCAGCCGGAAGATGGCCGTGCCATTGACCGTGTCATAGGCGCGCACGCCCTCGAAAGCGCCGCAGCCGTAGTGCAGCGTGTGCGTCAGCACGTGGATCTTGGCGTCGCGCCAGTCGACGAGTTCGCCGTCCATCCAGATCTTGCCGTCGCGGTCGTGCAGGGGGGCGGGGACCATCGGGTACTCCAGGGCTGGGGAAGAAAGACGGCGATTTTACGAAGTCGCGTCGGCCTGTGCCGCGCGCATCAACTGCCATTCGACGAGCTTGCCTTTCACCAGCTTGACTTGCACCGCGTCGCCGGCCGCGTCGCGCCAGACGAAGGTCTCCGGCGCCTGCTTCACGCCCAGGCTGCCGGTCAGCGTGATCAGGTCGACCAGCTTCATGCCCGCGTGCAGCTTGGCTGACAGCATCACCGCATTGGCGACCGACCCCATCGGTGCAGCGCCCGCCATCTTCATGACGCGCATCAGCCGCGAGATCTGCAGCAGCAGCCAGAAGATGATGCCGGTCGTCGCGAAGATGGCGCCCTGCCAGCCGAGCAGCGCGCCGCCGGCCAGCAGTGCCAGCAACGCCAGCCCCACACCGATCCACGGGTTCATGCCTGCGGGTCCTTCGCACCGTCGGCGCGTTCCCAGGCATAGGCCCGCTCGACCTGGGCGACACGCACGCTGTAGTGCGCATACCAGTCGCTGCGCCCCGTGTCGCGGGCCACCTTGTGCTCGGCATGGCGGCGCCAGGCGAGGATGTCGTCGCTGCTGCGCCAGTACGACACCGTGATGCCCAGCCCGTCGCCGCCGCGCGCGCTCTCCATGCCCAGATACCCCGGCTGCTCCGCGGCCAAGGCCACCATGCGGTCGGCCATGTCGCCGTACCCGGCGTCCGTGGGCATGCGCTGGCTGGTGAAGATGACGGCGTAGTAGGGAGGGGCGGGCAGTGCGCTCATGGCGCGCATCCTGCCATGGCGTCAGGCCGGTGGCGGCAGGCGCGTCACCTCGACGCTGTCGGCCGAGCGCGCGGTCGGCCCGTGGTAGACGGCCTCGATGTTGTTGCCATCCGGGTCCAGCACGAAGGCGGCGTAGTAGCCCGGGTGGTAGCGGCGCGGCCCCGGCCCGCCCTGGTCGCGACCGCCGGCGGCCAGCGTCATCGCGTGGAAGCGCTGCACCTCGGCCTCGCTGCGGGCCTGGAAAGCCAGGTGCACATGCGACACGCGGCCGTCGGCCTGGTCGACGTAGAACTCGTCCGCAAAAAAGCAGCCCGCTGCTTCGCCGAACGCATCGAGCCGGCCGATGGCGGCCAGCGCGGCGCGGTAGAAGCGCCGGCTGGCTGCCAGGTCGCTCACGCGCAGGTGCACGTGGTCGAGCAGTCGGCCGCAGTGCGCCATGACAGCCCCTAGCTGGGCACCTTGAGCAAAAGGCAGCGCACCCACTGGCCCGACTCCAGCGCGGCCTGGTGGCCGGCCAGGAACTGCTCGGCCGTGGAGTTGCGCGCCGTGAAGCACATGCCGTGCAGGATGCCCATGCGCGGCACCGGCCGCGACCACTTGCGCTCGACGACGCCGTTGAACCACGACACCTGCTCGTCCGCCGCGTCCGCATCGGAGCGGCCCAGCAGCAGCACGACCTCGTAGCGCGCGTCGTCCAGCGGTTCGGAGGCGCTGGTCAGCACCTGCAGGCCGCCGTCGCTCATGTTCAGCACCAGGCCGGCCGGGCCCTGGCTGAACTGCACCGGCTTGAAGACCCAGCCGGGCAGGGACTCCGCGTCGTGCTGGGCGCCGAGAAAGTCGGTGCGGGCGAATTGCCTGAGATCGGCGTGATCGGACATGAGGCTTCCTCCGGTGCGAGGTCACTATCCTATGCAGTCTTTGGGCTGCCGTGCAGCATGCAAACCTGCGGTTGCCGTCAGACCAGGCCGCGCAGCACGTCGATGGCCTGCTCCACGCGCTCGACGGCATGGATGGTCAGTCCCTCGATGGCCTTCTTCGGCGCGTTGGCCTTGGGCACCACGGCGACGCTGAAGCCCAGCTTGGCTGCCTCCTTCAGCCGCTCCTGGCCGCGCGGCGCGGGGCGCACCTCGCCGGCCAGGCCCACCTCGCCGAAGGCGATGAAGCCTTTGGGCAGCGCCTTGCCGCGCAGGCTGCTCTGGATCGCCAGCATCACCGCCAGGTCGGCCGCCGGCTCGGTGATGCGCACGCCCCCCACCGCGTTGACGAACACGTCCTGGTCGCCCGTCGCGACGCCGGCATGGCGGTGCAGCACGGCCAGCAGCATGGCCAGCCGGTCGCGGTCCAGGCCGACCGAGAGCCGCCGCGGGCTGACGCCGCCGCTGTCCACCAGCGCCTGCAGCTCCACCAGCAGCGGCCGCGTGCCTTCGAGCGTCACGAGCACGCAGCTGCCCGGCACCGGCTCGGCGTGCGTGGACAGGAAGATCGCGCTCGGGTTGGCCACGCCTTTCAGGCCCTTCTCCGTCATCGCGAACACGCCGATCTCGTTGACGGCGCCGAAGCGGTTCTTGATGGCGCGCACGAGGCGAAAGCTGCTGTGCGTGTCGCCCTCGAAATACAGCACCGTGTCGACGATGTGCTCCAGCACGCGCGGGCCGGCCAGCGCGCCCTCCTTGGTCACATGCCCCACCAGCACCATCGCGCAGCCGCGCGCCTTGGCCGTGCGCGTCAGCTGCGCCGCGCACTCGCGCACCTGGGCGACCGAGCCGGGCGCCGAGCTGAGCTGCTCGGAGTACATCGTCTGGATGGAGTCGATGACGCAGAAGTCAGGGGCCTCCACGTCGATGGTGGCGAGGATGCGCTCCAGGCTGATCTCGGCCATCACGCGCACCTGGGTGCCCGCCAGGCCCAGGCGGCGCGAGCGCATCGCGACCTGCGCGCCCGATTCCTCGCCAGTCACGTACAGCACCTTGACCGTCTGGCTCAGCGACTCGACGGCCTGCAGCAGCAGCGTGGACTTGCCGATGCCCGGGTCGCCACCGATCAGCACCACGCCGCCGGCGACGATGCCGCCGCCCAGCACGCGGTCCAGTTCCTCCTGGCCCGTGGGCGTGCGCTCGAAGTCACTGGCCTCGATGTCCGACAGCGTCGCCACCGGCTGGCTGCGGGCCAGCGACTGATAGCGGTTCTTGCCCCCAGCGGGCGCTTCAGCCACCGTCTCGGTCAGCGTGTTCCAGGCGCCGCAGTGCGGGCACTTGCCCAGCCACTTCGCGTTGGTGCCGCCGCATTCACTGCAGACGTAGAGGGATTTGTCCTTGGCCATGGGCTTTCAGTCGATCAGCACGCTGTGCCGGGCAACCCGGTAGCGTTGGTAGTAGTGGCGGTCGTAGATGGCCGCCAAGGTGCCGTCCTCGCGCATCTCGCGCATGGCCTGCTCCAGCTGCGGCAGTTGCGCGAGCAGCGGCGACGCCCGGGAGATGGCGATGGAGCGCGGCGTCGGGTCGGGCACGCGCAGCGGCGCGATCTCGACGTCGCGGTGCAGGCCGAGCTGGCCCAGCAGCGCGAGCGCCTGGTCCTGCGGCATGAGCACGGTGTCCACACGGCCGAGCATCAGCTTGCGCAACGAGGCCTCGGCGGTGGGCGCGGCATCCTTGATGAGCTGCGTGTCCTTGTCAAAGCGGTCGAAGTATTCGCTGCCCTGCTTGACGCCGATGCGCAGGCCTTGCAGGTCCTCGTAGCGGGCGACGCGGCGGGCGTCGACGCGGCGCAGCAGGAACACGCGGTCGCTGCTGGTGCGGCGGTACGGGGCCGCGAGGTACTGCAAGTAGCGCAGCCGCTCGGTGGACTGCTGCACGCCGATGACGAGGTCGGCCTCGCCAACTTCCAGCATCTTCAGGCAGCGCTTCAGGGGGCAGACGATGATCTGCAGTGGCCGGTCCAGGCGGCGCGCCAGCTCGCGCACGATCGCCGTGTAGGCGCCGCCAAACTGGCCGCCCTGGCGGGTTTTCCAGGGTTCGAGCTCGCTGAACGCGAAGCGCAGGGGCTGCGCGCAGGCGCACGCCGCAGCCAGCGCGAGGGCGGCGGCGGTCAGCAGGCGGAACGAGGCAGGCGTGGGCAAGGTGCCCGCAGTCTAGGCGGGCAATGCCTGACTTCCAGCGCCCCCCGGGGGCGCGCGTGCTACAACCCGTGCCCCGCGGCGCGCAGTGATGCTGCGGTGTGGAGGTGCTCATGGAATTTTCGGTCTGGCTCGCGTTCTTCGCGGCATCCTGGGCGATCAGCCTGTCCCCCGGCGCAGGCGCCGTGGCCGCCATGAGCGCGGGCCTGAGCCATGGCTTCCGGCGCGGCTACTTCATGACCTTCGGCCTGATCCTGGGCATCGTCACGCAGGTCATCCTTGTCGGCGCGGGCCTTGGCGCACTGATCGCGGCCTCGTCGCTGGGCTTCGCGCTGGTGAAGTGGGCGGGCGTGGCCTACCTCGTGTTCCTCGGCGTGCAGCAGTGGCGCGCGCCGGCCAAGCCCATGGTCGCGGCGGACGACGGCGCGGTGCAGGTCACGCGCCGCCAATTGGTGCTGCGCGGCTGGGGCATCAACGCCGTGAACCCCAAGGGCACCGTCTTCCTGCTGGCCGTGGTGCCGCAGTTCCTGGACCTGCACGCGGCGCTGGCGCCGCAATACCTGGTCATCGGCGGCACACTCGCCTTCACCGACCTCGTCGTCATGGCCGGCTATACGGCGCTGGCCGCGCGGGTGCTGGCGGCGTTGAAGAGCGAGAGCCACATCAAGGCTTTGAACCGCGTGTTCGGCACGCTCTTCGTGGCGGCGGGCATGCTGCTGGCGACGTTCAAGCGCGCCGCCTGATGCCGGCGGCGGACAACGCACGCGGCCTCCCCACCTGGTGCCTGTTCCTGGTCCCGGTGCTGATCTGGGCCAGCACCTGGCACGTCATCCTCTACCAGCTCGACTCCGGGGTGCCGGTGCTGACCTCCGTCGGCTGGCGCTTCCTGCTGTCGGCGCTGATGCTGGCCGCGCTGGCGCGCCAGCAGGGCGCGTCGCTGAAGCTGCCACGCCATGCTCACGGCTACATGCTCGCAACCGGCGTCATCCAGTACGCCGGCAACTACTGGTCGGTCTACGAGGCCGAGCGCTTCGTGCCCAGCGGGCTGGTGGCGGTGCTGTTCTGCCTGATGGTGTTCATGAACGCCTTCGTCGCCTGGCTGCTGTGGCGACAGCCGGTGAGCCGGCGCTTCCTGGCGGCGTCCAGCGGCGCGGTGCTGGGCGTGGCGCTGATCTTCTGGCCCGAGATCGCCGCCACCGGCGCGCGGCCGAATGCGATGCTGGGGCTGGGGCTGAGCTTCTTCGCCGTCGTCGCCGCCGTCATCGGCGGCTTCTTCACCCTCGTGCTGACGCGCCGCGGCCTGCCGCTGGTGCCGGTGCTGGCCTGGAGCATGGGCTATGGCGCCGTCTTCCTGCTGGGGCTGTCGCTGGCGACGGGCCAGGGCTTGCGCTTCGACCTCACGCCGTCCTACCTCGCCAGCCTCGTCTACCTGGCCGCCTTCGGCTCCGTCATCGCGTTCACGCTGTACTACAAGCTCGCCGAGCGCAAGGGCCCGGCGCATGCCGCGCTGGTGGGCGTGCTGGTGCCGGTGATCGCGCTGGTCATCTCGGCCGTGTTCGAGGGCTGGCAGGCCACGCCGCAGGCCGTGGGCGGCATGGCGCTGTGCCTTGTCAGCCTGTTCGTGGCGACGCGGCCGGTGCGTTAGGCTAGAAGCCGTGCGCCGCGTGCCACTCGGCCAGCGACATGTCCGGGTAGTGGTCGAAACGAGGGTCCTTCGGCTTGCCCTCCACCCGCACCCAGGGCGCCTTCGAATCGAGCAGGCCGTGCACGTTCTGCGGCGGCATGGGCAGCGGCGTGTCGATGGCGCCGGCATGCGGGTGCACCAGTTCCGGCCAGGTCGGGTCCCACAGCCACAACGCCGTGCCGCACTTGATGCAGAAGTAGCGCCGGGCGCTGCTCTTGTGCCTGCCCTTGCCGGTCTTGTTGGGCAGCCGGGCGCGGTAGATGCGCAGGTGCCGCTTGCCCTTGACCTTCATCGTGCGCGTCTGCGCGCCGAGATTGATGGCGTAGCCTCCCGTGCCTGCGGTCTTGCGGCAGATGGTGCAGTAACAGCGCATGAAGGGCACGGGCGAGTCGGCCTCGACCGAGAATCTGATGCTGCCGCAGTGGCAGGAACCTTCGAGATGCATGGGTGGCGCTTCGCAGGATGTCGACCAGCCGGCTTCGGCAATCGCAGTGCCTGAAAGCACGGCCCGTAGGACGACTGGGCCGGCGCGCGCACCTGAACGACAATCCCGCCCTTGCCCGATCGTGGGCTGCTGTGGGCTGCTTGCCGCTTTGCGATGAATTCCGATCTTCCCGATTCCGCCACGCCGACTGAAGTGGCGACCGACGTGCCCACGCAGTCGCCGTCCAGCGACGCGGTGCCAGAGGTGGCGGCCGACATGGCTGCGCCGGTGCCTGCCGCTGAGGCCGCCGCCGCACCTGCGCCTGCGCCTGCGCCCGCATCGGCCGCCCCGGCTGTCGATGCCACGGCCGAATTGAAGGCGCTGTTCCCGGCCCTCTTCACCGGCAAGGCCAAGCCCGTCAAGCTGCGCATCCAGGCCGACATCCAGGAGCGTGCGCCGGGCAGGTTCAGCAAGGCGCAGCTCAGCGCCTTCCTGCGCCGCCACACGGGCAGCACGGGCTACCTGATCGCGCTGACCCAGGCCAAGACCCGCTTCGACCTGGACGGCCAGCCGGCCGGCGAGATCACCGAGGAGCACCTGGCCGCGGCCAAGGAAGAGCTGGCGCGCCGCAAGGGCTTGCAGCAGGAGCGCCAGCAGGCCGATCAGGAGCGCCACCAGCTGGAAGCGCAGCAGCGCCGCAACCGTGCGCAGCTGCTGTGGGACTTCGAGCGCACGACGCTGACCGAGGCCAATTTCTGCGTGCTCAAGGGCGTGGTGCCCGAAGAGCTGCCCGGCCTGCTGGAGATCGCCCGCAAGGAGCGCGCCGAGGCGCCGCCGGCCCCGCCGCGCGATGACCGCCGTGACGGCCCGCGCCGCGACGACCGCCGCCCTGGTCCCGGTGGCGGCCGGCCCGATGGCCGTGGCCCGCGCCGCCCCGAGCAGCGCTCGGAAGGCGGCCGGCGCGACCAGCCGCCGCGGGGTGGTCGCCCCCCGCGTGGCGAAGGTGGCCGCCCGCCGCAGCCAAGCCGCAAGCCAGCGCCCCAGCAGCCGGAGCAGGCCGCCCCGTCCCAGATGGCTCAAGCCCTGCAGGCCGCCAAGATCGCCAAGGCCGAGCCGGCAGCGGATCAGCCGCCGGCCCGGGATCAGGCGGCCGAGTGATCAGCCCGCGGCTTCAACGAGCTGCGGTTGGGTCACGCTGAATAACGCTGCTCCAGATAGGCCAGCAGCGTGCGGATCGTCTGCGCCTCCCCGCCCACCGGCCGCCCGGCGCGCGGCGTGTCGTTCCACGCGAACAGGTCGATGTGCAGCCAGTCCTGCTGGGCAGGCAGGAAGTCTTCCAGGAACAGCGCCGCATTGATGGCGCCGGCCAGCGCGCTTTTGCCCGTGTTGACGATGTCGCCGATGCTGCTCTCGATGCCGGCGTGGTACGGCGCCCACAGCGGCATGTGCCACAGCGGGTCGTCCAGCTTCATGCCCAGGTCCACCAGGTCGCGGGCCGTGTCCATGTGCTTGGCGAACAGCGCTGGCAACTGCGCGCCCAGCGCCACGCGCGCCGCGCCGGTCAGCGTGGCCAGGTCGATGACGAGGTCGGGCTTGCCTTCGGCGGCATAGGCCAGCGCATCGCTCAGCACCACGCGGCCCTCGGCGTCGGTGTTGCCGATCTCGATGTGCAGGCCCTTGCGCGTCTTGATGACGTCACCCGGCCGGTAGGCATTGCCCGAGATCGCGTTCTCGACCGCCGGGATCAGCAGCTGCAGCCGCACCGGCAGCTTGAAGGCCATGATGAGCGTGGCCAGGCCCAGGGCGTTGGCCGCGCCGCCCATGTCCTTCTTCATCTGGCGCATGCCCTCGCCACCCTTGATGTTCAGGCCGCCGGTGTCGAAGCAGACGCCCTTGCCGACCACCGCCAGCCTGGGGTGCTTGGGGTTGCCCCAGTTCACCTCGATCAGGCGAGGTGAGCGCGTGCTCGCTCGGCCCACCGCGTGGATGCTGGGGAAGTTCTTCTTCAGCAGCGCGTCGCCGACGACTTCCGAGAACGTCGCGCCGTACTGCCTGGCCAGCGCCTTGGCGGCGCCGGCCAACTCGGCGGGGCCCATGTGCTCGGCCGGCGTGTTGACCAGGTCGCGCGTCGCCACGATGGCGGTCGCCATGGCCAGGCCGCGTTCGGCGTCGGCGCCGGGCTTGAGCACCAGCGTGGCGGGGGCGCGCTTGGGCTGCTTGTAGAGGTCGAAGCGGTAGCCGCCCAGCTCCCAGGACATCGCCGCGCACTCGGGCAGCAACGCCAGCCCGGCGTCGTCGAGCTTGTAGACGCCCTCCGGCAGCGCCAGCGGCAGGTGGCTCAGCGCGAACGGGTGGGTGGTGTGCGCGACACCGGCGAAGACCTGGGCCAGGCGGCCATCGGCGCCCGGCACCAGCGCGTGGGTGTCGGCGGCGCCGACGAAGCCGACCGTCGTCAGCCACTCGCGCGTGGCCGCGGGCAGGCTCGCCGCCAGCGCCTGGAAGGCGGCGCGGTCGACCGCGATGATGGGCGTGGCCTTGGACGGAAGGGTCTTCTTCAACTGGACGGTCATGACGGATCCTGGTATTCGGGAAGCCGGCATTGTCGGCACATCAACTTGCAAAGAAGTGTGACCGGCTTGTCAACCGCCATCCTAGGGGCGGCGTTGTGCTCCCAATCGCGCCGCTTTCGGGCCGCGAGACAAGCAAGACAGGCCAGACAGCCATGATGAAGATTCACTCCCGTACCGAACCGCAGCCCCGCCGCCTCCCTGTGCCGGAGATGGGCCTGGACTGGAGCGCCGACAAGGGCCGCAAGCACGAAGCCTTCGACACCGGCTTCTACAGCGGCGAGCGCCGGGGTCTGGCCCGCGCGATGCGCTTCGACCGCAAGCGCTGAGCAGCGGCCGCTGCGAGTCTCCAGCCCGCCGTCCGGCTCCGGACGGCGGGCTTTGTTTTGTCCGGTCGGGAAATCCTCCCGGCCCCGTCGCGTCGCCAGCGCCGAGAATGCGGCCCCATGAAAGCCGCCCGCCGCTCCATCGCCTTCGCCTCCGGCGTCCTGCTGTACTGTTTTGGTGCAGGTGCGGCGATGAAGTACGCCGGCATCGGCCTGCCGCGGCAGGTCTACGCGTCGCTGGGTGGCCGCAACACGCTGCCCGTCATGCTGGGCGAGGCCATCGCCATCGTCGTGGCGCTGTTCATCGTCGCGACGATCTGGGCGTACCTGACGCTGCGCCCGGCGCGCCGCCGCCACCGGCCCTACGTCGCCTGGATGATGTCCGGCGTCGGCGTGGCCTGGGCGGGCTGGCTGATCTTCGGTGCCTTCAGCTTCGCGCTGAAGCCGCGGTCCTACTCGGCGCCGCTGCAGAGCATGGTGCTGTCGTCCAACGCCGCGCCGCTGTTCGGCGCGCTGAACATCTTCGGCATCGTCGGCGGTGTCTGGCTGGCCGGGAAGATGGCTCAGAAGCGGCAGTTGAGCCTGCCCACCACGCGCTCCCGCCGCCGCGAGCAGGCGGGCCAGGACGCGGCCGATGCCGACGCCGGCCCGGACAGCGGCGCGTCGACGGTCGCGCCGGCCACGCTGTCGCCACCGATCCGTTGAGCCGGCGCTGATGCCCCGCGCGGTCTGCCCGCGCTGCGAGCGGCCGGCCCGCACCTGCCTGTGCGCCACGCTGCCGCCGCCGGTGGCGGTGAGCACCCGGCTGCTGATCCTGCAGCACCCGGTGGAGGCCGGACATGCCAAGAACACCACCGCCTTCCTGACCCTGGGGCTGAGCCCGGCGGCGCAGTTGCTGCGCGGCGAGGTGTTCGACGCGGCGCTGGCCAGCCCCGGAACCGCGCTGCTCTATCCAGGTGAAGGCGCGCCGCCGGCGCCGACCGACGTGGATCGGTTGATCCTGCTGGACGGCAACTGGCGCCAGAGCCGGCGCCTGCTGGCCGCCAACCCCTGGCTGGCCGCGCTGCCCCGCCTGGCGCTGCCCGTGCAGCCCGGCCGCTATGCGATCCGCCGCGCCCATCGCCCGGGGCAGCTGTCCACGCTGGAGGCCGGCCTGCACGCGCTGGCGCTGCTGGAAGGCCAGCCAGAACGCTTCGATCCGCTGTGGGGAGCGTTCGACGAATTCGTCCGCACGGGCATGACGAACCGGGGGAAAACCGGTTTGGCCTAGCATGGCGGGATGTTGTCGTTCCTGCGCCCCCTGATCCCGGCCCTGCTGGCCGCCCCCCTGCTGGCCCTGGCGGCGCCGCCGCAGGCTGCCACCGAACACGTGCAGGCCCGCCTGGTGTCCAGCCAGTCCACGGTGGCGCCGGGCCAGCGCTTCACCGTGGCGCTGGAACAGAACATCAAGTCGCACTGGCACACGTACTGGATCAACCCGGGCGACTCTGGCCAGGCGACCAGCATCGACTGGATGGGCGCCGAGGCCGGCCCCATCCAGTGGCCCACGCCCACCGTGCAGCCCATCGGCCCGCTGGTCAACTACGGCTACGAGGGCCGCGCGGCGCTGCTGGTCGAGCTGACCGTGCCGGCCGATGCCAAGGCCGGCAGCCGCTTCAAGCCCACCGCCGAGGTGCGCTGGCTGGTCTGCAAGGATGTCTGCATTCCCGAGCAGGTGAGCCTTGGGCTGGACTTGCCAGTCGTCGGGTCGGCCGCCGCGGCCAAGGCCGGCGACGACGCGGCACAGATCGAGGAATGGCGCGGCCTCATCCCCAAGCCGGCGAACTTTGCCGTTCAGATCAAGCCGGCGCCGCAAGGCGTGCGCCTCAGCGGCCCGACGCCCGGCGTCACCAAGGCCTACTTCTTCGCCGACACGTGGGGCGCCGTCACGCACAGCGCACCGCAGGCGCTGAAGTCCGAGGGCGGCGGCTGGGCGCTGGACGTGCCGGCCGGCGAGGAACCGGTGGCCGCCGGCAAGCCGCTGTCGGGCGTGCTGGTGTTGACCACCGGTGCCGGCGACCAGGCCTGGGCCCTCTCCGCGCCCATGCCCGAAGGCGCCGGCAAGGGCCCCGGCCCGGCCGACCTCAGCGCCCCGGCCGCCGGCACCGCACCGGCCGCCGCCACGCCCGCCCCCGAAAGCGACCTGGGCCTGCTGCCCGCCCTGGCGCTGGCGCTGCTGGGCGGGCTGATCCTGAACCTGATGCCCTGCGTCTTCCCGGTGCTGTCCATCAAGGCGCTGGCGCTGGTGAACAAGGGCAACCACAAGGCCGAGGGCCTGGCCTACACGGCCGGCGTGCTGGCCAGCTTCGTAGCGCTGGCGGCCGTGCTGATCGCGCTGCGTGCCGGCGGCCAGCAGGTGGGCTGGGGCTTCCAGTTCCATTCGCCGGTGTTCGTGCTGGTGGTGGCCTACCTGCTGTTCCTCGTGGGCCTGAGCCTGTCGGGCTTCTTCGAGATCGGCGGCCGCATCACCGGCATCGGCTCGGGCCTGGCCGCGCGCGACGGCCTGGCCGGCAGCTTCTTCACCGGCGTGCTGGCGGCCGTGGTCGCCACGCCGTGCACGGCGCCGTTCATGGGCGCGGCGCTGGCGTTCGCGCTGTCGCAGCCGGCGGCGGTGATGGTGGCCGTGTTCCTGGCGCTGGGCCTGGGCCTGGCGCTGCCCTTCCTGGTGCTGGCCTTCTGGCCGGCCGCGCAGCGCTGGCTGCCGCGCCCCGGCGCGTGGATGGACAAATTCAAGCAGTTCCTGGCCTTCCCGATGTACGCGGCCGTCGTCTGGCTGCTGTGGGTGCTGGCCCAGCAGGCCGGGCCGGACGGCGTGGCGCTGGCGCTGGGCGGCCTGGTGCTGATGGCCTTCGGCCTGTGGTGGCGCAACGCCAGCGGCGCGAGTGCGCTGGGCACCGGCGCGGCCGTCGTCAGCATCGTGATGGCGCTGGGCGTGGCGACCTGGATCAAGCCGGTGTCGGCCGACGTGCGCACGGCGGGCGAATCGACGGAGGCCTTCAGCAGCGAGCGCCTGGCGGAGCTGCGCGGCCAGAACAAGCCGGTGTTCGTGAACCTCACGGCCGCCTGGTGCATCTCCTGCCTCGTCAACGAGCGCGTCGCGCTGTCGCGCCCCGAGGTGCACGAGGCCTTCGCCAAGGCCGGCGTCGTGTATCTGAAGGGCGACTGGACGCGCGAGGACCCGAAGATCACCGCCGTGCTGAAGGCCCACGGCCGCTCGGGCGTGCCGCTGTACCTCTATTACGCGCCGGGCGCCGCCGAGGCCCAGGTGCTGCCGCAGATCCTCACGCCCGGCCTCGTCGTCGAGGCCGTCTCTTCGTCCTCTTCCGCCACGCCCCCCCGGAGTTCGACATGATGAAACTGCTTCGCCGCACGCTGATCGTCGCCGCCCTCGCTGCGCCGGCCTTCGCCCACGCCACGGCCACCGTCGATGCGCCCGCGCCCACTTTCTCGGCCGTGACGGCCGATGGCAAGACGGTGTCCCTGGCCGACTACAAGGGCAAGACCGTCGTGCTGGAGTGGACCAACCACGACTGCCCCTACGTGAAGAAGCACTACGGCAGCGGCAACATGCAGGCGCAGCAGAAGGACGCCGCGGCCCAGGGCGTGGTGTGGCTGCAGGTCATCTCGTCGGCGCCTGGCCAGCAGGGCTTCGTCGACGGCGCCACGGCGCAAAAGCTCAACGCCGACCGCAGCGCCGTGCCTGCCGCCACGTTGCTGGACCCGAAGGGCGACCTGGGCAAGCTGTACGGCGCGCAGACCACGCCGCACATGTACGTCATCAGGCCCGATGGGGTGCTGGCCTACAAGGGCGGCATCGACAGCCTGGCCACCGCCGACAAGGCCGACATCGCCAGGGCCGAGCCCTATGTGAAGGAAGCGCTGGCCGCCGTGGCTGCCGGCAAGAAGGTCGAGAAGGCGTCGACGCGGCCTTACGGCTGCAGCGTCAAGTACGCCAGTTGAGTTCGCGCTAGAAGACGGACAGCCCCGTCTTCGCGACGAACAGCTCCAGCGCGCGGCGGCCCAGCAGCGAGTTGCCGGTCGGGTCCAGCGCCGGCGACCACACGCACAGGGACAGCCGGTCCGGCACGACGGCGATGATGCCGCCGCCCACGCCGCTCTTGCACGGCAGGCCGATGCGGAAGGCGAACTCGCCGGCCGCGTCGTAGGTGCCGCAGGTCAGCATCAGCGCGTTGACGCGCCGCGTCTGCGCCGTGCTGAGCACCGGCGTGCCGGCCAGCGGATGCCGGCCGTCGCGGCACAGGTAGCCCGCGGCGCAGGCCACCTGTTCGCAGCTCATGCGAATGGCGCACTGGTTGAAATAGACGTCCAGCACGGTGGCCACGTCGTTGTCCAGCGTGCCGAAGCTCTTCATGAAATGGGCCAGCGCCCGGTTGCGAAACCCGGTGTCGGCCTCGGACTGCGCCACCTCCGCGTCGATGTGGATGGGCTCGCCGCACAAGCGGCCGAGCAGCGCCAGCAGTTCCGCCTTGGCGTCGCCCAGCGACACCAGCCGGTCCGCCACGGCGATGGCGCCGGCATTGATGAACGGGTTGCGCGGGATGCCGCGCTCCGTTTCCAGTTGCACCAGCGAATTGAACGCGTTGCCCGAGGGCTCGCGGCCGATGCGGTCCCACAGCGCCTCGTCCAGCGAGCGGATGGCCAGCGTCAGCGAGAACATCTTGGACATGCTCTGGATGGAGAACGGCACGGCGCTGTCGCCGGCCGCGGCCGTTTCGCCCGCGCAGGTGCGCAGCGCGATGCCGAACTGGTGTGACGACACCCGCGCCAGTGCCGGGATGTAGCTGGCGACCGTGCCGCCGGCCGTGGCCAGCAGCGGCCGCAGTTCGGCGTCGATGTCGTCGAGGATCGCTTGGAAGTCCATGGCGGCCATTCTGGCCCGGGACAATCGCCCCCCATGCAAGCCTTGCTCGACACCATCGCCGCGCTGGCCGGGATGCCCGCGGATGCCCAGCGCCTGTTCCACGGCCGCGGCGGCCTGCATCCCGGCTGCGAGCACCTGACGCTGGACGCCTACCCGCCGGTGCTGCTGCTGACCAGCTTCAAGCCCTTGCCCGAGGCGCAGGTGGCCGCGGTCGGCGACGCGCTGGCCCGGCGCTGGCAGGTGATCGCCCCCGAGGGCCCGGCGTTGACCTGGGTGCTCCAGTGCCGTCAGGAAGGCGGCCGCGTCGAGACGCGCCTGATGGCGGGCACCGTGCCCGAGCTGCACGTCGTCGCCGAGGCCGGTGCGCCGGGTACCCGCTATCTTGTCCACCTGCTGCGCGGCCAGAACCATGGCCTGTTCCTGGACATGGCCGAGGGCCGGCGCTGGGTGCGCGGGCACGTGGTGCCCGGCGCCAAGGTGCTGAACCTGTTCGCCTACACCTGCGCCTTCTCGGTGGTCGCGCTGCAGGCGGGCGCGGCCGAGGTGGTCAACGTCGACATGGCCTCCGGTGCGCTGGCGACGGGCCGCACCAACCATGAGCTCAACGGCGTGAAGGCCGGCGCGAAGTTCCTGGCCCATGACATCTTCAACTCCTGGGGCAAGCTGACGCGGGGCGGCCCGTACGACCTCGTCATCTGCGACCCGCCCAGCTTCCAGAAGGGCAGCTTCGTCGCCAGCAAGGACTACGCGCGCCTGGCGCGGCGGCTGCCCGGGCTGCTGGCGCCGGGCGGGCAGGCGCTGCTGTGCCTGAACGCGCCGGAGCTGGGCGTGGACTTCCTGCGCGATGCGGTGGCCGAGCACGCCCCCGAGCTGGTGTTCGCCGGGCGCGTGGCCAACCCGGCCGCGTTCACGGACGTGTCGCCCGAGCGGGCGCTGAAGGTGTTGGCCTACCGGATGCCCGACCCGGGCGCCTGACGGCGGCGGGCCGGCCCGCGGACCCGAAAGCGTGTCGCCGTTGCAACGGGATTGCGGATGGCATCCCCCGCGAATGCGGGAGGGTGCAGGTCCCCTTGCCAAGCTGAAAAACAGCGTGATCCCCAGGAGCGACGCGGGTTTGCGGGCCGGTGGCCCACCTGCGCATGGACGCAATGCCCGAGTGCTTCACGAAATCTTTCCTACTCCGTAAAAAAGCGTCACTACGCTCGCGCCGCGCGTCGGGAAGGGGTCTCGGCGCTCGTCATCTGCACTTCCTAACCACGCCACCATGCAAATCCGCTCCATCGCCCTCGCCGCCCTCGTGGCCACCAGCTTCGCCGCCCATGCCGACATCGTCGCCCTGTGGGACTACAGCGCCACGCCCACCACCACCAAGCAAACCCAAAGCGCCAACGGCGCGTCATTCGCCGCCATCGGCGGCATCGTCACCAGCTTTGCTGGCGGCGTGACCAACCAGGCCCTCAACACCGCCACCTACGCCGCACAGGGCGCGGGCAACCTGACGCGCGGCGTGGAATATGACGTCGATACCTCGGGCTACACCGACATCGTGCTGACCTTCGCCCAGCGCAACAGCGCCACGGCCTCGGCCTGGACGACGCTGCAGTACACGCTGGACGGTGGCGACACCTGGACCTTCGCCACCACCTTCCAGATGCCGGCGGCCGCGTCGACCACGTTCGTCTCGGGCATCACGTTCGACTTCAGCAGCATCACCGGCGCCAACGACAACCCGCTGTTCGGCGTCCAGCTGCTGGCCAGCTTCGCCCCGGGCACCAGCGCCTACGCCGCCACCGGCACGGGCTCCAGCTACGGCACGGGCGGCACCATCCGCTACGACAACGTGCTGTTCAGCGGCACCGCCATTCCCGACACCGCGCCCATCCCCGAGCCGCACACCTACGCGCTGATGCTCGCCGGCCTGGCTGCCGTCGGCCTGGTCGCCCGCCGCCGCCGCGCGGGCTGATCCGCGCCGCCCGCCCACCCGTTCCATCCCACAAGACACTCACATCGAGGACGTCGTGAACGCTCAATTCCTCTCCCTGCGCCCGCTCGTGGCGTGCATGTTGCCCCTGCTGCTGGCCGCCTGCGGCGGCGCCAACGGGCCCTCCGCCACGGCGACCGCCGCGGCCACCGACAGCATGGCGCGCGCCGCCTCGGTGGACGCCAGCGCCAAGCACCCGGACCACCACGAGTTCGAGGCCGAACTGCAGGTGCCGTTCACCAGCGCGGTGGCCAGCGGCGCACGCCGCTTCAGCGTGGCGATGAACTACCTGGGCGCGCCGGAGGGCGAGCAGTTCGCGTACCGGCTGGAACTGGTGGCGGCGGATGGCCGCGTCGTGCAGACCTACAGCGGCATCACGCGCTACGCCGGCAAGCCGGTGACGCTGGACTTCGACTGGGCCGGCCGCGGTGAGAAGTCGGCGCTGGCCGACGGCATCTACGAGGCCCGCCTGACCGCGTTCGCGGTCGCCGCCGACGTGGCCGCCAAGGGCGACAGCGACGACGCGCGCGTGCAGTCGCTGATGGGCGTGGACGAACACGGCCACGCGCCGCACGTCGAGACCTTCAAGTTCGCGCTGGGCGCCGCACCCACGGCCAAGATGCCCGCCTACCGGGCGATGGCCATGGGCGCCCAGCTCGGCCAGGGCGAGGAGCCGCGTGCCCGGGCACTGTCGGCCGCGGCCATCGCCAGCTGGCCGTACACGGTGTACTACGGCTCGCTGCACGGCCAGACCAACGACTCCGACGGCGGCGGCGACCTGGCCACCTGCAACTCCTCGCAGGCGGCGCAGACTGGCAAGTACGGCCCCGACACGGCTTTCCCCTATGCCAAGAGCAAGGGCCTGGACTTCTTCGCCAACACCGACCACAACCATTACTTCGACGGCAGCTCGGGCCTGGGCACCATCCCCGCGGCCACGGCCAAGAACCGCTACACCGCGGGCCTGACCATCGCCACGAACTACACGGCGGCCAACCCCGGCTTCCTGGCCATGTACGGCATGGAGTGGGGCGTCATCAGCGGCGGCGGCCACCTGAACATCTTCAACAGCGACGAGCTGTACTCCTGGGAGTACGACCCCAGCAACCAGCTCTACGGCCACCGCTTCGTCGCCAAGAACGACTACGCCACGCTGTACTCGGTGATGCGCGCGGCCGGCCAGGTCGGCCAGTTCAACCATCCCGACACGTCCGGGCAGTACATCATCAACGGCACCGACTTCGGCTACACCGCCGATGGCGACGAAGTCATGGTGCTGGCCGAGATCTCCAACACCAGCGCCTTCTCCAACAAGGACGACGAGAGCCAGCAGCCGGGTTCGGGCTACGAAAGCGCCTTCCGCAAGATCCTGGAGCGCGGCTTCCACGTGGCACCGGCCACCAACCAGGACAACCACTGCGCGAACTGGGGGTCGTCGTACACCAACCGCACGGCCATCCTGGTGCCCACCGGCACCGCGCTGACCAAGGCCAGCTTCTTCGAGGCGCTGAAGGCACGCCGTGTGTTCGCCACGCATGACAAGAACTCGCAGCTGGTGTTCAGTGCCAACGGCGCCATCATGGGCTCGCGCATCAACAACACCGGCGTGCTGGACCTGAGCATCGGTTTCGCCAACACCGCCGGCAAGACCGTGTCGTTGGTGGAGATCTGGCAAGGTGTGCCCGGCCGCAACGGCACGATGACGCTGCTGTCCAACAACGCCACCTACAGCCACACGCCCACGGACGGCCTGCACGTGTACTACGCCAAGCTGACGCAGAACGACGGCAAGATCCTGTGGTCCGCGCCGATCTGGGTGAACCAGGGTGCCGCCAACAACGGTGACACCACGCCGCCCACCGTCAGCGCCAGCGAGACCGGCAACAGCGGCACGATCACGCTGTCGGCCACGGCGAGCGACAACGTCGGCGTGACCAAGGTCGAGTTCTGGGTCGACGGCGCGCTCAAGGGCACCGTCACGGCGGCGCCCTACAGCATGACGATGGATTCGCGCACGCTGCCCAACGGCACGCACACGCTGGTCGCCAAGGCGTTCGACGCCGCCGCCAACAGCGCGTCGTCCACGCCGGTGAGCTTCGAGGTGTCGAACGCCGGTGCGTCCAGCGGCGAGACGGAGCCGAACAACACCATCGCCGCTGCGAACGCGCTGGGCACGGCCACGACGGTCACCGGCTTCATCAGCACCGCCAGCGACAAGGACTACTTCAAGCTCGACCTGCCGGCCGGCAAGAAAATCCGCGTCGACATGGCCGGCCCCAGCGGCGTGGACTACGACCTCTACCTGGTCACGTCCACCGGCGCCGGCCTCGCGTCGTCGGAAGGCAGCACGGCGTCCGAGTCGCTGACGTACACGAACGGCACGACCGCGCGCACCGTCTACATCAAGGTGCAGAGCTATGGCGGTTCCAGCACCACGACGCCGTACACGCTGACGATCAGCTACCCCTGAGTGGCGATGACGTGAAAGACTGACAGGGGCCTTCGGGCCCCTTTTTCATGGTCGCGCGGTCAGGCGTTCAGGGCAGCTTGCCCAGTTCCGCCAGCAGCCTGGTCCGCGCGGCCGGGTCGGTCACGACCTCGGCCAGCCGGTTGAAGAACACCGCCCGGCTGTCGATGCCGGTGGCGGCGCGCTTCACGAGCACCTTGGCGATGGGGCCGACGTGCTGGGCCAGCAGCGCCTGCGCCTTGTCCATGACCGCGTCGTTCAGCGGTCCGCCGATGGCGGTGCCGGCAGCCGACCCCACGGAGCCGCTGCGCGAGCCCGCCGTCGGCGGCGAACCCGCGGTGCCGCCCGCCGTGCGCGGGGCGATGCCGGCCACCAGGCTGGCCTGGCCCAGGAAGGCGTCGCGCGCACGCGGGTCCGTGACCTGCTCGGCCAGCTTGCTGTACAGCTCGTTGATGTCGCTGCATTCGCGCGCGGCGCGCCGCACGAGCACGCCGGCCAGCGGGCCGACATGCCGGGCCAGCGTCATCTCGGCCTGGTTGAGCTGGCCCCGGTCCCAGTGCGACGGCGGCGGCGCGCTGGTGGTGCCGGCCGTCGAGCCGGGCAGCGATGCGCCCGAGAGCGACGCTGGCGCCTGCGTGGGCGTGGCCAGCGGCGGCACCGTGCGCACCCGCGCCGGTGCCAGCAGCACGGTCTTTTCCCAGGACGTGTCGTCGATGCCGCGGCCCACGGCATCGGTCAGCGCCTGCTTGAACTCCTCGGCGCTGGCGTAGCGGTCGTCCGGGCGCTTGGCGAGCGCGCGGGCGATGATGGCGTCGAACCAGCCGGGGCGGTCGGCGCCTTCGATGGTGGACGGCGGCTGCGGCAGCTCGTTGACGACCTTGTACATCAGCGCCTCGGTCGTGCCCGCGAACGGCGCGCGGCCGGTCAGCAGCTGGTACAGCACGACGCCCGCGCCGTAGATGTCCACGCGCCGGTCCATGGGCTTGCCCAGGAACTGCTCGGGCGCCATGTGGCTGGGCGTGCCCACCATGTAGTGGGTCTGCGTGAGGCTGGTGCTCTCGATGCGGGCGATGCCGAAGTCGGCCACCTTGAGCCGCCCGCCGGCGGTCGTCATGATGATGTTGGCGGGCTTGATGTCGCGGTGCCAGACGCCCTTGTCATGCGCATGGCCCAGCGCATCAAGCAGCTGGCTCATGATGCCGGGGATGTCGGTGTCGGTGAAGCGCACCTTGGCGCTGAGGTAGCTGGCGAGCGACCGGCCCTCGACGAACTCCATCGCGATGTAGGCCACATGCTGGTCGCGGCCGAAGTCGTAGACGGCGACGATGCCCGGGTGCGTCAGCCGGCCCGCGGCCTGGGCCTCGTTGCGAAAGCGCGAGGCCGGCGCGCCGGGGCTGTCGTCGTCGGTGTCGAGCTGGGTGCGGATGGTCTTCAGCGCGACGGTGCGCTGGATGTCCGGGTCGAAACCCTTGTAGACGACGCCCATGGCGCCCTCGCCGAGGACTTCGGTGATCTGGTATTTGCCGAGCTGCTTGGGATGGTTCATGGAGGCTTGCCGGCCGGGACTGCGGGTGGCCGGAAGTCGCTAGCTTACGAGTCCAGCAGTTTCATCGCCTGCACGACGCTGGCGCGCATGCGGGAGAACGAGTCCGACAGCGTGGCGATCTCGTCCCGGCCGCCGGTCTTGAACTCCGGTGCGTCCAGGTCGCCCTGGCTGACACGGTCGGCCAGCGCGGACAGCCGCGTGACCGGGCGCACGACCAGCATCCACACCATCACGTTCAGCACGACGCCCACCGCGATGAACACGCCCACCAGCGACGTGATGAAGACCTTGAAGGTCTGGTCGGCGCGCTGCAGCGGCACGCCCAGCGGCACGGAGACGATCTGCGCGCCGATGATCTCGTTCAGGTTCCAGCCGAAACCGTTGGCCGGGCCGTACTTGGCGACCATCGTGGCCGGCGCGGCGTCCACGCTGCTGTGGCAGGCCAGGCAGGCGGGGTCGGTGATGCGCATCGGGCGCGCGATGTACAGCGACGGGCCGGCCGGCGTGTCGCGCGTGCCCACGGTCTCCTTCAGGTCGGTCGCGGAGCGGAACTGGCCGACGATGTCCACCTCCCAGCTCGTGGCGCGGTCGCGCGGGTTGGTGGGGTTCAGCGTCGCCTCCTTGTAGGCGAACTCGGGGTGCTTGGAAAGCAGGTCGTTGAGCACCTCTGTGGCGGCGTAGCTGGGCACCGTCTGCGGCAGGAAGTCGTGCGCCATCTGTGACACCAGCAGCGGCTTGACCTGCGTGTTCGTGTAGTTGCGCACCGCCACGGCCTTCTCCATCAGCATGCGCGCGCTCTCGACCACCTCCTGCTGCGCGTTGCCCTGCAGCAGGCTGCGGGCGATGTAGCCGCTGAGCACGATGCCCAGGCTCATGACGACCAGGTAGACGAGATTGAATTTCGCAAGCAGTTTCATGGGTGACCTCTTCCCGAACAGGCGATGGTAGTGCGCCGATCTGGGTGAGTGGCCGCACCCGGGCGCGCGGTTCCCGACGAATCCCGCATAAAAAAGGGCGCCCGACCGAAGTCGGGCGCCCTGAGCGGTGAGTGGGCCGGTGCGTGGTCGGATCTGAGCGCATGCCCAGCCTGTGAGCCTTTGCCTTCCTCGGCCGATTCAAGAGCACCCGAGCCGTCAGCTCAGGCGCGATCCCTTCGGCAGGCGCGCGGCCAGCCAGTCGTGCACGTCGGCGCGGATGTGGCGGCCCTTGAGGAGGAAGTCCTCGAAGCGGCTGGGCACGAACGGCGCGAACAGCAGCGGCATGCGTGCCTCGTCCGGCGTGCGGTCGGCCTTCAGCATGTTGCAGCTGCGGCAGGCGGCCACCGTGTTCATCCAGCTCAAGGCCCCGCCGCGGCTGTCGGGGCGGATGTGGTCCACGGTCAGCACGCGGGCGTCGAACACCTCGCCGCAGTAGGCGCAGGTGCAGCGGTCGCGCTTGATGACCTTGAGCTTGCTGAACGTGGGCGTCAGGTCGAAGAGATTGATCCTGGCCGCGCCACGCAACGCCACGATGGGCGGCACCTCCAGCACGGACTGCCGGCCGGTGATGGTGTTGAAGCCACCGCGCAGCACGGCCAGCGGCGCCCCGCCCGCCGACCAGACCACCGAATCGGTGGCCACGAGGCCGGCCGCTTCTTCCACCGAGATCCAGGCCTGCGGGAGGCCGGTGATGTCCAACTGCAAAACGTCGTGCATGGTGACCTCCTTTCTGCGAGTTCGCACGGTGTATGGCGCGATCCTGCGACTTTTGCATGCGGGCCTTCAGCCTGGCGGCTATATGGCACAACACATGCGAGAAAAACATGGGGCCGCCGGCGGGGCCTGCGGGTCGGTGGATCGGCGCGCCGCCGGTTGAGCTGCGGCGGCGCGCGGGGAGAAAAGGTTGTCGGTGACGGGTTCCGACGCCGCCCAATCGTTGCGGCCGGTTTGCGCCCTTCGAAGCGTGAGCTCGACGAAAGGCTTCGGGACCATCTCGGCTGTGTCCACACGCGACGCGACCAGCCTGCGCAAGCCAGTGATGCGTCGCTGCACGCGACAGGCGGCCGCCCGAGCGCACATGCACACCGGGCCGGCCGGTGCTTGTGCGTGGGCACACCCGAGATGGGGCAGGGCGGCCGGGGACGAACCTCGGCGCCTGCCAGTTTTCGAGTGACATGCCGATTGGACCGGCATGCACTCGATGCGAGTTGTGAAAGAGCAGGCGCTGCGTGTGCAGCGGCGCCGGGGCAGCCCCGGCGCGCCGTTCGGTTGAACGGGGTAAAACAAAGGCCCGGTTCCTTGGCAGGAAACCGGGCCTCGAATGAGCGTGGAAGGGCGGCGTCAGCCGGGTCCTTCACCCGATGTGTTGGTGGCATCACTCTCACGACCGAAGTCGTGTGCATCGCCGGCCGATGCGGGCATGCCCGCAAGCTGCAACCCTTGCGCCGGCAGCGCGGCATCGCATCGGCTCAGGGAGCCGAAGAGGTCGATGGCGGTGACGAATTGGCGTTTCATGGCAGAGGTCGAAAGCGGCTCGGTCGGTGGTTGAGGTGGATCGCAAGGCCCAACGGCGTTGAGCGAATCCATGTATTGTGAAAACTGTTCACGTCTCGGTCAAGCGTCGGCAACCACTTAGAATCAATGTGAAGTGTTTTCACAACACGGCGTCGTCAAGCCATCGTCCATGTCCAGCCCCGCCACCATCCGCCGGCTCAATGCCCTCGCCCTCTTCCAGACGTTCGCGGAAGAGCGCATCACGGCGGGCGATCCGCCCAAGGGCCTGGAGGCCGCCTGGGCGGCACGCATCGGCGTCAGCGGCGCCACGTGGTCCATGGCCAAGAGCGGGGCGCGGCCCATCGGTGACAAGCTGGCGCGCCAGATCGAGCACCACTGTGGCCGGCCTGCCGGCTGGATCGACGAAGCCCGTGAGCCCACTGGCCTGACGCCGGCCGAGCAGCAGTTCCTCGCGCTCGCGCTGAAGACCTACCGCGGCACGAACAGCGATGGGCGCAAGAGGCTCAGGCAGTGGTTGAAGACGTTCGGCGCGGCCTGATGCCGGCCTCGCCTGTGTGGCTCAGACGCCCGCCGCGTCCAGTTCCGCGCCGACCCGCTGCAGCCAGACGCGCACCCTCTGCCGGTCCAGCAGCCCCAGCCCGCCACCCTGGCCCTGCGATGCGGCCCAGAAGCTCGCGCCCGCGCCATCCACCTTCTGCAGCAGCGCATCCGGCAGCTTGCGCAGGTGGACCACGCGCGCGCCCTGGGCTTGTGCCCGTTCGAGCAGGCCGCTGGCGGCCAGCAGCTCGAAGCGTTCGCCACGCACCTCGTTGAGGACGATGACCAGCGGCAGTGCCGCCGCTGGCCCGTCCAGCCAGCCGCGCAGCAGGTCGACCGAGTCGCGGCCCGCGTCCATCACGTGCCAGTAGTTGAGCTGCACACCCAGCTCGGCGGCCACCTCGGCCGCGCCGGCCTCGTCCAGCCAGCGGCTGAGTGCCGATTGCGTCTGCGCGGCCAGGTCCACCAGCACGCGGCGGTCGGGCTGCTCGGCAGCAGCCTCGATCACGGGGTCCAGGCTGTCGTGCGCGTCCAGCAGCAGCGGCGCGGCGAAGTCGGCGTAGTAGCGCGTCAGCGCACCATGCGAGCGGTCGGTGTCGAAGCCCAGGAAGGGCAGGCCGCGGTCGATGAAATGCTGGGCCAGCACGCGCGCCACGAGGGATTTGCCGACGCCGCCCTTTTCGCCACCGATGAAGTGGATCTGACTCATGCCTGATGCCCTGTCTGAAGTTCAGGGCATCGTAGTTCAGCCGGCCTCGGTCACCACCAGCGTCACGTTGCTGCCGCCGAAGGCGAAGGAGTTGGACATCGCCGCGCGCAGCCGGGTGGCGCGCGCCTCGCCGGTGATGATGTCGGCCTGCGTGGTCAGCGCGCTCGTGCGCACATGGGCGCTGGGCGGCAGCACCTGCTGGCACAGGGCCTGCACGGTCGCCACGAGTTCCAGCGCACCGCCAGCACCGATCAGGTGGCCATGCAGCGCCTTGGTGGCCGACACCGGCACGCCGCGCGGGCCGAACACGTCGGCGATGGACGCCGCTTCCACCGCGTCGCCGACTTCGGTGGCCGTGCCGTGCGCGTTGACATAGCCGATGTCCGCAGGCGCCAGGCCCGCGTCACGCAGCGCGGCCTGCATCGCGCGCGCCTGGCCTGCTGCGTCGGGGCGCGACAGGTGCACGGCATCGACGCTGTGGCCGTAGCCCGCCAGCACGGCCAGCGGGGTGGCGCCGCGGGCGAGCGCATGCGCTTCGGTCTCGATGACCAGCGCCGCAGCGCCTTCGCCGAGCACCAGGCCCTTGCGCGCATCGTCAAAGGGGCGGCAGCTCTGCTCTGGCGCGTCGGCGTCCAGCGGCGCCATGACGCCCATGGCTTGCCAGCCCAGCAGGCTGCCGATGTTGAGCATGGATTCGGAGCCGCCGACGAGTGCCAGATCGGCACGGCCATTGCGCAGCAGCCACAGCGCCTCGCCGATGGCCTGGGCGGACGATGCGCAGGCGTTGGAGACGGCAAACTGCGCCGCGCGCAGTTGATGGCGCATGGCGAGGTGCGAGCCGGCCGAGTTGGCCATCACGCGCACCACCGTGTACGGATGCACACGCGGCGGCGTGGCCGTGAACATCTGCTGGTAGGACTGCTCCAGCGACGACGAGCCGCCCAGGCCGGTGCCCCAGGCGACGGCAGCGCGGTCGGGGTCGGGCGCGACCGCGGGCAGGCCGGCCTGCGCCCAGGCCTCGGCGGCCGCTTCCATCGCCATCAGGCTGTGGCGGTCGTAGAGGTTGCGCTGGGCCGGCGCCATGCCGGCGCCCAGCGGCGTGGCCAGCACGGCCGCGGCGTAGGGGTGGAGCGCATGGGCCGGGCTGCCCGGCTGAGCGGTGATGCCCGAGCGGCCGGCCTGCAGGCCAGCGGCCAGCGCGTCGGCGCCGCTGCCCAGTGCGCTGACCGCGCCCAGGCCGGTGATGACGATGCGCATCGTGTCGGGACCCAGGGTTCGTCAGGCGGTGGCGGGCACGGCCTGCGGTTGGGCGGCAGCCAGCAGTTCGTCCACCAGCGTGGCGAGGCCGGCGAGCGTCGGGTTCTGCAGCGCGCGGTCGTGCTCGATGCTCACGTGGAAGTGGTCTTCCACGGTGAACATGAAATCGACCAGGCCCAGCGAGTCCAGCCCCAGTTCGACGAAGGGCGTGGCGGTCTTGTCGGCCAGCGACTCGGCGCCGAGTTCGCGCTCGGCGATGGCGCAGAGTTGGTCAAGCGTGCTGTTCATGAAGGGCTCCAGAGAGGGTCGGGGTGAGTTCGGCCAGCGGGTGCTGGCGCAACAGGAAATCTCGGACGGTGCGGGCGACGACGGCGCGCTCGTTGTCCAGCGTCAGCATGTGGTAGCTGTCATGGAACCAGTGCACCTCGGGCGTGGCGCCCAGGCGCGCCTGCAGTTCGTGCACGGTGCGCGGGCTGGCCACGTCGTCCTCGGTGGCGTGCAGCACGATGGACGGCGCACTCAGCCTGGGCAGGCAGGCGCGCACGTGGCGGATCAGCCGCGTGGCCTCGAACAGCGCCGCGGCGGACAGCCGGGCGGCGCCGACGGCCGACACGTGGTGCGACGCCATGGCTTGCTCGACCCAGGCGCGCATGCGCTCGTTCTTCAGTCCGAAGGGCGCCGTCTCCTTGAAGCTCATGCGCCGGCGCAGGCCCGGCAGGTAGGCCAGCGGCAGCAGCCGGCGCCAGGGCGAGACGTTCCAGCCGTCGAAGTGCAGCGTCGTGGAGATCAGCACCAGCGCGGCGGCGGGGCGGCGGGCGGCGAGCGCCATCGCCAGCACGGCGCCCATGCACAGGCCGCCGATGGCCACCCGCCCATGGGTGGCGGCCAGGCGGTCATAAATGACTTCCACCTCGGCCAGCCACTGCTCGAACGGGGGCACCGGCAGCGGCTCGCCGGTGTTGGCGCTGACGCCGTAGCCGGCCATGGCCGGTGTCTCGACGACATAACCGACCTCTCTCAGGGACTTGGCCACCGGTGCGAGTTCCAGCGGGTTGGCGCACAGGCCGTGCAGCAGCAGGACGGCGGGACGGTTGTTGACGTCTTTCATGGGTCGCAAGTGTCCCGGGGGGCGCCGTCCAGCGCTTGACGTGTGGCTTGCCGGCACCTGTCACGGGCGCAAGCCCAGAGTCAGCACCGTGGGGCCGTTCGCGCCATACTCCGGGCATGCGCATCCTTCTCGTCGAAGACGACGAACAACTCGTCGAAACCACCGCCCGCGCGCTGCGTTCGCAGGGCTGGGTCGTGGACTGCACCGCACGGGGGGAGCCCGTGCCGCGGTCCCTGCGTGAGGATGCCTACGACCTGCTGATCCTGGACATCGGCCTGGCCGGCATCGACGGTTTCGAGACGCTGCGCCGGGTTCGCACCGATGGCCTGGCGGTGCCGACGCTGATCCTGACCGCCCGCGACGCCGTCGAAGACCGCGTGCGTGGCCTGGAAGGCGGTGCCGACGACTATCTCGTCAAGCCCTTCGCGCTGACCGAACTGGTCGCGCGGGCGCGCGCGCTGGTGCGCCGCAGCCAGGCGCGCACCAGCAACCAGCTGCAGCTCGCCCGCCTGCGCATCGACCAGGAGGCGCGCCGCGCCTACATCGACGAAGAGCCGCTGGCGCTGTCGGCGCGCGAGTGGGACGTGCTGGGCTTTCTGATGGCGCGTGCCGGCAAGGTCGTCCCCAAAGAGCACATCGCGCTGGCCAGCAATGCCTGGGACCAGGGCGTCAGCGACAACGCCATCGAGGTGTGCCTGTCGCGCCTGCGCGCCAAGATCGAACCCGGCGGCGTGCAGTTGCGCACCGTCCGCGGCCTCGGCTATCTGCTTGAAGAAATCGGCTGAAATTGGCTGAAGGTTCCCGCTCAAGCCTGCAACGCAGGCTTTTCTTTTGGCTGACGCTGCCGTTGCTGGTGGCCTTGCCGCTGCTGGGGGCCGCGCTTTACGAGCAGGTACAGCGCAGCGCGCAGGGCTGGCTGGACGAGGGCCTGGAAGACACCGCGCTGACGCTGGCCGGGCAGGTCGACGTGCGCGGCGGCGAACCCCGCATCGACATCAGCGCGACGATGGACCGCGCGCTGCGCTTCGACCGCCAGGACGATGTCTTCTACCTCGTGCTGGCGCCGGACGGCAGCGTCATGCAGGGCGACGCGGGCCTGGCGGACCTGCAGCCGCGCTCGCAGGCGCAGGCGGCCGGGCGCTCGTCCTACCGCGATGTGAAGCTGCGCGACCGCGACCTGCGCCTCGTGCAGCTCGGCCATGAATGCGGCGCGGGCGCCTGCCAGATCCTGGTGGCCGAAACGCTGCACAAGCGCGATGCGCTGCAGCGCCAGATCGGCGGCCTGGTGGCCATCACCGGCGCGGTCCTGGTGGTGCTGCTGGCGCTTGCGGCCTGGTGGGCCATCCGCCAGGGCCTGACGCCGCTGACCGGCCTCAGCGCCGAGCTGGAACACCGCGACCTGCACCGCCTGACGCCGCTGGCGGCCCGCCTGCCGCGCGAACTGGTGCCGCTGCAAGCCGCCTTCAACCGGCTGTTCGAGCGGCTGGCCAGTGCCGCCGAGACGCAGCGTGAGTTCCTGGCCGACGCGGCCCACCAGCTGCGCACGCCACTGACGTCGCTGCAGACCGAGATCGAGCTTGCGATGCTGGAGCCCCATGACCAGCGCGTGGACCCGCTGCTGCGCCGGCTGCGCCAGCGCGTGGAGCGCAGCGCCCGCCTCGCCCAGCAACTGCTGTCGCTGGCGCGCACCGAGGACCGCACGGTGGACCTGGGCCAGCGCATCGACCTGCGCGATATCGCCACCGAGAGCGGCCAGGACTGGGCGCACCGCGCGCTGCCCTCCGGGGTGGACCTGGGCTTCGAGCTGGCCGAGGCGCCGGCGCTGGGCCATGCCTTCCTGCTGCGCGAGGCGCTGGAGAACCTGATCCACAACGCCGTCAACTATGCCGGTGCGCGCGCGCTCATCACGGTGCGCTGCGGCAGCGGGCCGCAAGGCGCCTGGCTGGAGGTGGAAGACAACGGCCCCGGCATCGCGCCTGCGGACCGGCCGGCCGCGATGCAGCGCTTTCGCCGCGGCAACACCTCGTCCGGCAGCACCGGCAGCGGCCTGGGCCTGGCCATCGCGGCGGACATCGCCGCGCGCCACGGCGGCCAACTGGCGCTGCTCGACGCTCACGGCGGCCCCGGGCTGCGCGCGCGCATCAGCCTGCCGGCGGTGCCGGGCTCGGTCGCGGCGACCTGAAGCGCTGGCGCCGCCGCGCGGCGGCGTTCAGACCCGTTGCACCGGCCCGATCGCGAGGGGTGCCTTCAGCCATTGCTCGGCGCCCGCCTTGGCGTGCAGCGCACGCACGACAGCCATGCCCTGCACCACCTGGCCGAAGGCCGCGAAGCCCTGGCCGTCCGGGTTGCGCAGGCCGCCGAAGTCCAGCGCGGGCTGGTCGCCGATGCAGATGAAGAACTCCGCCGTCGCCGTGCCCGGCGCGCCGCGCGCCATCGAGACCGTGCCGTCCCTGTGACGCAGGCCTGTGGCCTTGGTCGTCTCGTGCGCGATGGCCGGCAGCCGCGGGGTCGCGTCGTCGGGCAGGTTCAACCCCCACTGCACGACCTCGATCTTGTGTGTCGTGTCCGGCGTCTGGTTGGCGGTCGTGACGAGGCGGTAGACCCAGGCCTGGTCTAGCAGGTGCTGGTCCACATAGGCCAGGTAGTTGGCGACCGTGACCGGTGCGACAGCGGGGTCCACAGCGATGACGAACGGGCCGAGCGGGGTGTCGACGCGGGTGCGCACAGCGGCAGGCGCGGCGTCGGCGATCAGCGGCAGGGCGGCGAGGGAGAGCAGGTGGCGACGTTGCATGGCGTGGTTCTCAGGTGGGTTGGCAGGCCAGCGGATGCGCGATGCCGCCGTCGCCGTAGCTGCGCACGACCTGCGCGATGACGACCTGGTAGCCCTTCAGCCAGCGGCCCTGCGCCTGCTTGGCCTCGCAGTGTGCCGGATGGCTCATCAGCTGTTGCAGGGCGTCCATCGAGTCCCAGTAGTAGACGTTGGAGATCAGTCCGGTGGCGGCGTTCTCCCAGGCCTCTTCGCCCATGTACCCGGGAATGGCGCGGGCCACTTGCGCGATGACGTCGTCCAGCTTGAAGAAGTCGGCGTCGTAGTCGCCCTTGGCGAACGTGAAAGTCGAAGTGAACATGGGTCAGCGGCTCAGCGCGTGTTCGACGAAGCGTCGCGGCACGGTCGTCTTGGGCACGCGCAGCGGGAACCAGCTGCGCACGTCCTCGTCCACGCCGATGCCGTGCATGAAGTTGTAGAGGCCTTTCTTCAGCCCCTGGCCCAGCCGGTCATGGTCGGTGGGCGTGGGGTCGATGAAGGCGATGTCGTTCTTCGCGAAGCGGCCCGGCGGCAGCGGCTGCAGCGTCACGCCGTAGGCCGCGGGGTCCATGCCCACCGGCGAATGCACCGTGCAGGCGAAGCGGTGGAAGAAGCCGCTGTGGATGCAGCCGTGCTCGAAGAGCTGGCGCACGTACTCCAGCGCATCCACGGTGTCCTGCGTCGTCTGCGTCGGAAAGCCGTACATCAGGTAGGCGTGCACCAGCACGCCGGCGTCGGCAAACGCCTTGGTGACGCGTGCCACCTGCTCCACGCTGACGCCTTTCTTCATCAGCTGCAGCAGGCGGTCCGACGCCACCTCCAGGCCGCCCGAGATGGCGATGCAGCCGCTGTCGGCCAGCAGCTGGCACAGCTCGGGCGTGAAGGTCTTTTCGAAGCGGATGTTGCCCCACCAGCTGATGGCCACGCCGCGCCTCAGCAGCTCTTCGGCCAGCGCGCGCAAGACCTTGGGTGGCGCGGCCTCGTCGACGAAGTGAAAGCCCGTCTGGCCGGTCTCCTTGACGATGGCCTCGATGCGGTCCACCAGCACCTCGGCGCTGGCGGCCTCGTAGCGCGAGATGTAGTCCAGGCTCACGTCGCAGAAGCTGCACTTCTTCCAGTAGCAGCCATGCGCCACCGTCAGCTTGTTCCAGCGGCCGTCGCTCCAGAGCCGGTTCATCGGGTTGAGCATGTCCAGCAGAGACAGGTAGCGGTCCAGCGGCAGGCCGTCCCACGTGGGCGTGCCGACGTCGTCGAAGGGGATGTCGGGTTCGACGAAGTTGGTGTACCTGACCTCTGAACCGTCGCGCCAGAACGTGCGCACGAGGCGGGTCCTGGAGCGCTTGCCGGCGACGTGCTCCAGCAGCGCCAGCAGCGGCCGCTCGCCCGCGTCCAGCGTCACGTAGTCGACGAAGTCGAACAGCCGCGGCTCGGCCAGCTCGCGCAGCTCCGTGTTCACATAGCCGCCGCCCAGCACGCACACCACTTCCGGCCGCGCGGCCTTGATCGCCTGCGCGATGCGCAGCGCCGCGTAGACCGAGCCGGGGAAGGGCACGGACAGCAGCACCACGTCCGGTGTGTGCTGTTCGAGTGCCGCCAGCGTCAGCCGGTGCAGCGTGCGGTCCACGAGGTTGGGCGGGGCGGCCAGCGCGTCGGCGAGCGGGTCGAAATGTGCCTGGGCGGCGGCGAGTGATTCGGCGTAGCGCACGAACTCGAAGCGAGCGTCCACCGCGTCGCGCAGCACGTCGGCCAGGTCGTTGAGGAACAGCGTCGCCAGGTGCCGCGCGCGGTCCTGCAGGCCCAAGGCGCCGAAGGCCCAGGCCAGCGGGTCGCCGCCGTCCTCGTCGACATAAGCCTCCAGCGTGTCGAAACGCTTGCCTTCGGGCAGGAAGGTCCGCGTGTTGATGCGGTGCGCCAACGTCGGGTCGCGGCCCTGCAGGAAGGCGATGACGCGCGGCGCCGCGGCGGCTATGGCGTTGAAATCCGCGGCGAACCAGCGGGTCTGCACGGTCTGCGCGGCTTCGGGCAGCGCCAGCACGGCTGCGTGCATCTGCTTGAGGCCTTCTGGCGCGAACAGCGCCAGCACGAGCGCCAGCGCCAGGTCGACCTGCCGGGCTTGCACGCCGCGCGAGCGCAGGAAACCGGTCAGGTAGGCGGTGGACGGGTAGGGCGTGTTCAGCTGGGTCATCGGCGGGATGACGGCGAGCACGCGGAGGGCGAATGCCTGGGCAGAGGGGGCCGGGGACTGCATGGCCGGATTGTCGGTGCGCGCCGGTCCTCTGTCAGAAGCGAGGCCCTAGGACTGGACACGCGCGATCGTGGCGCCATGGCCGAGACCTGCATTCGTCAGAGGGCGCGATCCGAGCTTGGCGCGGGAGGCAGCGCCGACAAGCCTCAGTCAGTCACTTCATCCTTCTTCACGCACTCGATACCAAACGGCAGCCTGCCCGCCGCAGCATTCCCCGGTCGCCCGGCCTTCATCGGACCGCCACCCCAAGGGAGAGGTATGCAAATGTCATTGGCAGCGACGGCACGCATCGGTGGCGTTGTGGTGCTCGCTCTGCAGTTCTGCGTCGGCGCGTTCGCGGCGCCACTGGAGGCCGGCATTCAGCGCAAAGTGCGCGACGCGACCTTCGAAGTCGTCCTGCCCAAGCCGGCCCAGGAATCCGTCACCTATGACAAGCCCTGGCAGGAGCTGATTCCCTATCAGGCGCGCTCCGACAAGTACGTGTCGATGGGGACGGCCTTCGCCATCGGTCCGAACCTGTACGCCACGGCGATGCATGTGCTGATTGCAGCGTTCGGCGACTCGCGCGGCGAGCCGATGCTGCGCGACGCGAACGGCAACCTCTATCCGATCGCGCAGATCACCAAAGGCTCCACCGACCAGGACTTCGCGGTGTTCACGTTGGCGAAGCCACCGGATCAAGCCGCCTTCCTGGAACTGAACGACAAGCCCGAGCTCAACGAGACGGTCTACGCCGTCGGCAACGCACTCGGCGAGGGTGTCGTCATGCGGGAAGGCAACTACACGTCCGACACGCCGGAGGAGGAGAGCGGGCGCTGGAAGTGGATGCGCTTCTCCGCGCCGATATCGGGCGGCAACAGTGGTGGACCGCTGATCGACGCGAGGGGCAGCGTGATCGGCCTTGTGCGCGCCATGCGCACTTCCGAAAACACGCTGAACATCGCCGTCCCCGCTGCGCTCGTGAAGAACGCTCCGGATCACGTCGTGAGCGCGGATTCGCGCGCCGTCGCCGGCTTTGCCGTCTTCGACAAGACGCGGGCTGGACGATTCAAGGCGGACATCCACGCACCCAAGCGCTTCGCCGAACTGGCGGCGGCGTACATGAAGGCGGTGGATGAGTTCAATGCGGGCCAGTTGCGCGGGCTGCTCGCTGACAACGCGAACGAAACTTTCCCCCGCGGCAGCGGCAGCGAACGCTTGCTGCACGGCCTCTACGAGCGCAGCGCCCCCGCCATCGTCGTGCAGAACGGCAACGGCGACTGGACGTTCACGCAGCCCAGCTACACACGGCTCGATCTTGGTCGCGAGGGCTGGCAGGACTCGGCCAACTTCAAGGGATACCTTGTGTTCCACCGGCACAAGCCGGACGACATCAACCAGGCGACGTGGTACGCGGACGCCCAGATGGCCAGGGAAGTGGTGCTCAAGGCGTCCCCGGCCACGATCCACGTCAATGCCGAGAATGCCAAGGTCGTTTCGATGGGCGCCCCGACCGAGGACTCCCTCTTCACCGACACCTGGGGCCGGGTCTGGCAGATGCGCGTCTGGCACGTCACCACCTGGTTCGGCAGTGACTGGCTTGTCGAGTTCGACCTGCCCGTGCCGGACGGCTCAGTCGGTTTTGAGAGCAGGGTCTCCACGCTGGGGCGCAACTTCCAGATCGAGCGGATGAAGCTGCTGACGGGCTTCTTCGCGGCGTCCTACGAAGGAAAGCTCTCGCAGTGGGACGGCTTCCTGTCGCAGAAGCCCCTGCTGCCCAAGGCGCTGGCGGCCTCAGTGCTGCATGTCGACTATGGCCGCAGCTTCGCATTCGATGATCGCCATGTGGCGTTCAGCTACGGGCCCGAGTTGCAGAAGATCGATCAGGGCAGCCGCCTGCGGCTGGACTTCGCCTTCACGCGTGAACCGGCCGGGGCTCTGCTCGACATCGCAGGCATCGTGGCCTACAACGCCGACGAGAAGACCGAGGTCGACGTCTTCCGCCATGGGACACCTGCGGAGGCTGGAAGCGAGGCCGCGAAGACCGAATGGCGCAAACGGATTCATCACGCCCATCCTTACGATGCCATTGCGCTGACCGCAAACGACAGGCAAATCATCAGCACGATCTATGGCGTTGCGGATGCTCAGCCGGATCCTGACGTCCTGTACACCTTCCAGTACCGGGCAGAGACCGGAACGCCGCAGGAACGGATGAAGGCCAAGCTCGACCTGCTGATGCAACAGGCGAAGGTCAACGAGCGCTGATCTACGAGCGCCGGCAGGTGGGGCGCCGTCAGCGAGTTCGGCGACCGCTCCACCAAACAGGTCAAAGCACTGCTGCGCAGGCTGTTCGCCATTTCTCCAAGTGTGCAGAGCCGCAGCTGTGACATTGCCTTGGTGAGTTCCTACTCGCTCATCCCACCAACCACCCCGCCAACTTCTCCGCAATCATCAGCGTCGGCGAATTTGTGTTGCCGCTGGTGATCGTCGGCATCACGCTCGCGTCCGCGATGCGCAGTCCGCTGATGCCCCGCACGCGCAGCCGCGAGTCGACGACGGCGCTGGCGTCGTCCTTGGCGCCCATCTTGCAGGTGCCCACCGGGTGGAAGATGGTCGTCGCGATGTCGCCGGCCAGGCGGGCCAGCTCCTCGTCGGTCTGGTACTGCGGGCCGGGCTTGTATTCCTCGGGTTTGAAGCCGGCCAGCGCCGGCTGGGAGACGATGTGGCGCGTCATGCGCAGGCTCTGCGCGGCAATGTGGCGGTCTTCGTCGGTGGACAGGTAGTTGGGCTGGATGGCCGGCGCCTGGGCCGCGTCGGGCGAGGTGATGTTCACCGTGCCGCGGCTGGTCGGGTTCAGGTTGCATACGCTGGCCGTGAAGGCGTTGAAGCCGTGCAGCGGCTCGCCGAAGGCGTCCAGCGACAGCGGCTGCACGTGGTACTCCAGGTCGGGCCAGGCCTTGTCGGGGCTGGAGCGCGTGAAGGCGCCGAGCTGGCTGGGCGCCATGCTCATGGGGCCGCTGCGGCGCAGCAGGTATTCCAGGCCGATGGCGGCCTTGCCGGCCAGCGATGCGGCGCGTGTGTTCAGCGTCTTCGCGCCCTGCACCTTGTAGACGGCGCGGATCTGCAGATGGTCCTGCAGGTTGGCGCCGACACCGGGCAGGTCCTGCTCGACCTTGACGCCCAACCCTTGCAGCAGTTCGGCCGGGCCCAGGCCGCTGAGCTGCAGGATCTGCGGCGAGCCGATGGCGCCGGCGGCGAGGATGACCTCGCCGCCGGCGTTCAGCCATGGGTGCTCCAGGCCGTGCGGCGTTTGCACCTCCACGCCGCTGCAGCGCATGCCGGTGTCGTCCTTCATCAGCCGCAGGCGTTGCACTTGCGCGCCGGTCCACAGCTCGAAGTTGGGCCGGCCCAGCGCCGTGGGGCGCAGGAAGGCCTTGGCCGTGTTCCAGCGCAAGCCCTTCTTCTGGTTGACCTCGAAGTAGCCGACGCCCTCGTTGGTGCCGGTGTTGAAGTCGCTGGTGGCCGGGATGCCGGCCTGCTGGGCCGCCTGGGAGAAGGCGTCCAGGATGGGCCAGTGCAGCCGCTGCTGCTCCACGCGCCACTCGCCCCTCTTGCCGGGCATGGGGCCGTGCAGCTCGGCGAAGCCCGCGGGCGCGGTCTTGGGATTGTCCAGCCGCCAGTGGTGCTCGTGGCGGCGGAAGGCGCGCAGCACGCGGGCCCAGCGCCAGGTGTCGTCACCGGTCAGGTCGGCCCAGTGCTCGTAGTCGCGGCTCTGGCCGCGCATGTAGATCATGCCGTTGATGCTGGAGCTGCCGCCCAGCACCTTGCCGCGCGGGTAGCGCAGGCTGCGGCCGTTCAGGCCCGGCTCGGCCTCGGTGCTGTAGCACCAGTCCGTGCGCGGGTTGCCGATGCAGTAGAGATAACCCACGGGGATGTGGATCCAGTGGTAGTCGTCCTTGCCACCGGCCTCGATGAGCAGCACGCGCACGCTGCGGTCGGCGCTGAGCCGGTTGGCAAGCAGGCAGCCGGCGGTGCCGGCACCCACGATGATGTAGTCGAAACCTTGCTGGGACATAGACCCCTAGCGTAATTCACGCTGCCAGCGTGTCTGAGCGTGTAGCGCAGCCGGGTGGTCCGTCGTCAAGTGCGCCAACCCTGGCTCAGCGCCGCGACGAGTTCCGCCGCCTTGCGCGGCTGGCGGCTGAGCGGCAGCGCCTGACCTGCCCACAGGCTGAGGAAGTCGGCTTGACCGGCCTTGGCCGCGGCTTGGCGCATCGCGCGGCTGGCGGCGTTGGGCTGGGGAAACGCCGGCAGCGCCACACCGTCGAGTTCGCGCGTCACGCGGTTGGCGACGCCGCGCGCGTAGCGGCCGGAGAAGGCCTGGGTCAGCGTCGAGTCGGCATCGGTCGCGGCCAGCAGCGCGGCGCGGTAGGCCGGCGACAGCGGGCATTCGTCCACCAGCAGGAAAGCCGTGCCCACCGTCGCCGCGCTGGCGCCCAGCGCCTGCGCCGCGGCCACGCCGCGCGCGTCAGCGATGCCACCGGCGGCGATGACCGGGATGTCCAGCGCGTCGACCAGTTGCGGCACCAGCGCCAGCGTGCCGATCAACGCGCCCTCGGGCCGGCCCAGGAAGCCGCCGCGGTGGCCGCCGGCCTCATAACCTTGCGCCACGACGGCGTCGACGCCGCTGGCCTGCAGCAGGCGGCCCTCGGCCACCTGCGTGGCCGTGCCAACGACCTTGAAACCCTGCGCCTTCAGCGCCGCGACCCGCGCGACGCCGGGGTCGCCCATGACGAAGCTGATGACGGCGGGCCGTGCCGCGACGGTGGCTTCAAGCTGGGCGTCGAAGTCTTCCTCGAAGCGCTCGGGCCGCGTCGGCGCCGGCAGGCCCAGCTCGGCGTGCCAGGCGGCCAGGCGAGCCAGGTAGGCGTCCAGCGCCGCGTCGTCGCGCAGCCAGGGCTGCGGGCAGAACAGGTTGATGCCGAAGGGCTGGTCGGTGCGCGACCGGATGTCCGCGGCGATGTCGCCGATGCGCGCCGGTGCCAGGTAGGCCGCGCCGAGCTGGCCGAAGCCGCCGCCCGCGCTGACGGCGGCCACCAGCGCGGCGCTGGCGGCTTCGCCGGCCATGGGCGCCATCCAGACGGGAGGCAGGTCGAACAGGCGCATGGCGTCAGCTGATCGTGCGCGCCGCCAGCACGGGGAAGAGCTTGATGAGGCCGTCGCTGAGCAGCTCGACGGCCAGCGCGGCCAGGATCAGGCCCATCAGCCGCGTCATGATGTTGATGCCGGTCTGGCCCAGCACCTTGGCGATCTTGCTGCTGGCCGAGAAGGCCACGAAGGTCACGACCGCGACGACCACGCCGTAGCCGCACAGGATGGCCAGCTCCCACCAGTGCCGGGTCTTGTCCGCGTAGATGACCATCGTCGAGATGGTCGCCGGGCCGGTCAGCAGCGGGATGGTCAGCGGCACGACGGCAATGCTGGCGCCTGCGTCCACCTTGCTGGAGCCCTCGCTCACGTCCTCCTTGTTCGCTTCTGCCGGCTTGGCGTTCAGCATCTGCAGCGAGCTGATCAAGAGCAGGCAGCCGCCGCCGACCTGGAAGCTGGCCAGCGAGATGCCGAAGAACTCGATGATCTTCAGCCCGAACAGCGCGCTCAGCGCGATGACGATGCCGGCCGTGCAGGCGCTGACCAGGATGGTCCGGCGCCGCTGCTGGCGCGTGAAGGCGGACGTGAAGTGGATGAAGAAGGGCACCACGCCGATCGGGTTGACGATGGCCAGCAGCGCGACGAGGGGCTTGTAGATGTCCATGACGCAGATTGTGAGCGGACGAGGGCCTGTTGCCGTCGTGTGAACGGGCCCCAGGCCGGCGCGCGTGCTCCTATCATCGCGGCGCGGCCGCTGCCCGAGGTCTTTGCCAGCCTTCACGGGCCAGCACTCCGGGGCAACCCCGGGGGTCTTGAATCTCGCGTCCAGCAGGGCGTGAGCGGTCCCGGCGCAAGGCGCCAGCCACCTCACGCATCACCCGTCGCTCGGGCAGCGCGCCGCACCTTTGCAGTCAGGGAGACGAACGGGGTGGACACCGCCCGCACGATGACCGCCCGGGCTTTGGCCCGCGCGATGCTGGCCGGCCCGCGCGACACGGCGGGGCTGGCGGCGCGCATGGCCGTCTGCCTGGACGAGCGCCCGCCCTGGCTCGCCGCGTTGGCCCAGGCGATGGCGCGCGTGCCGGGCGAGGTCTGGCGGCGGCTGGAGGTGGCGACGCTGGCGGCGCGCGTCGAGGCCCACGAGGGCTTTGCCATCGCCTGGGCCGGCGAGGCGCGCACCCAGGCCCGCCACTGGCTGCTGCGCCCGCCCGACGAGTTGGCCCCGGCGCCCGCCGGCCTCGCGCGCCCGCACTGGCCCACCGTCGGTGCGCTGGCCCGCGGGCTGGGCATGACGCCCGCCGGCCTGTGGCGGCTGACCCTGCCCACCGACTGGCAGCGCCGCCGCCCGCTGGCGCAGCAGCACTACCGCCAGGCGCTGGTGCCCAAGCGCGGCGACGGCGCCGGCTGGCGGCTGCTGGAGGTGCCCGAGCCGCACCTGCGCGCCGTGCAGCGCCGGCTGCTGGCGCAACTGCTGAATGGCCTGCCGCCGCACGAGGCGGCGTTCGGCTATGCCGCCGGCCGCTCGGTCGTGCAGCACGCGGCGCGGCACGCGGGGCAGGCGCGGGTGCTGCGCTTCGACCTGAGCGACTTCTTCGCGACGGTGCGCGCGTCGCGTGTGCATGCCCTGTTCAAGACGCTGGGCTACTCCACGGCCACCGCCCGCGCGCTGACCGCGCTGTGCGCCACGGCCGTGCCCGAGGCCTGGCTGCGCGGCGAGCCACGGCTGAGCTGGCTGCAACGCCAGCGCCTGCGCGACCCGCACCTGCCGCAGGGCGCGCCCACCTCGCCGGCGCTGGCCAACCTGTGCGCGTTCGCGTTAGATGCCCGGCTGGCCGGCCTGGCCGAGGTTTTCGGCGCGCGCTACAGCCGCTACGCGGACGACCTCGTCTTCTCCGGCCCGGCGACGCTGCCCGTGCGGCGGATCGCCGCCTGGGTCGCGGCCATCGCCGCCGACGAGGGCTTTGCGTTGAACGCGCGCAAGACGCGCAACCTGGGCGCGGCCCAGCGGCAGTCGGTCTGCGGCATCGTCGTCAACCAGCGGCCCAACCTGCCGCGCGACGAATTCGACCGGCTCAAGGCCACATTGCACCGCTGCGTCGTCGACGGCCCGGCGGGCCAGAACCGCGACGGTCACGCCGACTGGCGCGGGCATCTGCAGGGGCGGGTCGCCTGGGCCGCTCAGCTGAATGCCGTCAAGGCGCAAAAACTCAAGGCGCTGCTGGACCGCATCGACTGGCGCCGCTGAGTCCGCGCAGGTAGTCCAGCCCCGCCGCGCCGCGTGCGCCCCACCAGCTCAGCAACTCGCCGTCCACCAACTGCACCTGCGCCTGCGGGCACAGCGCCTGTGCCTCGGCCAGGTGCTCGGCGCCGAAGCGGTAGGGCTCGGAGCTGAGCAGCACGCGGTCGATCTGTTGCAGCCCCGACTCGTCACCGACGAGCACCGGATAGCGGCCGGCGCCATGGTCGCCGCCCCGCAGGTCGGGCCAGGTGCGCCAGCCGGCCTCGGCCAGCATCGCCGAGATGTAGGTGTCGCGCGCCACCGTCATCCATGGGTCGCGCCAGATCAGGTAGAGCACCTGCTGGCCGGGCCAGTCCGCAGCCCTGCACCGGCTCAGTGCGGCCGAGAACTCGGCGGCCAACGCTGCGGCCCGCTCGTTGACGCCCGGCTGGTCCGCGAACGCGGCGCGCAGCTGCTCGAACAGCGCCAGGTTGTCTTCAGGCCGGCTGGGATGCGTGACGATGACCTCGGGCACGAACTCGCGCAGGGCATCGGCCGTTTCGCGGCGGTTTTCGTCGACATTGACGATGACGTGCGTGGGCGCAAGCCTTTTCAGCTTGGCAAGATTCACATCTTTCGTGCCGCCGACCTTGGGCACGCCCTTCACGGCCTCGGCCGGGTGGATGCAAAAGCCCGTGCGGGCAACCAGGCAAGGCCCCAATCCCAGCGCCACCAGCGTCTGCGTGGCGCTCGGCACCAGCGACGCGATGCGGGGCGCGCTCATGCCTCTTCAGTCAGCGCCAGGTACACCGCGCAGCAGCCGCGCAGGTAGACCAGCGTGGGCAGCACCAGCGCCAGCGCGAAGACGACGCCACCGCCGATCAGCGCTGCCAGCCCCAGGTTGCCGCCTTCCAGCGGCACGCCGCTGGCGCTCAGGCCGCGCAGCCCCAGGCCCATGACGCCGGCCAGCAGCTGCCGCGCCGGCAGTTCGACGCCGGCCCCGAGGATGGCCAGGCCGGCCAGCAGCTTGCTGCCCGTCACGACGACGAAGCTGACGGCGGCCGTGGCCAGCGTCGTCAGCAGGTAGACGGCGGCCATCAGCAGCGCCGTCTCGGGCAGGCCATGACGCAGCCGCCCACGGATGAAGGTCAGCACACCGCGGCTGCGCTGGCCTGCCCAGACGGCCGGGCCAGCCAGCGGCCCGACCAGGATGACCACCACGAACGCCAGTCCCCCGAGCAGCAGCACACCCGCGGGCAGCACGACCGCCAACAGCGGCGCGCCGACCCAGGGCCAGCGCGTCGCCCACAGCAGGCCGGCCAGCACGAGGACGCCCATGCTGCCCAGCGCCAGGCAGGCCAGCAGCGCCAGCAGCACGCGATGGGCGCCGCGCAGTGCGTCCGACAGCGCGTCCTGCGGATCGCGCACCGGCAGGCCGCGGGCCTGGTCCATCAGCATCAGACCGGTGGCGTTGACCCCGAAAAAGGCGACAGCCAGTGCCAGTCCCATCCAGAGCGCGCCCATCAGGTTCTCGTCACGGGACAGGGCCGACTGCGCCATCGCCAGCATCAGGCCGGCGAAGCAGAAGCAGGTCAGCAGCGCGTACAGCGCCCGCAGGTTGCGCGGCGCATCGATGCTGGACAGCACGCGGGACAAGGCGGAAAGCAGAGGAGAAGTCATGAATTCGGGCTCGGGCGGCGATGGTATCGATGACGGCGCCATGTCCGACCTTCATCTCCAGGGTTTGTGCTAGCTCTGAAAAACAACACTTGCCAGAGTGCCGTTCTGCAATCCCTGACCCTCGCCACCATAATCGATTGCCTGTGTCTGGACGCCGCACCTTCGCTTGAATGGTTCACGATGGGTTGAAGCTCCACATGGTTTTTTGGTTTTGAGAAGAGAAGGGCTTCCCCATGGGAAACAAGCTTTACGTGGGCAATCTTGCCTACAGCGTGCGTGACGAATCGCTGCAAGAATCGTTCGGTCAGTTCGGTACGGTGACCTCTGCAAAGGTCATGATGGATCGTGAAACCGGTCGTTCGAAGGGCTTCGGCTTCGTCGAAATGGGCTCTGACGCCGAGGCGCAAGCAGCCATCAACGGCATGAATGGCCAGGCCCTCGAAGGCCGTGCCATCGTCGTGAACGAGGCGCGCCCGCGCGAAGAGCGGCCGGGCGGCTTCGGCGGTGGCGGCGGTGGCCGTTCCGGCGGCGGCGGCTTCGGTGGTGGTGGCGGCTACGGTGGTGGCGGCGGTGGCCGTTCCAGCGGCGGCGGCTACGGTGGTGGCGGCAGCGGCGGTGGCGGTGGCTACGGCGGCGGTGGTGGCGGCTACGGTGGTGGCGGCGGTGGCCGTTCCGGCGGTGGCGGCGGCTACGGTGGCGGTGGCGGCGGTGGCCGTTCCGGTGGTGGCGGCTACGGCGGCGGTGGCCGTTCCAGCGGCTACTGATCCCGGCACTCGCAAGAGTCATGCAGCAAAGCGCCTTCGGGCGCTTTGTTCGTTTCAGGCCTCCAAAAGCTTGCAGCCGGGCGGCGCGGCCAGGTCAGTCAGTAACCCAGCGTGGCCTTGGCGAAGACCTCGTCGGTGCGCACGCCGCCGGGCTGCTCACGGGCACGGTTCACGCCCAGGCTGACGATGCGGCTCAGGCCCACGCGGTGCTGCAGCATCAACGACAGCACGCGTCCCACATCGTCCTGCGCCACGAGATTCATCCCGGCGTCACTGCGGCGTCTGAAGTGCGTGCGCTGCCGGATCAGCCGCAGCGAGTCGCGCGGGCTCAGGTGCAGCACGACGAGGCTCTGCACGCTGCGGTCCGTGAACGCACGCCGCCCGTCCGGCGCATCGACCCAGCCCAGCCCGAGGCGCTGCTCGAACTCCAGCCACAGGCCCGCCGGCAGCGCGGTGCGCAGCCTGGCTTCGAGCTGACCCTGCAGGCCCGGGCCGGTGCGGTCGGCGTCGATGTCCAGGCGGCGGCCCCATTCCACCTCGCCGTTGATGAGGCTCAGCAGCTCGCCGGGGTTGGACTCGAAGCCCAGCAGCAGCGTGCGCGTCGCGTGCAGCCGCCCGCCACTCTTCGCGCGATGGCTGTCCAGCCCGACATGGCCCCAGACGCCCGTGTTGCGCGCCGCCGCGAACCAGAAGCCGGGCTGCACGAGGCGGTCCACGACCTGGCCGGCCGCCACGCCCAGCAGCGGGTCGGCCAGCGTGCGCGTCTCCTGCAGCTTGAGCTGCGCTTCGCGGTCGTGCAGGGCGATGCCGGCCAGTTCACCGGGGCCCAGGCGCAGGTAGCCGAAGGCGCAGGCGCGGCGGATGCCGCTCTGGCTGACGAAGCCGTTGTCATTGGCGAAACGGCTGCTGATCTCCTCCACATTGACGTTGGCCACCCAGCCCGCGTCGCGGTGCCGCCAGCCCAGCCAGGCGCGGTGGCCGCGCTCGCGGTTCACGCGCAGCACGCGGCCGCCGTCGTCCAGGCCGAGCGTCGTGCTGGACAGCAGCACATGGCCGCGCCACTGGTCGCTGTCGCCCGGCCGCCAGACCGCGTCGCTGCCGACCACCTGCGTCGCCAGGCCGCTGCCGAAGTCGCGCAGCGACACCAGGCCCGCCAGGCCGAGCCGGCCCTGCCCGCCCAGCTGCAGGCGACCGCGCGCAAAGCTGGCCTGCGAGCCGGCGGGCTGCACGCCGCTGCGCGTGGCGAACGCGCCGGCCCGCAACACCTGGCCCCCGCCGGCGTCGCGCAGGTGCAGCGCGGTGGCCTCGGCGTCGGCGCCGCGCCAGGTGGCGCGCAGGCCCCAGTCGGGGTCGGTGATGGCGCGGGTGTAGAAGGCCGCGAGGCTGCGGTTCTCGCCCGATTCGTCGGCCTGCGTGGGCCCGACGACGTCCGCGCTTTCAAGAAAGAACGGCCGTTTCTCCGGCACGCTGAGCGCAAAGCGCGTGTTGCCGGCGAGCTGCGGCGCGTCGAGCTCGACCTGGGAGAAGTCGGGGTTCAGCGTCACGTCCAGCACCCAGTCGGCGCGCGGTCGCCACTTGAACTCGGCGCCCAGCGACGCCTTGCGCGCGCGCCGTGTGCCGTCGGCATCGCTGGCGTCGCGTGTGCTGCGCAGCGTCAGCTCCGGCCGCAAGCCAACGAAGCTTCGCTCGCGCACCTGGTCGACGAGATCGTCCAGGCCGTTCAGCGGCTGCAGTTCGGCGATGAAGCTCAGCGCGTCCTTGGTGAGCGCTGGTGCACTGACGTCGACCGTGCGGTCTTCGCGCGGGATGTTGCGCGTGACCATGACGCGCCAGGGCGCGCCGCCCGCGTGCGCAAAGCGCAGCGCGGCCAACGGCCAGCGCAGCTCGATGCTGTAGCCGTCCGGCAACCGCACCGCGGCGGCCTCGACGTCGAAATCGGGCGCGGCGTCCTCGGTGTCTTCCTCGGCGGAGAACAGCCCGTCCTCCACCACGCCGGCCGCGCTGACGCGCGCGTACTGCGCCGTGAGCCGGTGGCCGACCGGGTCGATGAGGACGGCGACGAAATCCTGGTCGGACTTGACCTGGTCGCGCCGCGCCAGCGGCGCGCGGATGCGATCGGGCGCCGGATCCCAGGCGCGGATGCCGAAGACCAGCGCGTCTTCGGTGACGAGGACTTGCACGGTCGTGCGCCAGGCGGCCGGACGCTTGTCGGCCGGCAGGAACTGCACGAAGCGTTCATAGGCCGGCGCGCGCAGCCACGCGGCATCGTCCAGGCGACCGTCGATGGCGGGCAGGGCTTCGCCCGGGGCCAGGCGCAGCGCGGTGGGGTGGGGCAGCTCCGGGGCATGGCCCCAGGCTTGCAGGGCCAGGGCACAAAGGCTCGAAGCCAGGCCCGGGCCGAGAAGGCGGTAGGTCATGGAAATCGTCCGAGATCGGCCGCCGTGTGGCGGGCGGCCGCAGGCATCAATCGGGCGTGCGCGAGGCGCAGCCAGCGGGCGGCGCTGAAGCGATGTTCAGCGCGCGAGCGTCAGCAGGGGTGAAGTACCTGGGCCATGATGTCCTCCTCGGCCGCCCGGCATGTGATGCGGCAGCCCTCGGTTCGAAGGCGCGCAGTGTAGCCAGCAGGGTCAGGCGTTGCCAAGCCGCGCCGGGTTACTCGCTCGCGCGCTTCTTGCGTGGCCGGCTGCCCAGCGCGCGGTCGTACAGCCCGTTGGGCAGCAGGCGCAGCAGCTTGGCCAGCACGCCCATCTGCCACGGGATGACGCGGTAGCTGACCTGGGCGCGGATGGCGCGTACGGCCTGGTCGGCGAAGTCGTCCACGGGCATCAGGAAAGGCATGGAATAGCGGTTGCCGCGCGTCAGCGGCGTGTCGATGTAGCCCGGCAGCAGCGTGACGACGCGCACGCCGGACGCCCGGCACTCGCCGCGCAGGCTCTCGCAGTAGGCGACGACGGCGGCCTTGCTGGCGCAGTAGGCGCCATGCCCCGGCAGCCCACGGATGGCCGCGACGCTGGCCACGCCCACCAGCGTGCCCGAGCGGCGCTCGCACATCGCGGCGACGAAGGGGTGGAAGGTCGCCGCCAGCCCGACGTTGTTGGTGTCGAAGGTGCGCCGCATGACGCCCAGATCGTCGAATTGCGCCGTGTCCATGCCGATGCTGATGCCGGCGTTGGCGATGACGACGTCGGGCAAGCCCTGCGCGGTGATGCATTCGCGGCCGATGCGGGCCATCGCGTCCAGGTCCGCCACGTCGGCGCCGTAGACCTTGAAGCGCGCCGTGTCCAGCCGCTGTTCGGCCGCCCAGCGCTCGACCTCCGCCGTGCGCCGCGCCACCAGTGCCAGCCGCGCGCCGTCGCGGTAGTAGCGCAGCGCCAGCGCCTGGCCGATACCGCTGGAGGCACCGGTGATGAACACCAGCTCGTTCATGGGTGCCCCTCGTTTCGCGGGTCCACGAGACGATCCCCCGAGGGGATGACGGGCCGGCTTGGGGCGGCCCTGCGCTCGGCCCTCATCGCGGCGCCCGGTTGGTGATCTGTCCCTGCGCCCGGCCCGTGAACGTGGCCTGGCCGGTCAGGTGGCGGTACTCGAAGTTCTGGGCGTTCAGCGTGGAGCCGCCCTGGTGGATGGTGACCGGCAGGTGGGAGCGCAGGATCTCGGCGTTAGCCAGCGCCTCCAGGAACTCGCCGCGCACGTCCAGCGCCGGGGTCGCGTTCTCGCCGGCGTCGGGGGGCAGGCGGCGCAGCCTCACATTGCCGATGAGCTGCATGTCGCTGCCGTCGCCATTGCTGATCGCGCGCCGGGCTTCGGCGATGGCGAGGCTGCCGTCCGGTGCGATCGCCCGCACGCGGGCGTTGTCGATCTCCAGCGTGTCGGTGTCGGGGTAGTGGCGCAGTTGCGCCCCGGCGATCTGCACGCGCAGCCGGCCGTCGGCGCCGATGCGCTGGATCTCGAAGTTCTCCATGCGGTAGTCCGGCACGTGGCGCGGCGGCGCGACCTCGCCCGGCAGATCCAGCAGCGGCGTGTTCTTCACCAGCCACCAGGTGCCGCTGGCCAGCAGCGCCATCAGCAGCAGCGGCAGGTAGTTGGACAGCAGGCCCTGCAGCCGCCACAGCAGGGGCTGGGCGACCTGGCGGCGCGGTGCCGGTGCGGGCAGGGTGACCGGCGTCATGCGCGGCCGCTCCCGTCCAGCGTGTCGTGGTGCGCGTGCAGCAGGCGCTCGTAGTGGCCCGCGGCCATCAGCAGCAGGTCGCAGCACTCGCGCGCGGCACCATGGCCGGCGGCGGCCCGCGTCACGTGGTGGGCGACGGCCAGCACCTCGGCCTGCGCGCCGGGCGGCGCGCAGGCGAAGCCGGCGCGGCGCAGCAGCGGCAGGTCGGGCCAGTCGTCGCCCATCGCGGCGACCTCGCCCCAGTTCGCGCCCAGTTGCGCCAGCAGCGGCTCGGCCACGGCCAGCTTGTCCTTCACACCGTAGAACGCCTGCGCCAGGCCCAGGTCGGCCACGCGTCGGCGCACGGCGGGGCTGTCGCGGCCGGTGATGATGACCGGCACGATGCCCACCTGCTGCAGCGACTTCAGGCCGTGGCCGTCCAGCGTCGAGAACGCCTTGAACTCCTCGCCGCGCTCGCCGATGTAGATGCGGCCGTCGGTCAGCACGCCGTCCACGTCGAAGAGGGCGAGCTTGACGGCGAGGCCGGTGCCCTGCGCCTTGACCAGCAGTTCCGGTGGGAAGCTCAGCGCCGCCATCAGATGACCTTCGCCCGCATCAAGTCGTTGATGCTGATCGCGCCGACGAGGCGCTGCGCGTCGTCGACGACGAGGACGACAGTGATGCGGGCCGACTCCATCAGGTCGGCGGCGTCCACCGCCAGCGCGTCCGCACTGACCGTGCGCGGTCTGGCGTGCGCGACCTCGGCCGCCGTCAGGGCCCGCAGGTCGCGGCCCTGCTCGACGAGGCGGCGCAGGTCGCCGTCGGTGAAGATGCCGCGCACGCGGTCGTCCGCATCGACGACAACCGCCATGCCCAGCGCCTTGCTGCTCATCTCACGCATGACGGCCGTGAACGGCAGGTCGGGCGACACGCGCGGCAGCGCATCGCCGCTGCGCATCAGGTCGCGCACATGCGTGAGCAGCTTGCGGCCCAGCGAGCCGCCCGGGTGCGAGCGGGCGAAGTCCTCGGCCTTGAAGCCCCGGGCGTCCAGCAGCGCCACGGCCAGCGCGTCGCCCAGCGCCATCTGCGCCGTGGTGCTGGCCGTGGGCGCGAGCTGCAGCGGGCAGGCCTCCTCGGCCACGGCGCTGTCCAGCACCACGTCGGCATGCGAGGCCAGGCTGGATTCGGCCCGGCCCGTCATCGCGATGACGGGCACGCCCAGGCGCTTGAGCACCGGCAGGATGGCGTTGAGCTCGTCGCTCTCGCCGGAGTTGGACAGCGCCAGCACGATGTCGCCCGCGGTGACCATGCCCAGGTCGCCATGGGCCGCTTCGGCGGGGTGCACGAACAGGGCCGGCGTGCCGGTGGAGGCGAGCGTGGCGGCGATCTTGCGGCCGACGTGGCCGCTCTTGCCCATGCCCATCACGGCCACGCGGCCGTGGCAGGCGAGCACCCGCTTCACGGCCTCGGCAAAGGCCTCGCCGAGGCGTGGCGCCAGGCCTGCCAGCGCCCGCGCCTCGACCTCGAGCGCGTCACGGCCTATGCGGACGGCACGCCCGGCATCGAAGGAATCGAAAGACATCGGGCCAGTGTAGACAATGCGCCCCATGCAAAGCCTCCTCCCGTTGCGCTGGGTCGCGCTCGCCCTCGTGCTGCTGCTGGCCTGGGATGCCAGCCACCTCGACCTCTGGGCCATGCGCCAGGTCGGCGACGCGGGCGGCTTCGCGCTGCGCGAGGCCTGGGCCATGCGCGCGCTGATCCACGAGGGCGGGCGCCTGGTGTCGTACGTGGCGATGGCCTTCATCGTCGTGGTGAACGTCTGGCCCCGGCTGCTGCCGGCGCTGGACCGGCGCGAACGCCGTTGGTGGCTGGTGACCACGCTGGTCTGCCTGGCCGTCATCTCGCTGATCAAGCGCGCCAGCATGACGAGCTGCCCCTGGGACCTGGCCGAGTTCGGCGGCACGGCGCAGTACGTGTCGCACTGGGCGTTCGGCGTGCGCGACGGCGGCGGCGGGCATTGCTTCCCGTCGGGGCATGCGAGCGCGGCATTCGCCTATCTGGCCGGCGGCTGGGCGCTCGCGCGCGCCTACCCGCGCACGGCGCGGGCCTGGTGGGCCGTGGTCGTGGTGCTGGGGTTCGTCTATGGCCTGGGGCAGATGGTGCGCGGTGCGCACTACCCCAGCCACACGCTCTGGACCGGATGGATCTGCTGGGCGACCACGGTGGTCGCCACGCGCTGGCTGCGCTGAGCCGCCCGCCGCCCCGCGCTCAGTGGGCCGCTGCCTGGCCCGGCGCCTGTTCGTGCTCGGCCAGCAGTTGCATGGCGCCCTCGAACAGCACCCGGGCCGAGCCGGCCAGCCGGTGCAACTGCTCGTGCAGGTGGCGGTCGCGGTCGTCGCGGTGCTCGCAGTCGGCGCTGTAGGCCTCGAACTGCTGCAGCCGCAGCAGCAGCTCCGCGACATGGGACGGGCATTCACAGGCCACCGCCGTCCTGCGCGTGGCCCAGTCGGCCAGCGTGGATTCGTCGTACTGCGGCGGCGTGGGCGGTGCCGCAGCCGCCGCTTGCGACGGTGCAGCGGCGGGCGTGGGTGACGCGCGGCGCGGCGCGGCCAGGCCCTCCAGGATCCAGCCCACCAGGCTGCGGTCGTTGTGCGTGTCGCGCCAGCACGGTATCCCCAGTTCGGCGCAGCGGCGCAGCGCCTCGGAGTTGCTGTAGCCGTACACCACCCCCACGCGCGGCAGGGCCAGCGCCGCGGCCGCCAGATCTTCGACCTGCGGCAGGTGCAGGGACGGCAGGTGCAGCAGCAGCGCGTCAGGCCGCGCCGCGCCGGTGGGCCGCGGCGCGGCCAGGGCTGCCGTCAGGTCGCTGGCGGAGTCGGCCACGCGCAGCTGGCGCCGCGGCGCCGCGCGGCTGATGCGCGTGGCCAGCGCCGCGCCGACCACCAGCAACTGGCGCGGCCGCAGGGCGGGTTGGGCCATGGCCTGGGCGACCTCGCGCACCTGGTCCTGCGTCGACAGCAGGTCGCGCAACGCGTCCTGGCTCAGGCCGGCCACGACGCCGATGGCGTGGCCTTGCAGCGTCAGCTGCCGCAGCGCGGCGATGCGCTGCACGTCGTCTGCCGAGTAGAGCCGGTGGCCTTGGCCATCGAGCTGGCTGCACTTGAGCCCGTAGCGGCGCTCCCAGACACGCAGCGTATTGGCCGGCATGCCCACGATGTGGGCGGCAACGCCCGTCTTGAACAGGCTTTGAACCATTTGAAAGTCCTTGTTCAGCGCAAAAAAGGCCTACAACGCTGGATGTTGAACCCAATTTGAATCCTGCGCCCATGGCCCCACCGAAGTCCCGTGCCGCGGTCGTCTATTTCGACGGCGGCTGCCCTGTGTGCGCCCGCGAGATCGCGCTGTACCGCCGGGCGGACGGCGGCGACCGCGTGCAGTGGCTGGACATCAGCCCCGCCGACGCGCCCGCCTGCGCGCCCGACCTGGACCGCGCCACCGCGATGGCGCGCCTGCATGTGCGCGACGAGCAAGGCCGGCTGCATGTGGGCGGCCCCGCGTTCCTGGTGCTGTGGCGCGCGCTGCCGCGGTGGCGGCGCTGGACGCGCTGGCTGGACAACGCCGCCGGCCGCCTGCTGCTGTCGGCCGGGTACGCGGTGTTCCTGCGCCTGCGGCGGTTGTGGCGTGGGGCCGGGCGCTGGCCGGCCTGATCTCATGGCGCTGCACGACAGACTTGAACCGATGGAGAACCTTCACGATGCCCGCTGACATCCCGACCGCGCTGATCACCGGCGGCGCCGGCGGCATCGGCCGCGCCCTGGCCCTGCGCCTGCAGGCCCGCGGCGTGCAGGTGGCCGTGACCAGCCGCGACCCGGCGCGCCTGGCGGGCGCCGTCGCCGACCTGCCCATCGCGGCGGACGCCACCACGCCCGAGGGCATCGCGCAGGCGCTCGCGGCCTGCCAGGCCCGCTGGGGCGGGCCGCCGCAACTGCTCGCCCACTGCATCGGCAGCACGCTGATTGCGCCGTTGCACCGCACGCGGCCGATTCAGGCGCGCGAGCTGCTGAGGATCAACCTGGACAGCGCCGTGTTCATGCTCGCCGCCTGGGTGGACGCCCTGCGCCAGACGGCGTCCGGCGGCGCGGCGGTGCTGATGAGCTCGGTGGTGGCCCGCATCGGTGTCAGCCACCACGAGGCCATCTCGGCGGCCAAGGCCGGTGTCGAGGGCCTGGCCCGCAGCGCCGCGGCCAGCTATGCCGCGCTGGGCCTGCGCATCAACGTGGTGGCGCCGGGCTTGACCGACACGCCGCTGAGCGCCGGCCTGACCCAGCAGCCCGAGATGCGCGCCGCGGCGGCGAGACAGTACCCGCTGCCGCACGCGCAGGGCGTGCAGACGGCGGACGACGTCGCGGCCGTGATCGACTGGCTGCTGTCGGCGCAGGCCGGGCGCATCACCGGCCAGGTGTTGCCCGTGGACGGCGGCTTCACGGCCATCCGGCCGTTGGTGCGATGAGCCCGCGGGAGCCGAACCGCCGCGGCGTGCTGCTGGGCCTTGCCGGCGCGGCCGTGCATCCCGCGGGCCGGGCGGCCGACGCCGTGGACGAGCGCCTGCTGTCCCGGCTGCTGGCGCAGCCGGACGGCATCGTGCTGCTGATGCGCCACGCCAGCGCGCCCGGCGGCGGCGACCCGCCCGGCTTCCGGCTGGACGACTGCGCCACGCAGCGCAACCTCAGCGACGAAGGGCGCGAGCAGGCGCGGCGCATCGGCGAGCGGCTGCGGGCCTTGCGGCCGCAGGGCTTGTCGATTGCCGCGGTCTGGCACTCGCAGTGGTGCCGCGCCCGCGAGACGGCCGAGCTGCTGGCGGTGGCCGTCACTCGGCCGCAGCCGCTGTTCAATTCCTTCTTCGACGACCCGGACGGCACGCGCGAGCAGCGCTTCGCGACCCAGGCGCGCACCCTGCTCGCCGCCTGGGCGGGGCCGGGCGCGCTGCTGGTGGTGACACACCAGGTCAACATCACCGCGTTGTCGGGGGTGTTCCCGGCCTCGGGCGAGATCGTCGCGATGCGCTGGGGCAACAGCGCGGGCGCCGAGGTGCTCGGGCGGCTGGTGTTGTGACCTCGGGCGCGCGTCGGGCCTGGGCCGCGGGTCAGGACAGCCCCAGGCTGGGTTCCTGCGCCGCCTCGTCCACCGGCTGGGCCGGCACCGTCGCCAGCGCCAGCTCGGCGCTGTTCAGCGCGCCTTCGATGAAGCCCTGGTAGTCCGAATACGCCTCGCCGACGATGTGCAGGTTGCGGGCGCCGCTGCCGAAGTCGAAGGCCTTGAAGGCGTCCATGACCTTCCATGAACGCACGCCCGGCTGCCAGCCGTGGTTGGCCGCGCCGTAGGGCGCGCGTGCCCAGTCGCGGATGCCGTAGGTGATGACGGAGTCGCGGATGTAGCGGCTGGTCTCGGCCAGGCTCATGTCGCCGAAGATGCGCCGTGCATGGTCGGTCAGCTTCAGCGGCGTGCCGGTGCCGGACTCCGTCGAGCGCTTCACGTCGCGGGCGACGAAGAGGGCGAAGGCATCGACGATGCGGGCGTTCTGGTCCACCTCGGCGCGGTCGTGGCGGTCGCCGTCGATGACGTAGTGGCGCCAGAACTCGGTGGACGGCCGGTCCATGTACAGCAGCACCATGCCGTGGCCGTCCGCGTCGGCCTCGGGCGCGCGGCGGAAGTAGTGGATCTCGCCCGTGGGCATGCAGTTGGCGTACTGCTGCGGCGCCTGGCCGTGGCTCCACCACGGCGCGTTGCTGACGAAGAAGACCTTGAGCATCGGGAAGCCGTTGACGCTGTCCAGCTGCGACGCGATGTGCTCGGGCAGGTGGCGCGTCAGCTTGAGCAGCGGCAGCCGCGGCAGTGCGAGCACGAGGCGCTCGGCGCGCAGCTTCACAGGGCCGTTCTGCGTCAGCACGTCCAGCTCCAGCGTGCGCTTGCCCAGCTCCACGGGCCGCAGGCCCAGCAGCTTGTGCCCGCCAGCCAGCGTCACGTTGGCGTGGCTGCGCAGCCGCGCGAGCAGTCCCTCGGTCAATTTGGCCGAGCCGCCTTCGATGCTGGCGAGCTGCTGGCCCACGGTCTTGAGCGCGCGCAGCCACCAGATGATCCATTCGGCCGCATTCAGGTTCTCCGGGATCATGTGATAGAAGGTCCCGGTGTCGCGCAGTTTCACGAGCGCACGGTGGCTGAGGATGCCCTGCGCCGACAGCGCGTTCCAGAAGCCCATGTCCCACAGCGGCTGGCCGTGCAGTTGCGCGTGCTTGCGCAGGCGCATGTAGTCGGCCTCGGTCAGCGCGTCGATCCAGGCCTGGTCGTCCGCATCCGGGCCCGTGCGGCCCATGATCAGCAGGATGCCGCGCTTGAGCAGCTGCAGCGAGTTCAGGCCGCGCTCGGCCTCGGGCAGGTCGGTGTCGTCCGTGGCGAGCTGGTCGGCCGACGGCCCCGAGAAGTCCACCAGCCCCACGCCCAGCTCCGCGCACAGCGCCGCGAAGCGCGGCTGCAGCGTGGGCTCGAAGCGCATCGGGCCGTACTCGGCGATGAAGCCGTCCATGTCCTCGGTCTCGATGCGGCCACCCCAGCGGTCCGCCGCGGCCTCCAGCACGAGGATGCGGTGCCCCGCGTCAGCCAGGCGCAGCGCGCAGTACAGGCCCGACACGCCGCCACCGGCGATGACGATGTCGTGGGGGGTCATGGACAGTCTCCTCTTGTATGTACAACCTGGGCGAAAGCATATCGGAGCACTGCATCCACAGCCTTGGGGATGCCGCCTACACGACGCCGCTGCAACAGTCGGCGGTGCTGCCGGACCGCCGGCAGGGAGGGCATGTCATGTCGATCCACTACCGATTCACCGACCACGAGAGCATCTTTGTCTGGTGCGGTGATGACTGGATCGAGATCCGCCTTCCGGGCGGCGGTGGCGGCACGACGGCCGGGCCGTCTCCCACGGTGCCCGATCTGTCTGACCCTTCCACCGGCGTGCGGCCGATCAAGGTGCCTGAAGACCAGCCGACGATCGCCCCGGAGCCGCCGATACCGCCGGGCACGATGTTCATCGGCATGACCGGCAGCCGCGGGCAGCCGCCGAGCCTTTTGGTGCGAACGCCCGAGCCGGCGGCCGGTGGGGATCGGGTCCGGTTCGTCAGGCGCTCCACGCTGGCGGCACTGCAGGCAGAAGTCGAGTGGGGGGTAAGCCGGTCGTTTTTCCGGCACAGCGGCGTGCGGATCGTCGAGGTCGACATCAGCAAAATCGCCCCGCCGCAGCAACGCGCCCTGGCGGACATCCAGCGGCTGCTGCAGGACTGGGGGCCTGCCCCGGGTGTCGCCGGGCTCGGGGTACAAGACGAGGACGAGTAGGTCGTGGTGACCGATCCCTACGCCGCAGCCAAGGCCAGCCTGCGCGACAACGTCAAGACGCTGATCGCCGTGTTCGGCGGCGTGGCTGGCGTGCTGCTCGCTGGCACGCCGTTCTCCGGCTACGGCGCGCTGGAGTTGCCCAGCGTTCGGTGGGCCGTTGCCTCGCTGGCGCTGCTGGCAGCGCTCGTGCTGCTGGGCCTGTGCGTGCGGCGATTGCTGTTCATCCTGCGGCCGGACCTGACCTACATCAGCCTCTTGACCGATCCGACGACGGACGCCGAGTTGCTGAAGTTGAAGGCCGAGTTCGAAAAGCACAAGGCGCATTTGCTGCCCAAGGCTCGGCCGCAGCAGCCGTCGATCGACAGCGTCGAGGACCTGATCGCAGCCAAGTCTGCGGCCTGGGACGCCCACCAACGGGAGCTGGCCAGCGAACCCAAGCGCCTGGACCACGAGCGGCGAGCGGACGAGCTGGCCATGATCAACCACTGGAGCGGCTTCACGCGCCTGCACATCCGCGTCAGCGACGGTGTGCGCGACGTGCTGCGGATCGGCCTGTTGGCGCTGGGGGCCGTCGCCGTGTTCGTGCTCGCGGCCGCATCGCAGAAGGACAAGGATGCGTTGCCGGCGACCATCACGGTCATCTCGTCCGCCGATCCCGCACCGGTGCTCCCGCCATTGCCGCGGCTGGCGCCGGTGCTTTTTGCGACCGGCAAGGCCGACCTGACGTGCGAGGCGTTGCGTCGCGTCGAGGCCGCCCGCAACCAGTTGCGCGAGCATGCGGGGGCCGGCCTGCTGATCCTCGCGAACACCGACACCGTCGGCAGCGGCGCCTACAACGACGGCCTCGCCGCCCGGCGCGCTGCCCGTGTGCTGCAGGCGCTGCGGGCGGAGGGCGGCATCAGCGCATCGCGTCTGTTCGTGGCGCGCCTGGCCGAGCAGGATCTGCCGACCCTGACCGATCGCAACACCGCCGAGCAGAGCAACCGCGCTGTCGAGATGTTGCTCATCCGCCTGCCATCGCGAGCTGTCGCCGCAGCGCCGTGAACGGGCTCAGTACAACCGTATCGCGCTGTCGAAATGCCAGGTGCGGCGGATCTCGATGACGTCGTAGTCCTGCAGCAGCGCGGGCGGGAACGCCGCGTAGCGCTCCTGGCTCTGGATGACGCGGCGGACCGCGTCGTCCAGCGCCGGCACGCCGCTGGAACGCACGAAGGTCACCGACTCCACCGAGCCGTCGCTGCGGATGGCCACGTTCACGAGCGGGTCGGTGTAGGGCTGCTTGAGCGCGTCGCGCACCGTGTCGAAGGTCGGGTTGAACTGGATCTTGCGCGCCCAGGCCTCGGCATAGGCCACCAGCTCGGCATTGGTGTCGATGCGGCCCAGCAGCCGGCCGCGCCGGGCGCTGCTCCACGAGGTCGGCAGCGCGGCGTTCGGTGGGCGTGATGCCGCCGCGTCGCGCCGGGCGGCCTCCTCGTCGAGCTGCCGGCCGATGGCGCGCAGGCGGGCCTCGCGCTGCTCTTCGGCGGCGCGTGCCGCATCCAGCTTGGCCATCGCGACGCGGGCGGCCTCCTGCCGAGCGGCTTCCGAGCGCGCGGCGTCCTGGCGGGCCGCCTCCTGCTTGGCAGCGTCCTGCCGTGCCGCTTCCTGCCGGGCGGCTTCGGCGCGTGCGGCCTCCTGCCTGGCCGCGTCCTGCCGCAGGGCCTCCTGGCGGGTCGCCTCCTGCTGCGCGGCGGCGCGCCGCGCGGCCTCCTGCCGGGCGGCTTCCTGCAGGGCCGCGGTGCGTGCGGCTTCCAGGCGCTCGGCCTCCAGCCGTTCAGCCTCGGCACGCACGGCCTCCAGCCGCTGCGCCTGTTGCCGAACGTCCTCGCTGGACAGGTCGAGCCGGGCCAGGTCGGCGGCGCGTTCGCGGTCGGCGCGCATGCGCATCGCGTCGCTGGCGTTGCGCAGGGTCGCCATCGCGGGCGGCGCACTGGCGGCGTCCTGGCCGAAGACGGCGATGACGGGGGTAGACGCCGGCAGCGCGGGTGGCACCGTCCACGTCGGCCGCGCGGGCCTGTCGACGGCGATGACGGCGGGCGTCGCAGCGACGATGGCTTCGGCCGCCATGCGCAAGGGCGCCGCCTCGGCGACGGGCGCGGGCTCCGCCCGGGCCGACGCGTCCGTGGCCGCGCCGGCCGCGGCAGGCATGTCCGGCGGCAGGTCGGGTGCCCCGGGTGGCGCCGGTGACGCGGGTGGCGGTTGTGACGGCCCAGGTGCCGCCGGCAGCAGCACCACGCGCAGGTCCGGCACTTCGGCCCGGCGCTGCTGCCAGGGCAGGTTGAGCCCCGGCAGACCGGCGCCGTCGCCGCCGAAGGCCAGGCTCAGCAGCAGCGCATGCACCAGCAGCGAGGCCAGCAGTGCGCGCGCCGGCCCCCGGCGGCGGGCGGCGGCTTTCCGGGCCGGGGCATCCGCGAAGCGCATCGGCCTATTGTCCTATCCGGGGCCTCACGCCGTCCTGCAAAGCAGGCATCACACTTGCTTTATGGACGCCATCGATGCGCCGGCCCAGCCGGCGCCCGGCAACAAACCAAGGAGATGGGCCGTGTCGAAGGAGGATATTCGCGTGGTGCTGGTCGATGACGACATCGACACCTGCGAAGCACTGAGCGAACTGTTGACGTTCGACGGCTACAGCGTCCGGTTCGCCACCACGGCGGAAGACGCGATCACGGCGGTCGACGAGTACCAGCCCGTCTGTGCGCTGGTCGACCTCGGCCTGCCGGACCTGGACGGCTGCGAACTGTCGCGGCGGCTGCGGGCGCGCTATGGCGCGGACCTCGTGCTGATCGCGGTGACCGGCCGCGAGGGCCGCGAGGAGCACGACCTGGCGATGGCCTCGGGCATCGACCACGTGCTGAGCAAGCCGCTCTCGGTAGAACGCCTGAGGCGTTTCTTTCCGCCCCGGGTCTGAAATAACGGCAAATTTTGCCGATTCCACGCCTTGCAGGCGCCGCGCTGCCGTGGCGGTCGCGCTTGCCGGCGGCGGTTTTCAGGCGATTCGACGCCCGCGACGGGGCCGCCCTGCCGGTTTTGCGCGTTACCGTCTCGCCCTCGCGACATGAACAGAACAAGGACAGCGATGACTGACGCCCGGTCCGACGACTCGACCCAATTCCAGCGCATCCTGACGCGCAACCTGGCGATCCCGCTGTTGATGGGGCTGGGCAGCATCGTCGTCTTCGTGGGCCTGCTGTGGCATGTGCTGGGCCTGCTGAACTGGGTGGACCACACGCACCGCGTGATCGCCAAGGGGCAGGAACTCGCCACGCTGAACGCCGACCAGGAAAGCGGCATGCGCGGCTTCCTGCTCAGCGGCCAGGATGCGTTCCTCGCGCCCTACTCGCTGTCGCAGGCCAAGTTCGGCGCGGAGTTGCAGGCGGCCGAGGCGCTGGTGGGCGACAACCCCATCCAGATTGAGCGGCTGCGCCGCGTGGGTGCGCTGTCGCAGCGCTGGAACCAGTTCGCGCAGGACGTCATCGAGATGAAGCGCCGCGGCGAGCCCGTGGAGGAGGTCGTGCGCCGGCAGACGGGCAAGCAGCTGGTCGACGAGATCCGCCGCGAGCTGCGCGCGTTCGGCGATGCCGAGTTCCGCCTGCTGCGCGAGCGCAACGAGGACGCGCAGAACGGCACCTGGGTGTCCGTGGGCAGCTACATCGCGCTGCTGCTGGTCGTCAGCGGGTTCATCGCCTGGGCCGGCCGGCGCGATGTGCTGGCACTGTCCCGCGAGTACGGCAGCGCGCTGGCGCTGGTGCAGGAGACGGCGCGCGAGAGCGAGGAGCGCGCCTGGCTGCGCGGCGCGCAGGCCGAGCTGAGCGAACAGCTGATGGGCGAGCGCGCGATGGCCGGCATCGGCCATCGCACGCTGACCTTCCTGGCCGAGCGCATCGGCGCCATCGTGTCGGCCGCCTTCGTGCGCGGCGAGGATGGCCGGCTGCAGCGCATCGCCACGCACGGCATGCAGCCGGGCGAGGACGCGTTCCCCGACCCCGAGAACGGCCTGGTGGCACAGACCTGGCGCGACGGCAAGCTGACGCGCCTGCCGGGGCTGCAGGCCGACTTCCTGCGCGTGGCGACCAGCCTGGGCGAGGCGCGGCCGCAGGAGGTCGTGCTGGTGCCGGCCTTGAACGAAGGGCGTGTCAACGGCGTGCTGGAGCTGGGCTTCCTGAACACGCCGGACGCACGCGCGCTGATGCTGCTGGACCAGTTGCAGGGGATGCTGGGCACGCTGTTGGAATCGGCGCACTTCCGCCACCGCCTGCAGCTGTCGGTGGAGGAGACGCGCCAGCTCAACGAGGAACTGCAGGTGCAGCAGGAAGAGCTGCGCACCGCCAACGAGGAGTTGAGCGAGCAGTCGCGCGTGCTCAGCGAGTCGCAGTTGCACCTGGAGGAGCAGCGCGCGGAGCTGGAGCAGACCAACGTGCAACTGGGCGAGCAGGCCGAGACGCTGAGGCTGCGCAACACGGCGCTCGGCCAGGCCCAGGTGGAGCTGAAGGAGCAGGCCCACGAGCTGCAGCGCGCCAGCCGCTACAAGTCCGAGTTCCTCGCCAACATGTCGCACGAGCTGCGCACGCCGCTGAACAGCGCGCTGATCCTGTCCAAGCTGCTGATGGACAACAAGCCCGGCAACCTGACGGAGGAGCAGCTCAAGTTCGCCGGCACCATCCACTCGGCCGGCCAGGACCTGCTGACGCTGATCAACGACATCCTGGACCTGTCCAAGGTCGAGGCCGGCAAGCTGGAGATCGCCGCCCGCGCGATGGACCTGCAGGCGCTGGCCGACGGCATGCGCCGCCTGTTCCAGCCGCTGGCGCAGGAGAAGCGGCTGAAGTTCGACGTCAGGTTGTCGCCGGGGCTGCCCAGGACCATCGTCAGCGACAGCCAGCGGGTCGAGCAGATCGTGCGCAACCTGCTCTCCAATGCCATCAAGTTCACCGAGAAGGGCTCGGTGACGCTGGAGATCCAGCCGCGCGCCGGCGCCATCGCGCTGGTGGTGACGGACACCGGCATCGGCATTCCGCAGGCGCAGCAGCAACGCGTCTTCGAGGCCTTCCACCAGGGCGACGGCGCGCTGAACCGGCGCTTCGGCGGCACGGGCCTGGGCCTGTCCATCTCGCGCCAGCTCGCGGGCCTGCTGGGCGGCGAGCTGCACCTGAGCAGCGTCGAAGGGCAGGGCAGCCAGTTCACGCTGCAGCTGCCGTTCGAGCAAGTCGCCGCGACACCGGCACCAGATCGCCCCGAGCCCGTGCGCACGCTGCCGCCGCCGCCTGCTTCGTGGGCGGCGACGCTGGACGCGCCGCTCGACGTCGCGGTGCCGGCCTTCGACGACGACCGCCGCGAACTCGTGCCGGACGCGCCGTCGCGCCGCCTGGCGCTGGTGGTGGAGGACGACCCCTCGTTCTCGGCCATCCTGTACGACCTGGCGCACGAGATGCAGTACCGCTGCCTCGTCGCCAGCCACGGCCGCGAGGCGCTGGAGCTGGCCGCCGCCCACCTGCCGCAGGCCATCCTGCTGGACGTGCGGCTGCCGGACGGCTCGGGCCTGTCCGTGCTGCAGCGGCTCAAGGAGGACCCGCGCACCCGCCACATCCCCGTGCACATCATTGCCGGCGAGGACTTCCGCGACATCGCGCTGCCCATGGGCGCGGTCGGCACGGCCATCAAGCCCACCACGCGCGAGGAGCTGGTGGGCATCTTCGAGAAGCTGGAGCGCCAGGGCGGCGACCAGATCCGCCGCCTGCTGCTGGTGGAGGACGACCAGCGCCAGCGCGAGAGCATTGCCCACCTGATCGGCGACGACGACATCGAGGTGGTGGCCGTGGAGCGCGGCGAGCAGGCGCTCAAGCTGCTGGACGAGCAGCACTTCGACTGCATGGTCATCGACCTGAAGCTGCCCGACATGGACGGCACCGAGCTGCTGTCGCGCATGGCCGCGCGCAGCCCGGACATCACGCCGCCGCCGGTCATCGTCTACACCGGCCGGCACCTCAGCCGCGAGGAGGAGGCCGAGCTCAACCGCTACTCGCGCTCCATCATCATCAAGGGCGCGCGTTCGCCCGAGCGGCTGCTGGACGAGGTGACGCTGTTCCTGCACAAGGTGGAGTCGCGCATGTCCGGCGAGCGGCGCGACATGCTGCGCACCGCGCGCAACCGCGAGCGCGTGTTCGAGGGCCGCAAGGTGCTGCTGGTGGATGACGATGCACGCAACATCTTCGCGCTGACCAGCGTGCTGGAGCAGCGTGGGCTGACCGTGGAGCCGGCGCGCAACGGCGTCGAGGCACTGGAGAAGCTGGAAGCCCACGCCGACATCGACGTCGTGCTGATGGACGTGATGATGCCCGTCATGGACGGCCTGGAGGCCACGCGCCGCATCCGCGCCGATGCGCGCTGGCAGAAGCTGCCCGTCATCGCCATCACCGCCAAGGCGATGCGCGACGACCAGGAGCAGTGCCGCCGCGCCGGCGCCAGCGACTACCTGGCCAAGCCCATCGAGCCCGACCGCCTGCTGTCGCTGCTGCGCGTCTGGCTGCCCGGCATCGAGCGCGTCTGACATGAAGCCCCTCGTCCAACGAGTACGTTGGCCTGGGACCGCGCTGCGGCCCGGGCCGCAGCGCTTCGGTAGGCACAGGCCGTCCACTGGACGCCCTGTGTCCGACCTCAGCCCCCGAGGGGACGGCGATGCTTGCGGCGTCGAGCCGCAGGCACATCGCCAGACGGGCCGGCTCGGGAGCGGCCCAGCGCTCGGCCCGAAGATCGGGAACAACTGAAATGCCGCATGCCGTCCAGGACCTCGAAATCCGCCTGCTGCTGGAGGCCATCTACGCGCGCTACAACCACGACTTCCGCGAGTATTCCGGCGCCTCGCTGAAGCGGCGCGTGCTGCACGGCGTGGAGCAGTTGCAGTGCGACTCGATCTCGGCGCTGCAGGGCCTGGTGCTGCGCGACCCGCGCGCCTTTGCGCAGCTGCTGGAGATCATCACCATCCCCTACACGGAGATGTTCCGGGAGCCGGAGTTCTTCGTCGCGCTGCGCCAGCACGTGGTGCCCGTGCTGCACACCTACCCGTCGGTGAAGATCTGGGTGGCCGGCTGCGCCAGCGGCGAGGAGGTGTATTCGCTGGCCATCCTGCTGAAGGAAGAAGGCCTGCTGGAACGCAGCCTCATCTACGCGACCGACATCAACCCGGCCGCGCTGGAGCGGGCGCGCCAGGGCATCTTCCCGCTCAGCGAGTTGCAGCAGTACACCCGCAACTACCAGGACGCCGGCGGCACCGCGGGCTTCTCCAACTACTACACGGCCGCTTACGATGCAGCCCGCTTCGACCGCGAGCTGTGCCGGCACGTCACCTTTGCCGACCACAGCCTCGCCACCGACCACGTGTTCTCCGAGATGAACCTGATCTGCTGCCGCAACGTGCTGATCTACTTCAACCGCAAGCTGCAGGACCGCGCGATCGGGCTGTTCGCGCAGTCGCTGTGCCACCGCGGCTTCCTGGGCCTGGGCAGCAAGGAGAGCCTGGACTTCACGCCGCAGGGCGCCGCCTTCGAGCCGGTCGCGCTGCGTGAGCGGCTGTTCCGCAAGCGTTGAGATGACGCAGACCCTCGCCCCATCTCGCCTGGCTGGCCGCAGGCGCGTGCGCCACGGCGCCACGGAGCGCTGACATGCCGGGCCCTTGCGCTGCCGTCGCCCGGCCCCGCGTGGAGCTCATCGTCATCGGCGCGTCGGCCGGTGGCGTGGCGGCGCTGCTGGCCCTGCTGGCGCCGCTGCCGGCTCGCTTTGCGCTGCCCATCGTCGCGGCGCTGCACCTGCTGCCGCGCCATGACAGCCAGCTCGGCCGCGTGCTGGGCGCGCGCCTGTCGCTGCCGGTGCGCGAGGCGCAGGACAAGGAGCCCATACAGCCCGGCACCGTCTACGTGGCCAGCGCCAACTACCATCTGCTCATCGAGCACGACCACAGTTTCTCGTTCAGCAGCGATGCGCCGGTCAGCTATGCGCGCCCGTCCATCGACGTGCTGATGGCCTCCGCCGCCGACGCCTACGGCCCCGCGCTGGCGGGCGTGCTGCTGACGGGGGCGAACATGGATGGCGCCGAAGGCATGGCCGCGATCAAATCCGGCGGTGGCCTCACCATCGTCCAGCAACCCCAGGACGCCGACGTGGCCACCATGCCCGAGGCGGCCATCGCGCGCTGCGCACCCGACCACATCCTGCCCCTGAAGGACATCCGGCACATGCTGCTACGACTTGGCCACGACGCGGGAGCCGCGACTTGACCGATTGCCCGCCCACCGACGTCGTCAAGCTGCTCATCGTCGACGACCTGCCCGAGAACCTGCTGGCGCTGGAGGCGCTGCTGCGCGAGGACGGGCTGGAGGTGCACGCCGCGGAGTCGGGCGAGGCCGCGCTGTCGCTGCTGCTGGAGCACGAGTTCGCGCTGGCGCTGCTGGACGTGCAGATGCCGGGCATGACCGGCTTCGAGCTCGCGGAGCTGATCCGCGGCAGCTCGCGCACCATGCACCTGCCCATCGTCTTCGTCAGCGCCGCGGACCGCGACCAGTCCTACACCTTCCGCGGCTACGAGAACGGCGCGGTGGACTTCCTCTACAAGCCGCTCGATGCGCACGCCGTGAAGAGCAAGGTGCGCGTCTTCACCGAACTGCACCGCAAGACCCGCGAGCTGCGCCGCCAGCTCGTCGAGATCGAGGCGGCGCGGGCCCAGCAGGAGCAGTTGCTGACGGCGCTGCAGAACACCCAGGCCGAGCTGCAGCGTGCGCTGAAGATGCGCGACGAGTTCATGTCCATGGTGTCGCACGAGCTGCGCACGCCGCTGGGCGTCATGACGCTGGACGTCGTCATGCGCCAGGAGCGGCTGGAGCGCGGCGACCTCGCCTACTTCAGCCGCGAGCACCTGCAGACGATGCTGGCGCGCGAGGCCCGTCAGCTGCGCAGCATGACGCGGCTCATCGAGGACATGCTGGACATCTCGCGCATCCAGCACGGCAAGATGTCCATCCGGCCGCGCCGCACCGACCTGGGTGAGCTCGCGCGCGACATCGTCGCGGACTTCGAGGTCCATTACCGCACCGTGCCGCTGCACGTCGATGTCGCGCCGGGCGTGGTTGGCGAATGGGACGACAGCCGCATCGGCCAGGTGCTGGTGAACCTGCTCAGCAATGCATTGCGCTACGGCGGCGGCAAGCCCGTGCAGGTGCAGGTCAGCCGCACGGACGGCGGCATGGCGCGCCTGGCGGTGACCGACCAGGGCATCGGCATCTCCGACGCCGACCAGCTGCGCATCTTCGAGCAGTTCGAGCGCCTGCCGGCGGCGGCCAAGTCGCCGGGCATGGGTCTGGGCCTGTTCATCAGCCAGCACTTCGTGCAGGCCCATGGCGGCAGCATCACCGTGCACAGCGCGCCGGGGGCCGGTTCGTGTTTCGAGGTGCTGCTGCCCATGGCGGCGCACTGAGCGGGCTGGCGAGCGAGCCCGACGCCTCGCGTCGGCGCTAGCTTGGTTTGGACGGCAGGCCGCGGCGCGGCGGTGGGGGCACGGTGTCGACGCTGTCTTCCTCGTCCAGCACCTGCTCCTCGGCGTCCAGCGATTCGATGACGCGGTCCGTGCCGATGTCGGTCGCCTCGGTCTCGTGCGAATCCTCGCTCGTGCCCTCGATGGGCGCGACGGCCTGATCGCGGTTCAGCGTCACGTCCACCGGCTCGCCGGGGTCCGCGGCGGGCAGCGAGTCGGTGCCCACCAGATCGCTGCCACTGTCCGTGCCGTCGGACGGGCCCAGTGCCTCTTCGTCCGTGCCCTTGGGGCGGCGCGGCACCTTGTCGGTGCCCAGAAGAGTGCTGTGTGCCATGTGGTGCTCCTCAGTCGCCGTGCGGTGTCTTGGCGGCCGGCTGGGCGCCATGTTCGGCCGCGTCGATGGCGGCGGCCAAGTCCTTGGGCGACGCGTGACCCGGCGCCTTGTGGGCCAGGTCGGCCTTGTAGCCGTCGTCATGCGGGCGGCCGACCGTGTCGGGCGCCTTGCGATTGTTCATGCGGGTGGTGGTGCCTGCCATGCGAGCCTCCTTGGGCTGGGTATGAAAACCCAGTCTGCGCCGGGTGGCCGGGCGCACGCGTAGGACTTGGGCGCGCGAGGCGTAGGACGTGCGCGGCTGCGCCACCCGCCGTGCGTTGTCGCTGCCGGGGCTGCAATGACGTCTGTGACGAGTCGGCCTTGCGAAAGCGCCCGTACTGCCTGGGAGCCCGCGATGAAACTCTGGTTCACGCCCCGCCGCCTGTTGCCTCTGGATGCCTGGTTCGCGCGTCGCGAGCCCAGTCTGGATGCGCCGGACACGCGCATGCCCGATGACGACGAGGTGCTGCGGCTGCAGGCGCTGGCCGGCACGCGGTTCGGCCGTGTCGCGGCGGAGGTGGCGCTGGCCGAGGGCAGTGAGCGCGACTATGCACCGCGCCAGGAGGCCGAGGTGCTGGACCCGCGTCGCGCCTGACGGCGTTGCAGGCCGGCCGTCACACCGGCGTGCGCAGCGGCTCGCCGCGCTGCAGGGCGTCCACGTTGGCGATGAAGTTGTCCACCGTGGCGCGGATGGCCTGCGGCGACCAGCCGGCGACGTGCGGCGTCAGGATGACGTTGTCCAGGCCGACGAGCGCCTGCGGCGGCGCCGGCTCGCTCTCGTAGACATCCAGCGCCGCGCCGGCGATGACGCCGCCGCGCAGCGCCGCAGCGAGCGCCGCCGTGTCCACGCAGCTGCCGCGCGCGATGTTGACGACGTGGCCACCGGCGCCCAGCGCCGCCAGCACGTCGGCGTTGACCAGGTGCTTCGTGCCCGCGCCGCCCGGCGTGGCGACGACGAGGTCGTCCGCCCAGGCGGCCAGCGCCGCCACGCTGTCCAGGTAGGTGGCGTCGCCGGCATCGGTGCGCGGGCGGCGGTTGTGGTAGCCGATGACCATGCCGAAGGCCCGCGCGCGCTGGGCGATCTTGCGGCCGATGGTGCCCAGGCCCACGATGCCCAGCCGGCGGCCGCCGAACTGCGGGAACAGCGGCAGCGCGTCGCGCCACACGCCGGCTCGCAAGGCCGCGCCCTGCTGCGGCAGCGCGCGCACGCTGGCCAGCAGCAGCGCCAGCGCGTGGTCGGCCACGCAGTCGTCGTTGGTGCCGGCGCCGTTGCACACCGGCACGCCGCGCGCGCGGGCGGCGGCCACGTCCACGTTCTCGTAGCCCGCGCCCTGGGCGGCCAGCAGCTTCAGCTTCGGCAGCGCGGCAATCTCGTCGGCGCGCAGGCCGGTGGCGCCGTTGGTCAGCACGAGGTCGATGTCGGCGCCCTGCGTGGCGATGGCGGCGGCGCGCGAGGCGGTGTCGGTGGCCTCGATGACGTGGAAGCGGTCCAGCAGCAAGGCCTTGTGTTCGGGCGCGATCCGGACGAGCAGCAGCAGCGTGAGCATGGGAGGGCAGGGCGGGTCAACGTGAGAATGCGCCATCATGGCCGAACCCGTTTACTTCGCGACGCCCGAGGACTTTCGTGCCTGGCTGGCCCGGCATGCCGGCACGGCGACTGAGCTGCTCGTGGGCTTCCACAAGGTCGGCTCCGGCGTGCCCAGCATGACCTGGCCGCAGTCGGTGGACGAGGCGCTGTGCGTGGGCTGGATCGATGGCGTGAGGAAGCGCGTGGACGAGCTGCGCTACCAGATTCGCTTCACGCCGCGCCGGCCCGGGTCGATCTGGAGCGCCGTCAACATCGCCCGTGTGCAGGCGCTTGCCGCCGAGGGCCGCATGCAGCCGGCAGGCCTGGCGGCGCATGCGAAGCGCGAGGCGCACCGCAGCGCCGTCTACCTGTACGAGCAGGCCGACGACCCGGTGTGGCCGGCGGCGATGCTCAAGCGCTTCAAGGCGAACAAGCCCGCGTGGCGCTGGTTCGAGGCGCAGCCGCCGGGCTGGCGCAAGCAGATGCTGCGCCGGGTGCTGCACGCCAAGCAGCAGGCCACGTCCGAGCGGCGGCTGGACCAGCTCATCGCCGCGTCTGCCGAAGGCCGCCGGCTCTGAGCGGCATGCCGAATGGCCGGCGCTGCCGGGGCGACCACAATCCCGGCTGTTCCGAATGCTCGCCGAGCCCCTGACATGAAACGACTCCTGCTGCTGTCCACGCTGTTCGCTGCCGCCCTGGCAGCCCACGGCCAGGCCGAAACCCCGCTGGACGCGCTGCCCTACACGCCCAGCCTGGACCCGACCGTGATGGACCGCAGCGTGGACCCCTGCGACGACCTGTACCGCTACGCCTGCGGCGGCTGGAGCGCCAAGAACCCCATCCCCGCGGACCAGTCGCGCTGGTCGGTCTACGCCAAGATGGCCAACGAGAACCAGCGCTACCTGTGGGGCGTGCTGAACAAGCTGTCCACGCAGGGCGACGGACGCAGCGCCAACCAGGCCAAGCTGGGTGACTACTTCGCCGCCTGCATGGACGAGGGCGCCGTGCAGGCCGCCGGCCTGAAGCCGCTGCAACCGCTGCTGCAGCGCATCGCCGCGCTGCAGGACAAGAAGGACCTGCCGGCGCTGCTGGCCGCGCTGCAGCTGGCCGCCGGCAACGACCGGCTGTTCTTCGGCTTCAGCGCCGGCCAGGACTTTGCCGACGCGACGCGCCAGATCGCCTTCGCGTCGGCCGGCGGCCTGGGCCTGCCGGACCGCGACTACTACCTCAAGCACGACGACAAGACCGTCAAGATCCGCACCGCCTACGAGGCCCACGTGGCCCGCCTCTTCGAGCTGCTGGGCGACTCGCCCGAGGCGGCCAAAGCCGGCGCGCGCAGCGTCATCGCCACCGAGACGGTGCTGGCCAGGGCCTCGCTGAGCAAGGTCGACAAGCGCGACCCGTACAAGACCTTCCACGTCTATGACGCCCGTGGCCTGAAGGCGCTGACGCCCGGCTTCGACTGGGCCGCCTACCAGGCCGCGCTGGGCACGGCGCCCTGGCATGCGCGCTACAACGTCACCGAGCCGGCGTTCTTCAAGGCCTTCGGCGCCCGCCTGAAGGCGATGTCGGCGGCCGAGCTGAAGGCCTACCTGCGCTGGCAGCTGGCCAGCAGCCTCGCGCCCGCGCTGGACAGTGGCTTCGTGCAGGCCAACTTCGACTTCTACGGCCAGACGCTGGTGGGCACGCCGCAGCTGATGCCGCGCTGGAAGCGCTGCGTGCAACTCGTCGACGCGCAGCTCGGCGAGGCCCTGGGCCAGGAGTTCGTCGCGCGTAACTTCACGCCCGCGCTGAAGGCCGCCACGGTGCAGATGACCGGCGGGATCGAGGCCGCGATGGCGCGCAGCATCGACGGCCTGGCGTGGATGAGCGCCGCGACGAAGGCGCGCGCGCAGGCCAAGTTGAAGGCCATCGTCAACAAGGTCGGCTACCCGGAGCGCTGGCGCGACTACGCGGCGCTGCCGGTGCAGCGCGGCGACTTCCTCGCCAACGTCATCGCCGGCAACCAGTTCGAGGCACGCCGCCAGCTCGCCAAGATCGGCAAGCCGCTGGACCGCGGCGAATGGCACATGACGCCGCAGACCGTCAACGCGTACTACGACGCGCAGATGAACGACATCAACTTCCCTGCGGGCGTGCTGCTGCCGCCGCTGTACGACGCCCAGCTGGACGATGCGCCCAACTACGGCAACACCGGCGGCACCATCGGCCACGAGCTGACGCACGGCTTCGACGACGAGGGGCGGCAGTTCGATGCGCAGGGCAACCTGAAGAACTGGTGGACGAAGAAGGACGGCCAGGAATTCGAGAAGCGCGCCGCCTGCGTGGCCGACCAGTACGCCACCTACACCGTCGTCGACGACATCAAGATCAATTCGAAGCTGACGCTGGGCGAGGACCTGGCCGACCTCGGCGGCCTCGTGCTGGCGTGGGAAGCGTGGAAGGCGCACATGGCCGGCAGGACCGGTGAGGCCCGCGATGGCCTGACGCCGGAGCAGCGCTTCTTCGTCGCCTTCGCGCAATGGGACTGCGCCGACGCCCGCCCCGAGGCGCTGCGCGTGCGGGCCAAGACCGACCCGCATTCACCGGCGCGCTGGCGCATCAACGGCGTCGTCGTCAACATGCCGGAGTTCGAGAAGGCCTTCGCGTGCAAGCCCGGGGCCAAGCTGGTGAAGGCGGCGGGGCAGCACTGCAAGGTGTGGTGAACCCGGCGGCGCGCCGGGCCGGTGCCCAGGACCGCGTCTCGCGCGCGCTGGATGCCCGCCTTGCGAATCGCCTGCCACTGGCCGCGCCGGGCGTCGAGATCAGCCTCTGGTCGTTGTCGAGCCGGTCTGCAGCCACGTGGGCACGCACCGCGCATCCGGGCTCGCCCTTGTGCAGGCAGCCGCGGACGCGGTACTGCGGCGCCAGCGACTGCACGTCCTCGAAGGAGTCGGCCAGCGCCCTGGCCGTGGCCCACCCATGCGCACCACGAACTGCCCCGCCGGGTTTTGACATGCCAGCGGGTGGCCCGGCGGGCGCTACGAGAGCAGCTTGATCAGGCTGTCCGGGTGGATGTGCAGCGCGGCCAGGCCGGCGACGCCCATCAGCATGCCGAAGAAGGTCGGCACCATGGCCACGAAGAACAGCGGCCACAGCTTGGTCAGCGCCGTGACGGCCAGCAGCGCGATGGCGATGGCCAGCAGTGCGTCGGACAGGTCGAACTGGTCGTCGCGGTAGTTCAGCGCGTCGTAGGTGGTCTGGTCGGCCTCGGCCTGCGCCTTCAGTTCGTCGCGCTTCTGGAGCTGCTCCGCGGCCCGCGCGCGATACCTGGCGATGGTCTGGTCGTAGGCCGCCGCCTGGGCGGGCGCGGCGCCGGCTTTGGCAAGTTCGAGCTGCGTCGCGGCCGCCTCGGCCACGTCGGCGCGGACCGTGCGCGCCTGGTAGTAGGCCCAGTGGTCCAGCTTGTCGGCCTGGGCCTGCTGCATGGCCTGGACGATGTTGTCGTCCTTGACCTTGCAGATGCCCATGAAGGTGGCGAGGATGGCCACGGTGACGGCGACGGCGGCGTTCAGGCGCGCCGCGCTGGCCTCGCGGCTGGCGTCGGCGGCGCGGTCGATGACGTCCTTGGGGTCCAGGTCCATGGCGGGGTCTCGGTGGTGGGCTGCCGGCAGTTTGCCCGACTGCCGCACGCCGTCACGGCCCCAGCAGCTCGCCCAAGGACTTCAGATCCTCCACGTGGTCGCACACCGACTTGACGACCAGCAGGATGGGCACGCCCAGCAGCAGGCCCCACACGCCCCACAGCCAGCCGAACACCAGCACCGCAATGAAGACCGCCACCGGGCTCATCTTGCTGGCGCGGCCGGTCCACCACGGCGTGAGCAGGTTGCCGGCCACGGCATGGATGCCCATGGACAGCGCGCCCGCCGCGAACGCCATGTCCAGCGTGCCGAACTGCACCAGCGCGACGATGGCGGCAGCGCCGCTCAGCACCACGGCGCCCAGGTAGGGGACGAGGTTGGTGACGCCCGCGGCCAGGCCCCAGGCGCCGGCGTTGCTCAGGCCCAGCACCAGGAAGGCCAGCCACGTGCACACGCCCACCACCACGCTCACGCCCACCTGCACGAGCAGGTAGCGCTGGATCTGCTCGGTGATGTCGTCCAGCGTCGAGACGGTGACCTTCTTCTGGCTGAACGACTTGCCGGCGAGCTTGACGACCTTGCGGCGGAAGCTGCTGCCCGAGGCCAGGATGAACAGCGCGACGAGGAAGACGATGGACAGCTTGCCGAGGAAGGACATCGCGCCCAGCGTGCCGCTGAGCAGGTAGGCGCGCACGTCGATGGCGTGGTCGGTGGCCGGCGCAGGGGCGTAGGCGGGCGCCCGGGCGACGCTGCGCGGCGGCGCGGCGCGAGGGGTGCCGGTGCTGGCCGGCGCGCTGGGCGATGTGGCCACGCCCGCGGCGGCCGTCAGGTCGTCCGCGGCGAGCCGCACGCGCTCGATGGTGGACTCCTTGCCCGCGATGCGCTGCGAGATTTCGCGCACGCGCTGCGTCACGGCCGGCACCGTGTCGATCAGGGCGTCCACCTGGCTGCCCAGCGCCGAAGCCCCCCACGCCAGCATGCCCACCAGCAGGCACAGCACGCCCGTCGCGCCGACGGCGCGCGGCACGCGCAGCCGCTGCAGGCGGGCCACGAGCGGGTTCAGCGCATAGCTGACGATGACCCCCGAGAAGATCGGCGCCATGACGTCCTTGGCCCATTGCAATGCGTACAGGCACAGCACCGTTGCGATGACGGCCAGAGAAATGCTGCGCACGTCCACCGGCATGTGGAGCATCACGCGCGGCGACTCGGGCGCCCTGGCGGGCGTGGCTGGCGCGGTGTCCGCGCCGGTGGCAGTCGCTTGCGCTGGCTGAGGATCTGGCATGTCTGTCCCGTTGAAGTGGTTTCATTGTGTGATCCCACCACGGGGCGGCGGCAGCGCGCCGGGCGAAATAGGAATGCGCCTACCCGGCACCGTCCCGTCGGCCTTCAATGCACGGCATGGCGTGCGGCCGGCGCGCAACAGCGGCGCTGCCGGCGCGTCATGGCCCTAAGCCTGGACGACGTTGCGGCCCTGGCCCTTGGCGCGGTAGAGCGCGGCGTCGGCGCGGCCGAGCACCGCCTCGCCGCACGCGTCGCCAGCCTCGGCCTCGGCGATGCCGAAGCTGGCGGACAGCGGCCAGTCGCGCCCCTGCCAGTGCAACGGCGCCGCGTCGATGAGGCCCCGCATGCGCTCGGCCACCAGTGCTGCGCCGACGAGGTCGGTGCCCGGCAGCAGCACGCAGAACTCCTCGCCGCCCAGGCGTCCGAAGCGGTCGACCTCGCGCAGGCAGGGCTGCAGCTCGCGCACGAGCTGCAGCAGCGCGGCGTCGCCGGCCGCGTGGCCCAGGCTGTCGTTGAGGTGCTTGAAGCGGTCCATGTCGATCATGACGAGCGCATAGCCGCGGCCGCGCCTGGACCCGGCGTGCGCGGCCTCCAGCGCCTGGTTGAAGGCGTGCCGGTTCAGCACGGCGGTCAGCGGGTCGTGCTCGGTCAGGTGGCGGATGCGCAGCACCAGCCGCATCAGCACGAGGAAGGCCAGCGTCGCGTTCTGCAGCAGCGCCAGCAGCAGCGCGCCCCACAGGAAGCCATGGTTGAAGCCGGTGGGCTGCATCAGGTTCGCCAGCCGGTCGGGGTGCATCAGTGCATGCAGGCCGCGCAGCGCCAGCAACAGCGCGATGAGCGCCAGCGGGGCCACCAGCAGCAGCACCGTGCGCAACGGCATCTGCGCGCCACGCAGGTGGCGGTAGGCATCCAAGGCCGCCAGCAGCGACAGCAGCGCGCCCGCGGCATTGACGATGCGGGCCTGGGCCTGGCGCGGGCCTTCTTCGGGCAGCAGGGCCAGGCCCAGTGCGCCGGCCCCCACCACGGCCAGCGCGGAGCGCCAGCCGAAGCGGCGCGTGATGATGGCGGGCACGGCCGCGCGCAGCAGCGCGAACGCCGAGATGGAGAGCACGTCCGCCGGCCACATCGTCAGCAGGTCGGACCACAGGCCGCGCAGCCCGTGCAGCATCAGCGCGAGGGCCGCGCTGGCGTTGGCGGCGGCCAGCGTCCACGACGCGCGCGGCGACACCCGCGCCACCGCGGCCATGCCCACCCAGACCATGGCGGACATGGTCGTCAGCAGCACGGTGGCCGACAGCAGGGTCTGCGTTTGTGCGATCGTGCTCATGGGGCTTCGGCGGCCACGGTGATGCCGTTCGCACGCCCGGGCGGGGCGGCCACGCAGACGCGGTTGCGGCCCGCCGCCTTGGCGCGGTAGACCTGGGCATCGGCGCTTGCCAGGCCCGCGCCGCCGGTCGCGTCCCGGGGCTGCGGCAGCGCCACGCCGAAGCTGGCCGTCAGCGGCAGCGACCGGCCCTGCCAGGCCAGCGGCGCGGCGGCCAGGGCGGCGCGCAGGCGTTCAGCCGCCAGCGTCGCGGCGGCGATGCCGGCGCCATCGCCCAGCGGCAGCAGCGCGCAGAACTCCTCGCCGCCGAGCCGGCCCAGCACGTCCACGTCGCGCAGCTCGGCGCGCCACAGCCGCACCGCGTGCTGCAGCGCGGCGTCGCCGGCGGCATGGCCGTGCTGGTCGTTGACGCGCTTGAAATGGTCGATGTCCATCATGACGATGGCGAAGCCGTGGCCGCGCAGCAGCAGGGCCTGGTGTTCGGCCAATGCCTGCCCGAAGGCGCGGCGGTTCAGCGTGCCGGTCAGCGCGTCGTTGCGCATCAACTGCTGGATGCGGGTGATGAGGCGCCAGATCATCAGCGACATGAAGCTCAGTGTGATGGCGGCGCTGAGCAGGAACCACAGCACCGCGCGCCATGGCGGTGGCAAGGCGCTGCCGATCAGGTGGCGGTCGGGGCTGGTGGCCAGCTCCAGCACGTTCAGCACCGACACCGCGGCCAGGGCGAAGAACGGCACCGCCATGAAGGCCGTGACGGTGCGCGAGAGCTGGCGCGCGACCCCCCGCACCACCTCGCGCGCCGCCAGCACCGCCAGCGCGGCGATGGCCGTCGCGCCGACCAGGTGGGGCAGCGGCCCCGAGCCGGCGATGAAGCCGGCCGTCATGCCCGCCGCACCCAGCACGGTCAGCCGCACGATGTCCTGCGGGCGCCGGCGGCTGCGCAGCATGCGGCGCAAGGCCAGCAGCAGCAAGGCGATGCTGGCCAGCGTGCCGTACTCGGACAGCGCCTGGCCCAGCCGTGCGGGCCAGCCGGTGAGGCAGTCGCCGCAGCCCTGCGACAGGATGCGCGTGAGGTGCGCCGCCGCCATCAGCCGGCCCGCGGTGGGCGCGATGTGAAAGACCTGCGCCAGCAGCAACCAGGCGAGTGCCGCCATGGCGTTGAAAACGGCGCTGACCACCAGCACGGTGGGCGTGTCGAGAAAGTCCATTCAGCAGCGGGAACAGGTTCTTGGGGGGTACCGAGCCTCATCGCCGGGTCCGCACGGCGGCCACAATGCGGCCATGGCGGACTGGGTCTTGATCACTGGCGGATCGCGTGGCATCGGCGCGGCCACGGCGCTGCGTTGCGCCGAGGCCGGATGGGATGTGGCCATCAACTACGCGCAGGATAGCGCCGCGGCCGAAGCGCTCGCGGGCAGATTGCACGCACGGGGCCGCCGCGTGCTGACGCTGCAGGCCGATGTGGCCGACGAGGCACAGGTGGCCGCGATGTTCCGGCGGCTGGACGAGGCCGGCGGCCACCTTGCGGGACTCGTCAACAACGCCGGCATCGTGGCCCCCGCCGCGCGGCTGCAGGACATGGACATGGCGCGCTGGCGGCGGCTGTTCGACGTCAACGTGCTGGGCACGCTGCTGTGCTGCCAGCAGGCGGCGCGCCGCATGAGCACGAAGCAGGGCGGCGCAGGGGGCGCCATCGTCAACCTGAGTTCGCGCGCGGCCGAGTTCGGCTCGGCCGGCATCTACGTGGACTACGCCGCCACCAAGGGCGCCGTCGACACGCTGACCAAGGGCCTGGCGCGCGAGCTGATCGCCGAGGGCATCCGTGTCAACGGTGTGCGGCCCGGCATCATCGAGACCGACATCCACGCCACCAGCGGCTTCACGGTGGGCGCGCCCGAGATCGCGGCGGGCATCCCCATCCAGCGGCTGGGCCGGGCGGAGGAGGTCGCCGAGGCCGTCGCCTGGCTGCTGAGCGACGCGGCGAGCTACACGGTGGGCGCCTTGCTCGACGTCGCGGGCGGCCGCTAGCTAACGCTTTTCGACGAGGCTGGGCTCCAGGCCGTGGTCCGCGCGCAGCCTGTCGGCCTGCGCACGCGCCTCGTCGGGACTCGGGAACGGGCCGGCGCGCAGCCGGTGCAGGCCGGCCTCGCGCACGATGGTCAGCAGCGGCAGCAGGCCCAGGTCGGCCTCGGCGACGCGCTGGCGCAGCGCCTCGGCGCCGTCGAGCCGCGTGAAGGCACCGAACTGCAGCCAGTACGCCGCCGCACTGGCGGGCGTGCCGGTGGTCTCGCGCTGCGGTGCGCCGGGCGGCGGGGCGGGCACGAACACGGGTGCGGGCTCGCTGGCCGGCGGCGCGGCGAGGCCGGCGCGGATCTCGGCATAGGTGATGCGCCTGACCTCCACCGGCGCCACGCCGCGCAGCAGGTCGAGCTTGACCGCGGCGGTGTAGCTCAGGTCGATGAGGCGGCCCTTGTGGAAGGGGCCGCGGTCGTTGATGCGCACGACGATTTCGCGGCCGTTGGCCGGGTTGCGAACGCGGGCATAGCTGGGGATGGGCAGCGTCGCGTGCGCGGCCGTCATCGCGTACATGTTGTAGACCTCGCCGCTGGCGGTGGGGCGGCCATGGAACTGGCGGCCGTACCACGACGCCAGGCCGCGCTCGATGTACGGCGTGTCCGTCGTGATGGGCTGGTAGCGGTCCCCAAACACCTCATAGGGCTTGTTGGGCCCGCCGATGCGGATGGGCTCCAGCCTGGGCAGCGCGTCGGGCACGCGGGCCAGGTCGGGCGGCGGGCTCTCCGGCGGGCCGTCGCGGCTGACGGGCCGCGTGGCGCAGCCGGTCATCAGCGCCAGCGCCATCAGTGCCAGGACGAGCCCAGTATGCTGCGCACTGTCCTTCCAATGTCGAAGCCATGCCATGAGCAATTTCGTCTTTCCCCCGGCCGAGATTCCCAGCGCCCCGGTGCGCGGCACCGAGGCGCGTTACGCGGTCAGCCGCATCTTCTGCGTCGGCCGCAACTATGCCGATCATGCCCGCGAGATGGGCGCCGACCCGACGCGCGAGCCGCCGTTTTACTTCACGAAACCAGCGACCGCGCTGACCCCCTCGGGCAGCACCGTGCCCTACCCGACCGAGACCAAGAACTACCACTACGAGATGGAGCTGGTGCTGGTCATCGGCGCGCCGGTGTTCAAGGTCACGCCCGAGGCGGCCAAGGCCGCCATCTGGGGCTATGCCGCGGGCCTGGACATGACGCGCCGCGACCTGCAGGCGGCCGCCAAGGCCGCCGGCAAGCCCTGGGACACGGCCAAGGGCTTCGACCAGTCCGCCATCCTCGGCGAGATCGTGCGCGCCAGCGACGTGGGCCCGCTCGCGCGCGGCGCCATCACGCTCAGCGTGAACGGCGTCGAGAAGCAGCATGGCGACCTGGGCGACATGATCTGGAACCAGGCCGAGATCGTCTCCAACCTCTCGCACCTGTACCACCTGCACCCCGGCGACCTGATCTACACCGGCACGCCGGCCGGCGTGGGCGCCGTGGTGCCGGGCGACGTGCTGACGGGCCGCATCGAAGGCCTGGGCGAGATCACGCTGACGGTGGGCGAGCCGGAGTGAAGTTCACGGAAGAAAGCCTGCACGAGGCGCGGGCACGCAACATCCGTGACGCGCTGTCGGAAGACATCGGCCGCTGCGACTGGACCGCGCAGCTCGTGCCGGCGGGCCGGCGCGTGGCGGCGCAGGTGCGCGTGCGCGAGGCCGCCGTGCTGTGCGGCCGCGACTGGTTCGACGGCGTGTTCGCCGCGCTCGACGCGACCAGCCGCATCGAATGGCTGTATGACGAAGGCGCGGCGATGACGGCCGACAGCATCGTCTGCCGCATCGAGGCCGACGGCCGCGCGCTGCTCTCCGCCGAGCGGCCGGCGCTGAACTTCCTGCAGCTGCTGTCGGGCACGGCGACGGTCACGCGTGCCCACGTGGATGCGGTGGCCGGCGCCAGCACCAACCCGACGGGCTGCGCCATCCTCGACACGCGCAAGACCGTGCCGGGGCTGCGCCTGGCGCAGAAGTACGCGGTGCGCGTGGGCGGCGGGCAGAACCAGCGGCTGGCGCTGTACGCAGGCATCCTCATCAAGGAGAACCACATCGCCGCGGCCGGCGGCGTGGGCCTGGCACTGCGTGCAGCGCAGGCGCTGGACTCGGGCGTGGACATCCAGATCGAGGTCGAGACCATCACCCAGTTGCGCGAGGCGCTGGACGCCGGCGCGGTCAGCGTGCTGCTGGACAACTTCAGCGAGGCGCAGATGCGCGAGGCCGTCGCCGTGAACTGCGGCCGTGCGCTGCTGGAGGTGTCGGGCGGCGTGGCGCTGGACCAGTTGCGCTGGATCGCCGCCACCGGCGTGGACCGCATCTCCATTGGCCGGCTGACCAAGGACGTGCGCGCGGTCGACTACTCGATGCGCGTGCTGGGGCCGGTCGGCGCCTGACCCAGGAGGTGCGCCCGCACCTGCGCCGCGGCCTCGCCCGGGTGTTGCTGCATGAAACAGTGCCCGCCCTGCAGCTCGGCGACGCGGATCACCTGCGGCCTGCGCCGCGCGGCCTGCCGCGCGGCCGTGGCCACGAAGGGCATCGTGTCGTGGCCGTGCAGGATCAAGGTCGGCGTTTCGATGTTCGCCACAGCGGCCCACAGGCCGCGCGGCGCGCTGGAGAAGATGGTCGCCTCGAGCGCGGGTGCGCACTTCAGCGCCACGCTGCCGTCGGCCTCGTCGCGCAGCGCGTGCGTGGCGAAGGCGCGCAGCGCGTCCTCCGTCCAGCCCTTGTAGGTGCCGCGCCCGCGCAGTGCCTGCGCGGCCGCGGCACGGTCGGGCCAGCTGCTGCGGCGGCGCAGCGACGCCTTGGCCAGCGGGTTGAGGCGGCCCAGGCCGAGCTGGAGGGCCAGCAGCATGGGCGGCGGAAAGAGCACCGGGTCCAGCAGCACCGCGCGCTGGAAGGGCTGGCCGGCCTCGGCCAGCATCAGGGCCGTCAACACGCCGCCGAAGCTGTGCCCGGCGGCCAGGCGCGGCACGTCGCCGAACCGGCCGGCGTGCGCCTGAAAGGCCTCCAGCGCCGCGAGCGCGCAGGCGTTCCAGCCGGGGAAGCGCGCGGGCGCCTCGCTGTCGCCGTGGCCCGGCGCGTCGGACAGCCACAGGTCGAAGTCCGCCGCCAGCGCCGCCAGCATGGGCTCGTAGGTGCGGCCGCAGAAGCCGTTGCCGTGCAGGAAATGCAGCAGCGGCTTGCCGGTCGCGGGCGTGTGCCAGCCGCGCAAGGTCACGCCGACGACGGGGGAGGCGTGCTCCCAGCGTTCAAGGATCATGTCGTGTCAGGGTCCGGTGTTCAGCCGCGCCGGCGTGCCGCCGCGGGGCTGGGCGAAGGGCTCGCGTTCACGCGTCGAACCAGGGCTCGTTGGGCAGCTCGTCGAAGACCTTGCGCAGCCCGGCGCTCCAGCCGGTGCGCAGCGCCAGGAAGTAGGGGTCGTCGCGGCCGATGCGGTGCGGCGGCTTCATCGCCATGTCGAACTGGTTGGCGCGCAGCATCAGCATGTCGATGGGCAGGCCCACCGACAGGTTGGACTGGATGGTCGAATCGAAGCTGACCAGCGTGCATTTGGCGGCCTCGTCCAGCGGCGTGGTGTCGTAGCGCACCACGCGGTCGATGATGGGCTTGCCGTACTTGCTCTCGCCGATCTGGAAGTAGGGTGTGTCTTCCGTCGACTCGATGAAGTTGCCCTGCGGGTAGACGTGGAACAGGCGCGGCCCCTCGCCCTTGATCTGCCCGCCCAGCAGGAAGTTGGCGCCAAAGTCCACGCCCTGGCCCATGGTGCCGGCATCGCTGTCGCGTGCGATGACCTCCTTGATCGTGCGGCCCAGCAGCACGGCCGCGTCGTACAGGCTGGCCACGTTCAGCAGGTGTTCGGTGCTGTCGTTGTGCAGCCGCGCATTCAGCAGCGACAGCACGGACTGCGTCGTCGCCAGGTTGCCCGCGGTCAGGATGACGATCTCGCGCTGGTGCGGGATCTGGAACTGGTACATCTTGCGAAAGCTCGCGATGTGGTCGACGCCGGCATTCGTGCGGGTGTCGGAGGCGAACAGCAGGCCCGAGCGCAGGCGCATCGCGACGCAGTAGGTCATGGAGGGGTCGATGCAAGTGGACGGCCCCGATTATCGCGACCGGCCCCGATCGGTGCTTGCGGCAGGCTGCCCAGGCCGCGCAGCGCGGCCTCGACGGCGTCGTCCAGCGGCGTGTGGGGTTCGTGGCCGAGCGCATCCAGCAGGCGCGTGTTGTCCATGCGCAGCGGCTGCCGCCACAGGTAGCGCATCTCGCGCATCTCCCGGAACGTGGCGACGAAGGGCGAGGCGAGCGTCAGCAGCCACCACGGGAAGCGCGCGATGCGCGGCGCCTTGCCGGTGTGGCGGGCGACGACGCGCTGGATGGCCTCGGCCATCTGCCGGCCGTCTGCGTCCCAGTGGCCGGCCATGTGCAGGCTGGCGAAGCCCGGCAGTGTGTCGCGCCGCGCCAGCAGCGCGACCATGGTGCGCGCCACGTCGGGCAGGTAGGCCCATTGGTGGCCCACGCCGGTCGATGAGGGGTTGCTGATGGCCGTGACCGGCTGGCCCGGCTTCACCAGGCCTTGCGAGAACCAGTTGTTGCCCGGGCGCGGGCCGAAGAAGTCGCCGGCCCGCACGACGATGACGCGCAAGCCGCTGTCGCTGGCGGCCTGCAGCCGCGCCTCCATCTCGGCGCGGATGGCGCCCTTGCGCGTGACGGGCCGCTGCGGCGCGCCCTCGTGCAGCAGCGGGAAGGCATCGGGGCCGAAGTTGTAGACCGTGCCGGGCAGCAGCAGCGTCGCCCCTTGCGTGCGGGCCGCGTCGATGCTGTGCGCCAGCATGGGCAGCACGAGCCGGTCCCAGTCGCGGTAGCCGGGCGGGTTGACGGCATGCACGATGACGCCGCAGCCCTGGGCCGCACGGGCCACGTCGGCGGCGTTCAGCGCGTCACCGCGCTGCCGGTGGATGCCGTCGCGCAGCTCGTGCGTGGCGGCCAGGCCGCGCTGGAGCGCCAGCACCCGCCAGCCGGCATCGCGCAACTGCCGCGCCACCTCGCCGCCGATGCCACCGCTCGCACCGAGCACCAGCGCCGTCTTGTCCTTGCCTTGCATGCCGCTCTCCAGCCGTTGTCGATGGTGCGATTCTGGGAACCGGCCGCCTATTTGAAAATTGCTGATGATGAGGGAGTGGCTATACATTCATGCATGGCCTCGACGATCCCCTGGGAGTGGCTTCACACGCTGCTGGGCGTGCTGCGCGAAGGCTCGCTGTCCGGCGCCGCGCGCGCGCTGGACCTGACGCAGCCGACGGTCGGCCGTCACATCGCCGCGCTGGAGGCGCTGCTGGCGCAGCCGCTCTTCACCCGCTCGCCCGCCGGGTTGCTGCCTACCGAAGCGGCGCTGGCTTTGCGCGGCCACGCCGAGCAGATGGAAGCCGCCGCCGCGGCATTGCAGCGCGCAGCCAGTGGCGGCGCGCGGGGCGAAGTCAGCGGTACGGTGCGCGTGACGGCCAGCGAGGTCATCGGCGTGGAGGTGCTGGCGCCGGTGTTCGCCGGGCTGCGCGAGCGCCACCCCGGCCTCGTGCTGGAGCTGGTGCTGAGCAACCAGCTGCAGGACCTGCTGCACCGCGAGGCCGACATCGCCGTGCGCATGACGCCGCCGGAACAAGGCCAGCTCGTCGCACGCCGCGTCGGCGCCGTGGCGCTGGGCCTGCATGCGCACCCCGACTACCTCGACCGCCACGGCCGGCCTGTCAGCATGGCGGAGCTGCGCCGGCACACGCTGATCGGCTTCGACACCGAGACACCCTTCATCCGCACCGTCGGCAAGCGGCTGGGCGGCCTGGGCCGCGAGCACTTCGCGCTGCGCAGCGACTCGGACCTGGCGGCGCTCGCGCTGGTCCGCGCGGGCGCCGGCATCGGCTTCTGCCAGGTCGCGCTGGCGCGGCGCGAGCCGCAGCTGGAGCGCGTGCTGGCCCAAGATTTCGCGTGGCAGATGGACACCTGGATCGCGATGCACGAGGACTTGCGCCACAGCGCGCCGTGCCGCGCGGTCTTCGATGCGCTGGTCGATGGGCTGACGCGCCACACGACCTGAGCGCAGGCCCGGCGATGAAGGCGCCGTTGTCCGACACGGCGGCGCGGGCGGCTGGCCTACGGTGCGGGTTGTTCGCCACTCTGGAGCCCCTCATGGCCGTCACCCCGTTGCTGCTGCTGCCCGGCCTGATGAACGACGCGCGGGTGTGGGACCCGGTGCTGCAGGCCTTGCCGCCGGGCCGCGCCGTCGTGGTGGGGCGGACGCACACGGCCGACGGCGTCGCAGACCTGGCGGCGTCGGTGCTGGCGCAGATGCCCGCGGGCCGCTTCGCGGTCGCCGGTTTTTCGCTCGGTGGCTACGTGACGCTGGAGCTTTGCCACCAGGCGCGGGACCGCATCGCCGGCGTGGCGCTGCTCGACACCAGCGCGCGGGCCGACACCGACGACGCGAAGCAGAACCGCCAGCGCATGATCGACGCGCTGGTCTCGGGCAGTGCATCGTTCATGCAGACGCTGGGCCAGTTTCCGGCCAAGCTGTTCCATCCCGCGCATGCCCAGGATCCCGCGCTCGTGGCGCTGCTGGAGGACATGGCGCGCAGCATCGGCCAGGCTGGTTTCGTGCGGCAGCAGACCGCTGCGATGAACCGGCCCGACCGGCGCGACGTGCTCAAGACGCTGGCCGTGCCCGCGCTGGTGCTGTGCGGTCGCGAGGACCAGACCACGCCGCCTGAGCGCAGCGAGGAGATGGCGCGTTTGTTGGCGGGCGACGTGGAGCTGGTGCTGGTGCCCGATGCGGCCCACCTGACGACACTGGAGCAGCCGGCAGCCGTCGTCGCGCCGTTCCTGCGCTGGCTGGCCCGCGTGGATGCCGCCGCCGCCCCGGCGGCATGACAGATGCGGGCAGGGGAGACGGCTCCCCCTGTCCACTGGGGCGCGCGTCAGTTAGGGGTAGGAGCGGTGCGCGTCGACTCCTAGCATGTGCCGCTCAACCCACTCCGGAAGACGCGCATGCAGTACCTCAGACAAGGCGCCTTGATCGCTGCATTCGCCATGGCCGGCGCAGGTGCCCCGGCGGCGGAGCTGCAAGCCTATGCCGGCGCGGTGGGCGGCATCGCCCAGGGCACGGGCGGCCCCTTCGCTTGTGCGACCAGCGGCCCGACGATAGGCAACGGCTGGTTCGCGGGCGTGGCCATTCCCACCGAAGGGTTCTCGGCCTGCAACCTGGGCGGCGGCATTGTCAACAACACCGCGGCCAGCGGGCCGCTGACGGCGCAGCAGAGCGTCAGCGCGGGGGTGACGGGCGGCAGCTTCACCGGCTCGGCCAGCGCGACGGCCGACTACGGGCGCCTGGGCGTGTCGGCCAACGGCACGATGACCGGCGCCACGTCCTCCAGCACCTTCCACCAGACCGCCGGCTTCGCGCGCTACCAGGACACCCTCACGCTGACCAGCCCGGGCATCGCCACCGGCACGGTCGGCGCGGTGGACTTCGCCTTCCTCATCGAAGGCCTGTTGAAGAGCCTGCCCAACGCGCCCTACACGCAGCAGGGTGACATCGCGCTGGGCATCCGTGTCGGTACCGGCGTGGGCAATGCCGGCCGGGCGCCGTGGTACTCGTTCATGGGCACGGTGGTGAACGACGGCATGCCCTTCCTGCGCGGCGGCGGCACCGGCATTCCGGGGAACTTCATCCTCGCGCCCGGCAGCTTCAGCGGCTCGGCCGAAGTGCTCAGCACGGCCAATTTCGAGTTCCAGTGGGGCGTGCCCTTCGAGATGGAGGTGGCGTTCCTGACGACGGCCTATGCCTGCTGCAACGGGGCGTTCGTCGTCTCCGATTTCCTGAACACCGCCGTGCTCTCGGGCATCAGCGCCAAGGCCGGCAACACGGCGATCACGGACTTCTCGGTCCTCTCGGCGTCCGGCACGGCCTACGGCCCGGACGGCGTGCTGGCGGTGCCTGAACCGGGCAGCGCGGCGCTGCTGCTCGGCGGCGGCGCCGTGCTGCTGGCCTGGCGCCGACGCGCGTCGCCGCGCCGCTGACCGGCGCCGGCTCTGAGGTTTCCCGCGCACGGCGGTCGGCAACTGGGCCACAGGTCGTGTCCTACGCCGCCACGCGCGGCAGTCCGGCGCCGCGCATGCCCCTGCGCATCGAACATCACGGCAGCCATCCCAAGGAGGCCCACGTGATCTTGCATCGGACCATCGTTCTTGCGCTGCTCGCCGTGACGCTCGCGTCCGCGTTGCTGTACGTGTCCGGCCTGCCGCCTGAAGGCGCCCTCGACGCGGCTCAGCCGACGATGCCCAGCCAGGCGCCGGCGCTGGCGCCCGTCATCGAGCATCCCACCTGGGAGCCCGACCGGGCGAACGATCCCCGGCTGGGGCAGCAACGCAACGTCGTGGCCTGAAGGCGCACCCCAGTGGGGCCCAAGGCTGCAGGCGACTCGTTTCGTCGCCTGGCGCAGCCGCTTATCGCTGCGCTTGCCCCTGCGCCGGTCGTGCCGACCACAGCGGTTGTGTGGCCAGTTCCGCCGCGGTGACCTCGTCGGCGGTCACGGCATATTCGTTGCTGCTGCGCTCCACGAAATAGGCTGAGCGATAGCGCTGCAGCAGCCCGCCAAGGGCTTGGCGGGCCTGATTTGCCGGGCCGTTGAAGGTGAGTGTCAGCGTGGTCATCGTCGGTATCCGTCAAAAGTGCGGCGCTCATCGCGCCAGTACTCATTGAACGCCCGCGGGACGGCTCGGTTGACGGGCCGCGGTGATACAGCGTGTAGTTCTGCTCGCTGCAGGGCTACTCGACGGTCACGCTTTTCGCGAGGTTGCGTGGCTTGTCCACGTCCGTTCCGCGCGCGCAGGCCGTGTGATACGCCAGCAGCTGCAGCGGCACCACGTGCAGGATGGGGCTGAGTGCGCCGTAGTGCTCGGGCATGCGGATGACGTGCAGGCCGGCTTCGCTCTCGATGGCGGTGTCGCCGTCGGCGAAGACGTAGAGCTGGCCGCCGCGGGCGCGGACTTCCTGCATGTTGCTCTTGAGCTTCTCCAGCAGCGCGTCGTTGGGCGCCACCGTCACGACCGGCATCTCGGCGGTGACGAGCGCCAGCGGGCCGTGCTTGAGCTCGCCGGCCGGGTAGGCCTCGGCGTGGATGTAGCTGATTTCCTTGAGCTTGAGCGCGCCTTCCAGCGCGATCGGGTAGTGCAGGCCGCGGCCGAGGAACAGCGCGTTTTCCTTGCGCGCGAACTCCTCGCTCCAGGCGATGACCTGCGGCTCCAGCGCCAGCACGGCCTGCACGGCCACGGGCAGGTGGCGCAGGTCCTTGAGGTGGCGGGCTTCGTCCTCGTCGCTCAGGTGGCCGCGCGTCTGCGCCAGCGCCAGCGTCAGCAGGAACAGGCCCACGAGCTGCGTCGTGAAGGCCTTGGTGGATGCCACGCCGATCTCCGCGCCGGCGCGGGTGATGTAGGCCAGCTCGCACTCGCGCACCATGGCGCTGGTGGCCACGTTGCAGATGGTCAGCGTGTGCGTCATGCCCTGGGCGCGGGCGTGCTTCAGCGCGGCCAGGGTGTCGGCCGTCTCGCCGCTCTGGCTGATGGTGACGACCAGCGTGCGCGGGTTGGGCACGCTGTCGCGGTAGCGGTATTCGCTGGCGATCTCGACCGATGTGGGGATCCTGGCGATGCTCTCCAGCCAGTACTTGGCCGTGGAGCCCGAGTAGTAGCTGGTGCCGCAGGCAAGGATGAGGACGTTGTCCACGTCCTTGAAGATGCGGTAGGCGCCGTCGCCGAACAGCTCGGGCGAGATGCTGGTGATGGCTTCCAGCGTGTTGGCGATGGCCGTGGGCTGCTCGAAGATTTCCTTCTGCATGTAGTGGCGGTAGGGGCCCAGCTCGGCCGCGCCGCTGTGGGCGTGCACGGTCTTGACCTCGCGCTGCACGTCCGCGTAGCGGCCGCTTGCGGCGTCGAGGTGGCTGATCCAGTAGCGGCCCAGCTGCAGGTCGACGACGTCGCCTTCTTCCAGGTAGACGATCTGGTCGGTCACGCCGGCCAGCGCCATCGCGTCGGAGGCGACGAAGTTCTCGCCTGCGCCGGCCCCCAGCACCAGCGGCGAGCCCTCCCGTGCGGCGACGACGCGGTGCGGCTCGTCACGGCAGAACACGGCCACCGCGTAGGCGCCCTTCAGGCGCGGCAGCGCCTGCTGCACGGCTTCCAGCAGGTCGCCGCTGTAGAGGTGGTCGACGAGGTGGGCGATGACCTCGGTGTCGGTCTGGCTGGAGAACACATAGCCCCGGGCTTTCAGCTCGGCGCGCAGCTCGTCGTGGTTCTCGATGATGCCGTTGTGGACCAGGGCGATGCGGCCCACGCCGTCGGCGCCCGCGTTCGGGCCGGTCGAGAAATGCGGGTGGGCGTTGTGCACGGCGGGCGCACCGTGCGTGGCCCAGCGGGTGTGGGCGATGCCGGTGCCGGCGGCGATGCCGTCCTGGTCGGCCTGGGCCTGCAGCTCCGCCACGCGCGAGGTGCTGCGGGCGCGCTTCAGGCCGCCGTCCTGGTGCACGGCCACGCCGCAGGAGTCATAGCCGCGGTACTCCAGCCGCTTCAGGCCTTCGACGAGGATGGGAACGATGTTGCGCTGACTGACCGCGCCGACGATGCCGCACATGAGGTGTCTCCATTCAGGAATGGCGTGCATCCTAGGCAAGCCGCTGCGGCATTGGCGTGCAAAATTCACTCCATATTGACCAAAAATTTCTCTGCGCGTTCGTGGAGAAATTTTCTACCAAATGGAGGCGTAAATTGGATGAATTGGATGCCGTTGACCTGAGGCTGCTAGACGCGCTGCAGACCGATGCCTCGCTGAGCAACCAGGACCTGGCCGCTCGCGTCGCCGTGTCGCCCGCCACCTGCCTGCGCCGCGTGAAGCGGCTGGTGGACGCCGGCATCGTGGAGCGCCGCGTGGCCCTCCTGTCGCCGGACAAGCTGGGCGCCGGCCTGTCGGCCATCCTGGAGATCACGCTGGACCGCCAGGGCGCCGAGCACCTGGACGCCTTCGAGGCGCGGGCCGTGCAGGAGGCGGCCGTGCAGCAGTGCTGGCGCGTGTCGCCGGGGCCGGACTTCGTGCTCGTCGTGCAGGTGGCCGACATGCCGGCCTACCACGCCCTCAGCCAGCGCCTGCTGACCCAGCACGCCAACGTGCGCAACATCAAGGCCTTCTTCAGCGTGAAGCGCGCCAAGTTCGACACGCGCATCGGCCTGCCGTCGCGCTAGCGGCCGTCGCCCACAAAAAAGCGGCCCGAAGGCCGCTGGGTCGTGACGTGTTCGACGCTCAGGCGCGGCGACGGCGGGCGACACCGCCGACCAGGGCCAGACCGGCCAGCATCAGCGCGTAGCTCTCGGGTTCCGGCACGGCGATGACCGAGTTGATCCAGTCGACGTGGTCGACAATGGCGGTCGAGCCCATCAGGTCGCCGAAGCTGGAGCTGTTGTTGGCGCTCAGGTCGCAGTTGGTGCCGCCGCCGGCGGTGCCGGAGCCGAAGCGGCCACCGCAGAACTGCCAACCCCACGAGTGGACGGCCGACAGCACCCACTTGGAGCCGTCCCAGATGAAGTCGCCGCCGCCGGAGTCACCACCGCCGATGAGTGCCTCGTTGACGCCGACGCCCTCGTTGTTGCCCCAGGTGCCGCCCGTGAAGTCGGCAATGCGCTGCAGCGTGTTGTATCGCGCCGAGTTCGTCGCGTTGGCCGTGGCGTTGTAGTAGTCGAAATCCGCCACGTACGTGCGGCCATAGGTCGGCGAGGTGTAGACGCTTTCGCCGGTCTTGGCTTGCCAGGCGGCCGTGAACACGTCCGACGTGGTGTCGAAGGTGTTGTAGCCGTAGTGGCCGTAGGCGCCATCGTTCCAGTTGGGCAGCGGGTTGTTCGCGGAACCGGCAGCGCTGCCGTTGCCCGACGTGCCGTAGCCCGTCATGATGAACTGCTTGCCCACGTCGTTGGTCGTGCTCAGGCTGTAGATCGGCAGGTTGGTGACCGGTGCGCTCAGCTTGACCAGGGCCAGGTCGGCGCCGGTGTCCAGCGTGCCGTTCCAGCCCGGCGCCTGCACGACGCTGGCCGCCGTGCGGGTCTGCAGGGCCACGCCGTTGGTGTAGCCGAACTGGATGCTCATGGAGAGCAGGCCGTCCGTGCAGTGGCCGGCCGTCAGGATGTACTCGCTGCTGACCAGCGAGCCGCTGCAGGCGTAGGTGCCGGTTGCGGTGGAGGTCGTGAACAGCAGCAGCGCCGTGCCGTCGAACGCACCCTGGATGCCGTTGAAGGCCATGCCGGCCGTCAGGCGCCAGTTGCTGGCGGCAGAGGTGTTGCCCGTCGTGGCGACGGGGCCGGACGCGCCGCCCAGCCATTCCGTCATCAGGTTGCTCATGCCTTCGGCGGCCTGGGCGCTCATGGCTGCAGCCAGGGCGACCGGTGCCAGCACCAGGGATTTGAAATTCAGGAACTTGCCCATGGGAATTGCCCTCCTACGGCGGCTATCACTTGTTTTTGAACCAGATCCACGAGGAACGTCGAATTGATCGAAGCGCCGCTGGCGTTGCCTGCAGGCGCGGGGCCCTCATCCCCACACTCGTGTAAAAAAAGTGTAAAGCTCGGCGGCTGCCCAGCCGAACGATGAGGCCCCCGCGTCCAAGGGGCAGGGCAACACCTGGGTGCCGCCAGGTGTGAAAACGGTTACGCCTTGCGGGCCTTGTGCGTCACCGACGCAGGATGCCCAGGCCCTTGAGGTAGTCGCCTTCGGGGAAGCACACCGTCTGCGGGTGGTCGGCCGCCGCGCACAGGCGCTCGACGATGCAGCCGTCCACGCCGGCATCCAGCCCGGCGCCGGCCACGATCTTGTGGAACAGGTCGGGCGCGATGCCCCCCGAGCACGAGAACGTGTAGAGCAGGCCGCCGTCGTTGAGCAGCATGAAGGCCAGCCGGTTGATGTCCTTGTAGGCCCGCGCGGCGCGCTCGGCGTGGGCCACCGTCGGCGCGAACTTCGGCGGGTCCAGCACGATGGCGTCGAAGCGCCGGCCGTCCTTCAGGCACTGGCGCAGCGTCGCGTTCACGTCGGCATCCCAGGCCTGGTGGCGGCTGGCGTCAAAGCCGTTCAGCGCCACGTGCGCCGTGGCGCGTGCCAGCGCCGGGCCCGAGGAGTCCACGCTGATGACCTCGGTCGCGCCGCCCGCCAGCGCCGCCACCGAGAAGCCGCCTGTGTAGCTGAAGCAGTTCAGCACCGTCCGGCAGCCGTACTGCTTCACCGCGTCGGCGAAGCGGCGGCGGCTGTCGCGTTGATCGAGGTAGTAGCCGGTCTTGTGGCCCTCGGCGACGTCCAGCGTCAGCCGCCAGTCGTGCTCGCGGATGGTCAGCGCGGTGTCCCCTTCTCCACGCAGCCAGCCGGTCTGCACGGGAAGCCCCTCCCACTCGCGCGCCTGCGCGTCGGAGCGTTCGTACAGGCGGGAGAGGCCAGTCGCGGCCAGCAGCGCGTCGGCAATGGCGTCTTTCCAGCGCTCGGCGCCGGCACTGCCGAACTGCGCCACCAGCGTGTCGCCGTAGCGGTCCACGATCAGGCCGGGCAGGCCGTCCGCCTCGCCGTGCACCAGGCGCCAGGCGTCGGAGGCGATGGCCAGCCGCGTACGCATCGCCACGGCCTGGTCGATGCGGCGCCGCAAGAACGCCGCATCGATGCGCTCCGCCTCGTCGAAGCTCCACGCCCGCAGCCGGATCTGCGACTGCGGGCTGAAGGCGGCCCAGCACAGGAAAACGCCATCCGCGGATTCCACGCGCACGGTCTCGCCCGCATCGCCGCCGCCGCGCGCGACGGAGCTTTCGAACACCCAGGGGTGGCGCTTGAGCAGCGAGCGCTCCTTGCCGGGGCGGATCGTGACCTTCTTCATCGGCGCAACGTCCCGAAGGCGTAGCTGACGCTGAGGTGGGCCAGCGGTGAGGACTGGTCGCTGCCGCGCAGCGTGCGGAACTCGCCGACGCCGGCGCGCAGGCGCAGCCGCTCGCTGAGCGACCATTGCGCCCACAGTTCGGCCTGCGTCACCGCGCCGCCGCCCACCTTCACGCCGCCGCCGCCGGCCGCGCCGACCAGCCATTCCGCGCCGACGCGCAGGTCGCCCCACAGCGGGTCGCTCTGCACGCCCAGGCCGAAGAGGCCGAAGGAATACGCCCCCGCGCTGCCTGCCGCCGCGCTGCCCGCCTGCGCCGTGCCGTAGACGCGCGGCGAGAACTCGCGCGACATGGTGACGGCCAGGTGGCTGACGGCCTCCTGGCGGCCGTCCTTGAAGCGCACGCGGGGCAGGTGCAGCACGCTGGCACCCAGCTGCTGCACGCGCACGGCGCCGCCGGGGTCGTCGCCGATCAGCGTGGGCGTGCGGTCCAGCGGCATCGCCAACACGGCGCGCAGGTAGGGCGCCGTGTACGCGCCGCTGGGCGAGTGCGTGTAGCCAGCATCCAGCCGCAGGCTGGGCCCCCAGGGCGTGATCCAGCGCAGCGTCGGGCCCGCGCGCAGCAGCCAGCCGTTGCCGGTGTCCACATTGCCGCCGCCGCCCAGGCCTGCACCGAGCTGTCCGCCGACCCGCAGGTTCCGCGTACCGAAGAGGGGCCAGTCCTGGCCGATCTGGCCCAGCACTTCCATGTAGCCGTCCACGCCGCCCTTGGCCGCGCCCGCCGCCTCCACGCCCCACCAGCTGCCCTCGGCGATGTACTGGCGCAGCTCGGCGCCGGCCTTGCCGACCTTGCCCGCGTAGGGGGCGCCGCTGCGCGTACGGCTGGAGGCGCGGGGCTTCTCGAAGCCGCCGGTCAGCGCGATCTCATCGAAGCCCAGCCCCGTGCGCCGGCCCGCACGGCCGGGCAGGCCCGCGTCGGCGGGCGAGAAGCTGCCGAATTCCATCGCGCGGCCCAGCGTGAACGCCAGGCCCACGCCGCTCTTCACGTTGCCGCTCGGGAAGCGGATCTGCGAGATGCCGATGCCCGAATACCAGGCGCCGGCCTCCGTGCGCAGCGACAGCTCGGGACGCAGCATCAACCCGCCGCCGAAGCGCAGCACCGGGGTGGACAGCCCGCCGCCCGCGCCCACGTACAGGCTGGCCGCCAGGTGGGTGTTGCCGGACAGCCGCCAGCGCCGCTGACCCGTGAAGCCGACCGTGAAGATGCCGCCGTAGTCGCCCTTGGCCGCGCCGTACACGCCGGGGCCGAAGCCCCAGTCGTCGTTGAGCGCCATCAGGTAGCTGATCGACGCGAACGCCGTGTGGCCACCGTCGGGCATCTTCATCTTCGTCCAGTTGGCCTCCACGGCCGCCGGGCGGATGGTTTCGACGCGCGCGAACGGCGCGTCATCGGGCGTGGCCCAGGCACAGGCGGGCAGCAGCGCCAGCAGCGTGGCGAATCGGCGGGTCATGGGCGGGTCACTTTTTGGCGCGTGGGTGCGCGGCGTCGTAGATGCGAGCCAGGTGCTGGTGATCCAGCTGCGTGTAGACCTGGGTCGTCGTGATGTGGGCGTGGCCCAGCAGCTCCTGCACCGCGCGCAGGTCGCCGCTGGACTGCAGCAGGTGCGAGGCGAAGCTGTGGCGCAGCATGTGCGGGTGCACGTGGGCGGGGCTGCCGGCGGCGATGGCGCGCGCGCCGAGCATGGCGCGCAGCGTCGAGCCCGCCACGCGTTTGCCGCGGGCGCCGACGAACAGCGCCGCCTCGCCGGCCGCGGCGAGCTGCGGCCGCACGGCCAGCCAGGCCTGCAAGGCGTCGGCCGCCGCGCGGCCCAGCGGCGTGCTGCGGCGTTTGCCGCCCTTGCCGAGCACGTGCACCTCGGCGGATTGCAGGTCAACCCAGCCGGCCGCATGGCCGCTGGCCTGCACGTCCAGGCCGATCAGCTCGGCCGAACGCAGGCCGGCGCCATAGAGCAGCTCGACCATCGCGCGGTCGCGTGCCTCCAGCCGCGAGTCGGCGATCTCGTCCGGCACGTGGCTGGCCAGCTGCACGGCGTCGTCCACGCCCAGCGCCTTGGGCAGCGGCTTGGCGCCTTTGGGCGCGCGCAGGCCGTCGAACGGGTTCAGCGCCACGCGGCCCTGCAGGCCCAGCCAGCGGTAGGCGCTGCGCCACACCGACAGCAGCAGCGCGATGGACTTCGGACCCAGGCCTTCGCGATGCAGCAGCGCCGCGAGGCGCCGTGCCTGCGCCAGGCTCAGCGCGCGTGCATCGATGGCCGCATCGGCGAGCAGCGCCTGCAGGCGCTCGAGGCCGTCCGTGTAGATGCGCAGCGTGCGCGGACTCAGGCGCTGCTGCACGCGGGCGTGCTGCAGGAACTCCTGAAAGTCCGCGGCCAGCTCGGTCATGCCGCGGCCAGCAGCCCCGCCAGGCCCGCGCTGGCGATCTCGCCGACGCGGTTCAGGAAGTCCGTGCCCATCTCGGCCGTGTAGCGCGTCGGGTCCGGCGAGCCCAGCACCAGCAGGCCGAAGGGCTTGCCGTCGTGGGCGCCGGCCTGGCTCAGCGGGATCAGCGCCAGCGACGTCGCCGTGCCGCCGCTTTCGCTGAGGCCCAGCCAGCGTGCGGCCTCGAAGCCGGAGTTCACGCCGCAATAGGGCTGGCTCAGGCTGGACGCGAAGCTCTTCACGTCGGCGCTGACGGAGGCCGCGAACTCCGACGACCCGTGCTCGGGTGCGACGCCCCACAGCCGCAGCCCGGCCTGCGGGATCAGGAAGTGGTGGCGCAGCTCGGCCAGCAGCACGTGCGGCAGCTCGGTGGGCGTGCCCACGGCGCGCATGACGGCCAGCGTCCAGCGGTGCAGCCGGTCGGCGATGGCCACGTTGTCCTGGCCGTTGCGGATCATCTCGATGATGCGCAACTCCAGGCCCTTGATCTTGTCGCGCAGCATCTCGGCCTGGCGCTCCTGCAGCGACACGGCGCGCGCGCCATGCGGGTGCTGCAGTTGCACGCTGGCCAGCAGCGCCGAATGGCGCTCGAAGAAACCGGGAGTCGCCGCCAGGTAGTTGGCAATGTCGGTTTCGGTAATGCCTTGCACCGCGTCAGCGGCCGGGTTGGAACTCACAGCGTGATCTCTCCGTCAAAAACTTGGGTCGCCGGGCCGGTCATCAAGACCGCGTTCTGGCCACCGGCCCATTCGATGCGCAGCAGGCCGCCGCGGGTCTGCACCTCGACGGCCGCATCCAGCCAGCCCAGGCGTATGCCCGCGACAACGGCCGCGCAGGCGCCCGTGCCGCAGGCCAGCGTCTCACCGGCATCGCGCTCGAACACGCGCAGCGCGATGCGGTCGCGGGCCAGGATCTGCATGAAGCCGACGTTCACGCGCCGCGCGAAGCGCGCATGGCGTTCGATCAGCGGGCCCTGCGTGAGCACGGGGGCGGCCTCGACGTCGTCCACCCGCTGCACCGCATGCGGGTTGCCCATGGACAGCACGGCCAGCTCGGCGCCCTCGACGGGCCATAGCTCGAAGCCGTTGACGACACGCGGCACCAGGCCCTGCGCATCGAAGGGCAGGGCGGCGTGGTCGAACACCGGCGGGCCCATGTCCACGGTGACGCGGCCGTCGGCCTGCAGCGTCAGCAGCAGGCGGCGGTTCATCGTGTCGACGCGGATCTCGCGCTTGTCCGTCAGGCCGGCATCGACGACAAAGCGCACGAAGCAGCGCGCGCCGTTGCCGCAGTGCTCCACCTCGTCGCCGGTGTTGTTGAAGATGCGGTAGCGGAAATCAGCGCCGGCGTCGGTGCTGGGCTCGATCACCAGGATCTGGTCGCAGCCCACGCCGAAGCGGCGGTCGCCCAGGCGCCGCATCTGCTCGGGCGTCAGCGCGAAGGGCTGCCGGGTCGCGTCGATGACGACGAAGTCGTTGCCCGCGCCCTGCATCTTGGTGAACCGCAGTCTCATGGGGCGGGATTATCCGGGGCCGCGCCGATGTCCAGCCCGCGCGGTTGCTTGTAACGGTGATAGCCCCACAGGTATTGCCCCGGCGCGCGGCGGATCAGGCTTTCCATCGCGGCGTTGATGGTCGCGGCGGCGCCCTCGGCGGCGGCGTCCTTGGCGATGGCCGGCGCCGGCAGCACGTGCACGACGAACCCCTCGCCACCGGGCAGGCGCTCGCCCCAGATCAGCAGCAGCGCCGCCCCCGTCTGCTGCACCAGGCGGGCCGCCAGCGTCATCGTGTAGGCCGGCCGGCCGAAGAACGGCGCCCACACGCCCAGCCCATCGGGCGGCACCTGGTCGGGCAGCAGGCCGATCGCCTCGCCGCGGCGCAGTGCGCGGATCATCTGCCGCACGCCGGCCAGCGAGGCCGGCGCCGTCGCCAGGCCGGGGCGCTCGCGCGAGCCGGCCATCACGTCGCGCATGACGGCCTGGCGGGCCGGGCGGTAAAGCACGGTGATGGGCGCCTCGGGCGTCGTGAAGCGCTCGGCGATGGCCTGTGCGCAGATCTCGAAGCAGCCCATGTGCGGCGTCAGCAGCACCAGGCCGCGCTTCTCCGCCAGGGCGGCGGCGATCAGCTCCGCGCCCTCCCAGCGCAGCCGGGCGCCGAACGGCCGGCCCTTCTGGGCGATCCACAGCCAGGGCAGCTCCGCCGCCATGCGGCCGGCCGCCGCGATGGCCGGCCGCGCCAGGGCCCACGGCATGCCGGCGCCCGCCACGTTGGCCTTGAAGCGGCGGCGGTAGGCGGGCGACAGCGCATAGACGATCCAGCCCATCGCCGCGCCCAAAGCGTGCAAAACAGCCAGTGGCAGCCTGGACAGCCCGTGAAAGACCCAGCCCATGTTTCCTATACTTCGGGTATCGCCGAGTTAATGAACTACTTGCGGGGCGATTCATAAATCCCGCTAAAGCGTTCGCCGCACCTCCTGGAGCCACGGCGACGCCGTCTACCAAGCAACCGGAGTTTAAAAGTGGCGAACGATTTCCTCTTCACGTCTGAATCTGTTTCCGAAGGACACCCCGACAAGGTGGCCGACCAGATCTCCGACGCCATCCTCGACGCGATCTTCGAACAGGACCCGCGTTCCCGCGTGGCCGCCGAGACGCTGTGCAACACGGGCCTCGTGGTGCTGGCCGGCGAGATCACGACCAACGCCCACGTCGACTACATCCAGGTCGCGCGCGACACCATCAAGCGCATCGGCTACGACAACACCGACTACGGCATCGACTACAAGGGCTGCGCCGTGCTCGTCGCCTACGACAAGCAGTCCAACGACATCGCCCAGGGCGTGGATCACGCGTCCGACGACCACCTGAACACCGGTGCCGGCGACCAGGGCCTGATGTTCGGCTATGCCTGCGACGAGACGCCCGAGCTGATGCCCGCGCCCATCTACTACGCCCACCGGCTGGTCGAGCGCCAGGCGCAGCTGCGCAAGGACGGCCGCCTGCCGTTCCTGCGCCCCGACGCCAAGAGCCAGGTGACGATGCGCTATGTGGACGGCAAGCCGCACAGCATCGATACCGTGGTGCTGTCCACGCAGCATGCGCCTGAGTATTCCCTCGGCGACCGCATGACGGACGAGTTCTACGAGGCCATCCGCGAGGAACTCATCAAGCCGGTGCTGCCCAAGGAATGGATCAGCGCCGACACGAAGTACCTGATCAACCCGACAGGCCGCTTCGTCATCGGCGGCCCGCAGGGCGACTGCGGCCTGACCGGCCGCAAGATCATCGTCGACACCTACGGCGGCGCCTGCCCGCACGGCGG